>Ga0308168_1000012_pt1 | contig 577943 bp, 506 predicted proteins | sample PhyCR2_FD_202133 | JGI IMG/M metagenome (GOLD analysis project Ga0308168, IMG submission 202133) | Phyllosphere microbial communities from UC Gill Tract Community Farm, Albany, California, United States - DLSLRC.R2 | ecosystem: Host-associated > Plants > Phyllosphere > Unclassified | place... | reverse complement strand
GCCCGAGCATATCTACAATGCGGGCTCGATGCCCAAGGAGCGGCTCTGCTTCATGGCCTTCCCTCGATGATCAGTCGAGAACTTTGGCCTGCAAGGAGGCAAAAGTCGAGATACAAGGAGCGGCCCCAGTGCCGCGATGGCGGCAGCCCAAGCACCGGCGAGCTCACCCCTGGCACCTGCTTCGGTCAGCTTCCGTAGCCTTGCCCCACAGTTTTCACATCCAGAAACATTCTCTTCCAGCGGTCTTTTCCTCAGCCACTAGATTGAATATTTCCACTGGATGACAGGAAACCTCCCATGTACGGACGTCGCGAAGTCCTACGCACCGGCGCTGCATTGGCGCTGCTCGCGGCGAGCCCCTGGCTGCGCGCCTCGCCCTCCACGGCGCTGCTCACCCGCACCGTCCCCGGCACGGGCGAAGCCTTGCCGGTCATCGGCGCCGGCACCTCCGGCAGCTTCGAGGTCGAAGCCGGGTCGGCGACCTATGAACGCCTCGCCGAAACCCTCAAGATCTTCTTCGAAGGCGGCGGCTCGATCATCGACACCTCGCCCAACTACAACGGTGCCGACGCCATCCTCGGGCAGTTGCTGGAGGCAGGGGGCTGGCGCTCGAAGTGCTTCCTGGCGACCAAGATCGCCGCCGACAGCCGCGAGGCCGCCGAACGCCAATGGGCCCGGAGCCTGCGTGACCTGCGCACCGACCGCGTCGACCTGCTGCAGGTGCACAACCTGCGCGAGTGGCGCACGCAGCTGGCTTACGCCCGTGAACTCAAGGCCCAGGGCAAGACGCGCCATGTCGGCATCACCCATTACCTGGCCAGCGGCCACGCCGAGATGATCGACATCCTGCACAAGGAACCGCTGGACTTCATCCAGATCAACTACGCCGTCAACGCGTCTCAAGCCGCCAAGGAACTAATGCCCCTGGCCCAGGAAAAGGGCGTGGCCGTATTGATCAATCGTGCCTTCGACGACGGCCGCCTGTTCACCCAGGTCAAGGACCGTCCCTTGCCGCCTTGGGCCGCCGAGGTGGGTGTGACGAGCTGGGCGCAGCTGTTTCTCAAGTTCGCCCTCAGCCACCCGGCGGTGACGGCCGTGATCCCGGCCACTGGCCGCCCAGACCGTCAGCGCGATCAGCTCGAGGCCGGCCATGGTCGGCTCCTGAGCGCCGAGCAGCAAAGAACACTCATCGCCCAGTTCGCCTGACGTGGCCCGCGCATGGGGACACCGCCTGGCCAGGAGCCTTGACCTGCGTGAGGGTGAAGGGCCTGCCGTGGCGGCCGGGCTGGCCTTGTTCTACCTGCTGTTCACCGGCTATTTCATGCTGCGTCCGGTGCGCGAAACCATGGGCGTGGCCGGCGGCGTGGACAACCTGCATTGGCTGTTCACCGGCACCTTCGTGGTGACCCTCGCCAGCCTGCCGCTGTTCGGTTGGCTGGCCTCGCGGGTGCCGCGCCAGCGTATCCTGCCCTGGGTGTACGGCTTCTTCGCCAGCAACCTGCTGCTGTTCGCCGGGGTACTGGCACGCGACCCCGAGGACGTCTGGAGCGCGCGGGCCTTCTACATCTGGCTATCGGTGTTCAACCTGCTGAGCATTTCGCTGGCCTGGAGCGTGCTGGCCGACCTGTTCTCCAACGAGCAGGGCAAGCGCCTGTTCGGGCTGCTGGCGGCCGGGGCCAGCCTGGGTGGGCTCAGCGGGCCTTTGCTGGGCGCTGCCCTGGTGGTGCCGATCGGGCACGCCGGGCTGCTGGTACTGGCAGCCCTGATGATGTCGGGCAGCGTGATGGCAGCGCTCTACCTGCGCCATTGGCGTGCGCGACAGCCACTGCCCGAAGATGCTCGGCACCCCCCGTCCCGCCCCCTGGGTGGCAACCCCCTGGCCGGCGCCCTGGCGGTGCTGCGTTCCCGCTACCTGCTGGGCCTGTCGCTGTTCGTGGTGCTGCTCGCCAGTGTCAGCACGTTTCTGTACGTCGAGCAGGCGCGCATCGTCAGCGAAACCTTCACCGATCGGGCCCAACAGACCCAGGTGTTCGGCCTCATCGATGCGGGGGTGCAGGCTTTGGCGATCCTGACGCAGGTGTGCTTCACCGGGCGGCTGGCCAAGCGTCTGGGAGTCGGGGCCTTGCTGATCGGGGTACCGCTGACCATGGCGGTGGGCTTCGTCTGGCTGGCCCTGGCGCCGGTGTTCACCGTGTTCGTGGTGGTGATGGTGGCGCGCCGCGCCGGTGAATACGCGCTGGTACGGCCCGGCCGGGAAATGCTGTTCACCGTGCTGCCGGCCGAGGACAAGTACAAGGCCAAGAGCTTCATCGACACCGTGGTCTATCGGGGCGGCGATGCGGTGAGCGGATGGCTCAAACGAGGGCTCGATCTGCTGGGCGAACACCCGCAGTTGGCCTTGTGGATCGGTGCGGGACTGGCCGCGATATGGGCAGTGACCGGGTATCGATTGGGCCAGGCCAGGGCGAAAATGGAGTAATGGCGCCGATTGAAAAGATCAATGCGTGTCGAGCTATTGGATCCAAGTTGTTGAAATCACTTAAATAAATATTAGCTAACATTTTCATCTATAGCGATTTGGAATTTGGATCCGAATCTTAAGTAAATTTTTATATAAACCCGACCAGTGGTAGTGATGGCACATTGATTTCACTTGTGCCGGCATGGTGTATTGCGCGTCATTCAACCACCACCACCCTCGTGATTTCATGCGCCCACTCAAGTCGCTCCTGGCAGCCACCATGCTGCTCAGCGGGTGCAACGGAATGCCCCTCGCTTCACATCAGGACCCCTCCCTTCAAGACCAAGCCTTCGTCGTCCACTCCGGCGGCCCCGTCCCTTTGCTGATGATGGGCAGTGCCGTGCAGTGGAACGAGGACTATGCCGTCACCGTCAAGCACTTGCCGTTCGTGGGCGGGTCGGAGTACCAGGGGCGGGGGGATGTGCAGTTCTTCCGTCACAAGGCCAAGAAAGCCTTGCCCCTGTGGCGCAGCTACCAGCCGGGTGAGTCGCTCACCGCCGTGGGCTTCAACGCGTTCTACCTGCCGATGCAGGGCCAGGGCCAGGCGCTGCCGGCGCTGGTGCGCCTGGATGCCAAGGACGGTGGCGTGATGTACGCCACCCATGATGGCCCGACCGTGGTCGGCATGTCCGGTGGCCCGGTGTTCGCCGCCGACGGTTCGGTGGTCGGCATCAACGTCGCCAACCTCGACAAGGGCGCCCTGAGCAAGATCAAGCGCCCGGACCTGGCCGGACGTGACCGGGTCAGCATCTTCCTGCCCTATGCGCAGATCCAGCGCGAGTGGCAGCGCTTCACCACGCTGCAGGCCGGCACCAAGGGCGTGCCCGCGCCGGTCGGGCAGCCGATGGTCGCGGCGCACTGAAGCCGATCAGCGTTCGCGCAAGGCTTCGCGCGCCCGGTTGAGCGGTTTGATCAGGTAGTCCAGCACGGTCTTCTCGCCGGTACGGATGTCCACCGTGGCCACCATGCCCGGCACGATCGAGAACGCCGTGCCGGCCTTGTTGCGCAGCACGTCGGACTCGGTCTGGATGTACACCCGGTAGTAGTAGACCTCGGGCTTGACCTCGTCCTGGATCGTGTCGGGGGAGATGGTCACCACCTTGCCGTCCAGGCTGCCGTAGATCGAGTAGTCGTAGGCCGTGATCTTGACCTTGGCGGTCTGGTCCGGGTGGATGAAGGCAATGTCGCGCGGGTTGATGCGCGCCTCGATCAGCAGCTTGTCGTCCTGGGGCACGATCTGCATCAGCTGCCCGTTGGGCGGCACCACGCCGCCGATGGTGGTCACCTCGATGCCCTTGACGATGCCGCGCACCGGCGAGCGGAAGGTCAGCCGCGACAGCGAGTCGGCCCGGCCACGCACCACCTCGGCCAGCGAATCGGCCTCGGCGCTGGCCTTGGCCAGGTCCTGGCGTGCCTGGACCATGTACTCCGAGCGGGCCTCGCTGGCCTTGAGCTCGAGTTCCGAGCGCTGGCGGTTCAGGCGGATCACCTCGACCCGGCTGGACGCCCCGGCCTGGGCCAGTTTCTCGGTGATGGCCAGCTCGCTGCGCACCAGCTTGAGCGACTGCTCGATCCCGGCGAGGGTCTCCTGCAGGCCACGGCGACGGGTCTTGTACAGCTCGGACTCGTCACGGGTCAGTTCCGGCCAAGCCTCCAGGGATGGGGGGAAGGTCAGCGGCTTGCCGGTGACCTCGGCCTGCAGTCGACTGACGCTGGCCAGCGCGGCGCGGTACTTGGCTTCGCTTTCGCCGACGTTGGACTGGGTCTTGATCGGGTCGAGCTGGGCCAGCACGTCGCCACGCTCGACCCGCGTGCCTTCGCGCACGTTCATCTCGGTGATGATCCCGCCTTCGAGCGACATGATCACCTGTTCGCGCGAGCTGGGCACCACCTTGCCCGTGCCGCTGGACACCTCGACCACGCTGAACAGCGCAGCCCAGATCAGAAAGGCTGCCAGCATCAGGGCGCAGATCCAGACCACCCGAGAGGCGCGCGAGACCGCACGGTCGTCGCTGCCGTCCAGGTACGACGCCGGCGCGGCCGGCGGGTGAAGCGCGACGTTCTGGCTCATGCCTGGGCTCCTTCAGGGTTCTTCAGGCGCGCCAGGGCGACATCCCTGGGCGCGTCGATGACGATCCGGCCGTTGTCGACCACGATGATTCGCTCGACCTTCTGCAGCACGCTGAGCCGGTGCGTGGCCACCACCAGCGTGCGTCCGTCGCACCAGCGCTTGAGCTCGTCGAGCAGGCGGCGTTCGGTGACGTCGTCGAGCGACGCGGTCGGCTCGTCGAGCAGCAGCACATGGGGCTGGCGCAACAACAGGCGCGACAGCAACAGACTCTGGCGCTGACCGCCGGACAGGCCCATGCCGCCCTCCAGCACCAGATGGTCCAAACCCTTGGGCAGGCGGCGGACGAAATCCAGCGCGCCGGTGATCGACAGCGCCGCGAGCAGTTCCTGGTCGCTGGCGCGACCGGCGCCCAGCACCAGGTTGTCGCGCAGGGTGCCGTGGAACAGCCGCGCCTGCTGATGCAGCAGCCCGACATCCCGGCGCAGGTCGGCCGGGTCCAGGTGGGCCAGGGCGATGCCGTCGAGGGTGACCTCGCCGGTGGCGATGTCCATGGCACCGGCCAGGGCCTGCAGCAGCGTCGACTTGCCCGCGCCGTTACGCCCGAGCACGGCGATATGCTCGCCAGGGCGAATGCGCAGGTCGGCGATTTCCAGCACGGCCGGTCCGTCGGCGGCGTAGCGGAACGCCGCCTGCTTGAGGTGGAAGTCACCCTGGATGGCTGTGAGGTGCACACGCTTGCTGCCGTCGGGGTGGTCGACCGGCTGCTCCATCAGGTTGTTCAAGCCCTTGAGCGCCACCTTGGCCTGCTGCCAGCGGGTCAGGACATGATTGAGCTGGGCCATCGGCGCCATCATGCGCGAGGCCAGCATCGAGGCCGCCACCAGGCTGCCGGTGGTCAGGTCGCCGGCGATCACCATCGGTGCGCCGAACAGGATGACCACGGCGAACACCGCACTCTGCACCGTCTGGGTCCAGGTCACCAGGCCGTTGGTGAGGCCGCGCAGCTGCAGGGCCGTGTCGGCGGTGGCGGCGTTGTAGTGGTTCCACTGTTCCTGGAAGCGCTGCTCGGCCTGCAGCGCCTTGATGTCGTCCATGCCTTGCACGCTTTCCACCAGCATGGCATTGCGCAGCGCCGACTCTCGCATGTTGGCGTTGGCCAGGCGCGCCAGCTTGCGCTGGTAGAGCAGCCCTGGCAGCAGCATCACCCCCAGCGCCACCACCGGAATGGCCACCAGCGGCCCGCCGATCAGGTAGAAGATGAACAGGAACAGGAAGAAGAACGGCAGGTCGGCCAGGGCCGTGGCGGTGCTCGAGGTGATCAGGTCGCGGACCTGTTCGAGTTCGCGCAGCTGCGAGATGAAGGTGCCGGTGGACTTGGGCCGGACCGAGTTGCGCAGGCGCAAGGCATGGCCGTAGACCAGGTCGGAGATGCGCAGGTCGGCGCGCTTGCCCAGCAGGTCGGTGATGCGCAGGCGCATGATGCGCAAGGTGAAGTCGAACAGCACCGCCAGCAGCACGCCGCCGAACAGCACGTACAACGTCGGCAGCGACTCGGCCGGCACCACGCGGTCGTAGACCTGCATCGAGAACAGTACCCCGGCCATGCCCAGCAGGTTGGCCACCAGCGAGGCCAGCATCACATGGCTGTAAGGGCGCAGGTCACGCAACACGATGCGGCGGAACCAGTGCTCGTCGAACGGCTGTACATAGTCGTCGGTGCGCACGTCCGACAACGGCCGTGCCGGGCGCAGGATCACCGTGCGCCGCACCCGTTGCTCCAGGTCGGCCAGGGGCATGCGCTGTTGCAGGCCCTGGTCGCCGCTGAGGGCGATGCCCAGTTCGTCGCCGCTGATGCTTTGCACCACGCCGACCTGGCCGTCATCCAGTTCGACCACCAGCGGGGTGCGCCATTTGCCCAGCGGCTGACGCTGGGGTCCGCTGAACTTGACCGTCAGCCCGGCCTGGCGCGCCATCTGCCGCACCACGTCCTCCAGGGCGCGGTCGGTGCGCTGCCCGGCGATGCGCACGCTTTCTTCGGAGACATCCAGGCGGTAATGCTGCGCCACCAGCAGGATGGCCTGCATCCACGGGTGCACGTCCGGCGGCTCGGTGGCCTGGCTGGCCGGTGGCGGGGCGATGATCACAGCGTCGTTCATGGCAGAATCCTCACGCCCTGTACCAGGCGGTCTTCAAGGCCGAAGGCGCGGCGAAAGCCACCGCTGTTGTACAGGCAGTCAATCTGCAGGCGACGCAGATCGGCCTGGGTGCCGGCCAGTTCGAATCGGGACTGGTGGATCTCCTGCTCGGCGTTGAGCAGGTCGAGCAGCGGACGAGTCCCCAGGTCCAGGTACTGCTGGCCGTACAGCACCCGCGCTTCGCGAATGCCCTCCTGGCGTTGCCGCAGGGCGGCCTGTCGGTAGGCCAGGCTGGAGGTCTGCACCCGCGCCTCGGCCAGGCCCTGGCTGGCCTGCAGCACGGCGGTGTCCTGGGCCGCATCGGCAGCGGTCAGGGCATGGCCGGCGGCGCGGCTGCGGGCGCTGATCGCACCGCCTTGGTAGATCGGCACTTCGAGGCTCAGGTAGATCCCGGCCTGGGTGCGGTCGATGGCCGGGTTGTTGTCGTTGTAGCTGCTGTCCAGGTAATGGTTGACGCTCGGCTCCAGCGACAGCGTCGGGTAGGCCTCGGCGCGGGCCCGGGCCAGGTCCGCCTGGGCTTCGCTGCGTTGCGCCTGGGCCACCAGCACGGCGGGCAGCAGGTTGGTGTCGGAGGGCGGGCGCTCGCAGGCCGCGGTCGGCCCGGAAGGGAAATCGTCGGTCACTTCCACGGCCGTGGTCCGGCCGATCAACGCGCCCAGCGCCGCCTGCCAGCGGGCGTACTGGGCCTTGTAGTCCTGCAGCATGGCCACCGCACCGTCGGCCCGGGACTGCGCCTGGATGAAGTCGGAACGGGCGCTGGCGCCCAGTTCGCTGCGCTGGCGAGCCAGCTCGACGATGCGGCCGACGCCGTCGATCTGCTGGCGGGCGATGTCGATCAGTTGGGCGTAGCGCTGCACCTCGATCCAGGCATAGGCCGTCTGGCGCCCGGTCTGGTCGATGGCCAGCAGGATCTGCGCCTGGGCGCGAGCCGCGCGGGCCTTGGCCGACTCGACGGTGTTGTCCACCTTGCCGAAGTCGTAGAGCATCTGTTTGAGCGAGATGTTCAGCGCCTGGGTGTTGCGGTCGCCGCCGTAACCGGTGTCCATGCCGGTACGGATGCCGCCGCTGATCTGGGGGTAGTAGCCGGCTTCGGCGACGTTGATGCCTTCGCCTTGCTGGTAGAGGTCGGCCACCGCCTGGGCGATGTCCGGGTGCCAGGCGATGGCCTGGCCGATGGCTTGGTCGAGGCTCAGCCGCGGACCGTCGGCGACGGTGGGCGACCGGGGTGCGGCGCCACGGCTGGCCGGCGCCTGATGAAGTCGTTGCGGGCTCAGGTCGAGCAACGCAGGGTCTATCGTGTCGTCGGCCGCCGAGGCAGCGCGAGGGATGAGCAGTGCCAGGGTCGTCAGCAGAACGAAAGGCACGGTACGGCAGTTACTTCCGGCATGGGCTGAAATCACATTATTCCCTTACTGATCATGCTGACGCAGCGCGCCAGGCCGGGGGTGCCCCCGGTCTGGCGTGCGACGCCGTCCTTGTGTCAAACCACGTGTATGCCGTTCTGTACCCAGAGTTGGTGAGTCGGATCCTCCTGTGGCGTGTATTGAGTGTAGGTCAGACCTTCGGCAACCTGTAGGCCATCTGCTTTCCAATCGCCGGACAAGTGCACGCTGTCCTGGTCGTTGCCCTTGATCAGCAGGGTGCCGGCGTCGCTGTCGGTGATCGAGACCAGGTCGGCCAGGCTGACGGTGAGGTCCACGGCACTGGTGTCGTTCAAGTCGATCACCTCGATGTGACTGAGGCGGTCCTGCAGTTCGCCCAGGTCGATCGCCGCGTCGCCACCGGCCCAGAGCAGGGTATCGGTGCCGGCGCCGCCATCGACCGAAACGAAGTCCAGGTCGCTGATGATCAAGGTGTCGTCACCGTCGCCACCGCTGAGCGTGATGGCCCCACCCTGGCTGCCATCGAGGGTGTCGTTGCCGTCGGTCCCCAGCAGCGTGTGCTCATCCGACGCCGCCAGCGCGTGGAACGCGGTGTCGTCGTCGACGCTGGCCAGGGCCATGCGCGCCGACCCCGCACCGGCCTGGTTCAGCCCCACCGTCAGGGTGGCGGTGTCGCTGGTGCCGTTGGGGTGCGTCAGGCGGTAGGTGAAGGTGTCCGTCTGGCCGATCACCGTCGAGCTGAGCCCGGCGTTCAAGGTGTAGGCATAGCTGCCATCGGCCTTGACCAGCAAGGTACCGTAGGTCCCGGCGATGCTGGTGCCGTTGTAGCCTGGCTGCACGTAGGTGTTGGCGGCTGCCAGCACCGACAGCGTGGTGAAGGCCGAACCGAGCACGTCGGCGCCGCCACCGGCGGTGTCGGTGAGCAGGTTGCCGGTCACCGGCGTGTAGCTGCCGACCACGAACTGGTTGGTGTAGGTGGCCACGTTGGTGAGACTGACGTTGAGGCTGGTCAGCACCGCCAAGCCCCCGACGCTGACGTTGACCCGGTAGGTGCCCGGGGTCTGGTCTTCGATGATCACGCCCCGACTGCCGCCGCCCAAGGTGACCAGGGCCGCGCCGTTCCAGCTCTTGACCAGCACGTACTGTCCGGTCGCCGTGTTGAGCTTGGACAGGCTCAGGTTGAGCGAGGCGGACAGCGACGCCAGGCTGGTGGACGACAGGGTCAAGGTCAGGTCACTAACGGTGTTGGGGCTGACGGTGAACCCGTACTGCCCCGAACCGCCGGTGAGCGCGACCGAGGTGACCGTCCCCAGGTTGGTCGTGGTGGTGGTCTCCAGGTTGGCCAGGCTGATGCGGGTGCTGGCCAGGTCGTTGGTGGCATCGACCACCACGGCCGGGGCCGCCAGGTTGGCGTTGTTCCAGACCTCCACCGCCTGCGGGCTGTCGATCCGCACGTAGAGCGTCGCGGTGTCGGACAGGCCGTTCGGGTGCACCAGCTGGTAGTTGAACACATCGACCTTGCCGACGCTGCTGGCCGTACCGGTGGCGCGGTAGCTGTAGTTGCCCTGGCCGTCGAGGGTCAGGGTGCCGTACAGGCCTTGCACCACCGTGCCGGTCCCGGCGTTGACGTAGGTGCTGCCGCTCTGCACGCGCAGCACCGCGCCGTTGTCCGGGCCGGTGATGTCGGCCGTGCCGTCGGTGCCCAGGTCGGTGATCACGTTGCCGGTGATCGCCGCACCCGCCGTGCCCTGGAACTGGGTCAGGCTGGTGACGTCCAGGCGCAGGTTGGAGTCGATGTTGGTGATCACGCTGACGCTGTTGCTGACGAAGTTGAGGCGGTACTCGCCGGCCTGCAGGGTACCGGCGCTGATGCGCACGCCGGTGCCGCTGAGCAGTTGCAGGTCGAGCAGGCCGCCGCTGCCGGTGGTACCGATGGTCTGCCAGACCCCACTGGCATCCTTGACCTGCAGGTTGTAAGTCGCCTGGGTGCTCAGGTCGAGCACGCCAGCGTTGGTCAGGGTCAGCGTCGGCCTGGCGGTGGTACCGGCCGCCACGGTGAAGTTGAAGGTGTGGGTGAAGCCCACGCCGATCACTGTGGGGAAGGTCTCGTTCTGGTTGCTCACCGACGTCACCGGTGCCAGGGTCACCGTGGCCGTGGTCAGGTTGTCGCTGGCCACCACCGGGCGGTCGGCGTCGATATCCGGCGCCACCAGGGTCGCCGCTGGCGACGCATTGCCACGCCCGTCGGTGACCACCACGGTCAGGGTCTCACCGTTGATCTGCGCGCTGCGCAGGCCGACGCTGAAGCTGCCGTTGGCTTGCGCCACCGCCGTGCCCAGCACCGTGCCGCCCAGCCCACGTACGCTGACCGTGGCGCCGACCTCGGCGGCTCCGGACAAGGTCAGGCCGTCGGTGCTCAGTTGCAGTCCGCTGGCTACCACCGGTGGCGTCGTGTCCGGGGCGTTGATGACCAGAACAGGCGACACGTTGCCGGCCGCGTCCAGCTGGGTCAGCGTCAGGGCCTGGAAGTTGGTCAGCGGCGGGTTCAGTGCCAGTGACCAGCTGCCATTGGCGGCCACCACGGCCGTGCCCAGCTCGGCGGCGCCGTTCTTGACCACGATGCGATCACCGGCAATACCGGTGCCGCTGACCAGGGTGCCCACGGCGTTGACCGTGGCGCTGGCCGGAGCCACCGGTGGGGTGGTGTCCGGCGCGGTGATCACGGCCGGAGCCGAGACGTTCTGCGCGGCATCGGTCAGGCGCACGTTGAGCGACTGTCCATCGAGTTGCGGCGTCGACAGGGTGACGCTGAACTGGCCCGTGGCACCCACCGTCGCAGTGCCCAGGGTCTGGCCAGCGGCATTGGTCACCGTCACCTGGGCGCCGACTTCGCCGGTCCCGCTCAGGGTGACGCCGTTACCGGTAATGGCCAGGTTGCCCGCCAGAGCCGGTGGCGTGGTGTCACCGGCCGTGGTGGTGACCGTCGGCGACAGGTTGCCCGCCGCGTCGGCCTGCCGCACCGTCAGCACTTGGCCGTTGGTCTGCGGGCTGGCCAGCAGGACGCTGAAGTTGCCGTCGGCACCGACCCGCGCGCTGCCCAGCGCCGCACCGGCCGCCGTGCTGACCGAGACGATCGCGCCCGCTTCGCCGGTACCGGTCAGTTGCAGACCGTTGGCGACCAGCGCCAGGTTGCCCGGCGCTACCGGCGGCGTGGTGTCCGCCGCGACCAGGGTCGCCACGCCAGAGACGTTGGCGGCCGCATCGGTGAGGGTCACGCCGAGGGACTGACCATTGGTCTGGGGTGGCGTCAGGGTAATGGCGAAGGTGCCGTCGGCGGCGACCGTGCCCAGGCCCAGCAAGGTGGTGCCACTGGTGACGCGCACCACTGCACCGGCCTCGCCGGTCCCGGTCAGGCGGGTGCCGGCCGCGTTGAGTGCCAGGTTGGTGGCCAGCACGGGCGCAGTGGTGTCGGCGGCGGTGAGCTGCACGACGGGCGAACGGTTGGCTCCGCCGTCGACTTGCACGGCGCTCAGCACCTGGCCGTTGGTTTGCGCACTGCTCAAGGTCACGCTGAACAGACCGTTGGCGCCGACCACCGCGCGGCCCAGTTCCACACCGGCCGCGTTGCTGATGATGGCCGTGGCACCGGCTTCGCCGCTGCCGTTGACGATCGTGCCCGCGCCGTTGAGCGACACGTTGCCCAAGGCCACCGGCGGCGTGGTGTCGGCGGCGATGAGGATGGCCGGCAAGGAAGGCCCGACCAGCGCGATGTTGGCGGTCACCGTCAGGCTCTGGCCGTTGGTCTGCGGCGCGCTCAACTGCACGCTGAACGTGCCGTTGTCGGCCACCGTGGTGGAGCCGAGCAGGGTGGTGCGGTCGGCCCCGAACACGTCGATCCGCACGTTGGGTGTCGCACGGCCGGTCAGTGTGGTGCCGGCCAGGTCCAGGACCAGGTTGGTCGGCGTTTCCGGCGGCAGAATCAGCGGCACGGTGATGGTCGCCACGGACGAAGGATTGTTCGACGCATCCACCTGCGTCACGTTGAGCACCTGCAGGAACGACGCCGCAGGCGACAGGGTCACCACGAAGGTACCGTCGGCGCCGACCACGGCAGAGCCAAGCGCGGTACCGTTGCCAATCCGCACCGTCACCGTGGCCCCGGCTTCGCCGCGACCGAACAGCTGGTTGAAGCCTGCGTTGAGCGACAGGTCGGTCACCGGCAGCGGTGGCGTGACGTCCGGCGAGGTGATCACCAGGGGCGTGGAGACGTTGTTGGTGGCGTCACGGACCGTGATGGTCAAGGGCGCGCCGGTCTCCTGCGGCGTGGTGTAGACCACGGCGAAGCTGCCGTTGGCCTCGACCACGGCAGTGCCGACCACTGTGCCACTGGCCGTGGTCACGGTGACGCGGGCACCGGCCTCGGCCGTACCGATGAGGAAGCCGACCTCGCTCGTCTCGATCACCGGCACGCCCGGTGGCGTGACATCACGGGCGGTCAAGCTCGCCGACGGCGACACGTTGCCGGCCGCGTCGACCTGCACGAGCGACAACGCCTGGCCATTGAGCTGCGGGCTGGCCAGGGTGACCGCGAAGGTCCCGTCGCCACCCACCGTGGCCGTGCCCAGCACGCCGCCGACCCCGCTCACCCGGACCGTGGCGCCGACTTCACCGGTACCGGACAGCACCAGGCCGTTGACGCTCAGCGTCAGGTCGGCGACGGCGATCGGCGCGGTGGTGTCGGGTGCCTGCAAGGCCACCGTCGGCGAGCTGTTGCCGGCCGCATCGACCTGGCGCACGGTCAAGGTCTGACCGTTGGCCTGAACGCTGGACAGGGTCACGCTGAAACGTCCGTCGGCCCCGACCTGGGCTACGCCCAGGACGGTCTGGTCGGCGGCCGTGACCTGCACCCGCGCACCGGCTTCGCCGACACCCGTCACGGCCAGCCCGGTGGCGGCCAGGGCGAGGTTGGTCGGCACCGCAGGTGGTGTGGTGTCCGGCGCCGTCAGGCTGACCGCCGTGGCGGTATTGCCCGCCGCATCGGCCTGCACCACGCTCAACAGCTGACCGTTGACTTGCGCCGGGCTGAGGGTGACGACGAAGTTGCCGCTGGCATCGACCGTCGCGGTGCCCAGGCGGGTGGCGCCGCGGAAGACCTCCACGGTGGCGCCTGCCTCACCAAGGCCCGACAGCTGAGTACCGGCCAGGTTGATGGCCAGGCCGGTCACCGCGTTCGGCGCGGTGATGTCAGGCACGGTCAGGTTGCTGACCGGCGAGAGGTTGCCTGCCGGATCGATGACCACCACCGCGAGCGCTTCGCCGTTGACCAGGGCCGGGGTGAGGGTGACGCTGAAGGTGCCGTTGGCACCCACCGTCACCGTGTCGATGACCTCGCCACCGACCCGGCTGACACGCACCTGCGCACCGGCCTCGGCACTGCCGGTGAGGGCCGTGCCGTTGCTGGCGACCACCAGGTTGGTGGCGGCGGCCGGCGGCGTCAGGTCCGGGGCGGTGAGGGCGGTGATCGGGCTCAGGTTGCCCTGGCCGTCGGCCTGCTGCACGTTCAGGGCCTGCAGGTTGATCTGCGGCGTGTTCAGGGTGATGGCGAAGCTGCCATCGGCCTGCACGGTACCACTGCCCAGCACGGTGCCGGTGGCGCCGCGCACGGTGACCTGGGCACCCACTTCACCGGTACCGGTGACCACGCTGCCGGCGGCGTTGATGGCCACGTTCTGCAGGGCCAGCGGTGCGGTGATGTCCGGCGCCACCAGGTTCGACGTCGGCGAGACGTTGCCGCTGGCATCGGCCTGCACCAGGGTGACGGCCTCGCCATTGGCCTGCGGCGTCGTGAGGACCAGGGTGAAGGCGCCGGTCGCGCCGACCACCACGGTGCCCAGGCTGTCGCCTGCGGCGTTGCGTGCCGTGACCACGGCCCCGGCTTCGCCACGCCCGGTGATGCTGGTGCCGGTGCCGTTGAACGCCAGGTTGCTTAGCGCCAGCGGTGCAGTGGTATCGATGGCCGTGGCGTCGGTGATCGGCGACACGTTGCCCGCGGCATCGGTGAGGGTCACGTCCAGGGCCTGACCGTTGATCTGCGGCGGGGTCAGGGTGACGGCGAAGGTGCCGTCGACCCGCACCACGCCCGTGCCCAGCACCAGGCCGGCGGCGTTGGTGATTGTCACCCTGCTGCCCGCTTCGCCCACACCAGTGATCAGCGTGCCGGTCTGGTCGATCGCCACGTCGGTCGCCGCCAGCGGCGCCTGACGGTCGGCGGCGAGCAGGGTGACGGCAGCCGATTCATTACCGGCGCCATCGGTCTGGGTCAGGCTCAGGGTCTGCCCGTTGAGTTGCGCCGTGTCGAGGGTGACGCTGAAGCGCCCGTCGGCCCCGACCACGGCCGTGCCCAGGTCCTGGCCGTTGGCATCGCTGACGATGACGCGGGCACCGGTTTCGCCACGCCCGGTCACGGTCAGGCCGTCGAGCGACAGTTGGTAGTCGGTCAAGGCGGCCGGTGGTGTGAGGTCGGCGGCGATCAGCTGATTGGGGCCCGAATTGATGCCATCGGCGTTGCTGGCGTTGACGGTGAGGACTTCGCCATTGAGCTGGGCGACGGTCAGGTTTACCCGGAAGCTGCCATCCGGATTGACCTGGGCCACGCCGAGCAACTGGCCGTCGAGCGCATGCACGGCGATGCTCGAGCCTGGCGTGCCGGTACCGGTCACCACCAGGCCATTGGCGCTCAGGGCCAGATCGCTCGGGGTGTCCGGTGCCAGTTCGCCGGGCGCGGTGATCACCACGGGGCCGGAGACGTTGCCGGCCGCGTCGCTCTGCGCCACGCTGAGGACCGTACCGGGCTGCACCGGCGGTATCAGCGGAATGTTGAAGGTGCCGTTGGCGGTGACGGTGGCGCTGCCCGAGGGCACGCCCGAGGCACTGCGCACGGTGATCAACGCTCCGGGCTCGCCCAGGCCGCTGAGGGTGCTGCCATCCACCGACACCGACAGGTCCATCGGAATGCCCGGTGCGGTGAGGTCGACGGCCGTCAGGAGGGTCGATGGCGAGACGTTGCCGGCGGCATCGCGCGCCGTCACGCTCAGGACCTGGCCATCGAGCTGTGCCTGCTCCAGGGTGAGCTGGAACCGGCCCGTGGCGTTGACCACGGTACGCCCCAGGACGCGGCCATCGAACGCGCTGACGGTGACGGTGCTACCGGCTTCGGCGCTGCCGCTGAACTGCAGGCCGTTGACGCTGAGGGCCAGCTCGCTGGGTGCAGCGGGCGGGGTCAGGTCCGGCGCGATCAGGTCGATGGCCGGTCCTTCGTTGCCGGGTGGGTCCTCCTGGTTGATGGTCAACGGCTCGGCGTTGATCTGCGCAGGGTTCAGGGTGACGCTGAACGAACCATTGGCATTGACCAGCGCCGAGCCCAGCTCGGTGCCGTCCAGGCCGCGCACGAACACCGTCGCGCCCGGTTCGCCCTTGCCGGTGACGATCTGCCCGTCGCCGTTGATGACGACGTTGGTCAGGGCGGCCGGCGCGCTGATGTCCGGTGCATTGACCAGGGCATCGACGGAGACGTTGCCGGCTGCATCGACCTGGACCACTTCGACCGTCTGGCCATTGGCCGGGGCCGGTGCGAGACGGACCGAGAAGTCGCCACTGGCGGCGACGGTGGCGGTGCCGAGCAGGGTACCGCTGGCATCGCGCACTTCGACCCGCGCCCCGACCTCACCGCGACCGACCAGCACGCTGCCGTCGCCGCTGACCGAAAGGTCGGTGACCGCCGCCGGTGGCGTGCGGTCAGGCGTCAGCAAGGCCGTGGCCGGTGAGGTGTTGTCGGCGGCATCGGTCAGCTCGACGCGCAAGGTCGCGCCGGTCAGCTGCGGTGCCGGCAGGGTCACACGGAAGGCGCCGCTGGCATCGACCACGCCATCGGCCAGCACGGTGCCATCGGCATTGCGTACCTGGACACCTGCGCCGGCCTCGCCACGGCCGCTGACCACGGTGCCTGCGGCGTTGAGCACGACATCGGTCGGTGCGGCCGGGGGCTGGATGTCCGGCGCGTTCAGGGAGGTACCGGCCGAGACATTGCCCGCGGCGTCGGTCAGTGTCAGCGTCAAGGACTGGCCATTGGCCTGGGCCGGCGCCAGGGTGACGGTGAAGACCCCCGCCGGGCTGACCGTGGCCGTGCCGAGCAGCGTGCCGTTGGCATCGGTGACGCGCACCGAAGCGCCGGCTTCGCCACGCCCGCTGATCGCGCTGCCATCGGCGGCCACCACGGTGGTGACCGGCGCCTCGGGCGCGGTGGTGTCGGCCGCGACCAGCGAGGTCGAGACCGAGGTCTGATCGCCGAGGGTGACGCTGGCGTTGAGGGTCTGACCGTTGGTCTGCGCAGGCGACAGGGTGACGCTGAAGGTGCCGTCGGCCGCGACCGCCGCCGAGGTGCCCAGCACCACGCCGCCCAGCCCGAGGACGGTCACCGTGCCACCGGCCGTCGCGCTGCCGGTGAGGGTCAGGCCATCGGCGGACAGCTGCAGGTTCGTCGGCGCTGCCAGCTCCGTGCCCAGCGGGCCGTCGAGCGCGACGGCCGGGGCCTCGTTGCCAGCCTCGTCGCGGGCGACGACCGACAGGGCATCGCCGGTGATTGCCGGTGGATCGAGGGTGATCACGAAGACACCCGCGTCACCGACCGTGGCGGTACCTAGCGTCACGCCGCCACGGGTGACGGTGACCAGGCTGCCCGGGTCGCCGTTACCGGAGACCGTCACGCCGTCGGCGCTGATCTGCACGACGCTGACAGGTGCCGGTGGCGTGGTGTCGTCGGCCACCAGGTCCACGGGCAGGGACGTGCGTTCACCGTCGATGGCCACGACTTGCAGCGTCTCGCCGTCCAGTTGCGGGGCGTTCAAGATGATGTCGAAGGTGCCGTCATTGGCAACGACGTCGCGGCCGAGCAGGGTGCCATCGGCACTGCGCACCTCGACCGTGACGCCGGCTGCCGCGTTGCCGCTGAGCACGGTGCCGGTGGCATCCAGGAGCAGGGCCGACGGTTGTGCCAGCAGAACGACCGGGGCATCGACCTCGGCCGAAGACGAGACGTTGTCGGCGGCGTCGGTCTGCACCACGGTCAGGGTCTGGCCGCTGACCTGGGCCGTGTCCAGGGCGATGCTGAAGCTGCCGTCGGCAGCGACGGTGGCACTGCCCAGGGCGGCACCATTGGCGCCGGTCACGGTGACCCGCGCGCCGATCTCGCCGGTGCCGGTCAAGGTCGCGCCATTGCTGGACACGGCCAGGTTCTGCACCGGTTCCGGTGGGGTGATGTCGCGTGCCTGCAACGGCACACTGGGCGAGACGTTGTCGCTGGCATCGACCTGGGCCACGCTCAGGGCCTGGCCATTGAGCTGCGCAGTGTCCAGGGTCAGCGCGAAGCGGCCGTCGGCCTCCACCGTACCGGTGCCGATGATCGCGCCACTGGCGTCGCGCACCTGGACCGTGGCGCCGGGTTCGCCGGCACCGGTCAGGTTCAGGCCATCGTCGGCCAGCACCAGGTCGGTGACGGCGTCGGGGGCCTGGATGTCCGGGGCGTTGACGTTGGCATCAGGCGACACGTTGCCGGCGGCGTCGGTCTGGGTGAGGGTCAGTGCCTGGCCATTGGCCTGGACCGGCGTCAGGGTGATCTGGAAGCGGCCATTGTCGCCGACCTGGCCGGTGCCCACGCGCTGGCCGTCGGCGAAGACCTCGACACGGGCACCGACTTCGCCTGTCCCCGAGGCGATCGAGCCGTCCGCGGAGATGGAGACGTCCACCAGCGCCGCGGGCGGCGTGGTGTCGGCCGCCACGGCCAGGACCGGTTCGGAGCGGTTGCCGGCGGGATCGATCTGCACCACCTGCAGCGGCTGGCCAGCCGCCGGTGCGGCGGTCAGCGGCACCACGAAGCTGCCGTCGGCGGTCACGGTGGTGCTGCCGACCACGGCGCCGCTGTCATCACGGACCACCACCTGGGCGCCTGGCTCACCGCGACCGCTGAGCTGGTCGCCGGACGCCTCGACCACGAGGTCGGTGACCGCTGCAGGTATCGTCGTGTCCGGCGCGACCAGGTTGACCGGGTCGCTGCTCTGGCCAGCAGGCGAGGTGCCGATCACCGACAGCGACTCGCCATTGGTCTGCGCGGTGTTCAGCGGCACGGTGAAGACGCCGTCGGTACCGACCGTGGCGCTGCCGAGCACCGCACCGTCGGCATCGCGAACGGTGATGGTCGAGCCGGCCTGGCCGATGCCGCTCAGTTGTGTGCCGCTGGCGTCGAGGGTCACGCCGCCTGGCAGCAGGGGGTTGAGCACATCGGGGGCGTTGACCACCGCAGGCGCCGAGGCATTGCCGCTGGCGTCGGTGAGCGTCACCTCCAGGCGTTCGCCCTGGTTCTGCGCCACGGGCAGGGTGATCGAGAAGGTGCCCGTTGGTCCGACGTCGCCGGTGGCGATGACGGCGCCATCGGCCCCGCGCACGGTGACCGAGGCGCCCGCTTCACCTTGCCCGGACAGCACCAGGCCGTTGGGATTGACCGTCAGGGTGTCGGCAGGCGCAGGGGGGGTGCTGTCGGTGGCCGTAATCGCCGTCGGCAGCGACTCGCCGGCAGGGTTCAGCACGACGACGTCAAGGGCCTGGCCATTGGTCTGTGGCGTGGCGATCGGCACGTTGAAGGTGCCATCGGCGTCGACCACGGCGCTGCCGAGCACGTTGCCGTCGGCATCACGGACTTCCACCGTACTGCCGGGGGCACCAGTGCCGGTGACGGTCGTGCCCTGGGCATCGATGGTCACGCCCGTGGCCGGGGTCGGCGCATCGATGCCCGGCGCTTCGGCCGAGGCTTCATCGGACGCCAGGCCCGAGGCATCGACCTGCACCACCGTTACGGCCTGGCCTTCGGCCAATGGGGGGACCAGGTCGACCCGGAAGCCGCCCGTGTCATCCACGGTGCCGGTGCCCAGGACCGTACCGGCTGGGTCGCGGACGGTCACCGCAGCCCCGACCTGGCCCTTGCCGGCCAGGCTGGTGCCATCGGGGCTGATCACCAGGGCGGTGACCGCGGCCGGCGGCGTGAGGTCAGGTGCGGCGAGCGTTTCGGCAGGGGCGACGTTGCCCCGTGCATCGACGGCCGTGACGTCGAGGGCCTGGCCATCGGTCTGGCCGGGCGAAAGGCTGACCACGAAGGTGCCGTCCACTGCGGTCACCGCCGAGCCGAGCAGGCGCCCGCCGAAGCTGCGCACGAAGATGCGCAGGCCGGGCGTGGCGCGGCCGGTGAGGAAGGCGCCGTCCGCAGACACCGCCAGGTCGGCCGGGGCCTGGGGCTGAATCAGGTTGGGGGCCAGCAACGCGGTGGCGGTCGAGACGTTGCCCGACAGGTCGGTCAAGGTGACGCTCAAGGGTTGGCCGATGTCCTGGGCCGGTGTCAGCACCACGGCGAACGCCCCATCGCTGCCCACGACGCTGGTGCCGAGCAGCACGCCCGCCCCATTGGTGACGGTGACCAAGGTGCCGACTTCGCCACTGCCGGTGATCAGGTTCCCGTTGGCATTGATCGCCACGTTCACGGCCGCATCTGGCGCGACGGTGTCGGTCGGCGTACCCGGGGCAGTGACCGGTGCCGGCGTCGACGCGTTGCCAGCGGTGTCGGTGGCGATGACCGACACGCTCTGGCCGGGGTTCAGGGCCGGCGACAGGACCAGGGTGAAGCTGCCATCGGCGGCGGCGACTGCCGTGCCCAGCACACTGTTGCCCAGCCCGCGCACCTGGACGGTGGCGCCGGCCTCGGCCGTGCCGGTAAGACGGGTGCCATCGTCGTTGAAGACCAGGTCGGTCGGCGCAGCCGGTGGGGTCACGTCGGAGCTGGTGAACGGTACCGACGGCGAGGTGCCGCCAGCCGTGGCCTGGGTCACGCTGAGGACTTCGCCGTTAAGCTGTGGCGAGGCCAGGGCGACGCTGAAGGTTCCGTCGCCGGCCACCGTGGCGGTGCCCAGCACGCTGCCATCGACGGCGCGCACGGTAACCGTGGCGCCGACGACACCGGTCCCGCTCAGGGCGGTGCCGGCCAGGTTCAGTTGCAGGGCGTCAGGTGCTGCTGGCGCGTCGGCACCGGCCGGTGCGCTGGCCGCGCCGGGTGCCGACGTGTTGCCGGCCGTATCGGTCAAGGTGACCGACAGGGTCTGGCCGTCCTGTTGCGCGGTGCCCAGGGGCACCTCGAAGCGTCCATCGGCAGCCACCACGGCCGTGCCGAGTACGGTGCCGTCAGCACCGCGCACGGTGACCGTGGCACCGATCTCGCCGGTGCCGGTGAGGCTCAGGCCATCGCCGGTGACTTGCAGGTCGGTCGGCAGGCCCGGCGCGGTGCTGTCGGCGGCGACCACAGCGGTGGATGGCGAGGCATTGCCGCCCGCGTCGGTCAGCACCACGTTGAGGGTTTCGCCATCGCGCTGGGCGCTGCCCAGCTCGACACTGAAGCGGCCATCGGTCCCGACCGTGGCGCTGCCCAGCAAGGTGCCGTCGGTCCCCCGTACGCTGACGGTGGTCCCGGCTGCACCGGTACCGCTCAAGGTCAGCCCATCCTCGCTCAGCTGCAAGGCGGCCGGCGCGGCAGGTGCCTGGGTGCCGTCCGGTGCCTGGGCGGTGATGCGCGGCGACACGTTGCCGGCAGGGTCGGTCAAGGTGACCGAGAGGGTCTGGCCATCGGTCTGTGGCGTGCCCAGCGGCACGCTGAAGCTGCCGTCGGCGGCGATCACGGCGGTGCCCAGCAGCACGCCGCCTGGGCCGCGCACGGTCACGGTGGCACCGGCCTCGCCAGTACCGTACAGCGTGACGCCATCGGCGCTGACCTGCACGGCGGTAGCGGCCACAGGTGCGGTGACGTCATTGGCCTGCACGGTGGTGGACGGCGAGACGTTGCCCGCGCCGTCATCCTGCACCACGGTCAGGGTCTGGCCATCGAGCTGGGCCTGGGTCAGCGGCACGGTGAAGCTGCCGTCGGCGGCTACCACGGCGCTGCCGAGCAGGTTGCCGTCGGCGTCGCGCACGGTGACCGTGGCCCCTGCCTGACCGGTGCCGTTGAGGGTGCTGCCGTTGGCCCCGAGGAACAGGCCGGTTGGCGCCTCGGGGGCGTCCGGGCTGGACGGCGCGGTCGCGGTGCCGGCGCCCGACAGGTTGCCGGCCGGGTCGGTCTGCTCGACCGACAAGGTCTGGCCGGCCTGCTGCGCGGCGTTCAGTTCGACCGTGAAGCGGCCTTGGGCATCGACCAGGGCCGTGCCCAGCGTGCTGCCGTCGGCGGCGCGCACGGTGACCTGGGCGCCAGGCTCGCCGGCGCCGGTCAGGACCAGGCCGGTGGTGTCGATGGCCAGGTCGGTGGGCGCTGCCGGAGCAGTGACGTCCGGCGCAGTGAGGTCGGCCGACGGCGAGGCGTTGCCTGCGGCATCGGTCAGCACGGCGGTGAGGCGCTCACCGTTGAGCTGGGCGCTGCCGAGGTTGACCACGAAGGAGCCATCGGCGGCCACGGCGGCGGTGCCGAGGGTCGCCCCGGTGGGGCCGCGGACCGTGACCAGGGTGCCGGGCGTACCGGTCCCGGTCAGGACCAGGCCGTTGTCGCTCAGTTGCAGCCCGGCTGGCGCAGGCGGAGCGCCTGCACCGGACGGCGCCGTGGCCTGCACGCTGCCCGAGAGGTTGCCGGCGGCGTCGGCCTGTTGCACCGACAGGCTCTGACCACCGGTCTGCGTCGTGGCCAGCGGCACGCTGAAGGTTCCGTCGGCGCCGACCACGGCGGTGCCGAGCACGGCCCCATTCGGGCCACGCACGGTGACGGTGGCACCGACCTCACCGGTGCCGTTCAGGGTGGTGCCGTCGCTGCTCACCTGCAGGTTGGTCGGCGCCACGGGGGCGGTGATGTCGGCGACGATGAGTTCGATCGACGGCGAGGTATTGCCCTGGGCATCGGCCTGGGCGACGGTCAGGGTCTGGCCGTCGAGTTGCGGCGCGTTCAGGGGCACGCTGAAGGTGCCGTCGGCGCGTACCACGGCGGTGCCCAGCACGCTGCCATCGGCGGCGCGCACGGTGACGGTGGCGCCGATTTCGCCGGTCCCGGACAGGGTCAGGCCGTTGGCGCTCAGTTGCAGGCCACCTGGGGCTTCCGGTGCGTCGGGGCCGATCGGCGCCGTGGTCGAAGCGGCCAGGGACACGTTGCCGGCACGGTCGGTCAGGGTCACGTCGAGCGTCTGGCCCTCCACCTGGGCGGCATTGAGGGTGACGACGAAGGTGCCGTCATCGGCCACCACCGCGGTGCCCAGCAGAGCCCCGGTCACGCTGCGCACGGTCACCGTGGCGCCCGCTTCGCCGGTGCCGCTCAGGCTCAGGCCATCGCTGCCCACTTGCAGGCCCGTCGGGGCCACGGGGGCGCTGACGTCCGGGACGGCCAGGGCATTGGAGGGAGAGCTGTTGCCCGCGACATCGGTCTGCACCACGGTCAGGGTCTGGCCGTTGAGCTGAGCATTGCCCAGGGGCACGCTGAAGGTGCCATTGGCCGCGACCACGGCGGTACCGAGCAGGCCGCCGTCCGCACCGCGCACGGTCACGGTCGCGCCGGCTTCACCGGTGCCGTGCAGGGTCAGGCCGTCGGCGCTGATCTGCAGGTTGCCGGGTGCAGTGGGCGCTTGGCCATCGACAGGCGCCTGGGGCGCATAGGCCGTCGCGGCCGGCGACAGATTGCCCGCGGCATCGGCCTGCTCGACGGTGAGGGCCTGACCGGCCCGTTGCGCTGCACTCAGTGTCACGCTGAAGGTGCCGTCGGCACCGACCTGTGCGCTGCCCAGCACGGCACCGTCGGGCCCGCGCACGGTGACGGTGGCGCCGGCCTCACCGCGACCGGTCAGGGTCAGGCCATCGGTGCCTACCTGCAGCGCGGTCGGTGCGACGGGGGCGGTGACGTCGGCGCTGGTCAGCGGCGTCGTCGCGGACAAGTTGCCGGCACGGTCGAGCTGCTCGACCTGAAGGGTCTGACCGTTGAGCTGCGGGCTGTCCAGGGTGATCCGGAAGCTGCCGTCGGCGGCCACCTGTGCGCTGCCCAGGGAGCGGCCCTCGGCGTCGCGCACGGTGACCGTGGCGCCAGGTTCGCCGGTCCCGGTCAGCGTCAGGCCATCGGCGCCGAGCGCCAGGCCGGTCGGTGCGCCCGGTGCGGTGACGTCAGGCGCGGTCAGGGAGATCGAGGCCGAGGTCTGCCCATCGGCGGTCTGGGTGACACGCAGCTCTTGGCCGTCGAGCTGGGCGCTGCCCAGCGTCAGGCTGAAGGCGCCATTGGCACCGACCACCGCGGTGCCGAGTACGGCGCCATTGGCATCCCGGACGGTGACGGTGGCACCGGCCTCGCCGGTCCCGGTCAAGGTCAGGCCATCTTCGCTCAGTTGCAGGCCGGCAGGCGCGGTCGGGGCATCGGCCCCTGTCGGCGCGGTGGCCGAGACGACCGGGGAGAGGTTGCCGGCCGTGTCGGTCTGCGACACGCTCAGCACCTGACCGGCCAACTGGACGGCGCCCAGGCTGACGCTGAAGGTGCCGTCCGCCGCGACCACGGCGCTGCCCAGCAGGCTGCCGTCGGCGCTGCGCACCTCGATGCGCGCGCCGGGCTCGCCGGTACCGGTCAGGCTCAGGCCGTCGGCGGCCACTTGCAGGTTGCTCGGCGCCAAGGGCGCGGTGGTGTCGGTGGCGGTCAGGTTGCTGACCGCCGAGGTGTTGCCGGCGGCGTCGGTCTGCTCCAGGGTGAGGCGTTGGCCGGCGCGTTGCGGCACGTCCAGGGTGACGTCGAAGACGCCGTTGACCGCGACCACGGCAGTGCCCAGGACGGTGCCATCGGCGGCCCGCACCGTGACCGTGGCGCCGGGTTCGCCGCGCCCGCTGACCACACGGCCTTCGGCATTCAAGACGGCGTCGGTCGGTGCAGACGGCGCAGTGACGTCGGGTGCGTCGAGCACCACGTTGGGCGAGGCATTGCCAGCCGCATCGGCCTGGCTCAGCGACAGAGCCTGGCCATCGAGTTGCGGTGTGCTCAGCGTCAGGCGGAAGGTGCCATCGTCGGCGACCCGGGCGCTACCGAGCAGACGACCATCGGCGGCACGTGCGGTGACGGTGGCACCGGCCTCACCGGTACCGGTGACGGTACGGCCATCGGTGCTCAGTTGCAGGTCAGCGAGCGCGGCAGGCGCGGTCACGTCGGTCGCGATCAAGGCCGTGGACGGTGAGGTACCGCCGGCCGTGGCCTGGCGTACGTCGAGGGTTTCACCATTGAGCTGCGCCGTGTCCAAAGTGACGCTGAACGTCCCGTCGGTGCCGACGAGGGCAGTGCCCAAGACACGGCCGTCGGTCGTGCGTACGGTCACCGTGGCACCGGCTTCACCGCTGCCGGTCAGGATCAAGCCGTTGCTGCTCAGGGCCAGGGCCGTGGGCGCATCGGGAGCATCCGCACCTTGCGGGGCGAAGGCCGACGCACTGGGCGAGACGTTGCCGGCCGCATCGATCTGCTCGACGCTCAACGGCTGGCCTTGCTGCTGCGCGGTATCGAGGGCGACGGTGAAGGTGCCGTCGGCCGCGACCGTGGCACTGCCAAGCAGGGTGCCGTCGGCCGCGCGCACGTTCACCGTGGCGCCGGCTTCACCACGACCGCTCAGGCTCAGGCCGTCGCTGGCCACGCTCAATTGGGTCGGCGCGGTCGGTGCGGTCAGGTCGGCGACGGTCAGCGGCGTGACCGGCGACAGGTTGCCGGCCGCATCGGTCTGCTGGACGGTCAGGTTCTGGCCATCGAGTTGTGGGCGCGTGAGGGTCAGGCTGAAGGTGCCGTCGGCGCCGACCAGGCCGGTGCCGAGCACGGTGCCTTGGGCATCACGCACGTTGACGGTCGCGCCCGGCTCGCCGGTACCGGTGAGGGTCATGCCGTCGGCTGCCAGCTGCAGGGCGGCCGGCGCAACGGGCGCGGTGACGTCCGGCGCCGCCAGCGACGTGACGGGCGAAGCGTTGCCCGCAGCATCGGCCTGCACCACGGACAAGGTCTGGCCATTCTGCTGGGCGCTGCCGAGCGGCACGCTGAAGGTGCCATCGGCGGCGACGGTGGCGATGCCCAGGACGGCACCCGAGGCATCACGGACGGTCACCCGTGCGCCGGGTTCGCCCAGGCCGGTGAGGGTGCGACCGTCGTCCGCCAGTTGCAGGCCGGTCACGGCCTGCGGTGCGGTGACATCGGCTGCTACCAGGGCCGTGGACGGCGAGCTGGCGCCAGCGGGGTTGGTCTGCACCACGCTCAACGTCTCGCCGTTGAGCTGGGCGCTGCCCAGGGTCACGCTGAAGCGGCCATCGGCACCGACCACGGCGCGGCCCAGGATCTGCTCATCGGCACCCCGGACAGTGATGGTGTCTCCCGGCTCCCCCGTGCCGGACAGGGTCAGGCCATCGGCGCTGAGCGCCAGGCCGGCAGGGGCCTCGGGGGCATCGGCCCCAACCGGTGCAAGGGCCGAGGCCGTTGGCGAGACGTTGCCGGCCACATCGGTCTGCTCGGCGGTCAGTGTCTGGCCTTCCAGTTGTGCGCTGCCCAGCGTGACGGTGAAGGCGCCGTTGGCCCCTACCACGGCGGTGCCCAGGATGGCGCCTGTGGCGTCGCGGACGGTGACGGTCGCCCCAGGTTCGCCCAGGCCGCTCAGGCTCAGGCCATCGGCAGACACCTGCAACGCAGTCGGCGCGGCCGGCGCGGTGACGTCGGCCACGACCAGCTCGCTGGCCGGGGAGGCATTGCCCGCGGCGTCGGCCTGGGTGACCGACAAGGTGGTCGCGTCCAGCTGGGCACTGCCCAGAATGACGCTGAAGGTGCCATCGGCGGCGACCGTTCCGGTGCCCAGGACGTTGCCATTGGCGCCACGGACGGTCACGGTGGCGCCGGGTTCGCCGGTGCCGGTCACGGTCAGACCATCGGCAGTCAAGGCCAGGCCTGTGGGTGCCTCCGGCGCGGTCACGTCGGCGGCGGTGTAGGAGGCCGATGGCGAGGTGGCGCCGTCGGCGTTGGCCTGCACGGCGGTCAGGGTTTCACCGTTGAGCTGCGCGCTGGACAGGGTCACGGCGAAGGTGCCGTCGGCGCCCACGGTGGCCGTGCCCAGCACGGTACCGTCGGCGGCACGTACGGTCACGGTGTTGCCGGCCTCGCCGGTGCCGGACAAGGTCAGGCCATCGGCACTCAGGGTCAGCCCCGCAGGCGCGTCGGGCGCATCGGCCCCGATGGGCGCAAGGGCGGTGGTGGTCGGTGAGACGTTGCCGGCGGCGTCGGTCTGGTCGAGGGTCAATGACTGACCTTCGAGCTGCGCGGTGGCGAGGGCTACGGTGAAGGTACCGTCGGCCGCCACCACGGTGGTGCCCAGCACGGCGCCATTGCCGTCCCGGACCGTGACGGTGGCGCCCGGCTCACCGGTGCCGCTGACGCTCAGGCCGTCGCCTGCGACCACGACATTGCCCGGCGCCGACGGCGCGGTCACGTCCGCGACCGGCAGCTCGACGCTGGCCGAAACATTGCCGGCGCGATCGGTCTGCTCGACGGACAGGGTCTGGCCGCCCAGTTGCGGGCTGCTCAGCGTCGCACTGAAGGTGCCGTCCGCCGCGACCACGGCGGTGCCGAGCACGCTGCCCGAGGCATCGCGCACCGTGACGGTAGCGCCCGGTTCGCCGGTGCCGGTCAGCGTCACGCCGTCGGCTGCGAGCAGCAGGTCACTCGGGGGCTGGGGCGCGGTCACGTCGGCCGCGGTGTAGGACGCCGACGGCGAGGTGGCGCCCGTGGCATCGGCCTGGACGGCCGTGAGGGTTTCGCCATTGAGCTGTGCGGCGCTCAAGGTGACGGCGAAGGTGCCGTCGGCACCGACCGTCGCGGTGCCCAGGACCTCGCCATTGGCGCCACGGACGGTGACCGTGGCGCCTGGCTGGCCGACACCGGAGAGGGTCAGGCCATCGGCGCTCAGCGCCAGGTTCGTCGGGGCGTCAGGCGCATCGGCGCCGACCGGTGCGAACGCTGACACGACGGGAGAGACGTTGCCGGCCGCATCGGTCTGTTGGAGGCTCAGTTGCTGACCGTCGAGCTGGGCAGCGCCCAGGTCCACGGTGAAGGTGCCATCGGCGGCCACCACGGCGGTGCCCAGGACGGCGCCCGTGGCATCACGCACGGTTACGGTGGCCCCTGGCTCGCCGATGCCGCTCACGCTCAGGCCATCGTTCGACACGGACACGCTGGTCGGTGCTGGCGGTGCGGTCACGTCCGCGGCCTGCACCTCGACGCTGGCCGAGGCATTGCCGGCGCGATCGACCTGGTCCACGGACAAGGTCTGGCCGTTCAGTTGCGCGCTGCTCAGCGTCACGCTGAAGGTGCCGTCGGCGCCCACGATGGCGCTGCCGAGCAGCGTGCCTGAGGCGTCACGGACGTTGACGGTAGCGCCCGGTTCGCCGGTGCCGGTGAGGGTCACGCCATCGGCTGCCAGTTGCACGTCGCCTGGCGATTGCGGCGCGGTCACGTCGGCGGCGGTGTAGGACGCCGAGGGGGAGGTGGCGCCACTGGCATCGGCCTGGACGGCCGTCAGGGTTTCGCCGTTGAGCTGCGCGGTGCTTAGTGTGACGGCGAAGGTGCCGTCGGCATTGACCACGGCAGTGCCCAGCACGCTGCCGTCGGCACCACGGACGGTGACCGTGGCGCCCGGTTGACCGACCCCGGACAGCGTCAGGCCGTCGGCGCTCAAGGCAAGGTCGGTCGGGGCATCAGGGGCATCGGCACCGATGGGCGCGAAGGCTGCGGTGGTCGGCGACACGTTGCCGGCGGCATCGGTCTGCTCGACGCTCAGCTGCTGGCCTTCGAGTTGCGCGGTGCCCAATGCCACGGTGAAGGTGCCGTCGGCCGCAACCACGGCCGTGCCCAGGACGGCGCCATTGGCATCGCGCACGGTGACGGTGGCGCCCGGCTCGCCAGTCCCGCTCAGGCTCAGGCCATCGCCTGCCACCGAAACGTTGGCAGGGGCCGCCGGCGCGGTCACGTCGGCGGCCACCACTTCACTCGATACCGACGTGTTGCCGGCACGGTCGGTCTGTTCTACCGACAAGGTCTGTCCGTTCAGCTGGGCGCTGGTGAGGGTAAGGGTGAAGGTGCCATCGGCATTCACCACGGTGCTGCCGAGCAGGGTGCCCGAGGCATCGCGAACGTTGACGGTAGCCCCGGGTTCGCCGGTACCGGTCAGCGTCACGCCATCGGCCGCCAGCTGCAGGTCGTCGAGCGCGTCCGGCGCGGTCACGTCGGCAGCGGTGTAGGACGCCGAGGGCGAGGTCGCACCGGCGGCGTTGGCCTGCACGGCCGAAAGGGTTTCGCCATTGAGCTGTGCCGTGGCCAGGGTGACGGCGAAGGTGCCGTCGGCCCCGACCACGGCGGTGCCCAGGACCGAACCGTCGGCGCCGCGCACCGTGACGATGTTGCCCGGCTCACCGACGCCGCTCAGGGTCAGGCCGTCGGCGCTGAGGGCCAGGTTCGTGGGGGCGTCAGGGGCGTCGGCACCGATGGGCGCCGAGGCCGAGACCACGGGCGACACGTTGCCGGCGGCATCGGTCTGTTCGACGCTCAGCTGCTGGCCGTCGAGTTGGGCCGTGCCCAATGCCACGGTGAAGGTGCCGTCGGCCGCAACCACGGCCGTGCCCAGGACGGCGCCATTGGCGTCACGGACGGTGACGGTAGCGCCGGGCTCACCACGACCGCTCAGGCTTAGGCCATCGTTGGCCACCTGCACGTCGGTCGGGGCATCAGGGGCGGTGACATCGGCGGCGGTGTAGGCCGTGGCGGTGGAGGTGAGGCCGGCCGCATTGGTCTGCACGGCAGAGAGGGTTTCGCCGTTGAGCTGGGCGGCCGCCAGGGTGAGGGTGAAGGTGCCGTCGGCACCCACCACGGCGGTACCCAACACGCTGCCGTCGGCCGCCCGGACCGTGACCGTGTTGCCAGGCTGGCCGGTCCCGCTCAGGATCAGGCCATCGGCGCTCAGGGCCAGGTCGGCGGGTGCCGGTGGCGCGTCCACGCCGGTCGGTGCGGTCGCCACGGCGCCGACGGAGGTGTTGCCGGCCGCATCGGTCTGGGTGACGGTCAAGGCCTGGCCGTCGAGCTGCGGGCTGCCCAGGGTGACCGTGAAGCTGCCATTGGCCGCGACGACGGCGGTGCCCAACACACTGCCGTCAGGGCCACGTACCGTGACCGTGGCCCCCGGCTCGCCGGTACCGGTCAGCGTCAGGCCATCATCGCCGACTTGCAGGCCGGTGGGCGCGGCAGGCGCGGTCACGTCGGCTGCGACGAAGGTGGCGGCGGGCGAGGTGAGGCCTTCGGGATTGGCCTGGACCACACTCAAGGTTTCGCCGTTGAGCTGCGCACTGCCCAGGGACACGCTGAAGGTGCCGTCAGCCGCCACCACTGCGGTGCCCAGCACGGCGCCATTGGCGCTGCGGACGGTCACCGTGTCGCCGGGTTCGCCCCGGCCGGTGAGGGTCAGCCCGTCGGCGCTCAGCGCCAGGGCCGTCGGTGCCGGAGGTGCATCCACCCCCGTTGGGGCAAGGGCCGAGGCGGTCGGCGAGACGTTGCCGGCGGCATCCGTCTGCTCGACGCTCAAGGTCTGGCCATTGGTCTGGGCAGCGCCCAGGGGCACGCTGAAGGTGCCATCGGCAGCGACCACGGCCGTGCCGAGCACCGCGCCGTTGGGACCGCGCACGGTGACCGTGGCGCCTGGCTCGCCGGTACCACTGAGCGACAGACCGTCGGCGCCGACGGCCAGGTTGGCCGGCGCGGCGGGTGGGGTCACGTCGGGGGCGATCAGCGATGCGTCGGCGGAGGTATTGCCCGCGGCGTCGGTCTGATCGACCGTCAAGGTCTGGCCATTGAGCTGCGGTGCACTCAGGCCGATGCTGAACGTCCCGTCGGCGGCCACCACGGCCGTGCCCAGCACGCCACCATCGGCGCCCCGTACAGTGACAGTGGCACCCGGCTCGCCAGTCCCGGTGAGGGTCAGGCCGTCGGTGCTCAGTTGCAGGTTGGCGGGCGCGGCAGGCGCCTGGGTATCGGGGGCGGTGATGACGACAGGGTCGGAGGTGGCGCCCGTCGGGTCGGTCTGGTCGACCACCACCGTCTGACCGTTGTTCTGCGGCGTGTCGAGCGGCACGGTGAAGTTGCCATCGGCGCCGACCACCGTGCTGCCCAGCAAGGTGCCGTCCGGACCACGTACGTTCACCGTGGCGCCCGGGATGCCGGTCCCGGTCAGTGACAGGCCATCCGCTGACAACCCCAGGTTGGCTGGCGCTGCCGGGGTCACGGGCGTCGGCGTACCGCCACCGCCACCACCACCGCCGCCCCCACCACCAGCGGCGGCGGCTGCGCCCCCGGCGCCAAGCAGGCCAAGGCCGGCGAACGCGAAGGTCTGGTTGGCGGAAATCACGTCGTTGCTCGCCAGCAACTCATCGAGCGAGTCGACCTCGTTGAAGGTGAAGCCGTCGAAGGGTTCGGTGCTGTACTGGGCCTGCCACATGACACCGTCGTCGCCGGTGAACACGATATCGCTCTGGTTGCCGTCGGCATCGGAGGTAAAGAAGTTGCCGATGTGGATGCGCTCACCCGACTTCAGGTTGATCGTGAGGTCCTGCCCACTGCGACTGACCGACGCGACCTGGGACGGCGAGACGGGCATCTGCACCACGCCGGGGCCGCTGAGTTGAACGGAATTGCCCTGCAGGTTGCTGATCTGTGATGTGGCTTTATCGGCGACGACGATGTTTTCCATGACAACTCCTGTTCCATTCCTCGAGTACCGCTGAGGTCAGGCCAGGCGACTCTTCCAGCACGGTCGGCAAAAGGTGTCGTGTCTTTACCGAGAGAAGAGCGCCGTGCACGTCCCTGACGTCAGCAAGCGATCTGTGGCCCTATGGCTGAAAAGGGGTATAGCTCGGCGGTTATCGCCGGATGGGGTGTCAAAAACTCGACCGGGGGTCAAAAAGCGCACCAGGACGGTGCATTGGATCCCATAACCTACTGTAAACATTGCGTTACACCGGTGTGGTGCAAGCAGTACACCGTTCGTCGGGCGAGCGCCTCTGTCGAAAAATTGGCACGTTCACGCCTGTTCGACGCAGTAGGAGGCACGGTGCCATCATCTGGTGGCGCAAACGGGATGAGGAACGTACGCCGCAGCACCCTGCAGGGCTCAGTACCCGTTCGGCAGCCGTCTCGACCGCTGATCCGAGCAGGTACAGAAAAATCGAATCTATTGCGAACGTGTCGATCGGAACCTATGCACGGTGCGAAGCCCGTGTCCTACATCCCTCATGAGGTGAACGATCATGGCCAGTAACAAGCAAGGCGGTAGCCAGAGCGGTAGCGGTCAGAAAGGTAGTGGCAACAACTTCGCAAACGACCCTCAGAAAGCTGCCGAAGCCGGCAGAAAGGGCGGGAAGGCCTCCGGGACTTCCCACGACAAGTCCCATGACAAGTCCTCGGAATCCGGACGCAAGGGCGGTCGATCCTAAACGTGCAGCGCGCGGCGCCCTCAGTGACGTCGCGCGTTGTCGATCTCAAGGAGTAACCCCATGCGCACCCTCCCGATTCTTTGCCTGTCGACCAGCCTGATCCTGTTAGGCGGCTGCTTCGATCGGAGCGACCACCCGGCCAAGGATGCCGATCAGAGCAAACCCTCCCTGCTGATGAAGCAACCCGATAAGCCGATCACGAGCCCTACGGCTGAAACCGAACCTACGTCTTCCTCAGAACAAGATCATTGAAGTCCAAGAGGGCCGCCCCATGACCGTCATGACCCGCAAGGCGACCACCGCCCGAACTGCCGTTCCAGCCAACGTACCCGTGACTGCCACCACGCTCAAGGATCGCTACCAGGCCCTGCTGGCCGGGCATCCCGTCGACAGCGCGCGCTGGCTCGCCCAGCAGCTGGAAGGCACGCGTGCCATGGCTGACGACCTGCCAGACACTGCCGCTGGCCTGGACGACTGGACCGCGCGGCACGCCGCCCGTGTCGCGTCGGCCTATGCTGCCTACCTCAAGGCCCGCCAGGACGGCGAACCCCGACGTTATTTCGCCAACCGCTCCCAGGCGCTCTATTTTCTCCAACAGGTGACGCCGACCAAGCTGGTCGACGGCGCCTGGCTGTATGGCACGCTGCAGCACTGGCAGGACCCGCGCTACCACGGGCTGATCCGTACCTACCTCGAAGAGCTGGGTGACGGCGACCTGCGCAGCAATCATGTCTCGATCTACCAACGTCTGATGAGCCGGCTCGGGTGTCTCGAGGCGGTGCCGATGGACGATGGGCGCTACCTGCAAGGCGGCATCCAGCTGGCGCTCGGCATGCACAGCGATGCGTTCCTGCCGGAAGTCATCGGCTACAACCTGGGGTATGAACAGCCTCCGCTGCACTTGTTGATCACCACCTACGAATTGGCCGAACTGGGGATCGACGGGTTCTATTTCCAGTTGCACATCACCATCGACAACGCTGCCAGCGGGCATGCGCGCAAGGCCATCGAGGCCCTGCACCAGCTGTGCCCAGCACAGGAGGCCGAAGCCTTCTACGAACGCGTACGCCAGGGCTATCGCTTGAACGATCTGGGCATCGACACGCCCTCGTTGATCGGCGCCTTCGATTTGCACGGTGAACTGGTGGCGAGTCTGGAGCGCAAGCGGGTGTTCGGCCAGTTCATGCACGCGGACCATTGCCGCCTCGAAGGCCGCACCATAAACCAGTGGCTGGCGCCCGGCGAGAGCATGTCGGCCTTCCTGACCGCGCTGGAAAACCAGCGCTGGGTCCGCCGTGGGGCCGACCCCATGGAGAGTCGTTTCTACCGATTGCTGGAAGGCCCGACCGCGCCCATGTTCGGCGTCTTCAGCCCCTATGAACGCCAACTGTGGCATGACTGGATCGCAGCCGACTGGCAAGGACCGGCGCCACGCCGGGTAATGCCGGGCAAATGGGAGGCCTCGTTGAAGATCGACGAGCCACCTGCGGCGCGCGCCAGCAAGGCCTCGGTCCCGGAGCTGATCGAGCAGATGTTCGGCAGTCGGCACGCCTTGCCCGAGGGGCTGCAAGCGACACGTGACTACATTCGCCATACCGGCCTAGCGGAAGGGAGACCCTGCTGATGGTGTTGTCCGACACCCCGATTCATGATCATGGCCTGAGCCAGGCCGATGTGGCCCTACTGGAGCTGGCCCATTGGCTCAAGCAGGCGCGCTATCGCTTCACCAGCGTCACGCCAGTCACCCACCAGCGCAACAACGCCCGTGCCACCGCCCAGCAAGCCTCCACCTTGCGTGACGTGTTCGGGTGGAACCGTCCGTTTTCCCTCGCCTTGCTCGATGACGACCGCCTGCAGCTGATGGCTGCTGCAGAAGTACTCGCCGAGCAGGGCAAGACCTTCCGCAGCCAGGTTCGCTGGTCGACCCTGGACGATCTGCTGCTGGTCCATTCCGGGTACCCGACCGACCGTACCGATGCGGTGTTCTTCGGGCCCGATAGCTACCGCTTCGCCCGTGTCATCCAGGCGCACGTGCAGGCCCACCACCAGCACATCACGCGGGCCGTGGACATCGGCTGTGGCAGTGGTATCGGCGGCCTGTTGATTGCCAAGTCGGTGCCCCATGCCGAAGTCCTGGGCGTCGACATCAACCCACTGGCACTGCGTTACACCCAGGTCAATGCCGCCACGGCCGGCGTGAAGAACCTGAAGGCGCAGCGCAGCGACATTCTGTCCGACACCACGGGCACCTTCGATCTGATCGTGGCCAACCCGCCGTACATGCTCGATGAGCAGCAGCGCACCTACCGGCATGGCGGCGGTAACCTGGGTAGTGACCTGTCCCTGCGCATCCTCGAGCAGGCGTGCGAGCGCCTGAACGTGGGTGGCAGCCTGCTGCTGTACTCCGGCATTGCCATCGTCGAAGGGCGCGACGGCTTCCTCGAGGCCGTGCGTCAACGGCTGGAGGGCCAGGCCTGGCGCTGGACCTACGAAGAAATCGATCCCGACGTGTTCGGCGAGCAACTCGAGGAACCGGGCTATGAAGCCGTCGAACGTATCGCGGCGATCAGCCTGACCGTGACACGCGTTCATTGAAGGAAAAGACCTGCCCTCGATGACTGTCGAGGACACCGGAAGGACCACTGATCCACGCTTGAAAGGAGAGCAAGACCATGGGCGAAATGCCGAGTTACTTCTGGACCATCGTGACGATCCTCATCGTGCTGATGGACATCTGGGTGATCACCAGCGTGTTTCGCAGCGAGAAGCCGTCGGGCACCAAGATGATGTGGGCCGTGCTGGTCATCGTGCTGCCGGTGGTCGGGCTGGTGATCTGGGCACTGATGGGCCCCCGCGGAATCAAGCGTGGCACCGGGCCGACGTCGGACGAACACAGCAAGGGCTAGCCGACACAGTCACTAAAAGCGGTACGCGACGGAAGGGGTGGCCTTGAGCTGCCCTTTTTCGTTTTCGGAGCAGGTGGCTGAACTAGGCCACGAACAGGCGTAGCTCAAACCTTTCAGCCTGGCTCTACCGTTCATCGGGTGAGGTCTGCATCGCAGCAAACCCTCGTCACCTTCAAGGCCTCGTATTTCATGAGCGCGTCATCTGGCGCAAGGCATTTTTCTCAGGAGGTAGGCCCCATGTCCAACACCACCCGCGATCAGTTCAGCATGCAGAACCCCCTGACCCAGTACCCGCAGCCTCCCTTCCCGGATCAGCCGCAAAGCGCACCGGGCCTGGACAAGGACATGACGCCCAAGCCGGACTGCGGCGAAGACAGTTACAAAGGCTTCGGCCGCATGAAAGGGCGCAAGGCACTCATCACCGGCGCCGACTCCGGTATCGGCCGTGCTACCGCCATTGCCTTCGCCCGCGAAGGCGCCGACATCGTGCTCAACTACCTGCCCGAAGAAGAGCCCGATGCCCAGGAAGTGGTGAAGCTGATCGAAGCCGAAGGCCGCAAGGCGGTCGCACTGCCCGGTGACCTGAAGGACGAAGCCTTCACCCGCAGCCTGGCCCGCAAGGCCCATGAGGCCCTGGGCGGCCTGGACGTGCTGGTCAACGTGGCCGGCAAGCAGGAAGCGCGCAAGGACATCAGCGAGATCACCTCGGAACAGTTCGACCACACGATGAAGACCAACGTGTACTCGCTGTTCTGGCTGTGCCAGGAGGCCGTACCGCTGATGCCCGCGGGCGCGACCATCATCAACACCGCCTCGATCCAGTCGTACCAGCCCTCGGCGACCCTGCTCGACTACGCCAGCACCAAGGCGGCGATCGTGGCCTTCACCAAGGCCCTGGCCGGTCAGGTCATCGAGAAGGGCATCCGGGTCAACGCCGTGGCGCCAGGCCCGGTCTGGACCGTGCTGCAGCCAAGCGGTGGCCAGCCACGTGAGAAGATCCCGGAATTCGGCAGCCAGGTACCGATGAAGCGCCCAGGCCAGCCGGCCGAATGCGCGCCGCTGTACGTGCTGCTGGCGACCCAGGAGTCGAGCTACATCACGGGCGAGATCTTCGGTGTCACCGGTGGCGACCCGCTGCCATGAGGCATGACGCCCGGCCGTGCGGTCCGACCGACGCGGTGCGGGGCTGACGCTAGACTGAAGACGGGCGCTGCGGCGCTCGTTTTTCGTTCGTGCCATCCATGGATTTTCCTCAGGAGCCTCACAATGCCTCGAGCCATCTGGAAAGGCGCCATCAGCTTCGGCCTGGTGCACATCCCGGTTTCCCTGAACACAGCGGTGAGCAGCGAGCGAATCGACTTCGACTGGCTCGACAAGCGCAGCATGGAGCCGGTCGGCTACAAAAGGATCAACAAGGTCACCGGCAAGGAGATCGCCAGCGAACACATCGTCAAGGGCGTGGAGCACGAGAAAGGCCGTTACGTGGTGATCAGCGAAGAGGAGATCCACGAGGCGCGTCCCGAGGCGACCCAGACGATCGATATCTTTTCGTTCGTCGACGCCAGCGAGATCCCGCTGCAGCACTTCGACACCCCCTATTACCTGAGCCCCGACAAGCGTGGCGGTAAGGTCTACGCGCTGCTGCGCGAGACCCTCGCCGGCAGTGGCAAGGTGGCCTTGGCGACCGTGGTGCTGCATACCCGGCAGCACTTGGCGTTGTTGCGCCCGCTGGAAGACGCGCTGGTGCTGATCACGCTGCGCTGGCCCAACGAAGTGCGCGGGCTGGAGGCCTTGGAGCTGGACAAGAGCGTGACCCAGGCCAAGCTCGACAAGCGCGAGCTGGACATGGCCAAGCGCCTGGTCAGCGACATGAGCGGCCATTGGCAACCCGAGGACTACCACGACGCGTTTCGCGAGACGATCATGGAGCTGGTGGAAGAGAAGGCCAGCAAGGGCAAGATCAGCGTGGTGGCGCGGGATACGGACGAGGAGGGCCAGAAGAGCGCCGACATCATCGACCTGACCGAGCTGCTCAAGCGCAGCCTGGGGGGCAAGCGCGGCACGGCCAAGGCGGCTGCGGCGAAGCAGGCCGAGCCGAGGAAGACGACCCGCAAGACGGCAGTCAGCAAGGGATCTGCCGAGAAGGAGAAAGACAAGAAGCCGGCCAAGCGGACGCGCAAGGCGTCGTGAGGGGGATGGTAGGAAGCTTCGAGCTTCAAATAGATCGGGATCGCGGGGGCTGATCTTGCGGCCCCTGGCGGGGCCGATCGCGGCACTGGGGCCGCTCCCACACCCGTAGCTCCTCCGCGGGGTTGCAGGCTATCACGGTCATCTGTGGGGCCTCACCGCAGGGCTGCAGGCCATCACGGTCACCTGTAGGAGCGGCCCCTGTGCCGCGATTGGCCCCGCAGGGGCCATAAAACCAGCCAACCCTGTCTACCAGGCCATTACCACCAGCCAAGACACACACCCGTAGCCCGCCGCAGGATTGCAGGCTATCGCGGTCACCTATGGACGCAACTGTCTTTTCTACTCGGTACATACCTGACCGTGTGCGGCGCCTGGCAGGGCCCTATCGCTGGCAAGCCAGCTCCCACCCAGCCCTCTGCAGCCATCAATGTAGTCATGGCTGCGCAAGCAGCTTGTGGGAACGGGCTTGCCCGCGATAGCGTCCGGTCCGTCACCGCCTGCATCGCGGGCAAGCCCGCTTCCACAGGGCCCCGCGATAACCTGCAACGCCGCAGTATGGCTACGGGTGTGGGAGCGGCCCCTGTGCCGCGATTGGCCCCGCAGGGGCCATAAAGCCCGCCAACCCCGTCTACCAGACCGTCACCGCCAGCCAAGGCAACCGAGCATCAACGCCACACGACTCAGCCCAGGCTCAAGGCGCCGCCTGAGCGCTGACCAACCCCGCAAGTGCCTGACGCAGCCCCACCAAATCAGTAAAGCGCTGCTCACGCGTCACCTGGCCATTCTTCAGCTCCAGCCACTGCACGCTATCGCGGTCACCGGCATAGCGCTCGGCGACCTGGCCATCGCGGTCCAGCAGGATACGGTAACGCGCCGAGCGCATGGTCGGCACCAGCACTGCCTGGGCCACGCGAGGCAGCTTCTCGATGTCGGCCACGTAGGCCACGCCGCGCTCGCTCAGATAGCCATCGGGCGTATGTTCGACGGCGCTGTTGACCAGCCGCGCGCTGGACAGGCTGCGCGCGATCATCAATACGCGGGTGCCGTTGTCCAGGGTGAAGCCCTTGTCGAACTGGTCGTTCAGCGTCCAGCCCGTGGTCCGCACCTGGGCGGCAGCGGGCAGAGTCTCTTGAGCCAGCAGATGGGTACATGACAAACCGAGGATCATGAAAAGACAGGCGCGCATGGCGGCAGGCTCTGTAGGGGAGGTGGTGCATACCCTAAAGGGGTGTACGGGAGGCTGCAAGAGGGAAAGGTGGTGGTCCGATTATATTCCTCACTGAAAATCTTGTGCTTTGCCTATATGAAAAGTCCAGGTTTCCTACGACATAATAGGCAAGGTCTGAACCAACGTTAAATATAAGATCAGGTTTTACTCTGTTCTCGCTAAGTAGGTTGCGCCCCAATCCTTAGCGATTTTACATTTTGAGTCATTATTTTTATTGAGCGGATCGCTGTGGGTTTTATATGTTTAGCATTCATTGAATTGCTCGAGTTTTGAAATGAGGGATTAACTTATGCAAATGGAGCTGGCGCCAACCATCGTGCGTCCAGAACCTGATCCGTTGCCCTTTGATGCCGTCTCGTTCGCTTATCTTCACAGTGAACGCGATCGACAGGGCCGGCAGCAATTAGCCACATATAATCGAATGATGCAAGATATTGCAAGTGAGCTTGCTCGCGTCAAAGGCTATCTCGATGCCTCTTATGCGCCTTTGATTGCGAATGCTCGCCAATCTGTTTTAGATGCGTTGAACCAACTCGGTGTTCCATTAGATGCCTCGTCCAGCAGCGAAAGCGAGATTTTGAATAGTATCAATACGGTTGGCCAATTGCTGGATCAACATCACCGTGAACTCGCTTCGCTGTCGTCGGAGACCACGGCCTTCTCAGCCGGCGACGTACTCACACTTGAAGCGACCGACATTAAAGCGGCTACCTTGTCGCGCGTGCCACGACATTGGAAGGCCTGGGCTGCGTTTCCCGAAGCGGAGCAAAGTCTTTACCAAAGGTCTTACAATGCTGCCTTGCAAGCGCGTGTCACTGGCGAAGCAATCAGGGCTTTGCAGGAGCATCTTGCGCATTTGCAGGCCAACCTGGAACGGGCGAGACGCCGTGAAGCGATCGCAGCACAAGCTGCAGAAGTGGCACGTCAAGCCAGTCAGCAGTTGACGCAGAAGGCTGAGGAACTCAAGGCACAACTGACAACGCTATCTTCCCACATCGTTCTCCAGGCCCAGCCTGAGAAACAGGCAGTCCAAGATCTTGCTGAACGTATCTTCCAGGAAATCGAGGCACTTACCATGCTGAGCCATAGGAAGATCAATCCGCAAGAAGTGGACCAGCTCAACCAGGCACTGCGCGCTCAAGCAGCGATGATCGTGGCCAACCTTACAGGCGCAGTGGATCAGCTGATGGTTGAAACCAGCGCATTACTGAACGCTCGGCAACAAACAATCGACCAGGCGCTGGGTGAGACCATCAATCGTCTGCATGGGCAGCTCGGCGAAGCCACTGCGCAGCTTCAAAATGGCGCGGCTCACGAAAGCGCTGAAACAATTGGCCAGCACTTTTGGCAGATTTCAGCGAGCATATCGACTGGAGTCGAGGCAGAATTATTACAATCTTCTACGTTGAGCGATACCACGTCGAAAGAGGTACTCGCGGCTGTTAATGCCGCCGTGGGAACTGCAAATGCTCAGCTCCAAGCGTTACCTGGTATCGCTCAAAAGTCCATCATTCAAGCGCTCAATACCTTTCGCTTTGCTGGCGCTGCTTCTGTTGGGCTTGCAGTACCAGGGCAGGGTGCGGTTCCGTTAGCGGAGACAGCAGTTTCGGCCTTGCGCCAGACTATTGCGCAGGCAGTTACCTCATTGGGCAAGGTTGCCATGGTGGCATCCGGCGGCGCTGTCGCTACTGGTATGGCTGCTTTGTTCTATTCCAGCTCGACAGCCAGCGAGGAACAGGACCAACCACGCCCGCATATTCGCTTTGGATTCAGCATTGACGCTCGCGAGATCGGCTTCTCGGCGGAGGCTGTGGTACCCACTGCGACAGCTGCCGAAGGGAGGATCGAACTGCCGTATCGATTGACCTTCGACAGGAGAGACGATAGTCGGCCTCACGTACTGATGGTCCGGCCTGACGGCGAGCGCGTTTCCAGAAGCATATCCGTACGCAGGGCAACGCTTGATTCGCAGACAGGTCGCTATGGGATTAATGTAGCAATGCCAGGTTTCTCAATAGAAGAGCTTCCGGTGACCCTGACTTGGACGCCTGCGCGATCTCCAGCTACCTCTTCACCTACGACTACGCCGATCGCTCCTCCCCTTCAACCAAGCTATACAGGCGTGGAGCTAGAACCGCTTGAGGTCAATGTTGAGGCCTACCCTGGCATACTGCCTGATGGTAATGATCTGATCGTTACCTTCCCGGCAGAGGCTGGGCTTGATCCATTGTATATAGTGTTCAATGCTCACCATTATCATCCGGCCCCCAATGATTTGATTGCTTTCCCTGATGCAAAACGTGTCAAAGGTAAAAGTAGCGTTCAAGGAGGTGGCAAAACACGCAAACGATGGAAAGATGGTAAAGGACGCATTTATGAATGGGACAGCATGCATGGCAGGGTTGAAATCTACGACAAACAGGGCAAGCACATGGGCGAGTTTGACCCTGTTTCAGGGCATCAAACCAAGCCTGCCACGCCTGGTCGAAAAACGCCTAAATCTAAATAAGGAGGTTTGATGAAAATTTCGTTGACTGGTTTCCTAACGGACGATAGCAGTGATGATTCTTTGAAATACGAAGAGGTTATCCCCAATCATATAGAGGTTGATGTCATGAGCGTGTTAGGTTGGTCTTCATTGGCTGATGAGTGTGACGGAGAGTTGCTTTTGACGGCTGAGCAAGCTGGAAAAATTTTTTCATTGCTTGAAAAGCCTCAGCCCCCAGGACTCGAATTTTTTGTAGGTATAAGAGTGTAAGGAAAACAGTGGTGAATAGCCGAAATCGACTTATAGTGTTGCAGTGCAAAGGCATTTTCAACGCATCACTGATTTGCTGCTTGAGCCCTTACGGTCTTTTAGCTGAAGAGCACGGCTGCACCTGTACGTAACTAAAACCCTGCAAATCAGGTGCGTGGGCCCACCCACATTTAAAGTGAGTGGGCCCACGCTTCAACTGCCTCAAACATCATTTCCATCAAGAGTTCAACGCCGCCACCAGCTCCGCCTTGCGCATCGTCGAGCGCCCCGCGATCTGCTGGGCACGCGCACGCCCGAGCAGTTCGGCCTTGGTCAGGTCCTCCAGGCGTTCACCCGCACGAGGCTCACCCTTGCGGGTCGCCGCCGCGCGCTTGGCCGAGTCGTGCTTGGCCTTGTCCTTGGCCTGCTGGCTGGTCTTCTGCCCGGAACCGCCCGTGCGTTCGCCGCCCCCTGACTGCTTGTTGACCGTGGCCCAGGCACGTTTCTCGGCTTCGGCCTTGGACAGGCCCTTGTCCTCGTAACCTTCCTCGATGTGCTCGGCCTTGCGCTTCTGCTTGTCGGTGTACTTGGCTTTGCTACCTTGTGCCATGGGATACGCTCCTGTGGGTGGGGTTCAGGGTTTGCTGACGGCTGAAGGGGTGTGCTGACGCATGTGCTTGGCGCGCTTTTCCAGCACCAGGTACGTGATCACGGCCACGATCAGCGGAATCAGGTAGTACAGCGTGCGATAGCCCAGCAGCGCCGCAACCAGCGTCCCCTGCCCGAGTTGACCGGCCAGCAGCGCCAGGAACACGGTCTCCAGCACGCCGAGCCCGGCCGGGATATGGGCGACCACGCCGGCGATGCAACTGATCAGGAAGATGCCGAGGATCGAGGGGTAGAACAGGTGCTCGGGCAGCAGCCAGTAGATCAGCAAGGCCATCAGCGCCCAGTTGGTCGCGCCCAGGGCGATCTGGCAGGCAGCGAAGCGCAGCGAGGGCAGGGTGATCTCGTGCTCGCGGATGTGCCAGGTACGACGCTTGGCGTAACCGCAGGCCAGCAGGTACGTTGCCGCAATGGCCAACAGCGCGAAGCCGATGATCTGCAGGCCCGTCGCACCGACCGCCCAGTTGTCCGGCAACTTCACCAGGCGCAGGGCGAACACGCTGCCGGCCAGCAGCATGTAGCCCATCCAGTTGGTCAGCAGATCCAGGGTCAGGATGCGCGTGATGGTCGCAGTGTCCAGCCCAAGGCGCCCGTACAGGCGATAGCGCAGCGCGACACCGCCTACCCAGGTGGTGAAGTTGAGGTTGAAGGCATAGCACACGAACGCCACCGGCAACACCTGGCGCACGGGCAGCGTATGCCCGGTATAGGCGCGCCCGAGCAGGTCGTAACTGGCGAATACCAGGTAGCTGCACAGGGCGATCAACAAGCCGATCGCCAGGGTACTCGGCTCATAGGCCAGCAATGACTGCTTGACCTCGTTCCAGTCCAGGTTGCGGGCCAGGGAGAACAGCAGGGCGGGAATCAGGATCAGTAGGAGCACGGTGAACAACCGCTTGCCCCAGGTCAGCCAGGTCTTGGTCGCCATCAGACGTTACCCTCCTGGCCGTTGAGCTGGAGTTCGACGTCCGGCGAGAGCGACTTGATCTTCTGTCGATGGGCAGGTAGCCATCCGGCAATGCGCGGGAAATAGCGGGTAGCGTGGAAGCAGGCGAAGATCAACGGTGCCCGCCACCAGTAGCCGCGAATCATGCGCTCGAGGGTGATGGCCTTGCACTGCTTGCCCGCCAGTTCGGTGAGGTGCTCGTGCAGGTGGGCGTTGAATGCGCGATCCCGCAGGACCAGGTTGGCCTCCAGATTCATCGACAGGCTGAGCGGATCCAGGTTGCTGGAGCCGACCGTCGACCACTCGTCATCGACCAGCGCGACCTTGCCATGCAGGGGGCGCTCGCAGTATTCGTGAATGTGCACGCCTTCTTGCAGCAGGTAGTTGTACAGCAGGCGCGACAGGGCACGTACCCAGCGCATGTCAGGCTGGCCTTGCAGGATCAGCGTGACCTCAACGCCGCGCCGCGAGGCATTGCGCAGCTCGCGCAACAGGCGATACCCCGGGAAGAAGTAGGCGTTGGCGATGACGATGCGCTGGCGGGCCGTGCGCATCACCTCCAGGTACTCGCGCTCGATGTCGGTGGTATGCCGTTGGTTGTCGCGCTCCACCAGAAATGCACGCACCTGGCCGGTCGGCGTGGTGACCGGTGTGACTTGGCTCTTGGGCTTGAGCACGGGCGCCATCATGCGCCGACTGCTGGCGTGCACCTGGGCCACGACCGGCCCGGTGACTTCCACCGCGTAGTCCTGCTTGGCCATGGGCCCGAAGTCGCCCAGGTGATCGGCACTGAAATTGATGCCACCGACGAACGCCCGCTCCCCATCGACCACCACGATCTTGCGGTGCAGGCGCCGGAACAGGTTGGTGCGCATGCCGGCGACCCTGGGCTGCGGGTCGAACACATGGAAGTGCACACCGGCTGCGGTCATGCCGGCGATGAAGCCGTCGGGCAGCTCGGCCGTGCCATAGCCATCGACCACCACTTCCACCCGCACACCACGCTGTGCGGCGGCGATCAGGACGGCGCGCAGCTCCTTGCCGACCTTGTCGTCGTAGATGATGAACGTCTCGAAGAGGATCTCTTCACGCGCCGCTGCCATGACCTCGAACACGCGAGGGTAGAACGCCTCGCCATTGATCAGCAGGTCGACATGATTGCCATCGGTCCAGGGTCGACTCACAGGTTGATCTCCGCAGCGAGGGGGGCATGGTCCGAGAGGTGAGACCATGGGTATTTGGACAGCACTTGCGCACCGTGGGGCATGGCGTTGCGCAGGTAGATACGATCGAGCCGCAGGAACGGCAGGCGCGCGGGGAAGCTGCGTGCCGGCGCACCGAACCTCTCGCCGAACGCTTCTACCAGGTGTTTGGACAGCACGTCGTCCGCTTTCAGGCGCCAGTCGTTGAAGTCGCCTGCAATGATGACCGGCGCCGTGGGCGGCAAGCGGTCGAGCAGTTCCAGGAGCAACTGCACCTGCCGCTGGCGGTGCGCCTCGCGCAAGCCCAGGTGTACGCAGATGGCATGCACCTGGTCGTGGCCTGGTACGTCGAGCCGGCAGTGCAGCAAGCCGCGCTGCTCGTTGCCCTTGATGGACACGTCGAGGTTCTCGTGCGAGGCGATGGGAAACTTGGACAGCAGGGCATTGCCATGGTCACCATGGGGGTAGACCGCGTTACGCCCATAGGCGAACTGCGGCCACATGCTGTCGGCCATGAACTCGTATTGAGAGGTCTCAGGCCAGGCGGCATGCTGCAGAGCATGCTGGCTGTGGCTGCCATGCACCTCCTGGAGGAAAACCAGATCGGCGCCAGTGGCCCGCATCGCTTCACGCAGTTCCGGCAGGATGAAGCGCCGGTTGAAGGCGGTGAAGCCCTTGTGCACGTTGATCGTCAGCACGTTCAGACGATGGACCGCCGTGGCAGGGTCGACCTCAGGGGTGAGGATCGGCTGGGTCTTGATCACAGGCTCACTCCAGGCAGATCGAACAAGCGGCGCCTAGGCGCTTTTCGGCATGACGCCGTGTCAGCGGATGGGGCATCTCGGCCTCCCTCGAATCATTCGCGATACGGTGCCCGCAAAGTGCGGGTATTCATTGCTAACGACCTGTTTCGCCTGGGGCTGGTTCCTTTCAGCCCCAGCAGCCCGTGGCCCAACGTTCCGGTTGAACTTTGCTCCCGGCGACGATTCCACCAAGAAGACGCTCGCCCCCCAGGCGGGTGCATGACCCTCAGGAGTACGGCCATGGCTGATCAACCGCTGATCGTCGATGAACACGAACTGGATGACCCCGAGCAGGCGCTGGGGCTGGATGCGGAAGAGGAGCCTGAGGTGCTGCCGGACGATCCGGACATCGAAGGGGCGACCGAAGACCAAGGTGGGCCGCAGTAAGAGGCGGTCAATCCGCTGCAGGTCGAGCGATGGCCAGGGTGCCGTCGCTCGAGCACCCGTTTTGAAACCGTGGCCCGGCAGGCATCCTGGAAAGCAACGGTTTCTGGAGGCTCGCCTGGCGCTACCGTTCGGAGGACCCCATGGCACGTCACATCATTCACTACACAGGCCCCATCAACTCGTCGACCTGCGGCAACCTGATCAGTACCTGTTCCCGGGCGATCGACAAGGGCGCCGATCTCTTGCAGCTCAACATCGCGACCATGGGGGGAGAATGCAGTTACGGTTTCACCCTGTACAACTACTTGCGGGCGCTGCCGATCGCGGTGCATACCCACAACCTGGGCACGGTCGAGTCGATGGGCAACATTCTGTTTCTTGCAGGCGAACACCGCACGGCATGCCGCTACAGCAAGTTTCTATTCCACCCGTTCCACTGGACCCTGCACGGCTCGGTCGATCACTCGCGCATGGCCGAATACGCGATGAGCCTGGACTACGACCTGCGGCTCTATGCCGAGATCGTGGCCGAGCGAACCGAGGGCGCGAGTGAGCGTCTGGACGTGCCGCGCTACCTGATGGCCAGCCCGAGGATCCTGGGCCCTGATGAAGCCTTGGCCAGCGGCATGATCCAGGCGATCGATGAACTGCCCATGGAGAAGGACACGTGTCAGTGGAGTGTGCATGCGTGATGACAGAGGCGGGCGGACTAGCGTACCGAAGCGGCCATTTCTTTGTCGCAGGCCAGCAGCGAGCGAATGACCGCACGAATTTCATCCTTGACCTCGGGCGTGCGGTCGAAGCGTTCGAAGCGGCAGTCGGCGATCTCGTTGCGGGCGGTCGGGCAGGGCGCATCGGCAAAGGCCGCTTCGAATACATAATGCACCCGTTCGGGTGCCTCGTAGCGCATCAGAAACCTCAGGTCCTCGGCCAGCAGGCCGGTCTCTTCCAGCAGCTCGCGCAGGGCCGCTTCCCGTGGCGTCTCGCCCGGTTCGATCTTGCCGCCTGGCAAGGTCCAGTCGGCTTTGGCTTTTCGTACCCAGAGCCATTTGTTGCCATGTTTGGCATGACGGCAGATGACGGTGGCACGCGGCTTGACGGGCTTCATGCACGCTCCGTTGGTCGACGAGGGGGTTAATAGGCCGTTGGAACAAAGTTCCAAGACAAATGTTCCATCGTTTTACGACTCCGGGGTGCGTGTGGGCGTACACCGTGCCGGGGAGCGAACAGGAAAGTGCCTGGAACGCATGACATGAAACCTGGGCAGCGGCTACCGTCTGTCGGTTGATGCACGATAGATGGAGCTTTGGCACGCTCTTGTGGTTCCCAACTAGGCACGGTCTTTGGCCGTGTCGACCTCTTGCCGTGTCGGATTCGCTATCAGGAGAGAGCGTCGTCAACGATACCGACGGAGATAACCGCATGCGCGCATTGACTTACCATGGCGCCAACGACGTTCGAGTCGACAACGTCCCAGACCCTACCATCCAGCAAGACGACGACATTGTCCTTCGGGTGACCGCGACCGCGATCTGCGGCTCGGACCTGCACCTCTACCACGGCAAGATCCCCCAGACCGAAAGCGGCGACATCTTGGGCCACGAGTTCATGGGTATCGTCGAAGAGGTCGGCAGTGGCGTGACCGCCGTGCAGAAAGGCGATCGGGTGGTCATCCCGTTCGTGATCGCATGCGGCAGCTGCTTCTTCTGCAACCACGATCTGTTCGCCGCCTGTGAAACCACCAACACCGGCCGTGGTGCGATCCTCAACAAGAAGGCCATCCCACCAGGCGCGGCGCTGTTCGGGTACAGCCACCTCTATGGCGGGATCCCTGGAGGGCAGGCCGACTTCGTCAGGGTACCGAAAGCCAACACCGGCCCGTTCAAGGTGCCAGGTACGCTGGCTGACGAGAAGGTCCTGTTCCTGTCGGACATCTTGCCGACAGCCTGGCAGGCCGTGGTCAACGCCGACATCGGCAAAGGGTCGTCGGTCGCCATCTTCGGCGCAGGTCCGGTTGGCCTTCTGGCTGCCGAGTGCGCGCGCATGCTGGGGGCCGAGCAGGTCTTCATGGTTGACGAGGTCAGCTACCGTCTGCGTTATGCGCAGGAGCAGTATGGCGTCATCCCAGTCAATTTCCATGAGATCGATGACCCTGCCGAGTACATCATCGAGCACTCGGCAGGCCACCGTGGCGTGGATGCCGTCATCGATGCCGTGGGCTTCGAGGCCAAGGGGAGCACCACCGAGACCGTCCTGGCCACCATGAAGCTGCAAGGCAGCAGCGGCAAGGCCCTGCGCCAGTGCATGGCCGCCGTTCGCCGTGGCGGCGTGGTCAGCGTGCCAGGCGTCTATGCCGGGTTCATCCATGGCTTCCTGTTCGGCGACGCGTTCGACAAGGGCCTGACCTTCAAGATGGGTCAGACCCATGTCCAACGTTACCTGCCCGAACTGCTCGAACACATCGAGGCCGGTCGCCTGAACCCCGAGGCGATCATCACCCATACCGCTGCGCTGGAAGATGCGGCTCGCTGCTATGAGATCTTCGATGAGAAGCAGGAGTACTGCCGCAAGGTGGTGCTCAAGCCTGGCATGGCGACCGGTACCGGGTTCGTAGGGGAGCACAAGTGAGTACCGATCATGCCTAGCCGTATCATCACGTCGGTCAACAGCGACGACCTGACCGCTGCAGAAGGGGGGCTGGCCTTCAGCTCCCCACGCGAGCGAATGGAGTTCTACCGCCGGGAGATCCAGTATGAAACGACCATGCTGGCCAACCGAACCGATGGTTACCTGGCCGCACAATCGTTCCTGGTGATTGCCTTCGCGTCCTCCATGGCCAACGCCAATCCGTCCTGGGGCAACCTGTTCACGCTGTTCGTGCCGCCGTTTCTGGCGCTTCTGGGCATCTTGAGCACGCTCAATGCGCTGCCGGGCCTCAAGGCCAGCTACGGCATCATCGACCATTGGCATTTCAAGCAAAGCCAATTGCTGAGGAACGAACCCGCCGTGGGGATGCCCTATGACGACTGGCCGCTGTTCAACGAAACGGAATCGAGCCACCGCGGCTATCGAAAATCGCTGCTGTTTTCCATGCGCACGCCCTGGATCTTCCTGGTGTTCTGGGTCCTGCTGGGGGTGTTCTGCCTGACCATTCAACTGGTCCCGGCAGGTGAATGAACGCCTTCGAGGGGACCCCAGGCCGCTTGATCACTTTGTCTGTTAATCTTTTGAATCTTCTCGGAAAACCCCGATCAATGACGGTGTCATCCATGGAGAAGAGGAGGGCCCAACGATGCCAACCCCACAGCTGTACATCATCGAATATCGCCTGCATGGGCACTCTCGCAACTTCATCATCCGGCTGGACCGGATGGACAATGCCGAAGCCTGGCATTGGGCAAGCTGCGATGCCGGCGTCGGCATCATCCCCAAGTTCGGTCGCGAAAAAATTCGCAAGGTCAGCCGACCCATGGCCGAGCGTTACGGGATCACCGACGTGCAATGGCGTGTCTCGGGGGGCGGCGCGCCTGTGGTGACCTCCACCGTTCCGGCGCCGACCCAGGTGCCTGGGCCGAATGCGGGGGAGTTGTCCTCAGGCTCCGAAAAGGCCGCTGCGGTCTGATCGGCGAACATGAAAACAGCCCGCTTCGGCGGGCTGTTTTTTGTCTGGCGTTTGGCGATTGCAGCGTGCAGTCGGAGCGCACAGTGTTGTCAGGCGCCCGATTCCGGATCGCTGGCCGGTACACCGCGAGGCTCGTCCTCGGTCAGGTTGGGATCAGCGTCCGGGTCGGGCGCCTGGCCATCGTTGTCGTCGATCTCGCGTTCCAGCTCCGGCCAGTCGGTCTGGACGCTGCCGCCACCCATGTTCAGTGTGAGGGACATTGTGGACTCCTTGGGTTCAACGTGGGGGTAGGGACCTTGGGGCCCTTGAACCATTGGAGGAGGATTGGGAGAAAGGGGTCGATCCATCGAGTGAGAGACTGACGGGCGGTGCTGCGTCGATGGCGTATGGGCCAGGTGGGCAACGACCGATCAAGCCAGGTTCTCGTGCAGCCAATCTCGCGCTTGATGAACCCAAGCGATGTTCGTTTCTGCCCGAGTCTGCGCCGATGCGTTCTGCAGGTGGCCGTTGATGACCTAAGGCATTTGGGTAGCCGGTTAAAGCTTGTGCAGCAGGTGCCGGAATTTCATGATCGTGGCGTCATCGTCAAACGGCACACCCAAGGTCAAGCGCGCACCCTATTGATGATCCTGCATGAAGCGCAACGTGAGCTTGCTGAGCGCTAGCATCCCCCACCGCCATTGCCTGATCATCAATCTGAAACCCAGGCGAATGGGTCGGCCATACCGACTTGTCTGCCAGGGCAGGAGGCGTCACGCCCATTCGCATGAACACGCCGGGGATCTGCCGCGCATACTCGGCAAAGTCATCCGCGCCATAGGTTCCCGCATCGATCTTCACCGGCGTGGTCGATACCTGCGCCAGCACCGGCAACAAAGCGTCCACCAGCGCAGTGTCGTTATACCCGGTCCGGTAGTTGCCTGGCAGGTAGTCCACCTCGGCACTGGCTCCCGACGCTTCGGCGATCTTCTGCGCCATGCGGCGCATGCCTTGCAGCACATCCTCGCGCTGTTCATCGCTGACCGTCCTGATCGAGCCTTCCAGGCGTACTTCAGCGGGAATGATGTTGTGCCGGTCCCCAGCCTCGATACGCCCCACGGAAATGACCGGTGCCGGCGGTACGCTGAGGTTGGACTGACGGCTGGGAATGGTCTGCCAGGCGAGAATCGTCTGTGCCGCCACGGGCACCGGGTCGATGCCGGTCCAGGGAAACGCAGCGTGCGTCTGGCGACCCTTGAACCGGGCGACGAACGTGTCTGCGGCCGCTGTGGTACGCGTGCGGCTTAGGGTGAAGGCCCCGGATGTGCCCGCCGTGACATGGATCCCGAAGATCACGGCGGGTGTCGGGTTTTCCAGGACCCCTTGCTCGATCATCAGCTTCGCGCCTCCCGACTCGCCCAAGGGCGGGCCTTCCTCGGCTGGCTGGAAGATCAGTTTCAGGGTACCTGGGAGTTCGCCGCGCTGCGCTGCCAGGACCTCGGCGACGCCCAAGGCCATGGCCATGTGCGCATCATGACCGCAGGCATGCATCACCCCGATCTCCTTACCGCGGGTACGCAAATCTGCGCTCTGGTCCAATGCGCGCACCGTCGAGGCATAGGGCAGGCCGGTCTGCTCGGTGAGCGGCAAGGCGTCCAGTTCGGCGCGGATCGCCACCACCGGGCCTGGCTTGCCGCCGCGCAAAAGGCCGACCACACCGGTATGGGCGATACCGGTCTGCACCTCCAGGCCCAGTTCTCGCAGGCGCTGGGCGATGCGCGCGGCCGTCTGGTGCTCGCGGTTGCCCAGTTCCGGATAACGGTGGATGACGTGGCGCAACTCGATGACTTCAGGCAGCACCTTGGCGATCCGTGCCTCCAGGCTGCCCCCTTCACCAGCATGGACGATGCCGGAAAACAGCAGCAGGGCGGCACCCAGACCGTGCGATGGCCACATACGAAAACCTCCGTCTCAATAGGTGAAGGCGATCGGCGGATAGTTGCCGTTCACCAGATAGTCGCCAATGGCCTTGTACTTGTAGGCCACGGCATCGTGTGTGGTGTGGGTGCGAGCGTTGCGCCAGTGACGGTCGAAGTTGTAGCGCGACTGGGTGGTGGCTGCGCCGCCGACTTCGTATAGCCGTTCGCAGACATGCAGAGCGGCGCGGGTCGAGGCGATCTTGGCTTCGGCCACGGCGATCGAGGAGCGGGCGAGCAGCGCGTCCAGCTCTTCGCCTTTGAGCACGCCCTGCAACTGGGTACGGGCGGCCAGATCGACGGTCAGTGCAGCCTTTTCCACCAGCGCTTCGGCTCCATGGATCGCCGCCGCCAGATCGCCCACGGTATGCAGGATGTACGGATCATTGCGTGCTTGGTCGACACCGCTTTCCCGCACCGGCCGCGCGCCGCTGCGCGACCATTCGACCGCATCGTCCAGCGCCGCCAGGCCGATGTCGATGTCGATGGCGCAGTGGATCAGTTGGGCGCTGGCACCGATGTAGTTTCGCCGCTGGTACCACTGGGCAAGGGGAATGACCTGATCAGGAAGGACCGGAACATCCTTGAGCAACGTGGTGCCACTGGCAGTGATGCGCTGGCCCATGCCGTCCCAGTCGTCCAGCATAATGAGGTGTTTCAGGTTTTCCAGGCATGGCCGGCCCCGCGGAAGGTCCATGGCTCCCGTGGTGTTGGCGTGCCTGTATCGCGTCCGGCGCGCGCCGGTACGCTTATGCCGCTGCGGGTTGGCCGCCGAGCAAGGAACTGAAGCGTCGATCCCAGAAGTTGCGGACCGTCACCGGTTGGCGCAGTAATCCGCTGTCATGGAACAGATCGGCAACGTGCTGCTGGGCGGCGATGTCCTCGTCGCTGATCGGGAGCAGGCGACACGGCCGCTGCCGCTGGTCGAACTGCTGCAGATAGAGGGTGCGGGAGATGCCGGTCAGGGTTTCGTTGCGCGCGGCCCAGGCCTGCGGATTGCGCTCCACCCAGTCCCACGTGGCACGCTCGCGCTCGAGGAGATCGGCGATCTGCGCCTGCTTGCCCGGTTGTGCCAGCACCTTGGCGGTGGTTGCGATCAGGTAATTGCCGCACCCGTAGCGGTTGGCGTCGGCCAGCAGTTCGCCGTCCATGTGGGTCAGGGCCTGGAGCGCCCCGATGCCGCCGGCGATGATGGCGTCCAGATGGCCGTTCTGGAACGCGATCAGCGCGTCCCGCGCCGGCATGGGACGGGCCTGGACATCGTCTAGGGCGAGGCCGTTGTCGCGTAGCAGGTTGAGCAGCAGGTAGTGGGTGTCGGTGGCGCGCACGAAACTGATGCGTTTGCCCTTCAGGTCGGCGGCGGAGTGAATGCCGCTGCCGCGCTTGACGATCAGGCCGCTACGGTACAGCTCGCCCTGGTAGCTGGCGATCAGCACCAGCGGATTGCCAGCGGCACTGGCGAACAACGGCAGCACCGGGCTCATGAAGGCGTAGTCGAGGCTGTCGCTGGCGAAGGCCTCGAGAACCATGGTGCCGCCGGGAATGTCGACCCACTCCACGGGATAGGGCGTGGCGGACTGACCGGCATCGCCGAGGAAGCTTGGGGCCTGGCCCTTGTAGCGCCAGACCCGCAGTGCCTCTGGGGTGTACGCCAGCGCCGGAGCCATGCCAGCGGCGAGTCCGAGCAGGGCGCTGCGCTGGATGAACCGGCGGCGGTGGAGATCGATAGTCATGGTTCAGTCCAGCAGGTCAGGTTGTTGCTGGACGATGCGGTCCCACAATGGCAGGAAATTCAACCACCCGAACAGCTCCCGCTGGGCAGGATCGTAGCTGTCCTCGCTCACCTGCGGAATGCGGCGCTGGCCGGCGGAATACGCCAGCAGGTGAGCCCGGGCGGTGTCATCGGCGAGGATGAAGCGCCATGCCGCGCTCTCCACGGTCCGGCCCGTGGTCCACAGGCCGTGGTTCTGCCAGACCAGCAGGTTGTTGTGGGCGAAGGTCTCGACGAAGGCATGTGCCACCAGGTCGCGGTCTGTGGTGCCCAGGGCATGGCGGTCGAACAACACCTGCTCACCGACGAAGGCCGAGGACTCGGCAGTGATCGGCATGAACAACTGGCCCAGGGACGACCAGACCCGGCCGTGAAAGCCGTGCAGATGAGCAATGCCGACCACATCCGAGCGCGCCTTCTGCAGCTCGTAGTGCAGCTCCAGGGCGCTGGTGTTGAGCAGCCCGTCACCCTCTACGACCTGACCCTGGCCATTGACCCTCAGCAGATGGCTGGTGCGGATCTGCGAGAACGGCACGCCCAGCGGGTTGATCCAGTAGTGGTCCGTCTCGATCGGGTCGCGGGCGGTGAAATGCCCGGCCAGGCCGACTTCGAAGCCCAATTCTGCGAACAGCCTGTACGACGCGGCAAGACGCTGCTTGCGGTGCAGGCGTTCGGCTTGGGGGTCGGCGTGGGTGGTCGGGGCGCTCAGTTGCAGGCGATGGTCATGGTTTGGCAGGCGGGTGATGCTGTGGCTCATGGGGCGTACTCGCAGAGGGTTGAGTCGGGCGCCTCCACCGTGCGAGGGGTCGGGTCTGGAAGGACTGTAGCAAGAGCGGACGAGGGGCAGAAATACTGTTTTGATCTATTTTTATTATTATTTTTCAGAATAAAAAATGAAATTTATATTTAACTATCGCATTTTTCATCGACGCCTAGGTTGGCAATACGGTCATGCGTTTTACCTCAAGCCACTTCGGCAGTGTCACCGTGTCGGCCTGCAGCGTGGCCAGTCGATGGATAAAGCCAAGCAGGCGATCGACTGGCCACGCTGGTGTAACTCATGCCTGTTCTTCGACGCGACCGCGGGTGTGCCGAGGCGATGACACATGACGGTTCAGCGGCACTTCCAGCCCAAGGTGCCCGCGCAACGTGCGGGCCTCGTACTCGCTGCGGAACAACCCGCGCTCGCGCAGGATCGGCAGCACCTCGTTGGTAAAACGGGCGAAGTCGCTCGGTGCGCTCACATGAATGTTGAAGCCGTCCACGGCACCCTCGCGGAACCAGCGTTCGATTTCGTTGGCTACGGTCAGGGGGGAGCCGACGAAGCTGGAGTAGGGCTGGCCGAAGCGCAAGGCCGCCTGGCGCAGGGTCAGGTTCTGCTCGGCGGCCACGCGCTTGATGCGCTCGGCATGACCCCGGTAGCCGTTGCTGCCCAGCTCGCCCAGTTGCGGGAAGGGTGCGTCAAGGTCGTACTGGCTGAAGTCGTGGTAGCTGAAGGGGCGGCCCAGTTGCACCAGCGCCTTGTGCAGGTCCAGCTCACCCTTGCGCTGGCGTTCGATGGCCTGGGCCTGCTCGTCGGTATCGGCAATGATCGGATCGATGCCAGGGAACAGCAGCACGTGGTCGGGGTTGCGCCCAGCCTCGGCGGTGAGCCGTTTGATATCAGCGTAGTACTCGACCGCGTCTTCGAAGTTATCGACGCCTGCGAAGATCCCTTCGGCGATCTGCGCCGCCAGGCCACGACCCGATTCAGAAACCCCGGCTTGGAAAATCACTGGCTGGCCCTGGGGTGAGCGAGAGATGTTCAACGGCCCTGTGACCGAGAAGAACTCGCCCTGATGGTCCAGGCGATGCTGCTTGCTGGCCGTAAGGAAGCGCTTGCCGGCCTTGTCACGGGGGAAGGCGTCGTCCTCGTAGGAGTCCCACAGGCCTTGCACCACGGCCACGTGCTCGTGCGCGCGGCGGTAGCGCTCGCCGTGGTCGATATGCTGCTCGCGGCCGAAATTGCCGGCTGCACCCTCCAGACCGGTGGTGACCACATTCCAACCGGCGCGGCCATGGCTGATCTGGTCGAGCGAGGCAAACTGGCGAGCGACGTTGAAGGGTTCGGTATAGGAAGTGGTCAGGGTAGCGACCAGGCCGATGCGCTCGGTGGCCCCCGCCAGCGCTGACAGCAAGGTCAATGGCTCCAGGCGGTTGAGGAAGTGCGGCGCCGACTCGGGGGTGATATACGGGCTGTCGACGATGAACACGAAGTCGAACTTGGCCGCTTCGGCGGCGCGCGCCTGTTGCGTGTACCAGTCGATATCGATGCTGGCATCGCCAGGTATCTCTGGGTGCAGCCATTCATGCTGGGTCGTACCCACTCCGGTCAGAATGGCGCCAAGGTGCAGCGTGCGTCGAGTCATGCGGTTATCCCTTCATCAGAGGTATGGTGCGGATGTCAGCAAGGCTGGCCGCGCCGGAGAGCTGCATGACGATGCGCAGCTCCTGTTCGAGTTGCTCGAGCACTGCCTGCACGCCCTGCCAGCCGTTGAGCGCCAGGCCGTAGAGCACCGGGCGGCCTACCGCGACCAGATCGGCACCTGCGGCAATCGCCTTGAAGACGTCGAGGCCGCGGCGGATGCCGCTGTCGAAAATCAGGGGTACCCGGCCTTGCACCTCGGCCGCGACCCGTTGCAGCGAGTCGAAGGCAGCCGGTGAACCATCGAGCTTGCGGCCACCGTGGTTCGATACCTGAATGGCATCGACCCCATGCTGCAGTACCGCTCGCGCATCGCCGCAGGTGGTCACGCCCTTGATGATCAGGGGCAGGCCGGGGCTGTTTTCGCGTACGAAGTCCAGGCTTTCGAGGCCGATCGCGCTGTCGAATCCACGCTCGATCGCACGCGGGCGATTGTGACCGTCGAGAAAGTTGCCTGGCGTTGGCACGCTCAGCTTGTTGCGCCTGTCCTGTTCGCGATTACCGCCGACGGTCACGTCGGCGGTCAGCACGATGGCCTTGTAGCCGGCCGCCTTGGCGCGCTGCAGCAGTTCGCGGTTGAAGCCATGGTCACGGGTCAGGTAGCACTGGAACCACTTGTCGCCGTCGCTGGCAGCGGCAATCTGTTCGAGATTCAAGGTCGCGACGGTACTGACGCCCAGCAGCGTTCCATAAGCGGCGGCGCCGCGTGCCGTGCTGGATTCGGCCGAAGGGTGAGCCAGCCCATGGGCTGCCATGGCCGAGACCATCAACGGCGCCCTGAGCTGGCTGCCGAAGATGCTTGTCTGCAGGTTCTGTACGGTCTTGCCGGTCAGGATGCGCTGATCGATGAAGGCGCGCGAAAAGGCCGTGCGATTTTCGCGCAGCGTCTGCTCGTCACCAGCGCCGCGCGCGATGTAATCGAACGCCGGCCGCGGGATCACCTCGGCGGCCAGCGCTTCGAGTTCGAGAAGGTTGTAGATCTGCATGGTCGGCGTTGCCGTCAGGGATTCACTCACGACGCTCTTTCCTCTGTCGAGCGTGGAGGACTCGCTGCCCAGTACCGAGTGCGCCGCCAGTAGGGCGGCACCCCCAGTGAGCATGGCCGGTGTGTCGCGTCTGCTCGCTGGCATGTTCGCGGCGCCCGCTCAGCCGGCCTGAACCTGGTTGGCTTTTTCCTGCTGGGCGACCCGTGCACGAATGCGTGGCAGCAGGTCCTGGCCGTATTCAACCGCATCGCGCAGTTGCTCGAAGCCACGGAACAGGAAGGTGCTGACGCCGATGTTGTAGTAATCCAGCGCGGCATCGGCGACCTGATCGGCAGTACCGACCAGCGAGGTGGAGTTACCGGCGCCTCCGCTCAGTGCGGCGATCTCGGTCCACAGGCGCTTATCGTGCACTTTGCGCTGGCCGGCCAGCTCGACCAGGCGCGAGGAGCCGGCGTTGCTGGTACCGAAGTTTTTCTCGCGACGCTTACCCTGGCGCAGGCTGGTCAGCGCCTTGGCGTCTGCCAGGATGCGCTCTGCACGTGCCCAGGCCTCGTCCTCGGTGGCGCCCAGAATCGGCCGCAGCGACAGGCTGAAACGGATGTGATTCTCGCGGCCATACCTGGCGGCTGCCTTGCGCACCTTGGCGATGCGTTCGCGCACCTGTTCCAGTGGCTCGCCCCACATCATGTAGACGTCGGCGTGCTTGGCCGCGACGTCTACCGCGGCGTCCGAAGCACCCGAGAAATAGATCGGCACATGAGGCTTCTGCAGCGGCTTGACCTGGGTCAGGTTGTCCTCGAGGCGGTAGTACTCCCCCTGATGATCGAATGGCTCGGTGCCGGTCCAGGTCTTGCGCAAGATGTCCAGGTACTCCTCGGTACGGGCGTAACGGGTGTCCTTGTCGAGGTAATCGCCATCGCGCTGCAAGTCGCCGCTGTCACCGCCGGTGATCACATTGATCGACGCCCGGCCTCTGCTCAGTTGGTCCAGCGTGGCGAACTGGCGTGCCGCGAAGGTCGGCGCCTGAAAGCCCGGACGGTGAGCGACCAGCAGGCCGAGCCTTTCGGTAACCGCTGCAACATAACTGGCGAGGATCATCGAGTCCGGTGCACTGGTGTTGACCGCCAGCAGCGCCTTGTCGAAGCCGCCGTATTCCTGAGCCTGGGCGAATGCCTTGATGAACTCCACATCGACGACGGGGCCACGGGGTGCTTTGGATTCACTGCCTTCCTGCGGGCCGATCAGGCCGATAAATTCCAGACTCATTGCAAACACTCCTGTTGGTTCGAGGGCGGCGACTTGGTGCCTGGCAGGGCATTGAGTCGGATACTAGGAAAGCGGACCAAAATATACAAAGAACGTATAAAGATATGCTTAGATTATTTAATTTATTGTTGTCTTTGCGGCTGCTTCACCGGCCGATCGCTGCCCATTGGCAAGGGCTGATCCGCTGGCTTTCCTGCTCATTGGGGGCTTTTCCAGACCCAGGTGGTCTCGCAAGGTGCTGCCCTGGTATTCGGTACGGAATACCCCGCGCCGCTGCAGTTCCGGCACGACCTGCTGCAGGAAGCGTTCAGCACCACCGGGCATGTACGGCGGCATCACCACGAAGCCGTCGGCGGCGTGTTCGTCGAACCACTGCTGAATCTGATCGGCGACGATCTGCGGCGAGCCGATGAATTTGGCGAAGGCGAGGCTGGAGGCATACCAGCGGCCTAGCTGTTCGAGACTCCAGCCGGCGTCGATGGCATCGCCGATCACTACGTCGAAACGGCCCTTGCTGCCGCGAATGTGCTCGCGGATATCCGGTACCGGTGCGTGTGGGTCGTGCTGGGCCAGGTCGTAGTTCATACTTGCCGACATGAACGCCAGGCCGGCGGTGGGCAGGATCAACGCGTCCAGCTCGGCGGCCAGCGCCTGGGCCTGCTCGTCGGTGTCGGCGATGATCGGGTACAAGCCTGGCAACACTTTGACAGCCTCGAGGCTGCGGCCCGCCGCCGCCACCTGCTGCTTGAAATCACGGTAGAAGGCCTTGGCTTTCTCCAGGGTCGACTGTACCGGGAAGATCACCTCGGCGTTATGTGCCGCCAGAGACTGGAATGCCGACGACACGCCGGCCTGGATCAGCACGGGATGGCCTTGTGGCGGGCGCGGCAGGTTGATCGGGCCGCGCACCGTGAAGTGCTCGCCGCGGTGCTCGGCATAGTGGAGTTTACTGGCGTCGGTGTAACGCCCGCTGCTTTTGTCCAGTAACAGGGCATCGTCTGCCCAGGTGTCCCAGAGGCTGCGCACCACATCGAGGAACTCTTCAGCCTTGGCATAGCGCTCGGCATGGCCGAGGTGCCGGTCGAAACCAAAGTTTCGCGCTTCGCCATCGTTGACCGAAGTCACTGCATTCCACGCCGCCCGCCCATTGCTGAAATGGTCCAGCGTGGCGAACTGGCGTGCAACGTGGAAGGGCGAGTGGTAGCTGGTGGAAACGGTCGCGCCCAACCCGATGCGCGAGGTCAGCACGCTGAGCGCCGAGAGCAGTGCCAACGGTTCTGGCGAGCCCGTGGGGCGCCAGGTCACGGCGGCGTCGAAATTACCGCCGTGTATGTCGTCCAACGCGAGTTTGTCCGCGACGAAGAGCATGTCCAGCTTGGCTGCCTCGGCCTGTTCGGCAATGCGCTGGTAGTAACGGATATCCAGCGCATTGCCAATCTCGGCCTGGGGATGACGCCACCCGGCCAGGTGCGAGCCTGCTTGAGTGACGAACAGCGCCAAGTGCAGTTTTCGCGCCATCACAGGACCTCCGGCTTGCGCACGCGATGGGGAATGTCGTCGTCGGCGATCAACACCCGCTCCATCACGCGCTCGAAGTCGCCGTAGTTGTAGACCGGATAATGCAGCAGCGCGCGGTTATCCCAGAAGGCGACCGTGCCTGGCGTCCACTTGAAACGCACCTGATATTCGGGGTTGCTGAAAGCCTTGAGCAGCTCGGTGACCAGCGCGCGGCTATCCTCCACCGACCAGCCAATCACCTGGGGAGACATGGAGAAGTTGATGAACAGTGCGTCTTCGCCGGTTTCCGGGTGAGTGCGCACCAGTGGGTGGGCCAGGATCGGGTAGGCGTAGCCGACCTTGTCCAGCGACGACTTGAAATTGTGAGTGACGAAGAGATCGTCGATGCGCGCCTTGAGCTCATCGGACAGCCCACGGTAGACCAGGCCTGCATCGGCCCAGACCGTATCACCCCCCAGCTCAGGCAGCGACACCGCGCGCAGTACCGCGCCGTAGGTCGGCTGGAGCAGCCAACTCGTGTCGGTGTGCCAGCGGCCCTTGGGCGCGTTGCCGTAAGCCTTGCGCGCGTCCTTGGCAAGGATCAGGTGGGCCTGAGGTTTGTCGCTGTCCTGTTTTTGGGTGGTGGGATGTTCATACAATGGGCCGAACTGGGCGGCGAAGGCGATCTGCTGCTCGCGGGTTATGTGCTGGTCACGGAAGAAAAGCACCTTGTGCTTGAGCAGCAGGGCGTGGATTTCGTCGCGTTGCGATGGGGTGAGCGGCTTGCTCAGGTCCACGCCGCTGATTTCGGCGCCGACGGTGGGCTCCAGTGGGGTGACATTGAGTGGTTCGGTAAACGCGACAACGTTTTCTGCAGGCATGTTGCTGTCCTCTTGTGGGTTACCAGTCGTAGGAAAGGCGTGCGTAATAGAAGGCGCCGTTGAGGCCATAGGGGCTGAATGCGCCGTACTCATCGAGGTTGTTGATTTCGGTAGGGTTACCCGCCAGGTTGGTCCGCACCAGGTTTGGCGATTATTTGTCGGGGCGTACGCCGAACAGGTTGTTGGCGCCAATGGCGGCTGACAGGTTGTCGGTGATCAGGTAGCTGATATCGAGGTCGGTGATCCACTTGGCGCTGAACTGCTTGTCGGCCGCGGCCGTCGTGCCAGCCTCGGTGTACTTGCCGTAACGGGTCAGTTGAAGGTCCGTGGTGAAGTCACCGACACGCCAGTTGCTGCCGAGCACCAGCTTGTCACGCGGGCTGCCCTCGGTCAGGTCGGTCTGTGCCTTGTGACCGAAGGTCACGTAGTTGCGGGCAAGCAGGGCGGCCGCGCCGCTTTCTTTGATGTCGCGAATGGTGGTGCGGTTGTAGCTGTACAGCGCCGACCAACGCACCTGGCCGAAGCGGCCGTAGTCATCGTGCAGTTCACTGACCAGGTCGATACCATCGGTACGGCTGTCCACACCGTTGAGGTTGTACTGCGCGGAATAGGCGTCGCTGACCTGGATGATCTCGCTCTTGACGATGCGATCCTTGATTTCGATACGGTAGGCATCGAGGGTGACCCGGGCATTGCGCGTCGGCTCCCAGGACAGGCCGACACTGAAGTTGGTCGACTTCTCTGGCTCCAGGTCCTTGCCGCCAAGGGCTTGAGCCTCGGCGCTGCCCGGTGGCAGGTAGCGGGCCTGGAGAATGCGGGTGGTGCCATCGGCCTGGAGCACACCGGTGTTCTGCGTGACCGAGAAAATCTGCTGGGCCAGCGACGGCGCACGAAAGCCGGTGTTGAACGTACCGCGCAGGGCCAGGCCCGGCGCCAACTCATAGCGGCTGGCGAGCTTGCCGCTGACGGTGTTGCCGGAGCTGTCGTCGTAGTGCTCGAAACGAAACGCGGCGCTGGTGTACAGGCGTTCGGTGAGGTTGCTGCCGGCGTCGACATAGAAGGCGTAGCTGTCACGGTCCAGCGAGCCGGCATCGCCAGGCGACGTGCCGGTGAACGATTGCAGACCTGGCGAGGGCTGTTGCCCTGCGCGGGGATGGCCAACGGGGTAGGCGTATCCGCCGTCGCGGTAGGAATCGGCTTCGCCGGCGTTCTGCAGGTAGTTTTCCCAGCGGTGTTCGATACCCGCAGACAGTTGCAGGGGTTTGGGCAAGCCAATCTCGAAGGGGCGGGTAACGTCGAGGTTGGTGGTCCACTGCTCGAACTCCTGGGCGCCGAGGTAGAACGAGGTCTTGCTGGCCGGACCTATGGACGCGTTAAGGGTGTTTTGCGCGCCCAGGCGTACGTCATCCTTGCCGTAGGTGGTGGACAGGTCGTACGCCCAGCCGGCGAGGTCGCCTTTGCCGCCCGCGGCGAACTGGAAATCCTTCTCGTCGATCAGCCGTTGTGCCGCGAAGCCGTCTGGATAGATCTGCGGGATCGACGAGACGCTGGTGGCGCGGAAACTGCCACGGGTGTCGACAATGCTACGGTCGCTGTAGGTAGAGAACGAGTACAGCGTCAGGTCATCGTTGACGGGCAGCTCGGCGTTGTAGGAAAAGTTGTAGACGTCGTCGCGGTTGGAGCGGCCATAGCCTTTTTCCAGCAGCCGATCGACCGACTGCTCGCGCGGGTCGGCCACTGCGCCTGGCGTACCGAACGGCACTGACTGGCCGTTGAGCACGGGGTAGTACCACGCCCCCTGGGCATCACCAGCGGCGTAGGAGGGCCCTTGCAGGCGGATGTCCAGCGAGGTGTTGAAGAAGCCACCGCTGTCGCCCAGGGCGAAACCGCTGTTGATGCCGGTCTGGGTCAGGTCACCGGGTTTGTCCTCCTGCTGGCCGACGGTGACGCTGGCACTGCCACCGCTGGCCTGGCGTTTGAGGATGATGTTGAGCACCCCGGCGATGGCGTCGGAGCCGTATTGCGCCGAGGCGCCGTCACGCAGCAGCTCGATACGTTCGATGGCCGAGGTGGGGATCAGGTCGAGATCCACGGGTACGCTGCCGCTGGCGATACGCGCAAAGTTGTTGTAGACGGCGGTGTTGTGACGACGCTTGCCGTTGACCAGCACCAGCAGGTGATCGCCGGACAGGCCACGGATCGACACCGGCCGCACCGAGTTGGAAGTGCCGCCCCCTGACTGCGCCGGCGCGCTGAACGATGGCACGATACGCCCAAGGGCCTCGCGCAGACTGGCCTTGCCAGTTTTACGGATCTGCTCGCCGCTGATGATATCGATGGGCGATGGGCTGTCGGCCACGGTCAGGGTATTGCTACGGTTGCCGGTGGAGATCACCGATACCGTGTCGAGTACGGTGTCCTCGGCCCAGGAGGAGGCTGCCGGTAGTGCCAGGCAGAGCAGCGACATGGCGTAGGGAAGACGATTTTCAGGACGAATGAGTCCTTGCGCGCGCATTGGCCGCATCCTTATCGGTTGGAGTGAGTGGCGTGTTATCGAGCGCCAGATGCCTGTCTGTGAGGTCTCATGGGCAGCTGACAGGGCTGCTGTGCAGCCCTTGGCTGTACATCAGGCGCTTCTTGCCACCTTTTCGTCAGCGCTCAGCACTTGGTCCACCGCATCGATGATCACCTGCGCCTCACTGCGCACCAGCCAGTCCGGGCTGACCTCGGCAAAGTGCACACGTTTGTCTGCACCAATGACCACCACGGTCGGCTGCGGCAGCTCCCAGGTCCCGGTGCCGGTAACGTCGCCGATGCCTGGCCCCTTGCTCAACGCTGCCTGGCGCGAAGCTTCGTCGAACGCATAGAGCACACCCAATCGCCGAGCCAGGGCGTTGTTCGGGTCGCTGGCCACATGCAGGCTCAGGTTGTGCCTGGTCTTGATGTCGACCAGACGCTCCGGCACCTGCGGGCTGACGGCTACCAGGGGGACTCCGCGCGCCTTCAGTGCCGGTTGCAGGTTGCGCTCGTAGTAGGGGATGGCGATGTTGCACGCCGGGCAGCCGGCAAAGCGGAAGAACACCAGCACGGCGGGGCCATCGGCGACCAGTTGATCGAGGCTCAGCGAGCCGCCCTCGACCTTGAGCAGTTCGAACGCCGCAAGGCTGTCACCGGCCCTGACGAACTGGGCATGGCGCGCGTTGTCGACCAGCGTCTGGCGTTGATCGACATTCACCTTCAGCGCTTCGGGTGTCCAGGTGCGTACGCGTTCGGCGTGCAGGTCGGCCAGCAGGCCATTGAGCGATTCACTCATGCCACTTCTCCTTGTGCACGGCGCAGGGTATTGCGGTTGGTGGGCACGGCCAGGCCGAAGCTTTCGCGCAGGGTGTTGCCGTCGTATTCCTGGCGCACCAGGCCACGGGCCTGCAACAGCGGCACCACGTACTCGGCAAAATAAGCCAGGCCGTCGGGCAACAGCGAGTTGATGATGAAACCGTCGGCTGCCCCGTCTTCGAACCAGTTCTGCAAGGCATTGGCGACGTCTTCTGGCGTGCCGACGAAGTCACGGCGCGGACGTGAGAAGTGGAGGGCCACCTCGCGCAAGGTCAGGTTTTCCTGTCGCGCCTGCTGCTTGATGCGGTCAGAGCCGCCTTTCTGGCTGTTGCTGCCCAGGTCTCCCAGATCGGGGAACGGGGCGTCCAGATCGTGTTTGGAGAAGTCGTAATCATTGAACGGGCGACCCAGGGCAACGATGGCGTCTTCGATGGTCACCAGCTCGACAGCCTGTTGATAGCGGCTCTCCACCTCTTCGGCATCGCGGCCGATGATGGGGCGAATGCCGGGCAGGATGAACAGCTCGTCCGGGTTGCGGCCAGCCTTGACGGCACGCTGCTTGAGGTCCGCGTAGTAGGTGCGGGCATCGGTGAAGGATTCCGGGCTGACGAAGATCGCATCGGCATTCTGCGCGGCGAAGTTGCGGCCATCCTCTGAGGTACCGGCCTGAAAGATCAACGGCTGGCCTTGGCGCGAGCGCTGGATGTTCAGCGGCCCTTTGACCTTGAAGAACTCGCCTTGATGGTTGAGGGCATGGAGCTTTTCCGGGTCAAAGAACTCGCCGCTTTGCTTGTTTCGGGTAAAGGCATCGTCCTCCCAGGAATCCCACAGGCCTTTGACCACATTCACATGCTCGCGGGCGATGCGGTAGCGGGTGGCATGCGGTGGGTGCTCCGCCTTGCCGAAGTTGTCGGCAGTGCCGGACAGCCACGAGGTGACCACGTTCCAACCAGCGCGACCGCCGCTGATCTGGTCCAGCGAGGCGAACTGGCGGGCGACCTGGAATGGCTCGGTGTAGCTGACGGTCACAGTGGCCACCAGGCCGATATGCTCCGTCACTGCCGCCAGTGCCGACAGCACAGTCAATGGCTCGAAGCGATTGAGGTAATGCGGGCTGGATTTGGCGTGGATATGCAGACTGTCGGCGATGAAGGCAAAATCGAACTTGGCCCTTTCGGCCAACTGTGCCTGCTGCTTGTAGAAGCCGAAGTTGACGCTGGCATCGGCCAGCGCGTCCGGGTGGCGCCATTCGCCCCAACCGTGGCCGACACCGTGAATCATTGCACCGAGTTTGATCTGTCGCTTGCTCATGCGGGCTCTCCTGCTGTGGCTCGTTTGGTGTGTTGTTCGGCTTCGCCGAGGGTGGGGTGGTCGATAGGGCTCTGGGCACCGCCTGCATTCACCCGGCGGTTGGCCAGGGGCGGGCCGCCAAGCTGGCCGGGTCGGAACAGGCTCATGGTTGTCTCTGCGTGGAGGTGGCCAGCGGCTTGTCCTGCAGGTGACGGATGGCGTTGAAGCTACTATCGAAGCCTTGGCTGACATCGACGGGCCGCGTCAGTACGCCCTCGGCCAGGTAGGTGTCGGCGGTATTCTGCAGGTTGGCAATGACCGCGTCGGTGATGGCCACGGGCTGGAAGTCGGTGTTGCTGGCCGAGGCCAGATGCACCTCCACCGGCAGGCCAGTGACCTTCGCCTGGGCTTGGGCGTATTCGCGCGGGTGGCTGTTGACCCAGCTCCAGGCGCGGTCGATACGCTGCACGAAGTCGTCGAGTTGCGGGCGTTTGTCGGCAATGGCTTTGCTGGTGGCGGCGAGGTAGAGGTGGTTGGTCAGCAGATCGTCGCCCTTGCGCAAGATCCGTGCGCCGTTCTGGGTGATGGCGATGGTGGTGTACGGGTCCCAGGTCGACCAGGCGTCGGCGTTGCCGCTTTCCAGAGCGCTGCGTGCGTCGGTGGGTAACAGGTTGACGAAGGTCACGTCGCTGGTTTTCAGGCCGGCGTCCTGCAGTGCGCGGATCACCAGGAAGTGGCCGATCGAGCCGCGGTTGGTGACGATGCGTTTGCCCTTGAGGTCGGTCACGCGCTTGAGCGGGGAATCCTTGGGGACCAGGATCGAGGTGCTGAAGCGGCCGTCGGCATGGGTGATGCTGATCGTCTTCAACGGCGCGCCGGCACCCAGGGCGAATACATAGGGCGCATCGCCCAGGGCGCCGATATCGACGGCCCCGGCATTCAATGCCTCCCCCAAGGGGGCAGCGGCGGCGAACTCGGAGAAGTCGATGCGATAGGGCACATGCTCCAGCTCGCCAGCGGCCTGGAGCAACAGTTTGAGCGAGGATTTCTGGTTGGCCACGCGCAACGGCTCCAAGTCTGCGGCGCTGGCAAGGCTTGCAAGCAATAGGCTGGCGCCGAGCAGGCTGGTCATGAAGGTGCGGATCGGCATGGAGTGTCTCCTGTCAGGTTTTCGGAAGGCTGCGGGCGAGGACGAAGATTTCCTCCATGCGCCAGTGCTGATTGGTGTAGCGCGGGTCATCGGCCCATTCGTGCCAGCCAGAATCGCGCCGGTATTGACCGAGCAGGCCACTGGCGCGGATCTGCGCGGGGTCGACGGTGACCGCGTGTTCGCTGGCGGGATGCACGTAGATGGCATCGCTGGTGCAATACAGCTCGCACATGAAACAGGTCTGGCAGTCAGCCTGGCGGACGATGGTCGGTAGGCCGTCGATGCCCGGGGCGAGCACGTCTGTCGGGCAGACGGCCACGCAGTGATTGCACCCGCTGCAACGGTCGCTGAGGATCAATTCGATCATGCCGGCGCCTGCGCATGGGTCTGCAGCGGATCGCGGCGTACCCAGGGCGCATCCAGGCCACCGCTGCGCAGATGCAGATCGAAGCGTGCCTGCTGTTGGGGCGCATCGCTGCGTTGATGGATGCCACGGCTCTCCTTGCGCTCCAGCGCCGCGCCATAGCACCAGCGGGCACTGGCGAGCATGGCTGCGGTTTCCCGCCAGCGCAGTTGCGCGGCAGGGTCACGGGCGCCACGCTGTTCACGCAGACGATCCCAACCGTTGTCCAGCTCGGCCAGGGAGCGCTGCAATTGTGTGCCCGTACGAAACAGGTTCTTGTCGTAGGGATGCATTTCGTTCTGCACGGTGCTGACCAGATCGCTGCTGCCCTGGGGATCGTCACCAAGCGGCAGCAGGCCGACGCGCGCGGTGCCGTAGCCAGGACCGGTGCGCAGTGGATGTTGACGCGCGTGCAGTGCAGCGCCACGGCCAGCCCATTGTCCGCTGGACAGCGCCCAGGACGAATTCACCGCGCCTCCGCCAGACAGAGCGCCCGTCACCTGTTCGCGGCTGGCGGCATCGCCTGCCGCGAACAGGCCGGGCAGGCGGGTCTGGCACTGTTCGTCGACCAGGCGCAGGCCGCCGACGCCACGGACCGTGCCCTCGCCATGCAGGGTCACGGCAAACATGTCGCGGTAGGGATCTATTCCCAAGCGGTCGAACGGCAGCATCAGGTTCGGCTGCACAGAGGGCAGACGTGCGCGAATGTCCTGAGGGATGCGATCCAGGCGGCAATACACGGGCCCTTCGAGCAGGGCACGGGCCAGCGACTCGTTGAAATCGGGCCCCTGGCTGATCGGAAGCTCGCGGCCACTGGCAGAGAAATAGCGGCCAAAGGTGTACACCATCGAACGGGTCATGGTGCTGCCGGCCGGGGCGATGCAGTAGTAGCTCGAGAACTCCATGCCGGACAGTTCGGCACCCGCTTCGACGCCCATCAGGTAGCCGTCGCCGGTATTGTTCTGGCTGCCCAGCAGGCGTGAGTGAAAGGCACAGCCGCCCGTGGAAAGCACCACTGCAGGGGCCCGTACCACCCATTCGCGCTGGCGCTGGCGCTGCAGGCCTCGGGCGCCAGCCAGCTCGCCGTGGGTATTCTTGAGCAGCTCCAGTGCAGGACTGTGATCAAGCAGCGTGACGTCATGCTCAAGCGTCAGTTGACGCATGGCGCGCATGTACTCCGGGCCCCGCAGGGCGCGATACTGCTTCTCGCCTTGCGAGTTCGTTGGAAAGCGGTAGAGGCGGTCGAGGCTTGGTAGTGTTTGCCAGGTGGTTTCCAGAATGCGTGCCATCCAGTTCGCATCGCCAAGCCCGGCAGCGCTGGCCATACGCTTGTCGATGGCCGCTTGACGCTGCTCGGGCGGCACCCACCAATGCCCCGGGCCTGCAGTGGCGGTGACGCCGCTGGTGCCGCAGAAACCCTTTTCGGTGAGCACCACGCGCGCACCTTCCCGGGCAGCTGCGACCGCCGCCCAGGTGCCCGCCAGGCCGCCACCGATCACCAGCACGTCGGCGTCGATCTGTAGCGTTGGGGCAGGGGTGGTGAGCGGCGAAGTCATGGGTTGCGGGTTCCTGGAGTGGTCGTATGGACGGCCTCCGCCAGGAATGGGGTCGGTCTGAAATCAACCATATCTTTCTAAGAAACGGCTGTGAAAGGCTTTGTGGTTCTAAGCTAATTATGTAATTAAATTATTTAATAAAATCATGAATATTAAAAACTAGCATTTCATGGTTGCGCGCCCGGCCTGCCGCAAAGCAGGCCAGGCATGGGATTGATCAAAAGTTGTAGGTCAGCCGAGTGAAGTAGTAGCCACCGGTAAAGCCGTAGGGCGAATAAGCACCGTAGCCTTTGGTCATGGTCTTGCTGCTTGGGCTCTGGCGCTCGGGGTAGACATCGAACAGGTTCTGCGCACCGACGGCCAGGTTGAGGTCCTTGGTCAGTTGATAGCCCACATCCATATCGGTGATCCAGCGGGCCTTGTACTCACGATCCAGGCCCCGGTCGGCGGCAGAGTTGACTTCGCGCCAGGCGCCGTAGCGGGTCAGGGTCAGGTTGCTGGTCCAGCGATCCAGCTGCCAGTTGGCGCCAAGAATCAGCTTGGTATTGGGTTGCACGTCAGTGATGAAGTTGCGCGCCTGGCGATTCATCAATACGTAGTTGGCGCCCTGGATGCTGGCATTTTCCTTGTAGCTGAGAATGTCGGTCTGGTTCCAGTTGAAGGCCGCCGTCCCTTTCACCTTGCCCCAGCGGCCCAGGTCATGATCGTAGTTGCCGACCAGGTCCAGACCCTTGGTACGGGTGTTGGCGCCGTTGGTGAAGTAGCTGCCTCCGGTGGTCGAGTCGATGCCGTTGCCCTGCAGGGCCTGAGTTACTTCGGGACCAAGCAGGGTACCGGTCAAGGTGATGCGATCGCGCACGTTGATCACATAGGCGTCGGCCGTGAATGACAGGCGTTCGTCGGGCTGGAAGGTGGCGCCAAGGCTGAAATTGGTCGAGCGCTCGGGTTTCAGCGCCGTGGCACCCAGCGCTTGAGCGGCGCCCGACTCGACCGGCAGCACGCCGTAGTTGATCGACTGGTACATCCCATTGACTACGCCATAGGTCGTCGAGCGTGCGCTGAACAGGCTGTTGGCCAGCGAAGGCGCCCGGAAGCCGTTGCTGACGGTTGCTCGCACCGCGAATTCAGGGGTGAAGTCGTAACGGGTGGTCAGCTTGCCGCTGCGCGTGGCACCGACGCCCTGGTTGTAGTGCTCGTAGCGCAGCGCGCCACCCAGATACCACTGCGGCAGCGGATTGAAACCGATATCCACGTAGCTTGCCACGCTGTTGCGACGGGTGCTGGTGGCTTCGGCCGGCGAGATACCGTTGGTGACCTGGGCGCCGGACGAGGCGCAGTCACCGGGAGCGCGGCAGTAACCGCCGTTGGCCCAGGCAGCCCAGTCACCGTCGCGTACCTGGTAGGTTTCCTTGCGGTGCTCCAGGCCAAAGGCCAGGTCCAGCGGTTTTTCCAGGCCGAGGTCAATGCTGCGGCTGAGGTCGAGGTTGCTGGTCAGTTGGGTGACGATCCAGGTGCCGGACTCGAAGCGATTGGGCGTCGCCTCGCCGAGCGACGGGTTCTGGTTGTGCGTGGTGCCTTGCAGCGCGGCATTGCGCCCATAGGTGCTGGACAGGTCCCAGGCCCACTCGCCGACCTCGCCACGCCCGCCGAAGGCCGCCTGGAAGTCGTCTTCATCGATGTACCAGGTTGGCGTGTAGCCGGTGGGGTTAGCCATTGGGGCCGGTGGTGATGGTGTTGGTGATGGTCGGCAGACGGAAATTCTGGCCCTGCTCGGCCTTGCGGTGCGAGTAGGTGGTGAAGGAGTACAAGGTGAGGTCGTCGCTGACGGGCAGTTCGGCGTTGTAGCCCAGGGTCAGCAGATTGATCTTGGGCGTGCCGTAACCGCTATAAGTTGACTTGCCGGCCTTTTCGAAAGCCTCTGCGCGGCTATAGCCGTTGGCGCTGGCTTTGTTGTCGTCATTCTGGCTGCGTGCATCCAGCGCGAGCTGGAGAATGCCGCCATTGCCGATTTCGAGGCCTTTGTTGAGGCTCTGCTGCACGGTCTGCTTTTTACCGTCGTATCCCTGGCCGGCGTTGGTCACCGAAGTACCGGACTCGTCGGCCTTGAGGATCACGTTGATCACCCCGGCGATGGCATCGGAGCCATATTGCGCGGCAGCGCCATCACGCAGAACTTCGACGTGGTCTATCAAGCTGAGGGGAATCAGGTCGAGGTCGGTCGGCGCGGCACCGGCATGAATGCCACTGATGTTCAGGGTAGCACTGGTATGCCGACGCTTGCCGTTGACCAGGACCAGCACCTGCGCGGCGTTGAGGCCGCGCAGGCTTGGCGCGCGGGCCATGCCGCTGGCGTCCCAACCGGTTTTTTCCGGCAGGGTGAAGGAAGGGACGGTAGCGCTCAGCGCTTCCATCAAGCCGGGTTTTCCGGTCTGTTGCAGTTGCTGGGCGCTGATCACATCGATCGGTACCGGGCTGGTGGTGACGGTACGTTTCTCCGAGTCTCGGTTGCCCGTGACGATCACCGTGCCGAGCTGCGGCGAGCCGCTAGCCTGGTCGTCGCTGCTGGCAGCGAAGGTCGTGGGGGCGCCCAGGCTGGTGCCGGCGATGGCCAGTGCCAGCAGGGCGGGTCGAACGTGAACGGTTGGCAGATGTGAAGGCATGCTCTCTCTTCCTGAGGCGCTATCGATTTTTGCTTGCACGAAGCCTGTCCGCCGGGCTGACCCGGCAGAAGGGTTGAACGGTACGCAGTGGTGAATCGCCACCAGCCCTGCTCATTCCATGAGCTAGCGTGTTCTCTATGACAGCGTGATCAGGGTGCCTTGGCGGCAATTGCCTCGATTTCGACTAGCGCGCCCGGCAGCGGCAGTGCAACAACCTGCAACGCCGTGCGCGTCGGCTTGTTGGGCTGGTCGGCGGTGGCGAAGAATTTCGTGTAGGCCGCCTGCAGGCCGGCGAAGTCGAGCCTGCCGCCGTTGGCCGGGTCACCCACCAAAAAGACCCGCAGTTGCACGACATCGCCAAGGTCCAGGCCTTGGCTTTGCAGCGCCGTGCGAATCTTGCTCAGTACCGAAAAGGTCTGGGTTTCGGTATTGCCATAGGCCGCAACCGTCTGCGGCGCGGCCTTGGGGTCGGCAACGTCGGGCAGGGTGCCGCTCACGAAGGTCAGCGTAGCGCTTGCCGGCACGCTCACCAGTTGGGAAATGGGGAAGTTGGAGCCAGGTGGGGCGACACGTTCGATGGCGTCGGCCTGGGCGTCGAGTGCAGACAAGGTCATAAGGGCTCCAAGTAGCAAGGCAGCGGTTTTCATGGGCAGGTCCCTGGTTCAGGCGGCGACGCCGCGTTGCTGTTGTTGCGCATGGTTGGCGATCTGCCGCACCACATGGCGTGCCGAATCGGCGGCGGTGTTCTGCCAGATGCCGACGCCGCCATGGGCCAGGGCATCGCTGGCCAGCCAGGTGCGGCCCTTGGCCTGGTTGAGCTGGCTGTAACCAGGCTCGGCCACTTCGTCATGCAGGATCCACGGACTCTCGCTGAAGGGTACTTTCGACCAGTTGACGGCCACGCCATTCTGCAACTTGCCGCCATGCCCGGGGTGTAGCGACTCCACCGCACTGCGCGATGAGGCCAGTTGCTGGGCAAGCGACTGGCTGGCGAATGTGCGTGCCACGTCACCGTTGTTGTAGGTGCCGACGAGCACGCCACGGGCGCTGTTGAGATGGTCGCTGGGGTACCAGAGCAGGCGCGCTTCGTGGTCGATATAGGAGAGACCGCCATAGATCTGGAATTCGCTCTCCCAGAAACGTGGTGCCTGCCAGGCGACCTTGTTGGCCAGGTCCGGCTTGGCCAGTTCGATGGCGTCCTGCGTCGGCTTACCGAAGTTGTGCTCGATCTTGGCCAGCAGTGGCAAGGGGATCGTGACGATCGCGTAGTCAGCGCTCTCGACCTGGGTCTTGCCGCTACGCCGATCACGCCAGCTCACGCGCGCCCCAGTGTCGGAGGTCTGGATCGCCTGCACTTCGGCGTTCAGCTGCACCGTGTCCTGCACCTTCGCGTGCAGCGCCTTGGCAATCTGGTCCATACCGCCCACCGGCTGGAACATGGTCGCGGAAAACTCGGGGATCTCATCGAACACCAGGGGCAACATCAGATTGGGGTTGAGCAACTGCTTGAGGGCAAGCGGCTGACGCTGGATCGGCTTTTGCTCACCTGCGCCTGCAAAGCGGCTGTAGCCGGCGCGCACGGAACCTTGGTACGCGCGTTGCTCGTCAAGATCGCCGTAGACCTTGAGGAAATCCAGCAGCGCCTTTTGATCGGCGGTGTCCAGCTGCTTGTCCAGTGCCTTGCTGCTGACGCTGCGCGACAGCAGTTCACTGAGATGACCACGGGTATCGTTGACCGCCTGGCGTAACAGTAACGGCGGCTGATTGAGATCGGGTTGCGCGAGGGCATTGCGGCTGCTGTTGACCAGCACCTCGAGCGGTACGCCGAGTTCGCGGCAGTAGCCAAGGATGGTCAGGTGATGGCTGGGCAGGCGCGCGGGACCTGCGTTGAAGTAGTGGCCATCATCGAACTGCACTGTCTGGCGGGTGCCATCGTTGTGTTCGATGCGATCGCCATTGCGCAACGTCCAGGCACGCCCGCCGATCCGCTCGCGGGCTTCCAGGATGCGCACCTCGAAACCGGCCTTGCGCAGCTCATAGGCACTGACCAGACCGCTGATGCCGGCACCGACGATCAGCACGCGCTTGCCGTTTCCTGCTGCGGTCGGCAGGCCCAGTGAGGCGAAGCTGGTGGCGGCTGCCGTGCTGGGCAGCAGACCTAGCGCAGACAAGCTGCCGAGAGCAGCGCCGTAACCGCCGGCGGCCATCAAATGGCCGATCAGATCCCTACGGGTGAGTCCCATATCGAATGTTCCTTATCGAAAGCGGTGGGGGCTAAGGCTGGCCGCCGAGCAGGCGACGACGCAGGTGTCACAAGTGTGCGCAACGTGGGAAATCGACGGGCGATTAGGCGCGAGATTCGGCGAGCGATTCATGACCTTGAGTTCCTGACAACCAGCCATAGACGTGATGTCGGACGCCGGCATGCAAAGGCCATCTACCATGCCGAGGAGCGGCTAGAGATACGGACGAAGGTGCGGCAATCCTTTGCCTCCACCTGTCCGTGGTCGGTCTGGGGTAAACATATCTCTATAAGAAACTATTTCGAAAGACTTTATCGGTCTAATCTAATTATCAATATAATGCATTTATATTTACTTTATAATTCTATATATGCATTTTATGGGCCTGTATCAGGATGCCAGTGCCAAGCGTTGCCCAGGAATGGCCGCAATCAGCTCGCGGGTGTAGTCCTCGGCCGGGTGTTCGAACACCTCCTGTACCGAGCCCTGCTCGACGACCCGTCCATTGCGCAATACCAGCACCTGATCGGCGACGTTGGCGACCACTGCCAGGTCGTGCGATACCAGCACATAGGCGATGCCCAGCTCACGTTGCAGCTCCAGCAGCAGATCGAGGATCTGCGCCTGCACGGAAACGTCCAGCGCCGACACAGGCTCATCGAGCAACAGCAGATCGGGCTTGAGCGCCAGCGCGCGGGCGATGGCCACCCTTTGCCGTTGGCCACCAGACAACTCACGGGGCAGACGGTCCAGGTAACTGACCGGCAGGTGGACGCGGGTGATCAGCTCACGCGCAGCCTGCTCCAATGCCTCGCCCTTGAGCAGCCCGAAGGACACCAGTGGTTCGACGATGCTGTCAAAGATGCTGAAGCGCGGATCGAGCGCGGCGAAGGGGTTCTGCTGCACCAGCTGGATACGTTGGCGCAGCGGACGGAACTCGCGCCAACTGAGGTGGGTGATGTCCTGTTGCTCGAACTGCACACGGCCCTGGCTGGGCTTTTCCAGGCCCAGCGCGATGCGCAGCGCCGTGCTCTTACCCGAACCCGATTCACCGACGATGGCCAGGGTCTGGCCGGGGTAGACCTGCAGGCTGAGGTTCTGCAAGGCGGTGAAATGGTTGTCTTCACCCTTGACCTTGGGCAACGTGAATACCTTGCCGACATTGTGCAGGCTGAGGATTGGCGGACGCTTGGCATCATCGTGCTGGCGCGGCTTGCGGCGTGTGCCGAAGGCTGGCGCGGCGGCCAGCAGGGCACGGGTGTAGTCGTGTTGCGGCGCTTGGAGAATCTGCCTGGGCGTGCTTTCTTCAACCAGTTCACCCTGTTTCATCACCACGATACGATCGGCGCGGTCGGTGGCCATGCCCAGGTCGTGGGTGATGATCAGCAGCGAGATGCCGCGCTGGGCGACCAGCTGTTGAAGGTGGTCGAGAATCTTGCGCTGAACGGTCACGTCGAGGGCACTGGTGGGCTCATCGGCGATGATCAGCCTCGGGTTGCCGGCCAGGGCGATGGCGATCAACACGCGCTGGCGCATCCCACCGGACAGTTCGTGCGGGTACTGACGCGCACGCAATACAGGCTTGTCGAGGCCGACCTGTTCGAGCAGCTCGACGATATCGGCATCCACTCCCGCGTAGCGGCGGCCGTGGGCAAGGATCAGCGCCTCACCGATCTGCCGACCGATGCGCAAGGTGGGGTTGAGGCTGACCATCGGGTCCTGCGGCACCAGGCCGATGGTACGCCCACGCAGGTTGCGTTTTTGCCACTCGCTGGCCTGGCCGAAGTTGACGCCCTCGACATGCAGCTCGCCAGCGGTGATCGCTGCACGCTCCGGCAGCAGGCCGAGAATGGCATTGGCCAGGGTCGATTTGCCCGAGCCGGACTCGCCGACGATGGCCACGGTTTCACCCTGGGCCACGCTCAGCGACAGGTTTTTTACGGCCTCGGTCACCTGGCCTGCGCTGCGGTAGCTGACGGCCAGTTGGCGGATGTCGATCAGGGGGCTGCTCATCGCGAGTTCTCCTCGAAGGTGCGGGCGATATGGTTGAGGCTGAACACCACGGCAACCACGAACAGGCCGGGCAGCAGCGACACCCAGGGTGCGGTGATCAGAAAGTGTCGACCGTTGGCGATCAGCGTGCCCCATTCGGCCGCCGGCGGCGCCGCGCCAAAGCCGAGAAACGACAGGCCGGCGGTGGCCAGAATCGCCGCGCCGAAGTCCAGCGTGGCAAGCACGGCCACCGGGCCCCAGGCGTTGGGCAGGACGTGGCGCAGCAACGTACGGCCCCAGCTGGCGCCGCCCAGGCGCGCGGCCTCTACATAGGGCAGGGTTTTCACGCGCAGCACTTCGGCGCGGGTAGTCCGCGCAAAACCTGGGATGATGCCAACACCCACGGCAATCGCCACCGGAACGGTGCCGAAGCCGATGGCGGTGACAATAGCCAGGGCCAGCAACAGGCCGGGCAGGGCCAATAGCACGTCGACAATGCGCATGATCACGGCATCGATGCGCCCACCGGCAAAACCGGACAGCACGCCGAAGCCAAGCCCACCCACCAGCGCGATACCCACCGCCAGCAGCGCGGCCTGCACCGACAGGCTGGAGCCGTACACCACGCGGGTATACAAGTCACGGCCGACCTCGTCGGTGCCGAACCAATGGAGCAGGTTCGGCGCAGTAAGCTTGTCGGCCGGCGAGGTGGCGTAGGGGTCGAAGCTGCTCAGCAGCTGCGGCACCAGGGCCGATGCCAGGGCGAACAGCACGATCAGCAGGGCCAGGCTGAAACCCGGCCGGCGCAGCAACGGCAGCACTGCACTGGCGACACGCTGCAAGCGGCCACGACGACGCCAGGGCGAGACCATGGGGGGAGCGGCAGCGCTCAAGGACGAGAGGCGGGTATCGGTGTTCATGGTCAGGATACCTTTGGCGTGTGAGCGATACGGGGATCGAGGTAGGGATACAGCAGGTCGACGATCAGGTTGACCAGCACGAACGCCGCCGCAGATACCGCGACGATGGCCAGCACCACCGGTATGTCCTGGCGCAGTACCGCTTCCTGGGCCAGGCGGCCTACGCCATTGCGGGCAAAGATGGTCTCGACCAGCACCGCGCCAGAGACCGTGTTGCCCACCTGCAGGCCAATCAGCGTGAGGATCGGTAATGCAGCGTTCTTGAATGCATGGCGCGCCTGTACCTGGCTGCGGTTCAGACCCTTGGCGTAAGCCGTGGCGATGTACGGCTCCTGCCATACGCCCTGAAAGCCGCGCTGCAGCACCTGGGCATAAACTGCCGCACTGGGGATGGCCAGCGTCACGGCGGGCAGGATCAGGCTGTCGAAGCCCCGGCTGCCGGTGGCCGGGAACCAACCCAGGCTGAAGGCGAAGACCTGGATCAGCAGCAGGCCCAGCCAGAACACCGGCACCGAAAAGCCCAGCGACGGCAGGCGAGACAAGGCCACCTTGAGCGGGCGCCACTGCGTGTAGGCGGTCAGGTAAGCCAGGCCGATGCCGCCGATCAGCGACAGCACGATGGCCAGGCCGGCCAACGCCAGGGTCTGTGGCAGACGTTGCAGCAGGAGCTCGTTGACCGGTCGATTGAGCGACAGCGACTGGCCGAAGTCGCCGTGCAGGGCATTCCACAGCAGGCTGAAATACTGCTCGAAGACACCCTTGTCGAGGCCGTAGTAGGCCTGAGCCTTGGCCAGCTCTTGCGGGGACAGCGAGTCGACCTCCATGCCCGATGCGCTGAGCATGATCGACAGGGTGTCACCCGGCAGCAGATAGAGGATGAAATAGGTGATGCTGTAGGCACCCCAGAGCACCAGCAATGCCTGGCCGACCCGGCCGATCAGGTAGCGGTTCATTGTTCACCTACTTCGATATCGCTGAGCAGGGCGAAGCCTTCGGCGGTCCATTGGAAATTCCTGACCCTGGGTGAGGTGGCGGCCTGCCACACGCGCTCATAGATCGGGAACGCCGAACCTTCGTCGAGCAGCAGGTCCTGCAGGCCGCCGTAGGCGTCCGCACGCTGCTGTGGCTGCGTGGCGGTCAGCCCGGCGTCGAACAGTGCCGTGGCCTTTTTCAGGGCCTGCGGCTCGTAGGTATTGGTGGCGACGGTGGCACTGTTGGCCGAACGTGGATCGAGAATGGTCTGCAGAATGATCGGCTCGGCCCGCGTCATGTAGTTGATGGTCAGGTCGTAGTTGCCGGACGCATTGTTGGCGTACCACTCGGCGCGGGTGGTCACGGCGAGCTTCAGGTCGATGCCGACCTTGCGCAGCTGGTCCTGGATCAGCACATCGCCAGCGGTCTCGGCGGGTGTGAGGTTGTAGCTCAAGCTCAGGCGCTTGCCGTCTTTTTGCCGATAACCGTCGGCCCCTCTGTGCCAGCCTGCCGCGTCGAGCAGGCGCTCGGCGCCTTCTGGGTCGTAGCCGAGTTTGTCGCTCTGGTCCTTGGCGTAGGGCGTGGTGACATCATAAATGCCGCGTACCACCGGGAAGTCGGCGCTGTACACCGCGCTCGCATAGGTCTTGCGGTCGATGGACTTCTGGATCGCCAGGCGCACCTGCTTGTCGGCCAGCAGGCGTCGGGTGTTCGGGTAGAGGTTGTAGGCCGGCCCTGGCAGCGATCGGCTCTGGATGGTCGCGCCCTTGGACTGGAACAGCTTGATGTCGACCTCGGAGAAGGGGTTGCGCGGCCAGAGAATGTCGGCCTGGCCTTGCAGGAACAGACCGTTGCGCACGCTTTCTTCGGGTATGTAGCTGAGCTCGACGGTGTCCAGGTGTGCTTCACCACGGTTTTTCACGTTGGCCGATGGCCAGGCGTAGCCGTGTCGCTTGACCAGCTTGGCGCCGACTTCCGGGGTGTAGTGGTCGAGCACGAACGGGCCGGTGCCGATGATCTTGCCCAGCGAGCGTTCCTCGGCGCTGAGCTGGTAGGAGGCCGGCGCCAGGATCGCCAGGTTGGTGGTGGACGTGGACTGCAGGAAGCCGGCATTGGGCTTGCTCAGTACCAGCCTGACGGTAAAGTCGTCGATCACTTCGGCGTGGTCGTAGCCCGCCAGGTAGGTGGCGCCAAAGGTCGAGGGCAGTTCGGTGGCGAACGCCTTGTTGCTGTCGAACGCGGTCTTCACGGCCTTGGCATCGAAGCGCTCGCCGTTGCTGAAGGTCACATCGTTGCGCAGCTCGAACGTATAGCTGAGGGCGTCATCGCTGATGGTCCAGCTTTTGGCCAGCCATGGGATGATTTCCCCGGTCTTGGGGTCCTGGTCGGTGAGCGACTCGGCGACGTTGCGCAGCAGCACGCGGTGTTCCAGCCAGTAGACCTGGAACGGGTCGACGCTCACCAGCGTGGTGTTGTCGGCCCAGAAGGCGATCGTGAGGGTTTTGCTGGCGGCTTCATCGCTGGACGGCGAGCAGCCGACCAGGCTGGCGGCGAGCACGCAGGAGGCTAGCAGACGGGTCGCAAGGCTGGATGTGTTCATGGTGAGGTCCCTGGAAGACGGCCGCAGCCTTAGAAGTCATAGGCGAGTTTGGTGTACCAGAAGCCGCCGCCGGGATGGAACGGCGGTGTGCCGTAGTTGTACTTGTAGGCGGCCTGGGCGACGCCGTTGTTATCGGGCTTGACGTTGAAGATGTTGGTGCCGCCAACGGTGAGCGTCAGGCTGTCGAACAGTAGGTAGGAGAGATCGAGATCGGTGATCCACTTGGCCTCGAAGGAGCGATCCTGGGCCGCGTTCTGTTGCCAGGTTTCGACCTTGCCGTAGCGGGTGGTCTGCAGGTTGGCCGCGAAGTTGCCCAGCGTCCAGTTCGCCCCAAGTACCCACTTGCTGCGGGGCGTGCCGGCCACCAGCAACCCTTCGGCGGCGTGGCCGACCACGCTCACGCCAGCGTTGCGCAAGGCGGCGGGTGTACCGCGCGTGCCTTCGACGGTGGTCTTGTTGTAGTTGAAGGCCGCGCTCCAGCGCACATCGCCCCAGGCGCCGAACTGGCTCTGGTGATCGGCGACCAGGTCGAGGCCGCGGGTGCGGGTGTCGAAGGCGTTGCTGTAGTAGCTGACCCAGGTGTTACGCGCGACCCCGGCTGCTTCGAGAATGTCGCCGACGGCGCCAGCGCCGTTGTTGCGGTCGTACAGGTTTTCACTGAGCAGGATGCGGTCGTCGATGTCGATCAGGTAGGCGTCGGCGGTGAAGCTGGTGCGTGTTGCCGGTTGCCAGGTAATGCCCAGGCCGAGGTTGCGTGACTTTTCCGGCTTCAGATCGGATGCGCCCAGAGACTGCGCCAGGGCACTGTCCGGTGTCGCCGTGTAGCGCAAGGCCGGTACGGCGTTGCCATTGGCGTCGGCGGCGGTGCGGTTGTCGGACACGGTATAGCCGAGCTGGGTCAGCGAGGGCGCGCGGAAACCGGAGCCGATGGTGCCGCGTACGGCAACCTGGTCGGTCAGCTCATAGCGCGAGTTGAGCTTGAAGCTGAAGGTGTTTTCCTTGATGTCGTCGTAATGCTCGACCCGACCGGCCAGGCCGACGTACCAGCGTTCGGTCGGGTCGAACCCCAGATCCAGGTAGGCTGCGAAATTATTGCGGTCGAGGTCGGCCTCATCTTCCGGGCGGATGGCCAGCACCGCCTGCGCACCGGTCGACGGTTGCGCCCCATTCTTGCCGTACAACGCGCTGCCGACCGGGAAGGTATACGGGCCTACCCGCCAGGCACGGGGATCGCTCCCAGCGAAGGTGCGGAACCGCTCCCAGCGGTGTTCCAGGCCTGCGGACACCTGAGTCGGCAACGACAGACCGAAAAAGCCATCGAACCTGCGGGTGATGTCCAGGTTGTTGACCCATTGCTCGAACTGCAAGGTCGCCAGGTCATCCCAGGACGTTGGCGATGCAGCGCCATAAGTCGGGTTGATGGTCAGGTCGCTGGCATGCTCGATCTTGTTGCGACCATAGGTAGTGGACAGGTCCCAATCCCAGCCGGCAACGGCGCCTTTTCCGCCAAACAGGAACTGGTAATCGGTGTCCTTGAGGTTGTTCAGCGGGTAGTAGCCGTCGGGAAACAGCTCGGGAATCGAAGCCGCACCATTGGCCATGCGCAGCTGGTTTTGCGACTCGGTCTTGCGCTCGCCATAGGTGGCGTAGGAGTACAGCTTCAGGTCATCTGCCAGCGGCAGTTCGGCGTTGTAGGCCAGGTTGAAGGCCTTGAGGTCCGGGTCGCCGTTCCGGGTGCTGACATGATCCCAGGCGGCCTGACGATCATCCTCGAAAAAGGCACGCACGGTGCTCGGCGATTTGCCGACCCAGGTCGCCGTGCCGCGTTTGCGGGCGTCGGCAGACACGTGCAGGAAGCCGCCGTCGTCACCGAGGGCGAAACCATGGTCGGCTGCTGTCTTGATGGTTTCGCCCTGACCAGAGAACAGCTGCCCGTAGCTGGTTTCGACATGGCCGCCAGCGCTGTTGCTCTTGAGGATGATGTTGATCACCCCGGCCACCGCATCCGAGCCATACTGAGCCGCGGCACTGTCCTTGAGCACTTCGATGCGGGACACGGCACTGATCGGAATCATGTCGATGTCCACGGCGTTGGCGCCGCTGGTGTCGATGTTGCCGTTGGCCGGTGCGGCGCCATTGTGGCGGCGCTTGCCGTTGACCAGCACCAGGGTATAGGCCGGGCCGAGGCTGCGGTTGCTCAGTGGACGAACCTGGGAGTTGACCCCGGCTATGTTGGTGCCGAAGTTGAAGGAGGGCAGCAGTTTGGAGATGGCTTCGGACAGCTCGGCGCGGCCGGTCTTCTGCAGCTGTTCGCTGTTGATCACGTCAATCGGCGTCGGGCTGTCGGCAATGGTGCGCTGCAGGCCGCGAAGCCCCGTGGAAATCACATTGACGGTGTCCAGGCGGGTTTCGGTTTCCTGCGCCTGAACGTCGGGCGCCATCAGGCAAGCCAGCGACAGCAGCGAGAAGGTCAGGCCTGCGCTGGCCGGGGCGCTGCGCGGGTGGGTCGATGAAGCGAGTATTACCATTATGCGTATCCTTGTCTGAAATGGGTGCTACCGCTTGAACACAGCTGTTTGCAGGTGTGCGGCACAAGGCCGCGCGCAGGAGCGACAAGGCAGTGGTGGATCGCTCGGGGTACTAGCAAGTTTGTCTGTGGGCGTGCCGGTCAGATGGCGATTGCGCTGAGTGGATAGCCCGGCGCGATGAAGGGGTTATGGTCACTGCCGAGACTGTCCGGGTCGTCCTTTTCAACACCGAGCAACGCCAGCAGGCGTGTGCGCAAAGCGTTGAAACCCAATTGGCCGTTGTCCCGAGGGCGATGCAGATCGACATGCAGCTCTTCGGCGATACGCCCGTGCTGCAACACGATGATGCGGTCGGCCAGCAGGATGGCTTCGTCGATGTCATGGGTGACCAGCAGCACCGCCGGGGTATGGGCCTGCCAGAGGTCGATGATCAGCCGGTGCATGCGGATGCGGGTCAGGGCATCGAGCGCCGCGAAGGGTTCGTCGAGCAGCAGCAGCTTGGGCTCGCGCACCAGGCTGCGCGCCAATGCCACGCGCTGCGATTCGCCGCCGGACAGGGTGGCGGGAAAGGCCTCCAGGCGATGGGCCAGGCCGACTTCGGTCAGCGCCTGCACGGCGCGCTCCTTGGGATTGTTCGCTCTCAGGCCCAGGGTGACGTTTTTCCAGGCGCGCTTCCAGGGCATCAGCCGCGGCTCCTGGAACACGGCCGAGCGTGCCTGTGGCGCGATCAGCTCACCGCCGTCGATGGCGTCAAGGCCTGCCAGAGCCCGCAGCAGGGTGGTCTTGCCCGAGCCGCTGGCACCGAGCAGGGCGACAAATTCTCCTGGCGCGATGTCCAGGTCGAGGCCGTCGATGACCGGGTGTTCGCCGAACTGGCGCACCACGCCGCGCAGGCTCACGGCGGACTGAACGTTGATCTGGGTTTGCGCGTTCATCGCATCAGGTCCTTACAAAAGAGGGTCGCCAGGCCAGGGCAAGGCGTTCCAGGGTGCGAATCAGGCCGTCGATCAGCAGGCCAAGCACGCTGTAGATCAGTAGGCAGATGACGATCACGTCGGTGCGCATGAAGTCGCGGGCATCGCTGGCCAGGTAACCGATGCCGGCGGTGGTGTTGATCTGCTCGACGAACACCAGCGCCAGCCAGGCAATCCCCAGCGAGTAGCGCAGGCCGACGAAAAACGATGGCAGGGCACCTGGCAGGATCACGTGCCAGATCAGTTCGCGACGGTTGAGCCCCAGGGTACGGGCAGCTTCGATCAGTTTCGGGTCGATGTTGCGGATGCCGGCGAACAGGTTGAGATAGATCGGAAAGGTCGTACCCATGACGATCAGCGCTACCTTGGTGAATTCACCAATGCCGAACCACAGGATGAACAGTGGCACCAGCGCCAGCGACGGAATGGTACGCAGCATCTGCATCGGTGAGTCGAGGGCGATTTCACCGCGCCTCGACAGCCCGGCGATCAACGCCACTGCCACGCCGATAGCCACGCCGATACTCAACCCGGTGACTGCCCGCTGCAGGGATACCAGCAGGTGGCGCAACAGCTCACCGCTGCGTACCAGCTCCCATAACGTGCCGCCGATTTCACTCGGTGCGGCGATCACCCGGGCGGGGATCAGCCCGGCGCGCGAGGCAACTTCCCACGCCAGCAGAATGGCCAGCGGGCTGAGCAGGCGTAGCACGCTGTCTGGCGCTGTCCACTTTTTTGATGTGCGACGCTTAGGTGTGCTGACCGTGCGAGCGATGGCATGCATCATGGACACTTCCCCAATAATCAGTCTTTGTAGCTGTGCCCGTAGGCACGTTCGAGCTGGCGGATCAGCGCGTCCCAGTGCAGCTTGATGCCCGGCCCGTGGCCGTCGGAGAAGCGTGCCGACTGCTCGTGCACTTTCTCGATGGCTGCCTGAGGGGCATGCAGCAGGTCGGCGTTGCCGCCGGCTTGGGCCGCGATCTGGATATTGCAGGCGCGCTCCAGACCGTGGAGCTCGCGGAAGGCGTGCTCGACGCTGACGCCACCTGTCAGCAGGCCGTGGTTGCGCAGGATGAAAATGTTGCTGTCACCGAGGTCGGCAACCAGCCGCTGCTGCTCGTCGAGCTCCAGCGCCACGCCTTCGTACTCGTGGTATTTCACTCGGCTGTAGAAGGCCAGGGCATGCTGCGACAGGGGCAGCAGGCCGCCGCGCTGGGCGGAGACGGCAGCGCCATCGCGAGTGTGGGTATGCAGTACTGCCTTGAGATCTGGGCGGGCGCGGTGGATGGCACTGTGGATGACGTAGCCGGCGTGGTTGATGCCGAGGTTCAGCGGATCGTCGATGATGGTGCCGTCGACGTCCACCTTGACCAGGTTGGATGCGGTGATTTCATCGAACAGCAAGCCAAAGGCGTTGATCAGGAAGTGCTCTTCCGGGCCTGGTACGCGGGCCGAGAAATGCGTGTAGATGTGGTCGGTCCAGCGAAACAGCGCGGCCAGTTGATAGGCGGCGGCCAGCTTGACGCGCACTTCCCATTCTTCCGGGCTGACGCGCTGTTGGACGGACGGTGTGCTGTGCAGGGTAGCGAGTGAACTCATGGCAATCTCCGGGCCAGGTGGCGAATTGTTCAGTAACCGCGTGCGATATCGACGAGGTTTTCCAGGGGCTGGTCGGCCTGGAAGCGCTGGTAGTTGGCGACGAAATCGTCGATGAGCCTGTGCTTGCCGTCGTCGGACAGCGCACAGGTATGTGGAGAAATGCGCACCCGTGGGTGGCTGTAGAGCGGGTGGTCTGCGGGCAGCGGCTCCGGGTCAGTGACGTCCAGGGTGGCACGGCCGATGCTGCCGTTGTCCAGAGCCTCGAGCAGGGCCGATTGGTCGAGCAAACCGCCGCGCGCCAGGTTGATCAGGTGCAGGCCGGGTTTTGCGCTGCCCAATACGTCGCGATCGAGCATGTGGCGGGTGTCGGCCGTCAGCGGCGCGACCACCACCAGGTGGTCGGCCTCGGCGAACAAGTGATGGATGTCGCGTGCAGCCTCAACCCCAGCGATCTCGGCAATCGGCTGGCCAGGGCGGCCGTAGGCAATTACCCGCATGCCCAGCGCCAGCGCCTTGTGGGCAAGGCTTTGGCCAATCGCGCCAAGGCCAAGAATTCCCAGGGTGGCGCCTTTTATCGGCTGTAGGTAGGTGAAGTGCCAATCCTCGTTCTTGACCCAGATGTCCGGCAGCTGTTTGGCGGCGCTGAAGATCGCCGCCAGGGCGAACTCGGCGACCGGATTGGCATTGGCGCCTTTGGCGCTGGTGACCTGCGCGACATCGAAGAGCCAGCGTGGGTAGAAGTCGATGCCTGAGGACGCCAACTGCACCCATCGCAGCGACCATGGCCACCCGGCCGGTTGATCTTCAAGGTTCACACCCCGTACGTTGATGGGCCGCACGATCAGCGCGCTGGTGTCGTGGGGAATCTGGCCAAGGCCTTCGGGGCCGAACGCAATCTCGACGATGCGCGCCGTGGGCAGGCGCTCGCGCAGGTAGGCGTTGGCGTCGGCATCCAGTTGGCTGGCGATGATCAGGCTCATTGCAAGGTCTCCCTGACGTGGGCAAAGGCAGCGCGTCCGACCGTGCTGAGCGCTACGTCGTCCTGCGGGGTGTGGATACGGCTGCACAACACGTCGCGAAAGTGCCGCTCCAGTGGATGTTTGCGCGATAGCCCAGGGTTGCCAGCCGCTTCGATGGCCAACTCCACGGCGCGGATCGCGTTACTGCTGACCAACTGCTTGACCTGCCCGGCATGCTGCGCCTGCACCTTGCCGGCGGCGGCCGAGTCGAGCAGGGTGCGGTTGGCGAACAATAGGGTGTCGATACGTCCGACGATTTCCTGGAACCGTTGCAGGCTGGACAAGGGTGCACCCAGGTTGGAGGGCTTGCGCTGTTCCAGGAAGCCCACCAGCCAGTCGCGGGCTGCCTGAGCCACGGCGTCATAGATGGCCGGCAGCAGTACCGACATCCACAGCAGGCTTTCACCGTCGAACTCGGCACGTGGCGCGCTCAAAGGGCTGACGCTTACCGCATGTTCAAGTGGAATCAGTACGTCATCGAACACGACCTCGTGGCTGCAGGTGGCGCGCATGCCCAGGTGGTCCCAGTCGTCGATGATGCGTATGCCGGGGGTGTCGCGGTGTACCAGGTAACCGCCGACCAGCGGGTCGGCATCGTCGCTGCGCGCCCAGACCACATACCAGGTCAAGCCATGGCTGCCGGTGGAGTAGATCTTACGGCCACTGAGGCGCCAGCCCTCGGCGGTACGCCGCGCGATGGTCGCTGGCAAGCCGCCGCGGGCGGGTGTACCCAGGTCGGGTTCGACACGAAAGGCGTTGATCAACGCGCCATTTTCCACGGCGTCCAGCGCGACCTGACGGCGCAGGGCTTGGGGCCAGTTGGCATTCTGCTGCAGTCGAAAATGTTGCAGGTACTGCATGACCACGATCAAGGCCGTAGACGGTTCACCCTTGGCCACTGCACGGATCACCCGCAACGCCGTCGGCAAATCGGCTTCGCTGCCGCCCAGCGAACGTGGCACGGCCAGTGCTAGCAGGCCGTGGCGTTGCAGCAGTTCGAAGTTCTCGGAAGGAAACTCCCCGCTGCGGTCATAGCGAGCGGCGCTGGCCGCGAGTGTGGCGGTGATCTCGTCGAGCAGCGCTTGGAAGCGAACATCATCGCCATCCAGGGGGGGACGGTCGTTGAGCGAAAAGGCGAGCGTATCGACAGATTGCGTCATGGGTCTCTCATCACGGGCGCAGATGGCAGGCGGTAGCCTGTTGAGTTCTGTAGCGCCTCAGTGTGAGAGGTGGCCTTTGTGAGACCGTATTCTTATAAAACCTAGCTGTAAAAGTATTTTTGGTTATAAGCTAATTATCAGTCTTATCGCTTTAAATTAACCAACGTTATGCGCCTGTGGCATTTTATAGGTGAGCCGAGTGGCCGGCTGCAGCAGGTGCGGTGCTACCTTCGCCTGCAAGCCCTCTTGGCAGTGAAGGTTACTTACGCACCTTGAGTCGCTTGGCGGAAAAGGCTCGCTGCTCATCCAGGCTGTTGTAATAGATATTCTGCGTCGTGCTCAGGCTGTTATGCCTCAGATCGGCTTGCAGGTCTTTCATGTCCCGGTGGGGCGCATCGAACGTAGCGGATGTGTGCCGAAGCCAATGGAGTGAAGCGGAGCGAAGCGCATCGATTTCATCGTCCGTCCACGACTCGTTTTTCATCCGCTGCAGCGCTCGATCGAACACCTCTTGAATGAGCTTTCGAATATGCCGATCCGATAAGCCGCCCCGACCTTTGAGGGTACTGATGACCGGTGTCTTTTCCTGGGCAGAGGGCAGGGGAGGCAAACCTAAATGTTTGCGGTAGCGCATCAGGTAATCGCTGATGTAGTCATCACGGACGCTGATTTTCGCCGATTTGTTTCCCTTACCCACGACATGAAACCACCAGTTGCCAGACGAATCCCTGCGGAAATCTCCCATGGTAGGGCGCCAGTTTTCGCGACCCACCAAGTCGGACACGCGCAAGTACATTGAAAAGACTGTCGCCACTATGAAAAGGGTGCGTTCATGGGCCGAATGTTCAGCCGCCATCTGCTCGGCACAGTCGATCACGAAGCTCCACTGCAGCTCCGTAAGCGAACGCGCACTTGCATCTAGCGTATTGCGCTGTTTATAGACTGACTTTTGCTTGATGGCTCGAAACGGATTGGACTCGGTGAATCCTTCGTCCATGGCATGCTGGAAAAAGCTGCCGCACACCGCGAACACCTGCGCTACAGACCCTTGCGCCATGTGATAGGGGCGGTCACGCACGTCTGCGGAATTTTCGGAAGAGATTTTCCGCTCGCGTTTGGGGATGGTGCGGCTGAACGGGCGCCATCGATCATTTATTACATACTCGTCCGAGTCTAGACGTTTGCGCCCTCCAAGCCTTACAAACCTCGATTTCACGACTGGGCCGACCCAGGAAGGAGGGGGCTGCAAGCAAAACTCCATGAACTTCTCGGCGTCCGAGCGCCTGAGAGCCATGATGGGTTTCTGGGCGACCAGCAGAGACCACAGTAAAAGGCGCTCTGCATGCGTGCGAAACGAAATGAAGGTGGACTCGTTGCCGGCATAAGATTTCAAGAAGCTGCGAACGATGAGGTAACTTTCTAGAGCACCACACTCTGGCGCGAATTGTCCCAGATAATCGATGACGACAGGGCGTTCCGCACTGACACCCAGAAAGTTGAGTTCAGTGAAATTCGAGAAGGTGTCGAACAAGGGGATGGGAGCCAAGCGCATGGTGTTCACGGTACCGGTCATAAAAGACTGACGAGCATGCACCGAAATGCCATGCTGTGCAATATCCAGGTCTAGCCGTTATCGGATATTACATTTGGCTCAGTCCCTGTCCCGGAGCAATTTTCAGGGCGCTCCCTGGCTTCGCGCATCCGGGCCAATTGCACATCCATGTCTGCTCTTTGCTTGCAGGTAAAAAGGTTATGGCAGTAAGGCTAAAAGGGTGGGTGCTCGTGCAGATTGCCAATCCCCCGTTTTTCAAGGGCAGGTCTTTTCAAGGCCTGGCGCGAGGGTGCCTGCATGGATACGGCCACTGCAGCCAGAACGCTATACGAAGCGTCCACAGGACAACATGATCAGCCCCGATCATGCAGCGCTATGCTGTAGAACCTACAGACTGCAATACCGATCCGATTGCGATCGGACCTGAAAGGCTCGCATTCCAGACCCACTATGATCATGCAGTGTTGATGGAACCACTTTGTAGGCCTCAGGCCGCAAATACGGGGCAATTAAAGATTTGATGATGAGCCGCACCAGGAGTCGCATCGTGCACATTCTCCAGCGGGTGCTGCTGATGGCGGCCTGTTCAGGTATCTGGTTGGTACCTATCGTGACGATCCTTCTTTATATGATTCTGATCCAGGAAAACTCCATATCGGCGAGCATGGGGATCGCCACTGTGCTGCTTACGGCTGTGTGGGTCGAAAGTGCTGCCATCGGCCTTTTACTGATTTATGCCGTCTGGGCCAGGCTTTGGAAACTCAAGGAACCGGAATACGACACCTTCATCAAGCATGGCTATGCTGCGGGGTTGACCGTCATGGGCGCAGTCTTGTTCGTTGCCTCTGTGGTGAGATGAGAGTCAGCGCTGCGACGGACACGATCGACTGGAGCGGCTTCATGCCGTGGTTGTGCCGTGCCATCGAGACTTGCAGACGTCAGAGCGTGTAGCTGACGAGCAATATCGCGATACGGTCGATGGCATCCAAGGGACAGAATGAGGTGGAGGGTCGCCGGCGGTGTGATCTCACCAAGCCTGATGCAGAACCCGCCCACCCAAGGGCGTTCTGGGTTGTATATAAAGATGCGGTTAATGTGTATTATGTTAAATTATTTATGGCTTGAGGCTTAAGCCGTCAGCGGTATCACACCACACCCTGCTATGTTGATGTGATGGGCATAGTGCTCGTTGTCCTTGTAGTGCGGGGATTTAGCGCGCGCTCTTTCGGTCGGATGGATGTGGTAATTGACGGCTGTGATTTTAGGCGCCGGCTTGAGAGCCCTGCACTCGGGCGATGAGCATTGAAACAGAAAACGGCTGCGTGGCTGGTTTTGATTGAAGTAAGCCTGGCGTGCACCGCCTATGGTTAACTCCTTGCCCAACTCCACACAGTATGCCCGGGTGATCCTTCGCTTGGTTCGCACCGGCAGTCTCAACCAAAAAACTCGAGACTAGCGTGCTCGGCGTCGAGCGCCAAGGTCTGAGCTAGAGCTGTTAGCTAGGCTTTGTACGAAAAGTGCCTACGCGACGATCATGCTGCGTTGAAAACAGGCTCGGAATGCTCATTTGCAACCAGCAAACTCCGCTTCCTCGCCTGTTTTCGCCTTGCCTGATCGCCGCTCGGCGACTTTTCGTACAAGCCCTAAGACCTTGGTCTAACGAAGTGCCATCAGGAAAGTGGCGTGGGCCACGGGCCACGGGCCACGGGCCTTGCGGGTTGCTGATTAGCTGAATCCGTGACCGCTTAACCCATTCCTGGCCCGCTAAACCCGCCCGGTTTGGGCTCGGACTTAGGTTTTGGGGGCTCGTAGCTTGTTGAGTCCAGCCAATTTTTCAAATCGCCCACCGAGGTAAACTCCATCATGAGTAATTCGCCTCCGTCAGGGTGGTCAACAATCAGCTCGATCCCAGACTCGCCATTGTCTTCCAGGCTCAACAGCCAGTCGGTGTAGCGCTCAAAGGTGACAAAATCGGTTCCGATATTGCCTGAGAAAAAATCCTCAACTAGATGCTTTGCCTCGAGCATCGGGCCATTATTTGGATGCGTCTCAACGAGTCCAGATTCCTGACCGAAGATGTACTGATTACAAACTTCAGAGTAGTAGGCGTTAAAATTCACTCCGCGTCTAAATGAGTTGATCTCCTTTGCTTCAGACCAAGCCACATAGTGACATTCTAAGCTCAAGTTCCTCCAGCCCTCTTCTGAATCCAGTAGTTGGCAGAGCTTGAGGCGTCTCCACTTTCGGACTTCATGCTCGATATCCGATTTTTCGTATTTGAATTCAACCATGAGTATTTTGGTATGGTTGGTGAACAAATAGTCTGCACCTAGAACAGTATCTTGCCCGTCTAGAGAGCAGCGAGTGACCTGCCGACCAAAGTCCGACGCACGTCGCTCCATATATTGGGAAAAGGCGTCAATTACGGATTGCTCGTGTCTTTTTTTCACTATGTTCCTGCATTGGTCATCAATTAAATTTGCACAGCCATGGGGTGCCCACTAGCCAAACTGGAGAGCTTTAGCTCGCTTTTCTAGCAAGGAACAGCCCATGACCGAAATAGTTTGTGCTTCCGAGTTCTGCTCAGCTGGTGATTAATCCCTCGAAGAAAATCACCGTACGCTTCCAGATTGATCATCTCATCAGGCAAGCATCCTAGCGTGACGGAGATCGTGATAGGCACATTGACGTTCAGGTTGTAAAAGTCGGTGTCGCTGAACGACACACTGCGCCTTGCGCTGAGACAGTAATCGATGGCATCCACGATACTCGATTTACCGCTATCTCCTGGGCCAATCAGGCAGTTGACACCGTTGGACGGTGCCCAATCGAGGGCTCGAATGGCCCTAAAGTTACGGATCTCGAGCTTTCGTATTCTGACCATGGATATCGCCTCCTTGCGCCCCGTCTCTGCGGGCCTGATTGGCGATAGTAGCGCTATGGCAGCATCCTCGCAAAAGTGGCGATGCGCCCTTCTCCCATCACTTCCTTCTAGTGAAATCCTGATGAAGCGTTGACTACGTGCTACCTAAGTCCTAATGGCCGAGTAACGCCTGGGGAAACTAACGGATGCTGTTTTTGAAACTTGACGTGTTTGTTTGTAGTCAAAGCGTAAGCGCAGCCAAAGGCTGCGAAGAAGGCGATTCCCCCCCTAGCCCTTGCGGGCCTACGCAGGAGCAAGCAAGGCGACAGAGACCAGCTCTTGAAACCGCTCAAAAGCGAAAGCGAATCAGCAAAACCGTATGTGAACCATGCAGATCATCTGCGCCTGCACACCACCCGCTTTTTTCTTGTCCCCAAATATAGAACTCCGTCTCGCGAAAAAAATTCAAGGATGCATGCGGGAAATATTTCAAATACAGATAAAACCACTAAAAATATGGGTTTAATCAGTGGAAAAAACTGACTTTGCTGGCCGCTGGACACGAGCGCATCTCCGGCAAGGGGGGGTATCGGGATGTCAGGAATGAGCATCTGCTGTACCCAGTATGATCCCTCAGGTTAGTCGGCGAGTTGAGTGCCTATGGCAATCTCTGATGCTCTACGTCGGGTATTCCGCTGCAACATATGTGCGTGGGCACTTCCACTTCTCCTTGGCCAGGAGCATCAGTGTCGCTCGAAACAGGATTCGCCACTGTACTGACGACAAGCTGATAGCCATCAGTGAGGCGATAGGGGTGAGTCCTCTAACACTGTTCACATTGACGCTTAGCGTGGAGAGCGGCCAACCTTTTGATACAGCTACGCATCATCACGGCTGACAGAAATCTTTCTGCCCCGCCACGCTGACCTCACATCGATGCAGGTGAAAGTCCTTCCCAAACTACAGCAAGGTTGTGATGCTCATCGAATGTAGCCACTTTTATCTCCACATCTCGAACCGACTCTAGCAAATCATTTAATCTTTCTTTGAGATGATCGCGTTCAAGCAGCCGCCCCAAATCCTGATAGACGCAGAAATAGACAGCCCGACTATATGGCTGGCCCTGCTGATATTCGACCTGCCTCTCTTGATGATTCTGCACTGTATGCCTCAAGTGCCCAATCATGAACTGCCGATATGCTTTGACCTCAACAGCCCGTATATCGCTGCCTTTCGTCACCATAAGATCAAAGGGCGCCCTGTCACTTTGAACATGTACCAATCCCCCCTCAATAGTATAGAAATCGGATATAGCCTTTAGTGCTACCTGATAGAACTCCATGCCCGATGAAGGGGAATAAGTCTGCATGATCCGCTCGCGGTCTTCATCATCAATACTAATTTCACCAAGCTTCTCAGTGGCCGCAGATATCACTCGCTTGATCTCACCGGCCAATCCTGTAATCATTCCGTAATCCGCGCGAGTAACCGCTCTGTTGTGAGCAACCTTGTTTCGGAGCTTGTAGAGCAACCTCCACTTATCTCGAAGTTTTTCTGCTGAAAAATCAACCAGCTCGGAAAAATATTTATCCCAATTAGATTTCGGAAGAACACGAAGAATTTTAACTTGATCACTTTCACTGAACTGAGTTACATAAAGTATCCGATCAAGCTCTTCAAGACCAATGTCACGCTTCTTTTCAAACAACATATCGCTCAGATGTATGAAGTCTAGCTTATAGAGATCATTTACATGGCGAGGTTCATCTTCGAAACTCTCTATCTTCTGCCGCAGCGAGGGCAACATCGCATCTTCAGCCCATTTTACGCCAACTGTAACTAGCAGGAATTTAGCTATCAGCCGGCGCATGAGATTCTCAACCTCATAGACAACTGGATAAGCTCTTTCGGCGAACACTTTCCCCGCACCATCAAGCAAGGTATTTACCGCCGTCTCACCAGGCCGAATCCGTTCAGCGATGCTTTTGATATGATCGCACATGCTGGCAAATTCTTCTGCGAGCTCATTATTGCTGCACTCAAGTGCAACATAGAAGTAACGCTCATCGCTCGCCTTGACTTTATCGCTATCGACTTTGTATTTGGCGGATACAATTGCTTTGGATTTAGCGCTTTTGCGGAAGCTAACGCTATTGCCAACAAAAATCAGCAAAGAATCGATTTTTAAAAACTCAATGAAAGCTTTCGCAGTTCCGCAAAAACTCTCCTCACCTGGAATCAAAATTAAAAACTCAGTTCTCACCTGACACCACCATGGCTATTCTACTCTTCAAAAAGCTAGCGCTGAAGTCGTATGGTTAACCATACGACTGTTAGCAGCTCACCCACGCCGAATTCTTCACTTAAGACGCTGCCTTCCAAGATTTCTCTAAGTCATCAAACATCATTTGGCTCGGTAGTCAAAATTATTTATTACAATTTCACCGTTATGAATTTTATCGTGACACGCCTTGCAAACAACCAGAATATTTTCCGGCTCCCCTACACCGCCAAATGCCAGGTCTAAGATATGGTGCCCATGTAGATTGGTGTCTTTAGCGCACACCTCACACATATGTTCTTCGCGGGTTTTAGCAATCGCGATAGCCCTTCTATGCTCGCTATTTCTTTTCGCGGTCAACTGCCACCCCTAGAAACTTTTCATTTTTCGACGCAGGCAATAACCCTATCTCATTTTCAACTAGAACCAGGAATTCCGCGATAATTTCATCCGTGGTGTCTGGGTCGCCAGACACAGTGATCATCACATCCTTCGTATTATTGCCGGGTGCAGCGCCTGGCCTCTTAGGAAGGGCCTTGTGTCGAACTTCGCTTGGCTCAAGTCCAATTTTGCTCACCTCAGTCAAAAATTCCGACAATAACTCAGCATTATCTACATAGCTTATCTTGACTAGAACATCTTTCTTGTCGTCCACATTACTTCTCTATGTAGTTAACCAGCTTACGATGTTTTTTGGCGAATTCCTTAGCAATTGTCTCTAGTTGCTTACGCTTTTCCTTAGGCACATCACGATACACTAACGATACGGCAACTTGCTCAACTGGAGCGGCAGGCAGCTTTGATAGCTCTTCAATATCAGTAGATTTATTCATGGGAGACCCCGCTAATATCATCCAAGTCCGACAAGTCAGCGCTAGCATTCATTGAAATAAAGCCACTACCTTTTTTTATTGCCAACACATCAAAATCCAGAAAGCTCGGATCTTCGGTGTGTAGTGTGTAGACAAAATATGAACCATCGGCTTTTCGCACGTGTACGATGTTGCCCTCAACGCGATCAACAGAATCGCCTTCCGAGAGTATTTCAACTTTGAGTATTTTCATTTGGTGCCTTAATATTTAAAAACCATCCGTGTGATATCAGACTCGACTTTCTAACTCAAACCGCATTAATAAGTCACGCGAAAAAACATGTCCTTGTTACCACATTTTTAAAGGACATGGCAATTCTATATCGCGAGCCACCCGACTCGACTTGCATTTATTGACTATGGGATGTCCGGTGCGCCTCTCACGCAGCCGCTCCCGCTAGGCTTGTGGGGATCAATTAGGTGTCCATGAGAATCCCAGGGAAGCGAACAGCCCGCCCCTCTTCCGTCCATTAGCCTCAATCCACCTGAAGCTCCCATCGTGCTGGCACCCGTTCGCACCGGTAAACACAGCCGCGCTTCATCGCCTCCTGGATGTCGGCGGAGACGCGATCACGATCATCAGGATGAATTGACTAGACTGATTCCTCAATCGGGATACCTGCCAAGCACCTCTCCGCTGGCAGCCCAAATGATTGTGAAAAACGCTCATCGGCGGTGACTCGGTGTTCCTGAATGTCCCACACCCACGTTCATTCGTCGCTAAGTTGACATCCTTCACTCAAACGACTTGGCCGACCATGGAAAATCCGTAATAATGCCATTTGGCTATTATAAACTGTACGGAACACTCATATGCCACGGAAGCGCAAAGGGAGCGGCGGCGGGCCGATCGCTCTGTACGCCCTGTTATTCGTTGTTGCCCTTTTGGCCCAGGTTCCAAAGCAAGTCTGGATCGCCCTTGGAGTTATCCTGGGCGTAATTGTGTTGGTATGGGCCGTCAGACGCGCCACCCAGGCAAAGCCTTACGCGCCTGAAGATGACATTGTTGCTGAGATTGCCGCTGAATCTCGACAGGCAACCTCCCCCAGTCTCACCGTCCAGTTCGGCACCAGTACCCGCGAGCGAGACTTCCATACTGTCCAAGTCGGTTCGTCCAGCGATAGCCAGAACTACGCCATCCCAAAGCCAAGTGCAAAGCCCATTGGCGTTCGCTGGCTTGCAGAAGGTGAGCCCATCACCGTGGCCGGATTGGCTATCCCGAGTGGAATGCTCTACATCACCGAGCGGGCAACCCAGTTCGGTCAGACTGAACCGTCCCTGATTGATGCAACGCTTCGAGTCGCACGCTCACCCATGAGCCTTACCGAGCGGCAGATGCCCTATTGGCCAAGTTACCGAAGCATCACGCCTGAGGCGCGGCGAGCGTATCTGCAATGGTTGGCAGGAGGTCGCCGCCAGCCTGCGGATGCGGGATACGTGTTCCTGTTTTTTTACGGGCTGGAACGCCGCGCGCTGATCGATGCACCGAGCGAACCTCAGGCTAAGGTAGAGATTGCTGCCATCAAGGCCGAGGTCGAACGCTTGCTTGGTCTCTACGGCGACAACCATTCTTTCCGTGGCTACGCTACCCGCTTTCTCGCCCATATCGACGCGGGTTCTGTTCAGCCTCAGAGCTATATGGGTGAACCAATTGCCAGTGCCGCAGATGGGTACGAGCTGCCCATGTCACTGAGAGTCGCGCTGGGTCAGATGGCCGTGGATAAATACCCTCTCAATCCGAGCTGGGCATTGGCCTGGGCGCTCGCAGAGCCCAACATTTCCAGACGCACACCTGTGACTCGTTGTCCTAAGCAATTCGCAGCGCTCTTCAAAAACCGATTCGCAAAACGTTATCCCAACGGCATTGTGCTTCCTCAGAACAAGACCAAGCTGAAGATTGCCTATCGCCCCGCTTCTTCCGGATTGAGCATCCCGGCAGCAGCCGTGGGCGACCTCCCCGATGTCGCCGCAACCTCAGGAACGCGTAACAAGCTGCAGGTTATAGTGGAAGAATGCACCACCGTTCTAGACGCTTACAGTCGATATCTGGGGCGCAACCCAGACGCTGGATATAGTCTGGAAGCCATCTTGCAGTTGCCAACAGAACTCTGGCCTGCTGAAGCAAAAGCCGAACTCGAACAGTTGGCACAACGCGTCGGCGGCGAAACTATCTGCATGAGTTTCGGGGATCTGGCAGGCCGATTCAAATCCGCAGGCGCACTCTCCCGCGACAAAGTCGTCGCACTCGCCCGCGCTCTGGAAAGCAGGCGAATTGGATTGGAGCCCGATGTTCTCTCTGGCAGCCGTACGCCCAAGGTAGAAGACACCATTGCGCTTTTCGCTGCGGACTCTGACGAAGGCACGCTGCGCTCTACCGATGCCTACAGCGCTGCAGCAGTAACCTTGGATCTCGCCAGTGCAGTCGCTGCGGCAGACGGTGACACCTCGCTGGAGGAGGTGAATCTGCTGTCAGGCCACATTGACTCATGGGATCACCTCTGCATCGCGCATCGCAAACGCTTGAAGGCACACCTCCAGATTCAATTGAAGCAGCCCCCTACGTTGGCCAGCCTCAAGAAGAAACTCGAGCCCCTTACGATCGAGGCCAAGCGAAAGATTACCAGCTTCCTGGCCCACCTCGCGCAAGCGGATGGTGAGGTAACGCCACAGGAAGTGAAGCTGCTCGAACGCGTTTATAAATCGCTTGCCCTTGATCCGCAGTTTGTTTACAGCGACCTGCATAGTGCAGCTGTTCGCCCCTTCCACGCAGTGGAGGGAATGCCTACGACTGCCGCGCCGAGCAAAGCAGTTCAGGCATCAGATAACACTGGTTCAGGCTTTGCGCTGGATATGACAAAAGTTGCTCGACTGCAAAAAGAAACGGCAGAAGTGTCAGCGCTACTGGCCAGCGTCTTTAATGAGGAAGCGTCCACTGAATCACCTAGCGTCTCTGAACCAGAAGCGCCTCAAGAACGGGAAGGCAGCACTGCCGAACAACTTGCTACCGTACATGGTTTGGACGTCGAGCATTCCGCGTTCCTCCGTCTGTTGGTTTCTCGAACTGAATGGAGCCGCGCTGATCTGGAAGACGCAGCCTTCGATATGGAACTGATGCTGGATGGCGCCCTTGAGCGGATCAATGACACAGCGTTTGAGCTGTTCGGCATGCCCGTGACTGAAGGCGACGACCCCATCGAAATCAACCCCGACATCCTGGATGAATTAGCCCTATGAGTAAGATACGAGCCAAGGATCGCGATGCGGTCATTCAATCACTGCGTGCGGGTGTCGTACCCCGTGTAGGGCAGCATTTAATTCAGGTAGGTCGGGCAGGTGAGCTCGACTCGCTGCTCAAGGATGTGGATCGTCTCACAGATGGCGGCTCGGCATTCCGCGTCGTCGTTGGCGAATACGGCGCGGGTAAAACTTTCTTCCTTAACCTGGTGCGCGGCATTGCCATGGAACGCAAGCTCGTCACCATGCATGCCGATTTGAATCCTGACCGTCGTCTTCATGCTTCAGGTGGTCAGGCGCGCTCCCTTTACTCCGAGCTGGCCAAAAACATGGCCACGCGTACCAAACCCGATGGCGGCGCGCTTCAAGGAATCGTCGAGAAATTCATCTCCCAGGCTAAAACTGAAGCCAAGGCCAAAAGTGTCGAGAGCGAGGTCGTCATCCGTGAGTACCTGGCGGAGCTCACCGAGATGGTCAATGGATATGACTTTGCCGACGTCATTGCCGCCTACTGTCGCGGTTTCGAGGAAGGTAACGAGCAGCTTAAGGCTGACGCTATCCGTTGGTTGCGTGGCGAATTTTCCACCAAGACCGATGCTCGGGCTGCGCTGGGCGTGCGTACAATCGTCGACGATGCGTCTGTCTACGACCAATTGAAACTGCTGTCACGGTTCGTGCGCCTGGCTGGCTTCGGCGGTTTGATGGTCTGCTTGGATGAATTGGTCAACCTGTACAAACTGGCGAACACCCAGGCCCGTAACGCCAACTACGAACAGATTCTGCGGATTCTCAACGATTCGTTACAAGGCTCGGCTGAAGGCTTGGGCTTTGTACTGGGCGGCACGCCTGAGTTTCTAATGGACACTCGTCGCGGGCTCTACAGCTACCCTGCCCTGCAATCGCGCCTCGCAGAAAACAGTTTTGCAAAGTCTGGGCTGGTCGACCTTTCTGGGCCTGTTATTCGGCTCAGCAGTCTGACCCCTGAAGATTTCTACGTGTTGCTGCAGAAGCTGCGCAACGTCTATGCCTTCGGCGAGCTTGAGAAGTTCTTGCTGCCGGATGAAGCCATCCCCGCTTTCATGGCGCACTGCAACCAGCGCTTGGGCGAGGCCTACTTCCGGACGCCGCGCACGACCATTACCGCTTTCATCAACCTGCTCGCAGTGATCGAGCAAAATCCTACAGCGGATTGGCGTACCCTGCTGGGCGCAGTGGAGCTGACCAAGGATGAAGCTGGGCAACAGGATCTTGAAGTTGAGGCCGACGATGAACTCGCCAGCTTCAAGCTCTGACTCTTCTTCATTCGAGCGTCTACACCCTGAGGTTCAGCAATGGATCTGGTCACAGGGATGGATGTCGTTACGTGATGCCCAAGAGTGGGCGGTACCGGCCTTAGTGGGTGCTGATCACGACGTGATCATTGCAGCTTCCACCGCAGCAGGCAAAACAGAGGCTGCATTCCTCCCCATCCTGACCAACCTGCTCAACGACAGCGAGCCAGCTGGCGCGGTGTTGTACATCAGCCCGCTCAAAGCACTGATCAACGACCAGTGGGACAGACTCAGCCGGCTGTGCGAGCGGCTCGAGCTGCCCGTCGTCGCTTGGCATGGTGATGTGGCAGCAAGTAAGAAACAACGGTTCTTGAAATCTCCTGAAGGCATCTTGCTAATCACTCCGGAGTCGCTTGAGGCGCTTTTCGTAAACAGAGGCACGAGCTTACCGGGTGTCTTTCGAAACCTGCGCTACATCGTCGTTGACGAGCTACATGCCTTCATTGGCAGTGAACGCGGAAAGCAACTGCAATCGCTCATGCAACGGATAGAGATTATCGTAGGTAAAGACCTGCCTCGTGTAGGGCTTTCTGCAACGCTTGGTGAGATGTCACTGGCGCGGAAATTCCTGAGACCGGTTCGTCCCGATAACATAACCGTTATCGAGTCGAGGTCCTCTGGCCAGGAGCTCCGGGTTCAAGTACGCGGCTATATTGAACAATCAGTGCAGCAGTTGGTGGCGAGTCACTCGGCAAACGCTTCAACAGATGAAGGCGCCGAGAACGAAGACACCTCAGGTACCAAAGTAGCTATCGCAGGTCATTTGTACAAGGTGCTGAGGGGGCACAACAACCTAATCTTCCCCAATAGGCGCCAAGAGGTTGAATGGTTCGCCGATCGACTGCGCTCACTGTGCGAGGACGATGGAGTGCCAAACGAGTTCTGGCCGCACCATGGTAGCTTGTCTAAGGAACTGCGCCAGGATGCTGAGCGGGCTTTGAAAGCGGGAGATCCTCCAGCTTCTGCCGTATGCACTACCACCCTGGAGCTAGGTATCGACATCGGTAACATAAGGACAGTCGCACAGATCGGCTGCCCACCCTCTGTGGCTAGTCTGAGGCAACGGCTTGGCCGCTCGGGTCGTCGACCCGGTGAACCTGCCATGCTCAGGGCTTACTGTCGAGAGCGGCCTTTAACGGATCAGTCTGATCTCTCCGATCAGCTACGTGAAGGCCTTGTTCAAACGGTTGCTATGATCCGCTTGCTAATCAGTGGATGGTTTGAACCTCCTCGGTCGGGAGGCTTGCACGCTTCGACACTGGTGCAGCAGTGCTTGTCGTCGATTGCTCAGCTCGGCGGTGCTTCAGCAGCGCAATTATGGGGAAATCTCATAGCAAGCGGCAGTTTTTCGAGTGTCACCAAGCCTGATTTCCTGTCTTTGCTCAAAGGTATGGGTGAGAAAGAGTTGATCGTCCAGGACAGCTCAGGACTTCTACTGCCAGGTGAACTCGGGGAGCGGTTGATCAACCACTATGAGTTCTACACCGCCTTCACGAGTGATGAAGAGTTTCGTTTGCTCCGGGATGGTAAACCACTTGGTTCGCTACCCGTCAGCAAACCCCTGACCAAGGGGCAGCGCATTATTTTCGGTGGCAGACGTTGGCAGGTTCAGGATGTCGACCTTGAAGCGAAGGTCATCGTAGTCACACCGGCAAGAGGCGGAGAGCCCCCTCAGTTTGATGGACTTGGTGCACAGGTTGACGATCGTGTCAGGCTTGAAATGCGAAACGTGTTGATGGAAACCACACCTTGCCCCTTCTTGGACAAGCACGCTCAAGCCTTACTGGAGGAGGCTCGGAGTAACTTCCGTGCTCTCGGTTTGAGTGCCACGGCGATTGTTGGCTCTGCCAGCGTAAGCCACGTCGCGACTTGGCGAGGGGACTACACCAACGATGCGCTGGCCTTGTTGCTCAGACATGTGGGCATTCAGTGTGAAAACTCGGGGCTCTTCCTAGAGGTTGCATTCGGTGGGGAGGACACGTTGCGAGCGTTGCGCGTGGTCGGCCAAATGGACATCACAGATATAGAGCCCATATTGGAAAACGTCGAAAACATGATCCGAGAGAAATGGGATTGGGCCCTTCCCCGCTCGCTCTTGATGAAGTCGTTTGCCTCAAGCCATCTTGATCTCCAGGCTGCGGTTTTAACAGCACGACTTCTTAGCGAGGAGGCGTAGAGCGACGCGAGTGCCCCTGGGGCCTTTCCCTTAGGATCTGTTGACCCATAGCTGCCGGTGGCCAATGACAGCAATCGGCCAATTGCAGCCGCTCAGGGCTGCAGGCCGAGTGTCGGCAGTAGCGACCTATATGCATTTGTAATACGCCATGAGACAGCACAGCTAGACATAAGAATTTTAAATCTGTCCTTTGGAAAAAATCAGATAAAAGATTTCGGACTGGCCAGTCGGAGAGCTACAATACGAAAAGTTCTCACTAACGCATCCTGCTGTCGATAACCTACTGCCCTCAGGAGTTTTCATGGCCACTTCCCAAGCGACTATCGCCACCGATCAACCCAGTCGCTACATCCTTCGCTTGAGCAAGCACTGGGGCCACAAGTTTTCAGTCGTCTTCGACAATGAGCACAGTCGGATCGAGCTGGGCGATGCTGTTTGCGAGCTGCAGGCCGAGGACAACCAGTTGAACGTGCTGATCAACGCACCCGAGGCATCGCTAGATAAAATGGAGACTGTCGTGGCCGAGCACCTGCAGCGTTTTGCGCCCCAGCACACATCGCTGGCATTTGACTGGGTGCGTGGCGCTGATCCAGAGACTAGCGCGCTGTAAGAGCGTTGCTGCATGCTCACTGGCAAGCGCTGCCGAATGCCTTCGAGGTAAGCATGCGGCTGCTTGAGAAGGCGACTGCCCTGCCCGCTTCACCAGTTGGCTGGCACCCCGTACCACCTCATCCAAGCGCACAGCATCGCCTCCCAGATGCAATGACCCAGACTGGGTTCACCCCCGAACAGCCCCATCCCCACGCTCAAACGCACGCCAAACCTCGACACTGCGAGCGATTTCCCGATCAAGCAACGCCACATCAGCTTGGTTACTCGGCGGCGAGCTGGGCGTCCGATGCGGCAAGACCAGCTCAACCGCGACATCCCCCGTAAAGCCTGACGTCATCAACGCATCGTACTGAGCCTGGAAATCTATATGGCCACTGCCAATCCCACCGCGACCCGAGTCCGAAATGTGGTAGATGGCCGTGTGCTCGGCATGACGCCGGATCGTCTCGAGCGGATCGCGCTCATCGATGTTCATGTGGAAACTGTCGAGGATCATGCGCAGGTTGGTGCCGCCCACCTCGTCGATCAATGCCCGGCACTCATCGCTGGTGATGATCAAGGGGACTTCATAGTGATTACAGACCTCATAGAGGGTGCGCACGCCTTGTGATTGCGCGTAGGTATCCACGGCCTTGCAGCAAGCCAGCAGGCGCCGGTAAGCGCTGGCGCGGTCAGGGCAGTTGCGGGTCCATTGCGCCAGGCCGTGCAACGTGACCGGTACCTGCCCGGCCTGGACAGCAAAATCCACCACGTGGCGGAAGTACTCGATGGCGCCCTCCTCGCTGGCCTGCTCCGGCTGAGCGGGACCTGCGTTGAACGGGTCGATCGCCAGGATCGCCACCCCTGCGTCGGCTGCCGCCTGCCTGAGCGCCAGGCCACTGCAATCGCGGAAGTCGCCTGCGTACTGAATGGCATCGAGCCCCCTTTCGCGGGCCTTGGCGACAACGTGGATGGGGTCGGTCATCCCGAGGGTCCAGGTCACGATTCCGATGTTCATGCTTGCGCCTCCTTTGCGTGCGTTTTCAAACGTGCCGTTCAAGCCCATGCGTGCCGGTCGCGACAGGGTTGACGGCACGGACAGACGAGCCAAACAGAGACCGAAAAAGCCTGCAATAGAGCGGTTGCACACCGTTCGCAGCTTGTGATCCCTGCCGTCCGTTCTAGACTCCCCCTCGTCGCCGTGTGTTCAATCAATGAGGCAAGGCCTGTGAAGACGTCGCTCGTCGCTGTGCTGATGTTGCTGTGCTCAACCTGGGGCTACGTCCATGCAGCACCCTCCGAGGCGTTGTTGATCGAGGGCGGCCGGGTGATGACCATGGACCCCGCGCTCGGTGACATCGAGGACGGCGATGTCCTTATCCGCGACGGTCGCATCGTCGCGGTAGGACATAACCTCGATGCTGGGGGCGCGCGTCGGATCGACGCTCGGGGTCAGGTGGTGCTGCCGGGGTTCGTCGAGGCGCACAATCACTTGTACGTCACGTTGATGCGCGGTCAGTTTCGCAATGGCCAGGGCCAGTTCTTCCCCGTCAGCGCCCGTCTGGCGGCGCACATGACCGCCCAGGATACGTACGTGGCCATGCGCCTGGGCGCGCTGGAACTGCTGAGTGCGGGCATCACCACCACGGGCGACTTTTTCGACAACGTGATCTCCCCCGCTCACGGCGAGGCCGGTGTGCGGGCGCTGGAGGATGCGGGCATTCGCGCCACGTTGTTCTATGGCGGCCCTGACAAGACGACCCAGCGACAGATCGACCTCGAACAGTTGCAGGCGCTCGCCCGCCAGCAAGGCCAGGACGCGCGGGTCAGGATGGGCCTGGCCTGGCGCCTGCCGCGCAAACGCGACGATGCCGCCAACTGGGCGATGCGCCAGCGTGAGTACGCGACCGCTCAGCGTCTGGAGCTGCCTGTCCAGGTGCATGTCAGTGGTGAGGCACAGGCGATGTTCGATGCGCTGATCGAACGTGGCTACCTCGATCCCAGGCTGGCCGTCATCCATGCCACGGACGCACGTCCAGAGCAGTTACGGGCATTGGAAAAAGCCGGCGCAGCGCTGGTGCTGACGCCGATCAGCGAGCACCGGGTGGGCTATGGCCTGACGCGGCTCGATCATTTCAGCGGCGTTCGCAGGCAGGGCCTGGGCGTCGATGGCAACGCGCTTGCAGGGAGCGCCGACATGTTTGCCACGCTGCGTCTGGCTGCCCTGACCTGGAGCGGCGCCACTCGCGATGAACGCGCACCGCCACCCCGCGCGCTGCTCGACCTCGCCACCCGTGGCGGGGCTGAAGCCCTGGGCCTGGGGAAACAGATCGGTACCTTGACCCCCGGCAAGCGCGCCGACGTGCAGATCGTGGCCCTCGATGCCCTCAACCTCGCCGGCTTTGGAGGCGGTGACCCGGTTGCGCTGCTGGTGTACTCGGCAAGGCCAGAGAATGTGCGCACGGTCGTGGTGGACGGGCACCTGGTCAAGCTCGAGGGGCAGCTTCAAGGGGTCGAGCTGCCACGTGTGCTGGAAGAGGCTGCGGCCTCGGCCAAGCAGTTGATTCGCCGCTCTGGCAATCGATGAGGCCGCTACACAGCCGAAGTCCTGAGGGCTGAAGACACCTACTCAACCAGCGTTGATTCGAGCATCCGGCTGAAAGCCGCCGCCTCCACCGGCCCGCTGAGGTAATAGCCCTGACCCTCATCGCAGGTGACGGCCTTCAACAGCGCCAGGTGCTCCGGCGTCTCGATGCCCTCCGCCGTGACGGTGAGCGACAGTGCGCGCCCCAGCCCTACGATCGCCTTGATCACCGAGCGGTCGTCCTCGCTGTCCCCAAGCCGGCTGACAAAGCTCTTGTCGATCTTCAAGCCATCGAAGGGGAACGTGCGCAAATAGCTGAGCGATGAATACCCCGTGCCGAAATCGTCCATCGCGAGCCGCACGCCCAGGTCCTTCAGAGCGCGCATGATGACCAGCGCACCGCTCGCATCTTCCAGCATGACGCTTTCGGTCAGCTCGAGCTCCAGGCGAGCCGCGGCGAGTCCGGAGCGCGACAGCGCACCGCTTACTCGCTCGATCAACAGCGCCGACTGGAAGTCCTTGGGTGACAGGTTCACGGACACGAACAACGTCTCGGGCCAATCGACGGCCGTGGCGCATGCGGTGTGCAGCACCCAGTCACTCAATGCGGTGATGAGTCCTGTGTCCTCGGCGATCGGGATGAAGGTGTCGGGTGACACTAGGCCGCGATCCGGGTGCTGCCAGCGCACCAGGGCTTCGGCGCCCACCATGTGCCCGTCGCTGATCCGGAAACGCGGCTGGAAATGCAGGCGCAGCTCGCCATTCTTGATGCCGTAGCGCAGGTCGTTTTCCAAGCGTCGGCGCTCTATGATCCGGGCGTTCATCTCGCCCGCGTAGAAACGCCAGATGCCCCGCCCGCTGGTCTTGGCTTCGTAGAGCGCGATGTCGGAGTAGCGCAGCAGTTCGGCGGCTTGCGAGGCGTCCCCGGGGGCCAGCGCGATCCCGATGCTCGCGCTGATATGAATGTCCTGACCATCGAAGTGCATCGGTTGCTCGACGGTATGGATCAGGCGTTCGCAAAGGGCTTCGATCTCGGCATGGTCACTCATGTCGGTGATGATCATGACGAACTCGTCGCCGCCTATTCGAGCGATCAGGTCTTCGCTACGCACGCATTCTTCCAGTCGCCGCGCCGTTTCGAGCAGCACCCGGTCACCGACGGCGTGCCCCAGGAGATCGTTCACCGGCTTGAACCGATCCAGGTCGATGCTGAGCATCACCAGCGGTTTCTGACCGGCTGAGGAAAACGCCAGTGTTCCTTCCAGGAAATCGCGAAGCCGCTTCCTGTTCGGAAGGCCGGTCAGCACATCGTGCTCGGACAGGTACTCCACGCGCTTGCGTGCCTCGACTTCGGCGGTGATGTCCGTCGCGGTGCCGCGATAGCCCAGCCCGTTCATGGCCTTGGCCGTCACGCGAATGATCCGGCGCGCGCCCTGGCTGTCCAGGCACCTGCACTCGAGCGTTGCATTGACGCCCTCGGGCCGTTGACTCGACCATTCGAGCACGCCGCCATTCTCGCCCGTGAACAGCGCGTCTATCCTCGTGCCCAGCCAGGTCGCCACGCAAAGGCCGGTGATCGTCTCGAAGCGCTCGGAGATGTAGGTGAAGTGCCCCCTCTCGTCGATCTCCCAGATCCAATCCGAGCTTGCCTCCGCCACGTCCCGGAACCGCGCCTCGCTGTCGGCCAAGGCCGAGCGACTGCGCTGCACCTCGGCATAGCTCTGATCCAGATGGCGCGCCATGGCGGTGATGCGCCGCAAGGCAATCCACATCATGGCGTAGACGACCATGCCCAACAGACCGAGCAAGGGCAGGATGAACATCAGCATCTCGCGCCCCGGGGTAGGCGCCTTCCACAGGAGCGTCCCGGCCTTGCCCTGATCGCCCAGGCTCAGTCCCGACTCCGCATTCGGTCGCTGTGCAAGGTGCAGGTGCTCGATACCGAACCGATGGCCCAGCGTCTCAAGCCGGTAGCTGTCCAGCAACTGGGTAAAGATCAGGACGGACGGCTCCCCGGCTTCGCGCTCGACCGTGGGGTCTGTCGACGGAGTGATGGCTGCTGCGGCGACCAGCGCCAGCACGCCGTCCACGTTGACGAATTGGCTGACCGACTTTTCCTGCGGCTCCTCAGCCCTCGCCGCTTGCAGCAGGGGGTCGATGGGCTGGCCAAGCCACGCCGAAGCCGAGAGAAGCGCGCGCGACCCATCGATGACGGAATAGACGGTTTGCGCAGAACCGTCGACGACGAAAAGACCGTTGATGCCGAAATCGGCGAACAGGGTGGCCCCGAGATTTCCTTGCACGAAGGCCCAGTCCGTATTGACCTCGGTATGCAGGTTTCGATAGGCGTCACCCCAGAAGGCATAATCCTTGATGGTCGCCTTGGACGCGCTCACCAGTGACTCGACGGCCTTCTCCACGAGAAACTTCGCTTTCTTCGCTTCGGATCGATCCAGGCCAAGCGCGAAGTAGATCGAGATGGCACCGGCGATCAGGATCACCAGCGTCAGAAAGCCCGTACACATGAAGAGCACTGTTCTGGCCAGGTCGACACTGGAATGGGAGCGCTGCTCACGAGGGGAAGCATCAGGCGGGATAAGGGTCATGGTCAGCCAAGAAGTTGAACGATGGCATTCCGCTATCGGCTTACAGTACTGATTCTTTAGCGTATTCGACCACTGGCCCCGTGCGGGACAGGCGGTGATAGAAAAGCAAATGATTTAAGGACTTTGTGGGCCCTGCGGGCCCAATCGCGGCACAGGGGCCCACAGGTGACCGCGATAGCCTGCAACGCCGCGGTGGGGCTACAGGTGACCGCGATAACCTGCAACGCCGCGGTGCGGCTACAGGTGACCGCGATAGCCTGCAACGCCGCGGTGCGGCTACAGGTGACCGCGATAGTCTGCAACGCCGCGGTGCGGCTACGGGTGACCGCGATAGTCTGCAACGCCGCGGTGCGGCTACGGGTGTAGGAGCGGCCCCTGTGCCGCGATGGGCCGCAAAGCGGCCCTAAAATCGACTAGCAGTAAAGCCCCGACCCCTGCCAGCTATCGCCATGTTCCCTGCGCGACAGCGCGGCGCCAAGGCGGCAGGCGGACTCCCACACAGCCAGAGCAGCAACGACAACGACTTGGCCAACGCCTGAACAAAGCGCACCATCTCATGTCCCATGGCCAACTGAATCACAAGGTTCCACTTCCCCCCAAGCAAGGAGGCTTCACCATGCAACCCACCCCACCCGCGTCCACCGGCAAGCTGCTGGGCAGCTATGGCTACGGCAAGGCGCTGATCATCAGCCTGCTCGTCCTGGGCACCGTGTTCTTCGCCCTGGCCCTGTTCGTCGGCTACCTGAGCGTGGCCAGTTCCGTGAACTTCAATGGTCCGAAGTCCATGCTCTACGCCACCGCCGCCTTCCTGGCGCTGCTCGGTGTAGTGATGTTCGCACTGGCCCAGTGGCAGAAGAAACTGCGCGTGGCGCGGTACGAGGTGTACGAAAAGGGCCTCTGCCAGATCATCGGCAGCCAGCGCGACTACGTGCCGTTCAGCGAAATGGACGATGTCTACCTGTTCGCCTCGGGCCAGACCGCCGTGGCCGGGATGACCAACAACCTCGCCTACCGCCGCAACGCCAGCGAATCCTTCCGCCGGGTCAATCCTCACCTGCAAAAGCTGTTCGTGTTCCTCGAACAGGTGCGCGAGCAGCACCTGAACGAACGCTTGCCTGCGGTGCTGAAAACCCTGGAGAACGGCGGTGCCGTGCAGTTCAATTACCTCGACACCGCGCAGGTCTGGGGCAAGCGCATGAGCGGCGACTTCTTCAACATCGCCACAAAGCCATTGACCCTCACCCGGAATACGCTTGACGTCAATGGTCGTACGGTCGCCCTCGGCACGCTGCGCTCGCTCGACCTCAGCCAGTGGACCGAGCGCGTGGTGATCAAGGACGACAAGGGCCAGACCGTCCTGTCGACCGTCGCCACCGGCATCATCAGCCTCGACCTGTTCCTCACGACCCTGCACCACCTGCTCAAGGTTCCTCAGGCGCACGCCAGCGCCTGACGACCGGGCAATGCCATGGCGGGCCTTTCGCAAGAGAGCGCCCACCATGGCCTCGCTCCAGCAGACTCACCTCTCCCTTCATCACGCGCGGCCACCGCCCGCCTTCCTCGCTGCATAACCGTTCGATAACCGCACGGTTACCGCGTACGCCCCTCTGTTCCTTCCCCCGCTTACGGCAAGCTATCCAAAACGCCTGACACGACCGTCAAGCACCCTGCCCCTGCCTTACCCATCACCCGGAGCCCCGCCGTGATCGACAAGACGCACCCCTCCATCGCCAGCGCCATCGCCGGCATCACCGACGGCTCGACCCTGCTGGTCGGCGGCTTCGGCACTGCCGGCATGCCTTCGGACCTCATCGATGGACTGATCGCCCTCGCCCCCCGCGACCTGACCATCATCAGCAACAACGCCGGCAACGGCGAGACCGGCCTGGCCGCGTTGCTCAAGGCCGGCTGCGTGCGCAAGGTCATCTGCTCCTTCCCGCGCCAGTCCGACTCCTACGTCTTCGATGCCCTGTACCGCGCCGGCAAGATCGAGCTGGAGGTGGTGCCGCAAGGCAACCTGGCCGAACGCATCCGTGCCGCAGGCTCGGGCATCGGCGCGTTCTATTCGCCGACCGGTTACGGCACCCTGTTGGCCGAAGGCAAGGAAACCCGGGAAATCGACGGTCGCCAGTACGTGCTGGAAATGCCGCTGCACGCCGACTTCGCGTTGATCAAGGCGCACCAGGGCGACCGCTGGGGCAACCTGACCTACCGCAAGGCGGCACGCAACTTCGGCCCGATCATGGCCATGGCCGCCAAGACCGCCATCGTCCAGGTCGACCGGATCGTCGAGCTGGGCGAGTTGGACCCGGAACACATCATCACGCCGGGCATCTTCGTTCAACGCGTGGTGGCCGCTCCCCGCGCCGCCACGTCCCTCGCCCACGCCTCCTGAGACCTGCCATGACCATTACCCGAAAGCTCTCCCGTACCGACATGGCCCAGCGTGTGGCTGCCGACATCCAGGAAGGTGCCTACGTGAACCTGGGCATCGGCGCGCCGACCCTGGTGGCCAACTACCTGGGCGACAAGGAAGTGTTCCTGCACAGCGAGAACGGCCTGCTGGGCATGGGCCCCAGCCCGGCGCCCGGCGAGGAAGACGACGACCTGATCAACGCCGGCAAGCAGCATGTGACGCTGCTGACCGGAGGGGCCTACTTCCACCATGCCGACTCGTTCTCGATGATGCGCGGCGGCCACCTGGACATCGCCGTGCTGGGCGCCTTCCAGGTGTCGGTCAAAGGCGACCTGGCCAACTGGCACACCGGCGCGGAAGGCTCGATCCCGGCCGTGGGCGGCGCCATGGACCTGGCCACCGGTGCGCGCCAGGTATTCGTGATGATGGATCACCTGACCAAGACCGGCGAGAGCAAGCTGGTGCCGGCATGCACCTACCCCTTGACCGGCATCGGTTGCGTGAGCCGTATCTACACCGACCTGGCCGTGCTGGACGTGACCCCTGAAGGGCTGAAAGTGGTCGAGATCTGCGCGGACCTGACGTTCGAGGCGCTGCAGGCACTCAGTGGCGTGCCGCTGATCGCGTGACCGGTGGTTCCCGGCACGAACGGGCCAGCAGTGCTGGCCCGTCTTTCAACGGGACACGTCAGTCCTTCTCTGCATAGACCCGCTTGGCGAACGCGGCGATCGCGTCGGCCATTTCCTTGGGTTTCTCGGGCGCCAGCGCATGGCCGGCCCCGGCGATGACCTGGTGCTGCACACGTTCCCCCAGCATGGACTTGAGGATGTTGGGAATGACGACGGCATCCTTCTCGGCCTGCAGGTCCAGGATCGGTACGGTGTCCCCGGCGGACCAGTAGCTGTCGACCGGCGTGCTGTCCCTGGCATGATCCTGGGCCACGTGGGTGTCGTGGTACCACCCCGGCAGCCACGCCCGCGCATCGTTGCCGGGGGCGAAGAAGGCCATCTCCAGGTACTTGAGGCGCTGGGCCTCGGGCAATGCCTGGTTACCGGCCCCCTTGATGGCCTCGACCATCCTGCCGTAGGGCTTCTCCGACGAGCCAGGCGGCAGCTTGCCGATCGAGGCGGCCGCCAGCACCACGCCTTTCACCAGGTCCGGGCGATCGACGGCCAGAACGCGTGCGGGCTGACTGCCCCAGGCATGACCCACGACGATCGCAGGGCCGGTGTGCGCCTTGTCCATGACCAGGGCGACGTCGGCCGCGAAGTCGTGCAAGGTCGGCGCCTCCATGGGCGCGCGGCTGCCGTGGATGCCCCGCGGTTCGGGGCGAATGACACGGTAGCCGTCATCGGCCAGGTACTCGGCGACGCGGTCGTAGTCGTGGGCACCGCGCCCCTTGGACGGAAGGATGACGATGGGTTTGCCCGCCCCCTGCACCAACGCTTCGATATGGACGTCGCCTTTGCTGGCCGTGAGAACGGACACGTCAGGCGCGGCCTGGGCGAATTGACTGGCCAGGCAGACGCTGAGCAGCGTCAGTGAAGTCGCACTGTGAATAGAACGCATGGTCTGTGCCTTTTGTTGTTATCTGAGCGGCGAGGCCGAGGTCGGCCCCGCTGTCAGCCTATGCGTTTACCGGCAGGTGACAAATACCGTATGGGGATGGCTCGCCATGACCGTCGGGCATGGCTCTTGTGCGCCTCACTGCTCCAGCCAGTGGGTGGCCTCTTTCCAGGCGCCGACCGTGACCAGTTCCTCCAGGGTCTCCAGCAGGATCTTTTCGTAGCTCAACGCCAGCCGGGAGCTGCGTCGCTCGCGCAGCCGTGTCAGGGAGACGGTGGAGCGAATGCCGGGCCGCTCGATGGCATGCCCGACCAGGGTGTGGTCGTTCATGTCCTGCTGGACGGCGGCATGGGCGAGGATCGAGTAGCCGAGCCCTTCGGCGACCAGGCGCTTGGTCAGGCTGACGCTGTCGACTTCGAGGACGATGTTCAGGCGCACGGCATTCTGCGCGGCGATCTGCTCCACCAGACGTCGATTGCTGTGGGGCAACCCCGGCAAGATCAAGGGGAAGTCCCCCAGCGCCGCCAGGCGAACGTTGCGCGGCGCTTCGCCCGGTGGGCCGACCAGGACCATCCGCTCGCTGAACAGGGGCCGAACGTCGAAGGCATCCACCAAGGGCTGGTTGTAGACCACCGCGACATCGATGCGCCCTTCCAGCAGCCACTCCTGAAGCGAGGTGCTGAGCCCTTCGAGCGCGTGGAGCGATGCCCGTGGCCAGCGCGCCTTGAACGTGCGGATCAAGTGCGGGCCGACGATCGAGCCGATCGCAGGCGGCAGCCCGATGGCCAGGTGCCCGCGCTCCTCGTCCGCACTGTTGCGCACATGGTCCGTCGTCTCTTCCAGGTAGCGCAGCATCATTTCCGCGCGTTCCAGCAAGCGTGCGCCGGCAGCCGTCAGCTCCACCCCTCGCCCATGGCGCGTGAACAGCTCGACCTTGAGCTGCTCTTCCAGCTTGGCAATCTGCCGGCTGAGCGCGGGTTGGGCGATGAACAGTTCCTTGGCAGCGCGGGTGAAGCCGCCGCATTGGGCAACTTTGACGAAAGAGCGTAATTCACGAATATCCACCGACCCCTCCCATGCTCTGTCAGCATAGCTTTTTATCAAAATAAGGTTTTTGTGCGGACTACGCCATAGCTCTATGCTCGGCTCCAATAGCTAGGCAGCGGGGTATGACCACTCGCTGCCAGCGAATCACAAGAACAATGACGCCCACCCAAAGGGCGAGGACTCACCATGAACCAGTTGAAGAAGCTCCACGTCCAGGTGCTGATCGCACTTGTCGCTGCCGTTATTCTGGGTTTCGCCGCGCCTGCCTGGGCCACGGCCATGAAACCGCTGGGGCAAGCTTTCATCGCCCTGCTGAAAATGATGCTCGCCCCCATCGTCTTCGTGACCCTGGTGCACGGCCTCACCCATGTCCAGGACATGCGCAAGCTGGGGCGACTGGGCATCAAGTCGCTGCTCTATTTCGAAGTCGTCAGCACCGTGGCGATGCTGATCGGCTTCGTGCTGGTCAACGTCGTCGAGCCTGGCGTGGGCCTGCACGCGACCGGGATGCAAGAGCCTGCGGCGGCGGTCAAGGCCACTGCGGCGGCCGGTGAAGTCTCGATCGTCACCTACCTGCTCAGCCTGATTCCGCATACCCTGGTCGATGCCTTCGCCAAGGGCGACATCATCCAGGTCCTGCTGATCTCGATGCTCGCCGGCATCGCCATCAACCGCACCTGCGGGCCGGAGTCGGTGGCGGTGCGGGCGATCGGCGAAGCCCAGACCATCCTGTTCAAGATGCTCGGCTTCATCATGAAGCTGGCCCCGCTCGGTGCCTTCGGCGCCATGGCCGCCGCCATCGGCAGCTACGGTGGCGACACCCTCCTCTATCTGCTCAAGCTCATTGGCGTGTACTACGCCGCCTCGCTGCTGTTCGTGTTCGGTGTGCTGGGCACCATCAGCTGGTCGGTGGGCCTGTCATTCATGGCCGTGCTGCGGCTGATCCGCGATGAAATCCTGCTGGTCTTCGGTACCGCTTCGGGGGAGGTCGCGTTCCCACGCCTGATCGAGAAACTCAAGCGCACCGGCTGTGACGAGGTGGTGGTCGGTTTCGTGTTGCCGGCCGGCTACAGCTTCAACCTGGACGGCACCGCCATCTACATGGCCATCGCCATCGGTTTCATCGCCCAGGCCACCGACACGCCCTTCTCGCTGTGGCAGCAAGCCGGGCTGCTGGCGATCCTCAGCATCACCTCCAAAGGCGGCACCACCGTCGCCGGCGGCGCCTTCATCAAGCTGGCGGCCACGTTGCAGTCCGTTCAGACCCTGCCGTTGAGCGGCCTGGGCCTGTTGTTCGGGATCGACCGCATCATGGCCACCGCGACCGCCCTGACCAACATCGTCGGCAACACCATCGCGGTCTTCGCCATCGCCCGCTGGGAAGGCGCCTTCGACCCGGCGGCGTTCGAACGCGAAACCGGTCGTACCCCAGGCCGTAGCCTGCTGCGGCCTTCGCAGGCCAGCGCGGCCCAGGCCGTCATGCCCGAGACGACGCCCAGGACCCACGCCCCCGTCGAATCGCACACCCAGCACTCGTAACAGGAATGGCCATGAACCGCTTGCCCCCGATCGACCCGCACCACCTGAATGATGCGCAACGTGCCGTCTATGACCGCATCGCCAATGGCCCGAGAAAAGGCGTGCGCGGCCCGCTCGCCCTCTGGCTGCACCGCCCGGAGCTGGCCGAGTGCGCCCAGGCCCTGGGACGTTATTGCCGCTATGACAGCTGCCTGGAGCCGCGTCTTTCCGAACTGGCCATCCTGCTCATGGGCCGTCACTGGCTGGCGGAATACGAGTGGGCGGCTCACAAGCCCTTCGCCCTGGAGGCCGGTCTGGCCCCGGCGATCATCGACGCGATCCGCGACGGTGAAGAGCCTGTGTTCAGCAGGCCCGACGAAGCCCTGGTGTACCGCTTCATCCGTGAGCTGCACGACACCCGCCGTGTCAGCGACGACCTCTACCAGGCCTTCACGGCGCTGCTGGGCAACGAGGCCGCCGTGGACCTGGTGGGCATCGCCGGCTACTACACCCTGATTTCCATGACCATCAAGGTATTCGAGGTGCCGCCACCGGTGGGTGTCGCTCCCGAACTGCCCACTCCATCGCATTGAGGATCACCCCATGACTGAAGTCATTCCCACCAGCGATCGCCTGAAAGGCAAGGTCGCCATCGTCACAGGTGCCGGTTGCGTCGGCGCAGGCTGGGGCAATGGCCGTGCCGTCGCCGTGCTGTTCGCCCTGGCAGGCGCCCGCGTGTTCGCGATCGACCGGGACCTGGACGCCCTGGAGGAAACCCTGGGCCGCATTCGCGAAGCCGGTGGCGAGGTCACGCCGTACGCCTGTGACGTGACCGACAGCGCGGCGGTCGCGGCCATGGTCCAGGCGTGTACGCATGCCTATGGGACTGTGGACATTCTGGTGAACAACGTCGGCGGTTCCGCCGCCGGTGGCGCCGTCGCCTTGCCCGAAGACACCTTCGACGCCCAGATCGCCTTGAACCTGAAAAGCGTGTACCTGACCTGCAAGCACGTCCTTCCCGTGATGGAAGCCCAAGGCAGTGGCTCGATCGTCAACACCGCCTCGACGTCCGGCATCCGCTTCACCGGCTCTGCGCAAGTGGCCTACGCCGCCAGCAAGGCCGGCGTCATCCAGCTCGGTCGTGTCACTGCGGTGGAATACGCACCCAAAGGGATCCGCGTCAATACCGTGGTGCCGGGCCAGTTGCACACCCCCATGGTCGAGGTACGCCTTGCCGGTCAGCGCACGGGCGGCGACGTGGGCAAGCTGCTCGACTCCCGCCTGGCACGCATCCCGCTGGGCTTCATGGGCGATGGCCGGGACACCGCTTACGCCGCGCTGTACCTGGCCAGTGACGAAGCACGCTTCGTGACGGGCACGGAAATCGTCGTCGACGGCGGCATGACCGTGCGCTGCGGCTGATCCCGACGGGGCCTGCCAGGGCCCCATCCTTGAACAGACACCCACACGAGCAGGTGATCATGGACGAACACAGCCAGGCCCAGGCGTCCCGTCGCCTGTTCATCACGCGCACGGCGATCGCTGCAACCGGCATCGCCCTGCTCGGCGGAATGATCCACCCGACCCTTGGAGCCACCATGCACAGTCCAACCACGGCGTCCGGAATGTGGGACTGCCATACCCATATCTACGGACCTTGGGCGCGTTTTCCACTTCCCGCCAACGCAGCCTACACCCCTGATCCTGCGCCTTTCAGCGATCTGTCGGCGTTGCACCAGCGCCTGGACATCGACCACGGTGTGCTGGTCCAGGCGGCGCCCTATGGCACCGATCACACTGCCATCCTGTCCGCGATCGCCGAGAGTGGCGGCCGTTACCGTGGCGTCGGCCTGATCGACGAGAGCACCACCGAGGCGCAGTTGCAGGCGTTGCACGACGGCGGGCTGCGGGGCATCCGCTTCAACCTGATGGGGCACTTGCCCGGGGCGCGCGACCCTCAGGCCTTGCAGCGCCTGGCCGAGCGTGTCGCCCCCTTCGGCTGGCACGTGCTGGTGCACGGCGAACTGCCGACCCTGCTGCCGTTTCTGGAGCACTGGAAGACCCTCGAAACGCCACTGGTCATCGACCACATGGCGCGGCCCGACTTCACGGCGCCGCTCGATCGGGCCGCACTTGCCGCCCTGCGCACGCACCTCGAGCGGCCCGACCGCTGGATCAAGCTGTCCGGCGTCGACCGCGCGATGCAGGGCCAGCCGGGCCCCTGGCCGCAGGCCCTGAACCCCGTGCGTGATCTGCTGCAGTACGCCCCCGAGCGGGCGATCTGGGGCTCCGACTGGCCGCACCCGAACATCAAGGGCACGCCGCCCGACGACGGCCTGCTGCTCGACTTCATCCAGCAGGTCTGCGACAGCCCGGCGTTGACCCAGGCCGTACTGGTCGACAACCCGGCCCGTCTGTACCGCTGAGTTCTGCACGCCCAACCACTGAAGGACATCCCGATGGACGATAGAGAGTGGCGTCCAAGCCCCCGCGTGCCTGATCCGGCCGTGCGGGCGCTTGATCCACGCTTTGCGCATTACCAACTCGCCCATGCGAAGGTCGAACGCCTGGGTGGCGGCCTGCGTTGGGCCGAAGGACCGGTCTGGTTCGCCGACGGTCGCTACCTGCTGTTCACCGACCTGCCCAACGACCGCATCCTGCGTTGGGACGAGGCCACGGGCGCGATGGGCACGTTCCGTCAACCGGCCCATCAGGCCAATGGCCTGACACGCGATCGACAAGGCCGGCTGCTGGTCTGCGAACACGGTGAGCGGCGTGTCACACGCACGGAATACGACGGTAGCGTCACCGTGCTGGCGAGTCACTTCGAGGGCAAGCCGCTCAACTCCCCGAACGATATCGTGGTGAAGTCGGACGACAGTATCTGGTTCACCGATCCGCCGTTCGGCCTGGTCAGCGATTACATGGGGCGTCAGGGCGAGGCGGCGCTGCCGGCCAACGTGTACTGCCTGACGCCGGACGGCACGCTTCGCTGCGTTGCACACGACCTCGAAGGCCCCAACGGGCTCGCCTTCTCGCCCGATGAGAAGACGCTCTACCTGGTCGAATCACGGGCCCGCCCGCGCCGTATCGTGGCCTACAGCGTCGATGACCATCACTCGCTCAGCGAGCGCCGGATGTTGATCGACGCCGGCACCGGCTTGCCCGACGGCCTGCGCCTGGACGTCGACGGCAACCTGTGGTGCGGCTGGGGTGCTCCCGAGCCGGGCCTGGACGGCGTGCGGATCTTCGCACCTGACGGCACCGCCATCGGGCACATCGACCTGCCGGAACGCTGCGCCAACCTCTGCTTCGGGGGGCCGCGGCGCAATCGCCTGCTGATGGCCTCCACCACCTCGTTGTACGCGTTGTTCGTCAATACTCGCGGCGCCTGAAGGCGTCCTTTCGAAGGTAGCTCAATGAAAAAAACAAGATCTGCTCCGCTCTTGCTCTCCACGGGCCTTGCAAGCCTGCTGACCCTCTCTGCCGGTGTCGAGGCGTCCGAGCTCAAGGTCATCGCCAGTGGCGCCTTGAAGGGGGCCATGGCCCAGCTGCAACCGGCGTACGAGAAAGCCAGTGGCAATACCCTGCGCATCAGCTGGGGGCCTTCGATGGGCGACTCGCCCGAGTCCATACCGCAGAGGATCGAGCACAAGGAGCCCATGGACCTGGCCATCATGGCTGGTGAGACCCTGGATCTGCTCGGTCCGACCGGCGTGTTCGACCTGTCGACACGCCGCGAAGTCGCCGACTCCCGCATCGGCGTAGGCGTGCCCAAGGGCCATCCCCGTGTGCCGGTGTCCACGGTGTCGGACGTGCGCACGGCCCTGCTGAGCGCCGACCGGATCGCCTATTCCCAAGGCGCAAGCGGGGTCTACATCCGGACCGCGCTTTTCGCTCGCCTGGGCATCGCCGATCAGGTCAGGCACAAGACCGTCGAAATCCAGGGCAAGGAACTGGTAGGCACGGCGCTTGCCCGGGGCGAAGCGGACATCGGCATGCAGCAGATCAGCGAGCTGAAGGTGACCCCGGGCGTGGAGTACCTGGGCCCGCTTCCCGATGAGCTGCAGAAGGTCAGCCGCTTCTACGCCGCCATGGCCAGCGGCGCCGGTAACGCCGAGGCCGCACGTGGATTCATCGCCTACCTCAACAGCCCCGAAGCCCATGCCCTGCTCGAGCAGAGCGGCCTCGAGCCTGCCCCCCTGCAACCTGCCCAAGGAAAACAGCCATGAAACCGTTATCCCGCTTCCTCATGGCGGCGTCCCTGACGCTGACCGCGTCCATCGCCCTGGCGAGCACCCCGCCTGCACAGGATGCCGTGCATCAGGACGTCGTGCGTTATGACAACGTGCAAATCGAGGTCAATTCCCAGGGCACAGGCCCCATCATCGTGATGCTGCCCTCGCTGGGGCGCTCCGGCCGTGACTACGATCAGGTCGCCCACTACCTGCAGCAGGACGGGTTCAGGGTCGTGCGCCCGGAGCCCCGGGGTATCGGCCAAAGCAAGGGCCCGATGGAGCGCCTGTCCGTGCATGACTTCGCCCGGGACATCGCGGCCGTGGTCGAGCACGAACAGCAAGGCCCCGTGGTCGTCGTAGGGCATGCCTGGGGCAACTTCCCCGCGCGGCAACTGGCGGCCGACAGGCCCGACCTGGTGCGTGGCGTCGTGCTCGCCGCGGCGTCTGCCGGGAAAGTCCCGCCTGGGTCGACCGAAAAGCCCATCAATGCCGAGATGCGCCAGGCCATCGATGGCGCCGGTGACCTGTCGCTACCCGAGGCGCAGCGCCTGGTCTATCTGCGCAAGGCTTTCTTCGCCCCTGGCAACGACCCGCGTGTCTGGCTGGGTGGATGGCACCACGACACCCATGACGCCGAGTCCCACGCGCGCAACTCCACCCCGGTCGACGACTATTTCGCCGCTGGCAAGGCACCGATCCTGGACCTGCAGGGCGAAGCGGATACGGTCGCCCCGCGCCGATTCTCGGGCGTGCTGAAAAGCATGCTGGGCGATCGTGTCCAGGTGGTGGTGCTCAAGAACGCCGGGCACGCCATGGCGCCCGAGCAGCCCAAGGCCATGGCCGACGCTATCGCGACGTTCGCCAAGGCTCAATACGCGCAGTGATGCACACCGAAACGGGCGCTGCCTGGCGCCCTTTTCGGCCTGCCGATGTCCACCGCCTGCCTCTGTCCAGTTTCCTCTCGATCCCCTTCCTTGAATCCACGAGTCACCCGTACCTCAAGGGCGGGCGTCTTTGCCCTGCTCGTCTGGCTGATGGGCAACCTGCCTGAGGGCGAGTCAGATTGACGCACCCTGAAACAACATCATACAATCTGTATACACATTGAATTCATATAGATAGGACTGCTGTTCTCCACAGACCTGTCTTCTGTCGGCTTTGACGATGGATGAATTCGACGCGATGGCGCCTGCCGTCGCCGCTTCCCAACCACTTCGATTGAGATGGATGTAAATGGCCGTTACTCGCAGGAACGTACTGATTGGCGCTGGCGTCGGCGCCGGTGTCGTGGCAGCCGGTGGAGCAGCTGCACTGCTCGATGACGGTATTCCGGCCGATCCGTCATCGCTGGTGCGCGTCGATGCACTGCCGCGTGACGATGCCTCGCCAGGCTGGTTCCACACCAGCCGCGTGCGTCAGCCCAAGGCGCCCCTGATCGGCGATGACAAGGCCCCCTGGGTCGTCATTGGCGCCGGTTTCACCGGCCTGGCGGCCGCACGTCAATTGGCCCTGAATTTCCCTCAGGACAAGGTGATCCTGGTCGAGGCCCAGCAAGTCGGCTTCGGTACTTCGGGCCGCAATGCGGGCTTTCTGATCGACGTGCCCCACGACATCGGCGCACCGGACTACATCGGTGACAAGGCCAACGCCAGAAACGTCCTGCATCTGAACCAGCGCGGTCAGGGCATCCTTCGCGACCTGGTGGCCGAGCACAACATCGTCGATGCGCATCTGCGCCCTTCCGGCAAGTACCAGGCCGCCATCGAGGACGAAGGGATCGCCGTGCTCAATGCCTACCGGGGCGGCCTGGAGGCGCTGGGCGAGAAGGTCCAGCTGATCGAGGGCGATGAGCTCAAGGAGCACATCGGCACGTCGTTCTACCGCAAGGCGCTGTACACCCCCGGCACCATGCTGGTTCAGCCCTCGGCCCTGGTCAAAGGCCTGGCCGACAGCCTGCCGGAGAACGTCGCGCTGTATGAGGACACGGTGATCACCGCCGTCGACTATGGCCAGAAGATCGTGCTGCATCACCCGACCGGGCGCATCACGGCCGACAAGCTGATCCTGGGCAACAACCATTTCGGTCAGCACTTCGGCTTCCTGGAAAACCGCATGTTGCCGATCTTCACCTACGGCAGCCTGACCCGTCCGCTGACGGCGTCCGAACAGGCCAGCATCGGTGGCCAGCCCTTCTGGGGCGTGATCCCGGCCGATCCGTTCGGCTCGACCCTGCGCCGCACGCACGACAACCGCATCCTGGTGCGCAACAGCTTCAGCTTCAACCCGGACGGCCGCTCCAAGGACGGCTACACCGACAAGGTACGGGCAGCCCATCGCCTGTCGTTCGAACGTCGTTTCCCGACCCTCACCGACGTGCCGTTCGAGCACACCTGGGGCGGTGGCCTGGGCATGACCCGCAATGGCGCCGGCTTCTTCGGCGAGCTGCGCGAGAACGTCTATGGCGCCCTGGCGTGCAATGGCCTGGGCACCGTGCGCGGCACGGCCACGGGCACCCTGCTGGCCAACCTGTTGGCCGGTAAGAAAGAGCCTCTGACCGACTTCCTGCTGACCGCACCGAAGCCGAACTGGAATCCGCCCCAGCCGATGCTGTCGATCGGCGTGAACTTCACCTTGCGCACCGGTCAGGCCAAGGCAGGCATGGAAGCCTGATCCCAGAGGCCGGTGCCCCGCGCACCGGCCTGTCCAACCCTGCCTGCAAGGCACGACAACACAGAGAGCATCATGGGTATTTTCGACTGGAAACACTGGATCGTCCTGCTGGGCGTGGTCGTCCTGGTCTTCGGCACCAAGAAGCTGAAGCACCTGGGTGGCGACCTGGGCGAATCGATCAAGGGCTTTCGCAAGGCCATGAAGGATGACGGGGATGCCCCGAGCGCAACGGCTCAGCCGGCCCCTTCTGCATCCACGTCTACGGCGCAGGCCAGCGCCCAGCCACAGCAGCACGTCTGAACATGTTCGGTATCAGTTTCAGCGAGCTGTCGCTGGTCGCGCTGGTGGCCCTGCTGGTCCTGGGGCCCGAGCGCCTGCCGGGCGCGGCGCGTACGGCAGGGCTGTGGATCGGCCGGTTCAAGCGCAGCGTGAGTGCGATCAAGGCCGAGGTCGAGCGCGAGCTGGGCACTGACGGCGCTCACCCACCCTCGCCCCCTGCGCCGCTCGCGAAGGCTCCCTCGGCTCAAGCGTCTGCTGTGCCCGAACAGACGGGGTCACCGCGAACCCCATGACCGATCATTTGCGACTCGACCCGCCCATGCCGCTGGTGTCCCACCTGACCGAACTGCGTACGCGTCTGCTGCGGTGCGTGGCGGCCGTCTTCCTGATCTTCGCCGGGCTGTTCTCCTTCGCCCAGCCGATCTACACCCTGGTGTCCGCGCCGCTGCGTGAGCACCTGCCGGCCAATGCGACGATGATCGCCACGGACGTGGCTTCGCCGTTTCTGACACCGTTCAAGCTGACCTTGACCGTCTCGCTGTTCCTGGCCATTCCGTTCACTCTGCAGCAGGTCTGGGGGTTCATCGCGCCAGGGCTGTACCGCCAGGAAAAACGCATTGCCCTGGCATTGCTGGTGTCGAGCATCCTGCTGTTCTACGCCGGCATGGCGTTCGCCTACTTCCTGGTGTTTCCGCTGATGTTCAGTTTCTTCGCCAGCGCCACACCAGAGGGCGTGTCGATGATGACCGACATCGCCAGCTACCTCGACTTTGTCATGACCTTGTTCTTCGCCTTCGGCGTCGCGTTCGAAATCCCCGTGGCCGTGGTGCTGCTGGTGTGGATTGGCGTGGTCGAGGTCAAGGCCCTGAAGAAGGCCCGCCCGTACGTGATCATCGGCTGCTTCGTCGCCGGCATGGTCCTGACCCCACCGGACATCTTCTCGCAAACGCTGCTCGCCGTGCCCATGTGGTTGCTGTTCGAGGTCGGCGTGCTGTGCGGTGGCCTGATCCGCACGCGCCGCGAGGCGGACGATCGCCGCTCCTATTCAGCGTCGCAGTAGCGCACCCCCCACCTGACTTTCAATGGAGCCTGAAAGCATGCCGTATTTCGACAATTTGAGGGATTATCTGACCGCCCTGGACGCTTTGGGGGATGTCATGCACATCCACCGGGAAGTCGACGGCGACCTGGAACCGGGCGCCATTACTCGGCGCAGCTACGAGATCCGCTCGCCAGCGCCGTTGTTCGAGAACATTCGGGGCGTGGCGCCGGGTTTCCGTATCCTCGGCGCGCCCGCCGCGCTGTGCTCTCGGCCCGACATGCCCTATGCCCGTGTCGCCCTCTCGCTGGGGTTGCCCGCGCAGTCCACGGGCCCTGCCATCGTCAATGCCCTCGCCGCCACGCGCCGAGTGCCCTACATCAAGCCGGTACGCGTGGAGGCCGGGCACGCCCTCAGCCAACAGCACGTCCTGCGTGGTGAGCAGGCGACGCTGGACCGCTTTCCCATCCCGTTCGCCCATGACCATGACGGCGGACGCTACGCCAACACCTGGGGCACGCTGATCGTCAAGACGCCCGATGGCCGCTGGGTGAACTGGTCCATCGCACGGGTCATGAAGGTCGACGGCAAGCGCATGGTCGGCCTGATGGTGCCCAGCCAGCACATCGGGCAGATCTGGGGCGAGTGGGTCGCCCTGGGCAAACCGATGCCCTATGCCCTGGTGCAAGGGCCGGCCCCGGCGATTTCGTGCCTGTCCGGCATGCCGCTGCCCGCCGAAGTGGACGAAGCCGACTTCGTCGGTGCATTGGCGGGCGAGCCGGTGAAACTGGTCAAGGCCATCAGCGTCGACCTCGACGTCCCGGCATCGGCCGAAATCGTCATCGAAGGGCATGTCTCCACCGAGCGCGACTGCCTGGAAGGCCCTTACGGCGAGTACGGCGGGTACCTGGGAACCGGCTCTTCCGCCCAGCCGACCTTCCATGTCGAGACCATCACCCACCGCGAAGACCCGATCTGGCCGCTGGTGGTCGCCGGGCGGCCCACGGACGAGTCGCACACCGTCTGGGCGATCGGCATCGCGGCCGACGCCTTGAGCCGACTGCAAGAGGCCGGGTTGCCCATCACTACCGTCTGGGCGCCCGAGCCGGCGGCCGTGCACTGGTTCCTGGCAGTCGCGCCACGGGACTGGCGGCAACGCTTGCCGGGTGTCTCCAGCGAGGCCTTCGCCCAGCGCGTAGGCGAGGTGCTGTTCAACACCGACGCGATGCTGTTCGTGCCGCAGATCTACCTGGTGGACGACGACATCGACCCGACCTCCATCGACGATGTGGTCTGGGCGTTGGCTACACGCGTACACCCCACGGGTCGCCGCGCGGTGTTCGAAGACCAGCCCATCGTGCGTCTGCCGCAATGCTATCTGGAGGCGGAGTACGAATCGCGCCGTGGCCCCAAGGTGGTCTTCGACACGCTCCAGCCTGAAGACAGGCACCTGCATGCCTCGTTCGAGCAGGCGTATCCCGAGGCGCTGCGGCAGCGCATCCTGGCGAACTGGCCGACACAGACCTCGTAACGCCCCTTCGAGCTCGCACCGTCGTCCCTGGCCGTGCGGGGTCAGCGCTCACGCCAGGCCGAGGGCGATCTCAGCAGTCGAGACGAAGATCACTGGCCGGGACGACGGCACACAACAGCGCCTCCCTTGACCAACCCCTGGCTGGGCCGGTCAGCGTGAACACCTCGCCCTCCAGCAGCGTGCACGCGCAGGTCTGGCACAGCCCGGCACGGCAATGGGCCGGTCTCACGAGGCCTTTGGCTTCGGCAAAGTTCAAGAGTGTCCCGTCCGCCGGATGCCAGACGGCAGAGAACCCCGAGCGGCCAAAGGTCACGGTGAAGGGGCCGGCTTCGGGGATCGGGCGCATCTCTACCGCGGTATCGGGCGTTGCGAAACTGTCCATGTGCACGCGTTCGACGCTGTCAAGGCGCTCTGCGCAAGCCAGGACCTGAGCCTGGAAACCCTCGGGCCCGCAGACATGGATGGCCGCGCCACGGGCGGCTGCGTCGGCGATCAATGCATCGATGGCCGGCCTGCCCGCCACCGCACCTTCGATACCTTCGGCGCCCTGGGTCACGTGCAGCGTGGCAGTCCCGGCTGCCAGCCGTCTCAGCAGCGCGGTCACCTCGGCCCACAGCGCCAGCTCGTCAGCGGTGCGCACACTGTGCACGACCTGCACGGGCCGGTCGTAGCCGGCATCGACGAGCGCCTGCAGCTTGGTGATCGTCGGCGTGATGCCGATGCCTGCCGTGAGGAAAAGGTTCGCAGGGCTCTGGAGATCGATACTGGAGGGGCCGAAGGGCCCGCTCAGCTGCAGCGACTGACCGACCTGCAGGGCATGGAGGGCCCTGGAGCCGACACCCTCGCCCTGCTTCACGGTCAGGCGCAGCCGATTGCCCTCAATGCCCGAGACGGTATAGCGCCGCCAGGCGCCTTCTGCCGTCAGCCGATGCAACGCGACATGCTGGCCCGCCACGAAATCGGCCAGCGAGCCCAGCCCGGCGAGACTGTCCTGCAGCCAGACCGAGCGAATGCCCTGCGCCTCTTCGACGATGTCGACGACCTCGACGGGGCGTGGCCACGAGACCAGGGCAGGCGCCTTCGGCACCCGTGTCGCGATGGCCAATGGTGCAGGATAGTGATGCTGCGTCGGATAGACCGCGTCGCCAGGCGCCAGCTCCCCTGGGCGCTCGACGCGCGCATACACGCCGCAGTACAGATGCCCGAAATGCCGATTGAGCTGCGCCGGCAGGTTCACATCCAGCGCCCCCGTCTGCGGGTTCACCGACGTGGCGCTGCAGCGCTTGGTGGGACGGACGATCGACAGCCGGGCCTGGCCGATGTCGACCCCCCTGCCCAGCCAGTCGAACTCCGAAAACGGTTCGGCCTCGATGTAGAGGTTGGCCCGAAAGCGCATGGGGTCCAGCGGCATGCCCAGCACCGTGGACAAGGCCTGCACCGTGCGGACGTTGATGATCGACAGGGCCGAATCGTCGAAGTCCCAGTGCCCGAGGCCGTCCTCGCGCTGAATGACCTGGGTGTGCGCACCGAAGCGTTCGGCGAGCCTCTCAGGGTCAGTCAACAGGTCACCGCCACTGACTGCCCTTCGCTCATGGAGGGTGGCCGCCCCCTCGCGACGCCCAGGCACGAAGTGCACCAGTCCCGGGTTGGTCGTCAGTTGCTGGAAGGGGGCGGCCCCTTCGGGCGCTCCACTGCGGGTGATGCCTACGACACGATCACCGGGAATACCCTGCCCGCAGACCAGTGAAACACGGTCGAGCGATTCGCCTTCGAAGCCTTTGATGGGGTAGCGGAACAGCGAAACCACATGCGCCATCGGTCATGCCCTCCTCACGGTAGCGACCTGACGGAGTCTAGCGGCACTGACGCCTTGCAGCGTCGGCGGTCGCGCTCATCCCCCAGATGCTAAGAAGCCACTGCCCAGGGGGCAGTGGCCAGGTGCGCGCCGAACTCCGTCAGAACAGCGCAGCGTGTGCGGGCGCACGCAGCCAGGCTGCAGGCGCCCTACCCGTCACGAAGCGTTGATCCAGATGGTCTTCAGCTCCGTGTACTGGTCATGGGCCCAGATGGACTTGTCACGTCCACCGAAGCCAGACTCCTTGTAGCCACCGAACGGCGTGGTCACATCCCCCTCGCCGAAGCAGTTGACCGTCACCACACCCGCGCGGATCTCGCGCGACAGGCGCAGCGCGTTGCGCAGGCTGCCGGTGTAGGCCGAGGCGGCCAGGCCGTAGACGGTGTCGTTGGCCAGTTCGATGGCCTCGTCGATGGTCTCGAAGCTGGTCACGCTCAGCACCGGGCCGAAGATCTCTTCGACGAACAGCTTGCTGTCGCGGCCCACGTTGTCGACGATGGTCGGCTGCACGAACACGCCTTGTTCGGTCTCGCCGCCTTGAACGATGCTGAGTTTCTGCTCGGCAGCGTAGTCCAGGTACGACTTGACCTTCTCGAAGTGCGACTTGCTGACCATGGCGCCCAGGCGGTTGTCCGGGTCGAGCGGGTCGCCCAGCTTCCAGTCCTTCAGGTGCTTGGCCATCAGGCCCAGCAGCTCGTCCTTGACGTCCTTGTGCACGATCAAGCGCGAGGACGCCGAGCAGTTCTCGCCCATGTTCCAGAAGGCACCGGCGGTGACGAACTGGGCCACCTCGTCCAGGTCTTCGCAATCGTTCATGACCACGGCCGGGTTCTTGCCCCCCAGCTCCAGGACGATGCGCTTGAGGTTGGACTCGGCGGCGTACTTGAGGAACAGCCGGCCGGTGTCGGTGGAGCCGGTGAAGCTCACCATCGGGATGTCCATGTGGCGGCCGATGGCCTCGCCCACTTCACGACCGCCGCCAGGCACCAGGTTGAATACACCGGCCGGAATGCCCGCCTCATGGGCCAGCTCGGCCACGCGCAGGGCGCTGAGGGTGGTTTCCTTGGCCGGTTTGACCACGATCGAGCAGCCGGCCGCCAGGGACGGAGCGATCTTCCAGGCCAGCATCAGCAGCGGGAAGTTCCACGGCAGGACCAGGCCGACCACGCCGATGGCTTCACGCACCACCATGGTCACGGCAGCGTGGCCGGTCGGGGCGGTGGCGTCGTAGATCTTGTCGATCAGCTCGGCGTGCCAGCGGATGGTGTGGATGGTTTCCGGCACGTCCACGGTCTGGCACTCGCTGACCGGCTTGCCGCTGTCCAGGGCCTCGAGCACCGCCAGTTCATGGGCGTTGTCTTCGAGCAGCTGGGCGAACTTCTGCAGCACGTGCTTGCGGTCGTTCGGCTGCATCTTCGACCAGGTGCCGGCCTCGAATACGCGCTTGGCCGCGGCCACGGCGACGTTCACATCGTTGACGTCGCAGGCGGCGACTTCGGCCAGCTGCTGGCCGGTGGCCGGGTTGGTGGTGACGAAGGTGCGGCCCGACTGGGCATCGCGGAACTGGCCGTCGATGAACGCCTGGGTACGCAGTTGCAGATCGGCGGCGATCGCCGCGTAGCCTTCTTTGCTCAGCAATTCAGTCATGTTCAGGGCTCCTTAGTGGATCTGGGCGATGGTGGCCTTGAGTTCGGAAACCACGCGCTGCAGTTCCTGCTTCTCGGCAGCGTCCAGGTCGGACAGCGGCTTGCGCACGCCACCGGTGCTCAGGCCGTTCAGGGCGACACCGTTCTTGATGGCCTGGACGAACTTGCCGCCTTCGAGGAAGTCCATCAGCGGCATCATGGCGGCCATGATCTTGCGGCCCTTGTCGAAGTTCTTCTCGATCACGCAGGCCTCGTACAGGGCCACGTGCTCGCGTGGGATGAAGTTCGAGCCGGCGCAGACCCAGCTCTTGGCGCCCCAGGCGAAGAACTCCAGGGCCTGGTCGTCCCAGCCGCAGGACAGCTGGATGTTCGGGCGGTGGATGGCCAGGCGGTGCAGTTGCGCCATGTCACCGGAGCTTTCCTTGATGGCGACGACGTTCTTGACCTCGGCGATGGCGTCGAAGAAGGCCTCGCCCATGCTCACGCTCATGCGGCCCGGGTAGTTGTAGAGCATGATCGGCAGGCCGGCAGCCGCGTCGACGGCTTTGACGTGATCGGCGATTTCCTGCTGGGTCGGCAGCGCGTACGGCGGGGTGCCGACCAGCAGTGCGTCGGCCTTGATCTCCCTGGCGTGCTGGGCGAAGGTCACGGCGTCTTCGGTGCGGATGCCCCCGGTACCGACGATCAGCGGCAGGCGGCCGTTGAGCACGTCCTTGGCCTGGGCAGCCAGGTCGAGGCGCTCCTGGGTGGTGTGGGCGTAGTACTCGCCGGTGGAGCCGCCGATGATCACGCCATGGATCTTCGATTCGACGAGGTACTCGAGTACGTTGGCGAACGCGGCCTTGTCGATCGAGCCGTCCGCAGCCAACGGAGTGATTGCCGGGGTGTAGATGCCTTCGAATTTCACGGTAGGTGCTTCCTGTTCAGGGTGTTGAAGACCGCGACGCCGGGCGCCGCGACGGGGTACGGGTTTCAGGCGAGCGAGGCGGCCTGTTGCAGGTTCATCGAGCGGGTTTCCGGGGCCAGTGCCAGCGAGAAGGCCAGGCCGACGAAGGTGACCGCAGCGGCGGCGTACATGGTGGCGCTGATGCCGTAGCTATCCAAGGCCATGGGCACCAGCCAGGTACCGACGGCAGCCCCGATCCTCGACATCGACGTGCCCACGCCCACGGCGCCGGCACGGATCTCGGTGGGGAACAGTTCATTGGGGTAGACCAGTTGCAGCACCTGGGCACCGCCGATGAACAGTGCGTAGGCACCGAACAGCGCCAGGATCAGCATCTCGGAGCCGTTGCTGAAGGCGCCCAGGCCCAGCAAGGCCAACCCCGACCAGAAGAAGCTGTGCAGCAACGTGGTCCGCCGCCCCACCCCGTTGAGCAGGCGGGTGGCGATGATGCAGCCGACCACGAACAGGCAGGTGATGGCGACCGAGCCGATCGAGGCCCAGTCCCCTTTGAGGTTCAGTGCGCCGAGCACTTTTGGAGCGAAGGCGTAGACGGCAAAGACCGGAATCACCGAGCACGTCCAGAACATGGTGACGAACAGCATGCGCTTGCCGTAGCCGGAGTGCAGCAGGCTGAGGAACGACAGTGAGCGCGTCTTCGGCTCCTCCGGCAGGTTGCGCAAGGAGAAGTCGTTGCCATACACGCGCTTGATCACCTGCTCGGCCTCGGCCTCGCGGCCTTTGCTGATCAGCCAGCGCGGCGACTCTGGCGTGCCCAGGCGCAGGGCGAACAACACGCCACCGATCACGGCGGCGCTGGCCAGCACCAGGCGCCAGGCCTCGTCGCCACCATGATGGAGGATGGCCTCGCCGACCATGTAGGCCAATGCCGCACCGGCAAACCACAGCACGGTCAAGGTGGCCAGGCGCGGGCCGCGGTTCTTCTTCGGCAGAAATTCCACCAGCAGCGAGGTGGCCACGGGGTATTCGATGCCGACCGCGATGCCGATGGCGAACCGCAACAAGAACAGGGCCAGTGCCGACTCGACCCAGAACTGCGCGATGGAGGACAGGATGAACAGGGCCGGCCCGACGAAGAACACGCGTTTGCGGCCGAACCGATCGGTCAGCCAGCCGCCGAAGAAGCCACCGAAGAAAATGCCGATCAGCGCCGATGCGGCGATCATGCCTTGCCAGAAACTGGTGAGCCCGAGCCCGACGGACATCTGGGCCATGGCCACGCCCACGATACTCAGTACATAACCATCGACGAACGATCCGCCGCCGGAGCGGACGGTCAACAATTGATGGAAGCGATTAATGGGTACATCTTCGATGGATACAGTGGACATTGTCATTATTCTCTCCTGCCATGACCAAAGAACAGCCGATTGACGAACGAGCGGGTCCGCGAAACTGAATACGTCGTTCAGTTCCGTCGCGCCGAGGGAACGCCTCGACCGTCAACAGCACGCAATAGATACTGCAGGCCAGGCGTATCAGGGCCTGGCAAACATCAACGCGATCACGCGTCGTTCAGGGGTTCAACTTTCCTTGCCCGCGCGGTATTGCCCCCACTTCAAGTTCATGTTCAAACCCAGCGAGACCAAAGGTGCCGGTGGATTCGCACTGGGCCCTGGGGTCTGTCGCACGAAGTCGATCAGTTCGTTCTTCTCACCGGCCAGCCAGTCACCCAGCAACTTGCCGGTGGCCGTGCCTCGTGTAACGCCCAGGCCATTGCAGCACAAGGCGCCGTATATGTTGGGGGCCAACTCGCCGAAGTAACCCATGTGGTTGCGAGACATGGCCAATGCTCCACCCCAGGTGTATTCGAACGGCAGGTTGGACAGCATGGGGAAGCGACGCTCGAAGGCGTCACGGTGACGGGCGACGAAGCGCGTGAGGTACTTCTGGTTGGCGCGCCCGTCCGGGTTGAAGCTGAAACTGTTGCGGATCAGCAACCGGTTGTCCGGCGTTCGCCGCACGGTGGTGCCGAACGGGTCGGCCGGGATCACGCCCCAATAGGGCTTGCCGCCCAACCGTGCCTGTTCCTCTTCGTTCATGGGCCGGGTCAGGCTGGCGTAGGTGAACACCGGCAGCATGCGCCCCTTGAGGAACCCGAAGCTCATCCCGAAGGCATTGGTAGTCAGCACGAGCTTGTCGGCCGTGATCGAGCCATTGGCGTGCTTGAGCAGCGTCTTGGCGCCGTGCACGATCTCGGTGATGGGCGTGCGCTCGTACAAGGTGACGTTCGCCGGCAGGTTGTCGGCCAGCCCTTTCACCAGGGCCGAGGGCTGAATGAGCGACGTGCCCGGCGTGAACAGGGCCTTGCGGTAGAACGAGGTGCCGATGTGCGCCGGCAAGGCATCGGCGTCGATCATCTCGTAGGGTTGGTCGAGCTTGTCCAGGCCACGTCGGTAGGCCTCGAGCACGGCGATACCCCGTGGCTCGACCGCCGCCTGGTACTTGCCGCAGTGCTTCATCTGGCAATCGATCTGGTAACGCTCGACCAGGTCCTTGAGGTACGACTGACCGCTGAGGTTGAGCTTGAGCGTCGTCTTGGCGATGCCAATGTCGCCAATGTAGTCCTCGGCACCGATGTCGTGGGGCAAGTCGATGGCGAAACCGGCATTGCGGCCTGAGGAGCCGTAGCCGACTTCCTGAGCCTCGATCAGCACGATCTGATCATCCGGGAAGTGCAGCGCCAACTGACGCGCGGCGGCCAGTCCGGTAAAGCCGGCACCGACCACGACCCAACGTGCCGCGGTATGCCCTTGGTGCGCAGGCCTGACCTGCCGGCCCTTGCTCAGGTGGTACCAGCCACACGTCGAATCGTCAGCGGGTAACGAGGTGATCTTTGTCATTTCAGGAACCAGATATTGTTGTTAGCGTCTGTTCCTCATCGCGCCCCGCCCCACTCGACGTGCTGCCGGGTGATGGCGCGGCGGAGAGCCTTACTTCATAACGTCAATGCCACATCCATGCCTTGGGGTGCCGCGTACTCGGCCATGCGCCGACGCGACAGTTCCATGTGCTCCCTGGCCAGTCGCCCGGCCGTTTCAGGGTCACGTTGCTCGATGGCCTCGATCATCTGATCGTGTTGCTGACAGGCGAGCTCGAGATCGCACTGCATGTCATCGGTGGTCGGGTGTCGATAGAAGATCTTGCCCAGCCGCGCGTGGTCGATCAGCAGCCGACGCAGGCTGGGCAGCAAGTATTCGTTGTGCGCCATTCGACCGATCTCCAGATGGAAGGCGTCGTTGTGGAGCACGCGGTTCTCCACGTCCCGTTGCTCGATGGCCTGGCGAAACCGCTCTTGAATCGCCTTGAGGCCCTCGATCTCCCGGGCCGTGGCATGGCTGGCGGCCAACTGGGTGGTGGCCACGTAGATCAACGGTGCGGCCAGAAAGAAGCTGCGCAGGGAATCGTGGTTCATCGCCGCCACACGCGGTGCCCGGTTGGCCTCCAGCTCGATGTAGCCCTCGGCGGCGATTTGCCGAAGCAGCTCACGCACGGGCGGCCGGGACAGACCGAACTCTTCGCACAGCGCCAGTTCATCGACCACGGCACCAGGTGCCAGCTCCATGCTCAGGATGCGGCGCCGCAGGGCATCGGCCAACACGCCTTTGCGGTCCAGCGGTGCATCGGCGGAGGCAGCTTCGGCAACGACTTTCATGGCGGCTTTCTTGGTTGTCATAGTGTTGTGTCTACAATTTGTATAATGAATATAGGAGCGGTTAGACAATGTGTCTACTGCTTTTTCGAGGACGTGCGTAGGGTGGGCACGTCACCACCGACGTCACATTTCTGCCTGCGACAATAACATGTCCCTTTACGACAACTTGCCATTGGCAAGATGAGGCTAAAACCCTGATGGGCCTTGAGTTCTAACGTATTCCTATCGAATTCTCTCGGTATACATAAAGAATACAATTGCATTGACGACCTTTTCCGCCCATGCCAGTCTCCCCCACGCAAGGACAGGTTCCACGGGCCGCGCAGCGTTCGGCCATGCAAGTACGTCGGTGAATTTCAACAACAACAGGGCATCCATGCCCGCCACACTGCAGGAGCTTCATATGAATCGTATCCGCAAGGCGTTGTGCGCTATCGCAATGGTCGGTCTGGGCCTGTGTCAGGCCCATGCCGAAGAGAAGGTCATCAACATGGGCACATTGTCCTGGGAAGACCTCACGCCGATCACCGGCATCACCAAGAAAGTGCTGGAGGACGCGGGCTACACCGTCAAGGTGACCTCGTTCTCGGAATGGGGCATCGCCTACGCGGCGCTGAGCAAGGGTGATGTGCAGATCCTCGCCTCACAGATCGACTATGTGGCGCAGGACTTCTGGAACCGCAACAAGAACCGCCTGGAAAAGATCTCGCCGGTGTCCCATGGGCTGTACCAGGCGATCGCCGTGCCCAAGTACGTGCCGATCGACTCCATCGAGCAGCTCAACGAAAACGCCGACAAGTTCGGCAACAAGATCGTGGGCATCGAGCCGGGTTCGGGCCTGATGAGCGACGCGGCCAAGGCCGTCCAGACCTATGGCCTCAAGCTCAACCTGCTCGAGGGCAGCACCGCAGCCATGACCGCTGCGCTGAAATCGGCGGTCGACCGCAAGGAATGGGTCGCGGTGACCCTCTGGGAACCGACCTGGATGGCCCTCAAGTACGACACCAAGTTCCTCAAGGACCCCAAAGGCGTGTTCGCACCGCCCCAGGGCTACTACTGGATCGGCCAGAAAGGCTTCTCGGCCGAGAACCCGCAGGCGCGTGAAGTCCTCGCCAGCGTCTATGTGCCCCTGGCCGACATCAGTGCCATCAACAGTGCCGTCAACGATGGCAAGACCATGGACCAGGCCATCAAGGACTGGACCGACGGTCATGCCGACCTGATCAAGCGCTGGGAAAACATCAAAAAATACTGACAGCAGCGCTTCACCTTGCCACTGCCGAACTTGACACAAGAACACACCAGAAGACTCTGGTTCGGGTGCACACATGAATACTAGCAATGTCGAAACACTGGTCGATTGCCGCGGTGTCTGGAAGATTTTCGGGGATCGCGCACCAGCCGCCATGCAGGCCTACCGCGAGCGCGGCCTGAGCAAGACCCAGATCCTTCAGGAGTACGGCTGTGTCGTGGGGGTCTCGAACGTCGACCTGCAGGTCCGTCGCGGGGAGATCTTCTGCATCATGGGGCTGTCCGGCAGTGGCAAGTCCACGCTGATCCGTCTGCTCAATCGTCTCATCAGCCCCACCAGTGGCGAGATCCTGGTCAGGGGCCGCGACATCGCCCGGCTGGACGCAGCGTCGCTGCGCGAGGTACGGGCCAAGCACATCGGCATGGTGTTCCAGAGCGTCGCCCTGCTGCCACACCGCACGGTGCTGGAAAACGCCGCGTTCGGCCTAGAAGTGCAAGGCGTGGCCAAGGGCAAGCGCCATGAGGTGGCCGGCGCGGCCCTGGCCAAGGTCGGGCTGAGCGACTGGGCCAACCGCTACCCCAGCGAGCTGTCCGGCGGCATGCAGCAGCGCGTCGGCCTGGCCCGGGCGATTGCCTCGGACCCGGAAGTGATCCTGATGGACGAGCCGTTCAGCGCGCTCGACCCGTTGATCCGCCGGCAGTTGCAGGACGAGTTCCGGCAACTGACCAAGTCCCTGGGCAAGTCGGCCGTCTTCATCACCCACGACCTGGAAGAGGCCATCCGCATCGGCGACCGCATCGCCATCATGAAGGACGGGGTCATCATCCAGGAAGGCACGGCCGAAGAGATCGTCCTCGATCCGGCCGACGACTATGTGGCCGAATTCGTCGCCGGCATCTCGCGGCTGCATCTGGTCAAGGCCCACTCGATCATGCAACCGCTGGCCGACCACCGTGCCCGGTATCCGCACCAGGATCCCGAGCAACTGGAATGTGCCAGCCCGGACAGCGACCTGCACAGCCTGATCGACCTGTTGATCCGCTCGGGGCACGACGCCGTAGGCGTGCGCGAGCACGGTGCGCTGGTAGGCGTGATCAGCCAGCGTGACCTGCTGCGCGCCGTGCAGGGCGTGCCTCCCGACCAGGCCGCCGTGCAGCCGCCTCTGTCCGTGGGAGGTCTGGCATGAACCCCACAGACTTCGCCTCTGCGTTCGACGAGACCGTCGACAACGGCCTGATGTGGCTGTCCGACAATGCTGCAGACCTGTTCGACCTGTTCAACGACGTGCTCAAGGCCGTCTACCAGGCGGTCTACACCGTGTTCGAGTGGCCGCCATTCTATGTCGTGGCGCTGCTGTTCGCCGTGCTGGCCTGGCGCCTGGCCGGCTGGCGCTTCGCCTTGGGCACCCTCCTCGCCCTGACGCTGTGCGCGATGATGGGCTTGTGGCCGCAGACCATGAGCACCCTCGCTCTGGTCCTCACCGCCACCTGCCTGGCCTTGCTCATCGGCGTGCCGTGCGGCGTGATCGCCGGGCTGTCCCCTGCGGTCAACCGCGTCTGCGAACCGGCTCTGGACCTGGTGCAGACCCTGCCACCCTACATCTACCTGCTGCCTGCCATCGCGCTGCTCGGTTACGGCACCGGCACGGCCCTGGTGGCGACGGTCATCGTCGCCGTGCCCCCGGTGCTGCGCCTCACCGCACTGGGCGTGCGCATGACCCCTCAGGCCTTTCTCGAGCTGGGTAACGCCAGCGGCACCACCGGCTGGCAGCAGTTCGTCAAGATTCGCCTGCCGTTTGCGCTGCCCAGTATCAGGACGGGCATCAACCAGAGCCTGATGATGGCCTTCGGCATGGTGGTGATTGCGGGTATCGTCGGCTCCGGTGGGCTGGGCGAGGTGATCTACAGCGCCATCCGTACCCTGGACATCGCCCGCTCCATCAACGCTGCCATCGCCATCGTGGTCCTCACCCTGGTTCTCGACCGTCTGGCCCAAGGCCGTCACCGCGACTCCGAGGAGGCTGGTCATGGCGCTCACTGACCTGAACCTGTCCCCTGGCGCCTACCTGGCGCCGCTGTTCGACTGGCTGAACACCCACCTGCACGGGCTGTTCGCGGCCATCGGCCATTTCGTCGAGACGATGCTCGGCGGGATCGAGGCGCTGCTCCTGCTGCCGCCGTTCTACGCGATGATCGCCGGGGTGTGCCTGTCGACGGCGCTGTTCATCAACCTGCGCAGTGCCGTACTGGCCGGCGTGCTGCTGGGCTTCTGCTGGCTCAGTGGCTTCTGGACCGCGTCCATGCAGACCATCGCCCTGGTGTCGGTGGCGGTGATCATCGCCGTGGCCGTGGCATTTCCCTTGGGCGTGCTGGCCGCTCGCGTGAAACGCATCGACAACGCGCTCGGCCCCGTGCTGAACGTCATGCAGACCGTGCCGCCCTGGGTCTACCTGATCCCGGCCGTGATCATCTTCAGCCTGGGCAAGGTCCCGGCGATCATGGCCACCATCATCTACGGCATTCCGCCCATGCTGCGCCTGACCACCCTGGGCTTTCGCCAGGTGCCCAAGGACCTGCTGGAGCTTGGGCAGGCCACCGGCGCCAAGCCGAGCACCATCCTGTTCAAGATCGAACTGCCCAGCGCCATGCCCACCCTGCTGGTGGGCTTGAACCAGTGCATCCTGATGTCCCTGGCCATGGTGGTGCTGGCCGGGCTGGTGGGTGCTGGCGGGCTCGGCGCCGAAGTGACACGCGGCCTGACCCGCATGGAAATGGGCCTCGGGCTGCGTGCAGGGTTGGCGATCGTGGCAGTGGCGCTGCTGCTCGACCGGCTGTCGCGCGGCCTGCTCAGCCGCCGAGCGAGCCCGCTGCGTTCATAAGCCCGGCCTACACGGCGGGTCGTGCCGGCCCGCCTTTTCAATTGCCTGAACGAAGAGAAACACCCGTTGCGTCCGACTCGTAGCTTCAGTACCGCCCTCAATGGGCACAACGTGCGCTTCACGCCCGCGGTAGCGTCACCCCCCCGTCCACAGACGCGCGTGGGTTTTCTGCTGCTGGAGCACTTTTCCCTGCTGGCGTTCACCCAGGCGCTGGACACCTTGGTGACGGCCAACCTGATCCAGCCGCAGGCCTGCGTCAGCACGACCTTCAGCCTGAGCGCCCAGCCTGTCACCAGCGACCTGGGTATCGTCATCACCCCCGACGCACGGCTCGATACCAGCCTCAGGATGCCTCTGGACCTGCTGGTGGTCTGCGGCGGCCTGCGCACCGCGCTGGCGGCCTCTCCCGACCTGAATGCATGCCTGCAAGGGCTGGCGCGCAAGGACGTGGCCCTGGCCGGGCTCTGGAATGGTGCCTGGTTCCTGGGGCAGGCCGGATTGCTGGACGGTTACCGCTGCGCCGTGCACCCCGAGCACCGCGGCGCCGTGGCGGAAATCGCCCGCCACAGCCATGTCGGCACCGACAGCTTCGTGGTGGACCGTGACCGGCTGAGTGCGGCCAGCCCGGGCGGCGCGTTCACCATGGTGCTGGAATGGCTGGGTCAACGACGAGGCACGGCCTTGACCGAGGGCATCACGGCCATCCTGGCGTTCGAGTCCTCGCGTTATCGGCGTACCCTGCCGGCGCCCCAGGCCAACATCAGCGAACCCTTGCGCGAGGCGATCCATCTGATGAGCGCGAACCTGGAGGAGCCCCTGAGCCAGGACCAGATAGCCACCTACGTCGGCCGCTCGAAGCGGCAGATCGGTCGCCTGTTCCAGCATCAGCTCGGCACGACGCCGGTGCGCTACTACATGGAGCTGCGCATCACCGAAAGCCGGCGCATGCTGCAGCACTCCGACCTGCCGCTGCTGGGCGTGGCGGTGGCCTGCGGCTTCGTCTCCGCCAGCCATTTCAGCAAGTGCTACACCGCGTTCTTCGGTCACAGCCCTTCGAAGGAAAAGCGCTTCGGTTGCGTCAAAAGCCGGCAGCGCGAATCAGGTCGGTAGTGTCCGCTCGCCGCTTGACAACGAGCGGACGCTGCCCTGCTAGACGGTCTCGACCTTCGTCAGCCGTGATGCCCGTTCGTGACGTCGGCTGGTGAAGGGCGAAGAGACCGTCGGGCTTTCCAGACGTCGTCATTGTCATCCTGATCCCTGCTTTTGCTTTTGTTAGGGGTGAGGTGCCGCACGCTGAGGTGCCGCACCGTTTCACCCTGGAAAGCGCGAACGGAGGTCAATCGACGGATTCGGTCATCCAGTGGGCTCAGACGGACATCGTCCGCCATTGCCGAACGTCAGTGGGCCGAAGTCTTGCGACGCCCGCCGAGCAAGGTGGCCAGCACTACCAGCGCCGCCCCTGCGCCCATCCGCAGCGAGGGTTGCTCGTCGAACAGCCACCAGGCGCACGCGATGGCATACACCGGCTCCAGAGCGATGATCATGCCCGCCGTGCGTGCTTGCAGCCCATTGAGGCTCCTGACGAACAGGAACTGCGACAGCCCGGTGCAGAACACGCCCAGCAGCGCCAAGGCCACCCAATCGTCGGCCCGCAGACCGGCATTGTCCAGATGGCTGAAGGCGAACGGCACCATCAGCACCGCCACCACCACGTTCTGCCAGAACGCAACCTGCATGGCGTTCATGCCAGCCGTGCGACGCCGGTTGGCCACGGCCAGCAGCGCGAAGGACAAGCCCGAGGCCAGCCCCCAGAGCAGGCCGACCGTGCCCTCGTCGTGCAGATCGAACGACGGCACGACCAGGACCAGCCCTGCCGTCACCATCATCAGCAGCATACTTTCGGTCTTGCCGATGCGCTCACGGAAGATCAGCAGGTCCACCAGTGCGATGAATGCCGGGAAGCTGGCGAAACCCAGGGTGGCCATCGCCACGCCGCCCACTTTCACGGCGATGAAGAAGGTCACCCAATGGGCGGCCAGCAGGGTCCCCGTCAGGCCGATCACAGGCACGGTGCGCCAGCTCAAGGCGTCCAGCAGGCGAGTGCCTTGCAAACCGGCGACGAACCCTAGCGCGATGAAGGCAAACGCTGCGCGGCCGAAGGTGATCACGCTGGCATCGGCGAGGATCAGCGCGCCCAGGATACCCGTGAGGCCGAACAGCACGGCGGCGACGTGTGCGGCGAGCAAGGCGTTGCGATGACCGGTGGAGGCACCGGTACTGGGGGCAGAAGTAACGATCATGGCAGTCAAGTCTTCAATGAGCGCGCGAACGCGGTCCGCGCGATGGCGCGCGGCGTTGGTGGAAAAGGATAATTATCGTTATAGGGGCTACCGGAGGACCGGTGCGAAGGGCGCCGCAGCGTTGGAATTGTGAGACGAGGCTGCTTACTCGGAGAACCGCGACCGTTCGCCTGTGGCGCGAGGCGAGTGGTCGCGTGAATTATCGAGGCCAGGAGAGGTGTTCAACCGTTCGAAGACGACGCAGCGTTGTTCGAAAGGGACGTCGCTGCGTACGGCACAGGCACGAATGCCCTGATGATCCGCAGGCGTCCGGCCTGGAGCGTCAGCGATGAGCCGAGCGAAGACGATGCACCCTGGTGTAGATGTGGCAAGCCGTAGGTGGGAGCAGGCTTGCCTGCGATGCAGGCGGCGACGGGCCGGACGCCATCGCGGGCAAGCCCGCTCCCACACAGGCCCGTGACGGCCGTTTTCACTGCGGCGTGGTCATGGGTATTTGGACTGCATCGCTGATCTGACAGACCTATGCGATCTGTGTGGGAATCCGTCCGCCGCCTTGGCGCCGCGCTGTCGCGCAGAGAACATGGCGATAGCTGGCATGGCTAGAGGCTTTATCTCTGATCAATTTCTGGGGCCGCTTTGCGGCCCATCGCGGCACAGGGGCCGCTCCTACACCCGTAGCTCCACCGCCAGCGTTACAGGCTATCGCGGTTCCTGAGCGGCCCCTGCCGGGGCGCCGGACCGGCCGCGATTGGGCCCGCAGGGCCCACAAAATTCTGAGACTATTCACTTTAAAATCAACAAGATATTTTATGTTCTATAAGAGCGGGTTCGCCCGCGATGTAGGCGACGCCTGGCAGGGCCCTATCGCCGGCAAGCCAGCTCCCACCCAGATCTCGGAAGCCATATCAAGGACATGGTAGTGGTCGGCGCCGTGAGCCACCTCACCCATGATATTGACATATTTCGATATGCAGAATAGGCTGCCCACCCTTCATCTGACGCACCGCCAAGCCGTCAATCAATACATCTAGAAATCTAGATATCTGGAATCACAATGAACGTCTCTCCCCTGTTCGACCCCGTACAATTGGGCACCCACACCCTGAAGAACCGCATTGTCCTGCCGCCCTTGACCCGCTCGCGCAGCTCGCAACCCGGCAACGTACCCAACGACCTGATGGCCACCTACTACGCCCAGCGCACGAGCGCCGGCTTCATGGTGACCGAGGGCACGCAGATCGAGCCGCGTGGCCAGGGGTATGCCTGGACGCCGGGCATCCACAGTCGGCAACAGATCGAGGGATGGCGCACCGTCACAGACGCCGTGCATGCCCAGGGCGGTGTCATCTTCGCCCAGCTGTGGCACGTCGGTCGGGTCTCCCACACCTCGCTGCAGCCGGGTGGCGAAGCGCCGGTCGCGCCGTCCGCCATTGCCGCGACGGCCGTGAAGGTGTTCATCGAGACCGGCCCGGGCACCGGCGAGCTGGCCGAGCCGTCCGTACCGCGGGCGCTGTCCACGGCCGAGGTCAAGGACATCGTGCAGCTGTATGCGCAGGCCGCCCGCAATGCGTTGGAGGCTGGCTTCGACGGCGTGGAGATCCACTGCGCCAATGGTTACCTGGTCAACCAGTTCATCTCGGCGCACAGTAACCAGCGCACCGATGAATATGGCGGATCCCTGGGCAATCGCCTGCGCTTTCTGCAGGAGGTGACCGAAGCGGTGGCCGGCGTGGTCGGTCGTGAGCGCGTCGGCGTTCGCTTCGCGCCGTTGTTCGCTTCCACCGACGAGGAACGCGTCTACCTGGGGCTGGTGGAAGACGATCCCCATGAGACCTACCTGGAAGCGGTCAAGGTGCTCGAGCGGATCGGCATCGCCTACCTCTCGTTGGCCGAAGCCGACTGGGACGATGCACCGGAGCTACCGGACGACTTTCGCCGCGACGTGCGCCAGGCCTTCAGCGGTCGCATCCTGTATGCCGGCGGCTACACCGTCGAGCGCGGGCTGCGCGTGGTCGGTGCAGGCTGGGGTGACCTGATCGCCTTTGGCCGTCCTTTCATCGCCAACCCGGACCTGCCCGAGCGCATCGCCCATCAGTGGCCGCTCAACGCGCTGGACGCGAGCACGATGTACGGGGGCACCGAGGTGGGCTACACCGACTATCCTCGCTACCCAGGCTGACCCTGAAGCGCCGCGCCTGGCGCACCTGGGCGCGGCCAATCTGGCGAAGGCTGGGAGTGGCCCCTGGAAATGTCGTACTATCGCGAAAATTCGTTTTGGCCATGACCATGAGCATCGACGTCAGCGAAGCGCTGAAAGCCCTCGACAACCCTACCCGCCTGACCATTCTCAACTGGCTCAAAGACCCGCGTACGCACTTCCCCGAGCAGGAAGTGGACCCGGAGCAGGTGGGTGTCTGCGTGAGCATCATCCAGAAGCGCGTGGGCCTGTCGCAGTCGACGGTCTCGCTCTACCTGACCTCGCTGCAACGCGCCCAGCTGGTGACCTCGCAGCGGATCGGGCCCTGGACGTACTACAAGCGTCACGACGCCAACATCGCCCGCCTCCTGGAACAGTTGCAGACGATGATCTGACACGCGCCCTACTCGGCTTCGGGCGTGTAGACGCTGACCGCTTTCGCATCCACCGCCTTGGGCAACAACCGCTCCTTGAAGAACGCATCGGCGATGTGCTGCTGCTCCGCCAGGTTGTCCACGGTCACCGGCTGCACGTCGTAGCTGCGCCGGGCATTGGCCTGCTGCACCGTGGCACTATCCAGGTTGCCCCACAAAGGTCCGAGGATCCGCGCCGCTGCGGCAGGGTTGGCCTTGGTCCAGACCCCCACCTCACGCAGCGCGTCATACACCTGCTGCACGACCTCGGGATGCGCCTGGGCATAGTCGCTGCGGGCCAGGTAGTAGCGCTGGTAGCTGGCCAGTTCACGCCCGTCGGCCAGGATGCGGGCGTGCTGCTGGCGCTGGGCACTGGCCACGTAAGGGTCCCAGGTCACCCAGGCATCGACCTTGTGGTTCTCGAAGGCCGCACGCCCATCGGCCGGGATCAGGTAGGCGGGGGTGATGTCCTTGAAGGTCAGGCCAGCCTTTGCCAGGGCCTGGATCAACAGGTAGTGGCTGCCGGCCGCCTTGGTCACGGCCACACGCTTGCCCTTGAGGTCGGCCAGGGTCTTGAGCGGCGAGTCGGCCGGCACGAGGATCGCCTGGGCCGTCGGCGAGGGCGTCTCCCGGGCGAAATAGGTCAGTTGCGCACCGGCGGCCTGGGTGAACACGGGCACGGTATCGGCCACGTCCGCCGACAGGTCGACGTTGCCCAGGTTCAGCGCCTCCAACAATGGCAATCCGCTGGGAAACTCATGCCAGGAGACGCGGATGCCCTCGGCGTTCAGGCGCTGCTCCAGGCTGCCACGGGCCTTGAGCAGCGTCAGCAAAGTCGAGGATTTCTGGTAGCCGATGCGCACGGTCTGGTCGGCGTGGGCCAGGGCCGGCAGCACGGCGCTGACCAGCAGCGCCAGGCCGAGCCGGCGCAAGGGGGAAAGGGTCATGGGAGGGTCTCCAGGGTCAGGGTTGCGTCGCCAGCTGCGGGTCGTTCGGCACCACGAAGCCTTGGGCGAACGTGGGCGTCACGTCGAGACGTGCGTTCATCAGGCGATGGGCATGGTAGAAATCGGCCGTGGCCTGTTGCTCGGCTATGGTTTTGGAGTCGATCGCCTGCCAGCGCAGATGCCGCCGCTCGAATTGCAGGCGCGCGGCGTTCTCGGGGAAGCCGATGATCGCGGCCAGGGTCTTCGAGTAGCTGTCCAGGTGCTGGTTGGCCCAGACCTGTGCGCCTGCCAGGCGCGTGAGGTAGTCCTGCAAGGCGGCACGGCGCTCGGCATCGTCCAGCGCTGCGTCGGTCGCGGCCAGGAAACTGTTGCCGCTGGACAGGCCACGCCCGTTGACCAGCACCCGGCCCTGCCCGCTCAGTTCGGCCAGCGCGGTGTACGGCTCCCAGGTCGCCCAGGCATCCACCGAGCCATTGGCCAATGCGATCTTGGCATCCACCGGCCCCAGGAAGCGGAACTCCACGTCCTGCTCGCTCAACCCGGCCTGGTCCAGCGCCTTGAGCGCCAGGTGATGGCCGATCGAACCCCGGCCAGTGGCGATACGCTTGCCCTTGAGGTCGGCTGCGCTGTGCAGGGACGCATCCGGGCGCACCAGCAAGGCCGTGCCATAAGGGTCTGAAGTGTCCACGGCGATGGCCTTGACCGGCGCGCCCGAGGCCAGCACGAACAACAGCGGTGCATCGCCGATGATGCCGGCGTCGATGGCGCCAGCGTTCAGCGCTTCGGCCAGGGGCGCGGCGGCAGGGAACTCGGCCCAGCGGATGTCGTATGGCAGGTCGCGCAAGGCGTCGGCTGCTTCCAGCTGGGCACGCATGTTGCCCTTCTGGTCGCCGATGCGCAGGGTCAGGCGTTCGGCAGCGGCGGCCTGGCTGGCCAGCAGCACGGCCGCTACCAGGGTGAGCAGCGTCGATCGGATGGACATGGCGTTCCTCGGTGTCTGGACAGGCTGCGTCGTGCAGCCTTGGCCGAGCGACTCTAACGGGATCTAATCGATAAATTAAATTGATTTTAGGAATAACCTAATATGCGTTTTTATCCGATAGAATCCTGAGTGCGATGAGGCCAGTGCCTCGTGTACCCATCTCACCTGTGAGCCCCGCCGATGAAAATCGATGATATGGACGCCTTCGTGGCGGTCATCCGTTGCCAGTCCACCAACCTGGCCGCCGAAGCCCTGCAACTGACGCAACCGGCCATCACCCGGAGGGTGCAGAACTTCGAGCAAGACCTGGGCACCACCCTGCTCGACCGCCACACCAAACCGCTCAAACCCACCCCCATGGGGCTGCGGGTGTACGAGCAATGCAAGGCCATCCTGCGCGAGATCGACGCGCTGCGCGAACTGGTGGCCCATGAAGGGGCACCCTCGGGCACCCTGCGCCTGGGCGTGCCCCAGACCTTGGGCGACGTGGTGCTGCTCGATGCCCTGGCGCAGATCCGCGAGGCCTACCCACCCCTGCGGACCCAGGTCAGCAGTGGCTGGGGCAGCAGCCTCATCACGCGCATGGAAAACGGCGAACTGGATGCCGCCGCGGCCCTGTTCCCGGCGGGCAAGATCTTCCCCGAGGGCATCGCCAGCCAGTCGCTGGGGCGGATGCCGCTGAAGGTGGTGGCCGCCAAGGGCAGCGCCAAGCGTACCCAGACGCTCAAGGACTGCTACGCCCGCGGCTGGGTGCTCAACCCCGATGGGTGCGGCTTCCGGGCCGGCTTGCAACGGGCGTTGAGCGAGCAAGGGCTGAGCCTGTCGATCAACCTGGAGACCTTCGGCACCGAGCTGCAGCTCGGGTTGGTGGCCAATGGACAAGGGTTGGGGCTGGTGCCCGAGCCACTGCTCGCGGCCAGCCGCCACCACGAGGCCCTGGACGTGCTCAACGTCAGCGACTTCAAGCCGCAGGTGGACCTGTGGCTGTTCCATCCCCGCTACCTCGGCAACCTGCAAGAGCCCGTGGAGCTGTTCGGCAAGATCGCTGGGGGTAAGCTGGCGGGATGACCTGTCGATCGCCGGACCATTGTCCGGCAAGCGGGATGCAGCACGGTTTGAGCTGCAGCCATGCCTATGCCAACAAGCTGCACGTGTATGGGTGGGAGCTGGCTTGCCAGCGATAGGGCCCTGTCAGGCGCCGCCTGCATCGCGGGCAAGCCCGCTCACAGGTGACCGCGATAGCCTGCAACCCCGCGGTGGGGCTACGGGTGTGGGCGGCCCCCGTGCCGCGACTGGGCCCGCCAGGGCCCACATTAGCACTTGGCAGAAACCATAGAATCTCCCACAAGCTGCTGGCGCAGCCATGCCTATATCAACAAGCTGCAGAGGTCAGGGTGGGAGCTGGCTTGCCAGCGATAGCGTCCTGTCAGGCAGCGCCATGCATCGCGGGCAAGCCCGCTCCTATACAAGGGATGCGTCAGCCTGCCACGCCTGCAAAACAGTTCAAACCGTAGAACGCTTGAACGTCGGGATCGCCAAACCCAGGCTTTCGCGCAAGGTCGTGCCTTCGTAGGCCGTACGGTACAGCCCGCGCTCCTGCAGCAACGGCACCACCTGCTCGGTGAAGCGGCGGAACTGCTCCGGGTGGCCGATGTAGATGTTGAACCCGTCCAGGGCCCGTGCTTCGAACCACTCGGCCATCTTGGCCGCCACGGTGTCAGCCGATCCGACGAATGCCCCGGGTCGCAACTGACGCCCGAACTCGACGGCCTGACGCAGGCTAAAGCCCTTGTCCCGGGCCTGGTCGGCAATGCGCTTGGCATTGGTGAAGAAGCTGCTGCGTGCCGACTCGAGGCTCTCCTGCGGAAACGGCGCATCCAGGTCGTACTGGCTGAAGTCATGCCAGCCGAAGTTGCGCCCGAACTCCTTCAGCGCCAGCTCGAAACTGTGGTCGGCCTGATGGTAGTGGCGCTCGATCTCCCGTGCCTGATCATCGTCGTCGCCGACGTAGATCTCCGCGCCCGGCAGCACCAGCAACTGCTCCGGGTCGCGCCCCAGGCGCGCGGCACGCCCCTTGATGTCGCGGTAGAACGCCTGCCCCTGCTCTAGGCTCGCTGCATGGGTGAACACCACATCGGCCGTGGCCGCACCCAGGTCACGCCCCTGTTCGGAGTCCCCGGCCTGGAAGATCACCGGCTGCCCCTGGGGCGAGCGCTGGATGTTCAGCGGGCCGGTCACCGAGAAGTGTTCGCCCTTGTGGTGCAGGGCGTGGAGCTTGGCCGGGTCGAGAAAGCGGCCGCTGGCCCGGTCACGTGGGAAGGCATCGTCCTCATAGGAGTGCCACAGCGCCTGCACCACCTTCACGTGTTCTTCGGCCCGGGCGTAACGGGTGTCGTAATCGTAGTGCTCGTCCAGCCCGTAGTTGCCGGCGGTGCCCGCGTCGCCGCTGGTGACCACGTTCCAGCCGGCGCGGCCCTTGCTGATCAGGTCCAGCGAGGCCAACCGGCGCGCGACGTTGAACGGCGCGTTGTAGGAGGTGGTGAGGGTCCCGACCAGGCCCAGGCGCCGAGTGCTGACGGCCAGGGCCGAGAGCAGGGTCAGCGGTTCCAGGCGGTTGAGGTAATGGGACGGCGAGCCCGGCGTGATGAACTGGCTGTCGACGATGAACATCAGGTCGAACAGCGCGCGCTCGGCCTGCTGGGCGATGTCGATGTACCAGTCGATGTTGACGCTGGCATCGGCCGGTAGCGCAGGGTCGAGCCACAGGTTGTGCCGGCCGGGGCCGCCGCAGCCCATGGTCAGGGCGCCGAGTTTGATCTGTCGTGTGCGCATCAAAGGTCTCCTTGACGTCGAGGTCATGGGCTCAGGGCTGGCGATCGGTTTGGCCGAGGGCCGTGCCGAAAGAGGTGTCGAACAGGTCTTTTGCCGGGTAGGCCTTGATCAGCCCGAGCCCGGCGAAGAAGTCCACGGTCTTCTGCGCATCGACGATCACCTGGGGCGTCAGCGGCGCCAGGTCGGTGCGCGCGCGGGCGAACCAGGCGCGGGCGATGTCGCGGTCGGCACGGGTACGTTTGGCCCAGGCATCGGCATAGGCCTCGGTGTGGGCCGGGTCGCTCAGGGTCCAGTCGCGGGCCTTCTTCAGCCGCTGGAGAAAGTCGCTGATCTGCGCACGCTTCTGCTCGGCGGCCTTCTGGTTGGCCACCACGAAGCTCTGCGCCGGGATCACACCCTCGGCGGTCGCCAGCACACGGGCGCCCTGGCGCTCCTGCTGGGTGACGTAGGGTTCCCAGGTGGCGATCACATCCACCGAACCACCGTCCAGGGCATGGGAGGCGTCCAGCGCGCTGAGGTAGCGCAGCTCGAGGGCATCGCGCGGGACGCCGGCCTTGTCCAGGGCGCTGAACAACAGCTGCTGGCTCCACGAACCCTTCCAGATCGCCGCACGCTTGCCGCGCAGGTCCTGCAGGCTGTGGATCGATGAGTCCTTGCGGGCCAGGATGGCCACGCCGTCGAGGTTCTGGCGACTGACCGCGATCACCTTGATCGGCGCGCCAAGCGCCCCGAGGAACAACGGGGGCGCATCGCCCAACAGGCCGATGTCGAGGCTGCCGACGTTGAGCGCTTCGGCCACCGGGGAGCCTGCGGTGAACTGCTTCCAGTCCAGGGTGTACGGCACATCGTCGAGCACCCCCGCCGCCTCCATCACCGCGCGGGCGTTGTAGCTTTGGTCACCGACCACCAGGGTCTGGGCGGCGGCGGCGAGGCTGAAGGTGGTGGCCAGCACGGTAGCGGCCAGCTGTTTGAAGTAGCGCACGGTCGTCTCCTGAGGCCCTGAACAGGGCCATGAGGACGATCCGCGCGTGCGGTCTCATCGGTAGGGGGATATAGCGATAAAGAATCGGTAAGAAACTTTTAATAATCTAAAGCCCTGAAGGAACGCTGTGAAATGCACATTGGGCATAACCTAATGCCTTTTTAATCTCCTCATTAAATGCGCAAAAATCATATTAGCTTAGTCATATTTTGCATTTATAGAATATAAAGAAGTTTGCTAGTGTTCAGTCCATACCTGAACGCCGAGTCCGAACCATGACCGATTTTCTGCGCCTGGAGCGCTTGCGCCACTTCATCGACCGCCTGGCTACCGTGCTCGACGAGCAGCCCGACGAAGCCGCCCTGCTCGACCGCGGCCAGGCGCTGCTGGCGGACCTGGTCAGCCATGACGACTGGCTACCCGAGGACCTCGCCCAACCTGACCCGGAGCGCTACCGGCAGTACCTGTTGCACTGCGACTCGCGCCAGCGCTTCTCGGTGGTGAGCTTCGTCTGGGGCCCTGGGCAACGCACGCCGATCCATGACCATCAGGTCTGGGGGTTGATCGGGATGCTGCGTGGCGCCGAACTGGCGCAGGGTTTCGTCCGCGATGACCAGGGCGGGCTGGTGCCCGACGGCGCGGCGGTACGGCTGCTGCCTGGCCAGGTGGAAGCGGTCTCGCCACGCATCGGCGACATCCACCAGGTGAGCAATGCCTTCACCGACCAGGTGTCGATCAGCATCCACGTCTACGGCGGCAACATCGGCGCGGTCCGGCGTGCGGTGTACGCCCCCGACGGCAGTGCAAAACCGTTCATTTCCGGCTACTCCAACGCCCACCTTCCCAACCTCTGGGACCTGTCCAAAGAGAACCCCGCCCCATGACCTCGCCCGTTACCCGGCAGTACCCCGACATCCACCGCGCCTTGCTGGCCCAGGAAGAACTGGCCTTGATCGATGTGCGTGAAGAAGACCCGTTCGCCCAGGCGCATCCCCTGTTCGCCGCCAATCTCCCCTTGTCGAAACTGGAGCTGGAGGCGTACGCCCGGATCCCCCGGCGTGACACGGCCATCACCGTCTACGACGACGGTGAAGGGCTCGCGGCCATCGCTGCGCAACGCCTGCAAGACCTGGGGTACAGCGATGTCGCCGTGCTCGAGGGCGGGCTGGACGGTTGGCGCGCTGCCGGTGGCGAGCTGTTCCGCGACGTCAACGTGCCAAGCAAGGCCTTCGGTGAGCTGGTGGAAAGCGTGCGCCACACGCCATCCCTGGCGGCCGAACAGGTCCAGGCCCTGCTTGACGACAACGCCGACGTGGTGGTGCTCGATGCGCGACGGTTCGACGAATACCAGACCATGGGCATTCCGGGCGGCATCAGCGTGCCGGGCGCCGAACTGGTGCTGCGCGTGGCCGAGCTGGCACCAGACCCGACGACCCAGGTGATCGTCAACTGCGCTGGACGCACCCGCAGCATCATCGGCACCCAGTCGTTGGTCAACGCGGGTATTCCCAACCCGGTGGCGGCCCTGCGCAACGGCACCATCGGTTGGACCCTGGCGGGCCAGGCGCTGGCGCATGGGCAGGACCGTCGCTTCGCCGACGTCACCTCGCACACCCGGACCCAAGCCTCGCAGCAGGCCCGTGGGGTGGCCGACCGCGCCGGTGTCCTGCGCCTGGACCGCGCCGGGCTGGGGCGCTGGCAGGCCGACGCGGGCCGCACCACTTACCTGTTCGATGTCCGCACCCCTGAGGAATACAGCGCCGGCCACCTGCCCGGTAGCCGCTCGACACCGGGCGGGCAACTGGTGCAGGAGACCGACCATGTCGCCAGTGTGCGTGGGGCGCGTCTGGTGCTGGTGGACGATGACGGTGTGCGCGCCAACATGACCGCCTCGTGGCTGGCGCAGATGGGCTGGCAGGTCGCCGTGCTCGACGGCCTGACCCCGACGGACTTCAGCGCCCAGGGCGACTGGCAGCCACCCCTGCCGGCGCTGCCCGAGGTGCGGGACATCACTGTCGAGCAACTGGCCCATTGGCGCAACGAGGCCGGCACCGTGGTATTGGACTTCACCACCAGCGCCAACTACGTCAAGCGTCACATCCCTGGCGCCCACTGGGTGATCCGCGCCCAGCTGGCCGAGGCCCTGGAGCGCCTGCCCCAGGCCGAGCGCTACGTGCTGACCTGCGGCAGCAGCCTGCTGGCCCGCTTCGCCGCCCGCGACCTGCAGGCGCTGACGCGTACGCCGGTCCATGTGCTCACAGGGGGTACCGCCGCCTGGGTCGCGGCAGGACAGCCGGTGGACAGCGGTGAAGCCCACCTCGCCGTGGCGCGCAGCGACCGCTACCGACGCCCCTACGAGGGGACCGACAACCCGCGCGAAGCGATGCAGGGCTATCTGGACTGGGAGTTCGGCCTGGTCGCCCAACTGGAACGCGACGGCACCCACGGGTTCAGGGTGCTGTGACAGGCGACCTCAGGTTCAGCACGCGCAAGACGCCGATGTCGGCGCGTGCTGCACAGCCGGCTCGGTCGACAGACTGAAGCCTTCATCGCACCAGCCGGTGATGCCGCCGAGCATTTCCTTCACCCCATGGCCGAGCTGAGCCAGGCGTGCGGCGGCGCGGTGGGCGCCATTGCAGTGCGGTCCCGCGCAGTAGACGACGAACAAGGTCCCGGCAGGAAACGCCGCCAGGCGCTCGGCCGTCAGGGTCCGGGTCGGCAGGTTCAGCGCGCCGGGAATGTGCCCGGCCGCGAACGCCTCGGCGTTGCGTACATCGACCAGCACGAAGTCGACCTGACCGGTCTGCTGGCTGTGGTACACGTCCGAACAATCGGTCTCGAAGCGCAGGCGTTCGCTGAAGTACGCGAACGCCTCGGCGGCGGGGGCTGGCGGCGTAAGTGTGATCAGGCTGGACATGGCATCGCTCCTGGCAAGATGAGGGTCGGGCCACTGTAGGCGGACCGTCGAGTGCGCTACAGTGGCGAACTCGACAGTCACCGGTGATTTCCCGCCAAATGCACGACACGTCCGGTTTGGTCGCCATCCTGGCCTACGATGGCCTGTGTACCTTCGAATTCGGCATCGCCATCGAACTCTTCGCCCTGCCCCGGCCCGAGTTCGACTTTGCCTGGTACCGGCATTGCGTGGTCGCGGTCGACGCAGGTCCGATGCACGCCCTCGGCGGTTTCACCGTCACCGCCGATGCGGGCCATGAGGCACTGCTCGAGGCGCAGACCATCATCGTCCCCGGCTGGCGAAACCGTGCCGAGCGTCCCCCCCAGGCCCTGCTGGATGCCTTGTGCAGCGCGCATGCACGCGGGGCCCGGCTGCTGTCCATCTGCTCCGGCGCCTTCGTGCTGGCCGCCGCCGGGCTGCTCAATGGCAAGCGTGCGACCACGCACTGGCGTTACTGCGAGGAGCTGGCGGCACGCTTCCCCGCCATCGCGGTGGACCCTGCCGTGCTCTACGTGGACGATGGTCAGGTCATCACCTCGGCCGGCAGCGCAGCCGGCATCGACGCCTGCCTGCACCTGGTCGAACGCGATTTCGGGGCGCAGGTCGCCAACAGCGTGGCCTGCCGCCTGGTCATGGCGCCGTTACGCGCTGGCGGGCAGGCGCAGTTCATTCCGGCGCCGGTCGCCCGGACGCCACGGCAGGACCTGGCAGCCCTGCTCGATTGGGCACGCGAGCGCCTGCACGAGCCACTGACCTTGGCTCAACTGGCGGCCAAGGCCTTGATGAGCGAGCGCACATTGCTACGCCGCTTCAACGAAGCGACCGGTATGACGCCCAAGCGCTGGCTGCAGCACGCACGCCTGGCACAGGCGCGCGCGCTGCTCGAAGGCAATGGGCTCAACCTGGAACGCATCGCCGAGCGCTGCGGATTCGCTTCGGTCGAAAGCTTCAGGGTGGCGTTTCGTAAGGGGGTCGGTGTAGCGCCTTCGGTCTATCGGGACAGTTTCGGTCGCTGAGCCTGCCCTCGCGCAGCGCTGATGGCGAGGGCACGTCGGGAACGCTCGAGCCGTTCATGGGCAAGCCCTGGGTAAGGGTATCCAGAGACGCTCGGACGGCGAGTCATCGTACAACCCGCCAGGCCTTGATCGTCAAGCGCCCTCGACGCAGACGATCAAGGGAACGGGTCACGGCCGTTTCTGCGGCTTGCCGAACACAGCGTCCACCGCTTCGGTCACCTGATTCACCGCGCCGAGGTACTCGATGAGTTCCGCCGCTCGACTGCCCCTCAGGCCGGCCGTGGTCATCGTGCCTTCTTCCACGTAGGTGTACACCCCCCTGACCGCGAAGGCTTTCAGCGCGGCGATGTGCTGCGCCTGCTCCGGCAATGTGCGGGTGAAGGCTTCGCTCTCGAAGAAGCGTCGCCGTGCCAGCGGGTTTTCGAACGCCACTTCCATGATCACCAGCTCGGCGCGCTCCGCCGTGGCCGTATGGGCCACATCGGGCGACGGAGGATGGTTGCCGTCGTTCTGGAACGGCGTGCACAGGTGCAGTTTCACCTTCGGCACCGACGCGTCGCGTACCAGCACCGGGGCCAGCACGTCGCGCACGTAGGTGTGAAGATCCTCCAGGCTGCGCTTCGGACTCAGGTGGACATGGACACGGTCGGCATCGTCCAGCCCGTTCATGCGCGCGTCGTCCAGCAGGTTCAGCAGCGTGACGGAGCCTTGTGGCAGATCATAGGCCAGGGTCTCGGCGAACATGTTCTGCTCGTCGGCGAACAGCAGCGGGCTGGCCTCCTGGAAGCGTGCCTGGTCCTGCGCCGAGAGAAAACCGATCTCCACGCCGCCGTCGAGCTCGTAGTCGGCGATCTCTTCGATCCCGTCGGCCAGGGGCCAGAGATGGGCATCCTGGTTGCGCGAGAAATGGTGCTGGATGTACAGCCCCAGGCCAGGCAGCCTGGCGCACAGCGGGCCATGCACATCGCGCCAGTAGGTGGCGAAGACCTCGTGGGGCACGCGTTCCCGGCGTTTTACCGTGGTGTAGCTGTTGATGCGGATGCTCATGTTCACCTCTGCGTGGGGATCGATGCGTGCGGATGCGCGGGGCAACTGTGGTTTTCTTTCCTGATCGATGTGCTAATGCAGGACGGATTTTGTGGGCCCTAGCGGGCCCAATCGCGGCACTGGGGCCGCTCCTACACCCGTAGCTCCAACGCAGTGTTGCAGGCTCCCGTAGCTCCACTGCAGTGTCGCAAGCTATCGCGGTTACCTGTAGGAGCGGCCCCTGTGCCGCGATTGGGCCTGCAAGGCCCATGAAATCAGCCACTCCATCTTTCAGGCCCACCTGCGTCCATACCGCCCTGCTCGTAAGAGCCCCCAACCTCACCACGGTTCACTCGGCACACCCCAAGTCATCAGACATCATTTGACTAAACCCCCAGGACTTCCGAAGATGGCCAGGCACCCTACCGCTCCCTCAAACACGCCAGGGTGCCGCCAACAACAATAATCAGGATGCCCCGATGCCCCCACATGCCCCTTCCGCAGCCCCTCGCCGCCACTTCCTCAAGCAATCCCTCACCTTGGCGTCACTGGCGGCGGCCGCGACCAGCCTGCCCCGCCTCACCGCCGCGGCCGACCCCATCAGCCAGCGCTATCCCGACCCGCTCATCGAAGTCATCGACGACAGCTTCGCCGCCTATCGCATCTTCAACGCCGGTATCGAGCGACTGGCCACGGGGCTGCGCTGGGCCGAGGGGCCGCTGTGGGTCGGTGACGGCCGTTACCTGCTGGTCAGCGACATCCCCAACAACCGCATCCTGCGCTGGGACGAGATCAGCGAGACCCTGGGCGTCTACCGCCAGAACGCCAACTACGCCAACGGCCTGACCCGTGACCTGCAAGGCCGGCTGATCGTTTGCGAAGGCTCGACCACCCACACCGAAGGCCGCCGCCTCACCCGCACCGAACACGATGGCAGCCTCACCGTCCTGGCCGAGACCTTCGAAGGCAAGCGCTTCAACTCGCCGAACGACGTGGTGGTCAAGAGCGATGGCTCGATCTGGTTTACCGACCCGCCCTTCCAGATGGGCAACGACTACGAGGGCCACAAGCTGACCCCCGAGCTGCCGGATGCGGTCTACCGCATCGATGACCAGACCCTCCAGGTCACCCGGGTGATCCAGGACTTCGCCGGCCCCAACGGTCTGTGCTTCTCACCGGACGAAAGCATCCTCTACGTGGTGGAGTCACGGGCCAAACCCAACCGTATCGTCTGGGCCTACGCGGTCAAGGCCGACGGCACCCTGGGCGAGCGCCGCAGCCACATCGAGGGCACCGGCTATGGCGCCATCGATGGTCTGAAGTGCGATCTGGACGGCAATCTCTGGTGTGGCTGGGGCAGCTCGGGTGCCAAGGAAGCGAACCCGGAGCAGCTGGACGGCGTGCGGGTGTTCAACCCCAAGGGGCAGGCGATCGGTCACATTCACTTGCCGGAACGCTGCGCCAACCTGTGCTTCGGCGGCGCATCGGGCAATCGTCTGTTCATGGCCAGCTCGCGCTCGATCTATGCGCTGTACGTCAATACCCGAGGCGCCAGGCCGTCCACTGCCCAGCCCCGGACGGTCTAGGGAATGGAGGCGGTTTGAGGTAGTCTGGCCTCCTTGCCTTACCCACGTGCGTGCTGTCGATCCGGGCCTTGCCGGGCCCGGACCGATGCCGTCGAAAGGACCTCTCCATGCTCTACATCGTCATGCTCGGCGGCCGCCATCCGCGCGCCAGCATCGAAGTCCACGACGTGGTCTTCGCCCAGGGCACCACCTTGGAACAGGTCTATCCAGACCTTCGCAACGCCTGGTTCGGCAGCCCCAAGGGGCTGCACATCGACTCCTGGCTGGAAGTCGATGGCATCGAGGGCTATCGCGTCGAATTCAGCCAGGCGGCGCCGCCACCGGGCGCCCCTCGGCTGTTCTTTCTCAACCTCGGTGGCTATGAGCCGCACACCTTCGGCGAAGCCCACCGCTACCTGCTGCTGGTCGCCCCAGACAAGGCCACGGCCAAGGCCCTGGGCAAGCGGCGCATGGCGCCGAACTGGTTCAAGCCGCACACCGATGCGGTGCTGGATGTCGACGACTGCCTGCCGATCGACGCGGTCGATGGACGCTACGTGCACCTGGTCGAAGGGCCGCACCAAGGCATCGTGCAGCGCAGCGATTACCGCCTGATCTGAGGCCCCTGGCAGCGCCGATGTCGGCCAGGGGCTCGCCTGCATGGGTCAGCGTGCCGCCCAGGCGTTGAAGCGCTGCTCCAGCTCCTCGCCATGGTCGACCCAGAACTCGGCATCCACCAGGCGCGCCTGAGCCAGGTTGTCGGGCGCGGTCGGCAGTTGCGCCTGCACCTGGGCGGGCAGTTGCGCGAGCGCGTCCTGACGAATCGGGCCATAGGGGATCTGGCTGGAGAACGCCTGCTGCGTCTCGGCCTGGCTGGCGAAGGCGATGAAACGCTCGGCCAACGCCTTGTGCGGGGTGCCGCGGACGATGGCCCAGTGATCAGGGTCGTACAGGCTGCCAGGCCAGACGATGCTGAGGGTGGAGCCCTGCTGCTGGGCCGCGGCGATGCGGCCGTTGTAGGCTGCCGACATCACCACATCACCGGCTACCAGCCATTGCGGCGGCTGGGCACCGGCCTCCCACCACTGGATGCTGGACTTGATCTGATCGAGTTTCCTGAACGCCCGGTCCACGCCCTCGGGGGTGCCCAGCACGGTGTAGAGGTCATCGCGCGATACGCCGTCAGCCAGCAACGCCACTTCCAGGGTGTACTTGGCGCCCTTGCGCAATCCGCGTTTGCCGGGGAAGCGCTGGGTGTCCCAGAAGTCCTGCCAGGAGGTGGGCGCGGTGGCGAGTTTCTGCGGGTCGTAGGCCAGCACCATGGACCAGACGTAGCTCGCCACGCCACATTCGCTGACGGTGCCCGGCAGGTAGCCAGACGACTCGCCCAGCAGGTTCGGGTCGATCTTCTCGAACAGGCCTTCTTCGCACCCGCGCAGCAACTCGGGGCTTTCGACCTCGACCACATCCCAGGACACATGGCCGACGTCGACCATCGCCTTGACCTTGGACAGCTCGCCGTTGTACTCGCCCGCGATCACCTTGCCGGCGCCGCTGCGTTCGAAGGGTTGGAAGTACGCGGTCTGCTGGGCTGCCTTGGTGGCGCCGCCGAACGAGATGACGGTCAGGCGTGGCTCGTCGCTCAGCACGGGCAGGCTGATGGCGCAAAGCAACGCGGCACTGAACGACGCGGTAATGGTACGCATGGAAACTCCCTCACTCATTCTGGTTATGGTGGTGTAGAGGCAGTTGAAGCTGGAGGTCTGAAGCGCCTGACCCTCGCGGTGGCCAGGGAATGCGTTGTTATTGTGATGACGCCCACCGGACCAAGCGCGATGGGTTGGGCCGACCCACAGGCGTCCGTGACCGTGAAACGATGGTGCGCCAGCGCCGCGCGAAGGAAAACGATTAAAAATGTTCTTCGGTGTTAAGAAAAAGCTGGGCAAGGCGCCTGCAGCGCTGCGCCAGGCTGCGGTACTGTGCACATTCCATTCCCTGTGAGTCGGTCGGGTCGAGATCCCTGCCCTGAGTGCGAGGTTCCTGCGTGGCGTCCTATACCCTGCGACAACTGCGGTACTTCGTGACCACCGTCGAGGCCGGCAGCGTGGCGGAAGCCTCACGGCAGCTGTACATCGCCCAGCCGTCCATCTCCAGCGCGGTCAAGAGCCTGGAAGAGAACTTCGGCGTCCAGCTGTTCATCCGCCATCATGCCCAGGGCGTCTCGCTGACGCCGAGCGGCAAGCGCTTCTATCACAAGGCCCAGGCCCTGCTGCGCATGTCCCGCGAGTTCGAGCAGAACGCCCTGGCCGACAACGACGTGGTGGCCGGGCAGATCGACATTGGCTGCTTCGAAACCGTGGCTCCGCTGTACCTGCCGCAGCTGATCGCCGAGTTCCGCGTGCGTTACCCCGGTGTCGACATCCGCCTGCGCGACGGTGACCAGCAGGAGCTGGTGCAGGGGCTGACGGCGGGCGCGTTCGATGTGGTGTTCCTGTACGAACACGAGCTGGACGGCACCATCGAAACCGAGCCTTTGATGCCGCCGCAGAAACCCTACGTGCTGCTTCCGGCCGACCACCGTTATGCCGGGCAGGCGCAGGTGTCGTTGCGTGATCTGGTCAGGGAGCCGATGATCCTGCTCGACGTGCTGCCCAGCCGGACCTACTTCGTCAGCCTGTTTCACGAACTGGGCCTGACCCCGAACATCGTCTTCGGCTCGCCGTCGATCGAGATGGTGCGAGGCATGGTCGGGCAAGGGTTCGGCTTTTCGCTGCTGGTGACGCGCCCCCACTCGAGCGTGACCTACGATGGCAAACGGGTGGTGACCCTCGACATCGCCGAGCCGGTGACGCGCTCCGGGCTGGTCAGCGCGCGCCTGCGCAAGGGCCAGCTGACCAAGCCCGCGCAACTGTTCGTGGACTTCTGCCGCGAGCGGCTGACGGCCCTGAGCCAGGTGGCCAGCGATACCTGAGCGCTATCGCGCCTCTCCGAGGCAGGCTCAGCGGCTCACGTAGTCGGCCAGGCGGCGCAGCAAGGCGTCACAGCGGTCCAGTTGCTCGCAGGTGATGAACTCGTCGGGCTTGTGGCCCTGCGCCATGCTGCCCGGGCCGCACACCACCGTGGGAATGCCGGCCTGGGCGAATAGCCCGCCTTCGGTCCCGAAGGCCACGGTGCCGAACGCCTCCGACCCGCACAGGTGCGCCAGCAGACGGGCGGCCTCGCTGTCCGGCGCTGTGGCCAGGCCCGGGTACGCGCTCAGGGGCTGCAGCTCGATGCCGGTCGTGGCGTCCACTGCGTGCATGCGCGGCAGCAGGTCGGTGTCGGCATAGGTCTGCAGTTGCCGGACGACCTGCAGCGGGTCGAGATCGGGCAAGGCGCGGATCTCGAAGTCGAAGGCGCAGTCGGCTGGCACGATGTTCAGCGCCTGCCCTCCCCGGATCACGCCGGTCTGCACCGTGGAAAACGGCGGGTCGAAACGCGGATCGTGTCGTTCGGGACGGGCCAGGGCCTGCCCCAGTTCGCCCAGGTGGCCGATCAGGCGGGCGGCATATTCGATGGCATTGACGCCCTGGGGCGCGTAGGCCGAATGGCAGGCGGCGCCCTTGACCTGGCAACGCATGGCCAGCTTGCCCTTGTGGCCCAGCACCGGCTCGAGTTCGGTGGGCTCGCCGATCAGGCACAGACTGGGCGGGTGGGGGCGTCGTTGCAACGCGTCGAGCATCGAGCGCACGCCCAGACAGCCCACCTCCTCATCGTAGGAAAAAGCCAGGTGCACCGGCACCCGGAGCGGACGCGCCAGAAACGTCGGGACCGCTGCCAGCACGCAGGCGATGAAGCCCTTCATGTCGGCGGTGCCCCGGCCGTATAGTCGCCCCTGGCGTTCCGACACGGTGAACGGGTCCGTGCTCCAGGCCTGGCCGTCGACGGGCACCACATCGGTGTGCCCTGAAAGCACCACGCCGCCGCCCCAATCGGGGCCGAGGGTGGCGAACAGGTTGGCTTTGCTGCGCGCCTCGTCGTAGATCAGTTCGCAAGGCACGCCGTGGCGCTCCAGGTACGTGCGGATGTAGGCGATCAGGGCCAGGTTGGAGTCGCGGCTGACGGTGGGGAAACCGACCAGGTGCGCCAGCAGCTCGCGGCTGGAAGAGCCAGGCCAGGTCGGTTCATTCATCGCCCGGCACCCCGTAGCGCGGGGCGGCGGTCGGGTCCAGGGCGCGGGTCAGGTAGTCCTGCATCTGGGGTCGGTAGGCCTGCCACAGCGTGTCGAGCTGGCCGATCGGGTCCTCGTCCGCCCAGTCCACGCGCAGGTCGACGATGGGCCAGACCAGGTCGCCGACCACCTGCAAGGCTGCCGAATGCACGGGCCCGGCCTCACCGCCCGCGGCCATGGCGGCGTGCAGGGCCGCCAGCAGGCGGTCGGCCAGCGGGCCGGCGGCGCTTTCGAACGCCTCGGTCATGGCGTCGATCACGCCCGGATGGGCCAGCAGGTTGCCCGCGGCCGCGCACTGCTCGCCAGCCACGGCATGGTGCGTGCCCAGTGCCTGATCACCGCTGAACAGCGCCACCTGACCGTTGTGGTCGATGACCGTAACCTGACGGTACTGGCGCCAGCCGGTGGCCTGTAGGGCCTGATCGAGCGCGGCCGTGGGGTCGAGGCCGCCCTGTTCCAGCAGATCGAGGATCTGCGGCCCCAGGGCCGGCAAGGTGACGTTCTGGGTCGCCACCGCGCCGACCCCGGCCCGCAGCCAGGGGCAGCGTGCGCCGACGGCGATGCTGGACGAGCTGATGGCGATGCCGAACTGCCCGGTGTCGGCGCAGCGGCCGATGATGGAAAAGGTCATGGAGAACTCCTCGTCAAGGCGCCAGGGCGTCAGGCCCGTGGGTCATCGGGAATGACGGCGATCACGTCGATCTCCATCAGCCACTGCGGTTGGGCCAGGCCCGAGACCACCAGCCCGGTCGAGATCGGGAACACGCCCCGCAGCCATTTGCCCACCACCTGGTACACCGGTTCGCGGTAGCGCGGGTCGGTGATGTAGGTGGTGGTCTTGACGATATGGGACAGGTCGCTGCCCGCCTCCTCCAGCAGTTGCTTGACGTTCTTCATCGCCTGTTCGGTCTGCGCGGCGGGGTCGCCCAGGCCGACCAGCCGACCCTCGAAGTCAGTGCCGACCTGGCCGCGCACGTACACGGTATTGCCGGCACGCACGGCCTGGCACAGGTCGTTGTCCAGGGTCTGGTTGGGGTAGGTCGCCTTGGTGTTGAACATCCGGATGCGGGTATGGGTAGGCATCTGCTGCGTCCTGTCAGAGGGAGGTCAAGGGCTGGGGGGTGGCGGCGTGGATCGACGGTTCGGTTGAGCTCGTCACGTCGCGCTGGCGGGTGCCTTGGGCCCGATAGGCCTGGTAGGTGCGTTGGGTGGCGATGTGCCCGGCCACGTGCTTGGCGTCATGCCACACGCCCCAGATGAACGCCGAGCCACGGCGCGACAGCCATGGCAGGCCGAGGAAGTACACGCCCGGCTCGCTGGAGACGCCGCGCTGGTGCCGGGGTTTGCCGTTGTCGTGAAAGGCGTCCACCTGCAGCCAGCGATAATCGGCGGCGTAGCCCGTCGCCCAGATGATCGACGTGACCCCGGCCTCGGCCAGGTTCAGGCGCAGGATCGGGTCGCTGACGCAGGCGGGTTCCGGTTGCCGGACACGCGCCTGCGGATCCTCGGGCAGTGTCAGGCCATTGCGTTCGATGTAGGCGTCGGCGGCATCGAGCAAGGCGAAATAATTGGCATCGCCTGCGGCGAGGTTGGCGGCCAGGTCCGGCTGGAAGGTCACGGTGTCGCCGTCGAATGCCTGGGTCAGCCCGACCAGGGTGATGCCCTGATGGGCCAGCTCGCGAAAATCGATGGTATTGCCGCCGCGTGCCCCGCTCACGGCGATGGTGACGTGCTCGCGGCCTTGCTTGACGGTCTCGGCATCCCACTCGCCGAGCACGCCCAACCACCAGCAGAAGTCACGTCCGCGGTAGGCGCGCGGTGGCCGGTCGTGAGCGCCGACCGACAGGTAGACCTGGCGACCGGCGCGTTGCAGTTCATCGGCGATCTGCACGCCGGAGGACCCCGCCCCCACTACCAGTACCGCGCCGGCTGGCAGTTGCGCGGGGTTGCGGTAGGCGGCGGAATGGATCTGGTGCAGGCCCGTGCCGCTCGGTGCGATGGGCGGAATGACCGGCGTCTGGAACGGCCCGGTGGCGACCACCACGCGGTCGGCCTGCAGCGTGCCGTCGGAGGTGTCGACAGTGAAGCCGGGACGCCCGACGTTGCGCACCACGTGGGTCACCTCCACGCCGGTGCGGATCGGCGCCTCGAACTGCTTGGCGTAGGTCTCCAGGTAGGCGGCGACCTGGTCCTTGGAGGCGAAGGCATCCGGGTCCAGATCGAAGGCCAGGCCGGGGAAGCGGTCATGCCAGGCGGGTCCGTTGGCCACCAGCGAATCCCAGCGCCCGGTGCGCCAGGCTTCGGCGATGCGGGCACGCTCCAGGATCAGGTGCGGCACACCCAGGCCGCTCAGGTGCTCGCTCACCGCGATGCCGGCCTGGCCTGCACCGATGACGAGGGTGTCGATGTGGGAGGGAAGTTCGGGCATGTCGGCATCCTTCGAGCGTCGAATGGAGGACAGGTCGGCCAGGGCGTCGCTGTCGGGGTACGCCCGCTGTCGGCAGGTCCGGGCGTCGTGGACGGGCTCGGAGAAGGCGCGGGGCTGGGGTCCATTCTGTGCAGTGAGGTGGCGAGGCGAAACGAGGATTTTTGTGGTGGTTGATGAGGAAAATGTTGCTGGTGGGGTTGCGCGGGTATGCATGGCTGCGCAAGCCGCCCGCGTGTGCGGGCTTGCCGGCGATAGCGGTAGTCATGCCGGTCCGTGGCCGACAGCTCGAACGCTGGCCTGTCAGCGCTGCGGTGGATGAACAGGCCCTATCGCTGGCAAGCCAGCTCCCACAGGTGCCTATTTCAAGCAGGTAATCGCATGATGGCAAAGCCGCTTGTGTGGGTGCGGGCTTGCCCGCAATAGCGTCCGGTCCGTCACCGCCTGCATCGCAGGCAAGCCCGCTCTACACATAAGGTTGCGTCGGGCCGTCGGACTACCAGGTCCAGGCGCCGCTACACCCGCTGTGACCTAGCGCAACCCGTGGCTCAACTGCGCGATGTGCTCCGGCCCGATCCCGCAGCACCCGCCGATCACGCTGGCGCCCTGGGCACGCCAGGCCTGTGCCCAGGTGAGGTACCCCGGTGGGTCCAGGTCTTCGCGCAGTTCGTCCAGGCCGTCGTTGGCCTTCGCTTCCTTGGGCTGGGGCGGGAAGGCGTTGGCGTAGGCCCCCAGGGCGATGTCGGCGTTCAGCCGTTCGATCACCGCACGTGCCGCGTCGACCGCCCCACCGATGACCTCCGGCTGGCTGCAGTTGAACAGCACCGTCTCAACACCCAACGCGGCCACGGCCTCGACCGCCTCGGCCACCGGTTGACCGGAACGCAGGCGCGGGGTGTCGTCGGTGTCTTCGTCCTGAAGGGTGAACGAGACCCAGCGAGGCTTGCCGTCCTCGGGCAGGTGGCCATGGATGGCGCGCACTTCCTCGACGGCGCTCTGGGTTTCCAGCAACCACAGGTCCACATGCGGCGACAGGCCCTCGACCAGCGGCGTCACCACTTCGGCGACGCGCGCTGGTTCGAACAGGTCCGGGCGGTACGAGCCGAACAAGGGCGGCAGCGATCCGGCGACCTGCACCGCGTGCACGCTGGCATCGGCCGCCGTGCGCGCCAGACGCCCTGCTGTGTCCGCCAGTTGCTGGCCTTCCTGGGCAAAACGCGCCTCACCGATATGGAACGGCACCACGGCATAGCTGTTGCTGGTGATCACCCGTGCCCCGGCTTCGATATAGGACGCATGCACGCCCACCACCGCGTCCGGTGCTTCGGTCAGGGCCAGGGCCGACCACTCGGGTTGCCGAAACGGCGCGCCGCTGCGCTGCAGTTCACGGCCCATGCCACCGTCGAGAATGACCATCGCTCGCTGTTTCATATAACTACTCTGAAGGTGCTTATGAATAAAATTCACTAGGTACAGTGCGTTTATAACTATTAAATAGCCAAATTCATTTTTAGCCAAACTTTCAGGTGGTTACATGCGTCTTTCTTCCTTGCTGAGCACTGGGCTCGTTCTGTTCGCCGTCGCCTCGCAGGCCCATGCGGGCGCGACCCTCGACCGGGTCGAGTCGCGCAAGGAAATGGTCAATGTGCTGATGGAAAGCTACCCGCCCTTCTCGTTCCTGAATGACCAGAACCAGCTCGACGGGTTCGACGTCGACGTGGCCAAGGCCGTGGCCGAGAAACTGGGCGTCAAGCTGCGCCTGGAAACGCCGTCCTGGGACGTCATCGCGGCGGGTCGCTGGAGCGGCCGCTACGATGTGTGCATCTGCTCGATGACCCCGAGCAAGGCACGCGCCGAGGTCTTCGACTTCCCGGTGCAGTACTACGCTTCGCCCGCGGTGATCGTGGTCAATGCCCAGGATGACCGTATCCACTCGGCCAAGGACCTGAACGGCCGCAAGGTCGGCCTGACCAGCGCGTCGAGCTACGAAAGCTACCTGAACAAGAACCTGGTGATCGAAGGCGCCGAGGACACCCAGCTCGAGTATCCCTTCGACATCGTGCAGGCTGCTCCCTACGACACCGACAACGTGGCTTTCCAGGACCTGGGCCTGGGTGCAGGCGTGCGATTGGACGCGGTGCTCACCAACCTGGTGACCGCGCAGCCGCGCCTGAACCAGGACAAACGCTTCAAGCTCGCGGGCGCTCCGCTGTATGAGGAGCCGAACTCGGTGGCCATCGAGAAAGGCGACCCCGAGTGGGATGCCAAGCTGCGCGAAGTGTTCGCCGCGCTCAAGGCCGACGGCACCCTGGCGGCGCTGTCGCAGAAATGGATCGGCGCCGACATCAGCAAATGAGTGTACGTCCCTCCTCCAAGCCCGCCGCACGTGCGGCGCGGCTGTTCGGTTTTCGTGCACGGCTGTGCCTGACCTGGTTGGCGCTGTTCGCGGTGTTCGTGATGTTCTTCCTGAGCTTCGACCTGAAGTTCTCGATCATCCTGGAGAAATTCCCCAATCTGGCCGGCCTGCGCCTGGGGCCCAACGGCTTCCTGCAAGGTGCGGCGCTGACCGTGTTCCTGTGCCTGTGCTCGATCGCCGCTTCGGTGCTGCTGGGCTTTGCCGTGGCCTTGGCGCGATTGTCGCGCAGTGCGGTACTGGTGGGCGTGGCCAGCTTCTACACCTCGTTCTTCCGGGGTACGCCGCTGCTGATCCAGATCCTGCTGATCTATCTGGGCCTGCCGCAGATCGGCGTGGTGCCGGGGGCGATCAGCGCGGGGATTCTCGCTTTGTCGCTGAATTACGGCGCCTACCTGAGCGAGATCTTCCGTGCCGGCATCCTCGGCGTGGCCCAAGGGCAACGCGAGGCCGCCCTGGCCCTGGGCCTGCGGCCGGCGCAGATCTTCTGCCATGTGATCCTGCCCCAGGCCATGCGGGTGATCATCCCGCCGACCGCCAACCAGTTCATCTCGATGCTCAAGGACTCGTCGCTGATCTCGGTGATGGGGGTCTGGGAGGTCATGTTCCTGGCCCAGTCCTACGGGCGATCGAGCTACCGTTACCTGGAGATGCTGACGACGGCGGCGGTCATCTACTGGGTGCTGTCGATGGTCATGGAACTGCTGCAGGCGCGGTTGGAACGGTATTACGGCAGGGCTTATCAGCGGTGAGCGGGTGCCATTGCAAGAAGCTTGCGTGGTAAGTTGACCTGAAAGATAGGCGTTGCTGTCTCTGTGGCCCCTGCGGGGCCAATCGCGGCACAGGGGCCGCTCCTACACCCGTAGCCACACCGCGATGAGGCAAAGCACCGCGATCTGTGCAGAAGCCGCGGCGTTGCAGACCATCGAGGTTCCTGGAGCGGCCCCTGTGCCGCGATTGGCCCCGCAGGGGCCATGAAACCAGCGACGCCTTCGTATCAGAAAAGCCTGCTTTGATAGCGCATTGCTCAACCTACTGCACACGCCTCCAGAGTAAACCGCCGCTTTTCAAATCCAGGTCCTGCCTTTCCCACACACCTCCTCCATCCTCTTTCTCCACATAGCCTCCCCCTATCGTCACAGTGCGAAGGATCAATTCGCGCCCGGCATGGTCATTACGTACTATCGCTTTGCCATTATCTGGCTTTCTGCCACTTTTCGGCCCGGCACCTTCACACGTCCTTCAGGTTTTCCAGGCATGAACAGATCACTCCCCCTCGCCACCCGTATCGGCCTTGGCTTCGCCGCCATCGTCTCGCTGCTCGTCCTGGTCACGGCTGTCGGTATCCAACGGGTCGGGTTCATCGACTCGACGCTGGAGCATGTCAGTGAAAACGCGGCCAAGATCCAGCGCTACGCGATCAACTTCCGCGGCAGCGTGCACAACCGGGCCATCGCCATCCGCGATGCCGTGCTGGTCGACAACGATCGCGACCTGGCCCGCCACCTGAATGAAATGACCACCCTGGAAAACGCGTACACCGAATCTGCCGGCCCCATGGACCAGCTGTTCGCGGCACGCGGTGTGTCGGCCCAGGAGCAGCAATTGCTGCAAGCGATCAAGGCGATCGAGGCACGTACCCTCGCCTCGTCCAAGGCCGTGCTCGACCTGCGCCGCGCCGGCGACATCGCCGGTGCCCAGGCCCTGCTGCTGCGCGAGACCTCGGCCGACTACAGCGAGTGGCTCGACCGTGTGAATGCGCTGATCGACCATGAAGAAGCGTCCATCAAGCAACAGTTGGCCGACGTGCAGTCCACCGCCAGCCAGTTCCGTGGCCTCATGCTCGGGGCGACCGGTGTGGCGCTGATCCTCAGCGTTCTGCTGGCGATGGTGATCATGCGCTTCGTCCGCGCGACGTTGGGCGCCGAACCGACCGACGTTGGCCAGGCCATCGAGCGGCTGGCGGCGGGCGATCTGTGCCAACCGCTCGCCACGCGCTACCCCAACAGCGTCATGGGCGTGCTCAAGACCGCTCAGGAGCGTCTGGCCGACACCATCGCCCAGGTCCGCCTCGCGGCCCAGGAAGTCAACCGCTCCTCCGGCCAGCTGTCGCAGACCTCCAGCGCCAACAACGAGCAGATCGGCCTGCAGACCCGCGAGACCGAGCAGGTGGCCACCGCCATCGCGCAGATGGCCGCCACGGTCAGCGAAGTCTCCGGCTACGCGGCCCAGGCCGCCGAAGCGACGCGCCAGGCGGACCAGGAAGTCGAACAGGGCAACCGTCTGGTGGCCGGCACCACCACGGCCATCGAGCAACTGGCCACGACCCTGGCCGACACCACCGAGACCGTCGAGCAGGTCTCGCGCCAGGGCGAACGGATCGAAACGGTGATCGACGTGATCAACTCGATCGCCTCGCAGACCAACCTGCTGGCCCTGAACGCGGCGATCGAGGCGGCCCGTGCCGGTGAGCACGGTCGTGGGTTTGCCGTGGTGGCCGACGAGGTGCGCTCGCTGGCCAACCGCACGCAGCAGTCGACCGAAGAAATTCGCGAGATGATCAGCGCCCTGCAAAGCGGTACCGAGACCGCCAGCCGGACCATGCGAAACAGCTGCGAGCTGGCGGACTCGACCGTCACCCAGACCCGCGACGCCCAGCAGGCCTTGGCGCGCATCAGCCAGGAGGTGGGCGCGCTGAACGCGATGAACGCACAGATCGCCAGCGCGGCCGTGCAGCAGAGCGCGGTGGCAGAAGACGTGGCGCAGAACCTCAACCGCATCCATGGCTCGACGGTGCAGTCGGCCAGCGGTTCGCTGCAGGTGGCATCGGCCAGTCAAGAATTGACCGGACTGGCCGATCGACTGACTGAAAAAGTCGCGATGTTCAAGGTTCGGTAGGCACAGGACCGACGCCCTGGCCTGGGTACGCCCCGGGCCAGGCGCCGGCCGGTACGCGCTGGCCTGAGCGCATTGCAGTAGAATAGCCAGTCGACGCACAGCGTAATGGGACGGTGAATGAGCGCCAACGACCCTCTGGGTTACTACCAACTGCTCGGGTTGCAACCGGGTGCCACACCGCAAGACATCAAGAACGCTTACCGCCGACAGGCCATGGCCCTGCACCCGGACCGCAATCCGGGCCAGGACACCACACCGCAGTTCCAGACCCTCAACGACGCCTTCGCGACCTTGTCCGACCCGGTCGCCCGCGCCGCCTACGATGCGCGCGCCCGGCAGCAACCGCCTCCCAAGGCGTCGCGCGCGACCAAGGTCGAGCCTGAGCCGGTGCGCTGCTCGCGTTGCGGCAAGGTGTCGGCGCAGCCGCGTGTGGTCGTGCTGCGTTCGGTCAGAAGCTTTCTGCTGCTGACGATGCGCAAGCCGATCGCAGGCATTTTCTGCAGCGACTGTGCCCGGCGCCTGGCGCTCAAGGCCTCGGCCACCACCTGGCTGCTGGGCTGGTGGGCGGTGCCCTGGGGGCCGATGTACTCGCTGCAGGCCCTGTTCGAGAACATGCTCGGCGGCGATCAGCCGGCGCTGGACAACACCCGGCTGCTGGCCTATCAGGCCAACTACTTCCAGACCAAGGGCCGGCACGACATCGCCTACGCCGTGGCCAGCGACGCGCTGAAGTTCTGCGCGAAGATCCGCCCGACGTCGCGTCAGACCGGGTTGATGCACGAGCGCGACGACCTGCGGATCCGGCTCAAGACCTTTCTCGACGCCTTGCAGCCTGCAGCCCCGGCAGCGCCGCTGAAGAACAGCTGGCGGATCCTCAACCCGCTGTTCCCGCTCCATGCCGCGGCCATGGGCCTGGGGATCGCCGCCCTCAGCTTCGTCCTGGCCACGACGGTGTTCGACACACCCAAGGCCGTGCCTGACGCGAGCGATCAGTATTCCGTACAGGTGCCGGCCGTCGCGCCTCAGCCATCGCTCAGCCTGCCTGCGCAACCGGCCTACACCATGCCCCAGCGCGCCCCGAACGGCCAGCCCTGGCCACAAGGCGCCGGCTACCTCAAGGGTGAAGCGCAGACGCGCACGGCCGGCTATTGCCAGGTCACCATCGACAACCGCGCCAACGATGCGGACATGCTGGTCAAACTGGTGTCGTTGGCCGGCGACACGCCGCGCACGGCCCGGCAGATCTACGTACCGGCCCATGGCACGTTCACCATGAAGAACGTGCAGCCGGGTCAGTACGATGTGCGGTACCAGGATCTGCACAACGGCCAACGCTCGCGCTCTCAGGCGCTGACACTGACCGAGAAGAAGACCGAACGCGGCATCGAGTACAGCACCTTGACCCTGACGCTGAGCCGGGTCAAAGGGGGCAACGTGCCGGTGTTCGACTTGCCGAAGGATGAGTTTTGAGCAAGAGGCACCGCCGTGGCCAGCGGCCAGACGGCAGTGCCCCGCTACACGCCCTAGTGCTCGTCAGGCCTTTTCATGACCTGAATCTTCCTTGATCACCTCGAGGACGATCTTGCCGATGTGCGAGCCTTCCTCCATGCGCGCATGGGCCTGGCTCGCTTCGCTCAGGGCGAACACCTGGTCGATGAGGGGACGGCACTGCCCCTGCGCCAGCAGCGGCCAGACATGGGTTTCCAGGCTCTGGGCGATGGCGGCCTTCTCCTCGGCACTGCGCGAGCGCATCATCGAGCCGGTCACATGGGCCTGTTTGTCGAGCAGTTTCATCAGTTTGAACCCGTCGATCGTACCGCCGCCCAGGGTGCCGATGATCACCAGCCGGCCACGCCGCGCCAGGGCTGCCACGTTACGCTCGAAGTAGCTGCCACCCATGATGTCGAGAATCGCATCCACGCCCTTGTCCTGGGTCGCCTTGGCGATGGCGTCGGCAAAATCCACCTTGTGATAGTTGATGGCCTCGGCGCCCAGCGCGCGGATACGCTCGCACTTGGCCTCGCTGCCGGCCGTGGCGAACGCTTTGACCCCGAGCGCGGCGCAGAGCATCAGCGCCGTGGTGCCGATGCCGCTGGTACCGCCGTGCACCAGCACGGTCTCGCCCTCGCGGGCCTGGCCCAGCTGGAACAGGTTGGCCCAGACGGTGAAGAAGGTCTCCGGGATCGCCGCGGCCTCGATCATGCTCACACCGGCCGGCACCGGCAGCACCTGGGTCTCGACGACCGTGCAGTATTCGGCGTAACCGCCGCCATTGGTCAGCGCGCAGACCGTGTCGCCGACCTTGAACCGCGTGGCGTCCGGCCCGACGGCGACCACTTCACCGGCCACTTCCAACCCGGGCGCCGGGCTCATGCCAGGCTTCATCGGGTAGGCACCGGCACGTTGCAGCACGTCCGGGCGATTGATGCCGGCGGCGTGCACGCGGATCAGCACTTCGTTCGCCTGCGGTGCAGGCGTGTCGGCCTCGGTCAGCGTGAGCACTTCCGGCCCGCCTGGGTGATCGATCTCGACGCGGCGCATGCGCTCGGGATAGGACATGAGGGATCTCCTGGCTATGAAAGGACGTGCAGTGGACCGGTCGCGCGCGGCAGGCGTTCCGCCCGTGAAGCCGCGACCGGCCTTGCACAGGCCCTCACATCACGTAGAACGCGGCGGCCATTACCGCAGGCAGCGCCAGTGCGGCAAGCAGGGTCTGCCCGGCGGTGATCCCGGCCATCAAGGGCGCATCGCCGCCCAGCTGGCGCGCCATGATGTAGGCCGAGGACGCCGTGGGCAGCGCCTGGAACACCAGCGCGGCCATCGCCGCATCGCCTTGGAGCCCGAACAGCCGGCAGAGCACGACGGTGACCAGGGGCATCAGCAGGAACTTGAAGCCGGACGACACGGCGATCGGCGCCAGCCACTGGCTGACATTGGACAGGTTCAAGGCAGCGCCGATGCACAGCAGGCCCACGGGCAAGGAAGCCTGCCCCAGTGCCTTGAGCGCCGGTTCCAGGCCGGGTGGCAAGGGAGCCTCGAAGAGTCGGAACGCACCGCCTAGCGCGCAGGCAAGCAGCAGCGGGTTCACCATCATCTGCTTGAGCACGCCACGCCAGTGGGTTCGCCCGCCCGCGCCATAGCGGGCGAACACCAGCACGCAGAGGATGTTCACCGTCGGCACGATGGCGGCATTGGCCACTGCGGCCAGGGCGATGCCATGGGCCCCGAACAGACCGGCGGCGGCCGACACACCGACATAGTTGTTGAAACGCACGCCGCCCTGGAAGACGGAGGTGAAGCCTGGATCGTCGAAGGGCAACCATCGGCGCGCTGCCCACAACACCGCTGCGACCAGCGTGGTGGCGACCACCAGCACGCCCATCAGACGCCCGATCGGCACCCCGTCCAGCCGCGCCGTGGCCAGGCCATGGAAGAGCAAGGTCGGCAACAGCACGTAGTAGCCGAGCCTTTCCGCCTGGGGCCAGAAGGCGTCGGCGATCCAGCCACTGCGGCGCAGCACGACGCCCAGGGCGATCAGCAGAGCGACCGGGACCAGCGCCAGGATCAGCACACCGGTCATGGAAACGGCCTGGCCGGCACGAATCGGCTTCGTCGTGCAGGACACAGGCGGGTACCGCGCAGGAAAACGGTTGGTGTGAAGTCAGGCATGGCAGGCTCGTGCATCGGGAAAGTGCCCACGATACCTTGATGCTGTCGCCGCGAACACCGGCGTCACGCAGAGACTGAACGTGCCCGTATGGCAGGACGGCTTTGCATGGCCCTACGCAAGCGACACGGGTTTACAAGCACGGACAGGCTCCGGATGATGGCGACCCGCTTTCAATGACCCGGCCTGCCCTCATGCAACTGTTCATCAGCTCCACGTCCCCTTTCGCACGTCTTGTACGGATCCTGCTGCAGGAGAAGCAGCTTGCGCATGAAACGGTCCTGGTCGATCCGTGGTCGCCGCCGCCGGCCCTGCGGGAGGCCAATCCTGCCTGCAAGGTGCCGGTGCTGATCGACCAGGGGGTCGCCATCAGTCACAGCCTGATGATCGTGCAGTACCTGGAGTCTGCCTACCCTGAGCGCGCCCTGCCGCCGGTCTCGGCCACCGAGACGGCCCAGACCGCCATGGCTTTCGTGGCCCTGGAAGCGTTCGCCTCCCTCATCATCGGCCGACGCTCGCGGGCGGATTTCGATGAGTCGCCCGTAGGTGTGCGGCGACGCGAAGGATTGGCCGAGGCCCTGCGCCGGCTCGAGGCGCAACCACCCGCGCCGTTCGAAGGCGGTACGCCCAGCCTGCTGCAGACCCTGGTCGTGGTGCTGCTCGAGGCGGTGCGGTTTCGGTTCGATGACGCGCCCTGGGTGCCGGCGGTGCCCAGGCTCACGGCGCTGTGCACCGCGCTCGGGCAGCGCCCGTCCTTTCAGGACACGCGTCCCTACCTGGTCTAGCTCTCGTGCAGGGCGCCGCCCGCCAGGGGCCGGTGCCCTGGCACCGAAGAGGTCGCTTGCGCAGCACGGCGCTGCGCCCTGAGCTGACGCCGCAGAACCGCCAGGGGCGGCGCATAGAAGAAGCCGAACGACACACCCCTGCCGTGCACCGGACCGCGGTGATGCAGCCGGTGCGCCAGGTGCAGTCGGCGTACATAACCACTCAGGGGCATCCGACGGCACGGCCAATGCCGGTGGAACAGCCCATCATGGAAGATCACATAGAGCACGCCGTATCCCGCCACGCCCAGGCCGACCCATTGCCACGCAGGATGACCTGACCGGCCCAGCAGCATCAGGCCACTGGCGATCAGTGCCAGGGCCAGCAGGTACAGGTCATTGGGCTCGAGCATGCCTAGATGTGGGCGGTGATGGGAGCGATGCAGCCACCAGCCCCAGCCGTGCATGACGTACTTGTGGGCCAAGGTACCGACGCCCTCCATGGCCACGAGGGTGCTCAGCAGCACGGCAAGGTTGAACAGCATGGACGGTCCGTGAGTGAACGACGAAAGCGTCAAGGGTAGCATTGCCGGTTTGACCTGTGCCTTCGGATCACGGTAAATCTTTGTCATGTTTCACGGCTTGACCGGCTTTCACACCTGCCTTTATTGTCCGCGCCGTTTCGAACCGAGCCACAAGGAGCCTGTATTGGACAGTTACCCCAGTCGCGTGCGACAGGTCCAGACAGCGAGCTAGCCCTGCCTCTTCCCACCCCGTGCCTGCACTGGACGGTGGTGTCGTCGGCTGGCCTGGCCGACGTTTGCCCACACCCCTCTCGTACCGGAGAGCGGCACCTGACCTCTCGCGCGTTTTCAACGATCGCATCGTCACCGACGGTGCCTGCGCGGGCTTGCCCGCACGTGAGGTCTATCATGGAATGGAAGTTTTTTCTGCTGCGCGTCGGCGCGGCTCTGGTTCTGGGGGCGCTGATCGGCGCCGAACGTCAACTGCGCCAACGGCTGACCGGTTTGCGCACCAATGCGCTGGTCAGCACGGGTGCCTGCCTGTTCGTCCTGACCACCCAGGCCGTACCGGGGATGGCGCCCAGTGATGCCTCGCGTATCGCCGCCTACGTGGTGTCCGGCATCGGTTTTCTCGGCGGTGGCGTGATCATGCGCGATGGCCTCAACGTCCGTGGCCTGAACACGGCCGCCACGCTGTGGTGCACGGCGGCCGTCGGCGTGCTGTGCAGCCTGGGCCTGCTGATCGAGGCGTTGCTGGGCAGCCTGGTGGTGCTGTGCGCCAACATCCTTCTGCGGGAACTGGCGCAGCGCCTGGACCGTCAGGACGTGCTCGCGGCCAACGAAGAGGAACAGCGCTTCGACCTGCGCGTGGTGTGCCGCCGGGGCGAAGACATTCACGTGCGCAGCCTCATGCTGCAAGGGTTGAACGATCCACGCCTGCGTTTGCAGGCCCTGCACAGCCAAGCCTTGTCGGACCCCGCCTGCACCGAGGTGCGCGCCGAGCTCGCCGGCAGCCCCCTGGCACCGGCTCAGCTCGAATCGCTGATAGGCCGGCTTGGCCTGGAGCCAGGCGTCAGCGCCGTGAAATGGCAGTTGCGCACCTCGACGAGCAGTGATTGAGCCCTACAGGGCATCCGCGATCCAGTAGCGGTCCCGGCCCTGGTGCTTGGCCTGATAAAGCGCCTGGTCGGCCGCGCCGGTCAAGGCTTCTGGCGACGACACCACGTGCCCGGGCAGCACCACGGCAATGCCAGCACTGAGCGTGACGCGACCCAGGGGGCTGACCGCGTGCGCCAGGTCGAGGTCACGGACCCTTTGCAGCACTTCATTGACGAGGGTTTCGGCACCGGCCTGGTCGGTGTCGGGCAGCAGCAGCGTGAACTCCTCCCCGCCATAGCGCACGGCCAGGTCGGCGGGTCGCTTCAACGCCGCACGCAGGACGTTGCCTACCCGCTGCAGGCAGGCGTCACCGGCCTGATGACCGTAGTGGTCGTTATAGAGCTTGAAGTAATCCAGGTCGAGCATCACCGCAGCGATGGGGTAGCCCTGACGCTGGGCGCGCTTGACCTCATGGGCCAGCTCGTTGTCCAGCTGCCGTCGATTGCCCAACCCGGTCAGGCCGTCGGACAGCGCCAGGTTTTCCAGGGCCTTGTTGGCCTGCTGCAAGGCGTTTTCGAGCACCAGACGTTCGCGCAACTGGCGCAGCACCACCCAGCCGAAGGCCGAAAGCCCGGACACCAGCAACAGCAGCACGATGGCGGTCTTGATCACATCGTGTCGCCATGGGGCCATGATCGTATCGCGCGACAGTCCCGCTTCCACCAGCAATGGGTAGCTGCTCAGTGCCTTGTAGGCATACAGCCGCCAGGTACCATCGACCACGGCCTGGGCCTGGGTGACGCCCTCGTCGGCGTAGGGCAGGTGGTTGCGGAAGATCTCGCTGTCGACCAGGCTGCGGCCGACCTGGCTGGCAATGAAGGGCCGACGCACCAGAATCGTACCGTCGCGCTTGGCCAGCACCAAGGCCCCGCGCTCGTCGATTTCGAAGGCGCCGTAATAGCGCACGAACCAGTCCACCTTGATGGTGCCGAGTATCACCCCGGCGAAATGCCCGTCGGCATACTCCAGGCGCCGTGAGATGGGAATGATCAGGTCGCCGGTGGAACGGCTCTTGACCACCGAACCGATCTGCACGCCTCGGTCACGGTGGTTGCGGTGATAGCTGAAATAGGCCCGGTCGGCATTGTTGGCGTCCTGGGGAATCACATCCTTGTCCGTCACCAGCCAACGCCCCTGGGCGTCGTACACGAACAGGCCATGCAGCTGCGGCATGATCCGCGCCTGCTGGTAGAGCGCGGCATGCAGGCGCTTGCGGTCGAGGTTGTCCAGCCCGTCGCCTTCGATGCGCTCGGCCAGCGCCGCCGTGACCACATCCACCTGGCGGATCGCATCGTCAGCGTGCTGCGCCGTGGCCCGTGCCAGGTTGGACACGGTCACTTCGGCGTTCTCGAAGGCATGCCGATAATCGCGCCAGATGCGCCAGCCTTCGACCGCGACGAAGGTGAGCAGCACCATGGCCATGAAGCTCAGCGTCAAACGAAACAATGCGGCCGACCGCACTGGGTCCGACAGCAAGGTGTCGATATCGTCCGGTGGCGGGGTGTCCGATGGGCGACGGGTCGTCATGATCCACCTTGAATCGCGCACCTAGACCAGGCGACGCTTGCGGGTGCCTAGCTCGATCCAGGCGGGCGCGTGGTCACTGGGGTGATCTTCGTTGCGCACCCAGGCATCGACTCCAGCCTGCTTCAGATACGGCGCAGCGGCGCCGTTGAGCAGCAGGTGATCGATGCGCAGGCCGGCGTTGCGCTTCCAGTGATTGCGAAAGTAGTCCCAGAACGTGTAAAGCCGCTCCTGCGGATACTGCTGGCGCAGTGCATCGACCCAACCCTGCTCGAGCAACGTGCGATACCGCTCACGTGACGCGGGCTGCAGCAAGGCGTCCTTGCGCCAGGAAGCGGCGTCATAGATGTCTTCGTCCGTGGGCACCACATTGAAGTCACCGGCCAGCACCACGGGATGCTCGCTGTCACACAGCGTCTGGGCATGGCGGTTCAGGCAGTCGAACCAGGCCAGCTTGTAGTCGAACTTCGGCCCCGGCTGCGGATTGCCGTTGGGCAGGTAAAGGCAACCGACCACCACGCCCTGCACGGCTGCTTCCAGGTAACGGCTCTGCGTGTCGTCTTCCATGCCAGGCAGGCCACGCCGGATCTCCAGCGGCTCGCTCCCGCGTCCCAGGATCGCCACGCCGTTCCAAGCCGCCTGGCCGTGGTGCAAGCAGCCATAGCCACTGCTCTCCAGCGCCTCGCGTGGAAAGGCACTGTCCGCTGCCTTGAGCTCCTGCAGGCACACGATGTCCGGCTGCTCGCGGGCCAGCCAGGCGCACAGTGCCTCCAGACGAGGGCGAATGCCGTTGACGTTGAAGGTGGCGATCTTGAGGGCTTTCATGGAGTCAGGCGTCCGGATCGTCGACGTGCGCCTGCACCGCACGCTCGAGTGCATGGCCGTGTGCCGCGTCGGCCAAAGCCTTGAGGGCCAGCCAATCGTCCCAGTCGATGATGCCATCGTCACGCAGGGCCTCGGCCGTGCGAATCAGTTCATGGTGGTAGGCGTCGGGGGATTCGTCCCGGTAACTGACATCGTCGTACTGGGCGTACCAGGCCGCCAGTTCGGGAATCGTGCGTTCGATGCTCATGCAGCGCCTCCTGTACAGATCCATCTGTGTTTTCTGAGCCTGCGTGCCTGGCGATCGTTCAACGGGATTGCCCCAGAAGCCTCTGTGTGGAAAAAAATGAAAACTTTGACGTCCAGGCGGGTTCAACCCTAGGTGACTTTCATACTCATCGACACGAGGTAACTTATGAGCAATGACGCACTGCAAGCCGAACTTCTCACCCGCTTGCTGCACGCCCATCCGCAGGGCTTGGGCAAGGAAATCCTCGATAATTACCGTGGCGAAAAAGCCGTCGCGGGCATGCTCAAGACGATGCAGGACCAGGGCCTGATCCATGCGGGCAGTGTCAGCGTCGACGACCACGAGATCAGCGTGAGCTACCCGATCAAGCTGTCGTCGTCGGGCGTGGAAGCCGCGAAGAGTGCCGAAGCCAAGACCCAGCTCGACACCTGATGCCGGACAGGGCGTGTCACCCTTGCGGTGCACGCCCTATCGAGGTCAGGCCTTCTTCTCGTGGTCACGGGGTGGAATGGCCGGGCCTTGCGGATCCGTTTGAGGATCCTCTAGATCCGGGGAATCCGGATCGAAACCCAGGTCATTGCCTTTGTCCGCGTCTTCCGAAGAATGTGGCCCTTTGTCGTGGCCAGTGGAAGGATGGTTCGAGTGGTTGGACATGTGCGCTCTCCTGTGAAGGTGTATAGAAGAAAACCCCACGGCCAGGAAGTTTGATTTATCTGCCCTGCTCACTGGATGCCTGCTGCGTCGCTGCGCTGGCCGCCAGGCGTGCCTCGAGGGCGTCAATGCCTGCCTGCTGTTGCGTCACCTGCTGCTCGAGTTGTTCGAGCGTCTTGTCCTGCTGACGCGCTTCGGTCTGTAGCGCCAAGACCTGAGCCTGAGCCGCTTCCAACTGTCGACGCAGCTCATCGATGCTGCCCTGCCCTTGGGCCAACTGCTGGGTCAGGCCTTGCAGCTGGGCCTCCTTGCGCTCGACTTCGTCCCGCAACCGACCTTGTTCCTTCGACCCCTGTCGGGCGTCTGCCAGCAAACGCTCGTTGTCCCGGTGCAGGCGCGTCAACTCGTCCTGCTTGACGACCTGCGCCTGCTGCAACTGACGCACTTCCATCTGCAATTGCTGCACCTGGGCCTCGTGCCGGCGCTGTTCCTGTTCACGCTGCTCGCGGGTGGCGGCCCGGTAATGCTCCAGCGCATCACGGGCGTGCTGGTGCTTGTCCTCGAGCGACCGCACCTGCTCGGCCTTGTCAGCCAGACGCACTTGCCATTCACCCAACGCCTGATTGAGACCGGCGTTACGGGTCTGCTCGGTCTGCAGCGCCCGGGTGACGGTGTCGAGCTCCTGCGCCTGGGCAGCCAGGGCTGCTGCCTGGACGGCCACCTGCTGCTCGGCCGCTGCCTGGGCCAGGCGCGCGGTCTCGAGATCAGCCTCCAGCGCTGCCTGGCGCGCCTCGAAGTCCAGGTGAGCGGCACGTACGTGAGCGTCTGCCTCCTGCATGAGCTGAGTCGACAGGTCCTGTACGAGCCTGCCAAGGCGGTCGCCCAGATGACCGTGCACATCGTTCAAGGCAGGGGACTGGGCTTCCAGTTCTTTCAGGTAGCGGTGAATGGTGGTCTTCGACCCTGTATTGCCCATTTCGATACGTACCGCGTCGATGCTGGGATGCTCGCCCCGGTCGATCAGCGCCTGGCGCGCCTGCGCCACGACTGCCTTGTTGATGCCACCTCTGGCCATAATGCTTCCTACGATTTCGTACTGTGGTACGTATTATGTATTTACGTACTAAAATGGCAACTGAATTTTTGAAATTTAGGCATCAATTCAGGAAGGATAATCGCGGCTTATCATATCTTAGCGCCGATTTTGGTCGCTTGGCGGCGTCCTTCAGTACGACTCACATGCGTTGGGAAAGGGGAAGATGATCAAGAAGGGGGTCGGGCAAGGAGCGCTCAGCAAGCCGGAACACATATTCACTAAAGGAATATAAAAATTCTTATTAATTCTTTTTTGAATGCACTGCGGTTCTTTTATTGTTGCCTCCCCGACAGTGTTGCAGCAGCCACAGTGCGCCCAGCAACACTTCACGTACCGTCAGCCCGGGCCACCTTCCCCGAACGGCGACGACAAGGACGCTGGCACAGGTCTTGCCACCTGGCAGGACCGTCCTGCTTCAGGACTTCTTCAAAAGGATTCGACCATGGGCACCTTGTCGACCCACCCTGCGCTCCTGACCGCCCGCCAATTGGCGTCCGACTTCGCCCGCACGGCCGCCGAACGCGACCAAGCCGGCGGTACCCCCCTGGCCGAGCGCAATGCACTGCGCGACAGTGGCCTGTTGGCCGTGAGCATCCCTGCCCGTTTCGGCGGCCAGGGCGCCCGCTGGCAGGACACCTTCGCGGTGGTCCGCGAATTCGCCAGGGTCGACAGCTCGCTGGCGCACGTCTTCGGCTTTCATCACCTGATGCTGGCCACCGTGCGCCTGTTCTCCAGGCCCGAACAATGGCACCCCTGGTTCGAGCAGACGGCGCGGCAGAACTGGTTCTGGGGCAACGCCCTGAACCCGCTGGACACCCGCACGGTGATGAAGACGTTCGAGGGATGGCGCGAGTTTTCCGGGCGCAAGAGCTTCTGCTCCGGTGCCTCGGACTCGGAGATGCTGATCGCCTCGGCGGTGGACGAACAGGCCGGCGGCAAGCTGGTCATCGCGGCCATCCCCACCGGGCGCACTGGCATCACCCTGCACGATGACTGGGACAACCTGGGCCAGCGCCAGACCGACAGCGGCAGCGCGACCTTCGAGCGGGTACGGATCGAAGAGTCCGAGCTGTTGCTCGACCCCGGCCCGCTGAGCACGCCGTTCGCCTGCCTGCGGCCACTGATCGCACAACTGCACTTCGCCAACCTGTTCCTGGGCATCAGCGAAGGCGCGTTCGAGCAGGCCCGCCAGTACACCCTCAAGGAAAGCCGCCCATGGTTCACGTCCCAGGCCCGGCATGCCAGCGAGGACCCGTACGTCCTGCGCCATTACGGCGAATTCTGGGTCGCGCTGGAGGGCGTGCGCGCGCTGGTCGAGCGCGCCGTGCTGCAACTCGATGCCGCCTGGGACAAAGGTGCCGACCTGGGCAGCGAAGAACGTGCGCAGCTGGCAGTGAGCATCGCCAGCGCCAAGGTCGCCGCCAGCCGCACCGGGCTGGACCTGTGCAGCCGATTGTTCGAGGTGACCGGCGCACGCGCCACCCATGCCGCCCTGCGCCTGGACCGCTTCTGGCGCAACCTGCGCACCCAGACCTTGCACGACCCGCTGGACTACAAGCTGCACGAGCTGGGCGACTGGGCCTTGAACGGCAGACGCCCGATTCCGACTTTCTATTCCTGAGCGAGAGCCCGCATGCAACTGTTGACCCTGCCCCCGTCCCCTGCCCTGGCCACCTCGATCCGCGCCACCGCGCAGGTGTTCGAGGACCCCAAGTCCAAGACGCTGCTGGCGCACATCCAGCAGATCGCGCCGAGCGAAGCGAGCGTGCTGATCATCGGCGAGACCGGCACGGGCAAGGAACTGGTCGCCCGACACCTGCACAACCTGAGCAGGCGTCGCAACGGCCCGTTCATCGCGGTCAATTGCGGCGCGTTCGCCGAATCGCTGGTGGAAGCCGAACTGTTCGGGCACGAGAAAGGCGCCTTCACTGGCGCCCTGGGGGCCAAGGCCGGCTGGTTCGAGGAGGCCAATGGCGGCACGTTGTTCTTGGATGAGATCGGCGACCTGCCGATGGCCATTCAGGTCAAGCTGCTGCGCGTTCTGCAGGAGCGCGAGGTGGTGCGCCTGGGGTCACGCAAGAGCGTGCCGATCGACGTGCGGGTGCTGGCGGCCACCAACGTGCACCTGGAAAAGGCCATCAATGCCGGGCACTTTCGCGAGGACCTCTACTACCGCCTCAACGTGGTGACCCTGCACCTGCACGGCCTGCGTGAGCGCCCCGGCGACATCCTGCCGCTGAGTCGTCACTTCATCCGCACCTACACCGCCCGGCTGGGCTACGGGCCTGTGGAGCTGACCGCCGAAGCGCAGGCCAAGCTGGTGCGCTACAGCTGGCCGGGCAACATCCGCGAACTGGAGAACGTCATTCATCACAGCCTGCTGACCTGCTGTGAAGGCCGTATACAGGCCGAGGACCTGCGCCTGTCCAACCTGCGCCTGGAGCGCCAGGACACGGCTGACGTCGGGCGCCGGTCGGACACCGGCGATGCCGTGGACGAACTGCTGCAGCAGGCGTTTCGTCGGCTGTACGAAGAACAACCCGGCGACCTGCATGACAAGGTCGAGACGGCGCTGCTGCGCTCGGCCTACCACTTCTGCCACTACAACCAGGTGCACACCGCGCAACTGCTCGGGCTGTCGCGCAACGTGACCCGCACTCGCCTGATCGCCATCGGCGAACTGGTGGTCAACAAGCGCCGGGACTCGGGCACTGCGGTGGAAACCCGCGACAACCGGGTCATGCAGCTATCGATCTGAAGTGCGCGCTGTCGCCTGGGCAACACTGCAGCGGCAAGGTGTTGCCTGGCGCACAGTTCGCCCGCCATCGATCCAGCGTGACGCCAGACGGTACGCCCCTCGAGACGCTGGCATGGGGCCTGCAATGGCCCTCAGTGCCCCTTCCACCACTGGACTTGCCACGATGCGTTCGACCACCCTGACCACTTCCCGGCTTCCTCGCCTGCTCCTGTCCGCGATCCGCGTCGCGGCGATAGGGCTGGCCTTCAGCGCCGCCGCCCAGGCCGACACCGCACCGGACGAAGTGCGCCTGGATTACGCGTACTACTCGCCCGTGAGCCTGGTGCTCAAGCACTTCGGCTGGCTCGAAAAGGCCTTGCCCGATGCCAAGGTGACCTGGGTGTTCAGCCAAGGCAGTAACCGCTCGTTGGAATACCTCAACAGCGGCGGCGCGGACTTCGCGTCCTCGGCCAGCCTGTCGGCGGTGCTGGCCCGCGCCAATGGCAGCCCGATCAAATCGGTGTATGTCTACAGCCGCGCCGAATGGACCGCGCTGGTGGTGGCCAAGGATTCGCCCCTGCAGCGGGTCGAAGACCTCAAGGGCAAGAAGATCGCCGCCACCAAAGGCACCGACCCCTACCTCTTCACCTTGCGCGCCTTGGCCGAGGCGGGTGTGCAGAAGACGGATGTCGAGCTGTTGCACCTGCAGCACCCGGACGGGCGCACGGCCCTGGAAAAAGGCGATGTCGATGCCTGGGCCGGGCTCGACCCGCACATGGCGGCCAGCCAGCTGCAGGCCGGTTCGCGCCTGCTCTACCGCAACAAGGACTTCAACAGCTACGGGGTGATCAGCGTCACCGACGCTTTCGCCAAGGCGCATCCGCAGACGGTCACCACCGTGATCAAGGCCTATGAGAAAGCCCGTCACTGGGCGCTCGAACACCCGGACGCCTTCGCTGCCCTGCTGGCCGAGGAATCCAAGCTGCCGCTGGACGTCGCGGCGCTGCAACTCTCACGCACGGACCTGTCGTCGCCCCAGCTCAGCGATGCCGACATTGCCGCCTCCAAGGCCGCCGCGCCGATTCTGGTCTCCGAAGCCCTGGTGCGGCGCGGTACGAACGTCGAGCAGGTCATCGACCAGTTGATCGACCCACGCTTCGGCAAGGCGGCCCTCGAATGAGCGCGCGCCCTGCCCAGGCCGTAGAGACCCGACCGAGGCGACCGACCGGCGCGACGAAACCCTGGCGACAGCGGGCCAAAGGGCTGGCATTGCCGCTGGCGATCCTGGTGACCCTGGAGAGCCTGGTGCGTCTGGGCTGGATCCCGGCCTACCAGATGCCCGCGCCCAGCGAGGTGGCCCACACCTTGATCGAACTGGCCGACGGCGCGCTGTGGTCACACATCGCCGCGAGCCTGTCGAGGGTGCTGGCAGGCTTCGTCATCGGCGCCTCGCTGGGGCTGCTGTTCGCCGCCGGCGTCGGCCTGAGCCGCGAAGCCGAAGCCTGGCTCGAACCGACGTTCGCCAGCCTGCGGGCGATTCCGAGCCTGGCCTGGGTGCCGCTGCTCTTGCTGTGGCTGGGCATCGGCGAAACGTCCAAGGTCACGCTGATCGCCTTGGGCGCCTTTTTCCCGGTGTACCTCAACGGTGTGGCGGCGATCCGCAACATCGACCGTCGCCTGGTCGAGGTCGGGCACATGTATGGGTTCGGGCCGCTGCGACTGGCCCGGCGCATCCTGTTGCCGGCGGCGCTGCCGGGCGTGTTCACCGGATTGCGCAGCGCCTTGAGCCTGAGCTGGATGTTCCTGGTGGCGGCCGAGCTGATCGCCGCGACCCGTGGGCTGGGCTACCTGCTCAGCGACGACCGCGAAACCTCGCGCCCGGACCTGGTGCTGGCGGCCATTCTGGTCCTGGCGCTATTGGGCAAACTGAGCGACGGCCTGCTGGCCGCGCTGGAAACGCGCTGGCTGGCCTGGCGCGACACCTTCGACGGCCAGGGGCCGGGAGCCTGACGATGACTGCCCTGCACACCTCCGACATCCCTTCCCTCACGCCCGTGCTCGACCTGCAGGTGCAGCGCAAGCTGTTTGGCGACAGTCCCGTGCTGGGACCTCTGGAGCTGCGCTTGCAAGCAGGCGAGATCGTCAGCCTGCTGGGGCCCAGCGGGTGCGGCAAGAGCACCTTGCTGCGCCTGGTGGCCGGGCTGGACACAGCGTTCACCGGCACCTTGCGTCAGCGTGCGGCGCAGGTCGGTTTCGTCTTCCAGGAGCCGCGGCTGATGCCTTGGCTGAGCGTGGCGGACAACATCGGGTTCAGCAACGGCCGCCGCTTCGATCGCCAGCGGGTCACGCAACTGATCGCGGACGTGGGCCTGGCCGGCTTCGCCGATGCCTTGCCCAAGGCACTGTCTGGCGGTATGGCGCAGCGGGTGGCCATCGCCCGTGGCCTGTACGAGCGACCCAGCCTGCTACTGCTGGACGAACCCTTCAGTGCCGTGGATGCCTTCACCCGTTTCGCCCTGCAGGACCTGTTGCTCGACCTGGCGCGCCGCCGAAGGATCGCCCTGCTGGTGGTCACCCACGACATCGACGAGGCGCTGTACCTGAGCGACCGCGTGCTGGTGATCGGCAACCGCCCAGGCACGGTCCGCCGCGAACTGTCGGTACCCCTGGCCTACCCGCGGGACCGGCGCGATGCGCGCCTGGCCGACCTGCGTGGCCAGGCGCTCGAAGCGCTGCAGGCCGCGCACGTCATCTGAATGACACCTCACGCCGGCAATCGACGGAACAGCCAGGCTGAACCTGCGCAGGCCACTGCCCCCATCAGCATGACCCCGGTCACATCGCCCAAGGTCGCGTCGCTGCGACCCTGCAAGGCCGCCAGTGCGCTCAGCAGCAGGCCGGCCAGGCTGACCGACAGGCTCAAGGTCAGCTGCACGGCCATCGCCGACAGGCTGCTGGCCGCGGCCGAGCGCTCGCGGGGGACGTCCCGGTAAGTCGCGGCGCCCAGGGTGGTGAATTGCAGCGAACGCACCAGCCCCGCACCGAACAAGACACCGACCATCCAGCTCATCGATGTCTGCTCGTCAAAGGTCGCACACAGTGCGATACCCAGGCCGCTGACCAGCGCGTTGCAGGTCAGCACCCGCCGGTAACCGAAGCGCCGGACCACCGGCACGGCGAACGGCTTCATCAGCAAGGCGCCAAGCCCGCCGCTGATCACCAGCCAACCCGCCGCCAACGGGCTCAGGCCCAGGCCTTGTTGCAGCAACAGGATCAACAGAAACGGTTGCGCCGCCGTACCCAGGCGGAACACGGCGCCCCCGGCCTGGCTGATGCCGAACCCTCGCAAACGGAACAGACGCAGGTCCACCAGCGGATACGGGTGACGCCGGGCATGCCGGTCATAGGCCCAGGCGCACGCCAGCCCCATCAGCACCAGACCGCTCGCCAGCGGCCAGGGCAGCTCGCCCAGGGCCAACGCTTCGAAACCCACCACCCCGGCGGCCAGGGCGACGCCACTGAGCACCAGGCCACGCCCATCCAGCGGCGGCACGGGACGCGCCGGAAAATCAGGCACGTGGCGCAGGATCAGCAGGCAGCCGACCAGGCAGATCGGCAGGTTGATCAGGAAGATCCAATGCCAGGACAGCCAGGTCACCAGCACCCCGCCCAGCAATGGCCCGGCCAGTGGGCCGACCAATGCCGGCAGCGCCAGCCAGGACAGCGCGTGCAGCAGCTGCTCGCGCCGCGCCCAGCGCAGGATGATCACCTGGCCCACCGGCGTCATCAGCGCGCCTGCCGCGCCTTGCAGCAGACGTCCCAGGCACAGCTCGAGCAGCGAGTCGGCCAGGGCGCAGGCCGTCGACGCCAGGGTGAACAGCCCCATGGCAGCCATCATCACCCGACGCGGCCGGAAGCGCTCGGCCAGCCAGCCGCTGAGGGGCAGGCACAGGGCCAGGGCCAGCATGTACAGCGACACCACCAGGTTCATGCGCAGGGCTGGCTCGCCAAGGTCTGCGGCCATACTCGGCAGCGCGGTCATCACGGCGGTGCCGTCGAGCAGCTCCATGAACAGCGCGGTGCCGATGATTGCCGGCACCGTACGGGTCTGGCGGTCGGCGATGCACGCCGACCGTGCCGTCAAAACAGCCCCGACACAGGCGGTGGGGTACCCTTGAGCTGCCAGGCACCGACCACGGCGGCCTTCCAGTGCCGAGGGTTGTGGTTGGCCACGGTGCGTGCGTTGCGCCAATGCCGGTCGAGGTTGTGGGCCCGTCCGGTGGTGGATGCGCCGCCGACGTCGAACAGGGTCTCGGCGGCCTTGAGCGCCAGTTCGGCCACCAGGTATTGGGTCTGCGCCACCGCCAGCGCCGCCTGCTCCACCGCGCGGTCGGGCAACGCGGCGGCCCAGGCCTGATCGAGGCTGTCGGCAGCGTGCAGCACCAGGGCCTCGGCGCCGTAGGCTCGCGCGGCGATGTCCCCGACCGACAGCTCGACATAGGGATCGTCGACCGAGCGTGTGGCACTGCTGTGCTTGATCGGTCGGGCGTGGTCGCGGGCGAAACGGCGGGCGTCGTCCAGCGCATTGCGGGCGATGCCGGCCAGGACGGTCCCGAGGAACAGCTGCAGGAACGGGGTGACGATGGTGCGCTTGCCGTCCTCCACCGTGCGCGTGCGAAGCTCGCTGGCTTCGACCCGCACGTTGTGCAGGCGGGTCGTGCCGCTGGCCGTGAGCCGCTGACCCATGGCATCGAAGTCATCGACCAGCTCCAGGCCTTCGCGGTCACGCGGCAGGATGAACGACACCGGCTGGTCCTGCTCGTCCAGCGCGACCGCACTGACCCAGTCGGCGAACAGCGCGCCGGTGCTGTAGAACTTGCTGCCGGTGGCACGGTAATGGTCCCCCTCGCGCACCAGCCGCGCGGCGATTGCGCCGTTGGCACCGCCCAGCTCCCAGCCGGCATTGCCCAGCACCGCGCCTTCCAGGTAACGCCCGAACCAGCGCTGGCGCTCGGCCTCGGCATCGTCGGCGGTGGACGCCAGCAAGCCCTCGACGAAGGCGAACCCTGGACGCAACGCCTGGGCGACGTTGGAATCCACGGCGGCGATCTTCAGCAGCAGCGCGATCACGTCACGCACCTGCCCCTCGGGGCCACCGTGTCGACGCGGAATGCGCACGGTGTAGACGCCCGCTGCCGCCAGCTGGGCGATGGCGTCGAAGGGCAGCTGGCGCTCGCGCTCGCGCTGGGCGGCACCGGCAGCGATCGCCGGCAGCAAGGCCTCGATGCGCGTCGTCAGCTCGGCCACGTCGCGGGCCGGGGGTTGCAGGGTCAAAGGAGGAACGTGTGTCATGGGGGTGTCCTTGTAGGGTCTAGATGGCGATTTTCCAGAGGCGGGATTCGTCGAACAGGTGGAAGGCTTCGTCTTCCGGGGCGTAGGCCGGCACGTTCAGCGGCACCCCGGCGCCTGGCAGGCGTGGCACCGAGCCGAGCAGGCGCTGGGTGTAGGCCTGCGCAGGTCGCTTGAACAGTTGCTCCACGGGCGCGATCTCCACCACCTGACCATGGCGCATCACCAGCACCTCGTCGCTGACGTGACGAATCACCCCTAGGTCGTGGGAGATGAATAGGTAGGCCAGGCCCAGGGCCTGTTGCAGATCGGCGAGCAGGTCCAGCACCTGGGCCTGCACCGACACGTCCAGGGCCGAAACCGGTTCGTCGCAGATGATCACCCGCGGCTCACTGGCGATGGCTCGGGCGATGGCCACCCGCTGGCGTTGACCGCCGGACAGCTGCAAAGGCCGCCGGTGGGCCATTCCCACCGGCAGGCGCACCTGGCCGAGCAGCCGTTCGATCCGTGCCGGGCGTGCGTGAGCCTCGACCCCGGCCACGTCCAAGGCATCGTCTAAAATCTGCCCGACACTCCAACGGGGGTCGAACGAGCCCAGGGGATCCTGGTAGATGATGCTGATCTCGCGACGCAGCGGCCGTCGCGCGGCCTCGTCGATGGCAGCTCCCGGACGATTCCAGGGCCGCTGGCGGTACAGCACCTCCCCCTCGTCCGGCGTCAGCAGCCCCAGGGCCAGGCGCGCCACGGTGGTCTTGCCCGAGCCGGATTCACCGACGATACCCAGCGTGCGGCCGGCCCGCAGCGTGAAGCCGACACCGCTGACCACCTGGCGCTCGACGCCATCGGGTCCTCGGTAGCGCTTGCCCAGGTGGCGCGCTTCGAGCAGCGGCTCGTCGCGCCGGACGTCCTGCCGAGCCACGGCGGCGGACGGCAGCGGCGTCGCAGACCCTGACAAGCGGCTGCCCCGGGGATGTTCAGCCGGCACGGCGGCCAGCAGCGCCTGGGTATAAGGATGACGGGGCGCACGCAGCACGGCCTGCATCGGACCTTGCTCGACCACCTCGCCATGGCGCAGCACGATCACCTCGTCGGCCAGTTGCGCGACCACTGCCAGGTCATGGCTGATGATCAGCAGCGAGGCGCCACGCGCCTTGATCTGCTGGAACACCTCCAGAATCTGCGCCTGTACCGTGGCGTCCAGGGCCGTGGTCGGCTCGTCGGCGATCACCAGGGCCGGCGCCATGGCCAGCGCGCTGGCGATCAGCGCACGCTGGCGCAGCCCACCGGACAACTGTCCCGGGCGCTGTCGTGCGCGCAGCGCCGGTTCCGGCACGCCGACCCGCTCGAGCAGCGTCAGCACCTGGGCCGGACGATCGCGGCGGTGGCCATGATCGTGGGTGTCGAGCACTTCGAGGATCTCCTTGCCCACTGGGCGCAATGGGTCGAGCGACACCAGCGCATCCTGCAGCACGAAGCCGATGTCCTTGCCACGCACCCGACGCCACTGCCGCTCGCTCAGCGCCAGCAGGTCATGCTCGCCGAAGCGCAACTGCCGGGCCTGCACCTGGGCCTGAGGGCCGGCCAGGCCGACCAGGCTGCGGGCACTGACGCTCTTGCCCGAGCCGGACTCGCCCACCAGGGCGATGCAGCGCCCCGGCGCCAGGCTGAATGACAACCCGTGGACCACGTGCTGGCCCGCGAAGGCCACGCTCAGGCCCTCGACGGTCAAGGTCTTGTCGCTCATGGGTGACGGCCCTCCAGGCGTTGTTGCAGGTAGCGGCCCGCCACCGTGGTCGACAGAGTCGTCAGCACGATGAACAGGCCAGGGAAGAAGGTCAGCCACCAGGCATTGGCGATGAAGTCACGGCCCATCGACAGCATGGTGCCCCACTCCGGCGCCGGTGGCCGGGCACCCAGGCCGAGAAAGCTCAGGGCCGAGGCCCAGACGATCGCCTGGCCGACGCCCATGGTCAGGGTCACCACCAGCGGCCGCATGGCGTTGGGCAGCAGCTGGCGCAGGATGATGCGCCGGCGGGAATGGCCCAGGGCCTGCGCCGCTTCGATGTAGCCGGCGTTGCGCACGGCGCGCACCTGACCGCGGACCAGCCGCGCATAGCCCGGTGCGCCGCCCAGGCCGGTGGCGACGATCAGCGGGCCGAGGCCACTGCCGAAGATCGCCACGAACAGCAGCGCCAGGATCAGGCTGGGAAAGGCGAACAGCACCTCCAGCACCCAGCCCACGCTGCGGTCCAGGCGGGCGCCGCCCAGGCCACCCAGCAGCCCCAGGACGATGGCCAGGCCCATCGCCAGGGCCGTGGCCGCCACGCCGATGAACAGGCTCTGGCGCGTGCCGTGGACGATGCGCGCGAAGATGTCGCGGCCGGACTGGTCGGTTCCCAGCCAGTGCGCCGCGCTGGGGGGCTGGAACGCCTCGCGGGGCACGATCGCCAGTGGGTCGAGGGGGGTGAAGGCTTGCGGCACCAGAGCCGCCAGCAGCAGCGCCGCGAGAAACGCCAGGGCCAGGCTGGCGCCCCAGGGCGGCAGGCGCCAGGTGCGTTGACGGCGTGGCGCCAGCCGAGGTGCATCGAGGGTCAGGTCGGTCATCGTGGCTGCTCCTGTTGACGCGGGTCGATCCAGAGGTAGAGCAGGTCCACCCCGATGTTGGCCAGTACATAGACGGCAGCGACCACCAGGCTGATGCCGATCACCAGCGGCATGTCCTGGGCGATCACCGCCTGGTACAGCTGCCGCCCGATGCCGCGGCGCGAGAAGATCACCTCGCACACCACGGCGCCACTCATCAGCGCGCCGATCGCCCAGCCCGACAGCGAGATCCCCGGGAGCAAGGCATGGCGCAGCGCGTGGCGAAAGCGCACGGCCAGATCGCTGAGGCCGCGGGTGCGCGCGGTCAGCACGAAGGGTTGTTCGAGGGTCAGCTCGAGGGATTCGCGGGTGACCTGGGCGATGAAACCGGCCAGCGGTATGGCCAGGGAGAACGCCGGCAGCACCAACGCCGCCAGGCTGTCGCTGCCGGCCGGCGGAAACCAGCGCAGGCCGAAGGCGAACACGGCCAGCAGCACGATCCCCAGCCAGAAATGCGGCAGTGCGGCGCTCACGGTCTCGGCCAGCGACGCCAGGCCCCCGACCAGACGCCCGCGCCCGGCGGTCAGCACGGTGAGCAGCAATACCAGCACCCAGGCCAGCAGCAGCGAGGCGATCGTCAGTTCGAACGTCGCCCCACCCTGTTCGGCAAGCACCCGGGTCACGGGCATGTGCTGGGTGTACGAGGCGCCCAGGTCGCCCTGCAGCAGGCGCCCCAGGTAGGCGACGTACTGCACCGCCAAGGGCTTGTCCAAGCCGTATTCCTGGCGGGTGGCCTCGAGGGTTTCCGGGGTGGGGTTGCCGCTGGCACCGCCCAGGATCGCCAGCACCGGGTCCCCCGGCATCAGCCGCAGGGCGAAGAAGGTCAACGTGGCGACCGCCCACAGCACCAGCAGGCCGCCCAGCAGACGGATGCCGGCACGACGGCCGAGCGCAGCGAGGCGTTCACGGCGCAGCGCGCGCGTGTCCGAGGTCGTGTTGAAGGCGGTCATGGCGTCACCCAGGCGTCATAGAGAGAAGTCACCGCCAGGGACGATTCCAGGCGCACGCCATGGGCGGTCCTGTACACGCCCAGGCGTGTGCTCTGCGGGTAGGTCACCAGTTGCAGGTACTGCGCGGCGGCCTGCTGTTGTGCACGCAGGTAACGTGCGCGGCGTTGCTGCGGGTCCTGGGTAGCCAGGGCACTGTCCATCAGGGCATCGAACCCGGCGTCGGAATAGCCGGCGGTGTTCTGGTGATAGCCCCCGACACCGGCGGGCTGGATGAACGCCGAGCCGAAGATGATGCGCAACACGTCAGGGGTGTTGGTGTTCCAGTAGCCGAGGCGGATGTCGTAGTCCCAGGCGGCCTGGCGTGCGGTGGTCTGGGTGTCGCTCATCTGCTCCAGGACCAGGTCGAACCCGACCTGGCGCGTGGTGGCCTGCACCTGCTCCCAGAGGGTCTGCTCGGACGGCGGCGTACGGGTGCCGATCAACACGGTGACCTGGAGGCGTTTGCCGTGCTTGGTTCGATAGCCCTGCGCATCGCGCCCGGTCCAGCCGGCCTGATCGAGCAGCTGGGCCGCACGGGCCGGGTCGTAGTCCTGGACGTGCTCGAAGTCCGGGCTGTAGAACGGCGTGGCCGCGCTCAGCGGACCGCCCGCCCGTGGAAACTCACCGAAGTACACACTCTTGAGCGCGCCCTCGACGTCGGCGCTGCGCACGAAGGCTTCGCGCACCCGGACATCGTCGAACGGCGCGCGGCGGATGTTGAAGGTGCCATTGGTGGGGTTGCCGGGGCGCTGGGCGATGATCAGCTCGACGTCCGGGTTGCGCCGCGCCGCTTCGTGGGACTCGGGCGGCAGTGCCTCGATCACGTCGACCTCGCCGGCCTGCAGCGAGGCGAAACGCACCGACGGCTCCTGCATGAAGGTCCAGGTGATGCCGTCGAGGTAGGCCGGGCCTTGATGCCGGGCGGTGGGCGGCGCCCAGTCGTAGTCGGGATTGCGGGCCAGCAGCACCCGGCTCTGGCGCTCCCAGCGCACCACCTTGAACGGGCCGCTGCCGACCGGCGACTCGCAGTTCGCTTCACGGCTGCGCGCCAGCGCAGTGGGCGACTGCATGCCCAGAAAACCCTGCGCCAGCACTTCCAGGAACGCGGCATAGGGCGTCGCCAGCTCGACCACGGCCGTGTACTCGTCGAGGACCTGGGTACCGCGGTACTGGCGGATGTAACCGCCTGCGGTGCTGGACTGGGTCTTGGGGTCGGTGATGTGGTCGAGGTTGGCCTTGAGCGCTGCCGCGTTGAACGGTGTGCCGTCGGTGAAGCGCACGTCGTGGCGCAGGTGAAAGGTGTAGTGCAGGCCGTCGGCCGACACGTCCCAGCGCGTGGCCAGCCAGGGGCCGATGTGACCGTCGGCGTCCATGGACACCAGTGAGTCGAGGTACTGCTGGGCGAGGAAGACTTGCGGCATGTCGCCGGCCACGTGGGGATCGAGGCAGGTGGGCTCGCGATCGGTGGCATAGACCAGCGTGCCGCCATGGACCGGCTGGTCGCTCTGGACCCGGGTCGGTTCGGCGCGTTCGCAACCGCCCGTGGCCAGGGCGGCGATGGCGATCCAGGGGATGAGAGGACGGGTCGTGACGTTCAAGGTCGCTCCTGCAGATGACGATGCGCGATGGCGTTGGGGGGACGATTGCAGGAGTTGTGCCGGGTTCGAATCACCCGTGTTTGCTGGGCTTGCCGGGGGTGTGCAGGCGGCGTGTGATCGATCGGGCGGGCAAAGTGTCCGGGGGCTGTTGCTGGACGGACAGTACGAACCGGCGTGCGCGATTGGCGTCCGGCCCGGCGCCGCCTGCATCGCGGGCAAGCCCGCTCCCACAGGTCCGTGGCAGTCTGTCTCACCGCGATGAGGCAGGGCATTGCGATCCGTGTGGGAGCGGGCTTGCCCGCGATGGCGTCCGGTCCGTCACCGCCGGCTTCGAGGTCAAGCCCGCAACGGACCGTCCACGGCCCTGCCCCCCTTCAGGATCACGGTGCGGTCGCTCAACGGTCCCAGCGCATCCAGCGTGTGGGCGATGCACAGGCAGGCCAGGGCGCGTTCCCGCGTGAGCGTGGCGAGCAGCGCCAGCAGGCGCGCCTGGACGGTGCCCTCGAGCTTCGAGCCGGTGGTGTCAGCCACCAGCACGCGCGGCCTGAGCGCCAGGGCGCGGGCGATGACCAGACGCTGTCGCTGCTCACTGGACAGCTCCAGCGGACGACGGTCGAGCACGGCTGCGGGCAACTGCACCCGCTCGAGCAAGGCGATACCTTCGGGGCGGCGCAGCTGACGTGGCACCCCGGCCTGGGCCAGGGCCTGGCCGAGCACCCGCCAGACACTGTGACGCAGGTCGAAGCAGGCCGAAGGCGCAAGCAGAACGGCTTGAATCCCCTGCGGGCGCTGGCTGTGTGGCCAGCTCAAGGCAGCCAGCCAATCGTGACCGTCGAGCCAGACCTGACCCTGGTCGGCCGACGCCAGCCCGGCCAGGATCTGGCCCAGGACGCCCACACTGCCCTCGCCGACCACGCCCAGGGTCTGCCCTGCGTCGAGCTGGAAGGCGACGTCATCGAGTACGGTTCGCCACCGGCCCTGTGGTCCGAGGAGTGCCTTGCCCAACCCGTGGACCTCGAGCAGCGGTCTCGCCGGCGAGGCGTGAGCATCCGGCTTCACGGTGCAGGATTGGGCAGGCGCCGATGCACGGCCTGAATTGCCTCCAGCACCGCCGCGTCGAGGCGTACGTCCAGGGCGCCAAGGTTTTCGTGCAGTTGCGCCAAGGAGGTCTGACCGGTGATGGCGCTGGCGACGAAGGGCTGACGCAGGACGAAGGCCAGCGCCAGTTGCGCAGGCGACAGGCCATGGCGCTGGGCGATGTCGACGTAGGCTGCGATGGCGTCGCTCGCCGCCGGGCTATCGTAGCGATTGAAGGTGCGGTAGACCGCCGTCAACCGAGCGCCCTCAGGCCGTGCGCCGCCCAGGTACTTGCCGGTCAAGGTGCCAAAGGCCAGGGGCGAATAGGCCAGCAGGCTGACGCCCTCGCGGTGGCTGAATTCCGACAGGCCGTTCTCGTACGACCGGTTGAGCAGGCTGTAGGGGTTCTGGATGCTGGCGATGCGCGGCAGGCCTTGGGTCTCGCTGTGGCGCAGCAGACGCCCGACGCCCCAGGGCGTTTCGTTCGACACGCCGATGTACCGGACCTTGCCGGCCTTGACCTGCTCGCCCAGTACGGCCAGCGTTTCCTCCAGCGCCACGCTGTCGGGATGATCGTCTACGTACGGGTACTCGCGGGCCCCGAAGATGTTGGTCGTGCGGTCTGGCCAGTGCAGTTGGTAGAGGTCGAGGTAGTCGGTGCGCAGGCGCCGCAGGCTTCCCTCGAGCGCGGCGACGATGTTGCGCCGGTCGTGGTGTGACAACCCATCACGAATGTGCGCTTGCCCGCCGGGATCACGGGCAGGTCCGGCGATCTTGCTGGCCAGGATCACCTCATCCCGGCGCCCGCGGTTGGCCAGCCACTGGCCAAGATAACGCTCGGTGGTGGTCCAGGTCTCGGCACGGGTCGGGGTCGGGTACATCTCGGCGGTGTCGATGAAATTGACCCCGGCGGCCAGTGCGGCATCGAGCTGCTGGTGAGCCTCCTGCTCGCTGTTCTGGTGGCCCCAGGTCATGGTTCCGAGACCGAGCACGCTGACGTGCAGGTCGGTGTGGCCGAGTCGGCGGTAATGCATGGTGGGCAATTCCTTGGGTCGAATGAACATCGGTCAGCGCGCCACGCGGGCGGCAATGGACGTGGTCGGGAGGCCGTACTGGTTGACGGCCTTGGGCAGGCCCAGGTGCTCGCGCAGGGTGCTGCCCTGGTACTCGCGCCGGAACAGCCCACGGCGCTGCAGGATCGGCACGACATGGTCGACGAACACCTCCACCCCGGACGGAAACAGGTCAGGCATGATGTTGAAGCCATCGCCTGCGCCAGCGAGGAACCACTCGGCCAGGGTCTCGGCCACCTGTTCGGGGGTGCCGACCATCAGGCGGTGGCCGACCAGGATGCGCCGCGACAGCTGGCGGATGCTCAGGTTTTCCCGCCGGGCAAGGTTCAGCTGGGCTTCGAGAAAGCCTTGCGACCCCCGCTCGAACGCTGCCACTTCGCCAATCCGTGCCCAGGGCAGCGGCGCGTCCGGGTCCAGTTCGCTGGCGTCGATGCCGATGCGCCCGGCCACCTGCTGCAGCAGTCCGTGCTCGCCATGCCAGGCATTGAGCTGGTCGAAACGGGCATGGGCCTCGGCCTCGGTGCTGCCGATCACGGTAGACAACCCCGGCATGACCTTCAGGTGTGCAGGGTTGCGCCCCCAGGCCTGTGCACGGGCCTTCATCTCGCGGTAGAAGGCCTGACCGTCGGCCAGGGTGGTCTGGGTGGTGAAGATCGCATCGGCATAGCGCGAACCCAGTGCCTTGCCGCCTTCGGAGGAACCGGCCTGGACCAGCACCGGCCGACCCTGGGGCGAGCGCGGCAGGTTCAGCGGGCCCTTGACCGTGAAGTGCTGGCCGTGAAAGTCCAGGGTATGGACCTTGGCCGGATCGGCGTAGCGCCCGCCGATCCGGTCACCGACCAAGGCGTCGTCCTCCCAGCTGTCCCACAGTTTGAACGTGACGTCGATGAACTCGTCGGCGCGTGCGTAGCGGTCGACATGCAGCGGGGCACCGGCCAGGCCGAAGTTCTGCGCCGCGGCGTCGGCGGCGTTGGTGACCGCGTTCCAGGCGGCGCGGCCACGGCTGATGTGGTCCAGCGAAGCGATGCGCCGGGCCAGGTTGAAGGGCTCGTTGTAGGTGGTCGAGGCGGTGGCGATCACCCCGATGCGCGAGGTCGCCGCCGCGATCGCGGTGAGCAGCACGGTCGGCTCCAGGCGTGCGCTCGGGTGCTGGGCCACGTCACCGGCGAGCGCCGGGGTGTCGGCCAGGAAGATCGCGTCCAGGCAACCGCGCTCCGAGGTGCGGGCGATGTCGCGGTAGTAGTCGATGTCGGCACAGGCATCGACCGGTGCTTCGCCTTGACGCCAGGCGGCGGCATGGGCGCCGAAGCCGAGGATGTTCATGCCCAGGCTCATCTGTTGAGGGGTGGTGCTCATGTGCGTGCTCTCCGTTCAGACTGCGCTGGCTTCATCGTTCGCGCGCTGCCCGGGCGCCACGTCGAGTTGACGGGCGCGCCAGGCGGCGGCCGGGCTGATGCCGTTGAGGTAGTAATCGCCCAGCGCCTGTTCGCGGTAGATCGCCGGGTTGTGCGAGGCCAGGGTGCGGGCATTGCGCCAGTGACGGTCGAAGCGCCGCTGGTTGCTGGTGGCCGAAGCGCCGCCCACCTCGAACAGCAATGTGGTGGCTTCCAGCACCTGGCCCAGCACGATCTGCTGGGCTTGATACACCTGCACCTCGGCCTCGGTGTAATGCTGCTCGGTGACGGCGCCCGCCTGCACGGCCTCGGCCACCGTCTGCAAGGCCTCGCCAATGGCACTGACCTGTGCCTCGGCCGCGAAGGCCAGGCTCGACAGGCGACCGATCACCCGCTGCACCAGCGGGTCTTCGGCCGGACGTGACTGCCCCGGCACGCCAAAGGCGCGCGTACGCCCCTGGACGAAGGCGACGGCATCGGCCAGGACGGCCCGGGCAATACCGGCCAACGTGGCCAGGTGGACCGCCTGGTAGAAGGCGCTCAGGTAGGATTCGGCGCGCAGCTCACCTTTGGCGAAGCGCCGCAGCACCTGATGGGCCGGGACCTCCACGGCGGCGAAACGGGTGGTGCCGCTGCCGGTCAGGCGCTGGCCGAAGCCGTCCCAGTCGTCGAGGACCTGCACACCGGGCGCCGAGGTCGGCACCACCACGCTGACGAAGTCCTCGCCTTCGCTGGCGATCGCGGCGATCCAGTCCGCATAGAGGGTACCGGTGCAGTAGAACTTCTCGCCGTCGAGCCGGTAGGCCGCCGATTCGTCTGCAGGGGACACGCGCGTAAGCGTCACGCTGTTACCGGTGCTGTCGGTACGCTCGGCCATGGCCGCGCCCCACAGCTCGCCGGCGGCCACCTTGGGCAGCCACAGCGCCTGGGAGGACGGGTCGCGAGCGGACAAACGCCCTTCGACGAAGCCCAGGTGCGCCCGAACGATCTGCGGCAGGTTCGAGTCCGCCTCGCCCAGGCGCACCAGCTGGCGCAACAGCTGAGGCAGGCTCACCCCCAGGCCGCCCTGCTCACGCGGCACACGCAGCGCGCCGAAACCGGCGTCGCGCAGCCAGGCCACGGGCTCGAAGGCCAATTCGCGCTGCTGCTCGCGAGTGACGGCCCCCTCACGGATGCGTGCGAACACTGGTGCGAAATGGGCGTCGAGCGCCGCATCGGTCAAGGGAGGTTGAAAAGGTAGGGTCATGCGAACTACTGGCGAGGGAATGAATGGGCGGTGAGTCGTGTCGGCCATGGGGTCTCTGCGAGGTCGATTGCAGACACGTCAGCCTCCACGGACACGTCGCTCCGGCTCGATGGCCATAAGGTCAAGGGGGTGATTGCAGAAGTCGTGCCAGCGCTAAGACCCCGTATTCATGGGCCCCTGGCGCCCTGCGGCACGTGACGGTGCAGGACAAACTGTCCGAGGGCTGTTGAGTCAGCAACAGTGAGCGTCGAGCGTGCAGGGACCTCGCCTTCAGTCATGGGCTTATAACCGCGACTGTCCGGCACGCGACACCCAACCGACAGTGCCTGCAACGGTGTGGCCACCTGGCACGCCGCTTTCGAGGGTCCTTGCGCACTCCAGCTCCCTCCTCGACCCCATGCACGCTGGCGCACACGGCGCGAGCCCAGGCCTGGCATGGAACCTGCTCTACCCCCTTCGTTGGCCTGACTATGCCCATAGAACGCCGAGGACCATTTGCCATGCGACCGTTTAGGGGAATCATCGATGCACGTGACACGACGCCACACCTTGCGCCTGGCGATCCGCCGGGCCACCCTGGCCACCGGGCTGGGCGCCGCTGCCGTCGGCAGTGGCCCGGTCTGGGCCGCCGCTGACCAGGCCCTGGGCACCGTCACCGTTCAGGCCGCCCGTCAGAGCGAAGCGCAGAAAGCCAGCAGCCAGCTGGCGGAAATCCCGGGCGGCACCAGCGTGGTCGACAGCGAAGAGGTCGCCAAGGGCCGCACCGCCACCTTGCAGGACACCCTGGGTTATCAGCCGGGGGTGTTCGTGCAATCCACCGGCGGTAATGACGCGGCGAAGATTTCGATTCGAGGCTCGGGGGCAAACACCTCGCCCGGCTACTTTCGCGAGGGCATCGCGTTTCTCTTCGACGGCCTGCCGATCACCGGCCCGGGCGGCACGCCCTACGAGTTCCTGAACGCCTCGGGCGTCAACTACACCGAGATCCTGCGGGGCGCCAACGCCTTCCAGTACGGGGCGCTGACCCTCGGCGGCGCCATCAACTTCGTCAACCATTCCGGCTACACCGCACCCGGCCTGCGCCTGCGCGCGGAAGCCGGCAGCTATGGCTATCAGAAGCAGTCGGTGAGCGTCGGCGGTGTCGAAGGCGACCTGGACTACTACGTCAACGTCGACAACTACCGCAACCAGGGCTACCGCGACTACAGCTTGTCGAGGAGCCAGGGGGTGGTGGCGAACCTGGGGTACGCCTTCAGCCCGAAGCTCGAGACCCGCTTGCTGTTGCGCTACCGCGACGAGTTCCACGACGACCCAAGTGCCACCACCCTCGACCAGATCAAGCATCACCCGCGCCGCGCCAGCGCCACGGCCGAGTCCAGCGGTGCCGGCAGCCGACGTCCGGGCAGCCTGTGGCTGGGCAGCAAGACCACCTATACCTTCGACGATGACGCGCGCCTGACCCTTGGCGTGGCGTACCACGACTATGCCCACACCAACAGCCCCGACAGCCCGAGCAACCCCAGCTACTGGGACTGGCATGACCTCAATCTGCGGCTGGCCTATGACCGTATCGACCAGTGGTTCGGGCATGAGAGCCGAAGCACCGTCGCCCTGACCTCCACCCAGCACCTGCGGGGCGGCGTGGACTCGACCAACCGGGACAAGACCACGCTCAAGCAGGTGGACTATCAGGGCTCGTTCGACCGCACCCTGAGCCTGGGCAATGACCTGAACCTGGTCGAAGGGCTGTGGTTGACCACCGGGGTGTCGTTCATCAACGTCCGGCGCAACGTCGACATCGAGCAGGCCGTAGCAGCCAATACCACGCCATTCCCCTCACGGGTGGACTATTCGAACTGGAGCGCCGCGCCGCGTATCGGGTTGCGCTACGAGTTCACGCCTCAGTTGCAGGCATTCGCCAACGTCAGCCGCTCCATAGACCCGCCGGTGTCGTGGCAGTACTCGGGTTCCGGGCCGACGTTGCCGTACGTGCGCCCACTGGTCGAACAGAAAGCCAACACGGTGGAAATCGGCATCAAGGGCGCCCAGGGCATCTTCGATGGCAGCCTGGCCCTCTATCGTTCCTGGGTCCGCGATGAGCTGCTCAACGTGCAGCTGATTGCGGCCACCGCAAGCAGCGCGGCGGTGACCGGCGCCTTCAACGCGTCGCCAACCATCCACCAGGGCGTCGAGGCCGGGTTGAACACGCGACTGTGGGAAAACGATCAGGGCGACCAGGTGCGCTGGCGGCAGGTGTACACCTACAACGACTTCCACTACCGCGACGACGAGCGCTTCGGCGACAACGCCCTGCCCGGTCTGCCCAAGCACGTGTACCAGGGCGACGTGCAGTACCAGCACCACAGCGGCTGGTATGCAGGCGTGAACGTACAGTCGGCGGCGCGCACGGCGGTGGACTATGCCAACACCTTCTATGCGCCGTCCTATACGGTGTGGGGGGTCAACCTGGGGTTCGAAGCGCCCAAGGGCGACTGGAAGGTTTCACTGGACGTGAAGAACCTGGCGAACAAGGCCTACGTCACGGCAGTCACGCCGCAATACGATGCGGCGGGTGCCGATACTGCATCGCTGTGGCCGGGCGATGGCATCGGTGCCTACGCAGGGCTGGAGGTGCGGTATTGAAGACCCGGCCGGGCGACGGCTGACGCCGTGGGCCTGGCCTGCACTGGGGCGTTCAAGTCACGTCGACACCTGAAAAGGATTTTCACAGAGGATGCTAAACGTTTGGCGTGCCGCACGTTCAAAGCGCCATGCGCCCTACCTTTTTTCTGGAGTCTGCTCACGTGAGCGATAAAGTCCGTGTCGATAACGCTGCCAGTGCCAACATCAAGCAACCCCACAAGGATGTGTTCTTCGCCGCGGTAGAAACAACGCGCATGCCGATGATCGTGACCGACCCCAACCGTCCGGATAATCCGATCATCTTTGCCAACAACGCCTTTCTGGAAATGACCGGGTACGACCTGCACGAGATTCTTGGCGAGAACTGCCGCTTCCTGCAGGGCCCCGACACGGACAGGTCCGTGGTCAACGCCGTGCGCGAGGCCATTGCCGACAAGGTGGACATCGCCACCGAGATCCTCAACTACAAGAAGGACGGCTCGAGCTTCTGGAACGCGTTGTTCATCTCGCCGATCCACAACGACAACGGCGATCTGATCTATTTCTTCGCCTCCCAGCTCGACGTGAGCCGACGCCGGGATGCCGAAGACGCCCTGCGCCAGGCGCAGAAGATGGAGGCGCTCGGCCAGTTGACCGGCGGTATCGCCCATGACTTCAACAACCTGCTGCAGGTCATGGGGGGCTACCTGGGCCTGATCGGGTCGGCGGTCGAGAAAAGCACCATCGATGTGCCACGGGTCAAGCGCAGCGTCGATCACGCCCGTTCGGCGGTGGACCGCGCCAGTACCCTGACCAAGCAACTGCTGGCGTTCGCACGCAAGCAGAGCCTGCAAGGCCGGGTGCTGAACCTCAACCACCTGGTGTCGGACATCGAGCCCTTGATCGAGCGCACCTTCGGCGCCGAAGTGGCCGTGAGCTACGACCTGGAACCCCACCTGCGCAACTGCCGGATCGACCCGACCCAGGCCGAGGTGGCGTTACTGAATCTGATGATCAACGCCCGGGACGCGCTGATCGGTCGCGAGGCGCCGCGCATTCTCATCGAGACGCGCAACATCGCGGTCAAGGACCTGGCCAGTGTGTCCTATGACGGCCTGTTGCCGGGCAACTACGTGAGCATTTCGCTGACCGACAACGGCATCGGCATGTCGGCCGATATCCGCGACCGGGTCATGGACCCCTTCTTCACCACCAAGGAGGAAGGCAAGGGGTCGGGGCTCGGTCTCTCGATGGTGTACGGGTTCGCCAAGCAGTCCGGCGGCGCGGCGCGCATCTACACCGAAGAGGACATCGGCACCACCTTGCGACTGTACTTCCCCGTAGACGATGCCGGCGTGGTCCATCAGGACCCGGTGCGCGCCGTCGATCGCAAGTCGGGCAGCGAGAAGATCCTCATCGTCGAGGACCGGCCGGATGTGGCCGAGCTGGCGAAGATGGTGCTGGAAGACTACGGTTACAGTGCCGACATGGTGCTCAACGCGCGCGAGGCACTCAAGCGCTTCGACACCGGGCACGACTATGACCTGCTGTTCACTGACCTGATCATGCCCGGCGGCATGAACGGTGTGATGCTGGCAAGGGAAGTGCGCCGTCGCTACCCGAAGATGAAGATCCTGCTCACCACGGGCTATGCGGAGAATTCGCTGGAACGGACGGACCTGGGTGGCTCGGAGTTCGAAGTGATTTCCAAGCCCTGCATGCCCCATGACCTTGCACGCAAGGTGAGGCAAGTACTGGACGGCCCGAACGGCGTGGCATGAACCGGTGAGATCAGCGCAGTGCCGTACCGTTCGGCACTGCGCTGTAGCAAAGGGATCCAATTGTCGGGTTACTGCTCAAGGATCGACGGTGCACTGCCGATAAGCCGTGCATGTCATAGCAGGTAGCTCATCATGTTCAATACCCGACTCAAGAGTACGATCGCTGCCCAGGCCGCCGAGCTGGCGGAATTGCGGCAGTTGCGCGATGGGCTGCAGCGCGAAATGCTGACGGTCAGCATCGACCCGGCGTTCATCATCCTGGCGTGCAACGTGCATTTCGCCCAGGCCTTGGGTTATCGGCAGGACGAGCTGATCGGCCGGTCGATGGATACCATCGTGCCGACTTACGTCACGAAACTGCCGTGCTATCACAAGTTCCGTGCCGCGATCGGGGCTCGACAGTCGATCACCGACGAATACCGCTACCTGCATGCCGACGGGTCGCTGGTGTGGCTGCATGCGCACTGGCAGCCGATCCTGGGCGAAGATGGCGCGATCAAGCAGATGATCTGCCATGCCACCAACATCACCAGACGGCTGGAGAAAGCGTCCGAAAACACCTCGTTCATCGATGCCCTGCTGCGTTCGACGGCGGTCATCGAGTTCGACCTCGACGGCAAGGTGGTCACTGCCAACGAGCAGTTCCTGCGGGCCATGGGGTATACGCTGGCTCAGGTGAAGGGCCAGCACCACCGAGTGTTCTGCACGCCTGAAGAATCAGGCGCCCCGGCCTACCAGGCTTTCTGGGAGACGCTCAAGCGCGGCGAGTTCGTTGCCGGACGCTTCAAGCGCATCGATAGCCATGGCCAGGTGGTGTGGCTCGAAGCGACCTACAACCCGGTCTACGACACCGAAGGCAACCTGTGCAAGATCGTCAAGTTCGCCACGGTGGTGACCGAGCAGGTCGCCCGTGAGCTGGAGGTCAGCGAGGCGGCGAACACGGCTTTCGGCATTTCGCGTGACACCGACGTCGCCGCCCAGCAAGGCGCCGTGGTGGTCAACGACACGGTGCAGACCATGCAGAAGATCGCCGACGACATGCAATTGGCCTCCACGGGTGTCGAGGCGCTGGGTCGCCAGTCGCTGTTGATCAACTCGATCATCCAGACCATCGGCAGCATCGCCCAGCAGACCAACCTGCTCGCACTCAATGCCGCCATCGAGGCCGCCCGGGCCGGTGAGCAAGGACGAGGGTTCGCCGTGGTCGCCGACGAGGTCCGACAACTGGCCGGGCGCACGAGCACGGCGACCGAGGAGATCGCGGCGGTCGTGCTGCAGAACGGCAAGCTGGTGGAGAAGACCATGCAGGACATGTCCAACAGCAAGCATGAGGCCGAACAAGGATTGGAGCTGGCCGTTCAGGCGGGCAAGGTCATCGTGGACATCCGCGAGGCGGCGCGCCGGGTGGTCGATGCGGTCGGGCGGTTCAGCACGCACCTGGGCAGCTGAGCGGGCGGCAGGCCATCGATCGAGCGTCGCCACTGAACGTCTGCAGTGAGCCGACCTCTGACATTCATGCAGGGCGAGCGACGCGCTGCCTCATGAACGTTTGGAGGATAGGCTCACATGAAGATCCTGATGGTGCTCACATCTCACGACCAACTGGGCGACACCGGCAAGAAGACCGGCTTCTGGCTCGAGGAATTCGCGGCGCCCTACTACGCCTTCGTCGATGCGGGTGCCCAGATCACCCTGGCTTCGCCCAAGGGTGGGCAACCACCGCTCGACCCCAAGAGCGACGAGGCCGATGCACAGACCGACCACACCCGTCGCTTCCAGCAGGACGAGGAGGCAAAGAAGGTGCTGGCCAATACGTTCCCGCTGGGTGAGGTCGACCACTACGATTTCGACGCCGTGTTCTACCCCGGTGGGCATGGGCCGCTCTGGGACCTGGCCGAGGACAAGGACTCCATCACCCTGCTCGAGGCGTTCTATGCCGCCAACAAACCCATCGGCACGGTGTGCCATGCGCCGGCGGTACTCAAGCACGTGAAAGCGCCCGATGGCCATCCCGTGGTCAAGGGCAAGCGCGTCACCGGGTTCAGCAACAGCGAAGAACAGGCCGTGGGCCTGACCGACGTGGTGCCTTTCCTGGTGGAAGACATGCTCAAGGCCAATGGTGGTAAGTATTCCAAGGCGGATGACTGGACCAGCTATGTGATCGAGGATGGTCATCTGGTCAGCGGGCAAAATCCGGCCTCCTCGGCGGCAGTAGCCGAGGCTTTGATCAAGCGGTTGAAGAAAGAGCCTGGCATCGAGTGATGCACAGGGCCGAAGAGGCATTCCTGCGGAAGGCCTCTCGGTGGAATAAAGAGGGGGCCGTTAGGCTCCCTTCCCTGTCTAGACCCCCCATCTTGTTCAACTTGTGCCTTTGTGGGTTTTGCAGGTTGAGTTGTTTTGAAACCATCTTTTATGTTGGGGTGGTATAAAATTACCACTGTGCCATCCGTCATCGTGCAGTCATCTTCAGGTCGTATTGTCCTGGCACTTCATTTCGTCGGGATCTCCAGCCGTGGCCCAGCGTCGCCTGCTTCACAACGGTCTTCTGCCGCTGCTTCTCCTGCTCTCGTGCACCACCCTGCTGGCGTTTCTCTGGGGTTCCTACTCCAGCCAGCGCGCCTTGTCCCGCCAGGATGCCTTGGCGGCCAAGGCGGCCGAGCATCTGAACCTGGCCAGCGTCGTCGCGGAGCAGTTGGTCCAGACCTTGGAACGCGCTCAGGCGCTGGGCAGCAGGCAGACGCCTGATACGCTGCCGCCTGCCCTGGCGCATGACCCGCTTCTCCAGCTGACCGCCCTATACGACCGCGAGGGTCGACGTCGGCCCGGTCAGCCTGCACAAGCCCCCGAACGCTTGCCCGCCGCCTGGATGGCTCACCTGCGCAGCCACCTGGTAAGCCAGGGCGCGGCACCCCTGTTGCTCAATCGCAGCGTGAAGGCTTCGACCGTTCGACCCACTGCCCTGCCCTTCCTGCTACCGCTCACCGACGCAGCGGGCGACGTCGAGGCCCTGCTTCTGGTTCAGCTCGACATCGATTACTTCGCCCGACTGTTTCGCCATGTCGACCTGGGTACCACGGGCCTGATACGCCTGCTGCAGGAGGACGGACAGGAACGGTTGCGCGTCGACACCCACGGCGTGGCTGTGGACGGGCAAAACCTTCTACCCGACCTGCCGGCCACCGCTGCCATGACAGGCCAGCTCACCCAGTACACCCAGGAAGGCACCTACCAAAGCCTGTTCCGTCGCGTGCCGGACCGTGGCATGAGCGTGGTGGTCAGCCAGCGTCACGATGAAATGCTTGCGGCGCCGACCCAGGCCTATGCGCGCCAGTTCTGGGCGAACCTGGGCATCAGTGCGATGATCCTGGCCGGGCTGGGCTGGACCCTGCTGCTGCTCTATCGCCGCCAGGAGGCCTTTCATGCCCTCGAACAGGCTCAACAGATCAACCAGCAACTGATCGGTCGACTCGAAGAAGAACACCGGCGCAGCAGTCATGCGGCGGCCACCGATCACCTCAGCGGCCTGCACAACCGCCGCCAGTTCGTCGACCTGGCCGGTCGTACGCTGGTGCGTCAGCGCGGCCAGCGGCGTCTGATGGCGATGCTGTTCATCGACATGGACCGCTTCAAGTCGATCAACGATTCGCTCGGACACAAGGTCGGTGACCTGTTGTTGCAAGCCATCGCCGGGCGTATCACCCGACTGCTCGAGCCGGGCGACGAAGCCTCGCGCTTCGGTGGCGACGAGTTCGTCGTCCTGCTGGCCGGGCACCGCAGCGAAGACCAGATCACGGCCTGGGTACGCGCCCTGGTCGACAAGCTGTCGGCGACCTATGCGCTGGATGGGCAGGAGGTCAACACCAGCCCCAGTGTCGGCGTCGCCATCTGCCCGCGTGATGGACAGGACGTCGACAGCCTGATCCGTCATGCCGACGCCGCGATGTATTCGGCCAAGCAGGCCGGTCGTGCGCAGTACCGGTTCTTCGACCCGTCGTTGAACCTGTCCGATATCCAGGCCTTCACCCTTGAGCAGGCGCTGGGACAGGCAGTGGCCGACCGACAGTTCGTGCTGCATTTTCAGCCGCAGATCCGTCTCGACACCCTTCAGGTGACCGGCTATGAGGCCTTGGTTCGGTGGCAGCACCCCACCTTCGGGTTGCTCTATCCTGACCGGTTCATCGGGGTGGCCGAACGTAGCGGTTTCATCGTTGCGCTAGGCTGGGAAGTCGTGCGTCTGGCATGCGAAGCGCTGGCCGACTGGCGAACCGAGGGCCGGTCGGCGCGTCTGGCCGTGAACGTGTCGGCCATGCAGCTGTGGCAACCCGATTTCAGCGACCGCCTGCTCGCCACCCTGGCGCACTGGCGGGTAGCGCCCGAGCAGCTGGAGCTGGAAATCACCGAGACCACCGTGCTGGACCCGGAAGGCACGGCCATGGCCCATCTGCACCGCCTGCGTGCGGCGGGCATCGGCATCAGCCTGGACGATTTCGGCCGTGGTTACGCCGGCTTCGCGCACTTGCAGTCGCTGCCGTTGAGCAAGCTCAAGATCGACCGAGCTCTGATCGCGCCCCTGTGCAACAGCTACGACGACAGCCCCATCGTCTCTTCCACGATCATCCTGGCCAAGCGCCTGGGCCTGGAAGTGGTGGCCGAGGGGGTCGAGACCCGTGAGCAGGTGGTCTGCCTCAAGCTGGCTGGCTGCGATGTCGCCCAGGGTTATCACTTCAGCCGACCGTTGGCTCCGGCACAGCTGCGCCAATACCCACCCTTCGCGGGAGCGGAACGCCTCGCCTGTGCCTAGCGTCCTCTGAATCGTGGGGGTCCGCTGGGCAGCATGGCCAGGCTTGTTTATCCTGTGCGCTCGTTCCGCTCGACCCGCCTGCCGCCATGACCGACATTCAACGCTACGTTCAAGCTGCCACCCGCGACAACACCCGGCGCAGCTATCAGGCGGCCGTGGAGCACTTCGAAGTGCACTGGGGCGGCTTTCTGCCGGCGACCGCCGAGAGCATCGCCCGCTACCTGGCCGAGCACGCCGACCGCCTGGCAGTCAGCACCTTGCGTCAGCGTCTGGCCGGCCTGAGCCAGTGGCACCAGAGCCAGGGCTTTCCTGACCCGACCAAGGCGCCTCTGGTCAAGCAGGTGCTGCGCGGCATCCGGACGCTGCACCCTGCCCCGCCCCGTCAAGCGGCGCCGTTGCTGCTCGAACACCTGAGCAAAGCCACGGAGACGTGCGAGCGCGAGGCGACGCAGGCACGCGCGCGCGGGGATCTGGCTGCACTGCTGCGCGCCCGGCGCGATCAGGCGCTGTTGCTGCTGGGGTTCTGGCGCGGTGCGCGCGGCGATGAACTGGCACGCCTGCAGGTCGAGCACATCCAGGCGCAGGCCGGCAGCGGGCTGACCCTGTTCCTGCCCCAGAGCAAGGGCGACCGCCAGGCGCTGGGGGTGCAGCAACGCGTGCCCGCGCTCAAGACGCTCTGCCCCGTGCAGGCGTACCTGCGCTGGATCGAGGTGGCCGGGCTGGCACGGGGCCCGGTGTTTCGCAAGATCGACCGCTGGGGCAACCTGAGCGAGCAGGCGCTCAACAGCAATAGCCTGGTCGGGCTGCTGCGGCGGGTGCTGGAACGGGCCGACGTGCCGGCGGCGCTGTACACCGGTCACTCGTTGCGTCGCGGGTTCGCCACCTGGGCCACGGCCAATGGCTGGGAACTGAAGGCCTTGATGAGCTATGTCGGCTGGAAGGATGCCAAGTCGGCGCTGCGTTACATCGATGCCGCGCAGAGCTTTGGCGAACTGGCGGTCTTGCCTGTCGACACGCGGTTGGTCCAGGGCGACACGTTGGTGCAGCTTGAGAAAGACGAGTAGGTCGACTCACCAGCGACCCTTGATTGGGGTGGTATAAAACCCTCGTCATTGATCGGCTTGTCCTGCGAAGCGTCGATGTCGACGCTTCGCAGGACGGCTTTGCTCGAGATCGGCTGAGGGAAGAGGTCACTGCCCTCGATGGGCAGCCAGACGCCAGAGCCGCACGATGTCACCGGCGCGGGCGCGCAGCAGACGCTCGGCATCGGAGCAGGCCTGCTCCAGGTCCATGGGGCCGCTGGTCAGGGCGAAGGCCGCATCGATGCCGTGGGCATACAACTGTTCGTAGCCCTCCCCCAAGGTGCCGGCGATGACGACCACCGGCACGCCATGGCGCTTGGCGACCCGTGCCACGCCCAGGGGCGTCTTGCCGCGCAGGGTCTGGGCATCGAAGCGCCCTTCCCCGGTGATCACCAGGTCGGCCCCTTCCACCAGGGCTTCGAGCCAGGCCAGCTCGGCGACCACGTCCACCCCCGGGCGGAAACGCGCGGCCATGAACGCCTTGGCGGCGAAGCCCATGCCGCCCGCCGCGCCACATCCGGGGTATTCGCGCACGTCCTCGCCCAACAGGTCGCGGCAGTGGTCGGCAAAATGCCCGAGCGCCTGGTCCAGGGCCTGGACCTGCTCGGGGCTGGCGCCCTTCTGCGGGCCGAAGATCGCCGACGCCCCGTGCGGGCCGCACAGGGGGTTGTCGACATCCGCCGCCACCTCGACCTGCACCTCGGCCAACCGTGGGTCAAGGTCGCTGGCGTCGATGCGCGCCAGCTTCGCCAGGGCCAGCCCGCCCTCTTCCAGCGGTCGACCTTCGGCATCCAGCAGGCGCAGGCCCAGGGCGCGCAGCATGCCACTGCCTCCATCGTTGGTGGCGCTGCCGCCGATCGCCAGGACGATGCGCTGGGCGCCGGCGGCCAAGGCTGCGGCGATCAGCTCGCCAGTGCCCCAGGTGCTGCTGCGACAGGCGTCGCGCTGGCCGGTCGGGATCAGTTGCAGACCGCTGGCCTGGGCCATCTCGATGATCGCGGTGCGCGTCTGCGCAAGCCAGCCCCACCCCGCCTCGACAGGCTCACCCAGCGGGCCTCGCACCGTCAGGTGACGCAGCTCGCCCTGACTGGCCGCCAGGATGGCCTGCATGGTGCCCTCCCCGCCATCGGCCATCGGGCATTCGATGCACTCGGCCTCGGGCCAGGCGTTTGTGATACCTGCGGCGATGGCCCGGGCGACACCGGCAGCCTCGAGGCTGTCCTTGAACGAGTCGGGCGCGATGACGATCTTCATGGGCAAGCTCCTGATCCAGATGATGCGATGCTGACAGCAAGGCCTGTGCGGCACCTCGGTCGATTGCACAATGGCCCACCCGGTTGTTTGGGCATTCGCTGTGCCCGCGCGGGTTCAATCGATCGGCAGCAGTTGCAAGGCCAGGTAGAGGCCGAGCATCCCTTCGAGGCTGAACGGATCGACGCCCCCCGCCTCGGCGATGCGCTCCATCCGATAGCGCAGGCTGTTGCGGTGGATGCCCAAGGCATCGGCGCAGGCCTGGCTCTGGCCATCGTGGGCGCACCAGGCGCGCAGGGTCGCTAACAACTGCCCGCTGGCATCTCGGGCGCTCAGCCGCCGCAGCGGTTCGAGCAGCCCCTCGAGCGCTTCCTTGTCCGGGTGTCGCCATAGCATGGCGGGAACACGGTAGCGCTGCAGGTCGAGCAGACGTTCGGTCGGGCGGACCTGCCGACCATAGGCGCTCAGGTCCCCGACCCGCTGGTGACCCTGGCGCAGCCGTTCCAGGCTGTCCGCCGGCACGCCGAGCGCCAGCCGCTCAAGGCTCCAGCCATGCCGGTCCAAACGCTCGAGCAGGCGCGCATCGTCCACGACCAGGCTCGCCGGGCGGCACCAGAGCAAGGTATGCGCCCCGGTGCTCAGGCACCAGCTGTCCGGGAAGCGGCTGAGCAGCCAGCTCGTCAGGCCTTCGACGTGCGACTGGCCGTCCAGCTCGAGCAGACACGGCGTGCGCGGCAGATGCGGCTTAAGCCCGAGCTGACGGGCCTCATCGAGCAGCCGCAGCGTATCCCCATGGCCGCCGAGCAACAGCGCCAGCACGTCGTCGCAGCGCTGCCGTCGCCATTGTTGCTCCTGCTGCTGATGACGCTGGGCGAGCAGCATCTCGGCGGTCATGCGGACCAGTTCGCCGAAGGTGCGCACATGGGCCGGCTCACCGGTCAGGCCGAGCACCCCGACCAGGCGACCGTCGAGCAGCAACGGCAGGTTGACGCCCGGCTGTACGCCCTTGAGGCAGCGCGCCGCCTCGGCATCGAGTTCGACGATACGGGCATTGGCCAGCACCAGCTGGGCGCCTTCATGGCGAGTATTGATGCGCCCCGGCTCGCCACTGCCGAGGATCAGCCCTTGGCTGTCCATGACGTTGACGTTGCAGGGCAGAATGGCCATCGCCCGGTCGACGATGTCCTGGGCCAGGTCATGGTCCAGTTCGAACATGATACGGTCCTTGCAGTGGCACGTAGAGGCAGGCACCCAGGCAGGCACCTTGGTCGCACGCACAGCAGGGCGCCTCGCCCGCTGTGCAGTGGCACAAAGACAGCCGCCGCGCACTCCAAGAGACTCATGGGGCAGCGTCGACGAACGCCGCAGCGACTATATAACAACAGAGAGCTCATCATGGCACACAGCCCTGCCGCCGACCAAGGCACCGATCCGTCCCGCGACGCGCTCTACCGGCGCATCACCCTGCGATTGATCCCCTTCATCTTCATCTGCTACCTGTTCAACTACCTGGACCGCGTCAACGTCGGCTTCGCCAAGCTGCAGATGCTCGACGCGCTGAAGTTCAGCGAGACCGTGTACGGCCTCGGCGCCGGGATCTTCTTCATCGGCTACGTGGCCTGCGGCCTGCCGAGCAACCTGGCGCTCAACCGCTTCGGACCACGGCGCTGGATCGCCCTGATGATGATCACCTGGGGCACCTTGTCGACCTGCCTGCTGTTCGTCACCACACCGACCGAGTTCTACGCCTTGCGCCTGCTCACCGGCGCGGCAGAAGCCGGGTTCTTCCCAGGCGTGGTGCTGTACCTCTCGCGCTGGTTCCCGGCAGCCCGTCGGGGCCGGATCATGGCGCTGTTCATGTCGGCCATCCCGGTCTCCGGCCTGCTGGGCGGCCCCTTCTCCGGGTGGATCCTGGAACACTTCTCCGCCGGTCAGCACGGCCTGGCCGGCTGGCAATGGATGTTCCTGATTCAGGGCGTGCCGACCGTGGTGCTGGGGCTGCTGGCCATCGTGCTGCTCAGCGACGGTCATCGCAGCGCGACCTGGCTGAGCCCGGCGCAGCGGCAGATGATCGAGGCGGACCTGAACGCCGATGCGGCTCGCCAACCGGCCCAGCGTGGCGACGGCGTGATGGCCGTGCTGAGCAACCCGCTGGTGTGGACGTTCGGCTTCGTCTATTTCTGCATCCAGAGCGGCGTGTACGCGATCAACTTCTGGCTGCCTTCGATCATCAAGAACATGGGCTTCGACAGCGCCTTGCTGATCGGCTGGCTGAGCGCGATCCCCTACCTGCTGGCCGGCGTGTTCATGATCCTGGTCGGCCGCTCGGCGGACCTCCGCAACGAGCGCCGCTGGCACCTGGTGGTGCCCATGCTGATGGGCGCGCTGGGCCTGCTGATCGCGGTGAACTTCGCCCAGACCCCGACCATCGCCATCCTCGGCCTGTCCATCGCCACCATGGGCGCGCTGACCGGCCTGCCGATGTTCTGGCCGATGCCCACGGCCCTGCTGGGCGCCAGCGCGGCGGTCGCCGGGTTGGCGATCATCAACTCCGTGGGCCAGATGGCCGGATTCCTGAGCCCGTACCTGGTCGGGTTCATCAAGGACCAGACCGGGTCGACCGACGCAGCGCTGTACTCGCTGGCGGGGTTGATCGTGGTGGGGAGCCTGGTGGCGTTGCGGGTGACGCGTAACCGCACGGCGTAAGACACAGAGGCTGGCCCGTCGAGCACGGGCCGGATGAAGATAGTTGTCTTCTTGCTTCTCGATGTGCAAAGCAGTGATCAAGGCCTGATTCGGAGGCCTGTTCACTGTCTTCAGGTGACGTTGTGTGACACCACCTGTGTCATGTCACACCTTGAATGCATTCAGATCAGGTCGATGCTTGAGGGCATGACCTGGGCTCATTAAGGTGGCCGGTGTTTCAGTCTGATGACTGCCGGCGACGCCTCATGCCCTCCTCGACCCCTACTCCCCGAAAATTCATCCACCTCGACATGGACGCCTATTTCGTCTCCGTCGAGCTGCTCGACGCCCCTCACCTGCGCCACCTGCCTGTCGCAGTAGGCGGCTCGGCCGCTGAACGTGGGGTGATCAGCACCGCCAATTACCTGGCCAGACCGTTCGGCATCAAGAGTGGCATGGCGACGGCCACCGCCCAGCGGCTGTGCCCGGCGCTGGTCGTGCTGCCGGTCCGGTTCGAACGCTACGAAGCGGTCACGCGCCAGCTCGAAGGCATACTCAGGCGCTATACCGATCGCGTCCAATTCTTTTCGCTGGACGAGGCGTCGCTGGAGGTCACCGGCCAACCACAATGCGGTGGCTCGGCGACGCGCATGGCAAGCGCCCTGCGTGCCGAGGTGCAGGCCGAACTGGGGCTGACGGCGTCGGCCGGGGTCGCACCGCTGCGGTACCTGGCCAAGATCGCCTCCGACATCAACAAACCCAATGGTCAGTTCGTCATCCGCCCCGCGGACGTACCGCGTTTTCTGGCCGACCTGGACATCCGCAAGCTGCCGGGCGTCGGCCCGCAGACCTGGCGCATACTCGAGGGGCTGGGCTGTCGATACTGCGGCGACCTGAACCTGGGCAAGATCCCGGTGCTGCTGCGCCACCTCGGCCTGCATGGCTATCACCTCTGGATGCTCAGCCAAGGCCATGAGCCCGACACGGAGGTCTCGGGTGATACCCGCTCGGTCGGTGTGGAGCATACGTTGCCCGCCGACTGCACGGACGAGGCCGAGTGCACACGCAGGCTGCTGGCCTTGCTGCCCGCCCTGCGCGAGCGCGTCGAGGCACTCACCGAGGGGGAGCAGATCGTACGCAATCAGGTCAAGCTGAAGTTCGACGACTTCAGCGTGGTGAGCACCGAAGCCGGTGCGACGGGGGTCGATGAGCAGGTGCTGCGAACGTTGCTGCAGCGGTTGTGGCAGGGTCGCCGCGCTAGCCGCGCCGTTCGCTTGATCGGTATCGCGGTGAAGGTTCGCAAACCCGATCCGCAGGCGAGTCAACTGGCCTTCGAATGGTAGGTGGCTCACCTTTCACACACAGTGATCGCGCTCGTCAGCAGGCGACGGAACGAGACCGAGGCTCACGGTCGGGCCGAAGCGGCAGGCTCCACACGGGTCACGACCACAGTTTGCTGGGTATAGAGGTCGGTCAAGGCGACCTCACCCTCGGTGAATTCCGGGGTGATCAGCAACGAACGGATCAGGTGCAGCGTCTGACCTTCGCGTTCCTGGATGTTCTCGAAGGTCACGATGACCGACTTGTTGCGCCAGTCGGCAATGTCGAAGCCGCCGGCGGCGAGGAATCGGTCGATGTCGCGACGGTCGTTGAACGCCTTGGCCGGCAGCACCAGTGGGCGGCCTTGCAGGTAGACCTGGTAGAACTGGTGTGTGCTGGCTGGAAAGTTGTGCTCAACCACATGCTCGATGCGCCACTGGTAGACGGTGTTTTCGTACACCACGGTGCGTTCGGTCTGCTGGCCGGTGCAGGCGGTGAGCAGCGGCAGCAGCAGGCCGCCGAGCCAGGTCTTGAAGGTCCGCATGACGAGTCCATTCTGGAGGATGCGCCTACCCTAGGGCGTTGACGGGGCCAGTACAAGCGGGCGACGCCGATCAATCCGGGGCGCACGCAGGGTCAGCAAACTGCCCTTCACGCGTGTCCAACGGCTAATCCCTCCTCGACCGGACCTCTTCCATGCGCCTCGGCCTCATTTCCGATACACACGGCCTGCTGCGTCCAGAAGCGCTGACGGCGCTCGACGGCTGTGACCTCATCCTGCATGCCGGCGACATCGGTAAACCGGAGATCCTGACAGCCTTGTCGGCCCTCGCCCCCGTGCAGGTGGTACGGGGCAACAACGATCAGCAGGCGCCTTGGGCCAGCGACATCGCCGATCACCTGCTGCTGCACCTCGACGGCATCGAGACCCTGCTGGTGCACGACATCGCTGACGTACCCGCCTTGTTGAACGACACGACCCGGCTGGTGGTCACGGGGCATTCGCACAAGCCGCTGTTCCAGTGGCGTGGCGAGCGGTTGTTCATCAACCCCGGCAGCGCGGGGCCACGGCGGTTCAAGCTGCCGGTGACGGTGGCGTTGCTCGATCTGTCGCAGACGCCATGGACGCCACAGTTGGTGGACTTGCTGCCTTAGGGCGCACGTGGGCTGACGTTCATCGCAGACGCTCTGCCAGGAGCCCCTATAGACCACGACTCATCGCAAGGTCCGAGGCCGGATCGAGCGGCGCCATGAATGACAGGCGCCGGCGCCGATGGCCAGACCGCCAGAGTCCTAGGAAGATTCCTGCGCAACGTACAAGAACGCTAACAGCGCGGTGATTGACCCGTCGCTCTGGGTGAAGAACCATTGGACATTGCCCTCGGGCATAGGACGTCCAGAAGAGCACCTCCCCAAAGCGCCTTCCAGACACGTCACACACATGCAGCAGGATCTTTAGGGATGAACGGTTCGATGTCCTTGCTCAGACGACTGGGCAGCCTGTCACTCATTTTGCTGAAAGAGCAGCTGAAAGAACCCACGGCTCTTCTCTGGTCCATCGTCTCACCCTGTGCCTTTTACCTTATGCTTCAGTCTGCCAGCGCCACCGACGACCTCTCCTTCGACGCCTACCTGCCCAGGGCCGCCTGGTTCCTGGCTTATCTGTCGGCAACCACGGCGTTCTTCGGAATGAGCTTCTACCTCGTGGGGCGCAGAGAAAGTGGTTTCGTGCGGTCCTTCATCTATACGCGGCGCACGATCCTGCTGTTTCTGGGCGCCCACATCACTACGCACTTGGTGGTCAGCCTCTTCTACGCCACTGTCTTCTATGGCATCACGCGGTCGGTCTTCGGGTTGCCGGCGTGGCATGAATACGTTCAGCTTATGTCGGCCTACTTCGTCAGCTATCTCGCGTTCGCCAGTGCCGGGCTGCTGGTCTCGTTGTTGCCCCTGACTTTCTCGGGCGCGAACACCCTGTTCTCGATCCTCTCGTTCGCGATGCTGACATCGGGGTATGTCGGGGCTCAACAGGTGGGCTCAACGACGAGCGCGGGCCTGACGTACAACCCCCTGACGTTCTGCACACGCCTGTTCATGGAGCCCATCGATCCGTATGCAGTGGCGGGTGTGCTCCTACTCTTCGGGGCCTGCGCCTGTGCCACAGCCTTTCTGTTCCGCGTGCAACCGGTCTGGAGTCGTTACGCATGACGCTCGTCTCAGTGGAAAACCTCACGTTCGCCTACCCACGCCGTCAGGTGTTCGACAACGCTTCGATGAGCGTCGCTCGCCATCGGATCACCGGTATCGTAGGGTCCAACGGCGCGGGCAAGACTACGTTCTTCGACATCCTCTGCGGGCTGCGCACACCTGAGGCGATGAACCTCAGCGTTCATGCACGGGACAGGGTCTACCTGTCCCAGACCATTTCAGCGCCCGCCTCGCTGAAGATGCGCGATGTGTACGCGCTCATGGCCTATCTGAACGGGCGCACGCCGCTGTCCGAAAGGGCCCTGTCCGTCCGCCTCGAGCGGATCTCGCCTCGTCTGAGCGCACGGTACAAGGATCTCTGGAAAAAGCGGCCAGCGCTGTGCAGCTACGGTGAGCTTCGCAGCTTCTTCACACTGTCGATGCTCATGTTGAATGCCGAGCTGGTCATCCTGGACGAGCCGACGGCTGGGGTCGATCCGGAGTTCAGGTATTACCTGTGGCAAGGCTTGAAGCAGGCCTGCCTGGAGGGTACGAGCGTGATCGTGTCCTCTCACCACATCGATGAAATCGCCACCTACTGCGATCGCTTCTACCTCTTGCACGACCAACGCTTCGAAGCGTTCGAGAGCGGCGAAGCGTTCATGGACCGGTACGGGGCCACGACACTCGACGGGGCATTCATACAGGCGCTACAGGTGACCTAGCGTTGCTTGACCGGCTGCAAACACCCCGCTGCCTTCGCCCTCGGACTGTTCCTGTCACACGCCTGCAAGCGAACCCTGCCCCTCGCTTCACTGTCACTTGATCAAGGGCGGCAGATCGACGCATCCTCGCCTGCCACCCACCTTCGTCCACGCCAAGGAGGCGCCATGGACCTGCTGTTCCTGGGCACCTGCGCCGGTCTTCCGACCCGCGCCCGCAACGTCAGTGCCACCGCCGTCATCGCCTCCAGCGGCAGCGACTGGTACCTGGTCGATTGTGGCGAAGCGACGCAGCACCAGTTGTTGCGCACCCCGCTGTCCCTGCGTGACCTGCGGGCGGTCTTCATCAGCCATGTGCATGGCGATCACTGCTTCGGCCTGCCGGGCCTGCTGGCCAGTGCGGGGACCACGGGGCGTACCGCGCCGCTGGACCTGATCATGCCCCGGGCGTTGCACGAGTGGGTGCGTCTGAGCCTGGCCGTCAGCGAGTCACGGTTGTCGTTCGAGCTGCGCCTGCTGGCGGTCGAGGATGGGGAGCCCTGGCACCACCAGACGGTTCGGGTCGATACGGTGGGCTTGTCGCACCGCGTGCCCAGCCATGGGTTCGTGTTCACCGAGACCGATCCCAATCCGCGGCTGGATACCGAACGGTTGATGGCGGATGGCATTCCGCGTGGGCCGCTGTGGGGGGAGATCGCGCGAGGACAGGGGGTCGAGCACGCAGGACGCCGGGTGATGCCGGGCGAGTACTTGCGGGATGCGTGGCCTGCGCAGCGGGTGGTCGTCTGCGGCGACAATGACACGCCTGAATTGCTGGCCGAGGTGGCGATGGGTGCGGACGTGCTGGTGCATGAGGCGACCTTTACGGAGCCTGTGATCGCACGAACGCAGGAGACCTATGGCCACAGCACGGCAGCGGCCGTGGCGCGCTTTGCCGAACGCGTGGGGGTGCCGAATCTGGTGTTGACGCATTTTAGCGCGCGGTATCAGGGTGATGTGCGGCGTAGTCCGTCCATTGAGGACGTGCGGCTGGAAGCGCAGCAGCAGTATGGTGGGCAGTTGGTGCTGGCGCGGGATCTGCAGCGGTATCGGTTGAATCGGGAGAAGGTGCTGGCTCTGGTGGTTCAGGAGGGACGCTGAGGCGTCTGCGCGGCCGCTATCGTCGGCAAGCCGACTCCCACATGGGGCCAATCCAAGGGGGAGATCCTGGCGAGGTTAGCGGCCTTTATCGTCGGCAAGCCAACTCCCACATAGGGCCAATCCAAGGGTGAGATCTTGGGAGCGTTCGGGGCCGTCACCGTCGATAGAGACCATGACGCCCAAGGTACAGGCGACCTGTGGGAGCCGGCTTGCCGGCGATGACGGCGGCGCAGTCGGCCTCGCCTCCAGCAAGAGCGCGGGGTACTTCAGCATTGTCCAGGTCTACCCTGGACAAGCCTCACGCCCCTGCAATCATCAGCCGCCACCCGTTCCATACCCCGTCATCTCCAGATACCCTTCCCCACCCGCGCCGCCCACGACCCGCACCGGCCCCTCCCAGTACGGAAAGCGCGTCTGCATCCAGGCCTGCGGCTGGATCGCTTGCACCTGCACGTCCACACCCCGCTCAGGCAGTCGCAACCGCCACCGCGTCGGCACGGACACCCCATTGCCTTGCCGCGTCCAGTCCAATGGCTCCAGGCGCACCTGCTTGCCATCCACGGGAAATGCCTGGCCTGTCGGGTCGATCCAGGTGCCCGCCTGATAAGGCGCCCCGTGCGCCTCGCGCACGCGAAACAGCATCAGCTTCGCGCCATCGCCCAGGTGCAGGGAAAACCAGTCCCACCCCGATTGTCCGGCGGCCAGCGGCTGGCTGCTCCATTCACGGTCCAGCCACGCCTTGCCCGTGACCTCGACGCGCTGCCCGTCCAGTTCGACCTGCCCCTGCACCGTGTAGAACGGCTGGCTGTAGTAATAGGACGCCTGGCCCTGACCGGATTTCTCGCTATAGCCGCGGTCGCCGTGCAGTATCAGTGGCTTGCTGGCCTGCAGGTGCAGGTCGTAGACGAAGCCTTGGCCAGCGGCCGTCATGCGCAGGTCGTTGATGTCGCCCTCACCCTTCAAGGTCCAGTCGTTGATCCAGGCCTGGAACGGCTGCGCCTCGACACCGGCCTGGCCGATGCCCCCGCGCGCGAGGGTCTCAGCCGAGCGGTGACCCTGGGGGCCGGTCAGCGCGACATTGCCCATCCACAGGTTCGGGCTGTTCCAGTCACCGGTCTCAGGCCCAGGACGCAGCGCCGAACGAAACAGCGTCCACTGCACGCCCCAGTCGCGGCCCTGGGCATCCTTGAGGTTGGCGGTCACGTACCACCACTCGATGCGAAAACCCTCGTGGGCGCCATGGTCGCGGGGAAACACCAGCGGCTGGCCGCGCCGTACCGGTTCGAAGGCCTCGGCCTGTTGCCCCAGCCCGGCAAACCCCTTGGACGTCGGCGGTGCGTCGCCCGGACCGCAGCCGCCGAGGACCAGGGCCAGCATGAGGACGGCGATCCTACTGTTCATCGGCGAATGACCTCAGCAGCTCGTTGGGTTGACGGCGGGCCAGTTGCCAGAGCGGCCAGGCGCTGGCCAGCACGCTGCTCAGCAGCCCCATGAAGGCCAGGCGCAGCAATTGATCGGGGAACACCGACAGCGGCAGGCGCCAGCCGAACGCCTGGACGTTGACCACCGCCACCAGGCACCAGGCCAGCAGCAAGCCCAAGGGCATCGCCAAGGCGACGGTCAGCCCGCCCAGCAACACGGTCTGCCCCAGGCTGAGCCAGACCAGGTGCGCGCGGCGCACACCCAGGGCCCAGAGGGGTGCCAGCTGGCCCAGCCGGGTCTGCCCCAGGGTCAGCAGGCTGATGAACAGGGCCACTGCGGCGATGCCCAGGGTCAGGCTGTTGAGGGCCGCCGTCGCAGCGAACGTACGACTGAAGATCTCGGTGGACCAGCGCTTGAGCGCGGCCTGCTCGATGAGGTGGTCCTGGTCCAGGGCGAAGGTCGCCTGCACGGCCGACATGAGGCTCGACGCCTGGCCCGGCAAGGTCTGCACGCCTAGGCTGGTCAATCTGGCCTGGGGCCACAGGCTGCGCAACGTTTCGGCGTCGAGCAGCAGGTGGCCTTTGGGGTTGCCATAATCGGCGTAGATCCCGACCACGGCAAACGGGCGCTCACCCCCCAGGGCCAAAGTGCCGCCGACTGTCACCTCGAGACGTCGTGCCAACTGCTCGCTCAGCATCACGCCCTCGCCCTTGGCCAGACGTGGCCACGCGTTCTGATCGCCAGACAGCAAGGGCCAGTGTTCGCGCAGTCGAGCGGGTTCGGCGACGCCTTGCGCCTGCACGGGCCAGCCCTGCACCTGGACGTCGGTGCGCCAGCTGGCCACTACCGAGGTCATCTCCGGTCGCTGGGTCAGCCAGTGGTCCAGACGCATGGCCTGTGCCGTGTCCTGGGGGCTGATGTACAGGTCGGCGGACAAGCGCTGGTCGAGCCAGCCGAGGAAGGTCCCGCGAAACCCTTCTGTCATGCTGCCGACCCCGACACTCGCTGCCAGGGCCAGCAGCAATGCCATCAACGCCAGGCTCAGGGCCGGCAGTTGCTGACGGCTGTCGGCGACGAACCATTGGCTCAGGGGACGCCGGACCAGGCGTGCGAGCCCGGCCAGACAGATTTCGAGCAGCAGGGGCAACAGCAAGGCCGCTGCCAGCAGCACGGCCGCGACCAGGGCAAAAGCGCTGGGCAGGCCATGGCCATAGCGCCAGCAGGCCAGCGCCACCACCGCCAGGCCGGCAGCGACCAAGGCCTGGCGCTTGAGCCAAGGCAGCTGTGCTAGACGCCAGGCCTGGGGGCGTGCCAAGGCCAGCAACGGCAAGCGGGCTGCCCGGGCCACACTGCTGGCGCCGGCCAGCAACGCGCCCAGGACCGCGACCCCGACACCGCTCAGCCACCACTGCGCAGGCAGGCTCAGTTGCCTTGCCACATGGGCACCATAGAGCCCCTGCACGCTGGCCGCCACGTCCGGCAGCAGCAATGCGGCCAGTCCGTAGCCGCTGGCGACCCCAGCGATCCCTCCGACCACCGCGAACACCCCCAACTCCAAGGTCAGGCCCAGCAGCAGTACCCGTTGGCTGACGCCACAGGCACGCACGGTGCGCAGCAGGGCGCGGCGCTGCTCCAGGGCCAGGCCGATGGCGGCATGGGCGATGAACAGGCCGACCACGAACGCCAGCAACCCCAGCGCGGTGAGGTTGAGGTGGAAGCTGTCGGTGAGCCGCCCGAGGTCACCGTCGTCGCCGCCCGGTTGCAGGCTGACGCGGCGGGCGAGCGGTTCAGGCAGCGGTGGACCCGAGGCATTGATCAACAGCCGCGAGAGCTGGCCGGGCGCCTGCAACAGCGCCTGGGCCTGACCGATGTCCATGACCAGCACACCGGGAGCCAGGTCGGGCTCGAGCCTGAACGGGGGCAGCGCACGACCTTGCACGTCACGGGCCACCTCCCCCGTCCTCAGCCCCAGAGCCTGCCAGGTGTCCGGTGCGATCAAGGTCTGGCCGGGTGCGTTGATGAAGCCCTGCACATCGAAGTCCTGCAGGGGCTGACCAGCCACGCGTGCGTCGCCCGGCTGGCTGAGCGGTTCGATGCCGATCACGCGCAGTTCGTGCGGCGACGGGCCGGCCACGCTCACCCGGCCCTCCAGCAGCGGCGTGACGTCCCAGCCCAGCCGACGCAATTGCACGTAGAGGGACTGGTCCAGGCGCTGACCGTCGCGCGCCACCAGCCGCGCCTGGGTCGAGCTGCTCAGCACGGCGCTGGCGCGCGCGTAGTCGCTGCGGGCCTGGGCGTTGAGGGCCTGGACACCGGTCCACAACGCCGTGGCCAGCCACAGGCCGGTGAAGATCGCCACACCTTGCAGGCGATGGCGACGCCAATGGCTCAGCAGTGCCTGAAGGGTGATCAGCCAAGTGCTCATCGCGCCGGCCCGTCGCACACCTGGCCGGCCTGCAGCCAGCATTGGCGCTGCAGGCGGCTGGCCAGACGCTGGCTGTGGGTCACCATCAGCACACTGCTGCCCGCCTCGTCGACCAGCTGCAGCAGCAATGCCAGCACCTCGTCGCTGCTCGCCTCGTCCAGGCTGCCGGTCGGCTCGTCGGCCAGCAGCAAGGGTGGCTTGCTGGCCAGCGCCCGGCCGATGGCCACGCGTTGCTGCTGCCCTCCGGACAGTTGCTCAGGGTAACGGTCCAGCAAGGCATCGAGCCCCAGGCGCTGTACCAGGTGCGCGGTCCAGCGAGGGTCATGGCGTTTGGCCAAGCGCGCCTGGAACGCCAGGTTGGCAGCGACGTCCAGGCTGCTGAGCAGGTTGTACTGCTGGAACACCAGACCGATGTCTTCACGGCGCCAACGCGCCAGCGCAGCTTCGGAGCGGCCGTCCAACGGCACGCCATCGATCATCACCCGGCCCTGATCGGCGCGATCGAGGCCGGCGATCAGGTGCAACAGCGTGCTCTTGCCGCTGCCGGACTCCCCCATCAAAGCCAGGCTTTCACGCGCCCCCATCCTCAGGTCCACACCGCGCAGGACGGGCAACTCACCCTGGGCGGTGGCAAAGGATTTGTACAAGCGTTCGACGATGAGCATGGCAGTTTCCGTCGGTTGAAGCGGCTGAACGGCGAATGCGATCACGCCAGGGTGTGCTGCTGTGACACCGCTCTGACGGCACTGGTGCAACTGGATAAACGGATTGCAAATACGAATCGTTGCCAGATAGTATGCGCCACCTTTTTTAGCGCGCCTGCAGGCCGCGCTTCGTGCACTTGGTCCGAGAACCCCATGACCCGCTCTTCGTCGAAACCGCTCGCCGCCCCTTACACCCTGTGCTCCGTCGTCCTGGGCGTCGGTCTGGCTTGGCCGATCCTGGTGCATGGCGCACAGCCTGTCAGCATGCCTGCGGTGGTGGACCTGCCGGCCAGTACGGTAGAGGCCGATTCCGTACAGCACGAGGCCGATGCCTTTACCCCGACCACGGCCCAGGTCGCCCAGTCATCGCTGCCCTTGGCCGAAACACCGCGCAGCGTCCAGGTGGTCGCGCGCGCGGTGCTGGACAGCCAGCAGGCCATGGGCCTGGCCGACGCCCTGAAAAACGTGCCGGGTGTCACCGCCGGGCAATATGGCCGGCGCGGCTGGGATGACCTCATCATCCGCGGGCAGGTGGCTTCGGACTCGCTGTTCGTCGATGGCCTGCGCACGGGCGTCTCCAACCGGGTGGCCGAACAGATCGCCGGGTTCGAACAGGTCGAGGTGCTCAAGGGGCCGGCGTCGCTGGAGTATGGCCTGGTGCTGCCGGGCGGCGTGGTGAACATGGTGAGCAAGCGACCGCGGCTGGATCCGTTCGCCACGTTCGGCCTGAGCTACGGCAGCGATGACCTGCGCCAGGGCACCTTCGATGTCGGCACGCCTTTGTCGGACACGGGCACGGCGGCCCTGCGGGTCAATGGTCTGTTGTCCAAATCCAACGACGACACCGACCATGTCTGGTTCAAGAACCAGTACATCGCCCCCTCGCTGACCCTGGACCTGGGCCCGGACACCGACTTCACCGTGCTCGCCAGCCACCAGGACCGTCAATACCTGCGCCAGCAGGGCCTGCCCTTGTCCGGCTCGATCGAGGCCAACCCCAACGGCGACCTGCCCCGCCGCCGCTTCACCGGCGAACCGGGCCAGGACCCGTACCATGGCGTCTCCAACCGCGTCGGCTACAGCCTGGCGCATCGCTTCGGTGACGGCTGGACCTTCAACCAGAACCTGCGCTGGCAGACCTACCGCCTGGACGGGCAACTGGTCGCCAATGGTCGCATCCAGGCCAACCACCGCACCTTGACGCGTACCGCCCAGACCCAACACTTCGATGGCGACACGCTGAGCCTGGACAACAACCTGCAACGAGCCTTCGACACCGCCTGGGGCGAGCATGACCTGACGTTCGGCGTCGACTACCTGCGCAGCCGGGAGAGCAACCGCACCACGGCCTGCAAGGTCGGCAACCTGAACGTCTACGCGCCGCGCTATGGCCAGGCCATCACCTGCCCGGCGACGCCGCGCACCTGGACCGACACCACGGTGCGCATGGTCGGCAGCTACCTGCGCGACAGCTACCGCATCGACGAACGCTGGCTGGTCACGGCCGGCCTGCGTCACGACCGCAGCGACACCTATGGCGACAATCACCTCACCGACCGCCGCACCAGCAGCCCGGCCAGTGCCACCACGGGTGCGGTCGCGGTGATGTACGAGCTGCTGCCCAACGTGCGCCCGTACCTGAGCTTCGCCACCTCGTTCTACCCCAACACGGGCACGGACGTGGCGGGCAAGACCTTCGAGCCGGAAAAGGGTCGCCAATGGGAAGCCGGCGTCAAGTTCGACCTAGTGCCGGGCAGCACCTTGCTGACCGTCGCCGCCTTCGACCTGCGCCGCCAGAACGTGCTGCAGGACGACCCGCGCAACGACGGATTCAGCGTGGCCATCGGCGAGCAGCGCACCCAGGGCGCCGAGCTGGCGCTGACCGCCGACCTGAGCGACCGGCTCAGCCTGCTGGCCGGCTACGCCTACACCTGGGCCGTCATCACCGACGACGGCGACCAGCAGCCGTCGACCGTGGGCGACCGCCTGGCCAATGTGCCGCGGCACAGTGCCAACCTGTTCGCCCGTTACCGCTTCGACGGCACATCACTGGGCTGGGAAGTCAACGGGGGGCTCAATGCGGTCGGCGAGCGTTACACCAACGGCTATTCGCTGCCTGGCTACACCGTGGTCGATGCCGGGGTCGCCTATGGCACGCCGCATTGGCGCACGGCCTTGAACGTCAAGAACCTGTTCGACCAGCACTACTATGCCGGTGGCCTGGCCCAGGCCGTGGCGCTGGGCAACGACCGCACGGCCGTGATGTCGGTGACCTACAGCTACTGATCCTTCCCGGCACGCCAAACGCTCCGCACGATGGGGCGCTTGCGTCGTCGTGCGTTCTGGCCCAAGCTCGACGTTCCGCTCACGCTGGGTCGTCCGATGTCGCCGCGCTACCGCTTGCTGATCGCCGCTTCCCTCCTGGTCATCGTGCCAGGGGTGCTCGGTTATCTGTGGCACGAGCCGTCAGCCCCGGCGCCCAGCGTACCGCCGCACAGCTACCACCAGGCCCTGCGCCAGGCTCACCAGGGGCAGGCAGGCGCGGCGCGGGTGCTGTATCAGCAGCTGCAGCGGACCGACCTGGCGCCCGAGCGACGCGCAGCCCTGCTTGCCGAACTGCCCCACTATCCGTCGCCCCAGGCGCTGAAGCTTGCCCAGGACGCCCTCGAGAACGACGATCCGGGCGTGCGTCGGGCAGGTATTCTCAGCGTACGCGGCCTGCTGTCGGACGCGCAGCGCAGCCTGGTGCTGGGGCCGCTGCTGGACGACGACGAGCAGTCGGTCCGCTTCGCCGCCGTGGATGCCTTGCTGGGGCTGGCGCCGGACGATATCGGCGTGTACTTCGGCCCGTTGCAGGAGGTGCTCGAGCGCTATCAAGAGGTGCTCGAGCAGCAACCCGAACAACCTGCCGCGCAAGTCCACCTGGCACGCCTGTACCTGCACGAACGCGCCTTCGAGGCGGCAGCCAAGGCCCTGGATCGCGCCCTGGCGCAGGATCCCGAGAACCTGGACGCTCTGATATTGCACGTGCGGCTTCTGGAGGAACAGGGCGAACACGATGCTTCGCGCCGCATATTGGCCGAAGCGTTGGTACGCCACCCGAAAGCGGCGGTGCTGCAATATGAGCTTGGCCGCTGGCTACGGCGTCACGACCAGGACGAATATGCGTTACTGGCCTTCGCGCGCGCGGTTGAACTGGGGCCACGCACTGCCGACTATCGGTATGCCCTGGCAACGACCCTGCATCGCCTGGATCAGGTGGAAGCCGCGCAGAAACAGCTCGAGACCCTGGTCGACCAGCAGCCGGCCAACCGCAAGGCGCGGGTGCTGCTGATCCAGTACTGGAAGGAAACCGGGCAGTTGCAGAACGTGCAGGTCCTGCTGGCGCAACTGGAACAGCAGAACCCGGACGATCCGCTGGTGCAGCAAGGCCTGTGACCTCAGCGCCCAGGGATGGATCGACCTGCAGACCGAGTCATGCCGGGCCTGCGCGCACCTGACGGACACACCGTCAATGGCCGATGTCTTCGTGCCACAGTGTCGGGTCGCGTTCGATGAAAGCGCTCATCAGTGCGCGACAGGCATCGTCGTCCACGACCTCCACGGTGACCCCGCGGCTGCGCAGCAACTCCTCCTCGCCCATGAACGTCCGGTTTTCGCCCACGATGACCTTGGGGATGCCATAGAGCAGGATGGCCCCCGTGCACATGGAACAAGGTGACAGGGTGGTATAGAGCGTGGACTCCCGGTACACCTGGGCAGGCTGACGCCCGGCATTCTCCAGCGCGTCCATCTCCCCGTGCAACACGGCGCTGCCCGCCTGGACGCGGCGATTGTGGCCACGGCCGATGATCCTGCCCTGATGAACGAGCACCGAACCGATGGGGATACCGCCCTCGTCGAACCCTGCCTGGGCTTCGTCGATCGCGGTCTGCATGAACGGATCCAGAGTCGATGGCTTTGACATGAAAGACGCCTCGTACGATGGGAAGGAACCCCGAGACTAGCACAGACCCTGGAAGTCCTGTCGGGAGGAAAGGTGCGTCGGCCAGCGAACTCATCTCGGTGTCTGACAACACACTGCGCAAAAACTCGACGCGGGACGACGCGATGACCTACAGCCGCCCCCTGCCCTCTTGCCTAAGCTGGTGGCGATTCTTGTCCAGCCCCGACTTCCTGTGAGCGACTCGAGCCATGCATAGACTTTCCGCCGGACGCATTCTGCTGGACCTGCTGCTGACCCTCACCATCAGCGTCATTCCGATCGCCTGCGGCATCACGATGATGGTCTTCCAGCTCGAAGCCAAGCTCAGCGAAAACGCCAAGGTTTCCCTCAACGAAGCCATCTACGCGATCGACAAGGTGATCGACGGCCTGCACGACGTCAGCGCCAGGGCGCTGTACCTGGCCAACCGCCCCTGTGCCGAGACCTTGCCCGAACTGAACGCCCTCGCCTCGGGCAACCCGATGGTGCGCTCGCTGGTCCTGTTGCGCTCAGAGGCGGTCCACTGCAGCAGTCTGCGGGGCGCTCAAGTCGATCAGGTCGACCTCAAGCAGTTGCACGGCGAACGGGTGAGTCTGGTGTTCGGCGCCCAGTCATCCCCGGGGCGGCCCGTGCTTGCCTACTCGCTCGACACCGGCGAGACAGGCATCATCGCCACGGCACATGGTTCGGTGGTGAGCAGTGAGCTGTCAGGCTTCCAGGATCAGCTGATCCTGATCGTGCGCATTGGCGAGGCCAGGGTCTGGGCCGCCGGCAGCAGCGCCAGCGAAACCGGGACGCCTGCCCTGGACCCACGCGGTAGCCAGACGTCGGCCAAGTACGGCTACACGGTCCTGGTGGGCTACCCCCCTGGCCACCTGGGCCAGGAGGTTCGCCTGATGTTTCCGACGGTCCTGCCATCGCTGCTGCTGGTGGGACTTCTGACGGCCTGCGTGACTTACTGGAGCCTGTACCGCAAGGAACGCGAGATGCGCCAGGCCCTGTCACACCCGGCGTCTCACGAAGAGACGGTCTGACCTGCATCGAGCACGCCGCGCCGTATCTGGTCGCGCTCGATCGACTCGAACAGCGCCTTGAAGTTGCCTTCGCCGAATCCATCGTCGCCCTTGCGCTGGATGAATTCGAAGAACACGGGGCCGAGCAAGGTGCCCGAAAAGATCTGCAGGAGCAGGCGCCGGTCGCCCTGTTCGGAGGCCCCATCGAGCAGAATACCGCGCGATTGCAAGGCTTCGACCGGCTCCCCATGGCCAGGCAGGCGCCCCTCGAGCATCTCGTAGTAGGTCTGTGGCGGTGCGGTCATGAAGCGCATCCCCAGGGACTTCAACGCATCCCAGGTGGCGATCAGGTCCTCGGTGAGAAACGCGACATGCTGGATGCCTTCACCGTTGAACTGCATCAGGAACTCTTCGATCTGGCCGGCGCCACGCGAGGACTCTTCGTTCAAGGGGATGCGTATCAGCCCGTCGGGCGCCGTCATGGCCTTGGAGGTCAGGCCGGTGTATTCGCCCTTGATGTCGAAGTAACGGATTTCGCGAAAATTGAACAGCTTCTCGTAGAAGCTCGCCCAATACGCCATGCGTCCTCGATAGACGTTGTGGGTCAGGTGATCGATGGTGGTGAGACCGGCACCGACCGGATGCCGATCGACGCCTTCGAGGAAGGTGAAGTCGATGTCGTAGATCGAACTGCCCTCCTCGAACCGATCGATCAGGTACAGCGGCGCACCACCGATGCCCTTGATCGCCGGCAAGCGCAGCTCCATCGGGCCGGTCTCGATGTCGACGGGCTGGGCGCCCAGCTCGAGCGCCCGCGCGTAGGCCTGATGGGCATTGCGCACGCGAAAAGCCATGCCGCAGACCGACGGACCATGCTCGGCGGCGAAGTACGACGCGATGCTCTGGGGTTCATTGTTGAGGATCAGGTTGATCCCCCCTTGGCGATACAGGTGCACCTGTTTGGAACGGTGGGTGGCGACCAGGCTGAAGCCCATGGCCTGGAAGACCGGCTCCAGGGTGCCGGGGGTCGGTGATGCGAACTCGATGAACTCGAAGCCCATCAGGCCCATTGGATTGTCGAATAGGTCGGTCATGTGTGTGGTCTCATCGGCGGCAAGCAAGGAAGGGTTGCTGTCAGGCACGGCGATGAGTCGCGGGTGGCGCGCAGGGAATGCCCCTGACGCTGCGAGAAAGGAAATCTCCGAAGAGCAATCTGAAACCGTCGCATGCCATGGCATCGGTTCTCGGTAGGGGCGAACCCGGACGGCCCGCCTTGTTATTGTATTCGTAACCTGATTCTATCTGGCGTAAAGCGGTTTGTCGTCCTGCTTTCTGACGCTGAAACGGTTATCCTCGTAACTCGCTGCCCACCGCACAGGTAGAGCGTCATGCCCCTCACTGTCAACCGCGCTGGTCGCTGGAGCTGGCGAATCCTGCTGCCCTGGCTGGTCGGCCTGGCGCCGCTGCTGTGCGGTCTCGCCGTCATGCACTGGCAAACCCAGGCGGAACTGCGCGCCCTGAGTCAGTCGACGGCCACCCAGGCGGCCCGCGAAATCGACGCCATGCTCGACCAGCTCGATGACGCCACCCATGCACTCCTGCCGCTGGCCGGTCAGCCCTGTGAACGGGTAAGCCAGGCGCTGCGCCAGCAGGTGACCAGCCATGCGTTCATCCGTTCGACCAACCTGGGCTGGCGCGACACCCTGTACTGCACCTCGCTGATGGGGCACTTCAAGGAATCGATCGACGTCTCACGCTACGTCGATGGCCGCCTGCTGCTGATGCCGGGCAACGAGGTCACCCCCAGCCATCCCGTGCTGATCTACCGCGCCGGTGCCGACGCGCGCAGTGTGCTGGTGGGGCTGGACGGCCTGCATCTGGTGCTGATCCTGCGTCTGCTGGGCGCCGATACGGAGCTGTCCGTGTGGATCGGTGGGGAGTGGCTGGACAAGCGCGGCGTGGTGATGAGCCAGCCCTTCCCGACGCCACCGGTGGCCGCCGTGCAAGTGCACTCGATCCGTTACCCCTTCATCGTCAGCGCCGGGTTCGCCGCAGGCAAGGTCGGCGAGCGCATGCGTGATCACTACCCCCCGATCCTGGGCCTGTTGCTGATCCTGGGCGCCGTGTGCGGCGGCGTCTGCCGCTGGCAATTGCGCAAGGTGCACTCGCCGCATGCCGAACTGCAACGTGCGATGAACGCGGGCGAGTTCGTGCCTTTCCTGCAGCCGCTGGTCGATACCACGAACGGCCACTGGGCCGGCGCCGAAGTCCTGCTGCGCTGGCGACACCCGCGCGATGGACTGGTGGGCCCCGAGCTGTTCATTCCCTACGCCGAACACAGTGGGCAGATCGTCGAAATGACGCAGCGCATGATGACCAGCCTGGCGCGTCAGCTGGCGCCTTACGCCCATCACTTGCGCGAGGGTTTTCACATTGGCATCAACATCACGGCCGATCACTGCCAGGACCTGCGCCTGGTACACGACTGCAAGACGTTCCTGGCGCAGTTTCCTCCCGGGCGCGTGGTCCTGAACCTGGAGCTGACCGAGCGCAAGCTGCTGCGTGCCAGCCCGGTCACTTGGAAACTGTTCGAGCAACTGCATGCGCTGGGCGTGACCATCGCCCTCGATGACTTCGGCACTGGCCAGTCCAGCCTGGCCTACCTGCGCCAGTTCCAGGTGGACTACCTGAAGATCGACCGCGGCTTCGTCGCGCTGATCGGCGGTGATGCCTTGTCGGTGCACATCCTCGACACGATCATCGAACTGTCGGCGCGTCTCGGCCTTGGCGCGATCGCCGAAGGCGTGGAGACGCCGGCCCAGCGCGACTACCTGATCCAGAATGGCGTGACCCTCCAGCAAGGCTACCTGTTCGCACGCCCCATGTCGGTGGCAACCTTCATCGACGCGATCATGCACGATAACGGTGCAACACGGTTGCCGAAGCCTACGCCCCCTGAGATCATGCCGGGCTGACCCTTCCGTTCTTTCGTTATCGAGGCACCCGTGTCAAAAGGCATCGTTGCATCCGTCATGGCCTCCTGCCTGTTCGCCGTGATGTATTTCTATACGTCTCTCATGCAGCCGCTCGATGGCGAAGAAATCTTCGGCTGGCGGACCTTGCTCACCCTGCCCTGCCTGACGGTGTTCATGCTGGTGGCCAAGGACTGGCACCGCGTGCCAGAACTGCTGGGTCGCATTCGCCGAACGCCGGTCTTGCTGCTGGGCATGATCGGGACTTCATGGCTCATGGGGATCCAGCTGTGGCTGTTTCTCTGGGCGCCCTTGCATGGGCGCAGCCTGGACGTGTCGATGGGCTACTTCCTGCTGCCGTTGACCATGGTGCTCACCGGTTTTCTGGTGTATCGCGAACGCCTGTCACGCCTGCAGAAGGTCGCCGTGCTGTGTGCAGCGACCGGCGTAGGGCACGAGCTGTACCTGCATGGCAGTTTTGCCTGGGAGACGCTGGTGGTGATGGTCGGCTACCCGATCTATTTCGTGCTGCGTCGACGCTGCCGCACCGACCACCTGGGCGGGTTGTGGTGCGACATGTGCCTGCTGCTGCCGTGGGCGGTGTACTTCGTCGTGCAGGGTCCTTCGTCGACCCAGGCGCTGGTCGACCGCCCTGCGCTCTATGGACTGATCCCGCTGCTTGGGCTGATCAGCGCCTCGGCATTGATCGCCTACGTGCTGGCCAGCCGCCTGCTGCCTTTCAGCCTGTTCGGCCTGCTTGGCTACATCGAACCGGTGCTGCTGGTCGGTGTGGCCTTGCTGCTGGGCGAGTCCATCGGCCCGGATCAGTGGTGGACCTACCTACCGATCTGGGCCGCTGTCCTGATCCTGGTACTCGAAGGGATCAGGCACCTGCTGCGTCAGCGTCGCCGTGTGGGGTGAGGCGCACCTGACGCACGCGTCGCTCCTCGACGGCGACCACGGTCAGTGACCAGCCATTCCAGGCCAGCTGGTCACCTACCCGTGGCAGCCGGTCCAGCAGGCTCATGACCAGTCCTGCCACGGTCTGGTAGTCCTCGGTGGCACGGGCGGCGAACCCGGTACGGGCCTGTACCTGCCCTAGGTTCAGGGCGCCATTGACCAGGAAGCCGTCGGCCTCCTCGATGATGCCCGGTCCTTGCACTTCACTGGCATCGGGCAGCTCGCCGGCGATCGACTCGAGGATGTCGGTCAAGGTCAGTACCCCGGTGAACTCGCCGAACTCGTTGACCACGAAAGCGATGTGCGTGGACTGCTGACGCATCTGCTCCAGGGCATTGAGGATGCTGAAGCTCTCCAGCAGGTGCAGCGGCATGCGCGCCAGGGTTTCCAGCTCGGGCGTTTCACCGGCCAGCAGGGCCTTGAGCAGCTCTTTCTTGTGTACGAAGCCCAACGGTTCCTCGATCCGCCCACCGCGGATCAGCGGCAGCCGTGAGTACGGCGAGTTGATCAGCAGTGCGTCGATCATCTCCTTCGGCTGCGCCAGATCGATCGCGTCGACCTCGGCACGCACGGTCATGACGCTGCGGATCGGACGCTCGGCCAGGTTCAGCACACCACTGATCATGACCCGCTCGCGGCGATCGAACAGCACCTGCTCTTCCCCGCCCTCGACCAGGTCGGCGATCTCCTCGTCCAGCTGATCGGCTTCCAGGCGACGGCCACCCATCAGGCGCAGCACGGCGTGGGCCGTACGCTCACGCAGCGGACGCAGGCCCTGCACGCTGCGCTTGCGGCGAGCACGGGCCAGCTGGTTGAACAGCTCGATCAGCAGCGAGAAGCCGATGGCCGCGTACAGGTAGCCTTTCGGGATGTGGAAGCCCAGGCCTTCGGCGGTCAGGCTGAAGCCGATCATCATCAGGAAGCCCAGGCACAGCATGATCACGGTGGGGTGGGCGTTGACGAAGCGGGTCAGCGGCTTGCTGGCGATGATCATGATGCCGATCGAGAAGATCACCGCGATCATCATCACCGACAGGTGCTCGACCATGCCCACGGCGGTGATCACCGCATCGAGCGAGAACACCGCATCGAGCACGACGATCTGCGCGACGATGGGCCAGAAGGCCGAATGGCGAACCGGGCCGCTGGCCTGGGCGACGTGCCCTTCCAGGCGCTCGTGCAGCTCCATGGTGGCCTTGAACAGCAGGAACACACCGCCGAAGAGCATGATCAGGTCACGCCCCGAGAAGCTCTTGCCCATGACTTCGAACAGCGGCGCGGTCAGCGTCACCATCCAGGAAATGCTCGCCAGCAGGCCCAGGCGCATGATCAGCGCCAGGCTCAAGCCGATCACCCGGGCGCGGTCACGCTGGTGCGGCGGCAGCTTGTCGGCGAGGATCGCGATGAACACCAGGTTGTCGATGCCCAGAACCAGTTCGAGCACGATGAGCGTGGCAAGGCCCAGCCAGGCCGTGGGGTCGGCTATCCATTCCATGGGCGGTCACTCGAACGTTGGGTGTGGCGAGGGGTGTCGTGAAGACAGGACGGCGCAGGCCAGGACGGCACGCGACTGGGAGGCTCCGGGAAGACGTTCATAGGGACCTGGTGTGGATTTGGGAAATCGATCCTACAGATATATCAGCACAGCCCTACAGCAAGAAACTATTACAAAACCTGTCTTGTACTGTGGGAACAGGACGACCACTGCTGCGGGCACGTCCTGTCCTCCGGGCCTGACCGTCCGGCGGTGCCTGATCGCTACAGTCTCCAGTCCATGCTGACCATCAGCGTGCGGGGTTCTCCGTGGTACACGCCGTTGTAGAACCCGACGTTGTTGTAGTACTGCCGGTCGAACAGGTTCTTCACGTTCACCGATGCCGACAGGTGCTCGTCGAACCTGTAGCGGGCCATCAGCCCCACGACGGCATACGCGCCCTGCTCGATCCGCGCCCGTTGCGTGACGGGCCGATCGCCATTGACCACACCGGTCGGACGGTTGGCCCAGCGGTACTTGTCGCTCTGCCAGTCCAGGCTGCCGCCAACGGTCAACGCCGGCAGCACCTGGTAAGTGCTCGACAGGCGCACCAGATTGAGCGGCTGCTCGGGCGTACGGCGTGTCTTCTCCGGCGTCAGGGCATGGGTATAGGCGTAGCTTGCCGTCATCTGCCAGCCGGGCAGCACTTCACCCCCGACTTCGGCTTCGAACCCCTGCACCACGATGCCCTTGCCCCCGGCGGTGTAGTAGGTCTCGCCATTGGGGCCTGGCGGTACCGAATCGTCGACCTCGGCCACGTTGTCCTGCTTGCTGCGGAATACCGCCGAACTCAGGTTCAGGCGGCCATCGTAGAGGCTGCCCTTGACGCCCAGTTCGTAGACCTTGCCGACGATCGGCTCCAGGAACTGGCCGGACATGTCCTTGGCCGTCTGCGGCTTGAAGATGTCGGCATAGCTGGCGTACACCGTGTAGGCGTCGTTCAGGTCGAACAGCACGCCGGCATAAGGCGTCCACTGGTCGTTCTGTACCTGCTTGCTGCGCGTGACACCGTCGACGCTGAGGTCGTCCGCGTAGGTCCAGCTGCGGCTGTCGGTCTTCCAGCTGCCATAACGGCTGCCCAGTACCAGGTGCAGGCGATCGGTCAGGTTCAGACGCGTCGCCAGGTAGCCGGCCTTCTGCTGCAGATCGCTGCGCGTGTTGTCCAGGCCGGTGTCGATGTCCTGAAACTTGGGAATCGACCCCATGTCCTTCCAGTCGGGGATGTTGGCATAGCCCGGAGCGACCGGCGCGCCGATGAAGTACGGCGAACGGTTGCGCCGCTCCGAGGTGCCGTAGCCGGCCATGAAATCATGGCGCCGGCCGAACAGCGAATAAGGCCCGGCAACGTTGAGGTCGACCGAGGTCATGGTCTCGTCCCCAGCGAAGTGCTGATACCAGGCCCGCATGCCACTGCGGTCCGCGTGCGGGTAGCCATTGCCGCCGTAGTACACCTTGCCATCGACGGTGGAGTCGCGCCGGGTATAGGCGGCCTTGAGCAGCCAGTCCTCGCCCAGACGCTGATCGAGGGTGGCGAAGACCGTGTGGTCTTCCAGCGGCCAGGACGACCATGGCGCGGCCAGGTTGGTCGAGCGCGGCAGGTTCGCCCGACTGCCGTCGGCCATCCAGTAGGGCACCGTCCCCCAGGAGGCGCCTTGCACGTGCTTGTTCTGATAGTCGTAGCCCACCGCCAGCGTGGTGCTGTCGGTCAGGTCGGCCTCGAGGATGCCGTAGGCCACCTCGCGCTGGCTGGCGTAGGTGTCCATGAACGACTGACTGTCGCGATACGCCAGCACCGTGCGCCCACGCAGCCGCCCGTCCCAGGCGAGCGGACCGCCGATGTCCAGGTAGCCCCGGTAATTGTCGTAGCTGCCGGCGCTGAGGCCGGTCTTGACCGCCCACTGATGGGTCGGACGCTTGCGATACATGGCGATAGTCCCCGACGGATCACCGGCCCCCGTGGTCAGCCCGGTGGCGCCACGCACCACCTCGATCCGGTCGTAGATCACGGTGTCGGAATCGGACTTCACCCCCGAGAAGGTGTTGAGCATGCCATCGACCTGGAAGTTGTCGATCGCGTAGCCGCGCGCAAAGTAGGTCGGCCGCTCCGAATCGTTGCGCTGCACGGTGACCCCGGCGACCTGGGCCATGGCGTCGGACAGCGTGTCCAGGTGGAAGTCATCGAGTTGCTGGCGCGTCACCACCGACACCGATTGCGGCGTGTCTTTGATCGACAGGTTCAGGCGCGTCGCGGCGCTGGTCTCGCCCGTGGTGTACGAACCCGTGCCTTCGGTGAGGCTGCCGAGGCCATCGGCCAGGATCTCGGTCGCACCCAGCTCCATCAGGGTGCTCTCGGGTTCACGCTCACGCTCCTGGGCGTACGACAGCGGGCCGATCGTGGACAGGCAGAGGCCCAGCGTGAAGCTCATGGGCCGATGGATGGTTGCGCGCATGCAACGGTTCTCCGTGGTAATGACTTTCGTGACTGCCGCGAATTGGGCAGCGCAGAGAATAACGAAGCGGCGCGCTATTTTATTAGGCTTACAACAACTAAAAATCTAGAAACATTTAATCAAGTAGCAAGCGTCTCAAACATTCAAAACGGCGACACTTGAAAGATTTCGAAAGCCTATTTTTAGTGCATATCCCAGTCAACTAAGCCTCGAACGTAATTAGCCACGGGCGGCCTAGTGTCGTTCGTGATCGGACGCGTCGTCAGGCGGTTGGCTTTGTTTGCTTGGCGGCCTGTCTGCGATGCGCTGTACGTACAAAGTCAGCGCCTGCAGCACGCGAGCGAAGCGTTCAGCCATCATGCCGCCTTCGGAAGGCCGCAAAAAGGCACTGCTGATTTCCAGCTGTACGGTCGGCACCTGCCTGGCAGAGGCAAATCGTGTAATGGTCCGATTCTTCTCCGCAGCGAAGTAGTTACGTGAAATATTGAAAATGCCTGCTTGATGCAACAGCGTGGTCAGGTCGGTGACCAGCGATGGGCAACCAAGCAATGACTTGCCATTCATCGTGCCAAGATCGACCTCGTAAGGTCTGGATTCGTGGCTGCCGTGGATATCGAGTATGAGCACTGGCTCGACGGTCTCGATCAGCCCGGCGAGCGTGGCCTTGAACGCGTTGTCGTCGTAGAAGTTCGGGTCGGACGGTGTGCGGTACTGGGTATACAGGGCGGTCACACCACCGAGCCTGTGCAGCATGACGGCCAGGGCAGCCGTGCCCGCACCGTCGGAGAATCGATAACGGCCTTCACGCCATGGCTCGGTCGCGTGAGGCGCGGTGACGATGAGAGGGCAACGCCCCCTCAACACGATCCAAGGCGATGTGCCGGGGGGCGCTCCGACATCGGCTTGGTCGGCAATGCGTTTTTCCACATCGATGGCCTGCTGCACGCTCTGAGGCCCGATGATCGCGCCTGAAGGCGACAGGTGCTGCCGCGGCTCGCCCGAATCCAATGCAGGCGTCGCGCAGCCTGGCGATGGATGTGCAACCGGCGTGATGCGAACGACTGTCATGCTGCCCCCTGACGACGAGGCGTGGAGTGATCGGCCTCTCGCCCAGGGAGGATGAGCGCCCGTGGCGAAAGACGAAACTGACAACATTGCCAGGTCCGAGTGCGCCGCCTGCGCCCCATCACGCCTCTGGCTGCGCCTGCGGGTACTTCACGAAAGGCCTTTGCACTTGTGGTCGGGCCTGCGCTACGTCTAAGATGCCGCCCGCCGGTTTCCACCACGGAACTAACAGGGAATGCCGTACCTGCTGTGCAGGAAAACGGAACTGCCCCCGCAACTGTAGGTGCCGAGCCCGCTCCATGCGCCACTGGGATGTTCCCGGGAAGGCGGAGCGAGGCCATGACGCACCAGTCAGGAGACCTGCCGGCATCCATCATTCACCAACCGGCGGGGTGTCCGGGAAGGTTATCGACACCCTGCCCCAGGGTGCAGTCCTGTGCCGTCGGCCTGGGGCTGGCGATGCCTGTCCGTACGCCTTCCGGTGCGTCCTCGATAGGAGATCGCCCGCATGTTCCCTCGCGTCCTCACGCTGCTCGCCGGCCTTGGCTTTGGTGGCCTGGCCCACGCCGCTGCCACTCATTACCCGCTGACCCTGGACAACTGTGGTGTGTCGCAGACCTTCCAGAACGCGCCCCAACGTGCGGTGACCATCGGCCAATCGGGGACCGAGATGCTCTATGCCCTGGGACTGGGCGATACCCTGGTCGGCACGTCATTGTGGTTCAACGATGTGCTGCCGGCCTACCAGGCGCAGGACGCCAAGGTCGAGCGGCTGGCCGACAACGATCCCAGCTTCGAGGCGGTGATCGGCAAGCGTCCGCAGCTGCTGGCCGTGCAGCTGGCGTGGATGGTCGGCGAACAAGGCGTGGTCGGCACCCGCGAGCAGTTCCATGAGCTGAACATTCCTACCTACATCATGCCCTCCGACTGCGAAGGCAAGGACAACCGGGTCGGTGCCGACGGCACGCGCCTGCAGCCCTTCCAGATCGACACGGTGTACAAGAGCATCCGCCAGCTGGCGCAGATCTTCGACGTCCAGGACCGCGGCGACGCGTTGAACCAGTCGCTCAAGACGCAGCTGGCCAACGCTCAGGCGCGCCTGGCAGGCAAGGACCTGTCGGGCACCAGCGCGCTGTTCTGGTTCTCCAGCGCGGACCTCGAGATCGACCCCTATGTCGCTGGTCGCAAAGGTATCCCTGATTTCATGCTCAACACCCTGGGGGTACGCAACGTCGTCGAGTCCGACGAAGAGTGGCCCACCGTCGGCTGGGAGACCCTGGCCAAGGCCAACCCGACCTGGCTGGTGATCGCGCGCATGGATCGCCGCCGCTTCCCGGCCGACGACTACCAGAAGAAGCTCGACTTCCTGCGCAACGACCCGGTGACCCGCAACATGGACGCGGTCAAGCACAACCGCATCATCGTCCTCGACGCCCATGCCATGCAGGCCAGCCTGCGCCTGTTCAGCGGCATGGACATTCTGGCCCAGGCCTTCGCCAGCGGTGAAGCGCCCCAGCCATGATGCGCTCGTTGCCCCCCGTGGCCTTCGCCCTCGCCGCCCTGGCCCTGGCGCTGCTCGCCGGTATCGCCATCGGCGAGACACGCCTGTCGCCCAGCGTGGTCTACCAGGTGCTGGCCAACCAGCTCTGGCAGGCCGGGCATGTGGTCGACCCGATCGACCAGGGCATCGTCTGGAACTACCGCCTGACCCGCACCCTGGTCGCAGCGGCCTGCGGCGCCGGGCTGGCGACCTGCGGGGTGATCCTCCAGGCGCTGCTGCGCAATCCGCTGGCTGAACCTTACCTGCTCGGGCTGTCGGCCGGTGCCTCGACCGGCGCGGTGGCGGTGGCGCTGCTGGGCCTGGGTGCCGGTGCGCTGACATTATCGGGGGGCGCGTTCATCGGTGCCCTGGCCGCCTTCGCCCTGGTGCTGCTGCTGGCCCGCGCCAGCGGCCCGAGCGGCGCCAATGCCCAGGTGATTCTGGCCGGCATCGCCGGTTCGCAACTGTTCAACGCGTTGACGGCGTTCCTGGTGACCAAGTCGGCCAGCGCCGAACAGGCCCGGGGCATCCTGTTCTGGCTGCTGGGCAACCTCAGTGGCGTGCGCTGGCCCTCGGTCTGGCTGGCCGTGCCGGTCGCGCTGGTCGGCTTGGCGATCTGCCTGTGGTACCGCCGCGCGCTGGACGCCTTCACCTTCGGCGTGGATTCGGCGGCGTCCCTGGGCATTCCGGTGCGTCGCGTGCAACTGCTGCTGATCACCTGCGCCGCGCTGGTCACCGCCGTGATGGTGTCGATCGTCGGCGCCATCGGCTTCGTCGGGCTGGTCATTCCCCACGCCCTGCGCCTGCTGCTGGGACCGGGGCACAGTCGCCTGCTGCCGGCCAGTGCCCTGGGCGGTGCGTTGTTCCTGATCACCGCCGACATCCTGTCGCGCACCTTGATCCCGGGTCAGGTGATCCCGGTCGGGGTGGTCACGGCGCTGATCGGTGCACCGGTGTTCGCCCTGATTCTGGTCAGCCGCAGGAGCCAGCGATGAACGCCATGCACCCTCCTCTGGACACGTGCCCGCTGACCTGCCAGGGCCTCGGCTATCGCGTGCGCGACACCCAGTTGCTGTACGGCGTGGAGCTGGCGGTGCGACCTGGCGAGACGCTGGGCATCGTCGGGCCGAACGGCTCGGGCAAGTCGACCCTGCTCAAGCTGCTGGCCGGCCTGCGTGCGCCCAGCAGTGGCCAGGTGTCCCTGCTGGGCCAGCCCCTGGCCCGTCAGCCGCGCCGGCAGATCGCCCAGGCTCTGGCGCTGGTCGAGCAGCAGGCCGACACCCACGACGCCGTCGATGTCTTCGACGCCGTGGCGCTGGGCCGTACGCCCTGGCTGTCGGCCCTGACGCCCTTCACCGCCGAGGACACGGCGATCGTCGATCAGGCCCTGGCCGACGTGGATGCCCTGCACTTGCGCCAGCGCACCTGGAGCAGCCTGTCGGGTGGCGAGCGCCAGCGCGTGCACATCGCCCGCGCATTGGCCCAGCGCCCCAAGGTGCTGCTGCTCGACGAACCGACCAACCACCTGGACATCCAGCACCAGCTCGGGCTGCTGCAGCAGATCCAGGCCTTGAAGGTGACCACGCTGATCGCCCTGCACGACCTCAACCAGGCCCTGACCTGCGACCGGCTGGCCGTCCTCGACAAAGGTCGCCTGGTGGCCCTGGGCGTGCCCCACGAAGTACTGACCCCCCAGCGGCTGCTCACGACCTTCGGCGTGCATGCCCATTACCTGACCGACCCTTTCGACGGCGCGCGCATCCTGCGCTTCCGCGCCCCCTGACCTGGACGCTTTCATGTTGCTGCGTACGCTTGCCCTGTCCCTGCTGACCATGGCCTTCGCGCCCACCACGCTGGCCGAGGTGCATGAGGTCCACATGCTCACCCGCGGTGCAGAGGGCGCCATGGTCTACGAGCCCGATCACCTGCGCATCGCGCCGGGCGACAGTGTGCGCTTCCTGCCGACCCAGAGCGGGCACAACGCCGCCAGCCTGCCTGATCTCTGGCCCGACGGTGCCCCCACCTTCAAGGGCCCGATCAACCAGCCGCTGACCTACACCTTCGACGTGCCGGGGCGCTATGGCATCCAGTGCATTCCGCACCTGGCCATGGGCATGGTCATGCTGATCGAGGTCGGCCCGTCATCCGCGCAACCCTTGATCCTCCCCCCGGGATTACCGGCACGCGCCCAGGCACGCCTGACGCTTCAGGCCCAGCGTCTGGAAGCGATGCCGTGAAGGGTGCTCGCGCCTCCTGGGTCGTGCTGGTTCCCCTGTTCGGGCTCAGCCCGATGGCGTGGGGCGAGACGGCCCAGTCCCAGGCCAAGGGGTTTCTCGAAGACGGCACCTGGAGCGTGCTCAACCGCAGCGTCTTCGATCAGCGCGACTACCGCCATGGCGGTCGCAACAGCGGCGCGCGCAATGCCTACAAGCCACGCGCCGCGCGCAATGGCCAGGCCGAAGAATGGGGCTACGGGCTGATGGGGACCCTGCAGTCGGGCTTTACCCAAGGGACCGTGGGCGTAGGTGTCGACGCCCATGCCTACCTCGGGGTCAAGCTCGACAGCGGCGGCGGGCGGGCGGGCAAGGCGCGTCTGCTGGGGCTGGACAACCAGGGTCATCCCAAGGACACCTATGGCCGTGCCGGTGCCGCACTCAAGCTGCGGCTGTCGGACAGCGTGCTCTGGTACGGCGAACAGCGGGTCAAGACGCCGGTGTTCAGCACCTCGGACAGCCGCCTGCTCCCCGAAACGGCGACCGGGCTGTTCCTGGTCAGCAATGAATTCGAGGCACTCAAGCTGGTGGCCGGTCACTTCACCGAGGAAGCCGACCGCAACGCCAGCAGTCATGACCAAGGGTTCGCGGTCAACTACTCCAATGCCGCGCAGGGCGATCACTTCGACCTGGCCGGTGCCGTGTACAGTCCAAAGCCCAACCTCAGCGCCAGTCTGTTCACCTCGCGCTACGAGGACACCTGGAGCCAGCAGTACCTGGGCGGCAACATCGCCCATGCGCTGGACGACCAGCGCAGCCTGAGTCTGGACCTGAACCTCTACCGCACCACCGACACGGGCAAGGCCTTGTCGGGGCGTATCGACAACACCACCTGGAGCCTGGTCTCGCGCTACAGCCAGGGCCCGCACAGCGTCAGCCTCGGCTATCAACAGGTCGACGGCGACACCCCGTTCGACTACGTGAGCCGGGGCGCCATCTTCATCGGCAATGCCGTGCAGCTGTCGGACTTCAACGCGCCCAACGAGCGCTCCTGGCAGGCGCGCTACGACCTGAACATGAGCGCCTATGGGGTGCCGGGCCTGAGCCTGACGGCGCTGTACGTCCGCGGTTCGGGCATCGATGGCAGCCATGTGGACCCCACCGGCGGTTACGCCTACCTCGGCTATGGCCAGGGCGGTAAACACTGGGAGCGTGACCTGGAGGCGCGCTACGTCATCCAGACCGGCAAGGCCAAGGGCACCACCTTCTCGCTGCGGCACGACGTGCACCGGGGCAACACCGCGCAGGCCGAGCTGGACAGCGACCAGCTCCGTCTGGCGGTGGAATACCCGTTGTCCGGGCCGCTCTGAGCGCCGCTGGCGGAATGCTCGATCAGGCTGGTCGGCTCATGTGGGTGGTGTGCCAGACCGGATCGTCCTCGACGTCCACGATCTCGAAGCCCTGGCGCTCCCAGAAGGCGATGGCACCGGGCAGAAACGGGTGGGTATGCAGGTACAGGTATTCGACCCCAGCGTCACGGGCCTGCTGACACAGGGCTTCGAACAGGCGCGCAGCCAGGCCACCGCGACGGTAACGGGGGGACACGAACAGCCGGACGATCTCCACGGTGCGGCGACCGTGGTAATCGAGCTGGGCGAAGCGATGGTCGTAAGGCAGATAGCCGATGGCCGCGACCAGCTGCCCGTGATCCCGCGCGACCAGGAAGCAGCCTGGCCCGGTGACGTACGTACGTTCGAAGTGCGCCAGGTCGGCTGGCAGCGGTGCATCGGCCAACTGGGGAAACAGCTCGCGTCGCGCCTGGTCGACGAAGGCGCGTACCTCGTCGACGGCTTCGGCCGTGACGCGGTGCAGGGTACAGGTGGATGTGGGCATGTGGACCTGAAGCATCATGGGTGGAGGGATGGTTCTACCGCACCCGGCTGGCACTCGCAACGATGGCATGGCCGCTGGCCAGGTGCCCGAGGTACACTCGAGCCCTCCTCTCTCGCCCAAAGGGCCTGTGCATGCCGATCATGAAGAAGACGTCGTTGTTGATGCTGCTCGCCCTGCTGGCAGCCTGCGACCAGCAGAGCGGTCGGGACCAGGAGATTTTGGCGCAGTTGCCGATCCAGGATGCCTACGAGCACAACATCGACAAGATGGCCGAGCTGCTGGCCGGTACGCACCCCGACGTGCCGTTGCCGACGATCGAAGAGGTGCTGCGCCGCAACCTGACGGTCGAAGACCAGCGTCAGGACCTGCTGGAGCTGTACAGCGAGAAGAACTTCAGCGACGCCGAATTCGAGATCATCAAGGCCTCGACCCGCGACCCGGCCAAGGCCCAGGCGCTGAACCAGACACCCGAAGGACGCCAGGTGAGCGAGAAGCTGACCCGGCTGATGGACCAGCGGGCCAACGATCCTGCCGCCAAGGCCAAGGCCGAGGCGCGGTTGCGCAAGGTGGATGCGGAGTTGGGGGCGTTGGCGAAGGGTCAGGGGTGATAGTGATCGTTGGACGGGGCTGAGGCCTTCGTGTGCAGGCAAGGATCGCAGGGCTGATGTCACGGCCCCTGCGGGGCCGATCGCGGCACAGGGGGTGTGTGGGCCCCTGTGCCGCGATCGGCCCCGCAGGGGCCGTAAAATCAGCCCATTCGCACGCTCAGCCCACCTCGCCCCTTCAGCCCCTCAAGGCTCCTGCGCGAATGCCGTACGCTCCTGCCACCCGCCCCCCAGCGCCGCGATCAACTGCACGCTGGCCACCAACCGGCCTTCGAGCACATTCAGCACACTGCGCTCGTTGCTCAACGCCGTCGCCTGGACGTTGACCACGTCCAGATACCCGATCAGCCCGGCCTTGTACTGGTTTTCCGTCAGGCGCAGCGACTGGCGAGCCGCTGCCAGGGCCTCGTCGCGCACCCCCGCTTCGTCGGCGAAGACGCGCAACTGCGCCAGGTAGTTCTCGACCTCCCTGAAGCCATCGAGCACGGTCTGGCGATACTGCGCCACGGTCTGGTCGTACACCGCCACCGTGCGGTCCACTTCAGCGCTGCGACGCCCGCCATCGAACAGGGTCATGGCCAGTTGCGGGCCGACCGACCAGAAGCGGTTCGGCAGGCTGATCCAGTCACGGAAGCTGCTGCTGCTGTAGCCGCCGCTCATGCTCAACGTCAGGTCCGGGAAATAGGCGGCCCGGGCCACGCCGATGTTGGCGTTGGCCGCCATCACCTGGCGCTCGGCCGAGGCGATGTCCGGACGACGCTCGAGCAGTTGCGATGGCAAGCCGACCGGAATGCTCGGCAGCGCCGGGATGTCATCGCGTGCGGCCAGGGCAAAATCGGCCGGCGCCCGGCCCAGCAGCACGGCGATGGCATTCTCGAACTGCGCGCGTTGCCAGGCCAGGTCGATCAGGTCGGCCTGGGTGCTCTTGAGCTGGGTGCGTGCCTGGGCAACGGCATCCGGGCCGGAGACGCCGGCGCGGTACTGGTTCTCGGTCAGGCGCAAAGAGCGTTCGTAGGTGGCGACGGTGGATTCGAGCAGGCGCTTCTGCGCGTCGATCACCCGCAGCTGCAGGTAGTTCTGGGTCAGTTCCGACTGCAGGCTCAGGCGAATCGCCGCCAGGTCGGCGACGCTGGCTTCGGCACTGGCACGGCTGGAGGCCAGGGTGTCGCGCAACTTGCCCCACAGGTCCAGCTCCCAGCTGACCCCCAGCTGCGTCGTGTACGTGTCACGAATGCCACTGCTGTTGTTGCTCAGGCTCGAACTGCTGCTGCCGGCACCCTGGGCCGAGCGGGTCTTGCCTGCCGACAGGTCGAGGCTGGGGAACAGCGCGCCGCGGCTGCTGCGCACCAACGCCTGGGCCTGACGGTACTGGGCCTCGTACTGGGCCACGGTCTGGTTGTTGCGGTTGAGTTCGGCGATCAGCTGGTTGAGCTGCGGGTCGTTGTACAGTTCCCACCAGGCGCCCCGCGCCAGGGCGTCCGACGGGTTGGCCGGGGTCCAGCCTTCGGCCTGCTTGAACTGCACGGCAGCGGTGGCCACCTCGGGGCGATGGTAGTCGGGGCTCAGGGTACAGGCGCTGAGCAGCGCCAGGCCGGCACCCAGGCCCAGCAGGCGCAATGCACGGTGGACGGGGGTCTGGACGAAAGTCATAACGGCGTTTCCAAGGCAGCGTCGGTACGCACGCCCCGCCAGCGATTGACGCGGTGGCGCAGGCGATCGAAGTAGAGATAGACCACAGGCGTGGTGTACAGCGTCAGCACCTGGCTCAGGATCAGGCCACCGATGATGGTCAGTCCCAGCGGTTGGCGCATTTCCGCGCCCTCGGCACTGCTCAGCAGCAGCGGCAGTGCACCGAGGATGGCCGCCAGGGTGGTCATCAGGATCGGACGCAGCCGCTGCAGGCAGGCCTGGCGAATCGATTGTTCCGGGCTCAGGCCTTCATGACGCTCGAGCTGCAGCGCCAGGTCGATCATCAGGATGGCGTTCTTCTTCACCACGCCGATCAGCAGGAACAACCCGAGCATGGAGATCAGGCTGAACTCCCCGCCGGTGAGGTACAACGCCAACAAGGCGCCAACTCCCGCCGACGGCAGGGTCGAGAGAATGGTCAACGGGTGCACGTAGCTCTCGTAGAGAATGCCCAGCACCAGGTACACCAGCAGCAAGGCACCCAGAATCATCAACGGCTGGCCCTGCTGGGTCTTGGCGAAGGCATCGGCCGTGCCGCCCAGCTTGGCGATTACCGTTTCGGGCAGGCCGAGCTTGGCGATCTCGCGCTCCACCGCCGCCAGCGCCTGGTCCGGGCTGTAGCCTTCGGCGACGTCGAAGGCGATGTCTTCGGAGGCGAACTGCCCATCGTGGCTGACCCGATCGTTGGCCAGGCTGTTCTCGTAACGGGCGAACGACGACAGGGGCACCCGTGCGCCGTCGGCCGTGATCACCTGCACCTGCTCCAGAGTGGTCGGGTCCCAGGCGTACCTGGGGTTGATCTCCAGCACCACCTGGTACTGGTTGAGGCTGTCGTAGATGGTCGAGATCTGCCGCTGGCTGTAGGCGTTGTTCAACACCGTGGTGACCATGTCCATGTCGATGCCCAGGCGCTTGGCCTGGTCGCGGTCGACCACCAGGGTCACCTGCTGGGTGCCGCTGCTGTCGCGCGCATCGATGGCGGTGACCTGCGGCAAGGCGCGAAACGCAGCGGTGACCTTGGGGAACCATTCGCGCAAGGCAGCCAGATCGCCACTCTGCAGGGTGTAGAGGTATTGCGAGGTGCTCTTGTCGCGGCCACCTCCGCCCAGTTGCAGGTCCTGGTCGGCCATCAGGAACAGGCGCCCGCCCGGGACCTGGGGCAAGGTCTTGCGCAGACGCTCGATCACCTGCTGGGCCGAATCGGCGCGCTCCTTGATCGGCTTGAGGCGCACCAGCACCAGGGCGTTGTTGGTGCCGCTGTTGCCGCCGATGAAGCCGGCCACGCTCTGCACCGCCGGGTCCTTGAGCAAGGCGCGGCGGTAGGCTTCCATCTTCGGTTGCATGACCGTGAACGACAGCCCGTTGTCGCCGCGCACGAAGCCGATCAGCTGGCCGGTGTCCTGCTGCGGCATCAAGGTCTTGGGCACGACCACGTAGAGCGCGACGTTGAGCACGATGGTCGCCAGCAGGCTGAGCAGGGTCAGCCGCCGATGGCGCAAGGCCCAGCCCAGGCTGCGGTCATAGCCGGCGACCATGCGCTCGTGGACCCGTTCGCTCCAGCGCTGCAGGCGGGTCTGGCGGTGACTCTGCTGCGCCGTCAGCCAGCGCGCGCAGAGCATGGGCGTGAGGGTCAGCGAGACCAGCAACGAGACGAGGATCGCCGCCGCCAGGGTCACCGAGAACTCCATGAACAGGCTGCGCACGATGCCGCCCATGAACAGGATCGACACGAACACCGCCACCAGCGAGACGTTCATCGACAACAGGGTGAAGCCCACCTCCTGGGCGCCCAGATAGGCCGCGCGCAGGGGCGTCTGGCCCTTCTCGATGTGCCGGGAGATGTTCTCCAGGACCACGATGGCGTCATCCACCACCAGCCCGGTGGCCAGGATCAGCGCCATCAGCGACAGGTTGTTGAGCGAGAAGCCGCACAGGTACATCACCGCGAAGGTCCCGACCAGCGACACCGGCACCGCCAGGCTGGGGATCAGCGAGGCGCGCAGGTTGCCGAGGAACAGATAGACCACCAGGATCACCAGGCCCACGGCGATCACCAGGGTGTGCTCGGCCTCGGCCAGGGTCGCCTGGATCACCGGCGAACGGTCCATGGCCACGTCCAGTTTCACGCTGGCCGGCAGCAGCGACTGCAAAGCCGGCAATTGCGCCTTGATCTGCGCCACGGTCTCGATGATGTTGGCGCCGGTCTGCCGGTTGATCACCAGCAGCACGGCGGCCTGATCGTTGAAGAAACCGCTGTTGTAGCGGTTCTCGACGCCATCGGTGATCGTCGCCACGTCGCTCAGGCGCAGGATCGCGCCGTTCTCCTGGCGGATCACCAGCGGTTCGTAGTCCTTGGCCTTTTCCAGCTGGTCGTTGGCCCGCACCTGCCAGTTGCGCTGGGTGTCCTCGACGAAGCCCATGGGCCGACGCTGGTTGGCATTGGCCACGGCCGTGCGCACATCGTCCAGGGCCAGGCCGTACTGGTTGAGCAACTGCGGCTCGACGGCGATGCGCACGGCAGGCAGCGAACTGCCGCCGATCTGCACCTCGCCGACGCCGGACACCTGCGCCAGGCTCTGCGAAAGGATGGTGTCGGCCAGGTCGTACAGCTGGCCCTTGTGCAGCACGTCGGAGGTCAGCGACAGGACCATGATCGGCGCCTGGGACGGGTCGATCTTCTTGTAGGTGGGCATGCTGCGCATGCCGCTGGGCAACAGGTTGCGCGCCGCGTTGATCGCCGCCTGCACCTCGCGGGCCGCAGCGTTCACGTCACGCCCCTGCTCGAAGCCGATGATCACCCGGGTCGAGCCCTGGTTGGAGCTGCTGGTCAGGGTGGTGACCCCGGCGATGCTGCCGAGCTTGCGTTCCAGCGGCGTGGCGACGCTGGAAGCCATGACCTCGGGGCTGGCGCCGGGCAGGTTGGCCTGCACCACGATCACCGGGAAGTCGATCTGTGGCAGCGGTGCCACCGGCAGCAGGCCGAAGCTGACGCCGCCGAGCAGCATGATCGCCAGGCTCAGCAGCAAGGTCGCCACCGGGCGGCGGATGAAGGGCGCCGACAGGTTCATGGGGTGCCCCCCAGGCAACGGCACGCACGGCTGCATCGCTCGACGTGCCGCTGCCCTGCCCTGCACCCCGGTCGGCTGGCCGCTGGTCGCCTGTGATGGACGGCTTTCATAGTGACTCCGCGGCGCGTTGCTTGCCGAAGCGCCGGGCCAGGCGATCGAAGTACAGGTAGATGACCGGCGTGGTGAACAGGGTCAGCACCTGGCTGACCAGCAGCCCGCCGACCATCACCAGGCCAAGCGGCTGGCGCAGTTCAGCGCCGGAACCGGTGGCGAGCATCAGCGGCACAGCGCCGAACAGGGCCGCCAGGGTGGTCATCAGGATCGGCCGGAAGCGCAGCAGCGCCGCCTGGTAGATCGCCTCGCGGGGGGCCATGCCCTGGTGGCGCTCGGCCTCCAGGGCAAAGTCGATCATCATGATGGCGTTCTTCTTGACGATGCCGATCAGCAGGATGATGCCGATGATGGCGATCATGCCCAGGTCGTTGCCGCTCAGGATCAGCGCCAGCAAGGCGCCCACCGCCGCCGAGGGCAAGGTCGAGAGGATGGTGATCGGGTGGATGTAGCTTTCGTACAGCACCCCCAGCACGATGTACATGGTCACCACGGCCGCCAGGATCAGCAGCAAGGTGCTCGACAGCGAAGCCTGGAACGCCTCGGCAGCGCCCTGGAAGCGCGTCTGCACGCCGATCGGCAAGCCGATGGCCTGCTGCACTTCGCCGATCACCTTGACCGCCTCGCCCAGCGACACGCCTTTGCCCAGGTTGAACGACAGGGTGACCGCCGGGAACTGGCCGATGTGCGAAATGGCCAGCTGTGCGGGCCGCTGCTCGATGCGTGCCAGGGCCGAGAGGCGCACCTGGCCGCCGTCGGCTGCCTTGACGTGGACCTGCTCCAGCGCTTCCAGCCCGACGCTGCCGCCGTCGCGCGACTGCAGCACCACGCGGTACTGGCTGGCCTGGGTGTAGATGGTGGAGATCTGCCGCTGGCCGAAGGCGTCGTACAACGCGTTGGTGATCTGCGCGACGTTGATGCCCAGGCGGCTGGCCCGGTCACGGTCGATGTTCAGGTAGACCTGCAGCCCCTTGTCCTGCAGGTCGCTGGCGACGTCGGCCAGCTCGGGCCGCTGGCGCAACGCGTCGACCAGCTTGCCGCTCCACTGCGAGAGCAGCTCGGCGTCCGGCGAGGACAGGCTGAACTGGTACTGCGTGCGGCTGACCCGGTCCTCGATGCTCAGGTCCTGCACCGGCTGCATGTACAGGCGGATCCCCACCAGGCGGTCGAGCTGCGGCTGCAGGCGGGCGATGACGTCGGTGGCCGTGTCGGCACGCTCGGCATGGGGCTTGAGGTTGATCAGCAGGCGGCCGCTGTTGAGGGTGGCGTTGTCGCCATCGACCCCGATGTAGGACGACAGGCTCTGCACTGCCGGATCCTCGAGGATGACCTTGGCCAGGGCCTGCTGGCGCTCGCTCATGGCGGCGAACGAGGTGGACTGCGGCGCTTCGGAAATGCCCTGGATCACGCCGGTGTCCTGCACCGGGAAGAAGCCCTTGGGCACGGCCAGGTACAGGACCACCGTGAGCACCAGGCTGGCGACGGCGATCAACAGGGTCAAGGGCTGGTGGCGCAGCACCCAGGTCAGGCCGCGGCCATAATGGTGGACCAGCCAGTCGATCCAGGCCCCGCTGGCGCGGTAGAAGCGGCCCTGCTCGTGGGCCTCGGGCTCGCGCCTGAGCAGCCGGGCGCACATCATCGGCGTCAGGGTCAGCGAGACCACCAGGGAAATCAGGATCGCCACCGCCAGGGTGATGGCGAACTCGCGGAACAGACGGCCGACCACATCGGCCATGAACAGCAGCGGAATCAGCACCGCGATCAGCGAGAAGGTCAGCGAGATCAGGGTGAAGCCGATCTGCCGGGCACCCTTGAGCGCCGCCTGCAGCGGCGTCTCGCCCTCTTCGATGTGCCGGGAGATGTTCTCGAGCATGACGATGGCATCGTCCACCACGAAACCGGTGGCGATGGTCAGGGCCATCAGCGTGAGGTTGTTGATGGAGAAGCCGGCCAGGTACATCACGCCGAAGGTGCCGATGAGCGACAGCGGCACGGCGATCGACGGGATCAGGGTGGCGCTGATTCGGCGCAAGAACACGAAGGTGACCATGACCACCAGCACGATGGCGATCAGCAGCTCGTGCTGCACGTCCCTGACCGCTGCCCGGATGGTCTGGGTACGGTCGGTGAGCACCGAGACGTTCAGACCGGCCGGCAGGTTGTCGGTGATCGAGGGCAGCGTCTGCTTGATCAGGTCGACCACCTGGATGACGTTGGCCCCAGGCTGGCGCTGGATGTTCAGCAGCACAGCCTGGTTCTGGTTGGCCCAGGCGGCGAGGCGTTCGTTTTCGGCGCCGTCGACGATCTCGGCCACATCGCGCAGGCGCAGCGGCGCGCCGTCCTTGTAGGTGAGGATGAGGTTGGCGTACTCCTCGGGGGAGCGCAGCTGGTCGTTGGCGTCGAGCATCGACACCCGGGTCGGGCCGTCGAAGTTGCCCTTGGGCTGGTTGACGTTGGAGGCGCCGATCAACGTGCGCACGTCCTCCAGGTTCAGCCCGGCGGCGGCCAGGGCGTCGACGTTGACCTTGATGCGCACGGCCTGGCGCTGGCCACCGGCGATGCTGACCATGCCCACGCCGCTGATCTGGGCGATCTTCTGCGCCACGCGGGTATCGACCAGGTCGTTGAGCTTGGGCAGCGGCATGGTCTTGGAGGAGATCGCCAGGGTCAGCACCGGCGTGTCGGCCGGGTTGACCTTGTTGTACACCGGCGGAGCCGGCAGGTCGCTGGGCAGCAGGTTGCTGGCGGCGTTGATCGCGGCCTGGACCTGCTGCTCGGCGACGTCCATGTTCATGTCGAGGTTGAAGCGCAGGGTCAGCACCGAGGCGCCACCGGAGCTGGTGGAGGCCATCTGGCTGAGGCCCGGCATCTGGCCGAACTGGCGCTCCAGGGGCGCGGTGACTGCGCTGGTCATGACCTGCGGGCTGGCGCCGGGGTATAGGGTCATGACCCGGATGGTCGGGTAGTCGACCTGGGGCAACGCCGACACCGGCAGCAAGGTGTAGGCGATCAGGCCGGCCAGGACGATGGCCACCATGCTCAGCGTGGTGGCGACCGGGCGAAGGATGAACAGCCGGGACAGGTTCATGCGCCGGCCTTGCCCGCTTCACCGGCTTCGGCCGCGCCCTTGGTTTCCTGACCCTGCAGGTGCTGGCCCGGCGTGGCCGGAACCTGCGAACTGTCCTGGACCACCTCGACCTGGGTGCCGTCACGCAGGCGGTCGGTGCCTTCGAGCACCAGGCGGTCGCCGGCGGTCAGACCTTCCTCGATCACGCTGCGCTCGCCGTCGCTGGGGCCGACCTTGACCGGCTGGATCTTGACCTTGTCCTGGGCGTCGACCACGTAGACGAAGGTGCCGTCGGTGCCGAACTGGATGGCGGCAGCGGGCACGGTCACCACCTGGCGCAGGGTGTCGGCGAGCAGGCGTACGTTGACGAACTGGTTGGGGAACAGGGCCTGGTCCTTGTTCTCGAAACGCGCCTTGAACTTGAGCGTGCCGGTGGTGATGTCGATCTGGTTGTCGAGGCTGGCCAGAGTCCCGGTGGCCTGCAGACGGGTATCGCCCCGGTCCCAGGCCTCGACCGACAGCGCCGCACCGCTGCGGTAGCGCGCCAGCACGGTGGCCAGCTCGCTTTCCGGCAGGGTGAAGGCGACGTTGATCGGCTCGGTCTGGGTGATGACCACCAGGGCCGTGGTGTCGTTGGCGGCCACCAGGTTGCCCAGGTCCAGCTGGCGCAGGCCGACCCGGCCACTGATGGGCGCGCGGATCTGGGTGAATTCCAGGTTCAGTCGGGCGTCGTTCACCGCCGCCTGGTTGGTCATGATGGTGCCGCGGTACTGCCCGACCAGGGCCTCGGCGGTGTCCAGGGTCTGTTTGGCGATGCTGTCTTCGGCATACAGGCCCTTGTAGCGGGCGAAATCGACCTGGGCGTTCTTCAGCTGGGCCTGGTTCTGGGCCAGCGTGCCTTCGGCCTGTTGCAGTGCGATGCGGTAGGTACGCGGGTCGATTTCAGCCAGCAGGTCACCAGCCTTGACCTGCTGGCCCTCCTTGAAGTGCACCTTGACCAGCTCGCCGGAAACGCGGCTGCGCACGTTGACCGTGTTGATCGCGGTCACGGTGCCGAGCGCCTTGTAGTACAGCGGGAAGTCGTTGACCGTGGCCGGCTCGACCCGCACCGGCACAGGGTCGGTCGATGCCCCGAAACCGGGCCGCCCGCCTTTGCCCGCCTCGGCAGCGGCGTCCTGGTGGGTCGTCGAGGCGGGCCACAGCCACCAGGCCAGCAAGGCGACGAGCACGAGGATCAGCAGGCCGAACAGCCAGCGGCGAGAGGTGCGGGAAGAGGAAACATGCATGGATTGAACGAACCTTGTTCGAGGACGACGACGTGAGGAGGGTGAACGATAAGCACTTGGGCGTGTTTAGCAAAGGCCCTTTACGTGGGTTTTACCTTCATTGACAGGGTTCTGCGTGGCAGGCGCCCGTGAAAGACCCACACAGATCTCGGTAATCTGTCAGTTCAGGGTCGGCATGGCTGCGCAAGCAGCCTGTGGGAGCGGGCTTGCCCGCGATGCAGGCGACGCCTGGCAGGGCCTATCGCTGGCAAGCCAGCGCCCACACAGATCGCTGCAGCCTGTCGGTGGCAGCCATGCCAACTGAGGCAGAAAAAAGAAAACGGCCTGAGATCAACCCAGACCGTTTCGATACATCGACCTTCGGGGCCCGACAGGCCTGAGGCCAGGCTTACTTCAGGACGGCCAGCGCCTGCTCGTAGTTCGGTTCGTCGGCGACTTCGCTCACCAGCTCGCTGTGCAGGACCTTGTCATGCTCGTCCAGCACCACCACCGCACGGGCGGCCAGGCCAGCCAACGGACCATCGGCAATGGCCACGCCGTAGGTTTCGAGGAACTCGCGGCCGCGCAGGGTCGACAGGTTCTTCACGTTTTCCAGGCCTTCGGCGCCGCAGAAACGGGCCTGGGCGAACGGCAGGTCGGCCGAGATGCACAGCACCACGGTGTTGGCCAGGTCGTTGGCCTGGGCGTTGAATTTACGCACGGAGGTCGCGCAGGTCGGAGTATCGACGCTCGGGAAGATGTTCAGCACCTTGCGCTTGCCGGCAAAGGCCTGCAGCGAGGTGTCCGCCAGCCCTTCGCCGACCAGGGTGAAGGCCGGAGCCTGGCTACCGACTGCGGGCAGGTCGCCTGTGACGTGAACCGGATTGCCTTTGAGAGTGACCTGAGCCATGAACGGTTTCCTTGTAGGGATGAAAGAGGATGCCGAGTTAAGCATGAAGCCGCTCGAGTGCCTATGCCCCGAGCAGCAAAATGTATGTAGGCAAAGCTCGGCCCATGCGTAGGAACCCTGTGCGGCAGCCCACGCCTGGACCGTCAAGGCCTTCAGTCGAACAACCCACCGATCACCGAGTACAGCACCGACGACATCGCCACCAGTCCGACCACCACCACGAACGCATTGGACAACGCGCCCCGGTACTTCTGCATGGCCGGCACGCGGCGAATGGCGTACATCGGCATGAGGAACAGGATCGCGGCGATCACCGGCCCGCCGAACGACTCGATCATCGACAGGATGCTCGGGTTCAGGGTGGCGACGATCCAGCACACCACCAGCATGCCGATCGCCACCAGGCGGTCCAACCCTTTGCCCTGGGGGCTGCGGCCGGTCTTGGCGATGATGCCCTTGAGCCCTTCGCTGGCGCCGATGTAGTGGCCCAGGAACGACTTGGCGATGGCCACGAAGGCAATCAGCGGCGCGGCGAAGGCGATGCTCGGGTTGTCGAAGTGGTTGGCCAGGTAGGACAGGATCGACAGGTTCTGCGCCTTGGCCTCGGCCAGCTGGGCGCTGTCGAGGGTCAGCACGCAGCTGAACACGAAGAACAGCACCATCGCCACCATCAGCAGGTGCGCGCGGGCCAGCACCTGGCCGCTGCGCGCATCCGCGTGCTCGCCATGCAGGCGCCTCTGGTCGACGGCGAAGGCCGAGATGATCGGCGAGTGGTTGAAGGAGAACACCATCACCGGAATCGCCAGCCACAGGGTGTGCAGGAAGGCACCGCCCGCCGGGACTTCACGGGCGGTATCGAGAATGCCACCGTTCCAGTGCGGGATCAGGTAGAGCGCCAGCAACGCCAGCGCCACGATGAAGGGATAGACCAGCAGGCTCATGACCTTGACCGTGGCCTGCTCACCACAGCGCACGATCGCCAGCAGGGCCAGGATCAGCACGAACGACAGCACGACCCGTGGCGGTGGCGTCATGTGCAGCTGGTGCTCCATGAAGCTGGCGACGGTGTTGGTCAAGGCCACGCTGTAGATCAGCAGGATGGGGAAGATGGCGAAGAAGTACAGCACGGTGATCAGCGCACCGGCGCGGATGCCGAAGTGCTCCTCGACCACTTGGGTGATGTCGCCACCGTTACGCCCGGACAGCACGAAGCGGGTCAGGCCTCGGTGGGCGTAGTAGGTCATCGGGAACGCCAGCACGGCCAGCACCAGCAGCGGCCAGAAGCCGCCCAGGCCGGCGTTGATCGGCAGGAACAGCGTCCCGGCGCCGATGGCCGTGCCGAACAGGCCGAGCATCCAGGTGGTGTCCTGACGTAGCCAGCTGCCTGCAGCAGCCGACTCTGTTTCAAGGCGCGCTTCGACGCCGGGGGCCCGCTCGTTCATCCGGATGCAACTCCACTCGCAAGATTGCAACAGGCTGAAGGCCACGCGACGCAGGCCACGCGCACCTCAGCCGAAAAGAGGGGCGCGATTGTGCGCTGGATCGCCTGCACTTGCAAAGCCAAACTGCCCGGTGTGCGATCGGCTGGGTGGCGCGGGCCGTCAGGTCAGCCCGCGCCAGGGTACGGCATGAAGCGTCACTGCACCGCGGCGAACGCCTCGGCCACCCGTTCCAGGTTGTCCGGGCGCAGGCCGGCCATGCAGACCCGGCCACTGTCGATCAGGTACACGCCGAACTGGTCACGCAGACGACGCACCTGCTCGACGCTGAAGCCGGTGTAGCTGAACATGCCGCGCTGACGCAGCAGGAACTGGAAGTCCTGGCCGGGCAGGCGACGGGCCAGCGCATCGACCAGGCCCTGGCGCATGTCGAGGATGCGCCGGCGCATGGCCTCGACCTCGTTCGCCCAGTCCTCGACCAGCGCCGGGTCGGCCAGTACCGTGGCGACCAGTTGCGCGCCGTGGCATGGCGGGCTCGAATAGTTGCGACGCACCGTGGCCTTGAGCTGGCCGAGCACGCTGACGGCGCTGTCGGCGTCGTCGCTGACCACCGACAGCCCCCCTACCCGCTCGCCGTACAGCGAGAAGATCTTCGAGAACGAATTGCTCACCAGGCATGGCACCCCAGCCCGGGCCATTTCGCGGATGGCGTAGGCATCCTCGGCCAGCCCTTCGCCGAAGCCCTGGTAGGCGATGTCGAGGAAGGCGATCAGCTCGCGCGCCTTGACCACCTCGATCACCTGCTGCCATTGCGCCTGATCCAGGTCCACGCCCGTCGGGTTGTGGCAGCACGGGTGCAGCAGCACGATGCTCTGGGCCGGCAACTGGCGCAGGGTCGAGAGCATGCCGTCGAAATCCAGACCACGGGTCGCCGGGTCGAAGTATGGGTAGGTGTTCACGGTGAACCCGGCGCCTTCGAAGATGGCGCGGTGGTTGTCCCAGGTCGGGTTGCTGACCCACACCTGCGCGTCGGGGAAATAGCGCTTGAGGAAGTCGGCACCGACCTTCAGTGCGCCCGAACCACCGACGGTCTGCACGGTGGCGACGCGTCCGGCGCTGACCATCGGGTGCTCGGCACCGAACAGCAGCGACTGGATCGCGGTCCGGTAGCTGCCCAGGCCTTCCATGGGCAGGTACAGCGAGGCGCCGTGGGCCTGGTCGGCCAGGCGTCGCTCGGCCTCGCCCACGGCCGCCAGCTGCGGTACCGCGCCGTCGGCGTCGTAGTACAGGCCGATGCTCAGGTTGACCTTGTCGGCGCGCGGGTCGGCCTTGAAGGTTTCCATCAGCGAGAGGATCGGGTCGCCGGCATAGGCATCGACATGTTTGAACACAGCGTGCAGCTCCTTGGGATCAGGATGGGTACGGGATGGCTGGGTGCAGGATACGCGTTGTCGCGCCGTGACGACATATCACGCGCGCATTGATGGCCTGCACGGTCGCATGGGGTGCTGGACCAAGACTACGCAGGCTTCTCGTGCGTGCCTCACGTTGACGAGGCGCCGGGACCGGTGCCGGCCAGCGTGTGCAATTCGGCAAGTTCGCTGCGGGTCAGTGCCACCCCCTCACGCGCCGACACGGCCCGCTCGTGGTAGCGCCGCTCGCCTGGCAGCCGCTCCAGCCCCACGGCACGCAACTGCGCCACCAGCGCCCCCGCGCGCTCGGCGAACCGTTGCCCTTCGCTACGGGTCGGGTCGATGACGATCAGCGCCTGCCCCGTCCAGGGTGTCTTGGCCCCAGGGTGCCCGGACCAGTCGAACTCCCAGGAGAAGTGCCCACCGGTCAGCGCCGCGGCCAACAGTTCCACCATCATCGACAGCGCCGAGCCCTTGTGCCCACCGAACGCCAGCAACGCACCGCCGTCGAGGATCGCCCGAGGGTCGCAGGTCGGCTGGCCAGCCGCATCCACGCCGACGCCTGGCGGCAGGCTGCGGCCTTCGCGCGCGGCGATCTGGATGTCGCCATGGGCCATGGCGCTGGTGGCCATGTCGAAGACCAGGGGGGCATGGCCGGCGCAAGGCGCGGCGAAGGCGATGGGGTTGGTACCGAACAAGGGCTGCCGGGCACCGTGTGGCACCACGCAGGTCATGCTGTTGACCACCGTCAGGGCCACCAGCCCGGCGTCGGCGAACGGCTCGACGTCCGGCCACAGGGCGCCGAAGTGGTGTGAATTGTGGATGGCCAGGGCCGCGATGCCGGCGCTGCGCGCCTTGTCCATCAAGGCCGCTCGCGCCGCAGCCAAGGCCGGCTGGGCGAAGCCGCCGGCCGCATCGACCTTGAGCAGACCGGCGGCCACGTCCGATACCACCGGCCGCGCCGTGCCGTCGACCCAGCCACTGGCCAGCGTCGAGACATAGCCTGGCACGCGGAACACACCATGGCTGTGAGCGCCATCACGTTGCGCCGCGGCGCAATTGTCGGCCAGCACGGCGGCGACCGAGGCGCTGCAACCATGACGAACGAGAAGGCCAGTCAGCAGCGCGACCAGGTCGGCGTGCGGGAGGCGGACAGTGTCTGAAGGGTTCACAGGCAAGGCAACTCCATGTCAGGACGCCAGGACGGCGCGGCGATCGGCACTGTCGAACGATTCGGCCGGCGTTGTCAAAGGGCTTACGCAGCTGCAAACGAATGCACCCACAGGCGCTTTGATCATTGCAGCGACGCAAACGACCGTTTGCATGCTCGACCGGTGGCGACCCGGTCTTGCCGCAAGCCCTTGATGGCAAAGGCCCGGCGCCTGAATTCGACGCTCGAGGGCCGCTGGCACCGTTCGTTTGCCTGTTTGACATCTCGAACGGCTCTGGCAAGCTGGCTTCGAGTCCCGACCGGTTCATCGCCGTACGTCCGGCCAGCCGGCAGTGCTCGGGACTTCAGGCACGGCACGTGCGTCTCGCCGGCCTGCACGACAACGGCAGGGCAACCCCTGTCCCAAGGTGACTTATGTCCAACAGCAACATTGGCGAGAAGACTCAATCCCTGCGCAAACCGGTCGTCCTGATGACCATGGGTACGCAGGAGCGCAAAGGCCATGACTATCAAGTCATGACCCACAAGTACATCACCCCGCTGGTCGACTTCGCAGGCTGTGTGCCGGTGCTGGTGCCGACCTGCTGCGGCACCGACGACCTGGAGGCCTACCTCGACATGGCCGACGGCGTCTACCTGACCGGCGCGGGCAGCAACATCGACCCGGCGCTGTACGGCCAGGAGAACGAGACCCCTGGCAAGACGCAGGACAAGCAGCGCGACCTGTTCGACATCCCGCTGGTGCAACTGGCCATCGCCCGTGGCCTGCCGATCTTCGGCGTGTGCCGCGGCATGCAGGAGATCAACGTGGCCCTGGGCGGCGACATCTACCAGAAGGTCTATGCCGAGCCGGGTTTCAACGACCACCGGGAGAATCCGGACGACCCGGTCGATGTGCAGTACCAGGCCGTTCACGACGTCACGGTCGAAGCCGGCAGCTGGCTGCAATCGACGCTGGGCCGCGACACGATCCGCGTCAACTCGCTGCATGGCCAGGGCCTGCGCACCCTAGGCGACGGGTTGCAGGCGATCGCCTGGGCCCCGGATGGCCTGGTCGAGGCCGTGCATGGCCCGGCCATCTCGCCCTTCCTGTTCGCCGTACAGTGGCACCCGGAATGGAAAGCGGCGAGCAACCCTGACTCGATTCGTCTGTTCCAGGCCTTCGGCGAGGCCTGCCGGGCCCAGGCACGCAAGCGGCAGCCGGCGCCACGGCAGGCCATGGCCTGAGTGATGGGTGTGAAGCTGTAGGTCGATCCTGATTCAGAAGGCCTGATACGCCTTCAGACGTGCGTGTTCGAACGCCCCGACTGCCTGTGTGGTCGGGGCGTTTTTCGTTGTCTGCTGTTTGTCAGGACGCTGGCTGCTGGGGGAAATGGGGGGAATGCGCTATCGCTATCGCGGGCAAGCCCGCTCCCACAGGTGACCGCGATAACCTGCAACCCCGCGGTGGGGCTACGGGTGTAGGAGCGGCCCCCGTGCCGCGATTGGGCCCGCCAGGGCCCACATCAGCACTTGGCAGAAACCATAGAATCTCCCACAGGTTTGTGATCGTCTGTATTCCTGCGGTGTAGCTACGGGTGTGAGCGGTCCCACCCAAAAGTCTTCGTATCGGTCTAGCACTGATCGACGGACTAGTGCATTAATCAGCCAGGTTGTCGTACCTCTCACCATCACTCCAAGCGTCCGGACTCCTTGTGGGAGCTGGCTTGCCAGCGATTGCGATCCCATAGCCACGCTGCCTTGAGCCTTCAAATCAAGCTTTGTCAGAGCTGTAGCCGCCACCAACCTGCCTTTCCTCGACCTTACGCTCCGTCACCCTGCATAAAAAATATTGCCAATCCCTCTAGCCACCAATCTAGTTGTACGATAACTTACCTCAAGCGCCACAATGACAATCAACCGCGCCACAGGATGCCTCCCCATGACGCCACGTGAACTGCAATCCATTCTTTCCCAAGGCCTGCTGTCTTTCCCGCTGACCGACTTCGACGCAGGCGGCGACTTCCATGCCGAAGGCTATCGCAAGCGCCTCGAGTGGCTCGCGCCGTACGGTGCGACCGCCTTGTTCGCCGCCGGAGGCACCGGTGAGTTCTTCTCTCTCGCCGCCAGTGAATACAGCCAGGTGATCAAGACCGCCGTCGACACCTGCGCCGGCACGGTGCCGATCCTGGCCGGTGTGGGCGGCTCGACCCGCCAGGCCATCGAATACGCCCGCGAGGCCCAGCGTCTGGGCGCCAAAGGGTTGCTGCTGCTGCCGCACTACCTGACCGAGGCCAGCCAGGACGGCGTGGCCGCCCATGTAGAGGCAGTCTGCAAATCCGTCGACATCGGTGTGGTGGTGTACAACCGCAACGTCTGCCGCCTCAACGCCGATCACCTCGAGCGCCTGGCCGAGCGCTGCCCGAACCTGATCGGCTACAAGGACGGGCTGGGCGACATCGAGCTGATGGTGTCCATCCGCCGTCGCCTGGGCGAACGCTTCAGCTACCTGGGCGGGCTGCCGACCGCCGAAGTCTACGCAGCGGCCTACAAGGCCCTGGGCGTGCCGGTCTACTCCTCGGCCGTGTTCAACTTCGTGCCCAGGACCGCGATGGACTTCTACAACGCCATCGCCCGCGACGACCACGCGACCGTGAACCGCCTGATCGACACGTTCTTCCTGCCTTACCTGGACATCCGCAACCGCAAGTCGGGCTACGCCGTGAGCATCGTCAAGGCCGGCGCACGCATCGCCGGTCACGATGCAGGCCCGGTGCGCACGCCGCTGACCGAGCTGACCGAGGACGAATACGCCCAGCTCGCGGCCCTGATGGACACGCTCGGGCCGCAATAAGCGCCCAGCCAGGCAGGCTGCCACCTGCCGCACCGAGCGGGCCTGCGCCCGCTCGTACAACATGATCGCCCCCGCATAACAATAACGAGTGGGAGTACCTTCGCATGCAAGCGCCCAAGAAGACGCATGTGCGTTACCTGATTCTGTTGATGCTGTTCCTGGTGACCACCATCAACTACGCCGATCGAGCGACCATCTCGATCGCCGGCTCTGCCCTGCAGAAAGACCTTGGCATCGATGCCATCACCCTGGGCTACATCTTCTCGGCCTTCGGCTGGGCCTACGTGCTCGGGCAGATTCCCGGGGGTTGGCTGCTCGACCGCTTCGGCTCGAAGAAAGTCTACGCCCTGAGCATCTTCACCTGGTCGCTGTTCACCGTGCTGCAAGGCTTCGTCGGCTACCTGCCCGTGGCCAACGCCATCGTCGCGCTGTTCATGCTGCGCTTTCTGGTCGGCTTCGCCGAAGCGCCCTCCTTTCCCGGCAACGCACGTATCGTGGCGGCCTGGTTCCCCACCGCCGAACGCGGTACCGCCTCGGCGATCTTCAACTCGGCCCAGTACTTCGCCACCGTGCTGTTCGCCCCGCTGATGGGCTGGATCGTCCACTCCTGGGGGTGGGAGCACGTGTTCGTGGTCATGGGCGGCCTGGGTATCGTGTTCTCGCTGGTCTGGCTCAAGCTGATCTACAACCCCAAGGAACACCCGATGATCAGCGCCGGGGAGCTGGAGCACATCGAGCGCAACGGCGGCCTGGTGGACATGGACAAGCCCCGCGCAGCCGGCAATGGCGGCCCCAAGTGGGGCTACATCCGCCAACTGCTCACCAGCCGCATGATGCTCGGCATCTACCTGGGCCAGTACTGCATCAACGCCATCACCTACTTCTTCCTGACCTGGTTCCCGGTGTACCTGGTACAGGACCGTGGCATGTCGATCCTCAAGGCCGGCTTCATCGCCTCGCTGCCGGCGATCTGCGGGTTCGTCGGCGGCGTGCTGGGTGGCGTGATCTCCGATCACCTGCTGCGGCGCGGCAATTCGTTGACCTTCGCCCGCAAGGCGCCGATCGTGATCGGGCTGCTGCTGTCCACCACCATGGTCATCTGCAACTACGTCGATGCCGAATGGATGGTGGTGGCGATCATGGCCCTGGCGTTCTTCGGCAAGGGCCTGGGCGCGCTGGGCTGGGCCGTGGTCTCGGACACCTCGCCCAAGCAGATCGCCGGGTTGTCCGGGGGCATGTTCAACACCTTCGGCAACATCGCGTCGATCACCACGCCGATCATCATCGGCTACATCATCAGCGCCACCGGCTCGTTCAAGTGGGCGCTGGTGTACGTGGGCGCCAATGCCCTGGTGGCGGTGTTCAGCTACCTGGTGATCGTCGGCCCGATCAAGCGGATCGAGCTGCGCGATCTGCCGCGTGAAGATGAACCGGCCCTGCCACCGGCCGGCAGCGAACTGGCCGACAGCCGCCGTTGACCCCACGCTGGCGACCTGCCCGTCAGGTCGCCAGCCGACGATATACGCCTGAGAGCACCGCACGAGGGGCCTTGTCATGCAACTGATCGAAACATCCGAATCACCCCGCCACGTTCGCCTGCACGCCGACGACAATGTCGTGGTGGTGGTCAACGACGGAGGCCTGGGCGAAGGCGCCCGCTTCGCCGACGGCCTGACCTTGATCGAGGCCGTGCCGCAAAGCCACAAGGTGGCCACCGTGGACATCGCCCAGGGCATGCCGGTGCGCCGCTATGGGCAGATCATCGGCTATGCCGTCGAGAACCTGCGCCAGGGCAGCTGGGTGCGCGAAAGCCAGCTGGACATGCCCGATGCTCCACCGCTCGACAGCCTGCCCCGCTGCGACGCCATCCCGGCGCCTGCACCGGCACTGGAGGGTTACACCTTCGAGGGCTACCGCAACGCCGACGGCACGGTCGGCACCCGCAACCTGCTCGGCATCACCACCACGGTGCAATGCGTGACCGGCGTGCTGGAGCACGCGGTCAAGCGCATTCGCCAGGAACTGCTGCCGCGCTACCCCCATGTCGACGACGTGGTGGCGCTGACCCACAGCTATGGCTGTGGCGTGGCGATCAACGCACGCGACGCCTACATTCCGATCCGTACCGTGCGCAACCTGGCCCGCAACCCGAACCTCGGTGGCGAGGCGCTGGTGATCGGCCTGGGCTGCGAGAAGCTGCAGGCCGAGCAAGTGATGCACGCCGGCGATCCTTCGGTGGACCTCAGCGAGCCCTGGCTGTACAAGCTGCAGGACGCCAGCCTGGGCTTCACCGAGATGATCGAGCAGATCATGGCCCTGGCCGAGACGCGGCTGCGCAAGCTCGACCAGCGTCGGCGCGAGACGGTGCCGGCCAGCGAACTGATCCTGGGCATGCAGTGCGGCGGCAGCGACGCGTTTTCCGGGATCACCGCCAACCCGGCCCTGGGTTTTGCCGCCGACCTGCTGGTGCGGGCCGGGGCCACGGTGATGTTCTCCGAGGTCACCGAAGTGCGCGATGCGATCTACATGCTCACCTCGCGTGCCGAGACGCCCGAGGTGGCCGAGGCGCTGGTGCAGGAGATGGACTGGTACGACCAGTACCTGCAACGTGGCGCCGCTGACCGTAGCGCCAATACCACGCCCGGCAACAAGAAGGGCGGGCTGTCGAACATCGTCGAAAAGGCCCTGGGCTCGATCGTCAAGTCCGGCAGCGGCGCCATCCAGGGCGTGCTTGGGCCTGGCGAGCGCGCCGCGCGCAAGGGCCTGCTGTTCTGCGCCACCCCGGCCAGCGATTTCATCTGCGGCACGTTGCAACTGGCCGCGGGCATGAACCTGCACGTATTCACCACCGGGCGCGGCACCCCCTACGGGCTGGCCATGGCCCCGGTGGTCAAGGTCTGCACCCGCACCGAACTGGCCCAGCGCTGGCCCGATCTGATCGATATCGATGCCGGACGCATCGCCACCGGCCAGGCGAGCATCGAGACCCTGGGCTGGGAGCTGTTCCACTACTACCTGGACGTCGCCAGCGGGCGTCAGCAGACCTGGGCCGAGCGGCACCGCCTGCATAACGACATCACCCTCTTCAACCCTGCTCCGGTGACCTGACTCAGGCTCGCCCCTCACTTCGAAGGAGTTTCCATGCACGAGATCCTTGGCCACAACTTCATCGCCGGTCAGCGCAGCGCCGCTGGCGAGCAACGTCTTCACAGCCTCGACGCCAGCACTGGCGAGGCCTTGCCCTTCACCTTCAGTCAGGCGACCGAGGCCGAAGTCGATCAGGCCGCGCGTGCCGCTGCCGATGCCTTCGCCGCCTTCCGCCAACTGCCGCCCGCGCGCCGGGCCGAGTTCCTCGAGGCCATCGCCGCTGAACTGGATGCGCTGGACGAAGCGTTCGTCGCCATCGTCTGCCGTGAAACCGCCCTGCCAGCCGCCCGCATCCAGGGCGAGCGTGGCCGGACCAGTGGGCAGATGCGCCTGTTCGCCCAGGTCCTGCGCCGTGGCGACTTCCTGGGCGCACGGATCGACCTTGCGCTGCCGGACCGCCAGCCCCTGCCGCGTCCCGACATTCGACAGATGCGCATCGGTGTCGGCCCGGTCGCCGTGTTCGGTGCCAGCAACTTCCCGCTGGCCTTCTCCACCGCCGGGGGTGATACCGCCGCCGCGTTGGCCGCCGGCTGCCCGGTGGTGTTCAAGGCCCACAGCGGACACATGGCGACCGCCGATCTGGTCGGTTGCGCCATCCAGCGCGCGGCCGAGCGCACCGGCATGCCCGCCGGGGTCTTCAACATGGTCTATGGCCATCGTGTCGGCGAATGGCTGGTCAAGCACCCGGCCATCCAGGCCGTGGGCTTTACCGGCTCGCTCAAGGGGGGCGATGCCTTGTGTCGCCTGGCGGCCGAGCGTCCGCAGCCGATCCCGGTGTTCGCCGAGATGTCCAGCATCAACCCGGTCATCATCCTGCCGAGTGCCCTGGCCAAGCGCGGCGCGGCCATCGCCCGCGAACTGGCCGGTTCGGTCACCCTGGGGGCTGGCCAGTTCTGCACCAACCCCGGCCTGGTGCTCGGGGTGCGGGGGCCTGCGTTCGAACGGTTGCTGGCTGACCTGGGCGAGCACCTGGGGCAACAGGCGCCGCAGACACTGCTCAACCAAGGCGGGCTGGACAGTTATGCCCGCGGTCTGCAGCACCTGGATGCCCATGCCGGCATCGAGCGCCTCGCTGGCCAACCACAAGAGGGCCAGCAGGCCCAGGCGCGCTTGTACAAGGCCCAGGCCGACCTGCTGGTGAACAGCGACGCCCTGCTGCAGGAAGAGGTCTTCGGCCCGGCCACCGTCGCGGTGGAGGTGATGGACGACGCGCAGCTCAAGGCCGCGCTGCAAGGCTTGCGCGGTCAGCTGACCGCCACCCTGATCGGCGAGCCTGACGATCTGGAAGCCTACGCCTGGCTGGTGCCGATCCTCGAAGAAAAGGTCGGCCGGATCCTGCTCAACGGTTACCCTACCGGGGTCGAGGTCTGCGACGCCATGGTTCACGGCGGGCCTTACCCGGCCACGTCGGACGCCCGCGGCACCTCGGTCGGCACCCTGGCCATCGACCGCTTCCTGCGCCCGGTGTGCTACCAGAACTACCCGCAGTCGCTGCTGCCGGCCGCGCTGCAGGACGCTAACCCACTTGGACTGCGGCGGCTGGTGAATGGTGTCTGGGAGGGATAAGACTGGGAGCTGCAAGCTGCAAGCGGAGTGTGTCGAGGACTCAGGCGATAGCGATCTTAAGCTCGCGCTGCGCTCCGGTGACACGGTCTGCTTGTGGCTTGTGGCTTGTGGCTTGTGGCTTGTGGCTTGTGGCTTGTGGCTTGTGGCGCGTAGCGTGTGACTCGCGGCGCGTCGCGCGCCGCCGGGGAACCGGACAGTGATGGCAATGTCCCATGACCGTTCCACTCCCTCACTCAAGGACCCTACCGACATGAACGTCTCATTCCGCCCGCAGTGGTTGCTCGCCCTCGCTCTTCCCCTGGCCCTGGCTGCCTGTGGCGACAAGGAACCTGAGCAGCGTGCGGCTTTCAGCCAGTTCCTGCAGACCCGGATCATCGACAAGCCGGGCGTGCGGGTGCCGCAGCTGACACCGGAAGAATCCAAGGCCTTCGGCGACTACACCAGCCACTATGCCGTGATCACCGACTTCAATGGCAGCATGGATGCCTCGATCAAGCCGATGAAGGGCCTGGTGGAGAAAGGCGCCGTGCGCTCGATCAACGACGTGATCGCACGACGCGCCGACATCGAAAGCGCCAAGACCGGGCTGCACGACATGGGCACCGCGCTCAAGGCAGAGCAGGCCAAGGCCGATGCGGCCCATGCGGCGCTGAAGCAGCCGGATGACCTCAAGCCAGTGTATGACAAGGCCTACGAGAAGACCGTGACCTTGCCTGCCACGACCTTCCTGGGCGTGCTGCCGAACCTGGAAGCGACCCTGGACAGCAGCCTGAAGGTGGCCGACTACGTCAGCGCCCACAAGGACCAGATCGAGGTCAATGGCGCCATCGTGCGCGTTGCCGACCCCAAGGTTCAGGCAGAACTGAACGGTCTGCTGGGCGAGCTCAATGCCCAGGCCAAGACCGTGCAGGAGGCGCAGGGTCGGGTTCAGCAGGTACTGTTGGGACGCTGATCGCGTGTAGGGCATGAGCCGGGCAAGTGTATCGCCGGCTCGAGCAGACAAGGCAGCTCCGGATGGGCTGCCTTTTTCATGGATGATCGGCAGCTGTGTCGCTGATTGATTTCTGGGGCCGCTTTGCGGCCCATCGCGGCACGGGGGCCGCTCCTACACCCGTAGCCCCACCGCGGGGTTGTAAGCTGCCGCGGTCACCTGTAGCGGCCCCGGCCGCGATTGGGCTTGCAAGGCCCACCAGGATCTTCAAGCCACTTCCTTTTAAATCAATAAGATAATCGATTATTTTGAGATCGGACTATTCATAACGAGACGGTGATGGACCGGGCGTTATCGCGGGCAAGCCCGCTCCCACAGGGTCATGAGCTGTCTTCATTCATGCGCCTGACGGCTGCTGCCCCTGTGCCTGCTGATGCGCATGGCGCAAGCGTTCGCGGCTGTTGCACAGGTGCATGCGCATGGCGAGCTTGGCGCTTTCAGGGTCGCGGCGGACGATGGCCTCGAAGATGGCTTCGTGCTCGTAACGCAGGCGACTCAGGTAGTGCGCCTGATCGTCCTGGGCCAGGCTCGCCGAATTCAGCCGGGTACGCGGGATGATGCTGGTGCCCAGGTGGCCGAGGATGTCGGCGAAGTAATGGTTGCCGCTGGCCTGAGCGATCTGCAGGTGGAACTGGAAATCCGCCGCCACGGCATCCGAAGCCTTGGCTGCGCCCAGATTGATCTCGTCCAGGGCCGCACGCATGGCCGCCAGGTGCGTCTCGTCCCGGCGCTCGGCAGCAAGGCCGGCGGACTCGATCTCCAGGGCGATGCGCAGCTCCAGCACTGCCAGCACATCGCGCAAGGTCACCACCGTGGCCGGGTCGATGCGAAAACCGTTGCTCGGTGGGGTGTCCAGCACGAACGTGCCGATGCCGTGACGGGTCTCGACCTGACCGGCTGCCTGCAAGCGGGAAATGGCCTCGCGCACGACCGTACGACTGACCCCTTCCTCGACCATGATCTGCGATTCGGTGGGCAGCTTGTCGCCGCGTTTGAGCTGGCCGCTGCGAATGCGCTCGGTGAGGACCGTGACCAACTCCTGCGCCAGGCTGCGAGGCTTGCGCCGGGCCCGTGGCTGTACCTGCTGCTCTGTCATGCCCTGTACGTTTCATGTGAGGAAGCCAGTGCCCATGATACCTCATGCAGTTGTACGATCACACCGACCTGTGAGGCAGCGGCCACGTGGTCTCTCCCGAGCCTGTTCGACCCGGCGCGCATTTCCTGCGTGCATCCTCCAGTCGCCTTTTGTCCGTTGACGGCATTTTACTGGCCCCTGCACCCAGCAAAGCGCGGCAGACTTCGATTTTTTTCAACGGGTTAGGACAACCTCATGAAGTCATTTCAACGTGCCTTGGCCGGATGCCTGCTCATGGCGGCCGCCTCTTCATCACAGGCCAAAGGGCTGAGCACAGGCGATCGTCAGGTGTGTGAGTGGGGAGCCCGCATTGCGGCCGAGGCTCAGCAGTCCAAGCTGTCCGGCGTGAGCCTGTACGCCGTGCGCAAGCGGTTGCAGACCCGTCGGTTCCCCAAGCCGTGGATGCGCATGACGGCATTCGGGATCACCGAACAGACCTACACCAGTGCTTCACGCCTCAAGCCCGTGGCGATTCGCCAGACCTACTATGAGCAATGCACTGCGCATGCCCAGGCGGCGCGCCGGGCGCACCGATGAAGACTCTTGATAAATCACATTAAGTAAAGGAAAAATAACTCAATAAATCATAATCGTAAGAATAACTTTTAATCCTTTTTATCACTGGGAATGTGAGCTGCGCTCGAACGATTCGCATGCCTTCCTGTGCACAAATCTTCCAGCATTCACCCGTTCCTTGTCGTACAGTCGAAGCTCTCTCCTTGTTGCAGGCCGCCCATGGACAACTGGATAGACCTCGCCCTGCATGCTGACACCGGCATCGAATCGGTACGCGCGCATTTCAAAGGGCATGCCTATGAACCGCATTGGCACGACAGCTTTCTGATCGGCTTTACCGAGCAAGGCGTGCAGCAGTTCCATTGCCGGCGCTTGCGGCACCACAGCACGCCAGGCCAGGTGTTCCTACTCGAGCCCGGGGAACTGCACGACGGGCATGCGCCGACCGAGGACGGCTTCACCTATTCGACGCTCTACCTGCGCCCCGACTGGCTCGAAAGCGCCTTGTGCGCCCTGTTCGAGCAGGCACCTGCCCACTGCCTGCCCGGGTTTGCCGATACATTGAGCGAAGACCCGATCCTGGCCCGATCGATCGCGCGCGCGTTCCAGGCCGTCCATGGCGGCTCGCTGCGCATGGCCCAGGACGTGGCCCTGGATGACCTGCTCGCCCACCTGACCCGGCACGTGCACTGGCGACGTCAGATGAACCCCGACCCTCGTCTGCCGGGGGTAGCACGTCGGGCACAGGAACTGATCCATGCCTGCTACGCCCAGGACCTGAGCCTGGACAGCCTGGCCGAGGCCTGCCAGGTGGATCGCTTCAGGCTGACCCGGGCCTTTCGCAGTGCGTTCGGCCTGCCGCCCCATGCCTATCTGGTGCAGGTGCGCCTGGCCAAGGCTCGCGAGCTGCTGGCCCGTGGCGACACGCCGGTCCGTGTGGCCAGCGCCGTGGGGTTTGCCGACCAGAGCCACCTGGGCCGCTGGTTTCAGCGGGCGTACCGCCTGACCCCAGCGGATTACCGACGGCGCTGCTCAAACCTTCCAGACCGCTAGCCTGGCATGCGGCAGGCTGATGGCTCGATGTCTAGGAGCGCTTGCCATGTCCGCCGTTTCGTTGTCGTTTCTGTTGTTTGCCCTCGTCGCCAGTATCAGCCCCGGCCCCAGCAATGTGCTGATCCTGGCCGAGGGCGCCCGGGTCGGTACGCGCCGCACCCTGCCGCTGGTGCTGGCCGCCTGCGTGTCGGCTGCTGGCGTGGTGCTGCTGGTGGGCCTTGGACTGGGTGCGCTGCTGGTGCGCCATCCGCTGATCGAGCAGGCGATGGCCTGGTTCGGCATCGCCTGGCTGAGCGTGATGGCCTGGCAGATGCTGCGCGCCGCAGGTCAGCCGTTGCCGGCCGATGCCCCGCCTCGCCAGAGCCTTGTGAGCCTGGCCCTCCTGCAGGTGATCAATCCGAAGGTGTGGATGATGGCGATGGCGGTGGTCAGCGTCTTCGCCCTGCCCGCTGCCGACGGCTCGGCCGCGGCCATCGCTTGGCTGGCGGCCGCCTTCCTGCTGGTGGCCGTGCCCTGCATGACCCTGTGGGCCGCCCTGGGCGCTGCGAGCGCGTCCTGGCTGAACAGCCCCCGGGCACTCAGGCGCCTCAATCAGGCACTGGCGATCCTGTTGCTGGCGTCGGCCTGGTCAGCGCTGTGGCTGTGACCTGAGCCTTCGCCCGCGTTGACTCAGCGATCCGTCGAGACACTCGGCAAGGCCTGGGCGAAGCGCCGCGTGTTCAGCGCCGCGAGCACCAGGCCGACCAGCGCCACGCTGCCGCCGACCAGGCCGATGTTGGCCACGCCCATCTGCGAGCTGACGATACTGCCGAGCAGCGCGCCGCCGCCGATGCCGATGTTGTAGATGCCGGAAAACAGCGCCATGGCCACGTCGGTGGCGTCCGAGGCAAGCTTCAAGGTGCGCGACTGCAAGGACAGGCTGAAGCTGAGGATGGAGATGCCCCAGAGCATGCTCAACCCGGCGAACACCGGGAAGTGGCTGGAGAGTGGCAGCAGCAGGAGTAGACAGGCGGCCAGCATGCCGATCGAACCCAGCAACAGGCCATGGGGGAACCGATCGCTGTAACGGCTGAACAGCACCGACCCCAACACGCCCGCCCCGCCGAACAGCAGCAACAGCACGGTCGTCTGCTGGCCGCTGATCTGCGCCACGTGCAGGGCGAAGGGTTCGATGTAGCTGTAGGCGGTGAACTGTGCGGTGATCACCAGGGTGACCAACAGGTAGACGACCACCAGGGCCGGGCGCTTGAACAGCACGGGCAGACTGCGCAGCGACCCGGAGTTCTGGCTCGGCAGCAGCGGCAGCGACTTCATCAGGCACAGCAGCGTGGCCAGTGCGACCCCGCCGATGCACAGGAACGTCACCCGCCAGCCCAGGCTCTCGCCCACCACCCGGCCCAGCGGAATCCCCAGGACCATGGCCAGCGTAGTGCCGGTGGCCAACAGCCCCAGCGCCTTGGCCTGCTGCCCCGGCGGCGCCACCCGCACCGCCAGCGACGCGGTGATCGACCAGAAGATGGCATGCGCCAGGGCGATGCCGATCCGGCTGACCAGCAGCATGGCGAAGCTCTGCGCCATCCAGGACAGCAGGTGGCTGACGATGAACACGGCAAAGACCACGGTCAGCAGGCGGCGACGCTCGACGTTGCGGGTCAGCAACATCATCGGCAACGACGCCAACGCGACCACCCAGGCATAGATGGTCAGCATCAGGCCGACCTGCGCCGGGGTCATGGCGAAACTGCGACCGATGTCGCTGAGCAGCGCCACCGGGACGAACTCGGTGGTGTTGAAGATGAACGCCGCCAGGGCCAGGGCGATGACGCTCAGCCAGCTGCCGCCAGCGGTGGGAGGGGTGGTGGACGTATGCATGGGCAGGACGCGGACTCCGAAAACGCAACGACCCGCCAACGCCTGGACGGTATTCGGCCAGGCGCGGGCAGGTTGTTGTTGGAATGGGAAGATGCGGGCATGGTACGGGCTGCAAGCTGCAAGCTGCAAGCTGCAAGCTGCAAGCTGCAAGCTGCAAGCTGCAAGCTGCAAGCTGCAAGCTGCAAGCTGCAAGCCAGAAGATCAGCGCCGCTTCAACATCTTGTCAACGTCTGACGTCTCGCACCACTGCCCGCTTGCCGCTTGCCGCTCGTTTCTTCAGGCCTTCAGGGTCGCCATGTCGATCACGAACCGGTACTTCACATCGCCGGCGATCATCCGCTCGTAGGCTTCGTTGATGTTGCGGATGTCCAGCATCTCGATGTCGCAGGTGATCTGGTGCTCGGCGCAGAAGTCCAGCACTTCCTGGGTCTCGGCGATACCGCCGATGAGCGAACCGGCCAGGACGCGACGCTTCATGACCAGGTTGGCCGCATGTACCGGTGGGTCGATGGGTTCGATCAGCCCGACCAGGATATGCACACCCCCGAAGGTCAGGGTCTCCAGGTAGGGGTTGATGTCGTGCTGCACCGGAATGGTGTCGAGCAGGAAGTCGAAACGCCCCGCCGCTGCACGCATCTGCTCGGGATCGCTGGAGATGATCACGTGGTCGGCACCCTGGCGACGGGCCTCTTCGGCCTTGGCCACCGAACGGGTGAACAAGGTGACTTCGGCGCCCAGGGCCTTGGCGAGCTTGATGCCCATGTGGCCCAGGCCACCCATGCCCAGCACGCCGATTTTATGGCCAGGACCGACGCCGTGGTGCTTGAGCGGCGAGTAGGTGGTGATACCGGCGCACAGGATCGGTGCGGCGCTGGCCAGGTCGAGGCTGGCCGGGATACGCACGACGAAGTGCTCGCTGACCACGATGCTGTTGGAGTAGCCGCCCATGGTGTTGCTGCCATCGACCCGGTCCGGGGTGGCGTAGGTCATGGTCGGGCCTTCCAGGCAGTACTGTTCTTCATTGGCCTGGCACGCCGGGCACTGACGGCAGGAGTCGACCATGCAGCCGACGCCCACCAGGTCGCCGACCTTGTGCTGGCTGACCTTGTCACCGACGGCGGTCACACGTCCGACGATCTCGTGACCGGGCATCAGCGGGTACACGGCGATGCCCCACTCGTTGCGCGCCTGGTGGATATCGGAGTGGCAGACGCCGCAGTACAGGATCTCGATCGCCACGTCGTCCGGACGCGGGCTGCGGCGTTCGAAGGTCATGGGCGCCAGCGGGCTGGTGGATGTCTGGGCGGCATAGCCGATTGCGGTGTACATGCGATGGACCTCTCGATGAAACGGTTCAGTGACGACAGTGTGCAGGCACCGGGTGCGCGTGCCCACCGCAGATCCTCCGGCACTCGTGCCTGATTCTCCGGATCTTCACGAGACAGCTGCCAACCCTCGTTGGTTCTGCGAAGATACGCATGTCCAATCCTCTTTCCAGGCCACTCATGCACCTGACCCGTCACCTCGACGCCAATGCGTCGCTCTGCGCGCTGATCGAAACCCTGGCCGTGCGGCCGGGCTTCGTCCCGACCGCCCTGCCCCAGGTCAAGGTGCTGAGCTGGGACCACTACGTGGCCAGCAGCCCGCAGATTTACGAACCCAGCCTGATGATCCTCGCCCAGGGCAGCAAGCTGGCACGCCTGGGCCCGCGCACCCTGGAGTACGGCGCCGGCCACTATTTGGTACAGGCGCTGTCGGTACCGTTCATGTGCGAGACCTTCGCCACCCGTGAGGCGCCCCTGCTCGGGGTCGCGGTGGACATCGACCGGGCGATGCTCGGCGACCTGGTGCAGAGCATGGGCCCCATGCTCGACGTACCCGTGCAGGCGCAGACGCCTCAGTCGATGACCTCGGCCGCGCTCGACGCGCCGATGCGCGACAGCGTCGAACGGCTGTTACGCTGCCTGCAGGATCCGGTGGATGCGCGGGTGTTGGGGCCGGCGCGGGTGCGCGAGGTGCTGTACACGGCATTACGCGGGCCACAGGCCGGGGTATTGCGAGCGCTGGTCGAACAGCAAGGACACTTCGCACGCATCGGCACTGCGTTGAGCTACCTGCGCGAGCATTACGCCGAACCGTTGAACGTGGACACGCTGGCCGAACGCGCCAACATGAGCGTGTCGACCTTCCACGAACACTTCAAGCGCTGCACGGAACTGGCGCCGATCCAGTACCTCAAGCGCCTGCGCCTGCTCAAGGCTCAACAGATGCTGATCGCCGAGGGGCTGGGCGTGGCCCAGGTCGCGCACCGCGTCGGCTACCAGAGCACCTCGCAGTTCAGCCGCGAGTACAAGCGCCAGTTCGACTGCAGCCCAGGCCAGGAACAGGCGCGCCTCGCCTCGGTATAAACCGCCTGCTGCCCATCAGGCCAATGGCCAATCGGCCAGGGGCAGGTAGCGCCCCTTGTACGACTCGTACAACGTGAACTGCCGCACCTTCAACCAGAACGCCGGCGCGATTGCGGCTTCCGGCACTTGGCCGCGAAACTCGCGCATCAAGGTCAGGTGAGGACGGTATTCCTGCGCCGGCGGCTGCGGCACCCACGGCAGCACAGCCTGTTGCAGGTCATAGGCCAGACGACGTAGCGCCGGGGGCGCGTCGGGGGATTCGAGCACCAGCACACCGGGGCGCTGCCAGACCGTCAGGCGATCGAGCACCAACCGCATCGCCGCAGGCCGGCTGACACTTTCGATGGCGGCGCACACGGCCGGCACCTGCTGGCTGTCGACATCGCCCAGGAACAGCAGCGTCAGGTGGAACTGCCCAGGCGGTACCGGTTTGCCACCGCGCAGGTTCAAGGCATGGCGAAAGCGAGCGATGTCCTGGCGCTGCGGCGCCTCGCATTCGACGGCGACGAACAGGCGCTTGAAGGGTTGGCCGGTTTCACGTGTGTTCATGAGGAGCGCTTCCAATCGGACGATGACGATTGGAGGGGGCGGCACGGCATTGGTGCGATCGCGTTGTTCCCCTGCCAACGTAACAAAGTGTACAAAGCCGTCGGTCATTTGTTTATGCTGGCACGCTCACGCCCTGGGCTCGACCTGCTGACCTGTATTCCCATGAAAATCGTACTCGTACTGCTCTTTGTCTTCTCCATCGCCTATGTCCACCTGCGCGGTCGCGTGCGCCACAAGCTGACCCGTCAACTGGGCGACCACTCGAGCTTCCTGGCACCGATCAATACCCTGCTCTACCTGTGCTCGCGCCACCCGGCCAAGCCGTACCTGCCGGTCGAGGCCTTTCCCGAGCTGCAGCCGCTGAAGGACCACTGGCAGGAGATCCGCGCCGAGGCACAGCAGTTGCTGAAGGTGGGCGAGATCAAGAAGTCCGACAACCACGACGACGTCGGCTTCAACTCGTTCTTCAAAAGTGGCTGGAAACGCTTTTATTTGAAGTGGTACGGCGAGAGCCACCCCTCGGCCATGACCCTGTGCCCGCGCACCACCGAGCTGTTGCAAGGCATCGGCTCGGTCAAGGCGGCGATGTTCGCCACCCTGCCGCCGGGCGCCAAGCTGGTGCGTCATCGGGACCCGTACGCAGGTTCCTACCGGTACCACCTGGGGCTGGACACGCCCAACGACGACGCCTGCTTCATCGAGGTGGATGGCGAGCGCTATGCCTGGCGCGATGGCGAGGCGGTGATGTTCGACGAGACCTACATCCACTACGCGGCCAACACCACCGAACACACGCGGATCATCCTGTTCTGCGACGTCGAGCGGCCCTTGAAGTACCGCTGGGCGACGGCCTTCAATCGCTGGTTCAGCCGCAACGTGATGTCCGCGGCGGCCGCCCCGAACGATGCCAAGGACAAGACCGGCGGCATCAACCGCCTGTTCACCAAGATCTACGCGATCAGGGCGCGCGGCAAGGCCCTGAAGAAGCGCAACCGCATGCGCTACTACCTGGAGAAGTGGGTGGTGGTCGCGGCGCTGGTGGCGTTGTTCATCTATATCTGAGACAGCTGACCTGGCGGCCCCTGCGGGGCCGATCGCGGGCAAGCCCGCTCCCACAGGCTCGCGGCAGCTTGTCTGACTGCGGCGTGCCATGGGGCGCCTGGACTACATCGCTGGCCTGCCAGGCTGATGCGCTCCCCTTTGTGGGAGCAACCGTCTTTTCTACTCGGTACATGCCCGACCGTGTGCGGCGCCTGATAGAGCCCTATCGCTGGCAAGCCAGCTCCCACCCAGACCTCTGCAGCCATCGACGTAGTCATGGCTGCGCAAGCAGGTTGTGGGAGCGGGCTTGCCCGCGATGCAGACCACGCTGAATACGCTCTTGTCGATGATCGGCAGCCTCACCCGCTCTACGGGTGCGGTACACCCGTTCGCTCACCGCCACACCGCCCCCGCCACGTCCACCCGCCGCGGCAGCACCTTGTTTTCCAGAAACAGGTCCGCCGTACGCTGTTGCGCCGCGACGATCTCGTCGCTCACCGGCAGGATCGGCGATGCCGGCCGGTGGCTGAAGATTTGCCGGACCACGGCTTCGGACACGCCCATGAATCCAGCCAGCAGCGTGATGCTGCCTGCCTCGTCGTGGCGTGTCAGCGCTTCGGCTGCCGTGATCTGGTCGAGCACGGCCTGCACGAACCGAGGATGCGCCTGGACGTAGCCACGCGCGCCGAGCATGAACGGCCCGGTCAAGCCCAGCCCTTCCCCGTTGGCCAGCAGCCGCGAGGTCCCCTCCAGGTCGATGGCCGAGTAGAACGGGTCCCAGATCGCCCAGGCATCGACGCTGCCCCGCTCGAACGCCGCCCGCGCATCGGCAGGCGCCAGGTAGACCGGCTGCACGTCGCGCAGGCTCAATCCTGCATTGCCCAACGCCCGCAGTAGCAGGTTGTGTGCGCTCGAGCCTTTCTGGAAGGCGATGCGCTTGCCTTTGAGGTCGGCCACCTGGGTCAAGGGACTGTCCTTGGGCACCAGGATCACCTCGGCCCGGGGCTTGGGTGGTTCGGCCCCCAGGTACAACAGGTCGGCACCGGCCGCCTGGGCGAAGAGCGGCGGGATGTCGCCGGTCGAGCCGATGTCCAGGCTGCCGATGTTCAAGGCTTCGAGCATCTGCGGGCCGGCCGGGAACTCGATCCACTGCACCTGGGTGCCTGGAAAGCGCCGTTCGAGCAGTCGGTGTTCCTTGGCCAGGGCCAGGTTGATCGAACCTTTCTGGTAGCCGATGCGCAGGCTCTGCGGGTCGGCCGCCAGTGCGCTGCTACCCGCCAGGGCCAGCAGCAACAGCCAGGCCAGTCGAAGGGTCTTCATGGCTCACTCCTTCCAATCGGTCGAGGGTTTTTCCCACAGGTTGATGCCGCCTTCGACGGCGTGCTGGTCGATCTCGGCCAGCTCTTCGTCGCTGAAGGCCAAGTTTTCCAGGGCCGCCACGTTCTCGGTGATCTGTTCCGGACGGCTGGCGCCGATCAGGGCCGATGTCACCCGCGGATCACGCAGGGTCCAGGCCAGCGCCAGCTGCGCCAGACTCTGCCCTCGGCGAGCGGCAATGGCATTGAGCGCGCGGGCGCGGGCCAGGTTGGCGTCGCTCAGGTGCTCGGGCCGCAACGAACTGCCACCGGCGCGGTTGACGCGGGCATCGTCGGGAATGCCGTTCAGGTACTTGTCGCTGAGCAGGCCCTGGGCCAGTGCGGTGAACACGATCACACCGGCGCCCAGCGCCTCGGTGGTGTCCAGCAGGTCCTGTTCGATCCAGCGGTTGAGCAGGTTGTAGGCCGGTTGGTGGATCAGCAGAGGTACCCCTCGCGCCTGCAGCAGTGCGGTGATCTCCCGCGTCTTGCCGGCCGAGTACGAAGAGATGCCGATGTACAGCGCCTTGCCCTGCCGGACGATGTCGGCCAGCGCCGCCGCGGTTTCCTCCAAGGGGGTGTCTGGATCGAAACGGTGCGAATAGAAGACGTCGACGTAGTCCAGGCCCAGCCGCTGCAGGCTCTGGTCGAGGCTGGCGATCAGGTACTTGCGTGAGCTGCCGCCCTGACCGTACGGCCCTGGCCACATGTCCCAGCCGGCCTTGCTGGAGATGATCAACTCGTCGCGGTAGGCACGCAGGTCCTCGCGCAACAGGCGGCCGAAGTTGGTTTCGGCGCTGCCGTACGGTGGCCCGTAGTTGTTGGCCAGGTCGAAATGGTTGATGCCCGCGTCGAACGCGGTGCGCAGCAAGGCGCGCTGGGTATCCAGGGGCGTGGCGTCGCCGAAGTTGTGCCACAGGCCAAGGGACAGCGCGGGCAGCACCAGGCCACTGCGGCCGACGCGACGGTAAGGCATGTGGTCGTAGCGTTGCGGATGGGCGACGTAGCTCATGGTCAACCTCGTTTGGTGAAGTAAGGATTGGCAGGCCGTTGCAGGCCCAGATGGTCACGCAAGGTCCGACCCTCGTAGCGCTGGCGGAACAGCCCGCGGCGCTGCAATTCGGGCACCACGTGCGTGGCGAAGTCTTCGAGGCCCTGGGGCAGGTGCGGGACCAGCACGTTGAAGCCATCGGCAGCGCCGTGCTCGAACCAGGCCTGCAGGGCATCGGCCACCTGGACCGGTGTGCCGATCACGGTGTAGTGCCCTCGCCCGCCGGCAATCCGGCGCCCGAGCTGGGCCAGGGTCAACTGCTCGTCCCCGGCCAGTTCGGTCAGCAACTGCTGACGGCTGCGCTGGCCGTTCTCGGTGAGGGGCAGGTCGGGCAATGGGCCGTCCAGCGGATAGCCGGACAGATCGAAGTTGCCAAGCATGCGCCCCAGCAAGGCAACGCCCACACGGGGATCGACCAGGGCCTGAAAGTGCGCGTGCTTGGCCTGCGCTTCCGCCTCACTGGAGGCCGTCACCACATAGACACCGGGCATGATCTTCAACGCTTCGGTGCTGCGCCCGAACCGGGCCAGGCGCCCTTTCACGTCTGCATAGAACGCCTGCGCCTTCGCCAGGGAAGGTTGCGCGGTGAACACCACCTCGGCACTCTGCGCCGCCAGTTCGCGACCGACCTCGGAAGACCCGGCCTGCACCAGCACGGGCCGCCCCTGGGGTGAACGCGCCACGTTGAGCGGGCCGTCGACCGAGAAATGCTCGCCGCGGTGGTCGAGGCGTCGCACGCCGTCCGGGCGATGGAACAGGCCGGCCGTCTTGTCGCGGACGAAGGCATCGTCGGCCCAGCTGTCCCACAGCCCTTGCACCACCTGTTGGAACTCCCGCGCCCGGGCATAGCGCTCGGCATGGGGGATGTGCGCGTCGCGGCCGAAGTTGCCGGCCTCGGCGGCGGCATCGGAGGTCACCAGGTTCCAGCCGGCGCGCCCGCCGGAGAGGTGATCGAGCGAAGCGAACGCGCGGGCCACATGGTAGGGCTCGTTGTAGCTGGTGGTGGCCGTGCTGATCAGGCCGATGCGTTCGGTGACGGCGCTGAGCGCCGAGAGCAGCGTCAGCGGCTCGAAGTGCACCGAGCGAGCACTGTGACTGGCCAGCGCATCACTGGGTGCGGCCACGCTATCGGCGATGAACAAGGCATCGAAGCAGGCCGCTTCGGCGATGTGGGCCACGCGTCGGTAGACAGCGAAGTCCAAGGGGTCGCTCGGCACCTCGGGATGACGCCAGGCGGCGACATGGTGCCCGGTCGCCATGACGAAGGCGCCGAGGCTCATGTGTCGTGCAGGTGTGTTCATGGTGGTGCGCTCGTGTACGGGGTGTCATGAAACGACGGGGCGACTCGACCGGACCATAACGGTGAAGGCAGGGTCGGCCCGTCGGACGGGGTTCAGAAGTCCTTGCGGACCTGCACGCCGACATAGCGCTGGTCGTCACGTGGCACCGAGCGGTAGAGATAGTCGCCGCCGGTGTTGAGCATCTGCGCGTAGGACCGGTCGCCCAGGTTCTTGCCGAGCAGGGCCACGCGCCAGCCCGCGTCGTAGTCGGCCAGGGCCACGCTGGCATTCCAGATGCCATAGGCGCCCTGACGGGTGTCGGGGTTCTGGTCGAGGCTGAACTGCACCTCGTCCTGCCAGCTGTAGTCGGTGGAGAGTTCGATATCCAGGCCGCTGTCCAGGGGGATGCTGTAGTCGGCGCGCAGGTAGCTCTTCCAGTCCGGGGTGAACGGCAGGTGTCCGCCGTCGATGTTGCAGCTGGCTGCGGCACCTGCCGGGCAGTCGAAGTGGTGGATACGCGCCTTGGTGTAGGCCACCGCGCCGGACAGCTTGAACTGCGGGGTCACCTGGAGACTGGCGTCGAGTTCGACGCCCTGGGTGTTGACCTTGCCGGCGTTGACCAGGCGAGTCACTACCTGGTTGGCCACGGTGTCGAAGAAGTTGGCCTGGTAGTCGTTGTAGTCGGTGTGGAACAGCGCCAGGTTGGCGATCAGGCGGTTGTCCAGCGCGGTGCTCTTGAGACCGATCTCGTAGGCGTCGGACGTTTCCGGCTTGAGGGCGCCGGTGTCACGCGGCTGCATGTTGAAGAACACGTTGTAGGCCGGGCCCTTGTAGCCACGGGAATAGGTGACGTAGCCGGTCAGGTGCTCGTTGAAGTCGTATTGCAGGCCCGTACGGCCGCTCCAGCCGGTCTCGCTGACCGAACCCGAACTGCGCGTCGAAGGCTGGATGCCGGTGACCGGGGTCGCCGAGCTGGACACCCGGCGGTGATCGTAGTCGAGGTCGTCATGGGTCCAGCGCAGGCCGAGGATCGCTCGGAAGTCGTCGGTGAGGTTGAAGGTGTTCTCGCCGAACAGCGCGACGCTGTCGTTGGTGGTCGAGTAGTCGGCGCGGCCGGTGCTGGCCACGCCACCGTTGACCGACAGACGCCGATAGGTCTCGTCAGAGCGGCCATGCATGTAGAAGGCGCCGAGCACGTATTCGTTGAACGCGCCCTTGGGCGAGGCCAGGCGCACCTCCTGGCTGAACTGGTCGTAGTCCACCGTGCCCTTGTCGTGGGACGCCGTGACCGGCAAGGCGGCGCGGCGGTCACCGTCCTGGTACTGGGTGTTGTCCCAGCCGCGCCAGGCGCTGATGGACGTCAGCGTGTAGTCGCCCAGTTGCCAGTCCACCTGCGCCGACAGGCCCTGGTTCTGGTCTTCGACGTGGCTCTTGAAGTCACTGTCGATGTCACGGTTGTGGTCGCTCGGCGTCACGCCCCGCAACTGCCGGGTGAAGGCGCTGCTGGCACGGGTGAGCACCCCGTTAGGCAGGGTGTCTTCGCCTTTCATGTAGTCGGCGATCAGGGTCAACTGCAGGTCTTCGCGCGGCTCGAACTCCAGCTTGCCGCGCACGCCCTGGCGTTCGTAGCCATTGACGTCGTGGCCGTTGGCCTGGTTCTCGACATTGCCCTCGTAGTCGCCCCACAGAGTGCTCAGCGAACCTTTGAGCTGGTCGGTCAGACGCCCGCCGATGCCGAAGCGCAGGCGGTTCTCGTTGCCACCGCCGTAGTGCGAATAGTCGACGTAGCCTTCGGTCTGTTCCGGCACCGGGCGGCTGACGATGTTGAGCACGCCCGCCGAAGCGTTCTTGCCGAACAAGGTGCCCTGCGGCCCGCGCAGCACTTCGATGCGTGCCAGGTCGAGCAGGTCCAGGGTCGATTGCCCGGGCCGGCCGAAGACCACGCCATCGACCACGGTGGCCACGGTCGGCTCGACGCCTGGCGAGGTGGAGATGGTGCCGACACCGCGGATGAACAGCGAGGTGTCCTTGTTCGACGCGCCTGCCCGGTAATTCAGGGTCGGCACCTGCTGGACGAGGCTGGCGACGCTGTTGCGATTGTCACGCTCGAGCTGCTCGCCCTGCACCACCGAGACAGCGACCGGAACGGCCTGCAGGGTCGACTCGCGACGGGTGGCGGTGACGGTCACGGCACCCAGGGCAGTGGCCTGGGCGCCACTGTCCAAAGCGTCGGCCGCCAGGGCCGTCTGCCCAGGCCCGGCCAGCAAGACGGCCACGGCCAGGGGTGCCAACGGCGGGAAGGTGGAAAACGAAGAAAACGTACCGCTCCTGGCGGCGGACTTGAGGAGATCGTGCATGACGCTCACTGCCTTGAGAGACCAGACCGGACCCACCGCAGGATGGGCCATCGAAGAACATGCCGCGGGATCTGGTCTCGCTCGTGCGAGTGGCAGCCGGTGACCGGCAGTTGCGCTTGGTAGCGCTAACAGGACGAAGTATCCGAGCCCTTTGCTTAGTCCGTCAAATGATAAAAAAGCAGATGTATATTCTTTAAGGTTATTGGAAAACAGACACTGCCTGCGCGCTACCATCGAGTACTTTTTCCAGGAATGCCACTGTGGGCTCAGCCAAGACTCCCCTTCGCAAGCGCCGTGGCGCAGGTCGTGTCACGCTGACCGAGGTGGCCCGTGCGGCCGACGTATCGGCCATCAGCGTGTCGCGCTTCTTCAATCAGCCCGAGCAGGTGTCACTGCCCCTGCGCGAGCGCATCCAGGCTGCCGTGGAGACGCTCGGCTACGTACCCAATCGGGTGGCCGGTGGGTTGGCTTCGGCCCGGGGGCGCATCGTCGGCATGGTCGTTCCGAACCTCTCCGGGCCGATCTTCGCACCGACCCTGCAAGCGTTCAGCGATGCCCTGAGCCGTCACGACTACCAGGTGCTGCTGGCATCGAGCGACTTCGATCCTGTTCGCGAAGAGCGAGCCGTGCGGGCGTTTCTTGGCTGGTCGCCCGCCGCCCTGGTGGTCACCAGTCGGTTCCACAGCCCGGCGACGGAAAAGCTGCTGGCCCAGGCGGACCTGCCGGTGGTGGAGACCTGGGACTACACCCCGGAGCGCGCACCCGTCCAGGTGGGCTTCGTGCACCGTGACGTCGGCGCCCAGGCCTGTCGTTACCTGCTGGACAAAGGCTATCGACGCATCGCCTTCGTGCCCAACAGCGTGCCGGGTGACTTGAGCGCGCTGGAGCGCCGCGATGGCTACCTGGACGTGCTGGCCGAGGCCGGGTTGCCGCCTACGGTGTTCGTGCCCTCGCCGCACGCCACCCCGCTCGACGCCGGGCGGCAGGCGATGGAGGCGCTGCTGGCCTGCGATCCACGGCCCGATGCGATCCTGTTCGCCAATGACAACCTGGCCGCCGGCGCGTTGCTGGCCGGTCAGCGCGCCGGGGTGCGCATGCCCGAGGACATGGCCATCGTCGGTTTCGGCGACTACCCCTTCGCCGGGCTGCTGCTGCCAAGCCTGACGACCCTGCGCCCGCCTGCGCAGGCCATCGGCGAAGTGGCGGCGCAACGGGTTTTGCAAGCCCTTGGCGTGATCGCCGTCGAAGGCGACGTGGCACGGTTGAATCGCTTGCATTGCGAGGTGATCGAGCGTGAAAGCAGCTGAAGCGCGGGCGCGAGAAACCTGCTCGGTGATTCGAGGAAGCCATCATTGGATCGGATTTTTCCGACCGCCTTCAGTGAACCGAACCTTCAAAAAAAGGTCTTTGGCTGACGGTCGTTTACCCGACCCGTTCGCCGGCCTGCCTCTGGGCCTACATTCGTCCTGTACATGCGAAGACTCACAATGCCCGATTCCCGCTCCTTCACTGCCCTCGCCGCCCTGCGTGGTGGTTTGATCGGCGCCGTGCTGGCGCTCGCCGCGCCCGTCCATGCCGAGGAAGCTGCCAGCGACGCCCGCTGGGTCAGCGACAGCCTCAGCACCTACGTGCGCAGCGGACCGACCGATGGCCACCGCATCGTCGGCACGCTCAAGTCCGGGCAGAAGGTGACGCTGATCGGCACCCAGGGCAACTACAGCCAGGTGCGCGGCCAGAGCGGCGACGTGGTCTGGATCAACAGCAGCGACTTGCAGGCGGTGCCCGGCCAGTTCGAGCGCCTGCCGCAGCTCGATGCCCAGGTCGCGCAGTTGAGCGACCAGCTCAAGAACATCGACGAAACCTGGAAGAACCGGGTGCAGGGCATGCAGGAAACCCTCGACTCGCGCAAATCGCTGATCACCGAGCTGGAAACCCGCAACAAGGACCTGAGCGAGCAGCTCGACCAGGCCCAGTCCAACCTGCGCGATACCCAGGCGCGGTTGGGCGACGAGAACAAGCAAGTGATGATGCGCTACATGGTCTACGGGGGCAGCATTGCCGGTGCCGGCCTGCTTGCCGGCCTGATCCTGCCCGCCCTCACCCGTGGTCGCAAACGCAACGATCGCTGGTTCTGAGGCTTGAGGCAGCTGCAAGTCGTGAGCTGCAAGCGGCAAGCAGAGCGTCTGGGCGGAAAGTACCTGGACTGCTGAACGCAGGTCCGGGGTATAGGGCTTGGGTGCCAGCCCCTATGCGCCGAGTCCCCGCTCGATCTGAGCCTTCCAAGCGTCGCGCATGCTCTGCTGGAGCGCCATGGGACAAGCACTGCGGTATGCTTGCGGCTTGCAGCTTTCTGCTTGCCGCTTACCCCCGCTTTCCCGTTGGAGTCATGTGATGTTCATTCTCAGCCGTCTCGACGGCATGCCCCCCGAATCGTTCCAGAGCCAGATCCGTCAACTGGTGATCGACCATGTCGGGGAGGTGAGCAGCGTGGCCATCGCGCCGTCGAATACGCTCTATCCGCTGTACCAGTACGGCGTGGGCCTGGAGGTCCACCAATACCTCGAGGCGCTCGACGGCACCCGCGGACTGCAGGCCCGGCTGACCTTGGCGCTCGATGCCGAGGCGCCGGATCGCCTGCTGGGTTTTGCCCTCGGCTTGCCGGCAGCGGACCGCGACGATACCTGCGCGCTGGCGTTTCTGATCGTGTTGCCCGAGGCGCGGCGCCAGGGCATTGCCCGGGCGTTGCTGGGTGAGCTGCAGGCCGACTACGCCTGCGTCGAACTGGCCGCTTTCGCGCACCAGGTGCCGTGGTTCGAGGCCATGGGCATGCAGGTGGTGGCGGCCAGCGGCCCGCAGGTGTTGATGACCAGTACCGGGCGGGTCAGCGAGGCCTTGATCGGGCGCCTGGACATTGCACCGCTGTATCAGACCACCGAGGTAGGGCAGATCCATGCCTATCTGCTCAATCAGAATGGCGAAGAGGCGATGATCGAGGCGGAGCGCCAGCGTGACGAACGCTTGGACCAACTGACGCTGGAAGCGGCGCAGTGCGTCGAGGGACGTAGACGGGTGCACTGAGGCTGGTGCTTGTGTCTTGAAGACGCGGTGAAGCGACTGCCGCCATCGCGGGCAAGCCCGCTTCTACAGGGTGGCGGTCAGTGCGCCAATGCATGCATGGAATCAGAACCTGTGGGAACTGGCTTGCCAGCGATAGCGTCCAATCAAGCGCCGCTTGCATCGCGGGCAAGCCCCACAAGAGGGGCTGAATACGGGCTGTCTGAGCCACGCAATGGCTGATTCGGTGGCCTGCAGGACCTACGCCATCAGCCATTCCTCTGTTTCAGACAGACCTCTGCCCGTACGGCCTGGCGGTTAGGGCTTGCCCGCGACGGGCTGCAAGGCAGCCCTCGAAGACTCACTCGTGCGCGCTCACCACTCGCCCCGCCTTGATGGCCGCTGCCTTTCCGCGCGTCGCCAGGCAGTAGTACAGCGGCGCCGTCACCAGCAACCCGAACAGCCAGGACAGGTCCGCCCCTTCGACGAGGTTCGAGTACGGCCCCACGTACAGCGCGGTATTGGCGAACGGCAACTGCACGAGGATCCCGCAGGCATAGGCGATGATCGCGTGGTAGTTGAAGCGGCCATAGATCCCGCCATCGGCGCTGAAGATCGAGGCGATGTCGTACACGCCCTTCTTGATCAGGTAGAAGTCGATCAGGTTGATCGACGCCCACGGCACCAGCACCAGCAGCAGCGCCAGGATCAGCCCGATGAACTGACCGATGAAGTCGGCCGAGGCGTTCAACGCCACCATGCCGCAGGCCAGCAGAATCACCGACGCCAGCACGACGCGCACCTTCACGCTCGGCGTCCAGTGGGCGAAGAAGGTCTGGATCGCGGTGACGATCGACAGCACCGCACCGTACAGGTTGAGGGCGTTGTGGCTGATGATGTTGAGCAGGAACAGCACCATCAGCACCGGGCCGAGCCAGCCGGTGGCCTGCTTCACCGCATCCATCGCATCGGTGCCCTGCGGCACGCACAACACCGCCACCGCACCGAAGCTGAAGCACAGGATCGTGCCCAGGGTCGCACCGAAATAGGTGGCCCAGAACGGCTTGGCGATGCCGATCTCCTTGGGCAGGTAGCGCGAGTAATCGGAGGTGTACGGCGAGAAGCTGATCTGCCAGATGGTGCCCAGCGACACGGTGGCGATGAACCCGGACAGGTTGAAGGCGCCGCGACTGAAGAAGTCGGTCGGCAGCTCCTGGCTGAACATCATGATGAAACCGGCCAGCAGGGCCGAGCCCATCACCCAGGTGCCGATGCGGTTCAGGCTGTGGATGAAGCGGTAGCCGATCACGCCGATGGCGGTCGCGCTCAGGGCGCCGATGACGATGGCGGTCGGCATGGGCACGCTCGGGGCGATGCCATGGATCGACTTGCCCGCCAGGACGATGTTGGAAATGAAGAAGCCGACGTAGATCAGGGCGGTGAAGAAGACGATCAGCAAGGCGCCGTAGCGACCGAACTGCCCACGGCTCTGCACCATCTGCGGAATGCCCAGCTGCGGTCCCTGCGCAGAGGCCAGGGCGATGACCACGCCCCCGATGAGATGCCCGAGTGCGATGGCAATCAGCCCCCAGAGCAGGTTCAGGTTGAACACCTGGACCACCATGGCGCCGGTCACGATGGGCAGTGGCGCGATGTTGGTGCTGAACCAGAGGGTGAACAGGTCGCGCGCCTTCCCGTGGCGCTCGGCAGGTGGAACGTAATCGACCGTGTGATTCTCGACAAGCTGGTGCTGCGAAGACGGCTGGGACATAGGATTTTAGCTCGAAAGGTCGTTTTTATCGTTGTACGGAAACCGCTCGGGGCGGCCTCTCAGCTGAGGACCATATTATGGTATTCCAAACTTTTGACAACACTGATCCGCCGTAAATCGCGCCTTCTGATCCGCTCCGGTTCCTCCTCAGGGCTTTTGCTGAATCCATTCAGGCCTTTAAATACGCGGCCTCCAGCCGTTCATCCTGTTTTTTTGACGCTTGTAAAAAGCGCTTGCAAATCGGGTATTACGGTATACCATCATACACATTAACTATAAAAAACGGCCCCCAATCGAGGATCACGCCATGATTGATGCAACCGTCTACAAGAACGTCCTGGGCTCGTTCCCTTCCGGCGTCACCGTCATCACCACCCTGGACGACGACGGCTCGATCGTCGGTCTGACGGCCAGCGCGTTCTCCTCCCTGTCGATGGATCCACCCCTGGTCCTGTTCTGCCCGAACTACACCTCCGATTCCTACCCGGTGCTGATCCGCAACAAGCGCTTCGCCATCCATCTGCTCTCCGGCGAGCAGCAGGCCGAAGCCTACGCCTTCGCCCGCAAGGGCAAGGACAAGGCGGCCGGCATCGAGTGGACCTTGAGCGAGCGCGGCAACCCGCTGCTGGCCAATGCCACCGCCATCATCGAATGCGAACTGTGGCGCGAGTACGAAGGTGGCGATCACGCCATCATGGTCGGCAAGGTCGAGAACCTGATCGTGCCCGCCGATGCCCCGAACCCCATGATCTATTGCCGCGGCAAGATGGCCAGCCTGCCAGCCTTCGGCTGAGCCAGACGTCGCCTGCGGGCCTGCGCCCGCCCTGCCCGCTTCAGCCTGCCCGCCAGGCCACCATGACAATTCTGCGAGGAAAGCCCCATGAAGTTTTCGTTGTTCGTGCACATGGAACGTTGGGATGACCAGGTCAGCCACCGCCAGCTGTTCGAAGACCTGACCGAACTTACCCTGATGGCCGAAGACGGCGGTTTCAGCACCGTGTGGATCGGCGAGCACCACGCCATGGAGTACACCATCTCGCCCAGCCCGATGCCGCTGCTGGCCTACCTGGCCGCGCGTACCGAGACGATCCGCCTGGGCGCCGGCACCATCATCGCGCCGTTCTGGAACCCGATCCGGGTGGCAGGCGAATGCGCGCTGCTCGACGTGATCAGCAACGGGCGCATGGAAGTCGGCCTGGCCCGCGGCGCCTACCAGTTCGAGTTCGACCGCATGGCCAATGGCATGCCCGCGACCGATGGCGGCAAGGCACTGCGCGAAATGGTCCCGGCGGTGCGTGAGCTGTGGAAGGGCGACTATGCCCACGAAGGCGAGGTGTACAACTTCCCCACTTCGACCAGCGTACCCAAGCCGGTGCAGGACGGCATGCCACCGATGTGGATCGCCGCGCGCGACCCGGACTCGCACAACTTCGCGGTCAAGCACGGCTGCAACGTGATGGTCACGCCCTTGATGAAGGGTGATGAAGAGGTGCTGGACCTGAAGAACAAGTTCCAGGCCGCACTCGACAACAACCCGGACGTGCCGCGTCCTCAACTGATGGTGCTGCGCCACACCCATGTGCACAGCCCGGCGGATCCGGACGGCTGGAAGGTCGGCGCCGAGGCGATCTCGCGCTTCTACCGCACCTTCGACGCCTGGTTCGGCAACAAGACCACGCCGGTCAACGGCTTCCTGGCGCCGAGCCCGGAGTCGAAGTTCGCCGAGGTGCCTGCGTTCGCCCTGGACAACATCCGCAAGAACACCATGATCGGCACGCCCGAAGAAATCATCGCGCGGATCAAGTACTACCAGGAACTGGGCGTCGACGAGTTCAGCTTCTGGTGCGACAACAGCCTGCCCCATGCCGAGAAGAAGAAGTCGCTGGAGCTGTTCATCAACGAAGTGGTACCGGCGTTCCGGTAAACGGTGCGAGGGGGCCCTTACCGCCTTCTTAAGCGATTCCTGCCGGCATGCCGGCACGACCGCGAAAGGCCAAAAGGCGACAGCGTTACCCCGCCCCTACGCGCGCGACGTATTTTCCATACACACTATTGCAGGCATCGTCTTATGGTATACCATAAGACAACAAAGCCCCGAACACCCTTCATGGAGCCGCTCATGAGTTTCGAAATCCGCAAGATCGTCACCTACTCCGAAGAAACCCGCATCGAAGGCGGCAAGGCCACCGACAAGCCGGTGACCATGGTCGGCCTGGCCGTCGTGATCAAGAACCCTTGGGCAGGTCGCGGTTTCGTCGAAGACCTCAAGCCTGAGATCCGTGAGCACTGCTCCGACCTCGGCGCGCTGATGGTCGAGCGCCTGACCGCGGCCATCGGTGGCGCGGACAAGATCGAAGCCTACGGCAAGGCCGCCGTGGTCGGCGCCGATGGCGAGATCGAGCACGCCTCGGCCGTGATCCACACCCTGCGTTTCGGCAACCACTACCGCGAGGCAGTGCAGGCCAAGAGCTACCTGAGCTTCACCAACAAGCGTGGCGGCCCGGGCACGTCGATCCAGATCCCGATGATGCAGAAGGACGACGAAGGCCAGCGCTCGCACTACATCACCCTGGAAATGCAAATCGAAGACGCGCCGCGCGCCGACGAGATCGTGGTGGTCCTGGGTGCCTCCGACGGTGGCCGCCTGCACCCGCGCATCGGCAACCGCTACATCGATCTCGAAGAGATCGCTGCCGAGAAAGCCAACGCTCAATAACAATGATCAGAGGAAACGGGCGCGCCGTCGGCCGCCCTGCCCTCAAGGAGCGCCGTCCATGATTCAGCCTGCTGCTGAACGTACACCGGCCGGGACCAGTTACCTGAGCCTCGGCCAGGGTCAACCTGTGGTGCTGATCCACGGCGTGGGCCTGAACAAGGAAATGTGGGGCGGGCAGTTCGTCGGCCTGGCCAACGACTACCGCGTCATCGCCTACGACATGCTGGGACACGGCATGAGCCCACGCCCGGCAGCCGACACCGACCTGGCCGGCTATGCCGCGCAGCTGGTCGAGCTGCTCGATTACCTGCAGATCCAGCAGGCGACGGTGATCGGTTTCTCCATGGGCGGCCTGGTGGCCCGGGCCTTCGCGCTGCACTACCCACAGCGCCTGAGCGCACTGGTCGTGCTCAACAGCGTCTTCAACCGCACGCCCGAGCAGAGCGCCGGGGTCATCGCCCGGGCTGCCCAGGCCGCCGAGCTGGGCCCGGACGCCAACGTCGACGCCGCCCTGGAGCGCTGGTTCAGCCCTGAATACAAGGCCGCCAACCCGGCCCAGGTCGCAGCCATCCGCCAGGTGCTGGGCGACAACGACCCCCAGGGCTACCACACCACCTATTCGCTGTTCGCCACCCAGGACATGTACCGCGCCGACGACCTGGACACGATCCAGGCCCCGACGCTGATCGCCACCGGCGAGCTGGACACCGGCTCCACTCCGGCCATGACGCGCCAGCTGGCCGCGCGCATCCCGGGCGCCCGCAGCGTGATCCTCGCCGAACAACGCCACATGATGCCGGTGGAAGCGCCGCGTGAAGTCAACCGCATGCTGCTGGACTTCCTTGGCCACGCCCGCACGCTTACCGAATCCGCCAAGGGGATAGTCGCATGACCCTCGTTCGTTTCCAGATGTGCATCGACGGCCAATGGCGCGATGCGCAGAGCGGCAAGACCTTCGACAGCCTCGATCCGGCCACCGCCCAGGCCTGGGCCCAGTTGCCCGACGCCGACGAAGCCGATGTCGAGCAGGCCGTGCAGGCGGCCCAGCGCGCCTTCGACAACCCGGCCTGGCGTGGTCTGACCGCCACGGCCCGAGGCAAGCTGCTGCGCCGCCTGGGCGACCTGATCGCCGAGAACAAGGAGCACCTGGCCCAGCTGGAAAGCCGCGACAACGGCAAGCTGATCCGCGAGACCCGTGGCCAGGTCGGTTACCTGCCCGAGTTCTTCCACTACACCGCCGGCCTGGCCGACAAGCTCGAAGGCGGTACCCTGCCGCTGGACAAGCCGGACCTGTTCGCCTACACCGTGCACGAGCCGATCGGCGTGGTGGCCGGGATCATCCCGTGGAACAGCCCGCTGTACCTGACCTCGATCAAGCTGGCACCGGCCCTGGCCGCCGGCAACACCATCGTGCTCAAGCCCTCCGAGCATGCCTCGGCGACCATTCTCGAGCTGGCCCGCCTGGCCCTGGAAGCCGGCTTCCCGCCGGGCGTGGTCAACGTGGTCACCGGTTTTGGCCCCAGCACGGGCGCGGCCCTCACCCGCCACCCGCTGGTGCGCAAGATCGCCTTCACCGGCGGCGCGGCCACGGCGCGTCACGTGGTGCGCAGCAGCGCCGAGAACTTCGCCAAGCTGTCGCTCGAGCTGGGCGGCAAGTCGCCGAACATCATCTTCGCCGACGCCGACCTGGACAGTGCCATCAATGGCGCCGTGGCCGGGATCTATGCGGCCTCCGGGCAGAGCTGCGTGGCCGGTTCGCGCCTGCTGGTGCAGGACGAGATCTTCGATGAGTTCGTCGAGCGCCTGATCGCCCGCGCCCAGCGCATCCGCATCGGCAACCCGCAGCACGACGACAGCGAGATGGGCCCGATGGCCACCGCGCAGCAGCTGGCCGTGGTCGAGCAGCTGGTCGCGGCCGCCCAGGCCGAAGGCGCCACCCTGCGCATGGGCGGCAAGCGCGCCCAGGTCGAGGGGGACGGCTGGTTCTACGAACCGACGCTGTTCGAATGCGACAGCAATTCGATGACGATCATGCAGGAAGAAGTCTTCGGCCCGGTCGCGGCGGTGATCCGCTTCAAGACCGAGGAAGACGCCCTGGCGATTGCCAACGACTCGCAGTTCGGCCTGGCCGCCGGCATCTGGACCCGCGACCTGGGCCGTGCGCACCGGCTGGCGCGCGATGTCCGCTCGGGTATCATCTGGGTCAACACCTACCGCGCGGTCTCGGCCATGGCCCCGATCGGTGGGTTCAAGAACAGCGGCTACGGCCGCGAAAGCGGCATCGACTCGGTGCTCGCCTATACCGAGCTGAAGACCGTGTGGATCAACCTGTCCACCGCGCCGATGCCCGACCCCTTCGTGATGCGTTGAGAGGTGCACTGAGATGATCGAACCCGGGATCTACAAAGACGTGATGGGCTCGTTCCCATCCGGCGTGACGATCGTCACCACCCTGGATGCCGACGGCGGCATCGTCGGCATCACCGCCAGCGCCTTCAGCGCGCTGTCGATCGATCCGGCGCTGGTGCTGTTCTGCCCCAACTACAGCTCGGACACCTACCCGGTCCTGCGCGACAGCAAGTCCTTCGCCATCCACCTGCTGTCGGCCGAACAGACCAAGGAGGCCTATGCCTTCGCCGGCAAAGGCAAGGACAAGGCCAACGGCATCGACTGGCAGTTGAGCGAACGGGGCAACCCCATCCTGCCCAACGCCACGGCGGTGATCGAGTGCGAACTGTGGCGCGAATACGACGGTGGCGACCATGCCATCATCGTCGGCGCGGTCAAGCACCTGATCCTGCCGGACACCCCGCTGGCACCGATGCTCTATCACAAGGGCAAGCTTGGCGCCCTGCCGCCGCTTGGCTGATACCCTTTTTGGGGTCGTGCCGCACTCACCCTCGGTTGCGGCCCCGTTTTCTTTCCAGGAGCTTGCGCCATGAGCAGCGAGAAGTACGAAAAAGGCCTGGCCATCCGCACTCAGGTGCTGGGCGAAGACTACGTCAACCGCTCGATCCAGAATGCCGATGCCTTCACTCAACCCTTGCAGGAACTGGTCACCGAGTACTGCTGGGGCCACGTCTGGGGCCGTGATGGTTTGTCGCTCCAGGAACGCAGCATGATAAACTTGGCCATGATTTCCGCGCTCAACCGCCCTCATGAGCTTAAGCTGCACATCCGCGGCGCCTTGCGCAACGGGCTGAGCCGCGAACAGATTCGCGAAATCCTGCTCCAGGTCGGCATCTACTGCGGCGTGCCGGCGGCGGTGGACAGTTTCCGCCTGGCGCGCGAAGCGTTCGCCGAGGCCGACGCGGAGTCAACCCGTTAACAACGGGCCAGTCGAACCCTGCAGGAAGCACCCAGGTTCGGGGTGTCCCGCAGCCAGGATTCGGCGGCCTCTCTCAGAGCGCACTCGATGAAACGCCAGCCCCTCGACGACAGCTTCAAGGTCAACCGCAACCCCGTTACCCTGCGTGAAATCGTGCTCGACAAGCTGCGCGCCGCGATCATGAACTTTCACCTGCTGCCCGGCGACCGTCTGGTCGAGCGCGACCTCTGCGAGCGGTTGGGCGTCAGCCGCACGTCGGTGCGCGAGGCGCTGCGTCACCTGGAATCCGAAGGGCTGGTGGAATTTGCAGACGCCAAGGGGCCCCGCGTCGCCATCATCACCCTGGAAGACGCGCGCGACATCTACGAGCTGCGCTGCGTGCTGGAAGGCTTGATCGTCCAGCTGTTCACCCTCAATGCCAAGGCCAAGCACATCCGGGCCCTGGAGCGCGCGCTGGAAGAAAACCGCGAAGCCCTGGAAGAAGGCGAGCTGCAACAGGTGCTCGACTCGGTCCAGGGTTTCTACGACGTGCTGCTGGAAGGCTCGGGCAATCAGGTCGCCGCGACCCAGCTGCGCCAGCTGCAGGCGCGTATCAGCTACCTGCGTGCCACCTCGGTATCGCAGGTCAACCGCCGAGGTGCCAGCAACCTGGAGATGGAGAAGATGGTCGAGGCGATCAAGAGCGGCGATCCGCTGGTCGCGCACCAGGCCTCGGTCGATCACGTACGTGCCGCCGCCAAGGTGGCGCTGGAGTATCTGCGCCAGAAGCAGGATGACACGGCCAAGGTGCGCGACCTGGTCGCCCCGGTGGCCCTCAAGGACCCCCGCATAGGCCGCTGACCATGCCCAACGCCCCGCGCTACTGCCCCCACTGCACCCTGGAACTGGCTCGGGGCACCCCGCCCGGCGATACCCATGAACGCTTGCACTGCACAGGCTGCGGGTACATTCACTACGTGAACCCGAAGATCATCGCCGGCTGTATCATCGAGCGCGATGGCAAGTACCTGCTCTGTCGGCGTGCCATCCCGCCACGGCCTGGAACCTGGACGCTGCCTGCAGGCTTCATGGAAGCCGGCGAGACCACCGAGGAAGCCGCCTTGCGCGAGGTGTGGGAAGAAACCGGCGTTCGCGCCGACATCTTTGCGCCCTACTCGGTGTTCAGCGTGCCGCGCATCAGCGAGGTCTACATCATCTTCCGCGCCACCGTCATCGAGGAAACCGGGCAGTTCGGCACCGAGACGCTGGAGTATCGGTTCTTCGAGCCGGCGGACATCCCGTGGGACGACATCTACTACCCGGCCATCCGGCAGATCCTCGAACGTTACATCCTCGAGCGGCAGGCTGGTGTCTATGGCATCTACATGGGCAACGACGACACGGGCAAGGTGCACTTCATTCGCTGAGCCATGAGCTGCCCCGTACCCGCTTCCATCGACTACCGTCGATCAGCCTGTTCTGAAGATTCTTGAATTAAAGCGCTTGTCGCTTGACCCTCGACCGACCCTTTGCCACCCTCGAAGAACCGGCAGATTCCACGACGTGCGTTATCTGTCGCGCAAATGAATTGAACGCCTGAAGCCGGGAGGCTTCGAACAGGGACTTTCGCCTACCCTCCCAGGTCATTCGCCAGATGCCCCGACCCTCGTCGATGGAGTCACTCCCATGAAGTCATCCTGCCGTGCACCCAGCGCCTGCCTCGAACTGAACTATGTTCGCGATACCCTTTTCGGTCCGCTGTCGCAGCGGGTCGAATGCGAAGTGCAGCTCGCTCCGCTACAACTGGGCGGCCGGCAGGGCTTGCAGCTTCATATTGCCCCGCCTCTGCCCAAGAAGCTGGACCGCTCGCACAGCCTGGCCTTCGTCTGGGAAGGCAGGGCCTACCACGGCGTGGTGCGTCACCATGGCAAATGCGGGGACGGCGGCATCAAGCTGCTGCTGGAGCTTCAGTAGCCTCCAGCAGCATCAGGCAACGGCATGCCAGGCCCTCTTGGCTTCAGGCGAATGCCCGGTGCTGGGCCTCGCTGGCGGGCGGGTGCTGTTGATGGCGCAATTGCACGATGAGCCCCAACACATCCCGGGTGCTGTTCAGGCTGTCGAGCGGCACGCCATCGAGCACCACGCATTCCTCGAGCGAATCGCCTCTACCCAGGCGAATCGTCAGGTGACCGTCCTCCGAGCAGCTCACTTCGCATCGGTCGGGCAGGCAGGCCCGTTCGATGAGCTGACGCATTTCCAGCGTCGACAACCCTAGCAGTGACATACCTTGGCCCTCTCAAAATGGTCCACGGATGCGAAGGCAGGCCTGACGTCAGTCGAGCGCCGATTGGTAGATGACCAGCCCAGCAATGGGTCATTCGCTCAGGTGCGAATGCGTGCTTCGCTTCTTCACCATAACCGAAGAAATGCCTTGCACCGGTGTTGTGCGATTAACGGAAAGCTCTGGACGACCAGCGGTCTTCTGCGCTGCCTGAGCAAGGCACGCCCAGTATCGCGGTTGAACCCTCCACACCGCGCACGGTTCGAAGCGTGAAGGCTCTAGTCAGGGGCTTTGCGGACTCATCGCCACGGGAGGCGCGCATGCAACGTCGTGAATTCTTGATCAAGTCCGCCGTGACCACGGCGGGCATGGCGCTTGTCCAGGATGCCTGGGCCACAGCAGCGCATGAACGCCGATTCGATCATCTGTCTGGCCAAAAAGGTGCAGGTCCAGTGCTACGCCTCAAGGGCCTGGCCATCGGCGAGGGCGCGCCCACGATCATCGCCTCGATCACCGGTCGGGACCTCGACACGATCCGTCGGCAGACACAAGCCCTGGCCGCCAGCGAGGCCGTGGACATCGCCGAGCTGCGCCTGGACTACCTGCCCGACACGCTGTCGCTTCAGGACACGGTGGCGTGGGTCGACCAGGTGGTGTCCGACCTGCACGGCAAGCCGCTGCTGGCGACCTTCCGTAGCGCCCAGGAGGGTGGCGAGCGTGCGCTGCCAGACGATGCGTATGCTCGCCTGTGCAGAGCCCTGCTGGAACAGACACGCATCGACCTGCTCGACATCGAGATGATGAAACCCCAGGCCAGCGTCCAGGCGCTGGTCGCCAAGGCGCATCAGCAAGGCGTGGCGGTGATCCTGTCGAACCATGACTTCCAGGCCACGCCCAGCCGTGAGGTGATCGTCGAGCGTCTGCTGCGCCAGCAGACATTGGGTGCCGATATCCTGAAAATCGCCGTGATGCCCAAGGCGCCGGAAGATGTCCTGACGCTGATGGCGGCCAGTCAGGAGGTGTACCGCCGCGCGGATCGCCCGTTGCTGACGATGTCCATGGGGCCGCTGGGCGTCACTTCTCGCCTGAGCGGCCAGTTGACCGGCGCGGCGCTGACCTATGCCAGCGTCGGCCAGGCCTCGGCCCCCGGGCAACTGGAGGCCAGCGCGGTACGCGAGGTGCTGGACATCGTCCAGCGTGGGGCTCAGGACTGAGCCCGGCGGTCCATGGCCATGGCCAGCGCATCGAAGGTGCCCTTGCTGGCCTCGACCGCCTGCACCACCGTGGCCTTGTCGGCCCACAACGAGTCGGACACGGCTTCCGAAAAGATCTCCAGCACATAGTCACCGGCATACCCGCACGCGACGATCGCGCCCAGCAGCCCGCTCAAGGGGATCGCACCCTCCCCCAGGGCACGGCGGTCGTGCAGCGAGCGTGGGCGGCGCCAGTCGGCCAACTGCACCAGGAACAGCTTGTCCGCGCTGAGGGTCTCGACCAACCTGGGATCCTGCCAGCTGTTGTAGAGGTCCAGGCACACCCCGAATGCCGGGTGGTCGACCTGGGCGGCCAGCTCGCGTGCCTGGCTGAACGCGAACAGGATCGAGTTGCGGTTCATCAACGAGGGCCCCAGGGCCTCCAAGGCGATCTTAAGGCCATGGGCCTGGGCATGCCGCGCAAGGGTCGGATAGCGCTCGAGGCAGCCGTCCCACACCCGTGCTTCATTACCTTCGGCATCGGCACCGGTATTGGTCACCAGAGGCACGTCCTGCCAGAAGCCTGCGAACAGCTCGACCGTGCGCATCAGCGCATCCAGACGGGCTTCCGGGGCCTGTGGCTCAGGCGCCGACTGCGTGGGGTAGAGGGTCAGGATGCGCGGCTGGATCGAGGTGATGCGCACCCCGCTGTCCTTGATCATCGCCAACTGGTCGCGCGCCTGCTGCGGGTCGGTGGACAGCTTCTTTTCGGCAAGTTCCAGCGCGCACCCCAGGCGCCTGCACAGCTGCAGGTCGTCTTCGATGGACAATGGCTGGGTGGTGATCTGGCTGATGGACAGGCGTTGCATGGGCACCCCGGTGGACTGACGGCAAGAAAGACATGCAGTGTCAGAACGACCGGGGCCGGGGGAAGTTCAGGTGGCGAGCGGCAAGCCAGGCCCTGCTCGCGTCGCCTTCAACATTCGACGTAGGCGACCGCCAGCCCGCCGCGCGAGGTCTCTTTGTACTTGTCGTGCATGTCCGCGCCCGTGTCGCGCAAGGTGCGGATCACCTGGTCCAGGGAAATGAAGTGCTCACCATCCCCGCGCAGTGCCATCTGCACGGCATTGATGGCCTTGACCGCGGCGATCGCGTTGCGCTCGATGCACGGCACCTGGACCAGTCCTCCGACCGGGTCGCAGGTCAGGCCGAGGTTGTGTTCCAGGGCGATCTCGGCCGCGTTTTCCAGCTGCGGCGGGGTCGCGCCCAGCACTTCGGCCAGACCGGCGGCCGCCATGGAGCAGGCCGAGCCGACCTCGCCCTGGCAGCCGACTTCGGCGCCGGAGATGGACGCGTTCTTCTTGCAGAGGATGCCCACGGACGCAGCGGCCAGCAGGAACGCCACCACGTCATCGTCACAGGCATCGGGGTTGAACTTCATGTAGTAGTGCAGCACGGCAGGAATGATGCCGGCGGCGCCATTGGTGGGCGCGGTGACCATGCGCCCGCCCGCGGCGTTTTCTTCGTTGACCGCCAGGGCGAACAGGTTGACCCACTCCATGGCACTGAGCGTCGAGCCGATGACATTGGGCTTGCCCAACTCCTGAAGGCTGCGGTGCAACCTGGCCGCCCGTCGACGGACGTTGAGGCCGCCCGGCAGAATGCCCTCATGACTCAGGCCATTGGCGACGCATTCGCGCATGGCTGCCCAGACCTTCAGCAGGCCGTCACGGATGTCCTGCTCGCTGCGCCAGGCGCGCTCGTTGGCCATCATCAACTGCCCCACGCTCAGGCCGTGGGTCTTGCACAGCGCCAGCAACTCGGCCGCGGTGGAGAACTCATAGGGCAGGATCACGTCGCCCTCACCCTGCGACGGCGCATCGATCTCGGCCTGCTCGACGATGAAACCACCGCCTACCGAATAATAGGTGTGCGACAGCAGGCTGCCGCCCGCGCCAAATGCCTCGAGGCGCATGGCATTGGGGTGGTACGGCAGGTTCTCGTCGAGCAGCAGCAGGTCACGGGTGTAATGGAAGTCGACCGGGTGACGGCCGTCGAGCATCAGGCAGTGCTCCTGCATCAGCTGATCGATGCGGGGGCCGATGCTGTGCGGGTCGATCTGGTCCGGCCACTGCCCCATCAAGCCAAGCAAGGTGGCTCGGTCGGTCGCATGGCCGACGCCCGTGGCCGACAGCGATCCGTACAGGCGGGTCTCGACCCGCTCGACCTGTGTCAGCAGGCCCTGATCGCTCAGCGCCTTGGCGAAGGTCGCCGCAGCGCGCATGGGGCCGACGGTGTGCGAACTGGAAGGGCCGATGCCGATCTTGAACAAGTCGAACACACTGATAGCCATGCTAATACCTCACCGTCGGTCACGAGATGCGATCGATGAATTCCACGTGGAGGAAGCGATCGATGCCGTTGTGGTGCGATGGTGACGCGATTACCCTACACTGACCAACGAAAGTTCCTAACCAAGCCTTTAGCAGGACTAAACCGTGCATCGACAGCTCACCGGCCCCTTGTTCGTCTGGCTGCACGTGTTTTCCTGCGCGGCGCGGCACCTGTCGTTCACGCGCTGCGCCGAGGAGTTGCACATCACGCCCGGTGCCGTGAGCCAGCAGATGCGCCAGCTGGAAGAGCGGCTCGGCTTTCGCCTGTTCCTGCGCCGTGCCCGTGGCGTGGAGCTGACGGCCGAGGGCCAGCGCCTGGCGCAGACGGTCACCGATGCCTACGGCAGCATCGAGGCCGAGCTGGTGCGGCTGAACGCCGGTGACATCCGGGGCACGGTGCGCCTGCGCTCCATCCCCTCGTTTCTCGCCAAATGGCTCACGCCACGGCTGCCACGCCTGCAGCAGCGCTACCCGGACATCGAACTGCGCCTGGTGGCCGAGGACAGCAACCAGCCGCTGCACGAAGGCGACTTCGACCTGGCGGTCGACCTGAACGACGGCAGTTACCCAGGCATGCTCTCCACACCCCTGCTGGACGAACAGATCTTCCCGGTGTGCTCGCCGGCCCTGCTGCGCGGCCGGCCGCCGCTGCACGGGCCAGCGGACCTGGTCCACTACCCGCTCCTGCACGACATCACCGCCTGGCGTGGCAGCTCCGAGTATTCGGAGTGGGAGTTCTACCTGGACAGAATCGGCGCGGGCGGGCTGGACGTGCGCCGGGGCCATACCTTCAACCGCAACCACCTGACCATCGAAGCCGCCATCGCCGGCATTGGCGTGGCCATCGCCCGGCGCACCTTGCTCAACGACGAGCTGGAGCGTGGCGCCCTGATCGTGCCGTTCGGCACGCCGATCCCCAACCACAAGCGCTATGTGCTGCTCTACCCACCCGCAGGCCTGATGCGCCCCGGGCCACGGGCGGTACACGACTGGCTGGTGTCGGAGGCGCAGAGCTTTCGGGCGCTGCACCCCTTGAATCCTGAAACCGACTGACGCACGACGCCGCCTCAGCGCGCGGCGGGTGCGCCCTCGATGTTCACGTCGCGGCGCGCATAGCGCTGCGCGAGCACGGCACAGACCATCAGCTGGATCTGATGGAACAGCATCAACGGCAGGATCATCGCGCCGATGCCGCTGCCGACGAACAGCACCTGAGCCATGGGCACGCCCGTGGCCAGGCTTTTCTTGGAGCCGGCGAACAGGATCGTGATGCGGTCTTCCAGGTTGAACCCGAACAGCCGCCCCACCAGGCGCGTCACCAGTAGGATCGCCGCCAGCAGGACCCCGCAGACCGCGAACAGCCCGGCCAGGTGCTGGGGCGACACGCTCTGCCAGAGGCCGGTGACCACGGCGTCGCTGAAGGCGGTGTAGACCACCAGCAGGATCGAGCCCTGGTCGACGATCTTGAGCCAGCGGGCATTGCGCTTGACCCACCCGCCGATCCAGCGGCGCGCGACCTGGCCGGCGACGAAAGGCACCAGCAGCTGCAAGGTGATCTTCAGGACCGCATCCAGGCCCGACCCGGTCTCGCCGTCGGCGCCCAGCAGCAGCATCACCAGCAACGGGGTCAGGAAGATCCCCAACAGGCTGGACGCCGCCGCACTGCAGATCGCGGCTGGCACGTTGCCCCGGGCCAGGGAGGTGAAGGCAATGGCCGACTGCACCGTGGCCGGCAAGGCGCAGAGGTACAGCACCCCCAGATACAGCTCATTGCCCACCAGGGGCATGAACAGCGGCTTGAAGGCCAGGCCGATCAAGGGGAACAGCGCGAAGGTGCAACTGAACACCGCCAGATGCAGACGCCAGTGGCCGGCACCGGCGATGATCGCTTCACGGGACAGCTTGGCGCCGTGCAGAAAGAACAGCAGACCGATGGCCAGGTTGGTCAGCCAGCCGAACACCTGAGCGCCCTGCCCATGGCAAGGCACCACGGTGGCCAGCGCGACCACCGCCAAGAGGGTCAAGGTGAAAGGGTCGAAGAGCGTGCGCAGGTATTTCATGGCAACCGGTTCCGAGCGGAGAGAAAGAGCGCTACAGCATAAGCCGCGAAAGGCTGTCCTGCTAACGCCAACACCACCCTGACTGTCGATGAAAGGACAGCGCAAGGCCTTTCGATATCCCTCAGGAAACTGCGACCGCCCAGTCTTGTAGTGACTTTTATTTTTCACTACAAAACGGTTGACGGGTGCTTTCAGGGTTATGCATGATGAGGCCGTCTTCCTGATCGGAGGCAGGCACGGGTAGTCCAGGCGGTCGATTCAGCAGGAAACGGCCGCTCGTGGAGCAGGAACTGTCCAAAAGGCAGGTGACAAAGCCCCTGTGGTGACGCTGCGGTAGCAGCCTGGGTAACGCGCTACATATGAGAAGCGCTGGGAATCACTTCATACTGGATAAAGGGGCTTGACTATGAACTTGAACGATCAACTCACGCTCGACCAACTGGCTCGTCTGTTCGCCACGCGCAAGGACAGCCATGACGACCATGTCCTGTGGATCAGCCAGGCCGGCGACGTACGTCTCGACCGCCTGCCGCCGAACATCGGCGAAGGCGAGATCGACGCGCACATGCCCAGCATGAAAGCCTGCCTCAAGGTGTTCCGCCGCGGCCAGGGCTACGTCGGCAGGAAGGCCGCCGCCGATACCGACTTCGTCGGGGGTGTCCTGGAGTCGCTCAAGGCGCTGGCGCCTGAAGGTGCGGGCCGTCACCTGGCACGTTGAAGCCCTTCCCGGGTCGGCCACCCCTTCCCTGTCCAGGGTCCGGGGTAGCCGACCTTGACGTGCCTCACGCACGCTTCTGCTGAGCGCCGCGACCCTCCTCATCGATCGCCAGCGCTCTGGCCCGATTCACGCCCCAGACCATCGCACGGGTCATGCTCTCGCCCGGCCTCGACGGGTAGTACTCCTCCACAAGGGCCTTGCCCGAACGGTCATACACGCCCAGGAACAGTTGGGCGGCGCCTAGCCGCGACAAGCGAACCTGCACGTCGAGGGTGGTGCCGTCGCTCAAGACTTCGTCATGGCAGCGGCTGTGCAAGTGGGCATCGGCCCACGTCCAGTAAGTCTCTTCCCTGATGCGCATGGTATCGGTCTCCTGTGCCGAAAAGCGCGCACAGTAAGGCACAGCCGACGTTCGACGGCGAGGCGTACTTGCCCTTCGCTTGAGCCGCGTCAACAAACTTGGGAAAATTCCTCAACCAGATAGCCAATCGTCTGATTGCCCAGTACACAAAATGCTATTGAGCGCCCAGGGCAATCACGCGCCCCATCCCGGCATCAGTTCAGCCGCACCGCCGTACCGGTGGCGAAGACCACCACCATGCCCCCTTGCACCGACGGCATGCTGATCTCGAAATCGACGCCGATCACAGCGTCCGCCTTCATGTGGCGGGCCCGCTCGATCAACTCGGCCGTGGCCTGCTCCCGGGCCTGGCGCAAGGCGCTTTCCAGCGTTTGCGAGCGACCGCCGAAGACATCCCGGAAGCGGGCGAAGAAGTCTCTGACGAAGTTCACGCCTTGTACCGACTCGGCGCTGACGATGCCCAGGTAAGCGCCGACCGGGCGACCTTCGACATGGTGGGTGGTGGTCACGATCATGGGACTCTCCTCGAGCCAGGGAGCAGCGCGAAGCCGCTGCCCTTTCAGACAGGGTGAACGGAAGCGCCCATCCTAGCAAAACACCGCGCGCAGACGCTGGCCGAGGCGCGCCCCGAACACGTTGATCAGCAGGCCGAGCATGACCAGCAGCGCTCCCCACCCCTGGATCGCGCTCAGCCGCTCACCCAGCAACCAGGCCGAGGAACTCAGGCCGATCACCGGCACCAGCAGGGAAAACGGTGCCACCTTGCCGGCAGGATGGCGGGACAGCAGCGTACTCCACAGGCTGTAGCCGAGCATGGTGGCGATGAACGCCAGGTAGGCCAGCGCGCCGATCGAGTGCCAGCCGATGCCCGTCAGGGCCTGACCGATCAGGTCCGGCCCCTCCAGCCAGTACGACAGGGCCAGGAACGGCAGCGGTGGGATCAGGCCACCCCAGATCACCAGCGCCACCAGATCCACCGAACCGAAGCGCCGAGTGATGATGTTGCCCATGCCCCACATGGCCCCGGCGCACAGGGTCAACACCAGGGCCAGCAGCGGGACGTGACTGCTGTCCTCGCTGCCGATCAACGCCAGCCCGCCCGCGGCCACCAGCAGGCCGGCCAGGCTGGCCGGACGCAACGGTTCGCGCAGGAACAGGGCGGCGAAGAACAGGGTGAAGAACGCCTGGGACTGCAGCACCAGCGACGCCAGGCCTGGAGGCATGCCGCTGTACATGGCCTGGAACAGAAAGGCGAACTGACCGAGGGAGATGGTCGCGCCGTAGGCGATCAACCAGCGCCAGGGCAGTTGCGGCCGCTTGATGAAGAACACGGCAGGGAACGCCACCAGAGCAAAGCGCAGCGCGCCCAGCAGCATGGGGGGCAGGCCGTCGAGACCGATCTTGATCACCACGAAATTCAGCCCCCACACCACGATGACCACCAGGGCCAGCAACAGGTCTCTCAGCGGCATCGTGCCTCCTCTTTGTGCGGTTCTTGGAAATATTTCGTAACAGCATAAGCGCAGAGGCCTTCCGGCGGCCAGTCATCGACGTGTCATTCACAGCCGGTAGCCTGGACCCCTGACCCACCGAGAACACGCGTCCATGCGTCATGTGTGCCTTCTGCTGTCGTTGTGGCTGAGCCCTGCCTGGGCAGCCGAGCCTCTCCTGCGTATCGCAGGCTCCAACACCCTGGGCGCCGCTGCCCTGCCCACGCTGGTACACGGTTGGCTGGCCGGGCAAGGCGCTTCGGACATTCGAACCCAGGCAAGCCCGGTCCTGAACGAAGTATCCATCACTGCCCTGGGCACCGATGGTCAGCCTCTGCGCGTCGAGATCGCCGCCCATGGTACCCAGACCGGCTTCGATGCCTTGGCGGCTGGCCGTGCGGACCTTGCCGCCGCGTCGCGCCCCCTGGATGCCGTTTCTGCCTGGCGACTGCGCGCGCTGGGCGATCTGCACGCGGCCGAGGCCGAACAGGTCATCGGTCTGGACGGCGTGGCCGTGGTCGTCCATCCGGCCAATCCGTTGAAGACACTCACCCTCGACCAGCTCACGGCGGTCTTCGCCGGGCGCTTGAGGAACTGGGAGCAGTTGGGCGTGCCAGGGGGTGAAATCCATGTGCTGGCGCGCGACGGGCGATCAGGCACGTTCGACACCTTCCGGGCGTTGCTGCTCGACGACGCCTCGGCGGTCTTGACGGCGCGTGCCGAGCGCTTCGAATCCAACGCGGCACTGGTCGCACGGGTGGCGAGCGACCCGCAGGCCATCGGCTTCAGCAGCCTGACCGCGCTGCACCACGCCAAGGTCCTGGCCATTGCCGCAGGCGACGCCCCTGCCCTGCTGCCCACACCGGCGACCGTGGCCAGTGAGGACTATCCGCTCACCCGCCGCCTGTACGTCTATCGGCCGACAGCGTTGCAAAACCCTTCGGCCAAGGCCTTGGTGGCGTTCATGCACAGCCCGGCCGGCCAGGCCATCGTCGCCCGCCAAGGCTTCGTGTCGCAGCAGGTGCTCGCCTTGCCGACGCGGCGCCTTGGCAACGTGCCGGTCCGTTACCAGGCCTTGCAGAACGACGCGCTGCGGCTGAACGTGAGCCTGCGTTTCCAGCCAGCGAGCGCGACGCTGGACAACAAGGCGCTGCACGATGTGCAACGGATCGCGACCTACGTCCGGGGTCGGGGGCTGGCCGCCACGCAGGTGACGCTGGTCGGCTTTGGCGACCCCAAGCAGACGCCAGGACGCGCTGCCCTGTTGTCGCGCCTGCGGACGATGGCCGTGCGCCGTGAACTGGCCCGTGCCGGGGTGGACGTACGTGAGGTCCTGGGCCTGGGCGATCAATTGCCGGTCGCCGACAATGGACGCGCCAGCGGGCGCCAGCGCAACCGACGGGTCGAAGTCTGGGTGCGCTGAGGCCAGGCGCTTCACGCACCTGAGCCAGACTGCCTGGCTGGAAAAACGCTGTAACACCCTGTTCGCTCACTGCCGGTACGACTGCAGCTAGTCTTGATTCAAGTGATTACCGGGCCCCTCTGACGGCTGCCAGGCCGCCATGTCGGAATCACGGTTGCCCATGCAACGACGACATTCATCAGGAGGGGCTCATGACAGCTCTGCAGACGTTTTTGACAACGCCCGTACTGGGCACCAGCACCTGGTTGTGGCTGGTGTTCGTCGCCATCGTCATCGGCTTGCTGGTGCTCGACCTCGGCGTCTTGCACCGCCAGGAGCGCGAGATCGAGATGCGTGAAAGCCTGTTGCTGTATTCAGGCTATTTCAGCGTCGGTGTGCTGTTCGGCGTGTGGATCTGGGTGCAGTTGGGCGCCCAGTCGGCCATGGAGTTCTACACGGGCTTTCTGGTCGAGCAGTCGTTGTCCATGGACAACGTGTTCGTCATGGCGATGATCTTCAGCTACTTCGCCATCCCCCGCCGCTACCAGCACCGTGTGCTGTTCTGGGGCATCCTGGGGGTCGTGGTGCTGCGAGCCATCATGATCGGCGTGGGGGCCGCGCTGGTGCAGAACTTCGCCTGGGTGCTCTACCTGTTCGGGGCGTTCCTGCTGTTCACCGGGGTGAAGATGGCGCTGTCCAAGGAGGACAGCCAGCCTGACCTGGCCAACAACCCCATGTTGCGCTTCGTCCGCCGGCACCTGCGGGTCACCGACGAGCTGCATGGCGCCCGCTTCTTCGTACACAAGACACCCCCGGGCCAGTCGCGAGCGCTGCGCCATGCCACGCCGCTGTTCCTGGCACTGGTGCTGATCGAACTGGCGGACCTGGTGTTCGCGGTCGACAGCGTCCCGGCCATCTTCGCCATCACCCAGGACCCGTTCATCGTCTACACCTCGAACATCTTCGCGATCCTGGGCCTGCGCTCGTTGTACTTCGCCCTGGCCGCGCTGATGCACCGCTTCGTCTACCTGAAGTACGCGCTGGCGATGGTACTGGTGTTCATCGGCTGCAAGATTTTCTATCACGGGTTGATCGGCAAGGTGCCGGCGCTGCTGTCGCTCGGCGTGACGCTGGGGCTGCTGGTGGGCGGCGTGGTGCTGTCGCTGCTCAAGACCCGTGGACAGCCTGCGGCGCCGTTGACGAACGGACAGCCTCACGCTTCGTCACTGGCAGACCCTGACGAAGGGTCCCCCCGAGACAAAGGATGAACCACACCAGACTCCTCTTATAACCAAAATATCGAACGAAATCAGCGAACGCCATAAGCGTTGAATAAAATTTCCTCATACCACGATTATCTAGAATTTAATTTCACCGTATAAGGACCAAACCAGTACAAAAAATAATATTTTTCCCATGAAGCGTTAGTACCATTTTGACAGGGGCATCGACGGTCGATGCCCGTTGTCACGATGGGTCGCCGCCATGCCACGTATACCGCTGTATTTTGACTACGCCGCCACGACACCTGTCGACGAACGTGTCATCGAGGCCATGATCGGCTGCCTCGGCAGCCAGGCCACGTTCGGCAACCCTGCTTCCACAGGACACGCCTATGGCCAGGCCGCACGCACGGCGGTCGAGCAGGCCAGGCAGCACGTGGCCGACCGCGTGGGCGCTGCACCTGGTGACATCGTCTGGACATCCGGCGCCACCGAATCGAACAACCTGGCGCTCAAGGGCATCACCCTCACCTCCGGTACGCCGGGCCACGTGATCACCAGCGTGCTCGAACACAAGGCCGTGCTCGATACCGTCGCCGAACTCGAGCGCCAGGGCCATGCCATCACCCGGCTACAGCCTGATGCCCACGGACTGATCCAGCCTGAGGCCGTCGAAGCGGCCCTGAGGCCCGACACCGTCCTGGTGTCGCTGATGGCCGTCAACAACGAACTGGGCACCTGGACCGACATCGCCGCGATCGGCGAGCGGGTGCGCCGCCATGGCGCGCTGTTCCACGTCGATGCCGCGCAAGCGGTGGGCCGACGGGGCATCGACGTGCAGCGCGATGCGGTCGACCTGATGTCGTTCTCGGCGCACAAGGTGTATGGCCCCAAGGGCATCGGCGCGCTGTACGTCGGGCCGCGGGCCCGGCCTGCCCTGCGCGCCCAGATCCACGGCGGCGGCCACGAAGGCGGCCTGCGCTCGGGCACCTTGGCCACGCACCAGATCGTCGGCATGGGCCGTGCCTTCGCCCTGGCCAGCGTACCAGGCGATGCCGAGCATCAGCGCCTGGAGCGGTTGAGCCAGCGCCTGCGCGAAGGGCTGCTGGCCTTGCCGGGTGTCTCGCTCAACGGGTGTCCGTACCAGCGCATTCCCCACACCCTGAACCTGCGCATCGAGGTTCCTGGCTTCAACAGTGCCGCCCTGGCCGGTGAGCTGGCCCTGTCCTCCACCTCGGCCTGCAACTCCGCCAGTTCGTCAGCCTCGCACGTCCTGCTGGGCCTGGGCCTTACCCCGGCACAGGCCCGTGGCAGCGTGCGCCTGAGCCTGGGTCGGCAGACCACCGAGGCCGAGGTCGAGCAGGCCCTCCAGGTGTTCGAACGCACCCTCGCGACCACGACCCCTGCGCTCTGGTGAGTGCCATCGGGTGCTTCTCGTGACGGACACCTGAAACACGAGAAGTCCCCTGACGGGTGCGCCAGTCTTCCAGGAACTCTTGGCCCCCTGCGCGGCTCCATCTGCTGAAGGCTTGTCAGCGAACAGGAGTTGCCATGACCACCCAAGCCCTGGACGAACCCTCGGACGGCACGCAAGCGCGCCATTTCGTCACCGACATTCCGGCACGCCTCGACCGCCTGCCGTGGACGCGCTTTCACACCTTGCTGGTGCTGGCGCTGGGCATCACCTGGCTGCTCGATGGATTGGAGGTCACGCTGGCGGGCTCGGTGTCCGGCGCGTTGAAAGACAGCCCGGCCCTGCAGATGAGCAATACCGACATCGGCCTGGCGGGCGCCGTCTACATCGCGGGTGCCGTGCTCGGCGCCCTGTTCTTCGGTTGGCTCACCGATCGCCTGGGACGGCGCAAGCTGTTCTTCATCACGTTGTTCCTGTACATCGCCGCCACGGCGGCCACGGCGTTGTCCTGGAACCTGTGGAGCTTTTTGCTGTTCCGTTTCCTGACCGGCGCGGGCATCGGCGGCGAATACACGGCCATCAATTCGACCATCCAGGAATTCACGCCTGCGCGCTTTCGTGGCTGGGTGGACCTGACCGTCAACGGCACGTTCTGGATCGGTGCCGCCCTCGGCGCGGTCGGTGCGATCGTGCTGCTGGACGGGCACTGGGTCAGTACCGACCTGGGCTGGCGGCTGTGCTTTGGGATCGGCGCAGTACTCGGGCTGATCATCGTCTGGATGCGCCTGTGGATTCCCGAAAGCCCGCGGTGGCTGATGATCCATGATCGTCCTGACGAAGCCGAGCGTATCGTGGCCGCCATCGAGCAGCGCTACAGGTCGCACGGGATCGACCTGCCGCCGGTGACCAGCCCGCCGTTACGCCTGCGCGCACGGGACCACACGCCGATTCGCGAGGTGTTCTCCACGCTGTTCGTCGGCCACCGCCAACGGGCGCTGGTCGGGTTGACCCTGCTCACGGCCCAGGCCTTCTTCTACAACGCGATCTTCTTCACCTACGCGCTGGTGCTGACGGACTTCTACGGCGTGCCTTCGGCCCAGGTGGGCTGGTACGTGCTGCCCTTCGCGCTGGGCAATTTCTGCGGCCCCTTGCTGCTGGGGCGCCTGTTCGATGTGGTCGGGCGGCGCATCATGATCAGCTCGACCTTCCTGCTGTCCGGCCTGTTGCTGGCGGCCAGTGGCTACGGCTTCCAGCAGGGCCTGCTCGACGTGACCGAGCAGACGCTGTGCTGGATGGTCATTTTCTTCTTCGCCTCGGCCGCCGCCAGCTCGGCCTACCTCACCGTGGCCGAGACCTTTCCGCTGGAAATCCGCGCATTGGCCATCGCGGTGTTCTACGCCTTCGGCACAGGGTTGGGCGGCATCGTCGGCCCGACGCTGTTCGGCGCGCTGATCGACACCGGGAGTCGCACGTTCGTGTTCTATGGCTACCTGCTCGGCGCGACCCTGATGGTGGTGGCAGCCGTGGTCCAGGCGATCTGGGGCGCAGCAGCCGAGCGCAAGTCCCTGGAAGAGGTTGCCCGGCCCCTGTCGCAGGTGCCCTGAGACTTCGAGCTTCAAGCTTCAAGCTTCAAGCTTCAAGCTTCAAGCTTCAAGCTAGAGCATACCGCGTCGCCTTGACGTCCGGCCAACACCTGACCGTCCGCCCTGACCATCCGCTTGTAGCTTGTAGCTTGCGCTTGCGGCCTGCCCCTCACTGCTCCACTGCAAAGACCCATTGCCCCCACGCCAGCCTGCGAGGCTTGGCGCCTTGTTGGTACACTGCCGCCCTTTATCACCCACCTGCACACAGACTGGTGAATGCAATGATCGAGGTAACCGAGGTTTCCATCGCCGCCCTGCGCGAGGCGCTGGTCAGTGGCCGCACGACGGCGGTCGAGCTGGTCGAGGCGTATCAGGCCCGCATCGCGGCCTACGATGGCGCCGCGACCGCCACGGCCTTGAACGCCGTGGTGGTGCACAACCCTGAGGCACTCGAGGAAGCGCGGGCATCGGACGCTCGCCGGGCACGCGGCGAAACCCTGGGGCCGCTGGACGGCATCCCGTACACGGCCAAGGACAGCTACCTGGTCAAGGGGCTGACTGCGGCTTCGGGCAGCCCGGCCTTCGCCGAGCTGGTCGCGCAACGGGATGCCTTCACCATCGAGCGCCTGCGCGCGGCCGGGGCCATCTGCCTGGGCAAGACCAACATGCCGCCCATGGCCAACGGCGGGATGCAGCGCGGGGTCTATGGCCGCGCCGAGAGCCCGTACAATGCCGACTACCTGACCGCGCCTTTCGCTTCCGGCTCGTCCAATGGCGCCGGCACGGCCACGGCGGCCAGCTTCGCGGCCTTCGGCCTGGCCGAGGAAACCTGGTCCAGCGGGCGAGGCCCGGCGTCGAACAATGGTCTGTGCGCCTACACGCCCTCGCGCGGCGTGATCTCGGTGCGCGGCAACTGGCCGCTGACGCCGACCATGGACGTGGTGGTGCCTTACGCCCGCACCATGGCCGACCTGCTGCAGGTGCTCGATGTGGTGGTGGCCGACGACCCGGACACCCGTGGCGATCTCTGGCGCCTGCAACCCTGGGTACCGATCCCGCGTGCCTCCGCCGTGCGTCCGGCCAGCTACCTGGACCTGGCGGTGGATGCCAATGCCCTGCGCGGCAAGCGGTTCGGCGTACCACGCCTGTACATCAATGCCGATGCCGAGGCCGGCACCTCCGAGAAGCCCGGCATCGGTGGCCCGACCGGCCAGCGCATCCACACCCGCGACAGCGTCATGGCCCTCTGGCACGAGGCGCGCCAGGCGCTGGAAGCAGCAGGCGCACAGGTCGTCGAGGTGGACTTCCCACTGGTGTCCAACTGCGAAGGCGATCGCCCGGGTGCACCGACCGTGTTCACCCGCGGCATCGTCTCGCCCGAGTTCCTGCACGACGAGTTGTGGGAGCTGTCGGGCTGGGCCTTCGACGACTTCCTGCGCGCCAACGACGATCCACGCCTGAACCGTCTGGCGGACGTCGACGGGCCGAAGATCTTCCCCCACGACCCAGGCACCCTGCCCAACCGCGAGGATGATCTGGCCGCCGGGATGGACGAGTACGTGAACATGGCCAAGCGCGGGCTCAAGCGCTGGGACGAGATCGCCAGCGTGCCGGACGGCCTGCGCGGGCTGGAGCGCACGCGCAAGCTGGACCTGGAAGACTGGATGGACGCGCATGGGCTCGACGCGGTGGTTTTCCCGACTGTGGCCGACGTCGGCCCGGCAGACGCCGACGTCAACCCGGCCAGCGCCGACATCGCCTGGAGCAACGGCGTGTGGGTGGCCAACGGCAACCTGGCGATCCGTCACCTGGGGGTACCGACCGTGACCGTGCCCATGGGCGTGATGGCCGACATCGGCATGCCGGTGGGGCTGACCCTGGCAGGTCGTGCCTACGATGACTCGGCACTGCTGCGCTATGGCGCGGCATTCGAAGCCACCGGCAACCGTCGCCGCGTGCCGCCCCGTACGCCGCCGCTGGTGGGTTGAGCACAGCGCCTGCACCCTTGCTGACATCGAGGGTACAGGCGCGGCTGTGGGTTGCCCGCGATGCAGGCGGTGGCTGACCGGACGCCATCGCGGGCAAGCCCGCTCCCACAGGTCCGTGGCGGCCTGTTCCATCGCGGTGTGGTCATGGAGGATTAGGCTGCATGGCGGGCCTGACAGACCGACGCGCTCCCTTTGCATGCTTGACGAACGCTCTTCAATTCAACACCATGTTGCAATTCAACAAAGCGTTTAAAGCATGCCCTCACCTCCTGCTACCGACTCCGAATGCCGCCTCGTCTTCACGACCCTGAAGGCCGCCTTGCAGGCCCTGGCCAGCGTGCTGCCGCGCAACGTCGAGTTGATCCTGCATGACCTGCGCACACCCGAACAGTCTGTGGTCGCCATCGCCAACGGTCATCTTTCAGGCAGAATCGTGGGCAGTCCGATCCTCGCCGCGCCCGAGCAGGATCTGGGTTTCAAGGCGTTGATGCGTGCGTCCGAACACCAGGCCGGCAGCGACCCCGTGGTGATTCCCGATTACCCGACCTGCCTCAAGGGCCGTTCGCTGCGCAGTGCCACGGCCCTGTTTCGCGACTCGGACGGGGTACCGTTCGCCAGCCTGTGCGTCAACACCGACGTGACGGGATTGGACGCAGCGCTCGAACTGCTGCAAGGCCTGCACCCCCTGGGGGCTCAGCCCGCCGTGACCGGGCGGCCTGTCGCCACTCAGGTACCGGCCGACATGGCCGTGCTCATGGGCGAGATCATCGAGACGGCCCTGCGTCGCTCGGGCCGCGGCAAGATGGACAAGGCGGCCAAGGTCGAGGCCGTGCGCCTGATGCAGGAGCGTGGGCTGTTCATCGTCAAGGGTGGGGTCGAAAAGGCCGCGGCCGCCCTGGGTGTCACTCGCTTCACCGTCTACAACTACCTGGACCAATTGCGCGACGAAGCAGGCGACCCCGCCTCCGCGCGTCACGAACGGAGCCAACCGTGACCTTGCACATCGCTACCCCCCTGATCGAATCGCGCCCTCTGTCGCTGGCCTGTGGCCGACCGCTATCGCTCAAGCTCGAAGCCCTGCAACCCTGCGGCTCGTTCAAGCTGCGTGGCGTCGGCCATGCCTGCGAAGTCCACTTCGCCCGTGGTGCCCGGCATTTCGTCTCGTCTTCAGGCGGCAATGCCGGGCTGGCCGTGGCCTATGCCGGTCGGCACCTGGGCGCCGCCGTGACCGTGGTGGTCCCACAGACCACGAGCGAGCGGGCCAAGGCCCTGTTGGAGATGGAAGACGCCAAGGTCATCGTGCACGGCAGTTCCTGGCAAGAGGCCAACGAGCTGGCACTGACCCTGGTCGGGCCGGACGATGCCTTCATCCACCCCTTCGATGACCCACTGCTCTGGGAAGGCCATGCCAGCCTGGTGGACGAGCTGGCCCAGGCGGCCTACAAGCCCGACGCGATCATTCTCTCGGTCGGCGGAGGCGGTCTGCTCAGCGGCGTCATCGAGGGGCTGCGCCGCAATGGCTGGCACGATGTGCCGGTGCTGGCGGTGGAGACCGAAGGCGCCGCGTCCTTGCACCATGCCCTGGAAGCAGGCGAGCGGGTCGAACTGGAACGCATCGACTCCTTCGCCACTTCACTGGGCGCCAAGCAGGTCGCAGCCCAGGCCCTGGCCTGTGCCCAGACGCACCCGGTGATCAGCCACCTGGTCAGCGACCGCGCCGCGCTGCAGGCCTGCGAGCGCTTCCTGAATGACCACCGCCTGCTGGTCGAGCCGGCCTGTGGCGCCGCGCTGGCCCTGGCTTATGCGCCCGATACCCTGTCGGCCTATCGCAACCCGATGGTGGTGGTCTGCGGAGGCGCGACTGCGACGCTCGAACAGATTCAGGCCTGGCTGGGCACCTTGAACTGAGGCGGAGCGGTTCTGGCTGCGCGGTTCAGAATCACCCACTGCATCCAGGGCGACACATGCTGCAACCCTCGCGTGGCGATCATTCGACCGCTGGCCTGCCCCTGGCCGGGTCGATCTGTTAAACAGGGCATTCTTTCCTCGCACTGGAGCCTACGATGCCCAACGCGTTTCCCACCACCAGGCGCCGCTGGCTGTTCGGCGCCCTGGCGCTGGCCCTGGCTGTGGCGTTACCTGCTGGCTGCAGCGTCTTGCAACACAAGGAACGCGAACTGGTGTTTCGCATCGAGCCGGGCCAGGCCAGCTGGTTCCACGGTCTGCCGGCCGGCGTGCAGGAGCTCGACCTGCGCGCCCCGAGCTTCGACCAGCAACAGAGCCTGCATGCCTGGTGGTGGCCGGCCAAGCGTGCCAACGCACCCGCCATTCTCTACCTGCACGGCGTGCGCTGGAACCTGACCGGCCAGCTGTTTCGCATCGAGCAGTTGCACGCCATGGGCTATTCGGTGCTGGCCGTCGACTACCGCGGCTTCGGCCAGAGTCGCGGCGACCTGCCCTCGGAATCCACGGTCTACGAAGACGCCCGCATTGCCTGGGAGCGCCTTACCCAGCTGCAACCGGACCCCAGCAAGCGGCTGATCTTCGGCCATTCGCTGGGTGGCGCGATCGCCGTGGACCTGGCCACGGACCTCTCGCAGCGGGCGCGCCAGGCCGGCAGCCCGGTACCGGCCCATGGGCTGATCCTGGAGTCGACCTTCACGTCGCTCGGCGACATTGCCGGGGTGGTGACCAACACCAGCCTGCCGGTGCGCTGGCTGCTGTCGCAGAAATTCGATTCGCTCGGCAAGATTCCGGAGCTCGACATGCCTCTGCTGGTCGTGCACGGGCTCAACGACCGCTACGTGCCGTCGCGCTTCAGCCAGGCCTTGTTCGACGCGGCGCCGCAGCCCAAGACCCTGCTGCTGGTGCCCGGTGCGGGCCACATCGACAGCATGCGCATCGCCGGGGCCCGCTACCGTCAGGCGATCGATGCGCTGCTGTGAACGTCACTGCACCGGCAGGAAGTTCATGAACAGCAAGCTCTGGGCGTAGTTCAGGCCGATGCGCCGGTAGCGCTCGTCGAGCATTTCGGCCAGCAGGTCCAGGCGCGCGACGATCTTGCCGAAGCCCACGGCGAAACTCAGGTTGCTGCCCTCCTCCGAAATCTCGTTGGAGAACAGCAGCAACACCCCATCGGCATCCTGCCGCTGGCTGAGCATCCAGGTGGCCTTCTCGATGTTGCGCGCCGCGTTGCTGACGAACAGCGGGTCGATGGCGTCGGTCATGAAGAACTCGGTGCGCCCGCCGTGCGCGGTGACCAGCATGCTGCCGATGGCATAGATGAAGGCACCGACCCGGTCACCCCGGAAGTCGGGGTCCAGCGCGTAGCTCAGGGCCGCGAGGTCGCGACGCTGGCCCAGTTGCGGCAAAGGCTGGCGTTGCTCGATGGCCAGGCGGATCTGCCGTTCGGCGGTCTCGGCGTCCACGTAGCCCGAGCGCTTCCACTGGTCGGGGTTGCGCAGGTACAGCTTGTTCATCAGCCGGTACAGGCTGCGCAGGTTGTCACGCATCGCCAACGTGGCCATGCGGTCGACGCTGGTCTGGAAGAACTCACGCGGGGTGCCTTCACTCAGCTGTGCGGCCAGGCCACGGCCTGACGAATGACTGCATGCGGCAAGGCACAGGCACAGGCTGGCCAGCAGCAGCATGCGGATAGGGTTGGACGAACGAACAGCCATGAGACAGGATCGACAGTCGGCGGCGCGCCGGGGATCGGCGCGACCTGGCCATGCATAGAACCGCGAAGCCCGAAAAAGTGCAGTTGCGAGGGCTATTTGCGCGGCATCATGGGCCGTTGACAAGACCATTCCTGCTTAGAGGAGAAACAGATGTTCAAGGCAATCCTGATCGACAAGGCCGCACACGGGCAGCAGGCGCACGTCACCGAACTTGACGATGACCAGCTTCCCCCTGGCACGGTCACCGTGCGCGTGGCCTACAGCACCCTCAACTACAAGGATGCGCTGGCGATCACGGGCCAGAGCCCGGTGGTCCGGCAGTTTCCGATGGTGCCGGGGATCGACCTGGCAGGCACGGTCGAACACAGCGATCACGCTGACTGGAAGGCCGGTGACCGCGTCGTGCTCAACGGCTGGGGTGTGGGGGAACGCCACTGGGGCGGCCTGGCTCAGCGGGCACGGCTCGATGGCGATTGGCTGGTGCCCATGCCCGCCGGACTGGACGAGCGTCAGTGCATGGCGGTCGGCACGGCCGGGTACACCGCCATGCTGTGCCTGATGGCACTGGAGCGTCATGGCCTCACGCCCGATCAGGGGCCGGTGCTGGTCACCGGGGCCAGCGGTGGTGTCGGCAGTTTCGCCGTGAGCCTGCTGGCCCAGGCAGGTTATCAGGTCATTGCGGCCACGGGCCGTGCTGAAGAAGCCGATTACCTGCGCACCCTCGGTGCCAGCGAGATCCTGGCACGCAGTGAACTGTCGGAGCCGGGCAAACCGCTCGGCAAGGAGCGCTGGGCGGCGGCCATCGATTCGGTGGGCAGCCATACCCTGGCCAACGTCTGTGCCGGGACGCGGTCCGAAGGGCTGGTGGCGGCCTGCGGCCTGGCCCAGGGCATGGATTTCCCGTCCTCGGTGGCGCCGTTCATCCTGCGGGGTGTCAGCCTGCTGGGCATCAACAGCGTGACCCAGCCCTATGCGCGGCGGGTCGAGGCGTGGCAGCGGCTGGGCACGGTGCTGGACCGCCAGCAACTGGACCTGATCACCCACTCGATCGGCCTGGACGAGGCACTGGATCGAGCCCCTGCCTTGCTGGCGGGCCAGGTCCGTGGCCGCCTCGTCGTTGACGTGAACCGCTGAACGACGTACTCCCGCACCCCGTCATGTTGACGTGCACGTCAACATGACGCTAGCGTAGGCGATCTTCTCGGCGAGCCTTCCCATGAGCGATCAGACCTACAGCATTTCCGACCTGTCGCGGGAGCTGGACATCACCACCCGCGCCATCCGCTTCTATGAAGAACAAGGCCTGCTCAGCCCCACGCGCCGGGGTCAGGAGCGCATCTATTCACCCCGTGACAAGGTCACGCTGAAGTTGATCCTGCGTGGCAAGCGCATCGGTTTCTCGATCGCCGAATGCCGCGAGCTGATCGCCCTGTACGACCCCAGCAGCGGCAACCGCAAGCAGCTCGAAAGCATGCTGGCCAAGATCGACGAGCGCCGTGGGCAGCTCGAGCAGCAGATGCTCGACATCCAGCAGATGCAGATCGAACTGGACGTGGCCCAGGAGCGCTGCGAGCAGGCGCTGGCCACGACCCTCGCCCACCCCAGCACCCCCTTGAGTTGAACCGGAGACCTGCCATGTCACTACCGACGCACGTGCGTGTGGTCGAAGTCGGCCCACGCGACGGCCTGCAGAACGAGGCGCGCCCCATCGCGGTGGCCGACAAGATCCGCCTGGTCGACGACCTCAGCGCGGCCGGCCTGCGCTACATCGAGGTCGGCAGTTTCGTGTCGCCCAAGTGGGTACCGCAGATGGCGGGTTCAGCCGAGGTGTTCGCGGGCCTGGCGCGCCAGCCGGGTGTCACCTACGCGGCCCTGGCTCCTAACCTGCGCGGGTTCGAGGACGCTCTGGTGGCCGGTGTCGAAGAGGTGGCCGTGTTCGCCGCCGCCTCGGAGACCTTTTCGCAGCGCAACATCAACTGTTCGATCCGTGAAAGCCTGGCCCGCTTCGAGCCGATCCTGACAGCGGCCAAGGCCCATGGCGTACGGGTGCGCGGCTATGTGTCCTGCGTTCTGGGCTGCCCTTATGAAGGCACGATCAGCCCCGAACAGGTGGTGCCGGTGGCCCGGGCGCTGTATCAGATGGGCTGCCATGAGGTGTCGCTCGGCGACACGCTGGGCGTGGGCACCGCGAACGCCACGCGCCGGTTGTTCGATCAGGTGGCGAGCGCTGTGCCACGGGAGGCCCTGGCCGGGCATTTCCATGACACGTATGGCCAGGCCGTGGCCAATGTCTACGCCAGCCTGCTGGAAGGCATCGCGGTGTTCGACGCCTCCGTCGCCGGGCTGGGTGGCTGCCCCTATGCCCGCGGTGCCACGGGTAACGTCTCGACGGAGGATCTGGTGTACCTGCTCCAGGGGCTGGGCATCGAGACCGGTATCGACCTCGAGCGGCTGGTGGCTGCGGGCCAGCGCATCAGTGACGTGCTGGGGCGCACCACGGGTTCGCGGGTGGCACGGGCGCGGCAGGTGTCGTCTGTCACCGAGCACGGCGGCTGAGTGTTACCGGCCTGCCAAAACGGGCGAAAAAGCGGGTAACAGGGAAACAATTTGACGCGTATTGCCTGGCACCCCGCCGAACAAAATCTGCAACTACTTGATTTTAAAGGGTTTGAAAAAGTTGGCACGACACCTGCTATCTCTTAGGCATAACAAGAACAACACGCGAAACACCCAATAACAATAACAGGCAGCGGTTCTGACATAACAAGAACAACACGGCAGAGACGCAGCAAGCAGATTTTTTTGAAGTCGATGTGCACGGCAGGTCAACCGACACAGAACAACAAGACTACCTCGAGGTAGTGATGGTCGGACACAGGCTCGCAGGCAATTGCAGATCAGCGCTCAAAAAAATACGTTTGCTCTTGACCCCGGATGGGGGTCGTTCGCGACACCGAGACATGGCTGACAATCACAACAACAGGCCGGTCCTCGATAACAATAAGAGCACGCAGCAACATTTCGGGGGGAGCTTAGGCTCCCCCTCGTGCTTTGCGCTCACCCGTTCTCTTCCTCTTCACGCGCCTTGCGCTCGGACCTCACTTCGATGCGGTCGACCAGCGTCGGCATGCTGTGCAGCACCAACAATGCCATCAGCGTGCTCACCAACGCCGTCGCCTCACGCCCCATGCCCGCTGCCGTACCGATCGCCGCCGTCATCCACAGACCGGCGGCCGTGGTCAGCCCTTTCACGTGACTGGTCTCGCGGCCATTGCCCTTCAAGATGGTCCCGGCCCCGAGAAAGCCGATACCAGCGACGATGCCCTGAATGACACGGCTCATGGCCTGGGCGTCGGCACCGGCCATGTTCGGGGCCAACACGAACAGCGCAGCGCCCAGCGAGACCAGCATGTGCGTACGCACACCGGCCGACTTGCCCTTGCTTTCACGCTCCAGCCCCAGCACTGCGCCCAGCAGCGCCGCCATCAACAACCTGACCAGGATCCGCGTGACCTGCTCCACGTCGGCCAGGTCGGCGAATTCGGCTTCGAGGGTGTCGCCGATCGTGTCCAGCACTGCGTCCATCGCAAGAGGCTCCTGACAGGTTCATGTCAACCATGGACTGCCGATGCACGCCAGGAGTGCCCTGAATGTGGCGTGCCTGCCAGGGACGCTACCCTCAGGCCGCCGCGCGTGCGCTTGCCAAACGACCGATGCCGGTGGCAACGTCGGTGCCTGCACCGGGATACGACCCGAACACCCGCGCCTGGCGTGGGTCTGACAGTCTTACTTCCTCGATCCTCGCCACGGAGAACCGCATGCAACGACGCCCCCTCGGACGCACCTCTTTGCAGGTCAGCGCCATCGCCCTGGGCACCATGACCTGGGGCGAACAGAACACCCAGGCCGAAGCCTTCGAACAGATTCGCCTGGCCAAGGACGCCGGGGTCAACTTCCTCGACACCGCCGAGATGTACCCCGTGCCGCCCAATGGCGACACCTATGGCAGCACCGAGCGCATCATCGGCGAGTACTTCCGCCAGTTCGGCGACCGGGGCGACTGGGTGCTGGCCAGCAAGGTCGCCGGTCCCGGGCGCATGCCGCACATTCGCGACGGCAACCCGCGCCTGAACCGGGCCAACATCGTCAAGGCCCTCGAGGACAGCCTCGAACGGCTGCAGACCGATTACCTGGACCTCTACCAACTGCACTGGCCGGATCGCAAGGCCAACTTCTTCGGGCAGCTGGGCTTCACCTTCGACCCTGACGATCAGTTCGTGGCGATCGAAGACACCCTCGAAGTGCTCGACGAGCTGGTCAAGGCCGGCAAGATCCGCCATATCGGGCTGTCCAACGAAACGCCCTGGGGCACCATGCGCTTCCTGCAACTGGCCGAGAGCCGCGGCTGGCCGCGTGCCGTGTCGATCCAGAACCCGTACAACTTGCTCAACCGCACGTTCGAGGTTGGCCTGGCGGAAATCGCCCTGCGCGAGCAGATCGGCCTGCTGGCCTACTCACCTCTGGCCTTCGGCGTGCTCAGCGGCAAATACCTCGAAGGGGCGCGGCCAGCCGGTGCGCGCCTGACCCGGTTCGAACGCTTCCAGCGCTACACCAACCCCCAGGCCGAGGCTGCGTCGCAGCATTACGTCGAGCTGGCACGCGCGCACGGGCTGGACCCTGCACAACTGGCGCTGGCCTTCGTCACCAGTCGCCCATTCGTGACTAGCAACATCATCGGCGCGACCACGCTGGAGCAACTGAAGCACAACCTGGCCAGCATCGACCTGACGCTGGATGCCTCGCTGGTTCAGGCCTTGGAAGCGATTCACGTCGAACAGCCCAACCCGGCGCCTTGAGCCGCGGAGAAGCCCGGGCGGGTGGCAGCCCTGCATGACCGTCCTCCTGGCGTTGAACCGGGAACTGTAGGAGCCCGCCTGCCGCCTTGGCGCTGCGCTTTTGCGTAGAGAACATAGCGATAGGCGGCAGGGCTCGGAAGCTATGTCGTTGATCGATCTTTAGGACCGCTTCGCGGTCCATCGCGGCCGGTCCGGCGCCCCGGCAGGGGCCGCTCCTACACCCGTAGCTACACCGTAGTGATACAGGCACTCCCACAAAGTAGACTTAGGCCTGTCAGATCAGCGATGCGCCGCCCAATGTATGAGCCGCCGTGCCAGCGTTTGCGGCGGCACAGCGTCCGCGTGCCAAAACCGTGAGCATTCCATACCGCACTTTTCACCCTGTCGACGGTCTATCGACTCTTGCCTGCGGCCACCGTGCAGTTCAGTCCGGGCCAAACGCAAACGGCTTGTGTAGGATGGTCCGGCAGCCTCGGGCCGCTGCCAGTCATAGGGAGATCTTCATGCGCGTGTTGTCATCCGCTGCCTGCCTTGCCTTCGTGGCGCTGAGCGTGGGGCCGTTCACCCTGGCCCACGCCATGAGCGGGGAGGAAACGCAGCTGATCGATTCGATCAACCACTACCGCAGCCAGACCCAGGCCTGCGGGGGTGAAGCCTCCCTGGAGCTGGCGCCGCTCAACAGCGACACACGCCTGGCGCTGTCTCCGGAAGGCACCCGCGATCTGCAGCAGGCCATGACCCAGGCGGCCTACCCCATGGTCAATGTCCAGGCCATCAGCCTTTCAGGCCCTCGCAATGCCCAGGCCGCGATGCAGGTGATCGAGGAAAGCTTCTGCCAGGTCGTGCTCGATCCCCAGTTCGTCGACATCGGCGTGAGCCAGGAAGGCCGCGACTGGCGTATCGTGCTGGCTCGCCCACTGTTGAGTGGACGGCTGGGCGACTGGCAGGTCGAAGGGCAGAAACTGCTTCAGGAGATCAACGCCGCGCGCAGCCTGCCGCGCCAGTGCGGCGGCCAGCCCTTCGCCCAGGCCGGCGCCCTCACCTGGAACACGACCCTGGCAGGCGTGGCCGCCACCCACACCCGCGCCATGGCCAACCAGAACTACTTCGACCACCTCGACAAGGAAGGCCGCACCCCCGGCGATCGTGCCGAGCTGGCCGGCTACCTGTACCGGCAGATCGGCGAGAACATCGCCGCTGGGCGCGATACTCCCCGCAAGGTGGTCGATGGCTGGCTGGCCAGCCCTGGACACTGTGCCACGCTGATGAACCCGGACTTCACCGAGCTGGGGGCCGCCTATGCCATGGACCCCAAGAGCGATGCCGGCATCTACTGGACCGGTCTGTTCGGCGCGCCGCAGTAAGCCAGCCCTGCCCTGCCGCGCTTCTCTTCAATAGTCGAAGCGGTCCACCGCACGTCGCCGCTCGTTGTCGTCCCGGCGGTCGTAGCTGGCGGTGGTCTGGATGTTGGCGTGGTGCGCCAGTTTCTGGGCAATCGACAGATCATGCTCTTCGATCACCCGGGTGATGAACGCACGACGAAAGTCATGGGGCATGATCTTGATCCCGACCTGCGCGCCCCGCTGGCGGGCGATGTAGTAGATGGCGTGCTTGGTGATGCGTGCCCGGGTGATGTGGTTGCCACGGCGGATACGATTGAACAGAAAGCTGTCGTCCTCCAGCCCAGGGGGCAATGCCTCGCGACGAAAGCGCAGCCAGGCCTGGAGCCGCTCGAAGACCCAGGGCGGCGCGTACTTGATCAGCTGGCGATTGCCCTTGCCCAGCACCTGCACGCTGCGCTCCTCGAAATCCACCTGACTGAGGTCGATGTCCACCGACTCCGACTTGCGCATGCCGGTGCCGTAGAGCAACGCGATGATCGCCGCATCGCGGATACCTTGCAGCGCAGACGTCCATCAGCTCACGGATCAGGCTGCGGCGCAGGTTGCGTCCCGGCGGCAGGCGGCTGCCACTGGCGGGCTTGACCTCGCGGATCTTCAGCAACCGGTCGTGAGAAATCAGTTCCAGGCGCCAGGCCTCGTTCATCACGCCGCGTATGGCATTGACGTAGAGCGACGACGTGTTGGGCGCGAAGCCATCGGTGCGCAGGGCTGCCACCAGCCCGATCACGTGCCCGGCCTCGAGCTGATGCCAGGGCACGTCGGCGATGTCGCAATCGTCGAACCCCAGGCGGTCGGCGACGTCCTGCAGCACGTAGCGCATGGTCAATTGGCTGGACGGCGCCAGGCGAGCGAGGTAGTGCGACAACGGGTTGAGCGGAAGACTGGGCAAAACGAGGTCCTGTGCACGCGGGATGAACGCTTGGTGAGATCGGCTCCGCCCGCCAGCGCCTCGGCGCCACGGGGAATGGTACCGCATTCGGCACGTCCAGACGATCGACGCCCACCACCGGATCAAGACGTACCCGTACCGACCGTTGGTCGGGAAGCCCGCGGACGCCCGCGTGCTTGAACGTGCGTGTCATTGGCCAGAAGCCGCGCACTAGACGCTTGCCGCTGCAACACGATTTGCTCGCCCACGACGTTGGTCGTACTGGACAAGGCTGCGTTCACGCGCCTGTCACGATCAGTACGCGAAGATGGCGTTTCAGGTGCTATCGTTACCCTTCGCGCAGGCCGAGGTTCGGTGGCGCCATCGCCGTGTTCGACGTCGAGAACAAGGAGGCTGGCCATGAACAAGATGACCTTTCCCAATGCATGCCAAGTGATGCGCTGGCACTTTCACCCCTTGGGCTTCGAAGCGACCATGGACGCGCCGCGCAGCCTGATCGCACGCGTTTTCGACCGGTCCACCGGCGAAACGCTGCTGGCAGTCGCCGGCATTCCCTGCACGGCGATCATGGCCGCCGCCGACGTCGAGCGCATCATCGAAGCCATAGAGGCAGAGCTAGAGGCCTTCGTGCCTTACTGCACCTTGCGCCACGCGGGCTAGGTCGGCCGATCCTGGACTACAGTGGCTTTTCCAGCGCGCTCCGAGTGGCCTGGCATGCTTCGCTCGCGTGCTCAGGACGAGGCACGCCGGCCGAACCCTAGACAGTGAAGCGTGATGTCCTGTCTTGCCTTCACGGCGTTCATCATGATCGCTGGGGCTGTATTCACAAGATCCCTACTTCCCATTTATCCAATGAACCCCAGGCACGTTCCTTTTTCGTGTCCACCCGCCAGACGCCACCCTTCCTGACGAGGCTGAACAGCATTTCGTAACGCAACCGCGTACTGGGCGCCTGACGGGTCATGAGCAGCGTACGCCGGGCAAGGGGCTCGACATCGATCAGCCTGTCGTCAGGTGAGTAGGTCGGGGGAAAGCCGAAGCTGCCCAATCGCCCATACGTACGCGGCTTGGGTGTGCAGAAGCGCTCGAATATCTGATTCTGGCTGTGCTGGATGGCCGGCCAGTCCAGCCCTTCATCGTCCGACTGTCTTTGGCTTTGCTCGTAGCAATCCGTCTCCCAACGATGCATGGCCAACAGGAACCCGCGCAGTACGCTGACAGGGTCCGTATCGTCCACGTCCGATGCGTCAGGCGAGACGGCAGGCCAAGGTATCGACATTTCCACGGGAGGTACCGGCGGCGCAGCCCCGTAGGCCTGCAGCGTGGCCACAACCTGCTCATGGCCACGCTCTTGAGCCATCGACAACGCATTGCGCGCGTCGCCCGTCTGCAGGTTCACCTCTGCACCGGCAGCCAATAGCGCAGCCACGATGGCTTGGTGGCCTTCCTGGGCGGCGACCATCAAGGGGGTATGCTGAAAAGTGGACGTCTGCAGGTCGACGCAGGCATGAGCGGTCAGCAATGCCTTGACGACAGGCAGATGCCCTTGGTTGGCTGCCCAGCCGAGGGCGGTGTAGCCGATCGCGTCATCCGTGCGGTCGATGCGTGCGGCGCTTTCGATGAGACACTGGACCGTGTCGGTATGCCCCTTGATGGCTGCTTCGATCAGTGCCGTGCGACCCGTGGCCTTGTGGGTGGACTCGATATCGTCACCGCTGGCCAATAGTGCGCACAGCTCGGCGGTTTGGCCTGAGGCAGCGGCCTGGAGGAGTGCTTTGCTCACGAGATCCGTCTCTGCTGATGGGATAAGCCGTCAGTGTAAAACGCACATGACCTTGGGTGGAATTCAGCCCCCTTCCCTTCAAGGCGCTGCCTGACGGACCACCGACAGCGGCAGCAGCCCTTGGCCAGCCCTTTCTGCGTCGTCCAACGCGACCGGGTCGCCTGCTTCGACCATCCCCGTCTCGCGCACGCCCACGACTGGCAACGCATCGGCCGGCATCGGCCGCCCCAGCAGATACCCCTGCAGCGCATCGCAGCCCAGCTGCGTCAGGAAGTGGCGTTGGCATTCGGTTTCCACACCCTCGGCGACGATGCGTAGACCCAGTGCCCGCCCCAGGGCGACGATGGCCGAGATGATCGCGGCATCGTCGCTGTCGTGTTCCAGGTCACGCACGAAGCCACGGTCGATCTTCAGTTCGTTGGCCGGCAGGCGCTTGAGGTACATCAGGCTCGAATAGCCGGTGCCGAAATCATCGATGGACAGATCGACCCCCATGTCGGCGAGCCTGCCGAGCACGGCCAGACTCGCCTCGACATCGTGCATCGCCGTGGTCTCGGTGATCTCGAGGGTCAGGCAATTGGCGGGGAGCCGGTTCTGGGTCAAGGCGCGGGCGACGCTGTCGAGCAGCCCGGCATGGCAGAACTGGATCGCCGACAGGTTGACCGCGATGCGCCAGCCCTCGAACCCCATGTCCCTCCAGACGCGCATCTGGCGACAGGCCTCGTCCAGCACCCAGGCGCCGATGGGCACGATCAGCCCGGTCTTTTCGGCCAGACTCACGAAGCGGTCCGGTGACAGCAGGCCCTGCTCCGGGTGCTGCCAGCGCAGCAGGGCCTCGGCGCCGATCGCCACGCCGGAGGCTGCGTCGAACTTGGGCTGGTAATGCAGACGGAACTGTCCCTGTGCCAGTGCCACCCGCAGGTCCTGGATCAGCTGGACCTGCAGACGGGCGTTGCTGTTCATCGACGCATCGAAGAACCGATAACCGTTCTTGCCACTGCCCTTGGCGTGGTACATCGCCGCATCGGCGTTGCGCAACAGCTCGTGCGCGTCCTGACCATTGCCCGGATACACCACGATCCCCAGGCTGGCGGACATGGCCAGGCGCTGGTCGAGCATGTCGAACGGGCGCGACACCAGCTCCACCTGGAGCGCGGCCAGGTCCAACGCATCGTCGGGGTTCTGCAGGTGCGCCAGTAGCACGAACTCGTCGCCACCGATGCGCGCCAGGGTGTCCCGTGCCTGCAGGTCGGCGCGCAGCCGTGCCGCCACGGCCTTGAGCACCTGATCGCCCAGGTGATGGCCGTAGGCGTCGTTGATCGGCTTGAAGCCGTCCAGGTCGATGAACATCAGAGCGAAGCATCCCCCCTGCTCATCGGCCTGCCTGATCGCCTGGTCGATGCGCTCTGTCAGCAGTGCCCGGTTGGGCAGGCCGGTCAAGGCATCGTGCAGGCTCAGCTCGACCAGCTCCTGGTTGGCTTGTGTCAACGAGCGCGCCAGGTGTGCGGTACGCACCTGCATGCGTGCGTCCAGCACCGACGTCAGCAGGGCCACGGCCATCACCGCCAGGGTCGTGACCAGTACCGTGTAGTACAGCCCGGAACCGCTCAGACCGTCGGCGATCGCGGCGCAGACGCTGCCTTCGGGAAAGTTGGCGGCCGCCATGCCGGTGTAATGCATGCCGACGATCGCCACCCCCATCAGCACGGCAGCCGCGGCGCGAATCGGGCGCACATAGGGCATGTGCTGGCGCAGCCGGAACGCGATCCACAGCCCGGCTGCCGAGGCGCCGACGGCGACGGCCAGCGAGGCCATGAACAGGGCCGGGTCGTAGTCGATGCCTGGCTGCATGCGCAGCGCTGCCATGCCCGTGTAGTGCATGCTGCTGATACCGCTGCCCATGATCAGCGAACCCAGCCCCAGCTGCGTCAGCGGCAACTGAGGCTGACTGGCCAACCACAAGGCGAAACCGGAGGACAGCACGGCGATCAGCAGGGATAGCGCGGTCAATCCAAGGTCGTAGCCCAGTTCGATCGGCAAGCGGAACGCCAGCATGCCGATGAAGTGCATGGACCAGATCCCCACTCCCATCGCCAGCGCGCCACCGCTCATCCAGACATAGGCCACGCGACCGCGCGCCGTGGCGATTCGGCCACTCAGGTCGAGCGCGGTGTAGGACGCCAGGATCGCCACGCCCAGCGAGATGGCGACCAGTGAAGAGGAATAACTGCCTGTAAGCATGCCAAGATCCACGAACGAGGGGCGCGCCGCGGTTCCTTGGCTGGCCTGATGAGGGATTAGTGTACCCAGCCGTTCGCGAAACGCACGCTGATTTGGATGAATGATGTCATAGTGCCTCTCAATGGCCAGAAAACGGCGTTTCCGTCCTCATGCCCGCTGGAACGACGTCTGGCCTGGTCGATGGCTCCTTCGCCTTGAAAAGGTTAAAGTAATGCCCTCACCCTCCCCCCCGCTGTTGAGGTCAGGTTTGCCGAACGCCAAGCAAGGCCCTCGCCTGACGCTGCGCACGTTGATCCTGTCGCTGTCTGCGTTGACGGCGCTGGTCATGCTCTGCACGAGCTACTTCGCCAGCTACCGGGTCCAGCGGCAACTGCTGATCGATCATGCGCTGGAATCGAACCGGGTCTATGCCGCAAAGCTGGCCTCGACCACCGAAGCCTTCGTCGTCAGCGCACTCAAGCAGCTGGCCGTCAGTGCCGGTGTCCAGGCGCGCCACATGAACGACGACCAGGCCCTGGCCGAGGAAGCCGACCGCCTGCTGCGGCAAAGCAGCGCCTTCAACTCGACCTTCGCGGTGGATGCCCGTGGCGTCATGCGCGCCATTTCGCCGGCCGCGCTTCAACCCATGATCGGCCGGCAGTTGCAGACGCCCGGCGCGCGGGAGGCCTTGCACGAACGTCGGCCGATCGTCTCCACCCCTTATCTGTCGGTGGCCAACAACCTCGTCGTGGTGATGTCGCAACCGATCTACGGCGCCGATGGCCAGTACCTGGGTTATGTCGGCGGCAGCCTGCACCTGCGCCAGCACAATATCCTCAACACGCTGCTGGGCGAACAGTTTCACAAGGATGGCTCCTACCTCTATGTGGTCGACCGGCACCTGCGCCTGCTCTATCACCCCGACGCGGCGCGGGTCGGCACCCAGGTCAAGGGCAACGCCATGCTCGATGAACTGGCCGAACACACCAGCGGGACGCGCAGCCTGACCAACAGCCAGGGCGTGCCCATGCTCGCCGGTTTCGCCACCGTGCCCAGTACCGGCTGGGGCGTCGTCGCGCAGCAGCCTCAGGCCATGACCGTGGCACCGCTGCAAGGTCTGGTGTTGAGCATGCTCGAGCTCTCGGCCCCCTTGGTGTTGCTGGGTATCGCGCTGCTCTGGTGGTTGGCCCTGGTCATCGCCCGCCCGCTGTGGCAACTGGCCGCCGGGGCACGGCAGATGGACCATCTCGACACGCGGGAACACCTGCAGAACGTGCGGGCCTGGTATTTCGAGGCCGAAGAGCTCAAGCGTGCGCTGCTGTTCGGGCTCAACCTGCTGCAGGAACGCATCGGCCGCCTGAGCCATGACGCACAGACCGACCCCTTGACGGGCCTGGTCAACCGGCGCGGACTGGACCATGCCCTGGCCGTGCTCGGGGCGGAGCGCCGGGGTTTTTCGGTGATCGTCCTGGACGTGGACCACTTCAAGCGAGTCAATGACACCTATGGACACGAGGTTGGCGACCACGTGCTGCGCCAACTGGCCGAATTGATGCGCGCCGGCTGCCGCGAGGGCGATCTGCTGTGCCGGACAGGTGGCGAGGAGTTCCTCATGCTGCTGCCCGGCGCGGGTCAGGCCGTGGCGCTGGCGGTGGCCGAACGCCTGCGCCTGTGTGTGGAAGCTGCGCCCATCGAGCCGATCGGCACGGTCACGGTGTCGTTGGGCGTCGCGCACGGCTCCCCCGACGACCAGCTGGCACCCGCTGATGTGTTGAGCCAGGCGGATCGCGCCCTGTACAGGGCCAAGCGCGGCGGACGCAATCAGGTGGTGAGCGGCGACGACCTGCCTCGACGCTCGGCAGACACCCCAGGCTGAAACGAAAGGATCGTAAGGGTTGCCGGTGCGGTCTATCGAAGACGTCCGAACCAGGAGCCGACGATGCCCTTACCTGCCCGCCTGGGCTTTGCCTGCCAGTACCGCCACCCTCACCGAACTCTGCCGAATAAAGAGCTGGAGGCCCTCGAGCGCACGTACAACCCCCGCACCACGACCTTGCGCTGGATCAACAGCGCCAGCGTGGAAACGGCACGTGCCAAGCTGCTGGAGGTCGTCAAGCACAACCTCGAGGCCCAGCTGCGGCTGCTCAAGCATGTCAACACGTTGCCGTCTGCCTTGCACATGGTGCGCCTGAGCAGTGACTTGCTGCCGCTGTACAGCCACCCACAGGTGGCTTGGTTCTACCAGGACCCTGCCGTCCAGCGCCTGCTCGAAGCGCGCTTCGCGCGGATCGGCGAATACGCCCGGGACGCGGATATCCGGCTGTCGTTCCACCCAGGCCAGTTCTGCGTGCTGGGCTCGGACCGCCCGGAGGTGGTGGAAAACAGCCTGGCCGAATTCGAGTACCACGCCGACATGATCCGCATGATGGGCTATGGCCGGCGCTTCCAGGATTTCAAGTGCAATGTCCACATCGCCGGACGCCTGGGCGTGGCAGGAACACGCGCCGTCTGGCCGCGGTTGTCGGAGGTGGCGCGCAACACCTTGACCCTGGAGAACGACGAGAAGACCTACGGGGTCGACGATTGCCTGCAACTGGCCGACCTGGCCCCGGTGGTGCTCGACATCCACCACTGCTGGATCCACGAGAACGACTACATCGACCCCCACGGTGCCCGAGTGGCGCGCATCGTCGACAGCTGGCGCGACGTGCGACCGACCATGCACTACTCGCAACCCCCGGAGCGCCTGCAGGCCTTGGGCTTCGATGCCGACCACAAGCTGGAGATGCCCGCGCTGCTGGAGCAGGTCAACAAGCGCGACCTGTACCTGCACAGCGAGCGGATGTGGAACGATTGGACCAATCGCTACGCGCTGGAATTCCTGGACCGGTTCGACATGATGTTCGAGGCCAAGCACAAGAACCTGGCAACCCTGGAGTTCTACGAGCGTTACCAGAAGCCAGCCATGACCGATCACGGCGCCGCCTGAACACGCCTGTCGCCCCCGGCAGCCCTGAACACTCTAGGTCAGGGCTGCACCCCCGAAGACGCTTGTCTTAAAACTGTCATCTCGACGTCATAACCTCTTTCCCACTGTCACACCCGTCATCTCCGGGCCCACGGGCTCCTCATGGAAGGCACCTCCGATGCGCCGTGTCGTTTTCAATCAAAAAGGGGGCGTGGGCAAGTCCAGCATCGCCTGCAACCTGGCCGCGTGCAGCGCTGCGCAAGGCTATCGAACACTGCTGGTCGACCTCGACGCCCAAGCCAATGCCACCCACTACCTCACCGGCTTGAGTGGTGAGGAGGCGCCTGCCGGGATCGCCGACTTCTTCAAGCAGACGCTCGCAGGCAAGGCGGCTGGCCTGAAGAACCGTGTCGCGATCACCGAGACCCGGCACGATCACCTGCACCTGGTGACCGCCAGCGCCGAGCTGCTCGAACTGCAGCCACGGCTGGAGAGCAAGTTCAAGATCAACAAGCTGCGCAAGCTGCTGCTGGAGTTGTCCGAGGAGTACGAACGCATCTACATCGACACGCCGCCAGCGCTGAATTTCTATGCGTTCAGCGCCCTGGTCGCCGCCGACCGGCTGCTGATACCCTTCGACTGCGACCGCTTCTCCCACCAGGCTCTGCTGCAGGTGATGGCGCATGCCGAGGAACTGCGTCAGGACCACAACGAAGCGCTGGAGGTCGAAGGTATCGTGATCAATCAGTTCGATGGGCGCACAGCGCTGCATTCGACACTGGTAGCGCAAATGATCACGGAAGGCCTGCCGGTGCTGCCTGCGTACCTGAGCCATTCGGTAAAGATGCGCGACTCCCACGAGCACTCCCTGCCTTTGGCCCAGCTGGCGCCGCGGCATCGCCTGACCCAGGAATTCTTCGCCCTGCTCGAGTGCCTGGAGCGCCGCGCCTGAGTGACGCCGCCGTGCGAAAAAGACGAACCCTCTGCACCCCCGTCGGTCGATAGCAAAAGGGCATCATCGAGGCGCCTGAACTCGGGCACGCCGGGCGGCGTGTGCCGGACCGGTGGACGCCTCACCCGCGCTCGAGGGATGCCTGTTCATTTTCTATCCTCTGGCAAAGTGGGGCTTCATGAACGATTCTTCGACGACACGATGGCAGCAGGCGGACCCGGCGCGTGACGCCGATGGGTACCTGCCGCTGGAAGCCTATGGCGCCCTGGGCGATGGCCGCTCGGTGGCCCTCGTAGGCTGGGATGGCAGCATCGACTGGTGGTGCGTGCCGCACATGGATTCGCCGCCCCTGTTCGATCGCATCCTGGCCCCCCAGACGGGCGGGTATTTCCAGCTCCGTCCTCAGGGCACCTTCAGCGTGGCACGCCGCTACCTGCCCGGCAGCAACGTGCTGGAAACCCTGTTCAGCACGGCGGGCGGCAAGGCGCGCGTTACCGAATCGCTCAACAGCGGCCCGGCCGGGCGCCTGCCCTGGGCGGAGCTGGCACGTCGTGTGGAGTGCCTCGAAGGCACCGTGACCTTCGAAGTGGACATGGCGTTCGGCACCCAGGCCAACAAGATCGCACCTTACCTGACCCCCAACGACAATGGCTGCGTGTTCCATGCAGGCAAGGTGCTCGGCACCTTCCTGCACAGCCGCCATACCCGTGTCGAGCGCCTCGATGACCTGGGCGTGAAGGCCTACATCACCTTGCACCAAGGCCAGCGCGAAGTGGTGGCCCTGGTCGCCGGGTATGACGAGCCCTTGGTGGTACCGCCACTGGACCTGATCGACGCGCGGATCGATGGCTCCGACAAGGAATGGCGACAATGGTCCGAAGGCCTGCTCTACGAGGGTGACGACCATGCCTTGGTCGTGCGCAGCGCGTTGGCCCTGAAGCTGCTGCTGTCCTCCCCCAGCGGCTCGATCATGGCGGCCGCGACCACCTCCCTGCCCGAGCGCATCGGTGGCGACAAGAACTACGACTACCGCTTCGCCTGGGTACGCGATGCGGGTTACACCATCGAAGCGTTCATCGGCATCGGCGCGCTGCCCGAGGCCCAGGCCGCGTTCAAGTGGCTGCTCAAACGCCTGGGCGAGCACGGTCCACAGGTCTGCTATACGCTGGATGGCTGCCTGGGCAAGACCTCCTCGCCCATCGACCTGCCCGGCTACAAGCATTCGCCGCCCATCGTCGGCAACCGTGCGGTGGACCAGCATCAGCATGGCATCTTCGGCGACATCTTCGAGACCGCGCGCTGCTTCATCGACAAGGGCAACATCCTCGATGCGTCCAGTGCCATGGTGCTGTCAGGGTTGGCCGACCGCTGCGCCGACAGCTGGCGCCTGGCCGACTGCGGCATCTGGGAGCTGCCCGAAGCACGTCACTACACCATGTCGAAGATCAGCTGCTGGCAGGCCTTGAGTCGAGCGGTGGAACTGGCCGATGGCGGACACCTGCCCACCACCTGCCGCGACCGCTGGAACCGCGAGCGTCAGCGGGTCTATGAATGGATCGAAACCCACTGCTGGAGCGAGCGCCGCCAGGCGTACGCCTTCTATCAGGGCAGCGACGACGTGGATGCCTCCCTGGCCTTGGCCGTGCGCTTCGGCTACCCCAACAAGGAACGCCTGCGGTCCACCCTGGAGGCCATCGACGACGAGCTGCGCCATGGCGCCTTCCACTATCGCTACAGCCATGTGCACGAAGAAGAGGCCTGCTTCCTGGCCTGTACGTTCTGGATGGTGCAGGCCTTCAACCTGCTGGGCGAAGGCGAGCGCGCGCGCCGTATGTTCGACCAGGCGATCGCAGGCCTGCACCGCGGCGTCGGGATCTATGCAGAAATGGTGGAGGCCGACACGGGGCACTTCCTGGGCAACCTTCCGCAAGGGTTGACGCACCTGGCGCTGCTGGGCGCAGCGTGCAGCCTGGCGGGGATCAATCCGGAGCGTTGAGACGTAGACAGCGGGCTAGGGCTTCGGCCCGGGCTCGCGCTGTCGTACTCCGTCGCGGCGCTGGGCCTATGAGCCCTGTCGGCTCGAGCGCGATCAGTCTGGCGTTCTCATGGCGTGACGCCAGACACCTGCGCTGCACGCAGACTTAACCAAGCGTCGAACCCAGGATCAAGACTCGAACCCTTCGACGATGATCACCTCGGCCTTCGCCACGCCCTGGCGATGCTGGCAGGCCTCCTGGTACGCCGCGGACCGGTAGCACGCCAGGGCCTGCTCGTAGCTGTCGAACTCGATCACCACGCTACGCTGCGGCGTCGGCCGTCCCTCCAGTGCCTCGCTACGCCCACCCCGGGCCAGGAACCGTCCCCCGTAGGCAGCGAACGCGGCGGGCGCACGCTGGGTGTACTGCTGGTACTGCTGCGGGTCGGTCACATCGACGTGGGCGATCCAGTAAGCCTTCATGAGGCAGCGCTCCTATGGGCGGTGTATTTGTGTATGATGGTATACCACAAAAATATCCCCGTGACAGGTGAGCACGCCCATGGCTTTCAACCGCATCGAAGAACTGCTCGACGACTACCGACAAGGCAAGATGGTCCTGCTGGTGGACGACGAAGACCGGGAGAACGAAGGCGATCTGCTGATCGCTGCCGAGCGCTGCGACGCCTCGGTGATCAACTTCATGGCGCGAGAAGCCCGTGGGCTGATCTGCCTGACCCTGACCGACGAGCATTGCCAGCGACTGGGCCTGGAGCAGATGGTGCCCAGCAACGGCAGCGCGTTCAGCACGGCCTTCACCGTGTCGATCGAGGCGGCCGAGGGGGTCACCACCGGGATCTCCGCCGCCGACCGGGCCCGCACCGTGGCCGCCGCGATGGCGCCCGATGCCCGCCCTGAAGACCTGGTGCAACCGGGTCACATCTTCCCGCTGCGCGCGCGCGAAGGCGGTGTGCTGACCCGCGCCGGACATACCGAGGCAGGCTGCGACCTGGCCCGCCTGGCCGGCTTCACGCCAGCGTCGGTCATCGTCGAGGTGCTCAACGACGACGGCAGCATGGCACGCCGCCCGGACCTGGAAGTGTTCGCCGCACGCCATGGCATCAAGATCGGCACCATTGCCGACCTCATCCACCACCGTCTGAGTACCGAGCACACCATCGAACGCATCGGCGAACGGGAACTGCCGACCGTGCATGGCACCTTCCGCCTGGTAACCTACGAGGACCGCATCGAAGGGGGTGTGCACATGGCCATGGTGATGGGCGAGATCCACCGTGACCAGCCGACCCTGGTACGCGTGCACGCCATCGATCCGCTGCGTGACCTGGTGGGTGCCGAATACGCGGGGCCTGCGAACTGGACGCTGTGGGCGGCCCTGGAACGGGTCGCCGCCGAAGGGGCCGGCGTGGTAGTCGTGCTGGCCAACCACGAGTCGTCGCAAGCGCTGCTCGAACGGGTTCCCCACTTGACCCAGCCTCCCCGCCCCTACCAGCGCGGCCAGGTGAAGACCTATTCTGAAGTGGGGACCGGTGCGCAGATCCTGCAGGATCTGGGCGTGGGCAAGCTCCGTCACCTGGGGCCACCGCTCAAGTACGCGGGATTGGCCGGTTATGAGCTGGAGGTGGTCCAGAGCATTCCGTTCGCCTGACGGACAGGTGCGCGGAAAGACCGGTCGCCAGAGTGATGGCCGGTCGCCAACAATGCTTGCGAAAAGTTTGGAATACCATAATATGATATCCCGTAGACCTTGAAAGCTCAGGCCGTCGAGCCCGCGTCCACCACGGCCCTGCACCACTTTGTCTAGCTGCTCCCCGAATACAGGGCGAGTCACATCGGAACACTCGCCTCGAATAACAAAAGTCACGAGGGTGTAACCATGCTGTTGAGCAAACGTGTAAGCGCAGTGCTGTCCGCCAGCCTGCTGACCCTGGCATGCCAGGCTGCGGTCGCCGCCGAGAGCGTCAATTTCGTCAGCTGGGGTGGCACCACCCAGGACGCGCAGAAAGAAGCCTGGGCCATGCCTTTCACCCAGCAGACCGAGATCAAGGTCGTCCAGGACGGCCCGACCGACTACGGCAAGCTCAAGGCCATGGTCGAAAGCGGCAACGTGCAGTGGGACGTGGTCGACGTCGAAGCCGACTTCGCCCTGCGTGCCGCCAGCGAAGGCCTGCTCGAGCCGCTGGACTTCAACACCATCAAGCGCGACCGCATCGATCCGCGCTTCGTCTCCGACCATGGTGTCGGCTCGTTCTTCTTCTCCTTCGTGCTCGGCTACAACGAAGGCAAGCTGGGCGCCAGCAAGCCGGTCGACTGGTCGGCCCTGTTCGACACCAAGACCTACCCTGGCAAGCGCGCCCTGTACAAGTGGCCGAGCCCTGGCGTGCTCGAACTGGCCCTGCTGGCCGACGGCGTGCCGGCCGACAAGCTCTACCCGCTGGACCTGGACCGTGCCTTCAAGAAGCTCGACACCATCAAGAAGGACATCGTCTGGTGGGGCGGCGGTGCACAGTCCCAGCAGTTGCTGGCCTCGGGTGAAGCGTCGATCGGGCAGTTCTGGAACGGCCGCGTGTATGCCCTGCAGCAGGACGGCGCGCCGGTCGGCGTGAGCTGGAAGCAGAACCTGGTCATGGCCGACTTCCTGGTCGTGCCCAAGGGCGCCAAGAACAAGGACGCCGCCATGAAGTTCCTGGCCCACGCCAGCGGTGCCGAGGGCCAGGCCGAGTTCGCCAACCTGACCGCCTACGCCCCGGTCAACCTGGACAGCGTCGACAAGCTCAAGCCGGAGCTGGCGCCCAACCTGCCGACCGCCCACGTCAGTGACCAGATCACCCTGGACTTCGCCTACTGGGCCAAGAACGGCCAGGCCATCGCCGCCCGCTGGAACGAGTGGCTGGTCAAATGAAAGTCGCCATCAATGCCTTGCAGAGCGCGCCGGGGGCCGACCCCGGTACCGCGCCGCCGGCGGCCTCGCGCCGCCCGCCCCTGGGCCAGCGCTGGCGCGGCAGCCGCAACCTGCTGCCGGCCCTGCTGTTTCTCGGCCTGTTCTTCTTCGCGCCGCTGATCGGCCTGCTGCTGCGCGGCGTGCTGGAGCCGGTGCCGGGCCTGGGCAACTACGAGCAGCTGTTCGCCAACTCGGCCTACGCACGGGTGTTGTTCAACACCTTCTCGGTAGCCGGTCTGGTGACGGTGATCAGCGTGCTGCTGGGCTTCCCCCTGGCCTGGGCCATCACCCTGGTGCCCAAGGGCTGGGGCCGCTGGCTGCTGAACATCGTCCTGCTGTCGATGTGGACCAGCCTGCTGGCGCGCACCTACTCCTGGCTGGTGCTGCTGCAGGCCTCGGGGGTGATCAACAAGGCCTTGATGGCCCTGGGCATCATCGATGCCCCGCTGGAGATGGTGCACAACCTCACGGGGGTGGTGATCGGCATGAGCTACATCATGATCCCGTTCATCGTGCTGCCCTTGCAGGCGACCATGCACGCCATCGACCCGATGGTGCTGCAGGCCGGCTCGATCTGCGGCGCCAGCCCATGGACCAACTTCTTCCGGGTGTTCCTGCCGCTGTGCCGGTCGGGTCTGTTCTCCGGAGCGCTGATGGTCTTCGTGATGTCGCTGGGTTACTACGTGACCCCGGCGCTGCTCGGCGGTGCACAGAACATGATGCTGCCCGAATTCATCATCCAGCAGGTCCAGTCGTTCCTCAACTGGGGCCTGGCCAGCGCGGCGGCCGCCTTGCTGGTGCTGATCACCCTGGTGCTGTTCTTCTTCTTCCTGAAGCTGCAACCGGAGTCCCCGGTCGGCAACGCGAGGTAAGCCATCATGCTGTTGTCCCCCAATGCCATGGGCCGCCCCTTGCGGGTGGGCCTGTATGCCACCACGGGCCTGATCGCGGCGTTCTTGCTGCTGCCGATCCTGTTCATCGTGCTGCTGTCGTTCGGCTCCTCGCAGTGGCTGGTCTTCCCGCCGCCTGGCTGGACGCTCAAATGGTACGGCCAGTTCTTCTCCAACCCTGAGTGGATGGACGCAGCCCTGGCCAGCCTGAAGGTCGCGGTGCTCACCACCGTCTGCGCGGTGCTGCTCGGCCTGCCGACGGCGTTCGCCCTGGTGCGCGGGCGCTTCCCGGGCCGCGAGATGCTCTACGGCCTGTTCACCCTGCCGATGATCGTGCCGCTGGTGATCATCGCCGTAGCGGTCTACGCGCTGTTCCTCAAGCTCGGCTACACCGGCACGCTGTTCTCGTTCGTGGTCAGCCATGTGATCGTCGCCCTGCCGTTCACCATCATCTCGATCATCAACTCGCTCAAGCTGTTCGATCAGTCGATCGAGGATGCCGCGGTGATCTGTGGCGCCTCGCGGGTGCAGGCGATCGTCAAGGTGACCTTCCCGGCGATTCGCCCCGGGATGATCGCCGGTGCGCTGTTCGCCTTCCTGGTCTCGTGGGACGAGGTGGTGCTCAGCGTGATGATGGCCAGCCCCAACCTGCAGACCCTGCCCGTGAAGATGTGGACCACCCTGCGCCAGGACCTGACCCCGGTGATCGCCGTCGCCTCGACGCTGCTGATCGGCCTGTCGGTCCTGGTCATGGTCATCGCCGCTGCCTTGCGCCGGCGCAACGAAGTCAGCGCCTGAGCGCCCGGAGACAATAACAATGAGTGCAGTCCGCGACCCATCCGCGCAGCCCAAGACCCTGGTCAGCCTGCGCAACCTGAACAAGCACTACGGCGACTTCACCGCCGTGGACAACCTCGACCTGGAGATCCAGGACGGTGAATTCCTGACCTTCCTCGGCTCCAGCGGCTCGGGCAAGTCCACCACGCTGTCGATGCTGGCCGGCTTCGAGACGCCCAGCAGCGGCGAGATCCTGGTCGAGGGCCAGTCACTGGTGAAGGTGCCGCCGCACAAGCGTGACATCGGCATGGTGTTCCAGCGCTATTCGCTGTTCCCGCACCTGTCGGTACGCGACAACATCGCCTTCCCCTTGGCGATCCGCAAGCTGGGCGCCAGCGAGACGGCCAAGCGGGTCGACGCCATGCTCAAGCTGGTGCAACTGGACAGTTTCGCCCACCGCCGCCCGGCCCAGCTGTCGGGCGGCCAGCAGCAGCGGGTGGCGATCGCCCGGGCACTGGTGTACGAGCCGCGCATCCTGCTGATGGACGAGCCCCTGGGCGCATTGGACAAGAAACTGCGCGAGGACTTGCAGGACGAGCTGCGTCAGTTGCACCGGCGCCTGGGCATCACCATCGTCTACGTGACCCATGACCAGGAAGAAGCCATGCGTCTGTCCCAGCGCATCGCGATCTTCAGCCACGGCAAGATCGTCGGGCTGGGCAGCGGCTACGACCTGTACCAGAACCCGCCGAACGCCTTCGTCGCCTCGTTCCTGGGCAATTCCAACTTCCTCAAAATCACCACCCAGGGCGAAGGCACAGGCAGCTTCGAGGGCCAGCCGCTGGCGATGCGCCTGACGCCGGGCCTGGCGTCAGGTCAGGAGGCACTGGTGATGGTGCGGCCGGAAAAGGCCCTGGCGCTGAGCGACGAACAGGCTCGCCGCGAGCCCTTGCCCGGTGGCTGGAACGAGGTACAGGCCAAGGTGATGGAGGTGCTGTTCCTGGGCGAGAGCCAGACCTGCCATGTGGTCACGGCCGGAGGGACGGAACTGACGGTCAAGGCTCTGTCTGCGGCGGGCATGCCGATGAAGCCAGGCGACACGGTCAAGGTACGCTGGGCCGTAGCCGATGCCTGCGTGTACACGCAGTGGTCGCCCAGCGACCTGAGCAAGTCCGCCGGCGCGCACTGACGCCGGCGTCTGGCGCGTGCCCGTCGGTGGCACGCGCGCGGGGACGGGTCAGGACTTGGCCTGCACCACCCCGCTGCCGATCACTCGGTCAGACCAACGTAGACGTTCTGCACGTCATCGTGGTGGTCGATGGCCTCGAGGAACGCTTCGACCTCGGCCAGGGCCTCGGCGCTGAGGCTGGCGGCGCTGACCGGGTTTTTCGGCGTGTAGCCGATCTTCGCCGAGGTCACGGTGAAGCCGTGTTCGGGCAGTGCCTTCTGGACCGCATCGAGGTCGGTGGTGTCGGTGATGAACAGCGTCGAGCCTTCCTCTTCACCTGCTTCGAAATCCTGGGCACCGGCCTCGATCGCCGCCATTTCCGGGTCGGCATCCGGGCTGTCCGGGGTGGCTTCGAGCAAGCCGACGTGGTTGAAATCCCAGGCGACCGAACCGCTGGCGCCAAGCTGGCCCTTGCGGAAGGCCACGCGGATCTCGGCCACGGTGCGGTTGACGTTGTCGGTCAGGCATTCGACGATCAGCGGCACGCGGTGGGGCGCGAAACCTTCGTAGGTGACTGCGGTGTACTGCACGGTGTCACCGTCCAGCCCAGCCCCTTTGCGGATGGCGCGCTCCAAGGTCTCGCGGGTCATCGAGGCCTTCTTGGCCTGCTCCACGGCCAGGCGCAGGCGCGGGTTCATGTCCGGGTCGGCGCCATTCTTGGCGGCGATCTGAATTTCCTTGGCCAGCTTGCCCATGATCTTGCCCTTGGCATTGGCTGCGGCTTCTTTATGTTTGGCTTTCCACTGTGCGCCCATGTCGACTCTCTCAGGTTCAACGGCCGGTTCAGGAAGCGACCGGCAAAGGGATGCAGTTTATACGCCGTTGCTGAAGGATCGACAAGAAAGGCCGGGATCGAAAAGCCGGATGACCCGGCACGGGCAGCGCTCAGCGCACGCTTCGCTGCGCCTGCATCAAGCGCACCAGCACGTCGTTCTCGACCGGTCGGCTCAGCAGGTACCCTTGCACCTCGTGGCAGTGATCTTCCGCCAGCAGCGCCAGCTGTTCAGGCGTTTCCACGCCTTCGGCGGTGACGGTCATGCCCATGGCATTGCCCAGGTTGATGATCGCCTGCACCACGCAGCGGTCGCTGGCGCTCTTGCCGAGCGCCTGGGTGAAGCGCTTGTCGATCTTGATGCCGTCGAAAGGATAGGTGCGCAGATAGCCCAAGGACGAATAGCCGGTACCGAAGTCGTCCATGTTCAAGCGTACCCCCAGCTCCTTGAGCGCCTGCATGGTGTGGAGCGCGCCTTCGACGTCGTTGAGCATCACGTTCTCGGTGATCTCCAGCTCCAGCCGGCGCGCCGGCAGCCCGGTGGCCATGAGCACGTCGTGTACATCGCGCACCACGTCACTGCGGCTGAACTGTGCAGGCGACAGGTTCACCGACACCGTGACTTCGAGCGGCCAGGCACGGGCGCGTTCGCAGGCCTCACGCATCACCCAGTTGCCCAGCAGCACGATCAGGTCGGATTCCTCGGCCAGGGGTATGAACGCATCCGGCGCTTGCAGACCGCGCACCGGGTGCTGCCAGCGCACCAGCGCCTCGACCGCCTCGAGCGTGACGCCGTCCACGCGAAAGCGTGGCTGGTAATGCAGGCGCAGCTCACCGTGGGCGATCCCGTCGCGCAGCTCCTGTTGCAGCAGACGCTTGTCCAGCAAGGCCGTGCTCATGGCGCCGGAGAAATAGCGCCAGGTGTTGTGGCCTTCGCGCTTGGCGGTATCCAGGGCGATGTCGGCATAGCGCAGCAGCTCCAGGGGCGTACCGCCCTGCTCGCTCGACAGCGCCACCCCCAGGCTGGCCCCGACCTGCACGGTGCGTCCCTCGAACAGGATCGGCTGGCGCACCCTGTCGATGATCCGGGTGCAGAAGCGATCCACTTCGGGCCGCTGGCCCGGCTTGACCAGCACGATGACGAACTCGTCACCGTCGAGCCGGGCGATGAGATCGCCGTCGCGCGTCGTCTGCATCAGTCGCTCGGTCACCTCCAGCAGCACGGCATCGCCGGCGGGATGGCCAATGCCTTCGTTGATGAGCTTGAACTGCTCCAGGTCCAGCATCACCACCGCCAACTCGGGCGGTTCGTCGTGCGCCAGGTGCTCGAGATGACGGTACAGCTTGTTACGGTTGGGCAGGTTGGTCAGGGCATCGTGCAGGGACAGGTGCTGGATCTGCGCATGGGCCGCGACTTCATCAGTGATGTCCGTGGTCGTGCCCCGGAACCCCTGGCACTGGTCGGTGGCGGGAATGGCCCGCGCCGAGATACGACAGATGCGCTGTGCGCCCGAATGGTCGCGGTAGCCGCAACGCAACACGCCAGGCTCGCCGGAACTGCCCAGCTCGCGCAGCCAGATGGCCAGTTCGCCCGTGTTGCAGTCGAGCAGCTCGGTGATCGGTCTGCCCAACCAATGAGCCGTGTCCAGCCCGGTCAATTCGGTGAAGCGGTTGGATAGGTAGATCAGCCGTAGGCTCGGGTCGGTCTCCCAGATCCAGTCGGAAGCGGACTCGGCGATGGCCTTGAAGCGCGCCTCGCTGGTTTCCAGGGCGGCCTTCGACGCCGCCAGCCGCTGCTGGCCGCGATCGATGCTGGCACTGACGCGCAGGGCATACCGACCCAGCACGGCGAGGATCAGGGCGATCAGCAGGATCGCCAGGATCAGGGGGATGCCGACGGCATGCACGAGCGCCTGGCCGGGTTGGGCGACCTGCCAGGTCAGCCAGTGCCCGCTACCGGGCAACGGCAGCCTGTCGGCAGCCGAGCCTTCCGGCGCCTGGCTCGACAACGACACGCCCTCCAGCCCCGCAGAACGACCGAGCGTGGCCAGCAGGTCATCGTCCAGGACACGGATGAAGGTCAGCACGGCACTGGCCGGCGGCAGTGCCGCAGTCGAGGCTGGCGGGCTGATCACCGAGGCGGTGAACAAGGCAGGGCGTCCTTCGTACAGCAGGTAGCCCGTGGCAGCCTCCTCCTGCAGCGCTGCCCGACGGGCTGCTGCCAGGATCGTCGGCGCCTGGGCGCTGCGTCGAGACAGGCTGTCGTTGCTCAGCTGCCCTTCGACCACGGCGTAGCGCGTCCCCGCATCGTCCAGCACGTACACCCCTTCGTAGCCGTCTTCGCTGAAGAGCGTGGTGCCGATGTTGTCTTCGCCGAAGGCCCAGCGTGTGTCCACGGTGCGGGACAGATGGTCGTAGGCCGCCTGCCAGACGGCGTGGCCCGTGACATAGGCGCGTTCGGCTTTTTCCAGCTGAGTCAGCGTCGACTCGGCATGGAAGCGGCTGACCTGGACCTCGCGTTCGTCCAACGAACCGGCAAGGCGGTACAGCGAGGTCAGCACGACCACCAGCATCACGATCAACAGACCGGAAAACGCCAGCATCAGCCGGCGTATCAGCTGGTTGCGAGTGGACAGGCCCTTGTCACGGATACGATCCATTCGATTTTTCGTCTCACCTCGGCGTATGCACCATAGACCCCCTGCGGGCTGGTGTGATCGTAGCAGATGACGACCGGGCACGAGCCCTTGGGTGGCTATCGTCGGACGCACGTCTAGACTCTGGGCGACATCCACAAGGAGACACCCATGCCCAGAACCACGCTGTTCGACCTGGAGGGCAAGATCGCCCTGGTGTCCGGGGCCAGCCGCGGCATCGGCGAGGCCATCGCCCGTTTGCTGGCGGACCAGGGCGCCGAGGTCATCGTGTCCAGCCGGCACCTGGACGCCTGCCGACAGGTCGCCGAGTCTATCGTCGCCGCAGGGGGGCGCGCCACGGCGATGGCCTGCCACATCGGCGACCCCGAGCAGATTCGCCACTTGATGACCCAGGTGCGCGAGCGTTTCGGTCGGCTCGACATCCTGGTCAACAATGCGGCCACCAACCCGCAGATGTGCCATGTGCTGGACACCGATCTCGGCGCGTTCCAGAAGACCGTGGACGTCAACATCCGTGGGTACTTCTTCATGTCGGTGGAGGCCGGCAAGCTGATGCGCGAACACGGTGGTGGCAGCATCATCAACGTGGCCTCGATCAACGGCGTCTCGCCCGGTGCTTTCCAGGGTGTCTACTCCATGACCAAGGCGGCGGTGATCAACATGACCAAGGTTTTCGCCAACGAGTGCGCAGGGTTGGGCATCCGGTGCAATGCATTGCTGCCGGGACTCACCGACACCCGCTTCGCCTCGGCCCTGGTCAATACGCCGGCCATCCTCGACAGCGTGCTGCAGCGTGTTCCGCTCAAGCGCGTGGCCGCCCCGCGCGAGATGGCCGGCGCGGTGCTGTACCTGGCCAGCGAAGCGTCCAGCTACACCACCGGCGCAGTGCTGAACGTCGACGGCGGCTACCTGGCCTGAGGGCCGCCTCACGGATCGTGTCGTTCGCGGCCGATCCGTTGCACTGGGTCAATGCCAGGTCGACAGCGACCCGCCACACTGTGCGGCATTGCCGGTCGCCGGTGCCTGGGATGACCCGTGTCGATGAATCACGAACTGTTGAGCGTGCTGGGTCTGCTGGCGATCATGATCGGGTTGTTCCTGGCCAACCGCCCCCGCATGGACATGGTCGCGCTGCTGGCGATGATGGCCTTGCCCTTGACCGGTGTGCTGAGCGTCGAGCAGACCCTGGCCGGTTTCGGCGACCCGAACGTGGTGCTGATCGCCGCCCTGTTCGTGATCGGCGAAGGCCTGGTCAGGACGGGGGTGGCCTACCGGATCGGGCTCTGGCTGAGCGAGCGTGCCGGTCATAGCGAGACCCGCCTGTTGATCCTGTTGATGCTGGCGGTGGCCGGCCTGGGCTCGGTGATGAGTTCGACGGGCGTGGTCGCGCTGTTCATCCCCGTGGTCCTGAGCCTGTGCGCGCGGATCGGGCTGGCGCCAGGCCGGCTGATGATGCCGCTGAGCTTCGCCGGGTTGATCAGCGGCATGCTCAGCCTGGTGGCGACACCGCCGAACGTGGTGGTGCATGGCGAACTGGTTCGCCAGGGTCACACAGGGTTGGGATTCTTCAGCCTCACGCCGCTCGGGCTGGTGATCCTGCTGATCGGTATCGGTTATCTGCTCTGGGCACGGCGCTTTCTGCCTGTGCCCAAGCCATGTGCGCAAGGCACGCCGGGCAGGCGCACGCTGCTCGACCTGGTCCGTGATTACGCCCTGAGCGGTCGTGAACGTCGCCTGCGGGTCGCGCCGGATTCGCCCTGGGTCGGGCATACTCTGGGTGAGTTGCAGTTGCGTACTCGCCAGGGCGCCACTGTGATCGCCATCGAGCGCCAACAGCACCTGACCACGCGCATCAAGGCCGCCGACGCCACGACCCGCATCGAAGCAGGCGATGTCCTGCTGCTGGACCTGTTCGGCGCTACCGACGCCCTGGCCACGCTGTGCCAGACGCAGCGCCTCGAACCGCTGCGGTTCAAGGCGGCCTACTTCATCGACCATTCCCAGGACATCGGCATGGCCGAAGTGCTCTTGCCGCCCGGATCATGCCTGATCGGCCATAGCGTGCTGAGCCTGGGCTTTCGCAGCCGATTCGGGCTGCACGTGACCGGTCTGCGGCGCGAGCATGCAGCGCTCACCGACCACCTGGTGGAGTGCCCGTTGCGCATGGGCGATACCCTGCTGGTGGTCGGCCCCTGGAAAGCGATTCGACGGCTCCAGGCCCGGCCCAAGGACTTTCTGGTGCTGAGCCTGCCTGTCGAGATCGAGCAGGTGGCACCTGCCCGCGCACGCGCGCCCCAGGCGTTGTTCAGTCTGGGGGTGATGGTGGCGTTGATGGTCAGCGGGCTGGTGCCCAACGTGCTGGCGGCCCTGATCGGCTGCCTGCTGATGGGCGCCGGACGCTGCCTGGACCTTGACAGTGCCTACCGCGCGATTCACTGGCCGAGCCTGGTCCTGATCGTCGGCCTGCTGCCCTTTGCCACCGCGCTGCAGAAAACCGGGGGCATCGACCTGGCCGTCACTGGGCTGGTCGGGGTGCTGGGCGACGCCAGCCCTCGCGTCCTGCTGGCCTGCCTGTTCGCCCTGACCGCGACCATCGGCCTGTTCATCTCCAACACCGCGACCGCTGTGCTGATGGCGCCGGTAGCGGTCAGCCTGGCGACCACCCTCGGGCTGGCACCGCAGCCCTTCGCGGTGACCGTGGCGCTGGCGGCTTCGGCCGCCTTCATGACGCCGGTCTCTTCCCCGGTCAATACCCTGGTGATGGGACCCGGCGGTTACCGCTTCGTCGACTTCGTCAAAGTGGGCGTTCCTTTCACGCTCATGGTGATGCTGGTGGCGGTCCTGATGGTGCCTTGGCTGTTCGCTTTCGAGCCGGCCTTGGGCCCATGAAACAGGGATTGATCGATCAATAATATCCAATTGACATCAATCAGCAGGTTGCACACACTCCCGAGCACGCCGTCCCAAGCGCCCGCCCTTGAGGCCTGGGCGCGGACTTTCGCTTGCCGGACACGCTCATGGTGCCTCCAGCCCTTTCACGCCTGCTTCCCTACCCGGCCCTTACGGCGCTGACGTTCGTCCTGACCCTGGCGGGTATCCTCGCGCGTCCCATCGAGGCGCTGTCCTTGTTCTGGCCGGTGAATGCCGTGCTGATCGGCGTGCTGCTGCGTTACCCGAGACCGGCCACGCCCCTGGGGTTCCTGCTGATGTACACGGCCATGGTCGGCGCCGACCTGGCCTGTGGCAGTCAATGGTTGCCGGCCGCCTGGTACAACCTGTGCAACCTGGGTGCGATCCTGACCGGCTGGGCCCTCCTGGCACGCGTGGCCCGAGCCCACCGCCAGCTGGGCACGCCCTATGCGGTGCTGAACCTGTGTGGCGCCAGTGCAGCGGCAGCGGGGGTAGCCGCGAGCCTGGCCTGCGTCTCGGCTTTCGTCTGGTTCGACCAGCCGCTGCGCAGCACCTGGCTGGACTGGTTCAGCGAGCAATTCTCCACGGCCATCCTGTTGATGCCGGCACTGCTCACCTGCCCCACGGGCGACTGGACCCGTCGCACGGACACGCCGCCGGTCCGCCTGATGCCCTTGGCCTTGCTGCTGGCGTCGCTGGCCGTCGGTATTCTGGTCGGCGGCCCGGGCGCCATCGCTTTTCCGATCGCCGCGCTGCTCTGGTGCGCCTTGATCTACTCGCCCTTCTTGGTCGCGCTGTTGACGCTGTTGGCAGGCAGCACCCTGATCATCGCGGTGGCGCAGGCCTTGCTGCACTATGGCTATCCAGGGCGCGAGGCTGCGGTCAACACGTTGGTATCGGCGCGTCTGGGCATCGCCATGCTGGTTCTGGGGCCGTTGGTGGTGGCGTGTGTCAGCCATGCCAATCGGGGGCTGCTCGCACGTCTGCAGCGGCAGGCGACCCTGGATCACCTGACCGGCGCGCTGTCGCGCAGCGCCTTCACCGAGCGGGCCACGCGCCTGCTCGAAGAACGCCGGCGACATGCCCATGCTTCACCGATCACGCTGATGATGCTGGACATCGACCATTTCAAGTCGATCAACGATCAACATGGGCATGCCGCCGGTGACCGAGTCCTGAGGCTGTTCACCCAGGTCCTGCAGGAGCAGTTGCGTGAAGAGGACATCCTGGCCAGGCTGGGCGGCGAAGAATTCGTCATCGCCCTGCCCGGCCTGTCGCCGGAACAGGCCAGGTTCACCGCCGAGCGCCTGCTGCGCACGGTACGCGCCATGCCCGTGCACCATGGGGGCAAGCAATTGCACATCACCGTGAGCATCGGCTACGACGGCTGCGCGGTGGGAGAGGTCTCGCCGACCTTGGATCAGTTGCTGGATCAGGCGGACCATGCGCTGTACCGTGCCAAGGCGCTGGGCCGTAACCGCACCGAGCGTGCTCGGCAGGTAACAGAGTCGATGCTGTAGGTCTGCAGAGGGCCAGTAGCGTGGAAAACGACTCGCTGGCCGTCAGACAGATGCCGCTCGCGCTGGTCAAATTCTGCTCAAACTAACAGAGGCCGCGTGGGACTTAGCTTACAGGCCGTTATCCACAGACCTACCCACGTTTTCTGTGGACAGATTCCAATCAAATGAACGACTTGTCGCACAGGGTTCGAGTGAATTGCTCGGCGGCCTCGGTGCAGCGTACGTGATTGCCTTGCCTCTACTCAACCCGGTGGGATCGTGCCCAGCAGGCCGATCAACAGCGTCAGGATCAGAAAACCGCCCAGAAACAGCGCTAGCTTGCCCATGGTGACCTCTACAGTGTGTCGAAACGAAAGGGGCCGAGGCATGTGCGGATCGGTTCAACCTGGGATCCGCCATGTTCGGTGTAGGGTCATTATCCAACGCCAACTGATACGGTTACAGATTCAGGTCTGGGTGAAAAAACCATATCAGATGGGCTGATGGTGCCAGGGCTGGCGCCAATGCTCTTCGAACGGGACGCATAGCACGGCGCTACCCACCATCAGTGGGTAGCGTGCGCTGGCATGGGAAGGGAGGTACGTGTGCAGGGGTTCAGGTGCGTTCAGGCTTGTCGCCTTCGCGGCGTCCTGTCTGTTGCGCGGTGGTCTTGCCGTCGTCCGACTCGCTGGTGCCGGAGCGCGAAGCGTCGTTATCGCGCTCCACTTCACCCGGCTTGTGTTGCGGATCCGTACTGCCAGTGTGCTTGTCCATGGTGCTCAACCTCCAAGGGGTACTCCGCCTTGGAGTGCCAACGGCGTCGACTGGTTCACCCGCACGGGCCCCGCACAAGCGTGCTGCAAGGCCAACTGGCGCGCTTTGGCAACCGCATTGGCCAATGCGCGCGTCATCGACTCCCCCGGGCGCTCGTTGTACGCCTCTTCGTGCAAGGCCATACCCGAGGCAGCATAGATCCCCATGAACACCTGCGTGATGCCGCCGCGCGACAGGCGTACCTGGACATCGAGGGTCGTGCCGTCGACCAGGGTTTCAGGGTGCGTTCGATGATGGAGCGTTGGATCGGCCCACGACCAGAAGAGGTCCCCGCGAATTCTCATGCCAGCGCTCCTGCGACTTTCGTTGTAGAGGTCTTGCCACTACCCCACACAGTAGCGCAAGCCACGTGACAGCCCTTCGATAAAACGCACGTCTGGCGAAAAATTCGGACAGCCGGTTGAACCAATGCGAAAGACGAAAGTCCGCCCGCCTCAGCTGATCCGAGGCGGGGACGAACGAAAGCCGGAGGTGACGATGATCACGCCCGTTGCGAAGTTTCCGGCAGGAACCAGTTGAGGATGACGGCACACAGTCCGCCCGTCGCGACCCCGGATTCCAACACATCACGCAACGCGGACGGCATGTGCGCGAGAAACTCCGGCACCTGCGCCACACCCAGGCCCAATGCCAGCGAAACGGCGATGATCAAGAGCGCACGGCGGTCCAGGGACAGGCTGGCGAGGATGTTGATGCCCGAGGCGGCGACCGCACCGAACATCACCATGGCCGCGCCACCGAGCACAGGCTCCGGCACGGCCTGGATGACCCCGGCCACGCTGGGGAACAGCCCCAGCAGCACCAGCATCGCGGCGATCCACAGGCCGACATGGCGACTGGCGATCCCGGTCAACTGGATCACGCCATTGTTCTGGGCGAAGATCGAACTGGGAAAGGTGTTGAACAACCCAGCCAGCAGCGAATTGGCGCCGTTGACCAGCACACCGCCCTTGATCCGCTGCATCCAGACCGGGCCATCGACAGGTTGGCGCGAGACCTTGCTGGTTGCCGTCACGTCGCCGATGGCCTCGAGCGAAGTCACCAGGTAGATGACCAGCATCGGGATGAACAGTGCCCAGGAGAAGCCCAGGCCGAAATGCAGTGGCATCGGGACCTGAACCCAGGCCGCTTCGTGCATGCCTGTGAAGTCCAGTCGCCCCAGGTAACCGGCCAGCGCATAGCCCGTGGCGAGCGCGATGACGATGGCGCAGCTGCGCATCCAGACGACCGGCATACGGTTGAGCAGTACGATGATCGCCAGCACGGTGCCCGACAGCAGCAGGTTCTCGCCGTTGGCGAAGGTGCCGTTGCCCATGGCCGTGAAGCCACCGCCCATGCTGATCAGCCCTACCTTGATCAGGGTCAGCCCGATCATTAGCACCACGATGCCCGTCACCAGGGGGGTGATCAACCGCTTGATGAACGGCAGGATGCGCGACACTGCCATCTCGATGAAGGAACCGGCAATCACGACACCGAAGATCGCCGCCATCACCCCTTCCACCGGCGTGCCTTGCTTGACCATCAGCGCACCGCCGGCGATCAGGGGGCCGACGAAGTTGAAGCTGGTGCCCTGCACGATCAACAGGCCGGCCCCGAACGGGCCGAAGCGTCGGCACTGCACGAAGGTGGCGATACCCGAAATGATCAGCGACATCGACACGATCAGGTTGGTGTCACGGGCCGGAACGCCCAATGCCTGACAGATGAGCAGACCGGGCGTGACGATCGGCACGATGATCGCCAGCAGGTGCTGCAAGGCCGCCAGCAGGGCGATCAGCGGCCTGGGCTTGTCGTCCAGCCCCAGCACCAGTTCATCGTTGTCGTGGGGGCCTGAACCCGTGGCTGACCTGCGCGCGATGGAACTCATGAAAACACTCTGCCCGTGGAAAAGAGGCGCGCATTCTACGGCCAGAGGTGCCATTGGGGTAGGGAAAATCGGACGCTGTGCCACGTAGGACGATAGGAATGATGGCGTCCAGCTGCACGTCCACTGATCGCCAGCGCCCTACCCATGAAAAAGGGGCGCCAAGCGCCCCTTCCGAGTCATGCCGGGAACGACCGTGAAGATCAGTCGTCGCTGCTCATGATGCCGAACAGCTGAAGCAGGCTGACGAACAGGTTGTAGATGGAGACGTACAGGCTGATGGTCGCCATGATGTAATTACGCTCACCACCATGGATGATCGCGCTGGTCTGGAACAGGATGCACACCGACGAGAACAGCACGAAGCCGGCGCTGATCGCCAGTTGCAGGCCGCTGATCTGGAAGAAGAAGCTGGCGATCACGGCGCCCATCAGGACGAAGAAACCGGCGGTGATGAAGCCGCTGAGGAAGCTCATGTCCTTGCGGGTGGTCAGCACGTAGGCCGACAGACCACCGAAGACCAGTGCGGTCATGGCGAACGCGGAGCTGACGACTTCGGCGCCCCCGCTCATGCCCAGGTAACGGTTGAGGATGGGGCCGAGGATGAAGCCCATGAAACCGGTCAGGGCGAAGGTCGACACCAGGCCCCAGGCCGAATCGCGCAGCTTGGCGGTGAGGAAGAACAGCCCGTAGAAACCGATCAGCACCACGAAGATGTTCGGGTAGCCGACGCGCATCTGCTGGGCGACGAAGGCCATCACACCGCTGAAGGCCAGAGTGAGGGCCAACAGGCCGTACGTGTTGCGCAGGACGCGGCTGACTTCCTGCTGCTCGACCTGCTGGCCGTGGTTGACGGCATAATCCTGTTCGCGCATGGCGACGCTCCTGTGGTAGATGGTCCAAGGTTTGACACATTTGGATGCAGGCAGCATACCAGAGCCTTTGCCTGGGTCGACAGAGAGAGTTTGACAGCTTGTTTCATTCGGGTATGATTGCCGCCGCTGTACACGGAAGCGTGGCCGAGTGGTTTAAGGCAACGGTCTTGAAAACCGTCGATGGGCAACTATCCTAGAGTTCGAATCTCTACGCTTCCGCCATCTTCAAAGCCCTGATAATTCAGGGCTTTTTTCATTTCTGGCGGGGCTGGATCGGCTTCCAGAAAGCGCCAAAATGCCCACCCTTTCCGAAACTATTTCGGAACACTTCCGAAACTCGCGGCAAATTGCCCTGCTAGCTCCTCATCCGACCAATCGAAGGGAGTGCTGGCTTCATGCCAATTCGGCATAATGAAATTCTCTCCTTATGGCTCTCTGCCGACCCCAAATCTCCCCTCGTTTTTTCTTCAGAACAGCTAGCCCAGAGCTGAAGGCTCCCAGCTGGTGATCACCAGTTCGCCTGTGACCTCGGCCTTCTCCACGCGTTGGTTGGTCGTCGAGTAGCGGATGGTGAGTCGCTCCATGTGGAAGCCCTCGAACACGCGCCGGATGTCCGGATGATCGTTGATGCTGACCATGACCTTGCCCTTGCACCGGCGCATGAAGTCGGCCATCTGCTCGTACTGCTCGAACGGGAAGTCGACCCCATACCCCTCGGTCTGCCAGTGCGGGGGATCCAGGTAGAAGAAGGTATGCGACCGGTCGTACCGCTCGGCGCAGTCGAGCCAGGGCAGACGCTCAACGTAGGTGCCGACGAGCCGCTGCCAGGCTGCTGACAGGTTCTCTTCAATGCGCAGCAGATTAATCGCGGGCGCTGTAGTAACGGTACAGAACGTCTGCCCGGTGACCTTGCTGCCAAACGCGTGCTACTGGAGGGTTAAACTCAATATTCGCTTTACCGAACATCTTCCAATCCGTATATTCGTTTTACCATATGCGAGGTCGCTATGAGATTTCCTAACCGGGTTAGGTTTTGCATACGTTTCATGACGTTCACCAGCGCATAAAACTGTTCGTTCTGATCAAAAAGTAAACACTTGGAGGCGCTATGATCCAGCCCATGACTCCGATTGCACTGTTCAAATGTCTGGCCGATGACACACGGACCAAGATCACGCTGTTGATCGTGAGCCAAGGTGAGCTGTGTGTCTGTGAACTGACTGCTGCCCTGGACTTGAGTCAACCAAAGATTTCCCGTCATCTGGCCTTGCTGCGTTCAGCGGGTCTGCTGATGGATCGACGGCAGGGCCAGTGGGTGTATTACCGCCTGCACCCTGAACTACCTAAATGGGTCATCGCTGTACTGAAAGATGTTGTGGATGCCAATCAGCCGTGGCTGGAAACCGAGTCCAAGCGCCTATGCGGCATGAATGACCGTCCGATCAACCAGGCTTTGTGCAGCTGATTCACATCCACATTGAGTTTTATAAAATGTTGACTGCCGTACTGATCTTTATTACGACCATTGTCTTGGTGATCTGGCAGCCCCGAGGCTTAGGCGTTGGCTGGAGCGCGACCTTTGGTGCTGTCCTGGCCCTGCTGACCGGTGTGGTTACCTTCGAAGATATACCCGAGGTCTGGCATATCGTCTGGAACGCGACGGCAACGTTCATTGCCGTAATTATCATCAGCCTTCTACTCGATGAGGCTGGATTCTTTGAATGGGCGGCATTGCATGTGGCGCGCTGGGGTGCCGGCAGCACGCGCAAGCTCTTCACGTTCATCATTCTGCTTGGTGCGGCGGTGTCAGCCTTGTTTGCCAATGATGGGGCGGCATTGATCCTTACCCCTATCGTGATTGCCATGCTCTTGGCATTACGTTTCAGCCCTGCAGCTACCCTGGCGTTTGTCATGGCGGCCGGCTTCATTGCCGATACCGCAAGTCTGCCGCTGGTGGTGTCAAACTTGGTCAACATTGTGTCGGCGGACTATTTCAAAATCGGGTTCAGCGAATACGCATCAGTCATGGTGCCGGTCAACCTAGTCAGCGTGGCAGCAACGCTGGCCATGCTAATGTGGTTTTTTCACAAAGAATTGCCCCGCACATACGACCTGACGCAACTGCGTCATCCGGATGAAGCGATCCGTGACCTTCCGACGTTCATAGCCGGCTGGTGGATTTTGGCGCTTCTATTGGTCGGCTTCTTCGTGATCGAACCCCTGGGCATTCCGATCAGCGTAATTGCGGCAGTCTGTGCGCTCATCCTTTATATCATCGCAGCTCGTAGCCATGCCATCGACACCGGCAAAGTACTCAAGGACGCGCCGTGGCAGGTAGTTGTCTTTTCTCTGGGTATGTATCTGGTCATCTATGGACTTAAGAACGCTGGTCTGACCGACTACATTGCCCAACTCCTCAATGTATTCGCAGGCTTCGGCCTCTGGGGGGCCTCGCTAGGTACCGGGCTGCTGACGGCGTTTCTTTCCTCAATCATGAATAACATGCCCACGGTTCTAGTTGGGGCGCTGTCCATTCATGCCGCCGAAGTCGATGGTGTCGTGCAACAGACCATGGTGTACGCCAACATCATCGGCTGCGATCTGGGCCCGAAAATCACTCCCATTGGCAGTCTGGCCACCCTGCTGTGGCTACATGTACTGGCAAAGAAGAACATCAAGATCACCTGGGGTTACTACTTCAGGACCGGGATCGTGCTGACCTTGCCCATCCTCGTTGTCACCCTATGCGCCTTGGCACTGCGCCTCAGCTTTTAATCAAGGAATCTGTCGATGAAGGTCCTGTTCATGTGCACCCATAACAGCTGCCGTAGCATCCTCTCTGAGGCTCTGTTCAACCATCTAGCGCCGAAAGGCAGCGAGGCGGTGAGTTCGGGAAGTTTTCCCAGTGGTAAGGTCAATGCACTCGCTTTACAAACTTTGGAAGCGGCTGGAATTTCCACGACTGGCCTAAGCAGCAAGGCATCGGATGCTTTTTCGGCCTCCCCGCCAGACGTCGTAATCACCGTCTGTGACCAAGCCGCTGGCGAGACCTGTCCGATCTTCTTCGGGCCAGCACTGAAGGCGCACTGGGGCTTGGCTGATCCGTCGCAGGCTAACGGCTCGGACGAAGAAATTAAGACAGCGTTCGACAGCACGTTGACCAAGATCCGCGAACGTGTCAGCGCGTTTCTTGCCCTGCCGCTGGACACCCTGAGCACGAATGAACTTGAAGCACAATTGAACCGTATTGGTAAGCTTTGACGAAGCAGTAGAGGTTTATATGCACGACACTTTGCCAAACGTACGCGCTGAACTGATCGATACCCCCTCCCTGGAACAATTGGAGCCACGGGAACGCTCGCTGCACAAGCCGCGTATTTTGCTGCTGTATGGTTCGACGCGTGAACGCTCGTTCAGCCGCTTGGTTACGCAGGAGGCGGCCCGTCTGCTGGAGGAGTTCGGGGCCGAGGCCAAGATTTTCGATCCTTCGGGCCTTCCGCTGCCAGACGATGCGCCGGATACCCACCCAAAGGTTGCAGAGCTGCGCGAGTTGATGCAGTGGTCGGAGGGCCAAGTGTGGTGTTCTCCTGAAAGGCACGGGGCCATGAGTGCCGTGTTCAAGGCGCAGGTCGACTGGGTCCCCCTGGCCATAGGTGCGGTACGGCCCACCCAAGGCAAGACTCTTGCAGTCATGCAGGTTTGCGGCGGCTCGCAATCGTTCAACGTAGTCAATCAACTGCGGGTACTGGGACGCTGGATGCGGATGTTCACCATCCCAAACCAGTCTTCGATAGCCAAGGCATTTACTGAGTTCGACGAGGCCGGCCGCATGAAGCCGTCTTCCTACTACGACCGGCTAGTGGATGTGATGGAAGAGCTAATGAAATTCACGCTACTGCTGCGCGACCGCCAGAATTATCTTGTTGATCGGTATTCCGAACGCAAAGAGTCCGCTGAAGAGTTGTCCAAACGAGTCAATCAACGCTCCATATAACGCAAACCCTACTGCGAGCCCTACCGTATGAGTCAGATCAGGATCGTCAGCTCTAAGACTGACTGTAGCCCGTGGGCTGTTTTTTTGATCTTTTTGCGGCTGGGCCTTACCTCTTTTGGAGGCCCCATAGCTCACTTGGGTTATTTCCGGGATGAAGTTGTGGTACGACGGCAATGGCTGAGCGAGCAAAGCTACGCTGACTTGGTCGCCCTTTGTCAGTTTCTGCCGGGGCCTGCGAGTAGCCAAGTCGGGATTGCGCTAGGCCTATCGCGATGCGGCTACGCTGGGGCCTTGGCCGCATGGGCAGGGTTTACATTACCTTCGGCGATAGCTTTGATGCTTTTTGCAGGGGGGATCTCCAACTCCGAGAATGCCGTGCCCTCAGGCGCATTGTATGGCTTGAAACTGGTAGCTGTAGCTGTAGTCGCTCAGGCGGTATGGGGAATGGCTCGCAATCTCTGCTTTGACGCACCGCGCGTCACCATTATGGCAGCGGCGACACTTTTTACGCTTTTGGTCCCTTCCGCCTGGGGTCAAGTAGGGGCCATCGTTATTGCGGCGATAGTCGGGCTTGTGATCTTCAGACCTCAGCAAATGCTGGCGCATGAACCATTACCGATTGCCATCCGCCGCAGTACCGGCCTCCTATGGCTGGTGCTCTTCTTTGCGCTCTTGATAGCACTACCTTTGTTGACAGCCGCCTTCCCTAATCAGGCTCTGGCGATGGTTGACAGTTTCTTTCGGGTCGGGTCGCTGGTATTCGGAGGGGGGCACGTCGCTCTGCCTCTGTTACAAGCAGAGGTAGTACCATCTGGCTGGGTCAGTAACGATACATTTCTCGCAGGATATGGTGCCGCGCAGGCGGTCCCAGGTCCACTGTTCACATTCGCAGCATTCCTAGGGGCTTCGATGAACCAGACACCGACGGGCTGGCTTGGCAGCCTAATAGGCTTGCTCGCAATCTTTGCACCTTCTTTCCTATTGGTCTTTGGCACTATGCCATTTTGGGAGCACCTACGCCGCAATACCCGGGTCCACGCAGCATTGTGGGGCGTTAATGCCGCGGTGGTAGGCCTATTGGTGGGCGCCCTTTATCAGCCGATATGGACGAATACGATCCATACATCCTTTGAATTTGGGATGGCGCTAGTAGCCCTGATTGCTCTGATGTTCTGGAAGCTACCCGTGTGGCTGGTTGTTGTCACAAGTGGCGTCATCGGATGGTGGGCAACCATCGCTCTATGAGGTTCATATAGCAATGGAAAACCTTGTGTTTACTAACTCGGCAGGACATGTACCTAATCATCACTGCACAGGAAGCGTCGGTGTACCGCCATGCAGATGGTAGTAGGTCGCGGCCTTCATCTGCTCCTCATAGATCAGGCGCAGTCGGTCGACCGTGGCAGCTGGCTCTCTGCGCTCCTTTGCCTCCAGGTAGTCCCGATGAGCGTCCCTGGCCTGGAGATACAATGGATGGTCCGGCATGATTCGATCATTTGGTTCCATAGACCGTGCCTCAACTAAATCTCAGTAATGCTGGCCATCGAGCCATCATTGTACAAATGTATTAATCTTAGTCAAAAGCTGTACAAACATATCCGCTCGTCTGCAAACAGCAACCATCCGAGGATAGCTGTCTCTACCGCTCATCGCATAGAGGGCAGCCAGCCATGAATGGCAAGCAGGTACTGATTGTCGAGGATGAGCCCATGCTACGTGAGCTTCTTTCATCGATTGTAGAAGAGACAGGCGCGAGCGTGACGGCTGTGGAGACAGCCCACGAAGGGATAGGGCTACTGTCCAGAAGGCGTTGGGACGTCATCGTTACAGACGTATGCACACCAGGCATTTCTGATGGCTGGGACTTAGCGTGGGCGGCTCACGAGCAGAGATCCGGCCTTTCGGTCATCGTCACGAGCGGAGGTAGCCCTCACTTTGCAGAACCCCTGCCGCCTTGTGCCGCTTTCATCGCCAAGCCCTGGTCGATCGATCAAATGGTGAAGTTGCTGCGGCAGTGTGCAGAAAGAACCGCTCGCAATCAGTGAACTGTATCTATGCACAGACCCAACGCTCGCTCCTGGTAGCCGATCACAGCTTCATAGGCGGAATCAGCCAATAGCTGCAAGCGCGCTACCTCTTCATGCGATGCGCCTGACGCTTCTGCCAGCCTCACCTCGCGTATAGCGGTGATCGCGCCAAGGATCAGCTCATCACCCGCTTGTACCACTCCATCAAGTGTTTTCTTCATATCACAGGTCAGGTCCAAAGGCAGAGGGAAGCTTACTCCAGAGCGTAGCTGTCTTATTCCTTGCTGGAGCGCGCAATGTTGAGAGTTTCCAAAGCCTGCTCGACCTCGGCCCGCAGTACGCTCAGTACCGCGTCAGAGGTTCCGAAGTCTTTTGCATAGTGGTACCTGTCCATTGCATTCACAGCGCGGGTGATGGCTGCGTTCCAGTCGATTTTCGTTCTGGACGGCAAAGATCCATCCAGTTCGGTCTGATCGTTTTCTGACATGGCTGGCGGCAAGGCTCAAACTGGGATGGAAATCCACATTGTGGACCAGATCACGCTCCTGGGCGAACGGCATTTCGTAACTCGTCGTACTCCCGTGCGCATTGCTCCCCTGCTATTCGGGCCTGGTCATAAGCCTTCGCCAGCTCTCCCGCTCGAGCATCAGCCCGTGCGAGCAGGTCGGAGAGCACCATAGCGGCGCGGGTGGCTGCCTGGCCTCGGGTGACAGCGGCGGGATCCGCGCCGGGGCAACTGACGGTGGCGGCGAGCTGGGCGGCGTCGTGCTGCAGCCGCTGGCCAGCAGCATCGGCGCCAGCAGCGCCAGCGTCAGCCACCTGGTGTTGTTCGTGTGCATAGGCTCTTGCCTCCTCCTGCGCCTGGGCGCGTCGTTGTTCTTCCTGGCGGGCATCGCGTTGGCCCAGGGCCTCGGCCAGCCGGTCGCCGCTGTCGCGCTGCGCCGATGCGGCCAGGGCCTGGCTGCGCTCCACCGACCGGCCGTGCTGGTAGGCGCCCCAGTACGACGCCAGCACCAGGGCCAGCAGGCCCAGCCGCACCGGCCAGCTCATGCCAGCGCCCGCCGTACGCCTTCGTCGATCACCGCCGCCGAGTACGGGTTGCCGCCGTTCTCGTGGACGATGATGCCCAGCACCATGCCGCGCAGCGTGGACGGGTTCTTGATGTCAATCGGCGCCGTGGGGTGCACGCCGATCCGGGTGGCCACCGCGCGCGCATAGGCCTGGGTATCGTTCTCGTTGCTCGGCGCCCAGCGGTTGATGGTCTCGAGCACGGTGTCGATACCCTTGCCGCCGACACCGGGCAGGCCGTCCTTGCCCCGGTAGTTGATCAGCAGCTTGCCCAGGGCGCGAATGCCGTTCTCGGAGGAGTCGAAGCGGGCGAAGCGCGGCTTGGCCACGCCCTCCTCCAGGCCCAGCTGGCCGACCCAGGCGTTGCGTGGGTTGAAATCGATGTTGCCGGGGTTGTTGTTGCGTACACCGCGTGCGGTCATGGGTTTCTCCAGATACAAAAAGGCTTGCACAGTAGCGGGCCAAAAGGTGACGGGATATCATTGCGCCACCAACCTGCAACCATAAAAGGACTTCGAATTGCTAGATGCAAAAAACATAATGAAACTTTTGATTTTCGGCCCAACAATTACGATCGCTGATCGTGGGTTAAAAAATCCAAGCAAGCTAAAAACACCCAAGCCAGAATTTAGAGGGCCACTGTCAAACTTCACGAGCTCATTTATAAAAAATGTACTCATGGATCAAGTTGAACCCATACCAGGCAGCATCGTGTATTGCGATTTGGGATTCGGAATTGCTGAGCACTCAGGAATTTATATCGGGCGCAACAGGATTGTTCATTTGGATGGGTCAGGAAAAATTGAAAAGGTCTCACCTGCACAATTTCTCAATAGGTTAGATGGACTGAATAGCGCAATCTCAATTTATGTATCCTGCAGAGACGGAGCCGCAATAGGCTCAAAATCGGCTGCCTCGTATGCAAGGAACATGGTTGGCAAAAGAATTAAATATAACGTACTGAATAACAACTGCCATCGATTTACAAGCGAATGCATCTCAGGCTCAAGCTCAGATTATTTATGCGAATTCTACTTGCTCAAGGCACAGATTGAGAAAGACATGAAGTGCAACGAGTGGAGAGTTTGGAGGCTGAATTAGAAAGCAAGCCCGCAGGAAGCGGGCTTATTTAACGAAGATACGGTCAGGCGGCGGTGTCGGTCTCGTCCGCCGGCACTGGCTCAGCTGGCTCCTTGGCCGTGATCGACACCTTGGCCGTGTACTCCTTGAGGATCTGGGCGGTGTACACCTGGGCGCCCGGGGACTGGGTCAGGATCTCGCGGGCCCGAGCATCGGCCTCTTCCTGGGTGGCGTAGCGGACCGAGTTGGTGACGTCGTAGCCGTTGCTGACGTTGATGGCGATGTAAGGCATTGGGTTTTCTCCAGGCAAAAATAAACCCGCGAGGGCGGGCGTAGGTGGTTGTTGCGTTCAGTTCTTTGGGTATTGCTGTTTGACCTGCTGCAGGGTCGTGTAAAACGGCTCTGCCTTGGGAATCTCTCCTTGATCCATCGCATGCCAGAGCATGTCGAGCTGCTCCTCAACAGGAGGGTACTCCTCCCGGCGACGCTGCTGGTGGCAGCTGCTATGTCTGATCTTCAATGAACTCCCCCTCCCACACTTTCTGCGGGAATGCGTTGACCTTGATGAGGTAGGTACCCGGGTGCTCAAACTCGAGCACGATGTCGGTACCGTCCGCCGTGTACTCCTGCCCTTCAATGACCACAGTCGCCCCAGCGGGCACCCCCTTGAGGAGATCGCCCACCAGGTCGGCCGTACTGGCTGGGCGAGCTGTGAGAACTCCGCCCGGGGCGTAGTACGCCTCTGGACTGACCGGGGCCACGATTTGCACGTAGGGCAACGAGGTGTTGGCCCTGATGATGGCATCGGCCATTGAGCGGTCACAGCTCAACACGCCCGTGATCTCTCCATTTGGTTTGTAGGTGATGTAGGTAGACGGTCCGGTCATCGTTTGGTCCCCATGACAAAGATATTTCGTTGATCCAAAAAGACAGAGGCGTCATCCCCGTACCATTGAACTTTGATGTTATGCACTCCTGGCCCTACTCCGATGGATCCAGAAACAATTGGGGCAGGTGTTGCAGCCTGTCCAGAAGGAGCCATTAATTGAACTCCGTTGATGGTGAGTATGAATCCGTTAGCTCTCGCACCGCTGGTGTAGTTTTGTCCACAGTTGAACAGAATAAATACAAACCCAGCCTGTTCCATGGGTAAGGAAATATTGAGAATATCCATCCACTGGAATCGGCCAGCACCTCTTACCTCCCCGTCAACCCGATAACTGATAGGAACGGTAATGGCGTTACCAGCTACACGCAGGGTATCGACCTCTGCCACCCCGATCTTGGCGGAAGAGATTGAAGCGTCTGCAATCTTGGCGCTGTTGATACTGGCGTCGGCAATCTTGGCAGTGGTAATGCTGGCGTCGCGGATATAGGCATCGGCAACAAACGTCTGGCCGCCCGAGACAGCGAATGGCGCAGAGAGAGCATTGCTATTGCCATTGAGCAACACGAACTGGTCGGCATTCACTACGAACGCAGACTGGGCAACGCCACCTTGCTCGGTGACACCGATGCCAAACCCGGCGAATTTGTAATACCCTCCCTGGCGGTCGACCTGAACCCGCACGGTGTACTGCGCGCTGAGCGAGCCAGCCATGTCGGCCTGGGCCCTAGAAACCTGCTGGACGGCTGCGCTGGCATCACCCGCAGTTGCCTGGGCCGTATCGATCCGCTTGGATAAAGCGCCGTCAGCGTTGACCCGAGACTGCATCTCGCTCTGAACTGCCGACGCAGCATTATTTGCTTTCGTCTGGGCGGTGGTGATCCGGTCACTCAAGGCCGAGTCCGCCTCGATGCGCAGCCTCTGTTCATCCTGCACGGCGCCGTTCGTCTTGCCCAAGTCGCCCGTCAGCGTGGTCACGCTGTCGGCGGTGACAGTCAGCTTGTCGCCCTGCTGCTGCACCTTTGTGTCCAAGGCAGATAACGCTCGGCTCGATGCCCCAGGCGCCTGGCGACCTATCGCGATCCAATCGACGTCAAATACCCCTCCCTTGGTCCCTCCAAGGTCGATCCTGACCTGGGCGATCGTGCTACTCAGCCAGTCATTGCCACCGGCCGTCAGCGCCGCCATGTCCCATTCGACTACCGCCGACTCTCCGACGGAAATGGCCGGGTTTGAAGCCTGCTTGTAATAGCTCCCGCTCTGGCCGTGCGCCGAGGTCACATAGAACAGCTTGCCGTCCCAGTCACTTGCGGTGCCGGCACGCCGAGTGAGCTTGACCCTTATCAGCGGGAAGGATCCGCCGCTGATCGACAGCGAGCCGCGGACGATCTGCGGATCGTTGTTGGTGGCCGTCACCGTCAGCGCGCCGCCCGATGCGTCCAACGTGCACCCGGCGCCCGTCCAGCCTTCGGCACCCGCATCGAACTGCCATAGCGCGTCGGGTGCAGGATCCAGCCCGGCGGACCCAAGTGCACCCTGCATCGTTGCCATGGTGCTCTTGATATCGGTGATGCTGCCGTTGCTGGCCGTCAGCCCCTCCTCGGTAGCAGTCACGCGCCCCGAAACCGAGTTCAACGCCGCTGTGCTCGCCTTTGAGGGCAGACCGCTGCTGGTGCTGCTGACGGTCTGCTCGAGCGACGTGGTGCGGCCGGTATAGCTGGTGAGGGTATCTTTCTGCTTGCTGACCTCGGAGACCAAAGAATCTACGGCGGTCGACGTCGCAGACTGTGCCGATGCCAGCGCCTGGCCATTGTCGCGCCAGCCAGTGGCCTTGGCCCCGTACTCGGCCTGAGGGCGGGCGATCTCGAACGTTGCCGGAGTTGCAGAAGACGTCGGCCCGTAGGCCCGGTAGTACACGTAGGCCTTGACCGCGCCCGAGGGTGCCACAGCGCTGTACTGGATACGATCGCCCGCCACGCTGAGCGACATCAGCGCCGAGGACGGCGCCGAAATGACCGCATCGGCCGTGTTCATCCACTGGATGAAGATGCGCATGCTGACCGGGTCGCTGCCACGGCGCACGTAGGCGGAGGCAGTGACAGCCTGGCCGCCAGCGACCGCGATACGCTTGCCGACTGTGTTACGCAGGGACTTGTAGGCGTTCGACGTGTTCAGGCCCGATGCGACGATGCGCTGGGCCTTTTCGCCGCTGTTCATCCAGGAAGGCACGAGCGTGTCGGTGGTGCTCACCGATCCTTCGGTTTCCCAGCCCTCGGGCGAGCCGTTGAGGCTGGCGTACTTGTTGAACTTGGGGTTGAACAGCAGGTTTTCGCCGCCGACGTCGCCGATGGAGTTCTCAAGCTGCGTGATCGACCCAGAAGCGCTAGTCAGCCCTTGCTCTGTCTTCTCCACGCGGCTGGTCAGCGCCGTGTTGGCCGCTGCATTGGCCGCGATGCTGTCCGCGTTCGCCTTGCCGTTGTCGCGCCAGCCTGTAGCGGTGCCACCCAGCTCGAGCTGCGCACGGTCACACTCGATCCAGCCGGCGCCGATGCTGTTATCTGACGGAGGCCGCACCCGCAGGATTGCGCCTGCACTGGCAGCCCCCGCAGGCAGGGCGGCCGTCGTCAGCGTGACACGCTGCCAGGCCTGCGAAAGAATGCTCAGCCCTTGAGATGCCGTGTAGAGGACGGTGCCGGCCTGGTTGCGCACCTGCAAGAACATGTGAAACGCCAGGCCTGGTGTGCCGCGAACCCAGGTGGACAGGGTGTATACCTGGCCCTCGGAAACCCCAGGGCGCCTCTCGGCGTTCGGGATGATGTCCATGTACAGCGACGTTGAACTCATGCCGGAGACCTCAACGCGGACAGCCTGCCCGGTTGGGTCCAGGGTCGAGGGTACCAGCGAGCGCTTCTGCATGACCCCGGCGGGCCCGCCCACGGCCCAGCCATCTGGCCGGGTGTTGTCCAGCGCCATGGGCGCCTCGAACGAAGGGTTGTAGAGCAGGTTCTCGCCGCCAACGTCCGCGATCGAGGCGTTCAGGCTGACCAACGACTGGCTGTTGGACTTGATGTCCTTGCCCTGCTGCTCCACCGCGCTGCCGAGGTTGGCCAGGGCGCTGGCATCGGCCTTGTTGCCCAGCTGGTTCAGGGCGTTCTGCGCAGCAGCTGCAGCGTCGGTGGCCACCTTGTCGGTTACCGCTGCCCAGGCCGTGCCGTTCCAGCGCTTCGGCGTGTTGCCACCTCCTGTCGTGTCGATCCACAGGTTCTGGATCTGCTGGTTGATCGCTGAGGGTGCGGAGTTCTGCACGATAACCTTGCCCTTGGCATCCGCCAGGCTGTAGGCGTCCTGGGCGGCCTTCTGGGCGTTCGTTACATTCCCATTGGTGGTGTCGAGCTTGCTGCTGAGCTGCGTGGTCTGGTTGGAGGCAGCGGTGAGGCCTTGCTCGGTCTTTTCGACGCGACCGGTCAATGCCGTGGTTGCGCTGGCGTTGGCCTGCGCATCAGCAGCATTGACCTTGCCGTTGTCACGCCAGCCGGACACGCTCGACGCCAGCTCAAGCTGGGCCCTGTCGTACTCGGCAAAGCCAGCAGCAGCCTGGCCGTCCGTGTTGCTGACGGTGCGAAAGAGCACGTCGACTGCCACTGCGCCCTCCGGCGCAGCCTGTGACGTATAGACGATGCGCTGCCACTCTCCCGTCAGGCCGACATGGCGAGGGCCATGGGTGACGATCGTGTTGCGGTCACTGTCCTTGAACTGGAAAAAGATCCGGGTCGCCAGCCCGGTCGTTCCCCTGGCGTACACAGAAGCAGTCACCACCTGGCCCGGGCTGATACTTGGGCGGTCAGGGATTGCAGGCGCCAAGTCGATGAAGTCAGCACCCACGGATGAAAAGCCACTCGCCTCGATACGCTGAGCCTTGCCCGCCGGATCAAGCCCGGAGGCAACCAGCGATCGGGAGACGGCAGAAACGGTCGAGGATATGCCCAGGCGCCAGCCGTCAGCGAGGTCAGTGCCTCGGTCGAACGATGGGTTGAAGAGCAGATTGTCGCCGCCGGCGTTCGGCAAGCTTGCCTCGATCTTGGTCAGGGACGAGCCCTGCGCCGACAGATTGTCGCCCTGCGCCTTCACGTCGTTGGCCAACTGGGTGACGGTCGAAGCCTCGGCCTTCTTGGCCACGGTGTCTTTGAGCGAGGTCAGCGTCTGGCTCTGTGAGCTGATCAGCTGATCCTGCGCCTTGTCCTTGTCTTCGGTCGCCGTCACCCGGCTGGTGACCTGCTGCAGCGCCTGCGAGCTGGCCTTGCCATCGATCGCGGTCTGCATGCCGTTCAGGGTGGTGCCTTGGGATGTCAGATCGCGGCCCTGCTGGTCGACCGTCAGCTTCAGCGAGTTGACCGCGCTGGCGTCGGCCTTGCTGCCCACCTGGCTCAGGGCGCTCTGGGCTGCTGCTGCCGCGTCAGTGGCCACCTTGTCACTCACCGAGACCCAGGCCGAACCATTCCAGCGCTTGGGGGTGTTGGCGCCGCTGGTGGTGTCGATCCACAGGTTCTGTGGCAGGCGGTCTGAGGCCGCTGGCGCTGCGTTCTGGACGATGACCTTGCCCTTGCCGCCTGCCAGGTCGTTCGCAGCCTGCGCGGCGCCCTGGGCGGCGCTGGCGTTGCTGTTGGCGGTGTCGAGGCTGGCCTGGAAGCCCTCGAGCTTGCCTGCGGTGGCCGTGACCTTGTCGCCCAAGGTGGTGACGTCGGTCTGCAGCTTGGTGACGCTCGCGGCGGTACCGGCAGCAGTGACGACGGCCTGGCCCACGTCAGTCCAGTAGGTGGCGTTCGGCGGCGGCGTGTTCAGCGGTACCGCCTTCACGGCCTGGTACAGCTTGCCGTCGCTGCCCAGGGCGCTCTGGTTGATGCTGTAGGTCTTGTCCTTGCGGTACGGCAGCGAGCCGGCCAGCGTCGAGACGGCGGTGATCTGCTGCTGCAGCTCGGACTTGGCGTCGGCCATGTTCTTGCTAAGGGTGGAGACCTGCCCCTCGAGCGTGGTCTTGACGCCGGACAGCGTGTTGTTGACGTCGCTGATCTGCCTAGCCAGCTCGGTCTTGGCGCTGCTCACCCGCTCATTGACCGAGCCCGGGCCGTTGCCATCGATCAGCGCGATTTTCTCGATTTTGCTCGTCAGCTCCTTGCCCAGTTCGCTCTCGGTGATCTTGTCTTTGATCTGCTCGAGAATCGGCCCGGCGTCGGCGCTGGCCATACCGGCCACCAGGGTGGTGCCGCTCGGGAACCACGGCCCGATGTTGCCCGACTTGTCGACCAGGCGCGCCCAGAAGTAGAACCGCTGGCCAGCACGCAGGCCCTGCAACGTGTGCTTGTCCTGCGGATACGCCAGGTCGGCCAGCTTGGTGGCCTTGGCCAGGTCGGTGCCCGCGCTGTACCACAGCTCCGTGCGCTGGGTGTCTTCTGCACCTGGTGGGAAAGTCCATTTCAGGCCGATGCCGAACAGCAGGCTCTCAGCGGTGAGGCTGGTGATCGAGGGCGGCAGGCCTTGCTTGCCGTTGAGCTGGGTCAGCGCCGAGCTTTTCCAGGTCGACGAAATGTCGTAGGCGCTCACCGCCCGCACCTGCGCCAGGTAGGCGCCGGCGTAGATACCAGTCACGTCGATCGACGTCGCACCGGTGCGCTGCAGGCGAACCCAGTTGCCATTGTCCTTGCGCCACTCCACCTCATAGGCCACCGCGCCAGCAACAGCCGCCCACGAAATGGTCATGGTGTTTACGGCGATGCCCTGGTCGATCATGTAGCTCGACGCCAGCGTGACGCTTGCCGGCGGCTGCACGGTGGTCACCGGTATGACGCTGATCGGCCGCTCGTCGAGCTTGGCGCCCGTGTCGATCGCAGCGAATTTGCTGGGGTTGAACTCGAGCGCGGTGATCTCGTACTGGCCCTTATCGGTGCGCATGGTCCTCAGTACACGGAAAAGCTGAACGGCCAGGTCCTGGTAGTCAATCGCCCATTGCAGCTGAGGTTCAGGCTGGGTCGAGTAGGCCGTGGTCACAGTGACGGCGCGGCCGCTGACCGATTTCACTGTGCGCGCCTGGGCTGTACCGTTGGGCAGGTTCACGATCAGCCGGTCGCCGGCCTTGATTGGCGTGTCGCGGTCCAGCGTGATGACCAGTCCAGCAACAGCGGAGATCCGCCCTCCGTTTGGACGGCCTGCTACAAGCTCATCGGCCACAGGGATCACGTAGCCTGGCAGTGGGATACGCCCTTCCATGCCAGTCCTGAACGTGACGGTGCGATCCTGGCTGTTGCTCAACAGCGCCCACTTACCGCGGCGCTGGGCCTCGCTGGCTCGCGTACAGCCGATGGCAGAGATCTCGATTGGCCGGTCGCGGAATCGACGCTGCAGGCTGACGTCAGTGGATGGGACGACATCGGTTTCGTAGTTGTTGGCTGGGTTGTCGTAGCTGACCAGCGCGCGGCTGTAGTGCGAACTCCGCTCGGCGCCGCCGTACACGAAGTCTCCGCCTACCACGTTGGAGCGGGTGAAGACGTAGTCGATGTCTTGGGAACGCGGCATGTCCGCCTGCATGAACAGCGCGCCGTGGGCCCAATACACCATGCCTCGGTAGATGGCCGACAGGTCGCGCAACAGCACCCAGGCCTCCGAGCGGCCCTGCAGGTTCATGTCGCACAGGAATCGCGGCTCCGTACCGCCCACGCCATCGGGCACCCGCTGATCGCAATACTGCGCGATCCGGTACATCTCCCACTTGTCGACCATCCACGGCTTGATGCGCTTGCCCAGGCCGAATCGGTCTTCGACGCACAGGCCATAGGTGACGAAGGCCGGGTTGTTGGTCCAGGCCTGTTTGAATGTGCCATCCCAAATGCCGGTGTAGGTCCGGGCGATAGGATCATAGTTACTGGGGACCGGCCAACGCTTGGCCTTGCACTTGACGGTCACGGCCGGGATGTTCTGGAACTGCTGCGCATCGAACTCGATGTAGAGCAGTGCGGTGTTCGGGTAGCAGAGCTTCTCGTCGATGATCTCGGTATAGCCGGCCACCGTCATGGTGTCGGCGATTGCGCCCTTGTTGGCGTTGGGCGTGATCCGGCGCACGCGCATCATCCAGCCTGAGGTAGATGCGGGCAAATTCACCCGGACGGAGCGCTGATATCCGTTTGCGCTCTTGCCGTCCACCGCACCACGGTGCGCCTCAACGTAGGCGCCGCCGTCGGTGGCGATATCAATGGCGTACTCGATGCGGTAGCCGTTGGTATTGCCATTGCTGTCCTGGCTGAGCAGGCGCGTCCAGGCCAACCGGACCCGCACAGCAGAGAGCTTGGTGTCGCTCAAGGCTCGGGTGAATGGGCTATCGCTTCGCAGTTCGACGCCCACGGAGTTCTCGTTCTCCACGGCTGGAATGCCCTGGATATAACCCTGCTCGACCGAGCCACTCCGCCACTCCCACTTGACCCCTGGGAAGTTGACGTTGCCGCTGGCGTCCATGATCGGCGTATTGTCCAGATAGATATCGCGGTCCGTCGGCTTGCCTTCGAATTCACCCTCACCTACTGCCAGCAAGAGTTTTGCGATGTTGGTGGACTGCAAGCTATCAGGCGCCTCGACAGGCGACTTAGGTTTGCTTTCGCCACCCTTGGCGCCGGTAATTTCCAGGTGAGGTACTTCGCCCATACTTTCCTCCGGGCATAAAAAAACCGCCCGGAGGCGGCTGGTTTGCTGGTTCGGCTTCAGGCCTTGTCTTGCGCTTCGATCGAGGCGGAAATAATGGCGCCTCCCCAGCGGCGATCACCGATGCAGATGGGGACTGGGTTACCGCTGGCAGTGGTGTTCCTGGCACTACCAAAGGCATAACTTGGCAGGTTCTCCGGCGCACCACTCATGCTGAGACCTTTTGCCTGGGGACTCAGCATCTGAATCACTCCCCCCAAAGCCATGGAGGCCCCGCTCATGCCTACAGCAAGGGCTGTAGCAGCGGCCCACCCTAGCGGGTTCCACCAAGCCAAGGCCACGATCGCCAGCCCAATGACAGTTTGCAGTAAACCTCCACGCTTGCTACCAGTAATCACCGGCGCAATTCGAATGTCTCCAGACCCACCGAAACCAAGTTCCTTTTCCTCTAAATTCCTTTTGCCTCGGAAAATGGCGAATTCGAGGCCTTCCAAGTTGGCATTGGCAAGGAACTTTTCAAACCCTGGCACTTGGATACACAAGGCCTTGATAGCCTCCGCAGGGGAGCGTACTGCAAGCCTGAATGATCGACCAAACCGACGGAGCTTTCCGTAGAGCAAAACCGTTGTCATGGGTTGGTACTCGATCGAATTTGACTGCATAAATTGCCTCCAACAAAAAAGCCACCCGAAGGTGGCTTGGCTTAAGCTTACGTTTAATCTAGCTGCATTTTCTTACAGCATCGGTGACCCGTTCCAGAGGGGACTGCCAAGTTCGGTAAAAGTGGTATTGAATAAAGGAACCAGTTTCATTCGGCACGATATCAACTAGATGCAGCGGCGCCTGAGTGTCTGGGGCGAGTACAGAATAACGGTCTCCAGATTTCTGCATAGCACCCCCGAGACTTGCGCCGACGACAGTCGTACTCTGCCAACTGTCTCGAATGCACTCCGCAACCTCCAGTGCAGGCCTATGTGAGTTCAAACTCAGCAGCGGCGGGTTACTTCGAGTATCAGCAACATTCGCACATCCGGCGAGCATAGCAAGTCCCATCATCGCAAACTGAATTCGCATATAGCTACCCCCATAAAAGCCATGACTGTATCACCTGGAGTTGCGGTGACGCAGTATCAACCGCGTGCGCTCGAGCCAGGGGCCGCCAAACACAATGACCTCCGACGGCCGACCCAGCAGGTGGTGCAGCATGAAGGGACCAGGCCCGAACACTGCAGACTCCTCGCCAGGCAAACGCGGGTCGTCGCCCAGATAGATCCCGGCATGGTTCGGATGCGCCGTCCGGCCCACGGCCATGACAATCATGTCGCCACGCGCAGGCTGGTCGACCTGGTAGAAGCCTGCCGCTTCGTAGGCCTGCTCGTAGAGGCTTGGCCCATCGGCCTTTTCCCACCACCCCTCCTCGCGGGCGTAGGCTGGGAACTCCAGGCCCCACTCGCGCTGGTACCAGTCCGCGCAGGCCTGCCAGCAGTCCCAGGCGCCGTGCACGAACGGCCGGGCCAGCAACGGGGTGTTGCCCGTTGGAACGATGGTGCGCAAGTCGCCCTCAGGCCACGACAGGATGTGCCAGGGCAGCGCCGTCGCTTCGCACATCGCCAGGTCACGGGCGGATGGCCTGCTGGTCGCGTCGGGATGGGAGTGCACGATGCCGATCACCTGGCCCTGGTCTTCGGCGTCGGCATACTGCTCGGGCGAGATACGAAACTCCTCGCCTGGCTCAGCTGCGGTGTTCTCGCAGGCGATGTAACGATGGATCTTCCCTACCGCCACGATCAGCCCGCAGGCCTCGCGCGGGTATTCGGCTGCAGCGTGCGCCTGCACGGCAGCGAGGATGTGCTTGTGCATGGTCAACTCCGCGCGATCAGGGAGACGGCTGGGAAGCCGCCGAAGGGGACCGGATTTCCTCGGCCAAACCGCACGGTGCACCCGGAGTCGAGACAGCCGTTACACTGGTCCTTGGCCGGATCTGCCGTGGGCTTGCCATCCATGTCGTAGTAGGGACCGGTGTACCCGCAGTTCGGGCCCCGATAGCCGTTGGTCATGGCCCAGTGGCAGAGCTGGGTCATCTGCCGACCGATCGTTTCGCCCCCGACGTCTCCAGGGCTGGCAAGCTCCCAGCCAACCGCCGTGCCGTTCTCCGATACCTTCTGGTCGATGTACCAGATCTCGACCGCTTCCTCGTTCGGGTCGGCCGTAGCATTGCCGTCTGGAAAGTTGGCCGCGTCCAGGTACTGGGCCAGCGTGTGGCGCATGGTCAGCTTGAACTCGAGCAGGTCATCGAAGGCCAGGCACAGGGCCGTTACTCTGCCGTTGACGTTGCCCACGGTCAGGGTAGGCCGCACTGCCGATCCATCAGAGTTCGCCTCGATGCCCTTGAGCTCGAGCGGCCAGGCGCTGTACTCCTTGCCCTGCCACCAGAGGGACTTGGCCGGCAGCTTGTCGGCATTCGCCCCAGCGGCAGCCAGCTCCTGGGCGGTATGTGGTATGGCGTGGCCGTGGAAGCGAAGGACGTCGGCGCCGAAGTCAGAGCCATCCAGCTCCAGCAGGATGATCTCGGCGCCAGGCTCGAGCTTTTGAAACTGACTGATCAAGCTCATGGGTGATAGGCCCTTTCGAAAGTCGCGGTCAACTGGAAGACCTGGCCGGGCTGCGCCTGCTTGCGGTGCTTCTCGCAACGGTACAGGCCCAGCTCACCACCAGGTGGCGTCCAGAGGAAAGCCCGGATGCCGCCATGCGCCCGGATGAAGTCTTGGATAGGTTTGATTTCCTCGGCCAGGCCGCCGAAGGACAGATCCCAGCTGTCCTCCTCGCCGTTCAGACCGTCGCCACTGACCTGGGTGTAGCCGTCGCCAAACTGCGACTTGCGAGTACGCATCGTGCTGTCACAGGTCGCCGAGTCATCTGGCGCCCACTTGAATGTCTGGATCGCCATCAGCGCCTCCCAATGCTGTTACGGTAACTGGTGCCGCCTGGGCGCCAGGAGTCGGCTACGGCACGCTCGGCCACGCTCTGCATCTGCGACTGCATGCTCTGTTGCAGCGCCGTTTCGTCCAGGTGCATGCCTTCGCTGCTGCGGTCCTCGACGGTGAGATAGGTAGGCGCGCTGACCTGCACGACCGTGCTCCCGCCTCCTCCCCCGCCGCCGACCATCTGCACGCCCAACGAGCCGTCCGGACCGCGCGCCAGCGGCATGATCGCCTCGGGACCGGCCTCACCCATGACGCCCAGGCCGCCGCCTGCCATGCCGAAGGCGGTTGGGGTATTCAACACGCTGTTGGTAAACGCGCCGCCCTTGGCAAACATCTGCACGCCATCGGACCAGGCCCCGCCCAGGGCCTGGAAGTAGGCACTGGAATAGCCAGCCTGGGAGGCGCCCAGGTTTGACGAGATCGCACCCGCCGAGCCTGCTTCCATGCCGTTGCCGGCGCCGCCGCCGAAGTAGGCGCCGGCCACGGAGATGCCCATTTTCACCACACCGCTCAACAACGAGCTGGCCGCCTGCTGGCTGGCGATCCTGGCCATGTCCGAGAGCACGCTGACGGTGAAGCTCTTGAAGTTGGCCTTCCCGGTCAGCGCGAACTCGGCCACGGCATCCCGAGCCGAGTTGAAGCCGGTGGTCAGCATGTCGTCTGTGGCGCCGGCGACGTTGGCGGCATCGGCCTGGATATTCGCCCAGGCACGCTTGGCGCCGTTGCGGTAGTCGCTCTGGGCCTGCAGGCGCGCTTCAAATCCGTCGACCTCCATCTGCAGCTCGCGCACTTGGTAGTCGGCGAGGTCGGCCAGACGTTGCTGATAGGCCTCCTCGCTGAGTCGCCGCGAACTGTCCTCCTGCTGCTGCTCCAGCTGGCGCCGGGCCTCGGCATACTTCTGGCGGACACCATTTAGGCGGTCGGCCCGCTCGCGCTCCTCATCGCCCATGCCTACGCCGGACACGTCGGCGTCGATAGCATCCTGGCGGGTCTGTAGCACAACCTCCATTGCCTTGCGGTAGGCCTCTGCGCTGTTGCGTCGAGCCTCCGCCAGCGCCTTTTCCTCGGCAGCCTGCTTTTGCAGCGCAGGCTGGGCATAGGCTTGGTTCAGGTTCTTGATGCCCTGCTCCAGCTCGGCGGCCGTGATCTTGCCGGCAGCCTGGGCCTTTCGCAGGCCCTGGACGCCTTCGGCCAGGTCTTCGAGTCGCTTCTTCTCGGGCAATGCTCGGTCGATGATGGCGTCCAGCGCTTTGATTTCATCGTTGAGCGCCTTGGTCCTGTCCTTGCTGGCGTCGGTAGCGTCCTTGTTCGCCTTCTTCTGCGACTCGATCGCGCTCGCCGCAGACAGAATGGCCTGGCGATCGGTCTCGGTGAGGTCAGCGTTTTCCGCGATGTAGCGGTTGGCGATCTTGAGCGCATCGCCGTTGTCCTGCAGGCCGGCCAGCTGCTTCTGCAGCGTTTCCAGATAGGTCTGACCGGCCGTGCTCATGCCGGCCTTGGCAGCGTTGTTCTGTTGAGTAGCTGCGGTGTTCTCGTTCGTTATACCGGTAAGCGTGCGCAGCGTCTGGGCGATCAGGCTCGAGCGCTGATCCGCATCGCTGACGGCGCCAGCCTGGGTGATCCAGTTCTGGATCGTGCTGGCAGGGAGCTGAAGCCGGGTGCCGACCTCCTGCAGGATGGGCGTCAGGTCTCCGCCAGCGGCGCGCGCTTCCTTGAGCCGGGCGATGACCTGCTCATATTCGGCAAGCTGCTTCGTGTACTGACCGCCCGAGTCACGCACCGGAGCGGTGACTGTGCCCGAGCGAATCGAGCGGGACAGGTCGCCGTAGGCATCCTTGACGCCTTCAACCGCCTTGACCTGCTCCTGCTGCCACTTCACCAGGGCCGCCTCGCGCTGGTCGCGGTTCAGCTTCTGGAACTCCTCGCGGACCTCGGACAAAGGCCGCTTGAGTTCATCGAGGCTGACGCCCGCCTTGTCGGTGTTGTCGCTCAGCAGCAGAAAGCTTGCTGCAGCGGTACCGGCCATCAGCGCCAGCCCAAGCGGCCCGCCCAGGGCGCCCAGCAGGCCACCGGTAGCGGCGCGCGTGAGGTTGGCCTGGGCAATGGCTACGGCGTCGGTAGAGACCTTAAGCGCTGCCTGCTTGGGTATCAGCTCGCTCTGCACCAGGGAAAGACGCTGCAGCCCGGTCGCCGCGGCGACGGATGCTTCTGCCTGCTGGAGCTGGGCTTGAGCATAGATGCGTTGGGCGTCTGCGGCGCGCAGGGCAGCCTGAGCGTTCTGGACCTCGGCGGCGCGCTGCATGAGCCCAGCCTTGAGCGCCAGCCCGGACTTGGCCACGTAGTTGACCAGGGCCGCCACTCCCGCCCCAGCCATCGCCGCGGCCACCACGTTGACGTTGTCGGCCAAGGTGATCAGCAGGCTGGATAGCCCAGCCACGGCGCCGGTGCGCTCCTCCATGCTCGCCAGGAAGGTGCCGACTGCATTGTTGATGTTCACCAGCGCATCCTGAACGCTGGTGGACATCTCGGCTGCGGCCTTGCGGTTGGCCTCTACTGTGCCCAGCAGGCCGGTGTTTAGGTCATCCAGCGAGAGCTTGCCCTCGACGCCCAGCTTGCGGATCTGCTCAGCGCTCTTGCCGGTGGCCGAAGCGATCGCGTTGACGATCGTCGGCATCGCGTCCTGGATCGAGACCCAGCCATCAGCCTCGACCTTGCCGGTCTGCAACGCCTTCGAGTAGGCATCGAGTGCAGACCCGGCCTTGTCGGCGGCCGCGGCGTTGGTCACCAGCAGGAAGCTGAAGCTGTCGGTGATGTCGAGCGTCTGCTGGGTGTTGAAGCCCAGGCTGCGCATGACGTCGGCCGTGCGGATGTACAGCTCCTGGGCTTCGGCCAGGGGTCGGTAGGTTTCCTGCGCGGTCTGCAGCAGGTGCTCCTGCACCATCTGGTATTCGCCAGCACTGCCAGCGGCGGCCTGCATGCGGTCGGACATCTGCCCATAGGCGTCCACCTGCTTGATGATGCCGCCGACAAGGCCAGCACCAGCCACGGCCGCAAACGCGCCGCGCATCAGTGCACCGGCCTGCTGCGCCGCACCGCCAGCACGATCGAACGCCGAGTCTACCTGGGACAGGCTGCGATCGATGGACCTGGCATTGCGCTCCACCATCGAATCGGCATTGGCCAGCTCGCGGCGCAGCTGAGCTGTGGTCGCCTCGATCTGGACCAGCATGCCCTGGACTTGTTGGTCAGCCATTCATTTCTCCAAGCCAGCGCGGCTGTATGGGTTCTACGCTTCTCCACGTCCGCGCATGAAGGCCTTGAGCCGATCAGCGACGCTGGCCTTCTTGGCCTGGGCAGGGACTGGTCGCCCGGTAGGAGTGCTACGGTTCAGGTTCATCCAGTCCAGCCGCGCATTCAGCGCCATCATGAGCTGGGGTATGGGGGTGTGCCAGGCGGTTTCAGGCGGCCAGCCAAGCCAGCCGGTGGCCACGCCGAACAGGTAGTCGACGTAGCTGCCGTTCTTCACTGCGCTGTGCTGTCCGCCTCGGGCTTTCCCTGGGCGACAACGCTCGGCGGTACCGGGTTGAGCAGCACGGTGATGAAGCGGGTCAGCTGGGCCGACACCTTGGAGACGCCGGTTTCAAACACCTGGTTGGCCACCACCGTGTGTTCCTCTGGCTTGAGCGTGGCGCCGGCGATGACGATGTCGGCGCAGGCGGCGATGCTCATCAGGCGCATGGCCTCGAGCGCCCCGCGCAGCCCGCCGAAACGGGCCTCGATGCGCAGTGCCGCGTCCAGCGTTGGCTTGAGGGTGTAGGTCCGTGCGCCAAGCTGCACGGTGACGGTGCCGTAGAGGGCATCACTCATCTGGTTGTCTCACAAGGTGAGGGGCCGAGGCCCCATGGTTAGGCAGTCGCCGCGCCCGGCAGGATCTCGAGGATGTCCGAGTTGATGGCGATGGTGAGGTTGCGGCGCACGACGTTGTCTGCTGCACCGGGCGCGACCGTGTTGTTCATGACCTTGCCGCGCATGTAGAACGTGGTCGGCAGGATGACCGGGTTGGCAGTGGGATCGCCGTCGTTGAGCGTGATCTTGAGGTTGTAATCCCCCTTGGCACGGTCCTTGTGGGCGGTCTTGACGGCCTTCTGGCCGGCATCGCCGTTGTCCAGGCCTACGGTGACGGTCAGGTCACCAGCATCGGCCGTACCCTTGTACTTGCGCACCCGGCCATCGCTCAGCGAGGTGAAGGTGACCGAGCTGAAGGTGTCCCCGAATTCACCCAAGTCCTCGATCTCACCGACCCCGATGTAGGTGTCCTTCTTGTAGTCGGCCTCGGTAGTGGCGCCGGTCTTTCCGCCGATACTCAGGCGGCAGCCTGCGGCGGTGTTCAAATTGTCAGGCATGGCAAAGCCTCCAAATGCACTGGATAGAGCCGCGTGGCGGCAGGTAAATGGATCAGTGGGTGGTGATCACACGAACGGTGATCGAACCCTGGTAGGTCACGCCGTCGGCGTCTCGCTGCGCACCGACCTGCTCGACCCGGACGGACACGGCCCGCCCGACCGATAGGGTCAGAGAGCGCTCGTCCAACGCGGCAACGACCTCGCCGTTGATGCGCTTGACCTCAGCCTGGCCGATGGCATTCGACCAGACAGAGAGGTAGAGCAGCCGCTGCTCACGCTTGCGCCCAGCAATGGGCGAGGTGTTCACGGCGATCTCGCTGTCGATCGAAACGTAGGGCATGGGCGCGTCCATTGGTGCCCCATCGTAGACCGGGCAGCTCACCTCGGCTTCGAGACGAGCAAACAGCGCCTCCTGAAGGGAGACGGCCGGATCAGCCATTGCCCACCCCCTGGCTTGCCTTGCGCAGCGTGCGCCGGATAGCCGCTTCGATATCGATCAGCACGTACTCGCGATTGACCTGCATCGCGGGTCGCAGCCACGGATGCGCCGGCCGGGCCGGGATGGCCGGGTACTTGCCGAAGAAATTCACGCCGTCGCTCTTGTTCTTCGCACGGCGGTTTCGGTTGCCCGAACGCTTGCCGCCCACATAGCCCTTGGTTCCGTACTCGATGAAGCGCAGGTAGAAGAACTTGCGGTTATCGCGCTTGCCCCGGATGCCGATCTGGGCGTCCAGCCCGCTTGGCGATACATACACCTTCAACGCCTCGGCGGCAGCCCCCGTGTCCCTGGGGATCATCTGCCGCATGCTCGCCAGCACGCGGTCGGCGGACTTCTGCATGGCCGGCTTGAGTTCGTTGTCCATGTTCTTGTGGATGTTACGCAGCGTGCGGCGCAGCTTGATGTCGCCGCGCAGGCTGGAACGGCGAGCCATGGGCCTACTCCTTGGCCTGGGCGGCCTTGGCAGGCTTGTCAGCCTTGTCGATGACGGCTTCGGCGTAACCGCGGGCGATGAGTCCCTCGGCCTCCTCCTTGGTCACCTCGAATTCTTCGCCTTGCTCACGCTCGCCATTGGCGCCGGTCAGCGGGCCGAGTGCTCGAATTTTCATGATTCACCTCATGGATTTGGGACCGACGAGCACAGAAGTCTCATCAGGGTCTGCTCGTTGTCAGGTAGTACGGCCTCCACCTGGTAGGTGGTGCCGCGTCGGGTTAAGCGCCAGCCCGCGGCGATGTCACTGCGGGGCCGGACGATGATTTCAGCCGTCACCACAGCGTCCAGCTTCTCGGCAACGGCGTTCAGACGACCATTGGGATGCCGGATCTCGGCCCACAGGTGATCCGGGGTTGCAGGCTTCCATACCTGCACGGCACCGCCAGAGGCGTTGCGTTCTCGATGTGGGAAGGTCACCAGGCAACGATGACGAAGCGGTCCGGCCCTCATATGCCCCACCCGACCCGGTACGGTGTCAGCAGCGCTTGAGAACCCCGGGGCAGGTCGGTGGCGATGGTGCCGATCACGACGTCTTCGCGGTTGGCGTACAGGTGGCCCAGGATCAGCAGGCAGGCCGACTTGAACGGTGCATTGCTGAGCATGGGCTTCTCCCCGGCAACTCCGGCTGCAATCGCCTCAGCCAGCGACTGCGCATCGGCGTAGACCTGGCGGTTGAGGTAGTCCATGGCCGATTGCTCAGCGGAGTCGATCAGCAGCTGCAGGTAATCGTCGTCATCGTCTGGATCACGCAGGTGGGCGCGAGCCAGCGCCATGCTGATCACTGACATGGTTCACTCCTCCAGCGGAGTGCGCGATACCAGCTTGCGGAGTTCAAGCTCTTCGGCATGACGCCGCGGTACCAGGTAGCCCGGACCATGGCGCCGGCGCAGCTCGCCCTCGTCCATGAAAGAGCGCAGCGGGTAAACCTCGACCGTGGCCGGATTCATCTCGACCGGAACGCTCGAGGTGGATTCGTCCAGGCCTGCCGCATCGGTAGCGCCATGCAGCGCGTCGTCAGCCTGGCCCGGCTGGCTCAGCGAGGCGCCAGCACCTGAAGCATCCTCGGCCAAGGTGGCAACCGGCGCCAGCTCTACCGGCACCTCGGTCGTTAGGCCGCCCGCTTCCTGCGCGGCGTTGGCGCCCAGGTCAGCGCCGGGCAGATTGGTTGCCACGCCGCCTGCGGCCGCATCTGCACCACTGGTGTCGCTGCCGTCGGGCGGCGAGTTCGACGCCTGGTCAGCAGGTGCTGGTACAGCCTGCTCCGGTACTGGGCTGGGTTTGTCCTGCTTCTTGGTGTTGGCCATGAGATCGCTCCTGTGCGGCGCCATCGCTGGCGCCTTGAAGTGGAAAGCTTACGAACCGCTGCCGGTCAGCGGACCGGTAACGAACGCCTCGCCACGGTAGATGGCCAGCGCCAGGCGCTGCTCGGCGCGAACGGTGACCATGTTGTTTTCGAAGTCCTTGTCGTTCTCGGTGGAGATCAGGATTTCAACGTCCTGGCGGTCGAAGATCTGCGCACCCAGGCCAAATGCCCCGACGAGGAAGTCGTCGAGCGGCATGGCTTGGGTGGATACAACAGGCCGGCGCCACAGGGTTGGCTGGGTATCGCCCTGTGGTTGGCCGATGAGATAGCGGCCCTGTGCATCCTTCAGCAACTCGATCATGGCCCAGTCGATCGGATTGAGGACGATACCGTCTGCTGGGAACTCGGCGAGTTCTGCCTGCAGCAGGGCCAGACGAATGCGGTCGATGCGCTGCTCACCCGCTACTACCACACCACCAGGAGGCGCATAGAGCTGGGCGGCCGGCACGATACCGCCGATGTTCGCTCCGGTACCGTTACCAAACAGCAGCTGGGACTCTTCCGCGAGTTTCAGGCCGTAATGGCCACGGGCGTCGATGAAGCTTCTCAGCGCTGGCGCGTCGTCGAGAATCTGGCGGCTGGCCTTGAACAGGTGCGCCAGCGTACGAACCGGGGCATTTTCCAGCTTGAACTTGATGTCGGAATAGGGCTTGGCAGTCGTCTCGGCAACTGGCCGGGCGTTGTTGGTGAAGCCTTCTTCCTGCACGTACTCGACCGAATTACTCCCGGTCTGACCCGGCGCGATCAGATCGCGAATGGTCAGGCGTCGCTCGGGGATTGCCTGGATCCCGTAGCGTCGATCTGCCGGGACGGTATCAGCCCCCGACCCGGGGGCGGAGGTGATAGCGGCGCGGGCCACCGAGATGCGTCGGGAACCGCGGAAGGACGAGTCAACGCCCTCCATTTCCTTGGCTGCGGTAACGATTTCACCTGCAGACTTCTGGCGGTCGGGCTCGTTACGCCCACGGCTAGCGTTCACCAGTTTTTGCTCGGCTTCGCCCAGGCGCGCCTGCAGCTCGCCCTGCTTGGTCAGCAGTTCATCCACCTTGGCACGGGTCTCGGCGTTCATCTCGCCAGACGCCTTCATCTGCTTTTCGGTGGCTTCGGCTTGGCTTTTGATCTGGTCGCCAATGCCCTTCAGGCTGGAGTTGAGTTCTTTGACTTGAGCTTCGAAGTCCATGGTCACTTTCCTTTCAGAGAATTGAGAAGATTGGTTGCCGCGCTCAGTGAGGCGGAGAGGTCTGGCGCGGCAGCGCTCAGCGTGCCGGTCGGAACAGCGCGCGGCGTGTCCCCGCTGGCAGCGCGAGGCATGCCAGACTTGAAAGTGGCGAAGAGTTCGCGGCGCTCGGAGCGCGGCATGCCGGCCTTGGCCAGGGCTGCGTCCATGGCCTTGAGGGCATTGGCCTGGCCGGTTTCCTCGGTCTCGCGCTCGGTCACCTCGGTCGCTGCCAGCAGGCCGGTGGCCAGCCCCAGTTCCAGCGCGCGCTTGCCGCGGATGAACGTCTCGTCATCCATCAGCTCGGCCATGTCCTCGACGGGCTGGCCGCTGGTCTCGGCGTAGAGGTCGGCCATGGCAGCGTCGAATTCCTGCATGTCGTCAGCCACATCGCGCAGGTAGTGGCGATTGCCGGAGAGGAAGGTCCAGCAGTTGTGGATCATCAGGAACGCGCTGCTGGCCACCTGGCGCTCGGTACCGGCCAGGTAGATGATCGAGGCCGCGCTGGCGGCCATGCCCAGCACCTTGGTGGTGACCTTCTGGCTGTGTTCGCGCAGGCGGTTGTAGATGGCGATGCCTTCGAACATGTCGCCGCCGGGCGAGTTGATGTACACCGTCACTTCGCGGTCACCGATCGCGCGTAGCGCCGCATCGATGCGCTTGACGGTCACGCCCTCCCCGTACCAGTCCTCGCCGATTACGCCGTAGATGGTGATGGTTTCCGAGGTGTTTTCCACGGCCGCTTGGATAGCAGGGTTCCATTTGTCGAGCGCACGCGGGCTCATCTCGCTGCGCAGGCCGCGAGACTGGATCTTGTGTTTCATGGGTTACTCCCCGGAGTTGCTTTGGAGCCAGTTCATCAGCGCCGCGCGCGCGGCTTGGCTGTCGTTTTGTTTGCCCAGCTGGTCAAGCGGTACCAGGTTCGATTGCACGGTGAGGATGTCGCCGCCGGGCATGCTGGGCAGGTTCTCTTTGTGCCGACCTTCGTTTCGGGTCATGTAGCCGTTTTGGCCCATGGTGCTGAGGTAGGCGGCACGACCAGCGCTGTCAGCGCGTAGGAAGGCTTCCAGCGAAAACTCCGCGTAGTGCTTGATCCGATCCACTGCTGTCAGGCAGCGCTTGTTCACGCACTGCTCGATCGGCGCCGTGTACGTCATGATGCAATAGGTCAGGAAGGCGATCTGCTGCTGCTCAAGACCGGTGCCCCAGTTGCTGCCCTTGTCGGTCTTCATCACCATCCAGGGCGGTACGCCGAACCAACGGCAGATCTCCTCGATGCTGTGCCCACGCGATTCCAGCAACTGAGCGTCAGCTGGGTTGATGCCGATCATTTCGGGTTTCACGCCCTGTTCGAACACAGGACTTTTGCCCGCGTTGAGCGCCCCGGAAACGGTGGTGACGTACTCACGAAACTCAACACGCTGGGTCGGGGTAAGCGTCCTGTCTACCGAAAAGCCCACGGTCGGCATCATGCCGTTCTTGAAGGTGGTGTTAGCCGCATCGTCGGCCGACATAGCCGCGCCGAACACATCGGCGCCGTAGCGGATCGCCGATAGCCCCATCCGGCCATCCAAGGTGAAGGCCGGAATGTGCAGCATGTCGTCCTGGGCGATCTCACGGCGGGCGCCCTTGCGCGGCTTGAAGAAGTAGCGCAGCCGACCATCGTCATCTTCCTCCGGGGTCACCCGCGAAGGCATAAGGAATTCCAGCGCGATGACCCGTCCACCCGACCGGTGAATCTCGCAGTAGGCATTGCCCCACAGCAGCATTGAAGCGACGACCGACTGCCAGAAATGGAAGGCCGCCATATCCTCATTCGGGCTGTTGTGCACCACGTCGTAGAGCGGGAAGTCTCGCGCCGTCTCGCGCCCGCCGTCTGGGAGGCGCCGGTAGATGCTGAGTGGCAAGCCCGCGACCGAGGTGGAGATGATGCGCACGCAGGCCCAGACAGCAGACAGGCGCATGGCCTTGTCGACCGTGACCGCCTTGCCGCTACTGGACTGGGCGCCAGAGAAAGCGCCCCAGAACCCGCCGTCTGACAATCGGATGGTCTTGCCCAGCCAGCTGCTCATGCTTGCCGAGGGCTTGGCGGCGGCAGTGCCGAGCGCTTGAGAGAGGGTTTTAATCACTGCTCAGCCCTCGGCGAATGAACGCTGCGATGCTGAACAGGCTGATCGAGCCCGCGAGCAGGGACCAACCCGTGCCCGCCAGCATCCAGACGCCCGCGCAGGCCAGGCCGAATCCGCACAGCGCGCAGATGATGAAATAGTGAAATGCGTTCATGCGATCAGTGGATCCCGAATGCCGGCCATGAAGTTTTCCATGCCGCCCTGCCCCTCTGGATTGAGGGCCATCAGCGTCACGGCGTTGAAAAGCGCCATCAGCGGGTCGATCTTTGCCGAGCCGCTAGCCTGCTTGGTGATGAGGATTGAGTTACCGCGCGGCTCGACCTTGGCGTTACCGCAGCACCAGGCCATCATCGGTTGGCCACCGTGCAGCAACGTGCCCTCGGCCAGCTTGCGCTCGGCGGTCTTGATGGCCCCGCCCAGGCGCCAGCCCTGTGAAATACCGTCGATCTTTTCGCGCGGGATACCCACAGCCTCCAGCGCATCGAGAATCGCACCGACGCCGGCCGGGTCCAGGCCGACCTTGTCCAGCAGGCCGGCCTGCTCGACCTGCGCCACCAGCTGCGCCACCTCCTCGATGTCGTCACCGATGCGCTCGACCAGGGTCAGGTGCCCATCCTTGGCAAAGTCGCGGATGCGCGGCGCTTCGGCCTTTCGCCGATCAAGCACCGAGGGGTGCGCCCAGGCGTGCGTCCAAGTCAGCCAGCGGCGTGTGCCCTGCTCGCGCCCGACTCCCGCCAGGCCGAGCAAGTCATCCAGGCCGCCGCCGTCGATGCCGATGTCGATCACCTCGCAGCGCTCGATCAGGTCTTCCAGCGTGCCGCACAGCTCAGAGGCCTGCTGCTCCCAGAAGTCAGCACCTGCCCAGCGATCCGAGAGCATCGCCAGTCCGATTTCGACGTTGAGGTGTTTGGCCAGGAAGCCACGGAACGACTCCTCCCCGTTGAGCTGGGCTTCGGTGTATTTTCGTTCGATGAACGGAATGTCCACCGACAGGCCAAGGTTGGGATTGGTGACGTAGGCATTGGCAAAATCACGATGCGCTCCGGCATCGATCATTGACTTGGGGAACTCGTAGAGCACTGGCAGGAAAGCTGGATCGTGGATCTCTCCAGATCGAACCTGCCGGGCGTATTGGAGTTTTTGCCTGAAAACACCTGCAGGCGGCGCATCAGACTGGGTAGTCGCCCAGATGATGAAGCCTTCAGGCCGAGAGGCCAGCCCCCCGGTTGCTTCCTGCAACATCGCCTCGGCGTGGGCACGCTTGCCGAAGACCCACAGCTCGTCGATGAAAACACCAATGGCCTTCTTGCCGGAGACCGTCTCGCTGTCGGCGGCGACCACCTTCAGCGTGGCCCCGGTGTTCAGGTGCGTCACGGTGCGGATGTGGTCTTGCACCTTCAGCAGCGCCGATAGCTCCTCATCGGCGCGCACCATATCCCGGATGGGAATATAGGAGTTGTCGGCGATCTCCTTGGTCGGGGCCAGGATGATGTACTCGCCCGAGGTCCGCCAGTTGAGGATCAGCGCGGTCAGCATGATTCCGGCCGCGATCGTAGATTTGCCGTTCTTTTTACAAATGTCAATTCGTCCGCCTCTCTCCCGCTGTGCAAGCCCGACGTCGGTAGGCAACCGCGGGATACCCCCAAAAATACCCCCACCCCCCCCTGCGCAAATTGCTGAGATTGATTTCTTACGCTACGCTTATCACGATCAACCACAGAAATCTAAAATTCTGGACACGAGTGTTAAGCGTTAACCGGCGCGTTCGTTACGGGCAGCTGGGTTACTACTGAGCACAAGAAACGCTTGGCAACAGCTAAAACTAGATCATCTAAAGTTTCAAAATAAAAGCACTCACATCCCAAGCTAACCTATTAGCTCCGCAACTAAACAAACAAGCCAAATTAACCCTAAGACATAAACTACAAAGCCATCTCTACAAATAAAATACAACAAAACCAACATGCACGCACCGGGGAAGTATGAAAAACTCTAACTTAGAAAAGTATCGAAAAGATCTGGAGAGCCTGATTGCCGAGTCTAGACCACTCAAAAATTCTTTGCTATTGACTTGCGCTGGAGAAAATAAATTCCGCGAAACATTAGTTAGATCGGGAGAGAGCGAAGAGGCAGCCACCTCGATCTTGAATAGCATCAAACCATTTAGAAGCATTTATCAACACTGGTACTCTGAGGCACTGCCATTAGTTAAGCAACTACTACCCGACCGCCTTAATGACTTTGTGAAACTCTATGAAAAGCCAAAGACGAGGAAGTCAATAAGTTTTGAAAGCTACCGAATTGAAGATGCTTGCCAAGGACTTAGAACTACCCTAAGAGGAGAGATACAGGCAGATGCAACCGCTGCCCTCTCCCTTCTCGACCAACAAATTGCAATCGTCGAAGCAGTCAGCCGTCGCTTTGAGAGCTCACTGTTTGATATAAAACAGCTTGTACAAGCTGATCTATTTGATTCTGAGCTCGACACTGCTCGAGCCTTATTAAAATCTGGCTTCTTACGCGCAGCGGGAGCTATTGCAGGGGTTGTGCTTGAGGGACATTTAAAACAAGTATGCGAAAATCACTCACTACCTAAAAAATCTGGCACCATATCTGTTCTGAACGAGGCACTCAAAGCTGCCGACACAATAGACCTAGCTCAATCTCGACACATTCAATTTTTAGGTGACATACGCAACAAGTGCAGCCACAAAAATTCCGACGAACCTACTCAAAATGAAATAGAAGACCTTCTCAACGGAGTAGACAAAGTCATTAAAACTGTATTTTAAATTTGGACTGCAGTATGAATAAGAGGCTGATCACCTTTCTTAGATGATCTGAGCCGACAACAATAATTCTTCAGTCGTGCCTTTCTCTCCAGTGGTGCCCACGCCCTAGGGTGGGCACCACTGAGGGCATGAGGGCACCACTGGGTATTTTGTTAAGGAATCCCACAAGATCTGAGCCAGAAAGGCTAGCCAAAGCTCTCATGATTCTTTGGTCCATGGTCCGAGTCCGCGTGGGTCCACCATTTAAGTCAGTGGTTTGTGCATAACTATCGTAAGCCATTTGCGTTTTTAACTACAGTTTCACCCGTTCGCCCACATCACCCGGTGGCCTTAGTAATCAGAGCGTATCTCAGTGCAAGACACAGAGGCCAAGGTGATGTCGGTCACTACGCAGATATTGCTTGGCATCAGTCATGGCGATGAGGCGCCAAAAATCGCCCGCGCCCTGCTGCGCGCTTCCCAATGGAGTTGACTGGTTCTCAAACGTATGACGCCACGCAAGCCCTGTCAGAGGCTCCCAACCAGGGCCTTTTTGTGTCAATCTAGCGGCACTCTAAAGGAACTGACTCGAAAGGCGAGATCGCAATGGACCAATACTTTATCAACCTTGAAGCAGTTTCAACCTCTTGCATAACCAAGATTATTACCGGCGGTCTGCTGCCTAAAAATGGAATAGCATGGGAGCTCACGAACGAGATTAAACCTGTTGATCTGTATTGTTACCTACATGCAAAGTATGGCGAGCCGAACGGAGTTCAAACATTTTTAAAAAGCAACGACTCAGACAACCTTATTCATTGGGACTGGACGCTTGCCAATGAACACGGCCTGATAACTATAATGGGAATGAACTTCAGAACTGAAGTTCATTTAATGGGTGACTACAAAGGCAGGGGGCTATCCCTCGAAATGTTTATCAAACAGATAAAGTCTGACTTTGCCAATCATGGCAAAAAAATGAGTACTTTTAAAAAGTCGCTTGAAAAATGGACGCAATTTGTAAACCCGTACAACCGAATTCGCCGAGCAGTTGGTGAGAGCTTTAGACAGCTAGACGCTCTTAACCTAAACCCATCGGCAGACAGAGTATCTAGCCCAAAAACCATAGACGAATCAAATGAATTCCGCGATCGCTGGCTAGCCGTAAGCGCAAGATACAGTGCTGGCGTTGGACTAGTTTTTGGACTAAGAGCAATGCTTCCGGTGCTGGCCGAGTCGTTTATAAATTTCCTCATTTTTTCATTAGCCAAGCCAGAGGTTAAAAGCAACGAGAGACTATTTAATTCTGCCATCAGGCAAGCAATTGATATACGCGTGCAATCATTACATTTAAATTGCTTGGGCTTTCAAAAACCGATCGACTACACAGCAACAGAGTGCAAGCAATTTCATACACTCATGAATGATCGCAACGACCTCCTCCACGGAAACGTTGAAGTTAATAAACTATCTACTGGCGACGTTTACTTTAAAGACAAAACTCCGCTATTCATAGAGTACGATGACATATGGAGCGTTTCGATAGGTGCGTCCATGAATTCGGTTCGATTTGCCACAGTTCACAGTGATCATAAGGTAGTACAAAACTTTATCGAATTTATCATTGGGCACCTGGAAAGCAATGTGGCTAACCAGATCCAGCACCTTATGACCATCTCTCATCTCGGCTTTAACTCCGCTACTGGTCGACTTGGGGTGTTGTTTCCGGATTCGATTGCGGACTTCCGCACTTACCAATCAGATGAAGCAAAAGAGTAATATTTACCCGGCGGTGCATCTCTATTACACCGCCGGAAGATTTTATAGCTAATTATTCGGTATTCCCAATTTAGCATTGCCGCTGTCAGCGTTATCCTGAAGCGCTTTCAGCCAACCAATTCTATCTGCAGGAATCCCTAGCTCAACTAACGCCTCTTCGCCCTCAGAAAACTCATATTTCTTGTCGCCGAGTATGCAATAACACAGCCTGTAAGTCTCGAGCATAGTTGAGTGCAAATTTATTAGCTCAACTGAAATTCGATAGAGAGAGGTTTCTTCTTCTGCCTCGATGAGCTTGTTCAAGCCTTTGTTGATGGTCTCAACATAGCGAAATATTAATTTTATCCAGTAGCGTTGATTAACACTGAAGGAGTGCGCAATTTCTGGGTAATATTTATCCAGCAAAGGTAAGCTTACAGCAGAAATTAGATTATGTCCCGCCGGCCTTTTTTTAGTTGCCAAAGGCTCGCAAAGTTCCATTAGGCTTTCTATCGACTGATGACAGATATTCATCAATTCGTGACAATCCTCTTCGCAACAGTCTTTTTTCTTTAGTTTCGTCTTAGCCTCTTTTCGTGAGGTTGAAAAAAAATTTAGGCCAAAAGCTAATCCAGCACCGATCACCGTACCTACTAAAGGAAGATACTTATCCATAGATGACTTAGTAGATACGCTTTGAATGTAACTGAGGCACTGAGAAAACGTGTCAATATCCATGTCTACAAACTTCCTTTAGAAGATAGGGCAGTATGCCATGACAACAGCGAGATCCCAGCCCTCTAGAAACCTGGTGCGTTGAAATCCCTGCGATCAGAAAACGCTGACTGTTCATTCGTCTCACCCGTATTTGGGGTTCCTCAAAACTGAGGACACCCCTAGGCACCTTGGAATAAGGGCTGTAGAGCTGACCTTAGCTCATATTAAGCCTTGTCCTGCGCCTCAATCGACGCCGAGATGATTGCCCCACCCCAGCGTCGATCGCCAATGCAGATCGGCACCGGATTGCCGCTGGCGGTGGTGTTCTTGGCGCCGCCGAAGGCATAGGACGGCAGGTTCTCGGGCGCAGCGCTCTGCGACAGCCCTTTAGCCTGAGGACTGAGCATCTGTATCACCCCTCCCGCCACGTTCGCGATGCCTGCGCCCATCAGGCCGGCTGCAAGCCCACCTGTGGCGTAGGTCGCCGCGATAATCAGCGCGACGCCGACGACCGTCTGCAATAGCCCGCCCCGCTTACTGCCTTGGATCACCGGCACGAACCAGAGCTCTTTAGCCCCGCCCAGGTCCAGCTCGTTCTCGCCGATGTTCCTGCCGTTCTTGAACACCGCGAAGCGCAGACCCTTTGCCTCTGCACCCGCCAGGTCACGTGCAAACCCGGGGAAGTTCACGTCAAGCGCCTTCGCAGCCTCTTTCGCGTCCCCGCGGTCCAGGTTGAAGGTATGGTGTTTGCCGTACTTGCGGCCCAGGAAGCCGCCAAGGCGGATCCTCGTGTGTGATGGGTTGGTAGCGGTAGGCATTGCCACTAGGCAGCTCCTTTTGGCATCGGTAGGTGAACGCCCAGGCGCCGGGCGAGCATTTCACGGCATTGCAGTGCCTCGAGGCGATAGGCAGCGTCGCGGGCCGGGCTAGGGTTCCAGTGCGGCGCATAGCTGTGCACGTCTGCCCTGGCGCCGCGGAAGGTGCCGCGCAACAAGTCGGCGGAGATACGAGCTTCTTCCTCAGTGAAAAAGATGCCGTCCAGCTTGACCCGCTGCCCGCGCCGTACAGTCGCGACCTCCCATTGCAGGTAGCTGGGCCCGCCTCTGTCTAGGGTGAAGCTGGCCACCTGGCAGGCTTGCGCGAATCGGTCTTGAAAGGTACTCGTGATCGGTGGGGTGCTCATGGGTGATGCGCCTCCTTCGGTGTTAACCCAAGGTGTTAAAGCGTTAACTTTTCGGGTGTTAAAGGTGTTAAAGCTTTAACACCTGGGATGGGCCGGATTCATCCTCTAGGCCGCGTGCGCTGTGGCCTGGAGGGCTATGCGTGACCGGCATAGCTTTAACATCGCTTTAACACTTTTCTCCTGGCGGAAAAAAATCTGTGCGTGGGGTCGGGAGCGGTCTAGAGCCGGAGAAACCCCAAACTTTCGACCCGCCCCCCTCAGTAGGCCGGTGGCTCGTAGGGTGGCGCGGTACGCACCCGCTCCAGCGCCTCAGCGGCGCTCAGGCCGCTTGCCAGCAGTCGATCAATCTCTTTGCTCAGCCGTTCGCGCTCCTCGATCTGGCGCAGCAGAGAGCGGCTGTGGGCGATCTGGTTCAGGGCGCGTTGAATGGGTTTGGGTAGATGGGCATTGCTCATGATGATCTCCGGTAGGAATGAAAAGGCCCGCAGGTGCGGGCCAGTGCCGAATCACCCTCGAAAGGAAAGAGGGCTTCGACTGCTGCGGTTGTGCGTTGCGTGGCACTCACAGCTGACCCACGTTCGTTGCTAGGCTGCAGCCTTGCTGGCCGTTTGGGCGGTGGCAACGCTGGTGCCGAGCGTGACCAGGCGCGTGGCCGTCGGGGCGAACACGGCCAGACCGGCGCGCAGCTCTGCCAGGATGGTTACCAGGTTGCGGCGGAAGTTGTCGCCGTCGTGACGACTGGCCTCTACCGTGACTTCTTGGCGATCGAGCAAAGCCGTGACGCTGGTGTCGAGGATCAGCGCTTCACCTTGCGGCATGCCATTGGTGACGACGACCGGCGTGCCCCACAGGCTAGGCGGCGCTGGGTCGCGTGGCGTGCCGATCACATACTGGCCGTCGCCTTTGTCGGCGCGCTCGCTCTCGACGGCAAACCAGTCGCGCGGATTCATCACGATGACGTTGGGATTCCAGCCTTCAGCCTTGAGATCCGTCAGAGCGGCACCGATACGGTCGACAGGCTTGCCGGTGGTGATACCAGCGTCAATCGCCTGCGCCTTGAATCCCAGGATCTCACCTGGGCCGCCGGCGCCGACGATCAGCTCAGTCTCCAGCTTCTGACGAACACCGACGCTCATCAGCGTGTTGATCTGCCCCTCGAGCTGTTCGCTGTCCTGCAGAACCTGGATGCTTGCGGGGATCCAGGTAGCGATGGTCGCGATCTCGGCGCGCTCCATCTTGGACGGCATCGAGCCTTCAGCCTTCTCGTCGCCTTCCTGCTTCTGGTAGGCCGCGCCGTTGATGTAGCCGTCCAGACGCACAAACTCATAGGTGGCGCTGGTGACAGGCACGATGGGCAACACGTCCAGCAGGCTCAAGCGTGGCTGCGGGATACCGCGAATGCCGCCGGCGTCACGTTGAGGGGCGGTGGGGAAACTGGTCGAGCCAGTGCCGCCCTTGTTGGGGTTGGTGATGGCAGCGCGGATGCCAACGCTGCAGCTGATCTGGCCGCTGGACTTCATGCCATTGCGCATGCCGGCGATACCGTCAGTGTCGATCACCTTGGCGGTTACGGCATTGGACTCGGCCTGGCTCGAGCTGGAGCGGTGCCCAGCGCCGATGTTCACCATTCGCTGTTCCATCTCCAGCAGCCTGGCGCCGAACTCGGTCTGCTTCTCGTCCATGGTCGACTTCATGCCGGCGATGTTGGCGCCGATGTCGGTCAGGGTCCGATTCAGTTGTGTCACGTCTTGCTCATAAGGGTCTGGCATGTCTTTCTCCGTTTGAAAACCATGCCGATACCCTATGCGTGCGCGCCCGCATGAGTCTGCGGTTAACTTCGTCGTCCTCAGTCGGTATCCGTCGCAAAGCGCACTATGTCGGCGATTTTGTAGAACCTGCGATTGCCCCGGCGCACGAATGGCAGCGGCGATCGGCCCTCGGCAGCAAGGCGGCGCAGGTAGCTCGGGGCATATCCCAAGAGGTCTGCGGTCGCGAACTCAGGCACCAGTCCACCAACTAGCGGTTCGACGCCGGCCTGTGACAGTCGCTGCGCAATGTCCTGTTCGACGTCGATCATGGTTTTTGCATACTCCCCTGTGATGCATCCGTGAATTGGCTGTAGCCCGCGTTATCCGTGGCCTGCGGGGTGATCTGCGAAACGGCGTGTCTCGTGCCTGTCTCGCCTGTGAGTGCAGCAAGGCCCAGCCCGTCCAGGTGGGCATGCCAGCGTTCCAGCGCCTGGCGCTTGAGTGCTTCGGCGGTGGTGTGGATGTAGGTCGCGTCCATGTTGCGCAGCGCGTGATTCACCAGCATTTCGCCCACCAGGTAGTCCACGCCGAGGTCCATCCAAGCTGTGCGGGCCACCTTGCGCACGTCGTGGCTGGTCCACTGGCCATCGCTCAACGTGGCGAATACCTGGCTTGCGGCCGTGGTCCCCAGCGCACCGCCACGACTGGCCGGGAACAGGTACGCGCCGCGGTAGCCTTGAGTCGCCTGGGTTGCCCGGTAGCGCGCCAGCAGGGCACTGGTCTGACGGGTGAGTGGCAAGGTGTGATCCTGCTTGGTCTTGGTGTCGCCGGCGGGGATGAACCACTGGCCGGCCTGCAGATCGACATTGCGCCATAGCGCGCTGCGGGTCTCCCCGAGCCGCGTGCCGTGACACAGCATCATCAGCGCCAGCATGGCGTCACCTGGGCGCGTCACGCTCCAGTCAGTCAGCTTGGCCAGCAGGCCGGGCAGATCCCGCTCCCGCAGCCGTGACGACTTGGGCTTGATGCGCACGGCCACGAAGTCACCGAAGCGCAGCGAGGCCATTGGGTTCTGCTCGACCAGGCCCAGCCGGTGTGCCTTGCGCATGGCCACCGCCAGCACGTTGTAGACCAGGCGCACGAACGACAGGGCATAGCGCTCCTGCAGTGGCCACATCAGCCGTTGATCGAGCGTGGACTTGCACACCTGGGCCAGCGGCAGATCATCCAGTCGTGGCGCCAGGTGGCAGGTGATGGCCGACTTCGCGCCAGCCTTGCGCTTGGCCGATAGGTTGCGGTCACGCAGCATGCGATCGAGGTACCAGGCCAGCAGCTCGCCGGTGCAGCTCCAGGTACTGGTCGCCGATCGCGCTGCATCGTCAACGGCGCGGCGGGCAAGGATGGCAGGCAGTGCCGCCAGCATGGCCTTGGTACTCAGGCCAGGGTAATTGCCGGCCTTGCCCCACTTGCCTTTGACAACGACGTGCCAGGCGCCCCGGGCGCGGTCGACGCTGGAGTAGCGAAAGCGCAGCTCAGGGTGGCGTGGGTCGCGCAGTTGGCGCACCTGGGTACCGGCCTGCTTGCGGATCTCCGCGTCAGTCAGGGTCGTGTGTTTGGTTGTCATGCTTCACCTTCGCATCGAGGTACATACGTCCATAAGTGGACGGATCGTGCATCCATGCGTGGATGGATCTTGCAGGCCCGGTCGGCATCGAGCCGAATCGGCTGTCGGGGGGTGTCGTTTCCAGGAACGCCCCCGGCACGCTGTCCTATTGTTCATTGCGCAAGCTCTGCCGTAGGCCAACGTGAGCGCACATCGGCCAGGGCTTCGTCATAGGTGATGGGCTCACAGATCATCGTGAATGGGCGACAACCAGGTAACAGCACCGACCACGAACAGCGCCGCTCGATGCCGTCCCCAGCGGTCAGCTCGGCCAACAGCGCCAGCCGATGCCTGCGCACGTAGCGGCTGATTTCGTCCGTGATCTTGGCCTTGGGCGAAACACGCACACGCATACCGTTTCGTCGGGCGGTCAGCCCCCGCTCTGTCAGAAAGTCGAGGGCTGCCATCAGAAGTCCACCCCATCGTCATCCGTAGGAGCGGACGGGAGTTCGGTAGGCGGCGTATCGCTAGGATCGGTGCAGTCGTGCCCATTTTCTCCAGTCGTGCCCCAGTTGTGCCCTGGGCACGACTGGGACTGGGCAGCGGCAGTCGGTGGAAACGAGGCGAATTCGCCCGACGCCTGAGGCAGCGACCAGCGGACAACCGTCTCACCACCGAAGCCAGATCGAGCAGTCATCACGCCGAGTTTCTCGCGGGCGCTGCGGATCTGCTTTTGCGTGTAGCCGTTGTCGACCATCAGCCGCTTGGCGTCCTTGCCTGTGAGCGGGCCGCTGGTCAGGATCCGGCGCAGGGCCTCGGCTGGATCGTCAGCGTCGTCCAGCCTCTCGTCGTCGATAGCTTCGACGTCGCTCAGGATTTCTCGGGCAGAGCCTTGCACAGCGTCGCCCCAGATAACCTGGGTCGTCTCGATTCCACCGTCGATCGTGCAGGGCTCGATGGTGTAGGACACGCCCCCTTCATCCGTCCCGATGTTGGACTTCGCCCGCGCCAGCACCCGCGCATCCGAGTCTTGCTGTTTGGCCGCTACCAGGACAGTACGGGCCAAGGCGGAAAACGCCTGCGAGCCAATCACTCGATCGGCCGGACTGGAGCCGATACCGCCCTTGGCGAAGTGAGAGATGCCCACCACGGCGCAGAGGTTCTGCTCGGCGAAGTCCACCACGCCCTGCAGCCCCCGGCGGACGTCGTTGGCCTTGTGCATATCGCCCCTCACCGCGCTGACCACGGGGTCCAGCATCAGCAGCGACACACCGCCCATCTCGCGGGCCGTCTCGCGTAGCAAGCCAATGTCTTGGGCGGGGTCGAAGGGTTCGTACTCGCCACGGGCATTGATCCGCCCCTGGATAATCGCCACCCGGTCAAGGTCGGCGCCAGCAGCAATCAGCCGCGGTACCAGCGTGTCCGATGGGTCATCCTCAGACGACCAGATCAGGACATTGCCAGCCTGGGCGCAGCGCTCGCCGTCTGGCCACCGACCGCCCGTGGTGATGGTCGCGATCAAGCCCAGCAGCAAGGTCGTTTTCCCAGTACCGCCGGCACCAGCCAGGATGTGTAACTTGCCCTGTGCGAGCCAACCAGGCCAGAGCCAGCGGATCGGTACCGGCTTGATATCGGTAGCGCGCACCGCCTTCACACGCCAGAGCATCGGCGGCTCTGGCCGCTGCAAAGGGCTTTTGGGATCTTGCCACTGCGCTGCATACGGATCTTCTTTCATACGACCCCCAGGCGTTGTTTGGCCAAGTTGAAGCGCTCCAGGTCCGCCTGTGGCAGCGGCCCTTTCTCAAGGAGCGCGTTGCCGATCTGGTAGATGGTCTGTTCATGCTGGATGGCCGCACGGCTCGGCCCAGTTCGCGGTGCTGCGTTACCTGGGAACAGGTCGCGCAGCTCCAGGCCGATGGCCGACACAATGTCCGCAGCGCTGCAGCCGGCCCAGCACTTGAGTAGCACGGTACCGTCGGAGGCCTCTTTGATTGCCAGGCTGGGGCTCTTGTCGTCATGTGCTGGGCAGCAGGCTTTCCATTGGTTTGCGCCAGCGGGTCTAACTTTGTCGAGGCGGCCAAGCACTTTCTCCAGGCAAGCCGAACCCGTCGGCGCAAGTGCGCCGTTTTTCTTTTTCATGATTAGGCTCCTGGGCTAACTTGGCTTAAGTGGTAGGTGGCAGCGTTGCCAGTGTCGGCCAAGTTGCTAATCAACGTACCTAAGCTCTCAAGGAGCCAGCCAATCTCAACAGCCGTTTCGGAACTAAGGCCCGTCTCACCATTGCATGCTGTGCAAGCCAGCAAGTGACCGATCCCTGAAATTCCATTTGCGAGTACAGCGACATACGTTTCTGTTGCTTGCCCTGTGGCTTTCAGTTGCTCAGCAGTCATTTTGGTCAGAGCTTCGTGCTTAGGGAGCAAAGCATTCCAATTAGCAACACCCATCACGCACCCCCTACTTGATTCGCAACGTAGCTATAACCCAGGTGACGATGGCGCCAGCAGAAGTTCTGCGAGCAAAGCCGAACGTTCTCCAGGTGTGCGTAGAGATCCTTGGAGATAGGGTGTTGTTGGCCGAATGCCGGAACGATCAACGATACGATGATGCGTTCGAGCTTCTTGAACTCATCTCGGGCCTGATTTTGTTGGTGCACTTCGAAGTCGGCGAGCAAGGCTGGCGTCAGGACAGTGGCTTGGGCTGCGCTTTTCATTGGGCACCGCCTTGCGCTTCGAGCGCGCGTGCCTGGTCCATGTGGTGGTTGTAGCGTTTCAGGCGGACAGAGAGGGAGGATCGTGCGCGGAGTGCGCTCAAGGCCATACGGCGGTGAGCAAGGGCGCGGATTTTGGACGGAATGAGGGCGGTCATTGGTGTAGCTCCGTGTGTTAGATAGGAGCTGCCACGGTTCGTCGCCAAACGAATAGGGTGGCAGCTGTACGCAGGTTGGCGAACCGGGACACACGGAACCCGGCAGACCCAAGGGTCTCCCGCGCACAGCCACCATAAACAGGACGTGCGGGCACAAAAAAAGCGCCAGCAATCGTAATGGGGGCGCCTGTGCGCCGTGTAGTCTTCGAGTCGCCAAACCCGGTCGCTGAATTTGCAGCGACAGGCAGACGATACCCTTCAAGACGACTGCGTGCAAGACCGATTATCGGCAGTTTGCAGTAATGGCGCAACGCCATTTCACAGCTGATTTTCTTCAGTCGTGCCCTCGTGCCCTCAGTGGTGCCCACCCTGGGGCATGGGCACGACTGGAGAAAAAGGGCACGACTGGAGAGAGGCGCTTCGCTAGCTGAAGAACGGTTCATTGACTACGCCCGCGCTCTGCAATTTTCCTCTCTATCCAGTCAGAAATTTCGCTGTCCACCCAAGCTACAGAGCGTGAGCTAATTTTGACGGGCTGAGGAAAGTCCGGAGAAGTATAGATCGCGGTCTTACTCAATCCGGTTTTCTGCTTAACTTGTTCCAACTTCAAAAGCGCTGCCATATTTCGCTCCAAAAAAAACCCCGCAACTGCGGGGCTTCGAGTAGTTTAAACTGGATGTGTGTAGCCGGCCTTTTTCTTGTCGATAAAGTCGGCCCAGGCCTGCATCATTTTTGAGCGCGGCATGAGATAGAGCGCGTGATTGTAGGCCGCACTAACTTTTCCTCTAGATTGGTGTGCGAGCTGAGTTTCGATATGCTCATGATTATAACCCTGCTCATGCAACATTGTTGACGCAATGCCTCTAAACCCATGGGAAGTCATAACTTTTGCATAACCCATACTTCGCAGAGCCATCAAGATTGTTGCCCTACTCATTGTCGTGTGATGCCCCGCCCTGCCTGGAAACAGATAATTCCCACCATAAGTTATCTGCTTGAGACGCTCTATGATCTCAATAGCCTGCGTGGACAGAGGAACAATATGTTCGCTGGCCATCTTCATTCGTTCAGCAGGGATAATCCATCGACCAGCGGCCATATCGAACTCATCCCAAGTGGCGCCAAGCAGCTCTCCAACCCTGACAAAAGTTAGACACAACAACCGCATCGCCAGGCTAGTCACTTCACTGGGAAATCTGTCTATTGCATGCAACAAGGCGGGAAGCTTTCTTTCATCAACACGCGCATGGTTCCTCGACTTATGCTCGCGCAAAAAGTCTCCACTCTGTAATTCGGCTACCGGGTTACGGTCAGCCAAATCGTGCGCAACCGCATAGCGCATTATCTGGCCGCAGTAGCCGAATACAGCGCGCGAAATTGTGGGAGCCCTATCCTCGACACGTTTGAGCAAGTCACGAAAAACCGATGGAGGAATGCTCCCAATAGGCTTCCGTCCGATTTCTGGAAGCACGTCCTTTTCCAATCGCGACCATGCAGCCTTGGGAGAGGCGCCTTTTTTCTGCGGTGCCCAGTGTGCAAACCAAAGCTTGGCCGCCTGCTCGAACGTTACGAAGGAACTGACCTTCTCGTGCGACTTCTGCCGTGCCGCAACCGGATCGGTTCCATTCGCCAAGACAAGCCTGGCATCTCTGTGCAGGTTGCGAGCCGCAGCAAGAGATACCTCAGGGTAGACCCCTAGAGCCATCAGCTTTTCGCGGCCTTCGTATCGGTACTTCCAGCGCCAGTATCGTCCCCCACTTGGAGTAATGAGCAAATACAGGCCTCTCCCGTCGGCGAGCTTGTGACGCTTACCGTCGGATCTGATGTGCCGTAGCTTTGTGTCGGTCAATTTCATAGCTGTAGCCCTGGAGATTCGGGGGACTGGAGGAAAACTGGGGGTACTCCGTTTACAAACATGGATAGGGAGATTTGATACCCCCGTTAATACCCCCAAAAATCGAGCGCTTTAGGCGAACCGCTCAGAACCTTGCCGAACGCTGTTTCGCTAAAATATCCAACACAATCAACGCTGTAAGCCGATTAGGTTGTCTCTTAGAAACCGCCTGGAACGCTCCAGAACCAATTTATGAATTCTTTTTACTGATGAGCAGCATGAATTCGGTGATCATCCGGCGACCAGCGTCAGCGTCGTAGGCGCCGAAGATGGCAGCGACGAACTCATTGACCCATGGCCGAACCGTCTCGCACATCAGCGGGCTGCCGGTAGCATCGACCATACGCAGCGCGCCGAACACCTCCAGCGACTCAGCTGCCTCAGCGGGAAACAACGGCTCGAAGGGGATCAGGCTCTGGCGCGCAACGATGCGTTGCTCCCAGTCAGGGCATGCGGTTGTCCACTCCATCACTTCACCGCCTTGAGCGGACCGCGCCGCGTGCCGAACTTGCCGGCGCCGACCTCAGCAGCCTTTTCCTTGGCCTGCTCCTTCTTGCCACCCTCGCCCTTACGCTGGTGCACGAACGGCATCAGTGCCTTGGCCGCATCGACGCGCAGCTTCGGCTCGGTACCCATGTCGTTCATCACCGACAGCAGGAAGTCCTTCGGGTCACGATGCAGAAGCACCTGCGCCAGGTCGAACCCGGCGGGCTCCGCCTCTGAAGGCTCGGCAGCATCAGCAGGATCAGGGTCAACCGGCGCCGGTTCCTTAGCCGGCTTGGGCGGCTTGGCAGGCGGAGCTTTAACATCCGCTTTAACACTTTTAACAACTGGCGGGAGCAGGCCGAGCGCTTCCAGCTTGTGCAATTCGGCGATCACATCAGGGTCTTTTGCGAGCCTCGAACCGGCCGCAGATGCCGTCTTTTCGGGGCATCCGGCTGCAATGGCTGCGTCTCGATTGGACGCACCTTCCCTAAGCGCTTCGATGAACGCGCGCTTTTTGGGTGTTAAAGCCATTAACAAAAAATCCTGGGCGGAAAAAAATCTGTGCGTGGGGTCGGGAGCGGTCTAGTGAACGAAAAATCGTGAAGTTTCGACCCCCCACCCCATAAATGAGAATTCGTCTCATTTTCGATGAAATTCGAGGGAAATCGGCCGATTCCGCACCCAAACCGCACCAATCCGGTGCATTCCCAGTGGTTTGGCGCCTTCGACCTACGCCAACCCGGCGGTTTCCTCGGCCTGCTTGACCGAGTCGTGGCATAGCTTGCAGAGCGGCTGCCAATTTGCCTGATTCCAGAAGAGTTCGCGGTCGCCTCGGTGCGGGACGATGTGGTCGACGATGCGAGCGGCAGTCGTGCGGCCGATCTTCTCGCAGTAGGCACACAGCGGATGCTCTTCGAGGTATCGCTCCCGCGCCTTCTGCCAGCGGTAGTCGTACCCACGCTGCGAGCTGGTCTTGCCACTGCGCCAGCTGCCCGGCGTGACGGTCTTGATGCGGCTATCGGTGCCTTCCTTGAGCCGTGGGCTGATCGTCTTGAGCCTGGCCATCGTCATTGTCTCCGCGACCGGTTCAAAGCTCGTCGACCGCAACGCGCTAACACCATGTCCTGCACCTGGTGGATAGCCATACAGAACTCATGCTGCTCAAGCGGATGCTCGATCGGCAGCTTGAGGTACGCATCCCAGGCATCGGCCAGCAGCTGCGCCACCTTGGCTTCCTGCTCGGTGAGTTCGGCCTTCACGCATCCACCCGCCGCATGCTGCACTCGCGGGCGATATCGGCTGCTTCCTCACGGACCTCAATGGTCTGGCCATCGAACGTCTTCACGTAGGCGCGGATACCGTGCCACTGCGAACTGGCGCCTGCTTCGGTCACACTGGCAACGGATGAAGGCGCCAAGTAGTGCTTGTTACCGTTGATGCCGGTCAGCGTGATCATGCCTGCACCTCCTCCGACTCAAGCCGACTGAGCTGCATATCCAGCAGGCTGTCGAGGTGGCGACTCAGCCGCTCAGCCAAAGCGCCAGCCGACTCACCCACCAGGCGCACAGATTGATCAATCGCTTGCTCGAGCGGATCAAGACCTGCAAACCCTTCGACCTGAGCCAGGGCCGGCAACCGCGGCGGCCCGTCTTCACTGAGGTGGAAGGCCACATGCTTGGTGTCTGGCTCAGCTCCGGGGTTGCCCAACTTGCGCTCTGCATCCAGGTCGGGCGATACGATGCACACGTCGCGGCCGTACTCGGCACGCAGCGCCCGCTCGATCAGCGCCAGCACGTGGGACTTGCCCGAGCCAACTGGCCCGCTGACGACGATTGCGATGTCGTTGCTCACGGTCTTGCTCACGGTCTTTCCTCGCTCTGTACGCGGTTGAGTGCTTCATCTGCCTTGTCGGCTGCCTGGGTGGCGGTGGTTGCAGCCTTCGAGGCCTTGGCGACGGCGGTGCCGGTCTGACGCGCCAGCTCATCCAGGCGCAGGTCGCGCTGCTTGGTCGCGGCGTCGTAAGCCTTGCGCACCTCGGCGATCTGCTCTAGGTAGGTCTTGGCCAGCGCCCACTGAGCCAGCTGGTAACCGCCGAAGCCGCCACCAATCACCAGCATCAGGGCGATCACCCATACCTCGACGCGGCGCCACCAGCGCCGGGCCATGAACTCCCATGCACATCTGTCCATCACCGGGCACCTCCAAGTTGGGCGCGTAAGCGCGAGATCTCTTCGCTTTGGCTGGTGACCTTCTCGGTCAGCTGCTCCACCTGCTTGGTGAGCGCCAGAATGTTGCCCTCAAGCTTCCCCATGGATCGGGTCAGCTCGTTGCGCTCCTGGGCGAATTGGTCGGCACGCGCCTCGGCCAGCTTGCGAGCTTCGCGCTCGGAGTCGAGCAGCTCATTCAAGCGGCGCACGGTGCCGATGTCGGCATTGTCCATGGCTCGCTCGGTTGCTTCCTTGGCCAAGAACTTCTTCAGCCACAGAAAGCCGCCCAGCAATACAGTGCCCGTGCCGCCCAGCCAGGTGGCTGTGCCTGGGCCGAGGTCGGTCGGGTCCATCTAATGCTCCAATACAAAAAGGCCCACCAAATGGTGAGCCTTTATTCAGGTTATGGGGGCTTGTATGTAGAACGTGTGCACAAATCAGGCTGGGTTGAAAGACCCTACTCGCCGATCGGCACCTTCTTCTACAAAACCTAGACGTTGCTTATCCCGGCCTCAGCGCAGTATGACGCTGCCGCGCTTTCGATCAGTGCAATGTTCTTGTTTGCCCGTGACAACAGGAACCAGCCTAGGCCAATCATGATGATTCCAGGGATAATCAGAAAGAGCATGGGTATCCCCAGCGCGATGCAGCACCATCCGATCAGCTTGAGGAACTTAGCGCCTTTGAGCAGCATGCTTTTCTGCGCAAAGACCGCATCAGGGTCTTTGGACCCTAGCATCTTGAAACTCCCCACGATTTCTCGCTCGTTTGTCATCCACATGAGGCGTACAGCTCCTTTTTACGTTCAATGAACCCGTTTCCGTCGCCAGATCGCCTGGCTTTGCTTTTGATGGTCTTGCCTTCTTCTGGCAGGACAGACATCCCAAGCACTTGAAAATTCGAAGGAGAGTAATCACGGGAGTCACGTCGATCAAGCTTTTGAGTGATTCGTCTACGGTCAAGAAGCCTATGCTCAATGCAAATGATATCGCCTTTGCCCTTTCCGACATTGAACAATGCTATCGAGATGCAGGTTCTCGAAGCCAACAAAAAACCCGGCGCTGAGGCCGGGCTTTTGGTCTGGTGCAGATGGCCGGTGCGTACCGGGCTGACTCCCTCTCGTTCTATTTCAGTGGGCCTAGTGGGAGCGAGCGCCGCAATCTGCCATTCAGCCATGGCATTCATCTGCATAAACGAAAAAGCCCAGCACAGTGGCCGGGCTTTCTTTGTCAGTCCTCAACGTGCGCAGGAATGACAGGATGGCGCTAATTTCTCTCACTCTCTCACTGATGTCAACAAGCAATTACGCAGCATCCCTGTCCAACAATCCCTCCGCATGGAGAATCGCCCTGACCTCAGTCAGCGCATCGTTGATCATGCCGTCGAGCTTTTCCTTGATCCCGGCGCGCCAGCGGTACCGTGTCGGTTCCGAATTGGCCTCCAAGTCCCATGTGTTCATGTCGTAGAAGCTGTCCGGAAGAATGATCAGGTCTTCGGCAATGGCTTCTACCTTCTTCCGTTCGGCGTGCCCTGCAGCAATGGCTGCATTGACCAGGCTGTCGCGGCGCCATTCCGACGCATCGAGCGGGATATCGACCGAAACCGACCGCGGGCCTTTTCGGCGAGCTCCCTTCAGTTTCGGTATTGCCCAGGCGGTGACTGCCTTGTAGATGAAGAGCGGCGGCGCGGGGCTGGCGATTAAGGGCGTGATGGCGGAAATACCTTGGATCTTCTTGGCCTTGCTGGTGGCGTACTTCGCCTTCAAGGCGTTCCAATGCCGGGGGATGAGAAGGTGATGCAGGCGTGCAGCCAGCCAGTAGTCCACCTGCGAGCGGTCAACGTCATGCGACTGAGCGCCCAGCGTAGCCAAGCACCCCCCATCTTCCTCTGCCGACTTGTAGAGCTTCTGCCAGGCCTGGCCCTTCGCTGCCCCCTTTTCCCCTGCTGCCAGAGCAGCAACCACTGCACCCGATACGCTGCTGTAGATCATGCCCTTCCCCTCAATCCCCGGTGTAGTTCGTTCCGCCGGCACCGCGGCGGTTATTCGTTCGGTAGTCGGCGCCAGCTCCATCTGGCTGGCGCCTGGTCGCTTGCTCGAGCTGCCTGCTCATGGCACGCAGCTTCATGTTCAGTTGGGTCACCAGCTCCTCGAGCGGTACCGCCTCCCCTGTGGCAGCATTCACCCAGCCGGAGGCGTTGCACTGGTCGCAGGCCAGATCGTGAAAGACACCACGGGTGATCCCCTCGCCCCGGCACCAGGTGCACGGCGCCAGCTCGATCATCGCCTTGCGTAAGGCAGGCCCGTGGCTCTTCTTCATGCCGCCATCCTGGGCGTCGGCGCCAACGCCAAGTAAGCCCGAAGCGTCTGCATCGCGTCGAAGTGGCCACGGCACACCACGGCCAGGTAACCCTGCAGGTTCAACGCCTGGATGTAGTTGAACTGCGAGGTGCTGACCTCGGCGTCGTTAGGCGGCGCGGCCTTGAACTCGATGTAAAGGCCGAAGTACCCACCGCGCGCCATCGGCAGCACCAGGTCAGGAACGCCCGCGCGCACGCCCTGGGCCTTGAGCTTGATCGCCACCAGCTTGTGCCGGTGTCCGCCGTTGGGAACGTGGTAGATCAGCTTGGCCACTGCCGGGTAACGCAGCTCGATTTCCTTGATCAGCGCGGCCTGCTCCTGGCCCTCGCGGTCGATCGTCTTGGCCCGGGCGCCGGGGCTTCGGACTGGAGGTTTGTGGTTATTCACGCCGCCCCCTTCACAGTCAGGATGCCCGCGCGAATCAGCGCTTCGTGCGTCTCGGCGATCGCGCGCGGTACGTCCGACCAGTCCACGTCGCCCCGGCCGCGCCCGTCGAGCACGTCATGGCAGGCCGAGCAGGCGTAGACGGCCACGGTGTCGAAACCCTTCATGCCCATGCCCTTCTGGCCACATGGCAGGTGCGCCAACACGGTCGTCTCCGGGTTGAAGTTACAGATGCCGGGAATGCGGACCGTGCAGTCCTGGCCGCGCGCGCTGTCTCGCAGCTTCTTGCTGGTCACACGCATGGCTCGACCTCCCTGGCTTTTAGCTCCTCTGGCTCGAACTTCCCAGATAGCGGCATGAGCTCACCGTCGCCATATGCGGTCATCTTCGGGCTCAGGCTGGGGCACGTGACGAACCATCCAGCAGTCGGCGCAACGAAGGAAGGACGGCCCTTGATAGATAGCGTCTCGCCCTTCGCGATTCCCTTCACGATCTCAACCTGGCTGCCTTGGGCGACTACTGCATCCGGGACCAGGGTCAGCGCCAGGTCACCTGGCTTGAATTGATGGCTCACGCTGCGGCCTCCCATTGCTCAGGCATTCGCCCCTTCGGTTCAGTCCAGCGCACGCCCCGCTCGTTGCCGAACACATACATGCACTCGATCACGTCGCCCAGCTCGGCTACGGTCATGCGCTTGGTGCTGACGCCCAGCATCACCACACCGCCGTTGATACCCGCAGCCATGCGCACCTCCTGGCGGGCAGCGGCGGTCATGAGCGTTTTCCAGTCCTCGGCGTCCAGCTTCTGCATGACCCCGTTCACCGGCCAGTCCACCTGGCGCGCTATATCGCCCAACATGGCCCAGAGCTTGGCGTTCTGCTCCAGCGTGCGCCGGGACTTGACCGGGCGCACGATGATCTCGATGGCGCCAGCAACAGCCAGCTCGGTAGCGAAGAGGTAGGCCAGGCGGCAGACCTCCCGCACTCGCGCCGGCCCCGACGACCAGAAGTGTCGAGGTTTCGCGATTAGGTCAGCCATGGCTCGACTCCTTAGCCATGGCCGCGTCGATGAAAGCGTCAGTACGATTCATCGGGATCTCAGCAACCTCTTTCCAAGCACCTGAGCGCTGACGATTCAGCCACCGGTACCGCTCGGCATCCTCGCGCAGCGTCTTTCCCTCGGCCTTGAGCTGGTCAATGTCACTCTCAGCAGCACGAAGACATCCGCGAATGCACTCCAAGGTGTCTCCGCTGACTTCTAGCCTGCATTCCAACCGTCCGATCTCCGCGAGCAGCGCCAGCACCCCTTCAGGTGTCAGCTCGCTGTGGAACTCAGCCAGGCGCCGGCTCTCCTCAGCTTCGTCTGCGCACTTGGCTGGATCGCAGGCCAGGGCCAGAGCCTTGATTTCTTGCTTGTCGATGTTCATCCCCGCACCTCACATGCTGGCCAGGTCAGTTGAGCCTCACGCAGCGCCCCGGCCTGATCTTGCGGCCCCTCCATCAGCACCATCGAGAACGGCCTGTAACCGGGGACGTGGACTTTCCATACCCGCTTCATGGGGTCACCGCCTTTGGGGCGCTCGCCTGCTTGGCTGCCTCCTTACGCTGGCGCATCAGGCCTTGTACGCCTTCCGGGTAAGTGATCTCGATAGCGCCCATGCCAACGGCCTTTGCTCGCTTGCTCAGGCAGATGTCGAAATGCTCCTTGATCGTCCCGGCATGCTGGAGCCACTTGCGCTGCACGCCTATCTTGTCGGCCATCGACAACAGCTCTTCCTGACTGTCAGCGAACATGTGGCACATCTTCATCCGGCCATACCCAGCGTTCATGTCATCAACGTAGACGGTCACGGCGCCACCTTCAGGCCCTGGGCCTCGATGCAGTTCTTACAGTCCTCAAGCGCCAGCCGGTACAGGCCACCTGAGCAATCTATCGGCAGTCCTACAACCACGGTGTCCCGGGAGGCCTGCCAGGCCCACCATGACATGCTGACCACAGGCGAGTTTGCAGCCAGGGCGTGGGCCGCTAGCTCGCGTGCACCCTCCCCCAAAACCCTTACGTATTCCTCGACAAATTGGGACTCGAATTGCTCGCGCATCTGACTGGCGTTCATCAGTTCATCCCCCTCAGCTGAGCAACGGCAGCACGCGCCTGGCGCTTGCGCAGGTAGGTGTCGACGCGCTTGCGCTGCAGGTCCTTCTTGCGCTGGCGCTCTTTGCTGATCTTCGAAGCGGCCAGGATCGAGCGGACCTCGCCCAGCTTCTCGCGGACGTGTGCGCTGGCCTGGGGGCGGACCTCACCGGTGAGCAGGCCGGCAATCGCCTGCCCGTCCTCGGTGGTGGGCGCGATGCGCAGGTCGGCCAGGTACTTGGCGCCACGGTCGGGACTGATCAGCTGTGCACGGACGGCCGACTCGATGGCGGTGACGCGGCGCCCGGCGTCGAAGCCCAGAGACACCTCCCACACGGCTGGGCGCCCCTCAGCTCGGGCGAGGCTCACCATGCGCTCGTATGCGCTCATGAATGCCATGCGGGCGCCGACCTTGTCGTTACCCGCCAGCACCGGGTTGGAGAAGGTCATGGCCTGGCGGATCTCGGCCGTCAGCACCACGGTTTCGAACTCGTCGCTGGCGGAAAGCGCGATCGCCCACGCCTCGTCCTTGCCTGGGCGACCGTCCGCGGCCTGGAGGTGCTTCATGATGCTGGCGACGGTCAGACGACCACCTTCACGACGGCAGGCGCGGAGCGCTCCGGACAGCGCCGACTCGTCGTACTCGCGCAGGTCATCGATCATCAGCAGAGCCGCAGCCTGGGTCAGTTGCTGACCCATCACCTCGGCGGTCGCAAACAGGGACAGCAGCAGGCCGTCTTGTTGGGCATCATTGAGCATTGGCGTTCGCCCTCTTGGCTCGCAGTGCTTCGAGCGCCTGCTCGGCGGCACTGTAATTGGCTTGGGTCTGTTCCTGCTGGCGCGCCGTGGTGGCGTTCATCTGGCGATTGGTCACCCACTGGGTGTGATAGGCCTCGCACTTGATCAGCAGGTCGCCGAGGTTGTGGCAGCCGTTGATCAGCCTCGAGTCGTTGATCGACACGAAGTACGCGGCGACATGGTGAGCGACGTCGATGCCCAGGCGGTCGATCAGCTGGCCCAGCTGGCCACCGACCTTGGCGTTCCACACCGGCCAGGCGCTGTAGCGCTTGCGGTAGGCCATCGCGTAGTTGGCCCAGGCCTTGAAGGTCTTGCAGGACTGGTCTTTCGGCCCCGGCATGTCCTCGGGGATTTCACACCGTGGTGCCCCCGCCTGAACCAGGGTCAGTCCGGTAGGTTGCGACGGCGCAGCCGGGGCGTCCTGCAAGCTGTGACTGGTATCCTGATTGGTATCCTGATTACTGGTATCTTGATTTGTCGGAGATTTTTCCGACCCTAGATCGGATTTTTCTCCGACCTTGCTCGGATTTTTTTCCGAGGTAGATCGGATTTTTTTCCGACCCACTACCCCGGCTTGTTGGGTCGGATATTTTTCCGACCCATCCTCTTTTTTGTTCCACGCCGCAGCCTTCTCGGTTAGGCGGAACAGGGTCACGTTCGACGTGCTCGACAGCTCGATCAGACCGACGTCCTGCAGGGCCTTGAGCATGCGATAGGCCGTGTCCGGCTTGTCGGTCAGAAGCGGCAGCTCTTCGATGATCTTGGCCTTGCTCAGCACGAAGAAGACGCCATTCTCCGTGGTGATGGGCTTCGCCCAGCTCGGACAGCCGTACACGAACGCGAACAGCAGCGCCTGCTGGGAGTTCAGCCCCCACTCCAGGGCCTTGACCTGGTTGATGGTCAGGGTGAATTGCATGTCAGGTGCGCTCCGTGGGGCGCTTGGTGGCGGTACCGGGAACGGCCGCGGCGCCAGCGATGTTCTTCTCGGCCAGGTAGGTCAGGCCCTTGGTGGTCACCAGCACGCTGTAGGCCGCCCGCTCTTCGCCCGTTTCCCGGTCCGGCTTGAGCGCCGTCACCTTGTGCTTGAGCAGGCCGGCAGTGATGCGTGGCTGGAAGGCGACCCAGCGCGTCGAACCCGCACGCCGGTAGATCCAGCGGTTCTGCTCCATCCAGGCGAACAGCTTCGCCGGCGCCAGCTGCAACTGCTTGGCCGCGTCGGTGATGCAGATTGCGCCGCCAGCGCCAGCCAGCCGATTGATGGCCGCGACCTTGGGGGCCTGCTTGGCCAGGACGTCTTGCAGGCGCTGGCTTTCCTCGGCCTTGTCGGCAGCCAGGCGCAGGGCCTCGGCGAAGGTGGTCGGGATCTGGACCTGGGCCACCACGCGGGCCTCCAGCTCCTGCCAGCGGTCGATGATCTTGGCGCGCAGCTCGGCGCTGTAGCCGGAGACCAGCACCAGCGCATCACGCTGGGTGAGCAGGAATTCGGGGTAGCTCTGACCGTTCTGCGGGTGCCGATAGGGGGTCTCCTCAGATTTGAGGACACCCCTCTTGGCCAGGGATCGGGCGTCTCGCAGCACGTTGTCGTGGCTCTTGCCGGTGAGGTCGGCGACCTCACGTGTCGACATGAGCTGGGATGACTGGGCCTGGACTGTGAGGGTGCTGCCGGTGGGGGTGTTGCGTGCATCGATTGCTGTGTGCATAATCGACCTCGAATCGTTGTTGAAGAAACCGCCCTGCCAGGCGGTTTTTTTGTGCCTGCGCTTCAGGTACTGGATGGATCATCAGTCACATTGGGAATCTGTTAGCGCCTGCCTTGATGGGGCAGAATTCATCAGGCTGGTGAGGCAGGCTCGTCTGCCGGGTATAGGTCGGGTCTCAACTGATGCCGCGTGACCTGCCCTTGCACAGCCCGCTCGAGTGGAATGACCAAGTCCGCTGGCACCCGGAGATTCCGGTGAACGCACTGCCATATCCGCGGCTGACTCGTCTGGCATCGCCGCGCTAGCTCTGCTTGGCCTCCCGCCAAGCGGACCACCGCATCGATAGGTCTCTCTTTTTCTGGCATGTCTGCGTGCCTCAATGGATCGTGTCAGGATGATAACCCAAGTTATAGAAGACGCAAACACATGTTATTTGAAGGGTAATAACGCGTGTTTTACCCTTGCGCCTATGAATACACATACCCTTGCACTGAAAGATCGGCTCCATTCGAAGCGGCAAGCCCTAGGTTTGAGCCAGCAGCAGCTCGCTGATAAGGCAGGGGTAAGCCAGGTGACCATCCAGCACCTGGAGAGCGGCCGGAACTCGTCTTCGAAAAAGCTGCTTGAGATCGCCAAAGCTCTCGGCGTGACTGCTGAGTGGCTGGCATCTGGAACCGAAAGTCATGGCCGTGTCAGCAACGTTGCTCCAGCGCACAACCCTGAGATGACATATCGCTACCCAGTAATCAGCTGGGTTGCTGCTGGCGCTTGGGCTGAGGCTGTCGAGCCCTTTCCCCCAGGCTTCTCGGACCGTTATGAGATGTCCGAGTACGAGGCCAAAGGTCCAGCCTTCTGGCTGGAAGTCAAAGGGGACTCGATGACTTCGCCCGTTGGCCAAAGCATCGTCGAGGGCACTCTGATCCTTGTGGACACTGAGGCTGACGCACAGCATGGGAAGCTTGTCATTGCCAAGCTGGCCGACAGCAACGAAGCGACTTTCAAGAAGCTGGTTGAAGACGGTGGGCGGCGATTCCTGAAGCCTTTAAATCCTGCCTACCCTACCGAAATGTGCGCTGGTGACTGCCGCATCGTAGGCGTCGTAGTCCGAGCACTCATGAAGCTCTAAACCCCAGCTTCCAAGCACAACCCGCCTCAAGCGGGTTTTTTTTGGCTCAATTTATAACCTGAGTTATTGACAGGAAGAAAACATAGATTATGATTTGCTCCATAACACAGGTTATAGGCGCTAGCCGCCTTGCTCTTTACACAACCAGACGTGACCACCTCGACGCACCCAGGCCGTCACCTGGGTTGGGACAAGCTAAGTCGTCGACCACGCCAGTTAGGACTGGCCCATGCCTGGCTCTGGATACCGGGCCAGGACGACCCGCTGGTGCATCTGGACCCAGCAGCCACCGTCCTGCGCTGTTAGCGCTCCCTGCCGGGGCCGAGATTAGGCGCTCCGCCGGCACAGCTCGAAGCAGTGAGCATTAATGCCCACCAGGGTGGCGAGTAACCCTGCATCGACAGCCAGAGCAACAACCAGCGACCGACGCCAGCAGCGGGTCGCTGAGGTTTCACCGATTGGTCTGCTTACGCGGGCCAGGCGGGAAACCAACCACAGCAACAAGGAGCTCGCATGAGCGGATTCAAGAAAGGCCAAGACGTCATCTTCACCAATCCACGCGGCGCCGAAAGCGCCGGCAAGTACGTGGGGACCAAGAACCTGGGGCACGGCCGCGGCGGCGGTGAGTACCTGGTGGTGGACGTGGGTGGAGTAGAGAAGAAGGCGCGGGCCAGCAAGGTGCGCGCCGCCTGATTTCACTGACTGGCCTTGGCGACAGGGCCAGACGGGAAATCAACCAAGGAGTAGGACCATGCTGATACTGACCCGCAAGGTAGGCGAGACCATCGTGATCAACGACGACATCCGAGTGACCGTCTTAGGCGTCAAAGGCAACCAAGTGCGGATCGGCATCGAAGCGCCAGAGAATGTGCCTGTGCACCGCCATGAAATTCAGGAGCGCATCAAAGCCCAGGCCGAAGCCGCCGCCTGACCAAACAACCAGCGCCACGGCAGCCTGCCGTTAACTGCCCGATGCCCTGCTCCCCATCGCAGGCCGCATCGGGGTGTGATCTGAATGCGCAAGCTGATGCGCGAACCTAGTCTCGCTGGCGAGCTACTGAGACCTCATAGAGTTAGGCCGCCAAGCCGGAAAGAAAGCAGCACCGGCCAGATCACACCCCGATGCGGACGATTCTGCACCGCGCAACGTGGCCCCCTGCATCACCCCTCCCCTCAACTTTTCGACCGCATTGGCAGGCGCCAGGCACGCGCCTCCGGCTGCGCGTGGGTTTGGTCACCCGCCCTGGCGCCTGACCAATGCGGTCCACCGAGACAGATTATGGAAACGATCACCTGCGGTACATGGACTGGCCAGCTCGGCGATGCCCTGGCGCCACGTGAGCTTGAAGCTCTGCTGTGGGTCGCCCAGGGCCTCACCACGAAAGAGATCGCCCGCCAGATGGGCACCACCCCCGGTACCGCCGCCAACCGCGTGAAGCTGGCCCTGTTCAAGATGCAGGTCAGCCGGCGCGTCGAGGCAGTCACCAAGGCCATGAGCCGCCAGATCATCAGCCCCCTGTGTATTGCGCTGGCCAGCCTCATCGCGCTGCACGCCGCCATCGACGTGAGCGACCCCATGCGCCGCGATCGCCGCGTGCCCGAGCGCCGCACCGCCCAAGTTCGAATCGTTCGCAAGGCCGAAGCCTTCGAGCTCCACGTCTGACCGAGGAACACACCATGCACCCAGCCATGCAAGAGCGTGTGGACGGCCTGGCCGCCCTGCGCGAACGAACCACCCTGGCGACTGCCGACTTTTACAGCCTCATTGGCCGGCCCGCACCAAAGGCCAAACCTCGCTATCAAGCCCGATCGAAGGGCAACATGTGGCACATCATCGACACCCACACCGGCAAGACCTGTGCGTTTCGCTCGAAACACGCCAATGCGATTCGAGTTCTCGATGGGCTGGAGGCAGCTGCCCGGTGCAAGCTGGTCTGGCGGCAATGATCGGCGAGAGCGTCCTGGAACAGCATGAGAAAGCTCGCGCAGACCTCGAGGCCTACGTGGCGCAGTTCCTGGCCCGTGGCGGCAAGATCCAAGACTGCGGGGCCGCTGCGTCGGTACCGCGCCGGCCCAGCTTCCGGTGGTACCCAGACCAGCCGGCGCAGGACAAGCAGGTGGTGCAGGTGCAGCGCAGCCCTCAGCTGCTCGGCCAAGCCATCCAAGCGGCCAAGACTATGACGGTGGATGAGGCCAGCGCCTACCTGGGCGCCAGCCGGGCGCAGCTGCTGACGCTGTCCCGAAAGCACTCGTTCTGTTTCCGCGCCGACGCCAAGCAGAAGCTCGAGCGCGAGCTGAGGCGCAAGACCAGAGCCCAGGCCCAGGACGCGCTGGTCGATAGGATCCGCGGCTACGCCCACAGCGGCCTCAGCCGCGACGCGGTCGCCAAGCTGATCGGCATCAGCCAGCAGCGCCTGACCAGGCTCGTCGACGAACACGACATCGACTTTCCAAAGTGGCGACAGCCGAAATGATACGAGTATCCAACCGCGCCCGCCTCGGCCGGCTCTAGCAATACATTCATCTGCCGCCTAGCAACTCAATCTGTCAGGAAATGCCGTAACTTCTAGCCCATATACACTGCTGGACTAATCCAGCGACTCAATGGCAACGCACTTGAAAAAAATTTAACCAAACGCACCCTCGGATAGCCGATTTTAGCTAGTTATAGAAATTGCTAGAAAAATTTAAGGCCGGAAAGTTATGTTAACCACAAATTTTCTTATGAAAGACACTTCCATACCCCCAACACAAAGTTGCAACTATAGACAGTATCAACGCACAACCCTTCCAAAAATGCGCCCAAAATAAAAGCCCATCATACTTTAAAAGAATTTTTCCGCTTGAAACCTCCACTTGTGCCTTAATAGCAGTAATACATTCTTCCATAAGCCCAGAAACAAGTATGGAAAACACCGCAGCTATTGCCGCGCTACGCTCAAACCATTGCCCTACAGTCTCACCATCTGGTCGAAACCTTGGGTCAATATTAGCCCAAAATACCACTATAGCCCCGACCATGAAACCTACAGCTGCAAGCCATAGCTTTCTATTTATTTGATAATTTGCACTTCTATTAGAACTCCAAAAATTAAGATGGCTCAGAGTCCGACATACAAACCGGAAAGCTTTTTTTAAACCACCAGGCTCGCTAGCAACAGATGCCTGCTGCCTGTTATCAATACATGGGTGCAACCTTGTACTATCATAAACTTGAGACTTGAGCAAAATTAGAAGCTCAACTGTTTTTAGATGAGCATCAACCGCGATCAAGGCAGATCTCAACTCAGTTTTACTGTGCACGCCGAGACACACCGCTGCGGACTGTAATTTAGAAATTGAATCGGATGCGCTTAAAAATCCTTTAGAAACCTCGCTGCTTATAAAATTACTCTTAAACGACTCTCTCCTTTTAAAATATCGAATTGAAACAACTGTGCTCGCCAATGAAAAAATTAAAAGAATCGCCCCCCAAAATATAAGATTTGTGGACACCCCTTCAAACCCAATAAAATCAAAAAACTTATTGCAACTCATTAAAACCCCAAATCTATCATTACGCAAAGCCGCTATTAATATCTTAATTCTTAAATTAGCGCTAGCCCTGCAGGCCCAGTTGCAACAGAATCCGCATAGCAAAAGCAAGCTCAAGCAAGCGCCCCATCTAGTCAAGTGCTGCATGGCGGCATCCAAAAAACAGAATTAGCACAAAGCAGCTGCCGTGACAGGTAAGACTCACACACTTGTGCGTGAGCGCTAATTGGCTAGACTAAATTTCTAGATGAGCCAAACGCTGGCGCCCCCGCGGCCTCCTGCTTGATACACGTATGGACCAGCACTGCATTCTGGTGGGCGGCTGCATCGACATGATGCGGACGCTGCCGAACCAGTCTGTGCACACTTGCACCACCAGCCGCTCTACCGCAATGTCATCTGTAGATCTGGCGCTACGGCCCGCATAGCCAAGCCGGCCAGGTACACGTCTGCGCTGACTTTTCGATTTCTTGGCGCTTTCGCTCCTCACGAGCTTTTTTGATTTCCGCCTGCCGAGCAATCTCGCCCCCACGCAGATACATCTCTATGATCTTGTCATCTCTCTCTTGCTCCTCGGCCGACCTGCCAAGCTGAAAGGAGCATCCTGAAATGACTGCAACCGCAAGCAAAGAAACAACAATTTTCACTAAATCACCTCGACTCCTTGTTCAGGTGCTCAAGCATATCCAATGCGGCTGCTCGGTGCTCGCTTCAACTTGAAGCACCCGTGCCGCGCTCAAGTGCCAATTCTCCTTCAACGATAACGCCTGCCCGGCGAGGGCGGCGCCTGAACGCATGGAGCAAGCCATGGACCAGCATCGCATCCTGGTAGGCGACTGCATCGACATGATGCGAACGCTGCCGGACCAGTCTGTGCACACCTGCATCACCAGCCCGCCTTACTTCGGACTTCGCGACTACGGGGTCGACGGCCAGATCGGCCTGGAGCCCTCCCCGCGAGAATTCATCGACAACTTGGTAGCTGTGTTCCGTGAAGTCCGGCGCGTGCTGCGCGATGACGGCACGCTATGGGTGAACATAGGCGACAGCTATGCAGGCAGCTGGGGCGCCCAAGGCCGGCCGCAAGGGAAAGGCCAGATGTCCGGACGCCGCGTGACCTCGGCTCGCCAGATCAACGCTCACCCAGTGTTCCAGTCCGGTACCGGCGTTCGAGGCAGCGAGATGGGCATGAAGCCGAAGGACTTGATGGGCATTCCTTGGCGCTTAGCTTTCGCGCTGCAGGACGATGGCTGGTATTTGCGGCAGGACATCATATGGCATAAGTCCAATCCTATGCCGGAGAGCGTGCGCGATCGCTGCACCAAGGCCCATGAGTATGTGTTCCTGCTCAGCAAGTCGAAGCAGTATTACTTCGACCAAGCCTCAATCGCTGAAGACGCCATCGAGCCGCGAGGCCCTGGCAATGTTTCGCCGGTCGAGGCCCTCCCTGGAGAAAGGCCCACGGAGAACTCCAACATCCGGGGTTCACTCCATAAAATCGGCGCCCGTCCCACGCGTAACAAGCGAAGCGTCTGGAGTGTGGCCACGCACAGCTTCAAGGGCGCCCACTTCGCTACCTTCCCGCCTGATCTGATCCGACCATGCGTGCTGGCCGGCGCCCCGCGCGACGGACTGGTGCTCGACCCGTTCGGCGGCGCCGGTACCACGGCCTTGGTCGCCATGCAGGAAGGCCGGCGCTCGGTCATCTGCGAGCTGAACCCTGAGTACGCCGCTCTCGCCCGTCGGCGCCTGGACGCAGCCTGGACCGGAGGCGCCGCGCAGATGGACATGCTGCTAGATCAGTCACCAGCTGCGTGAGCCAGGCTAGTCGGGCAACTCATACAAAGCTGCCGGCCAACCGCTGAAGAAGATGAGGATGCCAGGAATCGACAGGCCAAGCAGATAATGTCCTGGCTCGATCAGCACGCCTATAGCCCATGCCCCCATAAGCGCGCCACCAACGATACGCCGGTGGCGCGGTGTGAATTTTTGACAGGCTTCCAGCCTTAATCGCATTGGCATTCCCACACTCCCTGTTGAATGCAACGTTGCTGGCTTACTCCTCCAGCATCTGTTTCCTATATTCGGCTATGTCTTCAGCCGTTACGTCCTTCCTGTAGCAGACGGGCGAGTAGCCACCTGGCTTGCTGTAAGCGCTTCGCCTCCCACATGAGCTGCCGTTTCGAGCGGTATTGAAGGGGCAAGCACACGGTCCAGGATAGGAAGCAATCGACTCGGCAATGATTCGCTTCGCTATCTCATTATCGGATAGAGCGTTTTGCCTGGCCTCAGCTCCGAGTGCCACGAGCAGGACACTAACCGCCAGCGCACCTAGCACACGCATCTCGACACCTCCATGTCATCGCGTATTCGCCAGCACCACCGGCGACCAATCCTATTTTTAGACGACAGACTATCAATTCGCCACCAGCTCTAGCGATAGACATCTTGCTGGGGCGGTCGCTAGCCCCTCAAGCACCTCTCCTTGGCGTGCACCCTCTCCAAAGGACCACATATGGCCGAACACAACATCGTCAGCATGAGCGGCGGGAAGGACAGTACCGCCACGTTGCTGGTTGCGCGCGAGCTGGAAGTGCCCAACCTCAGCGCAGTCTTCGCCGATACCGGGCACGAACACCCGGCCACCTACGACTACGTGCATTACCTGGCTGAGGCCACGGGTGTACCGATCCGCTGGGTAAGGGCCGACTTCACCAGGCAGATCGCCGGCAAGCGCAAGTTCATCGAAACAAAATGGCGGGAGAAAGGAGTGCCGGAAGCCGTCGTAGTTGGCGCCTTGGAGGTGCTGCACCCCACCGGTAATCCCTTCCTGGACATGTGCCTCTGGAAGGGACGTTTCCCCAGCACAAAGGCGCGCTTTTGCACTGACGAGCTGAAGCGAAACCCGATCATCGAGCAGGCCTTCCTACCGCTGATGGACGGCGCCAGCATGCTGCTGTCCTGGCAAGGCGTGCGCGCTGATGAATCACTGGACCGCCGATATCTGCCAGAGTGCGACGAGGTCGGAGGCGGCTTGTTCAACTACCGCCCAATTCTCAAATGGCCCGTGGCTGCAGTCTTCGAGGCTCACCGTGCCGCAGGCATCAAGCCAAATCCTCTGTACCTTCAAGGCTGCAACCGAGTCGGCTGCATGCCCTGCGTCAACTGTGCGAAGGACGAACTGCGCGAGATCGCGTCCAGGTGGCCGGAAGAAGTTGCAAGGGTCCGCGAGTGGGAGCGTCTGGTGAGCATTGCCAGCAAGCGCGGATCGTCCACGTTCTTTACATCAACCAACGACCCAACCGTGCAGGCTGGTGACGACATTACAGCCGCGACCCACGGTATCGACCGCATGGTCGAGTGGGCCAACACATCACGCGGCGGTCGCCAGTTCGACATGGTCGACCTGATCGCTCGCACCGACAGCAAGCGCAGTTGCTCTTCAGCCTACGGCCTCTGCGAGTAGCGCTCCCCTCCCAATTTCTTTCACGCCAACTGGCGAGGATCGCCCATGACTGCCAAGAAAATCGATGACGCCAAGCTCGAGCGCGTGATCCGCAAGATCAAACGCTGCCTGGCCCTATCAGCCAGCTCCAACGAAACCGAAGCCGCGACCGCGATGCGCCAGGCCCAGGCGCTGATGCGCGAATACCGTCTGACTGAACTGGACGTACAGCTCAGTGACGTAGGGGAAGTTGAATCGAAGGAGTACCGCATCACTCGCCGGCCAACCTGGGACAGGCAGCTCAGCGCTATCGTGGCTACGGCATTTGGCGTGCGCCCCCTGGATGTGAAGCGTTGGTGCAAGACTGCCGGCCGAGTCATGGCGCGCGCGCAGTTCGTCGGCGTGACACCTGCCCCGCAAATCGCCATGTACGCCTATGAGACGCTACTGGCCAAGCTTACCGCCGCGCGGCGTGAGTACGTATCGCAGGTCAGGGCGGGGCAGCGCCGCAGTCGCTACTCGCCCGAGACCGCCGGCAACCACTTCGCACTCGCATGGGTCTCGGCGGTGTACAGCAAGATCCAAGACCTTGTGCCGCGCGGCGAAGAGGATGCCGCCCTGCCGAGCCGCGCAAGCGGCCGCGACCTGGTCGCGGTTGAAGCTCAGGACAAAGCTCTGATCGAGCAGTACCTCGCAGGCAGGGAGATAGGCAAAGCCCGCAAGACTCCGGAGATCGAGCTGGACCTGGAAGCGCAGATTGCAGGCCTGCTGGCCGGGCAGCGCGTAGAGATCAACCCAGGGCTGGCCACCGGCGGCGAGCATCTACTGCAGCTCACTCAAGCTTGAGGTACCCAATGCCAACAGCAATTGACCTATTCGCCGGCCTAGGCTGATAGAGCAACGGCGCGTGACGGCGTCCATTTCCTCTGAACGTAAAACCACTGAGAGCCGAATGGGAGTGCCCCAGCTGGTGATTTTTTGGCTTTAACGTGCATCGGGCCTCAGCCCCCCCCCGACGCCGATGTATCACCACAGGCACCACGGGAATTATGCTTCTCACTGCAGCTTGCCCTTATAAACTTCAGACCGGTGGTAGCTCAGGTAGCCGCACTGCTCCACCGTGAACTGCCCAACATTCATGCCAGATGCCAATCCCCATGCTGATATAACCTCCTTTACAGTATCGGCAACCAGCAATTCGCCATCGTCCTGAAAAGTTATCCAACCACGGTCAAAGAGCTTATCCACGTGAGGCGCCAACATTAAACCGTTGCTCCCGTCCAATCGCTCAGTATTCGAGCAATCTTTCCAAGGTTTGATGTGGCTAGCGATCAGAAAACGTCTATCGGAAACACCTGTAAGACGACAAGAATTTTCGAAATCTAATACTTTCAAACGAAATACCCCCTGACCGATGCGAGAACGCACTAACTGCTCGCGCTCAGTAGCAGTCAATTCTTCGTCTGATTCGATTTCGCGCTCTACTTCGTCAGCTCTGACCTGATCTGCAATCTCCTTAACCCGCTCAATGACTATACTTCCAGTCGCCTTGGATAAGCTGAGAACAAAAGACCCAAGCTCAGGTGAGATGCTAGCAAGGTAGCATCCCTGGTTACCGTTTCCATTCGCTTGAAGCGGCGAATTTTTAGTCGGCAACAGCTTAGCGATAGCCGACAGATAATCTTTTGGAGACAGCGCTGGATCCAGTTCGGTCCACTCCACAGGAACCAGCCATCCGACATCTGACCAATTCTGACCTGTTTGGCCAAAAGCTTCGGGCTTCGCCTGGTTTCTGTAGGCTGCGGTCGCGACACCAATAGCTCGAACCTGCCCTCCGGCATAGGATACAACCAGGTCACCCGCTCTAACCAGTGTCAGGTTTATGTAAGTCTGGTTTCGAGCACCATTCGAATTCTTTGTAGGCGCCCAGATATAACCGCCTTCCAACTCGGCCCGATAAGTCTGCTTATGATTGACCCACCAATAATTTATAGATACTAAAGGCTCACTGCTATCCTCAACAAAAGCGTACCCCATTCCCTCAAGGGCTTTCTTAGCTATATTTGTGTGAGTATCAAGACTGTCTAGACCAGTTGCCATTGCATAAACATACTTCAATGGCACTCGCTCACCATGCTCAGTGATGAGATACCAGCGTGGGCGCCTAAAGCCGAAAGGGCGCTGTCCTCTTAGGAAGCGCTCGATCGCTAATTCAACATCCTTTTTATCCATACTCTGCAACTCGCTGATATTCGATTGTTCGGATTGAGACCTGAATAATCGCATTTTTATGCGGCGCTTACGATGTCAACAAGAAGCCTGCAACACCAAGAGAACATTTGTACTCTTGGTCAGCTATGACCCCTCTCCCCTCTATTCACTGCCGCGATATGGCGGCAAAGGAATCGTTATGCCCGAAGAAAAGATTTCGTTCGTCAACGGCAAGCCTGCCGACTGCGGCTGCCAGATGCGGTACAGCAGCGGCGGCGGTGAGTACAGCGACGTGCACTACGTCACGCTGTGCGCGACACACCAGGTGAAGGGCTTCGGGCCAGTCGAGGTCAAGCGCGATGAAGATGGATGGTGGTACCACCCTGACGTACCGGAATTCGACGAAGACGTTGGGAAGTTTGACGCTTGGCTCAAGGAGCAGAAGCTCGAGCTTAAGCAGCGCTCCATGGATGCGGACGGCCTTGAGGATCATCCCTACTGGGATATCGAATCGAACTGCTCTGGATGCGTTGGATGGGAACCTCAGTCTCCCGGACCTGAATGGTTCCTGCTGGAGATCTTCGACACCGAGGACGGACCCTATGTGAGCTGGGTACGCCGAGCGGTGGCGCCATGACCCGCCTCGCCCTCTGCCTCCTGCTGCTGGCCACCGGCGCCAGCGCAAGCCCAACCACTCTTGTCGAGACATTCAGGAATATCGACAGGGGTGTCAGCCGCGTGCACGACGAGGAGCGTGGCGTCACCTGCTACGTGTTCTACAGCGGCGGGTATTCCGGCGGCATCAGCTGCATCCCCGATAGCCAGCTGCAGGCCGGCAACGAGCGCCAGCTCTCCCCGCACGAACAACAACCCGAACCCATGCCCGCGCAGGCACCTGGGCGTCGGGTCGACGAGAGGTATCACCTGTGAGCGAATTTACAGACACCGAACGCCTGGACTTCATGCTGAGCAAGTCCCGAAAGATTGTGGTCGAGGTGCGCCCCTACGGTGGAAGGGACATTTACGTCGAAGAGGGCTTCATGGGCACCACGACGTATGGCGCGGTCTGCCTGACCAACCCCACCGCTCAGGAGGAAGACCAAGCGAAGAGATTGGCGATCGACATCGCACTGCGAGCGCAGCCATGATCAACCTAATCGAAGTGAAGACGGCCGACCTGGTCGGCGAGGCCCTGGGCTGGATGGTGGGAATGGCCGAGGGCCTGACTCTGTACCTGGACACCCCGATTTATGGCAATGGCTGGCGCGTGTTCGTCATCCACCGGGCCGAAGCGACGAAGCGCTACGAGCGGTACACACCGTGGGAGTCCTGGGCGCTTGGCGGGCCGCTGATCCAGAAGTACCGCGTGGGCTTTGGTCTCTACTCGGATTCATTCTTTGCCGTCACGGGATTGGATGACGTCCCGGGCGATGCGGACGGCTCGACTCACCTGATCGCAGCGTGCCGCGCCATCGTCGCCGCCAGGCTGGGCGACACCGTCCAAGTGCCGAAGGAGCTGATGCCATGATTGAGCAGCTCACCATCCATGAACTCGAGGCCGTGCTGAAAGGCGTCAAGCCCAGCGATCTGCGCCCCGGTGAATCCATAGCCGACTACCTGCACCGCGGCATCCAGCGCCTGGCTACTGAGCGCGACGACGTGCGCAAGGACCGCGACGGCCTGCTCGAGCGCGGCGCCCACCTGCAATAACCCCTTCTCCATCCCAAAGGCCCGCCGACCCGCGCGGGCGAGGATCCCCTATGTCTGCAACTCAACGATTTCACCAGACCGCGAACGACTGCCTGGAGCGTCTGGCAGCTGCTCTCTGGCCAGAGGCCAAGCTCGCCCTGGTCATCTACACCCCAGGCGAGCCCGGGCGCGACATCGTGCTCAAGGACAGCGGCCTGGACGCTGACGAGGTGGTCAGCACGCTGCGTCGACGTGCCGGCTTGAGCCTGGATGGCGACAACGCCTACAAGCGCGCCGTTTGCGATGCGGCGGTAGGCGCAATGGCGAGCGGCAAGCAGAACGGCACCCCGCCACCCGAAGGGCACTGGGGGCAGCGCTTCTGGGACATCGGCAGGGCCGAGGGCGCCCTGCAGGAGGAACTGGTGCAGGTGCTGCGCTTGGCACGCAAAGAGCTGGATGCCTGCCAGCGAGTGATCCATTACGCGGGCGGGTTCGATCCTGCCTATGTCAACGCTGCCCAGGCTGCCATCAAGGCTGTTGATGCAGTGCTTGAGAAGAACCCCGCCTGACTGCCTACCTGCCGCCGCTGGCGGCCTGGAGACCACCCATGGAAAACGAAATCCTTTCCGACGAAGAGCTGGCAGAAATCACTGGCTACAAGACCCGGGCCGGCCAACGCCGGTGGCTGGCCAAGCGCGGCTGGAATTTCATCGAGAGCCGCGGCGGGCGACCGCTGGTTGGACGGCATTACCTACGCACTCGCCTGGGGGAAAGCCCAGTGAGCATCGTACAGCTTCAGCCCCCGCAACTACCCCTATCGGCCTGGACGCCGGACTTTTCGAGAGTGCAGTGAATGCGACCCCGCAAGAACGAGAACCGGGACCTCCCCCCCAACGTATATCGCAGGAAACGGAAGCGTAAAGACGGCACCTACTGGGTTGGTTACTACTACTCGAACGCCAAGGGTGAGGAAGTATCCCTCGGCAGCGATCTGGTCCAGGCCCGCATGAAGTGGGCAGACCTCGAGGCCAAGGATGTGCCGCAGGATCTGCGCACCATGCGGGCGATATTCGATCGATACGTGCGCGACATCTTGCCTAAGAAGGCCGAACGCACCCAGAAAGACAACCTCGCCGAACTGCGGCAGCTGCGTCCAATCTTCGATGACGCCCCTATCGACGCCATCACGCCAGCAATGATCGCCCAGTATCGAGACGCACGGACAGCGAAGGTGCGGGCAAACCGAGAGATCGCCACCCTCTCGCATGTTTTCAACATGGCCCGAGAATGGGGACTCACGGTCAAGGAGAACCCTTGCCAAGGCGTGCGCAAGAACAAGGAGGTGCCAAGGGACTACTACGCAAACGACACGGTGTGGGATGCGGTGTACCGACAGGCAGCATCGGGCTTGAAGGACGCCATGGACCTGGCGTATTTGACGGGCCAGCGTCCGGCGGACGTGCTGGTGATGAGGAAGGATGATGTGGAAGGTGACTTCTTGGTGGTCCAGCAACGCAAGACCCACAAGAAGCTCAGGATCATGCTGTCGACCGATGGAGTGAGCAATAGCCTGGGCAACCTGATTCATCAGATGGCTGCTCGAAACGGAGAGTACGGCTCGCCGTATCTGATCTTGAGCGAGCGAGGGAAAAGGATGACGGCACCGATGCTTCGCCTTCGCTGGGATGAAGCCCGGGCTCGGGCCCGCATGGTAGCCACCGAGGCAGGAGACCCGCAGCTAGCCGCGCGGATCAGTCAGTTCCAATTCAGGGACATTCGCCCGAAGGCAGCGTCGGAAATCAAGAACATCGAAGATGCGAGCCTGCTTCTGGGTCATACCAAAGGCGACATAACAGAGCGCGTATACCGTCGAGTTGGCGCGATCGCCAAGCCATCGAAATAGGCGGAAAATCACTTCCGAAATAATTTTACGAACCGAGAGCCTACGCGGCCTCCAGGCATCGTTTTGGAAAAAAGTTTCGGAAGTGTAATTGTCCTCTAAGCGGTGAATATTCAGCGTTTTTACATCGGTCTTGAAAACCGTCGATGGGCAACTATCCTAGAGTTCGAATCTCTACGCTTCCGCCATCTTCAAAGCCCTGATTATTCAGGGCTTTTTTCATTTCTGGTGGGGCTGGACCGGCTTCCAGAAAGCGCCAAAATGCCTACCCTTTCCGAAACTATTTCGGAACACTTCCGAAACCCATGACGAATGAGGCTGCTGCCTCTGTATCTGACTCATTCATGCACCTGCCGGTGCCATGCCGATTCGGCAAGGTGGTCTACCCGCGCTCGGACGCGAAACGACAAGCCGCTCAGCCAATACTGTCCTTGGGGTTCATCCCCTTTCTTCGCCCATTCACCCGCAACAACGACTGATACGCCGCGCGACTCATTTCGTCGTGGTCAGCGCCATGCTCGTTGATGGATCCAATCCCCGACTGGGATACTTGCGCCGTTTTTCCAGGGGGGGTCACCACACATGCCATACCGATTCGCCGTTGTCCCGGCCATGCCGCCGCGTAACGAATCCACACGATACATCCGTCGCCCAACGCAGATGACAGACGGCTCGTTCGACATCTACGATTGCCACGGCAAGCAACGCTTGACGCCGACGTTCGCAAACCGCCGCAAGGCAGAAGCCGCCTGCCAGCTGCTCAACGGACTGTATCGCTCCACCCAGCCTTGATCGTTCAACCCCGCTCGATACCCGTGCCGCCTGCTCACGGGTTTACGCGTCAGCCCCTGCCTTCTATATTCGGCCACGCCTTCTGTTTCCGGGCAGCGGCCTGTGCTGTCGAGCGGCCCAGGTCGATTTCGGCACGACGGCCCATGAACGTTTGCCCCTGCCTGGTGCTCTAGCCTACAGCCATGGCTGGTGGCCATTCACCAGCCACGATCCCCCATCGATATGACAAGGATGAACACGATGCACGCAAGAACCCTCTGGCTCGGCACCATGCTCGCGGCAGGTATGCTGCTGGCAGGATGCGATGACGGCCAGTCCTCTCGGGAGACATCGGCTGCGCACAGCCAGGCTGCCGCTCACACGCCGAGCGCCGACCAGATCGAGATCGAGAAATACAACGCCTATGTCGACGCCGCCAATCGCGGCGGCAACTTTGCCGAGATACGGGAAAAGCGCCGAGCCGACTACGGGAAGGTACTCGCGTCGAAGGACAAGCTCTCCGACTATGACCTGTTCAGCGCCTATGACATCAGCGGACTGCGGGACAATCTGAAGAAGGCGCTGACCTTGTCATCGCCCATGCCAGAACTGGACGAACCGGCCAACGCGATGCTGACGGCGCTGGAAACCCTCGAACCCCTTCACCGCGATCTTTCCAACTACGCAGATTCCAAGGGTTACCTGGCCGATGGCGGACAGAAGGCCAGGGAGCTGGAGCCTGCGCTGGATGCGGCGCTCGAGCGTGTTGCGACCGCGCAGGCCACGTTCTATGAAGGCCTGGCCAAACGCGACGAAATCAACGTGCAGCACGCCTTCGACGAGGCTGAAAAGGACTCGCAGGACTATTACCGCGCGGGTTTCGTGCTGTACGCCAAGCAGTCTGTTCGCCTGTCCATGGACTTCTTCGAATCTGCCGGATCCCAGGCGTCGATCGTGCCGTTCGAAGAACGCCTGGGCAAGGTCGCGCAGATGATCGAAGGCTGGAACAAGCAGAATACAGACCAGTCTCCGAGCTGTACCGTACTGCTGAGCCGCATGAACCAGTTCATCGCCAAAGGCCGGGAAGCCATCGAGACGGCCCGCACGGGCGGATACGTCTACGACGAGCAACGCCAATTGTCCTGGAAGATCAACAACCCCATCGAGCGCGATGCGAAGAACTTCAACAGAGCCTATGACGATGTCATCGATGCCCTGAACAGCACGCGCTGCCAGTGATCGGCAGGCCATTCGCCGTTCAGATGCCCTTGAGCGTTAGCGCACCGCGGACGATCGAGGGCGCACAGCCGAGAATGTTCAAGCAGCCCAGGTTTCATGCAGATGACGCCACAGCACGTCTCCCTCCTGAAGGATGAGCAGCGCCGTCGAGATCCGTGTCTTTGGAGCCTGAGCAGGCAGCCGGTGGGTTTCTCGATAGAGCACCGTCGCGCTGCCTGCCCCCTGCTCCAGAACCTTCAGGTCGGTCAGCTCGATCGTCAAACCCGGTTGGGTCTTTGAGCGCTGCGTGAACAATCGCTCCACTGCCTGCCGATCGATCTGAAGCCCTGTGGGCGTGACCATGGAAAAATCCGGATGAAACCGCGCGAGCATCGATTCGATCCGGGGCTCTCCTCGAGCGAAAAGCGCCTCGATCAACACATGCAGGTCAATGACTTCTTTCAGATAGGGGTTCACAACATGGCCTCCTGATTTGGCTCTCGATTATGGCCAATACGATCAGCAGGCGACAGGACTCATGTCGGAGGTGGTCCGTTACCAGGGAGGCCGTAGATGAAGGGATCGGCGCCGCGGTTCTGCGCGTTCTTCGCCTTGCGTGCCTCAGTGGGTGGGCTGATCATCTGTAAGGTGAGGCTGCCGTCGCTCCCGGCGTACACCACAGCACTGGCGCCGCCATCGAGGTAGCTGGCGATGGTGGCCAGGTTGATTTCCACCAGCGCGCTGCTGACGCCGGTATTACCCAGGCGCCGGCCGATGTCGTAGGCCTCCTCCACATTGCCCACGTCCAGGCCATGGCCATCGGTGTTGAGGCTGTGCAAGGCATTGGTCAGGGCGATTTCCGCTTCGGTGTTGTCGGTGGTGTCGTAGAACACGCGTACCGGTTTTTGCCCATCGGGCAAGGTGTCGAGCGCCTTGAGCCAGCCCGCTTGCAAGGCCTTGGCCTGTAAGGCGGGTTTGAGGCGCTGGCCGTTTTCGTCCTGCATCGAGACCTTGATCGGGCGGTGCAGATAGCCCAGCACTGGCGCGGCGTCGAACTCTTTGAGTTGGTGTTCGGCCCAACGCACGGGCAGCCAGGGGGATGGTTCGAAATCGCCTGGACCGCGGTTGCTGATGGTTTTCCACAAGGTGGGCAGTTGCGATTGCCAGTAGGTGGTGGACATGGTGTACCTGAGCGCTGGCTCTTTAGCGCCTTTAGCAAGCTCGGCTGCTTTATACCAGTCCATGAAGGCTTTATTCCGATCCCAGTAAAAGGCCCATAACTTGCCTAAGTCCGTATTTTTGTTCTGGTTGTCCTCGGCGTCATGGGTGGCGAACGGGCGAATGTAACGATCCACCCGGTCCGAGCGCGTGACCAACAGACCAGTCGTGCTTTCGTAGATCGTTGGAACCACATGGCCACTTTGCAAGCCCGGCGTGCCTGGTTTACGAAACGGGTCTCGCGCCACATCGCCGTCTTGGCTTGCGAGCAAGGCCTGTGGCACCTTAGGGTTCTCGTCAAAAAACGTGAACAGGCGTTCAATCATGCCTTGGGCATGGTCCGTGCTTTCATCGTCTTGCCACAGAAACTGGGTAACGCCCAAGGTCGCGCCATTACGGCCTTCATTGATCAGACCTGCTGCTCTATATCCTTTTGCATGGGGATCGGGCGGCCCAAGCGCAAAGACCGGGATCGGCCAATACGCCACTGATTCGCCAGCCGAACTCTTGAATGCGATGCGGACCATGATGTCTGCGGCATTTTCTCTAGATGTCAATGACGGATTATAATCTTTCGCATGCTGCGAGTAGATCGAGGCAAAGTTGTCGTTCTTCTTTCGAATGAACCGCCAGATTTCGGACTGGCCGTCTCGGTGCAATCCAAGCCCCACTCCTCGAATCTCCAAGGCGTAGCTCCGACCCTGAATGGCCTGCTGTTCAGCAATTTTTGCCGCCATCTCTTTTTCATACGCGGCACTCTTAGCCCTCTCATAGGCCTGGGTGCCATCTCGCCAGCACATGCTAAAGATCACCAACCAGCCGACGAACGCTGCAATGCCCCAAGCCAGGGCGGGCTTCAGGCTGCGAAGTGCCATGTCTACGCCACACTCACATTCAGCGCATGACTGGCCACACCCTGACATCCGCATGCCAGCCGATGGCCTTGCAGCACCACTGGCTTGCCATTCAAGCGACGGCTCGGGTGCCCTTCGACGAAAGCGAACACTCCACCGTGGAGCGGGCAACTGGCCTTGTCGCCCACCACCGCTGGCGCTCTACCGTTGACGGTGTGGGTGCCAGCCAATTGGCATGAGATCACACTGCCACCGCTGCTGGTGGGGTCCCCCAGACAGATAGGAGTACTCATGCCGGGGGTGGTCCGTTACCGGGGAGGCCATAGATGAACGGATCAGCGCCGCGGTTCTGCGCGTTCTTCGCCTTGCGTGCCTCAGTGGGCGGGCTGATCATCTGCACGGTGAGGCTGCCGTCACTACCGGCGTACACCACGGCACTGGCACCGCCGTCGAGGTAACTGGCGATGGTGGCCAGGTTGATTTCCACCAGCGCGCTGCTGACGCCGGTATTACCCAGGCGCCGGCCGATGTCGTAGGCCTCCTCCACATTGCCCACGTCCAGGCCATGGCCATCGGTGTTGAGGCTGTGCAAGGCATTGGTCAGGGCGATTTCCGCTTCGGTGTTGTCGGTGGTGTCGTAGAACACGCGTACCGGTTTTTGTTCATCGGGCAAAGTGTCCAGCGCCTTGAGCCAACCTGCTTGCAAGGCCTTGGCTTGCAAGGCGGGTTTGAGGCGCTGGCCGTTTTCGTCCTGCATCGAGACCTTGATCGGGCGGTGCAGATAGCCCAACACTGGCGCGGCGTCGAACTCTTTGAGCTGGTGTTCGGCCCAACGCACGGGCAACCAGGGGGAAGGTTCGAAATGGCCTGGGCCGCGGTTGCTGATGGTTTTCCACAAGGTGGGTAGTTGCGATTGCCAGTAGGCGGTAGACATGGTGCTCGGGTCTTCTGAGACTTCAACGCCTTTGGCATTCTCAGCAGCCTTATACCAGTCTGTAAATGCCCTATCCCGATTCCAGTAAAACGCCCACAACTTACCCAGATCCGTGTTTTTATTCTGATTGTCTTCGGCGTCTTGGGTAGCAAATGGTCGAATGTAGCGATCCACTCGGTCCGAACGCGTGACCAACAGGCCAGTCGCGCTTTCGTAGATCGACGGAACTACATGGCCATTTTGCAGACCCCGCGTGCCCGGTTCACGATACGGGTTTCGCGACACGTCACCGTCGTAGCTTGCAATCAGGGCTTGTGGCACCTTTGGGTTGTCATCAAAAAACGCGAACAGCCGTTCGATCATGCCTTGGGCATGGGTCGTGCTTTCATCGTCTTGCCACAGAAACTGGGTAACGCCCAAGGTCGCGGCATTACGGCCTGTATTGATCAGGTCTTCAGCTCTATACCCTTTTTCAAAGGGATCGGGCGGCCCAAGCGCAAAAACCGGGATGGGCCAATACGCTACCGACTCACCTGCCGAATTCTTGAAGGCGATGCGGATTTTAATATCTCTAGATATTCGCCTTGTATCTAAAGACGGTTCGTAGTCTTTTGCATTCGGCGAATAGATCGAAGCGAAGTTGTCTTCCTTCTTCTTTATGAATTGCCAGATTTTAGACTGGCCGTCTTGATGTATTGCAAGGCCTACTCCCCGAATCTCCAAGGCGTAAGTCCGTGCTTGCATGGCCTGCTGTTCAGCACTTTTGGTCTCTACATGGTTTCGATAAGTAGCAATCTCTGCTTTTTCATTTGCCAGGGCGCTGCCCCACCAGTGAATGCCGAAAATTAGCAGGAGCGAGCCGACAATCGCGGCAACGCCCCAAGCCAAGACGGGTTTCATGTCGCGAAGCACTATGTCGGTTTCCTGTGCATTGAGTTGGACAATCCAGATGAAGCAGACCCAGAGCGCAATTAGCATTCCGGCGATGCGCTGATAAGGTTTCAGGTTGGGCCGTGATCTAGAGGAGGGGGAGCCGATCTTCATCGACCAGCGCCTTTTACAGGTGAATTGGCCAACATGGAGGGCGGCGTCAGCGAGACCAATCCTGAAGGTGGGAACACGCCTCGTTCATAATAATAACTGCTGGCAATCACCAACGCTTGAGCTTCCCCACTCAGCAGCGACCAAGCTGGCAGCTCTTTGATTTCCTTGAGGTCCAATTTATCTATCCTCCAATTTGCAATCGCCACCAACACTTCTCGCATGTCTGGATCATCAAGGCTATGCGCCTGGCCAATCGCAATGTCCATCGCCGTCACCCAGCGTTGATTCTCCGGACTACGCAGAACGGCCGAGTGGTAGCTGTTAGCGTCCATTTCCTTCGGATCTGTGGACAGTCGAGCCTTGATTTCGTTAGGCGTCTCTTCGCGGTAAATGACATATCGATCCGCGCCCATGCCGATAGCACGGCCCGGCAGAGGTCTTATCTGCATCTCTCTAGTCTGATCACCGGGCTCTTTGCCAGCGTTCCACTGGACACGTTCTTTTGTCAGATTGACTCCGTTGCGGATGGTACGCTCTGGGACCCATATGAACCTGGCACTCGGGTTGCCCAGCGCTGCGCAGATGCTCACGTCGTCCGGGCTGTCCAGCCCTGGCTGGGTGGGTGTGCCCGTTACTGCCTCGCCGCCAAACAGCTGTGGCGCATGGGGTGGACTCAAGGGCTCGGCGTTAATTAAGCGTTCCTCACCTTCTACCATTGGCGCTTGCGAAACAAGGCCGGCAGCCGTCCAGCCACCGGGATAACGAGGCTCTCCCTTGGCGCGCAGCGCCGTTTGTTGGATAGCTTCGCCGACCAGTACCGGTTTGCCCTTGCGATGAAGTTTGGTCCACATGCGCTGATAGAAGCGCAAGGACTGCAACGCCTTCATCGCTGGCTTGCCATTGGGCAAGGTATTGGGCACTCCATAAGTCCCGATACCCTCGACGGCGTCCAGAGCGACAGTGGTGTCCTGGGGGCAAAAATACAGATATACCTTGCCGCGGTTGTCACGTTCGGGAAAGACGGTCATGTTGCCGACCTTGTCCTTGCGAGAGCCTTGCGTGGGTGACCATTTGGGGCCGGTACGACCGCCATAGGTCTTGCTGTCCCTAAGCGCGGACAGCGGCGGCTGGGCATGGGGAGTCTGGGTAATCGCAGTGACGATGCTGATCAATGTCGCGAGTGTGTCATGGCCTTTGGGTGTAGCGTTGGGCAGCACGCTATAAGGCGTGTCCACCATGATGACGGTGTCGGCACAGCGTTGGCCCTTGTCGATTAACATGGCTTGCGCAAGCAGGGTGATCAAGGTGCCTTGGCTATGGCCCATGATGGTGATGGTTTCATCAGGTGATACACGGCGGATCTCACTGACCAGCATGGCTAGACGTACTGCTGCGAACACGAAGTAACGTCGGTGTGGCCCTTTTCCCATGTACTGGGTATTGGACAGTTGTGACTGAGCGCCATATCGAATGAACTTGGCAAAGCCTGGACCGTACATCTCCAGCAAGTTGTTGGTGGCATTGGCGAAAAAACCGCCGCCCTTGGCAAAGTGCCGGTCCAAACGATTCTCGAAAACATCCTGGTATTGGTCGCGAAGCTTGAACGGGTCATCGTTCTTGTCGCGCCTTATCTCGCCGGGCTCGGCGCGATAGCCCCAATAGAACGGGATCATGAGGCTGCGGGTTTTGGGGTCGACCGTGTCACGTCGATAGAGGTAGGTATCAGGATCGTCGAGTGTCGCCTTTTGATCCCCGCTTTGTTCCTCAACCGGTACCTGTTTTGCAGCACTGTAGGCAGCCCCATACCGCCCCGCCTTCAGATCAGGCCGATCCAGCCGCTCGTTCACCCCCTGACACAACCCCGTCTCCACCGACTCGTACGAAGCCCCTGGATCGTTCACGCCATGCAGGAAGATCACCACGCCTGGCAGGTCGGCAGGCACCTCCAGCTTGCGTTCGCTGTTGAAGTTGGGGACCAGTCGAGTGACGCGTTCGGCCACCGTGTGCTGTTCACCACTCATTGGTTGCCTCCTGTTCTGCCGGTGCTGCGCAGGGCAGCCACGTGTGCCTGGTGCATCGCTTCGCGTTCGACGTGCTCGGTGAGCCCGTTGGCGTCGGTCAGGCCCTGCACGGTGCTGCCGTCATCGAGCTTGATCTGGTAGGCGTGGCTAACGGCCATGCGCACGCTGTCGTCGGCGTGCCCCGGGTAGTGGAAGGCCAGACGTTGCGCCGCCGGGTCGCGGGTGAAGGCGGGCAATGGGGCGCTGTCGGTGCGGGGGCCGACCCAGTCATGCTCGCTGGCATGGACAGTCACCTTGCCTTGGCTGCCGATTTCGACGCCGCCGCCGATCTTGATGTAGCTGCCATCGTCGGCCACCAGGCGCAGGGTCGGCGCGGTGATGACCACCTCACCCTCGGCGGCCGACAGGTGCAGGTTCTTCTGTGCGTTGACGGTGATGTCGTCTTCTTGGGCCTGGACCAGCACCTTGCCGCGGTTGGCGATGGCGCTGATGCCTTCATCCTGGGCGAAGGCACTGATGCCCTTGCCGGCCTGCAGACGCATGGCGGCGCCGCTGGTCAACTGCAGATGGTCCTGGGCGGTGGTGTCGTGGTTGGCACCGGCATAGTGGATTTGCGAGCGAGGGGTGGCACTGGCGATACCGGCTTCGGCCGCAACGGCCATGACGGGCTCGCCCGGGCTGTCGCTGTCGGGCGCTGGCCACTGCTTCAGCGCCTGGCTCAAGGCGTCCATGCCCTCGCCGTCCACCGCTGCCCCGCCTCGCGCCGCGGCAGTCTGGCCGAGGCTTTTGAACAGCTCCCCGCACTCGTCCAGCAATGTGAGCAGCTCTTCACGGTCCAGCTGTGCCCCCGCGGCCTCCCGGCGGGCGTAGGTGGTCAGCAGCATGCCTTGGGCAGCGCGCAGGGCAATCGCGGCGTCGGTGCGCAGTTCAGCCCCGTCGCCACGGGCACTGGCCTGGCCGTCGGTACGTGGCTCGGTGAGTTTGCCCAGATTGAGCGCTGTGGCCTGGTGCGTGGTGCCGACACGGGCCCGCAAGGCGCCCGGCGTGTCGTCGAACAACAACTCGTTGAAACCGCGGCCCTTGTGCTCCTGGGTCTGGATGCCGGAAAGCGCGCGGTTGCCGGGCAGGCCGGAGGCCTTGCTGAAGCGCGGCGGTGTCTGTTCGGCGTTGTACAGCACCGAGGTCACCACGGGGCGATCGATGTCGCCGGCCAGGAAGGTGACCAGCACTTCCTGGCCGATACGCGGTACGAACTGATGGCCGAAGCCGCTGCCAGCGCTGGGCATCGCGACCCTTACCCAGGTGGTTCCCTGCGGCAGGCTACCGCTGCGCTGCCAGTGGAACCGGACCTGGACCCGCGCCAACTCGTCCGTGTAGACCTCTTCATCCTGCGGGCCGACCACGATCGCAGTGAGCGGCCCATTGATGGTCGGGCGCGGCACGGTGATCGGGTGGCGGTAAGGGATATGCTGACGAATACAGACGAATTGGTTGTCGTAACCTGCAGGCTCATCGGAGAAGTAGTTGTTGCGCCCGCGGTGCTCGACCGACACGAGCAGGAACTGGCGCGCGTCTGCCGGGCCCTCATCATGGTCGAAGTGCTGGGTCAGTTCGAAGGTGTAGCCCGCACGCATGGCCCGGCAGTTGCTGGTGCCGGTGAAGGTCTTGGCCTGGACTTCCATGGCCTCCAGGCGGCGACGGACCAGCGCCTGACCCTCTTCAGGCAGGCGGTGACTGTAGGCACCGAGCACATCGTAGATCTCGTAGGACGCGACATCGCCCTGTTCGTTGAGGCTGTCCATGTGGATGGGCAGCGGGTTTCTTGGCTGCTTGTAATCGAACGTCTGGATGGCCATCTTGCCCGACTGCATTTCCCGATGGCTGCGCCATTGGGTGATGGCGTCGTCGGTCTCGGTGACGGCGGCGCTGTGGTAGCGGATATGCGGTTGTTCGGGCAACGCCTGCAGCGCCTGGGATTCATCGGCGATGATCAGGCGATGCCCGTCCGTGTCGTGATCGAAGTAGAAGAACAGGCCATCCTGCTCCAGCAGGCGCAACACGAAATCCAGATCGGTTTCGCGATACTGGGTGATGTAGCTGTGGGAATCGAGCGGCTTGAGCAGGCGAAACTCGAATGCAGCCAGCCCGCCGTAATGCTCGAAAACGGTGCGAATGACCGTTTCGATGGTCTGCTCTTGAAAGATCCGCGAATCGACGCGTCGCGTCAGCATCCACAGCCAGGGGCTCAGTGTCGCACTGTAGCGCGCCAGGCCACCGTCGCTGCCCAGCAGGTTGAACTGGGTGATGTGCCCATGGACAGGACGTACGCCGCCGTCGGCCAGTTCGATGTCCAGACGGGCCGGCTGGCCGATCAACGACTTGAGTTCGAGCCTGGCGTCCTGGCTGATCAGGGACAGCTCGAAGCTGAACAGCGTGGACAACCCTTCATGGCCGCTGAAGTGCTCCAGCAGCAACGTCTGGTCATCTCGAAAGGGCGTGGTGAGCTTGATCAGCCGACGGTTCTGGGGTGCGAAGATCTTCGTCAAGTCCATGACGATACTGCTCCTTGATAAAACAAGCAGCGGAAAGTATCACAATCGTCAGGACTTCAATCACTTGGATTCGCTAGGAGTTGAAGAACTGTGACAGGCGTCCCATTGACAGCAATCGTTCCGTGTTATCAGCAACATCAACTCAGTCTGGCGCCGTCACCCGGTAGAGCCCGCCCTCCCCGGCAACGAAACCGGCTTGGGTGAACATCACATAAGGGGTCTTTTCTGGATACCTGCGACGATCGCGATCCTCGCTTTCGGACGGGTTATCCGCACTGCCTGCCGAGAACTGAAAGAGAAAAAGGCCTTCGGTCGATAGCGCGCACGTCAGCTGATCAGGCAGTGTCCCACCCTCCGCACGCATCTCCTTCTCTTTATCCTCGGGCAACCCGACCTTCAGCGGTATGCGCACCCATTGACCTGCGACGTCACCTTTGGCCATCAGTGCAAAGCCGGCGGCGTCTTTAACGACCTTCAGCGCTACTTCATCTCGAGGCGGGGAGGTTTCGATGATGCTTTTATCTTCAGGCTGGGTGGCGAAACTACCGATGAAGCCATCGCATTCATACTTAGAGGCTGCTGCCGAACCGCTGAACGCCAGTGCGAGCGGCAATGCAATGAATGAAGCCCGCAAAAGGCCAACGCTTGAGGTGGTAAGACGAGAATCGATACGCATGGAAGTCCTTTTCAATAGTCGGTTGAAGCCTGGTGATGCAGTCGTGCCATACAGATCATGCCGCATTGAGCGGCCCAGGTGTTCCAGATTCTGCGCAACATGTCGAAAAATCCAAACAGCGTCTAGTAACCTCAAGGGCTCGTAGACGCCTCGGTCAATGACCCCATTGAGCCTCTTCGCAGCGCTTCCAGGCTGCAATAGAACACCTGCCCACCCGTCCAGCCTGGATGCAAAGCCAGTAACCAAGCCCTGCGTCTTGTAGTAGCGTCACCCCCTCAACGAACGGCCCGGTCCGTCATCGTCAGCCCAGGGACCGGGCGATTGCGATCAGGAGGCAACATGCAACCGGTGGTAGGCCAAGACGCACTCGATTCGGCATTGATCGCGTTCGCGCGGTACAAGATCGGGGAAACGAAATTTTCCGCACTGGAGCGTGCGATGAGTTTCGAGGTCGGCGAGGCGCTTTCCCGAAGCGAGTGGGTGAGGTTCTCGATTTCGAAACTGCCGTCGGGTCGTTATCGCATCGCGGACGAGGGAGAGAACGCCATCACGGAGGCGGGCCGCGCGCACCTCGCGGCGCTTCGAGCGTCGAACGGGAAGCCGCCTGAATGACGGCAGGTCCAAACGCGACAAGGTGCGTGCTACCCACGTGCCTTGCGCCGCAAATCCGGTTACAGTAGCGCCCCTTGTTGGGGAGTAGCCTGCCCTTGACCGCGGTCAAGGTGCGTTCGTGTCAACATTCTTGGCCACCTGCCATGGCACGAACACCTGTCGGTTGGCGAGACCAGCGATGCCTCCATGCCCCAGGTCGGGCGTGTGGCGGCGTCGTTGACTCACAGCCCGACCGGATGCACGACCGTGAGCCTGATTTCCCTTTTCTTCATTGCCTTGGCCATGTCGACCGATGCCTTCGCCGCCGCCATCGGCAAAGGGTCCAGCCTGCACAAGCCCACCTTGCGCGAAGCATTGCGTACAGGCGTGATCTTCGGCCTCATCGAAGCGGTGACGCCGCTCGTCGGCTGGGCCATCGGCCAGGTCGCCGCACGCCATGTCGCGCAGTGGGACCACTGGATCGCCTTCGTGCTGCTGGTGGCGCTGGGGCTGCACATGATCTACAACGGTTGCAAGCACGATGAGGCCGAGGACGAAAAGCCCGCCCAGCACTCGTTCTTCAGGCTGGCGCTCACGGCCTTCGCCACCAGTATCGATGCCCTGGCGGTCGGCGTGGGCCTGGCCTTCGTCGACGTCAACATCCTGGTGGCGGCCGGCGCCATCGGCGTGGCCACGCTGGTCATGGTGACCGTGGGGGTGATGCTGGGTCGCGCACTGGGCGCCGTGGTCGGCAAACGGGCCGAGATCGTGGGGGGCGTGGTGCTGATGCTGGTCGGTGCCACCATCCTCTACGAGCACCTGTCAGCGGCTGCCTGAGTCAAGAACAGGCTTGGCGTGCGAACCTTGATCAGCGACCATTGTCCGATCGCTGGGCCGCGCGCCGCTTGCCGTGGATACCCCAATGCCTCACGCTGCATGGATTGCTAACAGGTACGTTAGCCGACCGGATTCTGGAGCTTCCTTCAATGCCTTCTTCACACTTGCAGCCTCATGACTATCTGTCGCCCGAAGAACGTTCCGCGATCGCCGAAATCGAGGCGACGACCAGCATTCTGCGGCTGGTCACCCGGTTGACCGGCATGCGGTTCGCCGGGATCGCCAAGTTCACCGACACCGAATGGATCACCTGCATGGTGCATGACGTCGGTGAACTGGGCATCGAGGAAGGTGACTGCGAACCTCTGGAAGTCACGTTGTGCAGCGAGTTCAAACGCGATCCACGTGCTTTGCTGGTGCCCAAGATCAGCGAGGACGTCCGTTTCGCCACCCGGCCCGTGGTCAAGCGCTTCGACCTGGAAAGCTACGCCGGGGTGCCGATCTTCCTGCCCGATGGCCGTCTGTACGGTGCCCTCTGCGCGCTGGATTCCGAGCCTACGCTGTTCGACAACCCAGACCTGGCCGAAACCCTGGACCTCTTCGCTCGCCTGATCGGGTGCATCTTCTACGCCAACCTGGCCCCTCAGCCGACGCCTCCCGTGGCCCAACCCGCCTGACGGGCAACAGCCTCGAAACGGGCGGAAACAACCGCCCGCTCCACGCCCGAAGTTCAGCGCGAATGACCCGCGGTAGCGATTATTTCGTACCCGACGAACTGCTCTAAAAAAACTGAATCCTGCCCGCGACGCCTCAGTCAAGAATCATGAACGCAGTTAATCTGACGAGGTAACAGCCATGACTATCGAAGCAGAGACACTCGTACAACTGACCGAGGCACTTCAGGAACGCGGCTTGACGCTGGTCTCAGACATCCACTTCACACGTGCCCCCTACCGGCACAACAACCGCTGGATCTGCATGGTCGAATATTCGGCTCAGGCGTGATTCGCGCGTCACAGCGACGACCCGTTGCTGACCCGATGCACCTGGCGCCGCGTCGCCAGGGTGCAGGGGACGTGTAGGGGTACGGCCACCCAAGTTTTGCTTTATCATGGCGGCAGTTACCAGACAGAGCCTTCCATGAGATTCGCCATCGCGGTTTTTTCCCCCGCCCATGCGCCCTCCTCGCGCCGTGCACTGCGGTTCGCCGAAGCGATCCTGGCCGGCGGGCATCAGATCGAGCGCCTGTTCTTCTATCAGGACGGTGTCCACAGCGCCTCGGGCAATATCGTCGCGCCGCAGGATGAGTGCGACATTGCCGCTCAATGGCGCCAGTTCATCACCGAGCACCAACTCGACGCGGTGGTCTGCATCGCCGCTGCCTTGCGCCGGGGCGTACTCGACGCCTCGGAAGCCAGCCGTTACCAGCGTGAGGCTGCCAACCTGCCTGCGCCTTGGGTGCTGTCAGGGCTAGGCCAGCTGCACGAAGCGGCACAATCGGCCGACCGCCTGGTCTGCTTCGGAGGCGACTGACATGAGCCACTCCCTGTTGATCATCAGCCGTCAGGCACCTGGGTCGGGCCTGGGCGCACGGGAAGCGCTGGACATCGCTTTGGCAGGCGGAGCCTTCGACCTGCCGCTGGGCATGCTCTTTCTCGACGACGGCGTTTTCCAGCTGCTCGACCGGCAACGACCTGCGCACCTAGAGCAGAAGCGCCTGGCCGCCAACCTGCAGGCGCTGCCGCTGTTCGGTGTCGAGCAGTTGTACGCCTGCGCCGCCAGCCTCGCTAGCCGTGGCCTGGCCGACGAGACCTTGGCCCTGCCAGTCGAGACGCTCGATGACGCAGGGCTGCGCGCCCTGCTTGCCCGCTTCGATCAGGTGATGACCTTATGAGCACCACGTTGCATGTGATCGCCCACTCGCCGTTTGGCGACGAGCGTCTGTCCAGTTGCCTGCGCCTGCTAGGTGCCGACGACAGTCTGCTGCTGTGCGGCGAGGCAGTCCAGGCCCTGCGCAGCGGCACCGCACCCCAGGCTCAGCTGCGCGACGCCAGGCTGCAGGGCCGACTGTTCGCCTTGAGCGAGGACCTGGAGGCGCGTGACCTGGCAGACACGTTGGCCGAACGCGTCGATTACCCCGGCTTCGTCGACCTCACCCTGCGCCACGACAAGGTCAACACCTGGCTATGAACGCATTGACGCTGAACGATCGCCAGGTACCCCTGGACAAGGACGGCTTTCTGGTCGACCTGCAGGACTGGTCCCGCGAAGTCGCCGAGGCACTGGCGCTGAACGAAGGCCTGCCGCTGACGCCCGAACACTGGGAAATCCTCGTGCTGCTGCGCCGCTTCCACGAACAGTACGCGCTGTCGCCGGCCACCCGGCCTCTGGTCAAGTACGTCGCCCTGAACCTGGGCACTGACAAGGGCAATAGCGCTTACCTCAATCGCCTGTTCAACGGCACCCCTGCCAAGCTGGCTGCCAAGCTGGCGGGCCTGCCCAAGCCGACCAATTGCATATGACTTCGAACACTTCGCTGCTCCTCGAGACGCCTGAGGAACACCCCTTCGCGACCTTCGTGCGCGTGCTGGGCAAAGGCAAGCGCGGTGCCCGTGGGCTCTCGCGCGAAGAGGCCCGCCAGGCCATGGACATGATCCTGTGCGGCGACGTCGAGGAGGCGCAACTGGGCGCCTTCCTGATGCTGCTGCGGCACAAGGAAGAAACCCCCGAAGAGCTGGCCGGCTTCACTGAAGCAGTTCGCCAGGCACTGGCCGCCCCTGCGCTGGCAGTGGACCTGGACTGGCCCAGCTATGCCGGCAAGCGCCGTCACCTGCCGTGGTACCTGCTGGCGGCCAAGTGCTTGGCGAGCAACGGCGTGCGCATCTTCATGCATGGCGCGGGTGCCCACACCGGAGGCCGCCTGTACACCGAGCAACTGCTCGACCTGCTGCAGATTCCCCTGTGCCGTGACTGGGCATCGGTGGAGGGAGCGCTCGACCAGCATGGGCTGGCGTTCCATCCCCTCCAAGACTGGGCACCTCGCCTGCAGCACCTGATCGACCTGCGCAACGTGCTCGGCCTGCGCTCGCCGATTCACTCGCTGGCCCGTGTGCTCAACCCCCTGAAGGCCCGATGTGCGCTGCAAAGCATCTTCCACCCGGGCTATCAGGCGGTGCACCGCGAAGCCAGTCGCCTGCTGGGCGATCATGCCATCGTGGTCAAGGGTGACGGCGGCGAGATCGAGATCAACCCGGACGTCGTCAGCCACCTCTATGGCACCACCGATGGCCAGTCGTGGGATGACGAATGGCCCGCCCTGAGCGCCCAGCGTCACGTCAAGCCGGCCACCCTCGACCCGAGCCTGCTGCTGGCGGTCTGGCGTGGCGAGCAGTCGGACAGCTACGGCGAGCTGGCCGTGATCGCCACCATGGCCCTGGCCCTGCGCGGCCTCGGCCAGCCGCAGGACGCGGCCTTCGCCCAGGCTCGCCAGTACTGGGAGGCGCGCACGACGACGGTCTGAACGACAGGCCGTCGGATATCCGCGAACCACCGCTCCCGCGTCGGGCTCCAACCTGGACGAGTCTGACGAAGGAGCCTGACATGGGCCTGTTGATCGATGGTCAGTGGCATGACCAGTGGTACGAAAATGGCAAGGATGGGGCCTTCCAGCGCGAGGAGTCCCAGCGCCGCGACACCTCGCTGAGCGCCGAAGCGGGCCGCTACCACCTGTATGTGTCGCTGGCTTGCCCCTGGGCGCACCGCGCCCTCATCCTGCGCAGCCTCAAAGGGTTGGAGCCGATCATCGGCGTTTCGGTCGTCAGCTGGCTGATGGGCGAGCATGGCTGGACATTCGACCGTGACCATGGCTCCACGGGGGATGCCCTCGATGGCTTGCAGTACCTGTACCAGCGCTACACCCAGGACGATCCGCGCTACACCGGGCGCGTGACCGTGCCGGTGCTCTGGGACCGGCAGGCGCAGCGCATCGTCAACAATGAATCGGCGGACATCGTGCGGCTCTTCAACCACGCGTTCGACGACCTGACGGGCAATGACCTGGACCTGTACCCCTCGGCCCTGCAACCGACCATCGATGGGTTGAATGCGCGCATCTACCCGGCGGTCAACAACGGCGTCTACCGCGCCGGCTTCGCCACCACGCAGCAGGCTTACGAAGAAGCCTTCGATGCGCTGTTCGCCGAACTCGATCAGCTGGAGCAGTTGCTCGCGCAACAACGCTACCTGGCCGGGGCCTACCTCACCGAAGCCGATGTCCGCCTGTTCACCACGCTGGTGCGGTTCGATGCCGTGTACCACGGCCACTTCAAGTGCAACCTGCGCCGCGTGGTGGACTACCCCAACCTGTCCAACTGGCTGCGCGAGTTGTACCAGTGGCCTGGCATAGCCGCCACGGTAGACCTGTGGCACATCCAGCATCATTACTACCAGAGCCACACCACCATCAACCCGACCGGTATCGTGCCCAAGGGACCGCACCTGGACTTCGAACGCCCCCATGATCGCGAGCGCCTGCCGGGCCAGGGCATCTGGCGCCGTACGCAGGCCTGACATGAAAACGCCGCGATACCCCAAGGAGGGTCGCGGCGTCTTCACGGACGTGGCCGGTCAATCGTGCTGCGCACCCTCGAACCAGGCCAGCTTGTCACGCAACTGCACCACCTCGCCCACGATGACCAGGGTCGGCGCATGCACTTCATGACGCGCGACCAGGTCAGGCAGGTCGGCCAAGGTGCCGACGAACACCCGCTGATTGCGCGTCGTTCCCTGCTGGACCAACGCCGCCGGGGTACTGGCAGCGCGGCCATGGCGGATCAACTCCGCGCAGATGGTAGGCAGCCCCACCAGCCCCATGTAGAACACCAGGGTCTGGGCAGGCGCGACCAGGTCGGACCAGGGCAGGTTGCTGCTACCGTCCTTCAGGTGACCGGTGATGAAGCGCACGGACTGGGCATGGTCGCGGTGGGTCAGGGGAATGCCCGCGTAGGACGAGCACCCGCTGGCCGCCGTGATGCCCGGCACCACCTGGAAGGGGATGCCCTCTTCGGCCAATTCCTCGATCTCTTCGCCGCCTCGGCCGAAGATGAACGGGTCGCCTCCCTTGAGCCGCAAGACCCGCTTGCCCTGTCGGGCCAGTTCCACCAGCAACCGGTTGATCTGCTCCTGGGGCACCGAGTGTTCGGCGCGGCGCTTGCCCACGTAGATACGCTCGGCATCCCGGCGGCACATGTCGATGATGGCGGGCGCCACCAACCGGTCATAGAGCACCACGTCGGCCTGCTGCATCAGGCGCAAGGCGCGGAAGGTCAGCAGGTCGGGATCGCCAGGACCGGCGCCGACCAGATAGACCTCGCCGCCCTGCTGCACCGGCGCGCCATCGACCATGGCCTGTAGCAAGCGCTCGGCCTCGGCGCCCTGCCCAGCTAGCTGACGCTCGGCGATCGGCCCCTGGAACACGGTTTCCCAGAAGCCACGGCGCTGGTTGACGTCCGGGTAAAGCGTCTTGACCTTGTGCCGGAAACGCGCGGCCAGGCCGGCCAGTTCACCATAGGCGGCCGGGATCCAGGCTTCGAGCCGGGCCCGGATAAGCCGCGCCAGCACCGGTGCATCGCCGCCACTGGAGACCGCCACCACCAAGGGCGAGCGGTCGACGATGGCCGGGAAGATCACCGTGCACAGGGCCGGTGCATCCACCACATTGACTGGCAGGCTGCGCAACTGGGCATCGGCCGACACCTGGGCATTGAGGGCAGGGTCATCGGTGGCGGCGATGACCAGACGGCAGCCGTCCAAGTCGCTGGCCTGGTAACCGCGCACCTGGACCTCGCCACCGCCCTCGCGCGCCATGGCCGCCAGTTGCCCGTCGACCTCCGGCGCCACCACGCGCAGCGCCGCACCGGCATCGGCCAGCAGACGGGCTTTGCGCAGCGCGATCTCGCCACCACCGACCACCAGCACCTGGGCGCCGTGCAGCTTGTGGAACAGGGGCAGGTAATCCATTTAGCGGATGACCTCGACGCCACCCATGTACGGCTTGAGCACCTCGGGCACACGGATCGAGCCATCGGCCTGCTGGTAGTTCTCCAGCACTGCGACCAGGGTACGGCCCACGGCCAGCCCCGAGCCGTTGAGGGTGTGCACCAGCTCCGGCTTGCCGGTTTCCGGGTTGCGCCAGCGTGCCTGCATGCGACGCGCCTGGAAGTCGCCGCAGTTGGAGCAGGAGCTGATCTCGCGGTACTTGTCCTGGCTCGGCACCCAGACTTCCAGGTCGTAGGTCTTGACCGCGCTGAAGCCCATGTCGCCCGTGCACAAGGCCAGCACGCGGTACGGCAGCTCAAGGGCCTGCAGCACACGCTCGGCATTGGCGGTCAGGCTTTCCAGCGCGTCCATGGACTTGGACGGCTCCACCACCTGGACCATCTCGACCTTGTCGAACTGGTGCTGGCGGATCATGCCGCGGGTGTCACGCCCCGACGCACCGGCCTCGCTGCGGAAGCACGGCGTGTGGGCGACGAACTTGACCGGCAGTTGCTTGGCTTCGAGAATCGAGTCGGCCACCAGATTGGTCAGCGACACTTCAGCGGTCGGAATCAGGTAGAAATCGGCTTCGCCTTCGCGGCTGATCTTGAACAGGTCTTCCTCGAACTTCGGCAGCTGGCCTGTGCCCTGCAACGCCGGCGCCTGGACCAGATAAGGCGTGTAGGCCTCCTCGTAGCCGTGCTCGGCGGTGTGCAGGTTGATCATGAACTGCGCCAGCGCACGGTGCAGGCGCGCGATCGGGCCGCGCAACACGGCAAAGCGCGCGCCGGACAGCTTGGCGGCTGCTTCGAAGTCCAGTTTGCCGCTCAGCTCGCCCAGGGCGACGTGGTCCTGGATCGGGAAGTCGAACTGGCGAGGCGTGCCCCAGCGGCGCACTTCGACGTTCTCGTCTTCGTCGGCACCGACCGGCACGCTGGCGTCCGGCAGGTTGGGGATGGTCAACAGGATGGCATCGAGCTCGGCCTGGATCTGCTCCAGCTCGACCTTGCCGGCGGCCAGTTCGGCGGCCATGCGATCGACGTCGGCCTTCAGCGGCTCGATGTCTTCACCCTTGGCCTTGGCCTGGCCGATGGACTTGGAAATACGGTTGCGGTCGGCCTGCAGCTGTTCGGTACGCGTCTGTACCGACTTGCGGCGCTCTTCCAATGATTCGATGCGCGCGACATCCAGGTTGAAGCCACGGGAGGCCAGGCGACCCGCCACTTCCTGAAGTTGGCCACGTAGCAATTTGGAATCGAGCATATCGTTCTCTCGTTATAGGTGTGTGTTGTTCAGATTCGGGTCAGGGACAGGCCCGCCCAGGTGGCGAGCAGCCCGCCAAGGACGCTGGCCGCAGCATACCCGAAGGCCAGGGGCGCCTGCCCGTTTTCGAGCAGGCGGATGGTGTCCAGGGAAAACGACGAAAAGGTGGTCAGGCCGCCGACGAAGCCCACCAGCAGGCCGACGCGTACTTCGGCGGGCACGCTGGGCCGGGTCAGAAACAGGCCATAGAGTACGCCGATGATCAGGCAGCCGACGAGGTTCACGGCCAAGGTGGCCAGGTAGTAATGCCGGGGATGATGGGCAGTGACCCAATTTCCCGTGGCGAAGCGCAGCAGGGTGCCGACGATACCGGCCAGGCTCACCGAGGCGATCATGCCGATCATGCAGGCCTCCGGCGCACGGGACTGTGCCGGTCGAGCTCGGCCAGGTGGCGCAGCTTCTCGCCGATCTTCAGCTCGAGGCCCCGCGGCACGGGTTGATAGTAGGCGCGTGGCTCGAGCGCATCGGGGAAATAGTCTTCACCCGCGGCGTAGCCTTCCGGCTCGTCGTGAGCGTAGCGGTAGTCGTCGCCGTAGCCCAGCTGCTTCATCAGCTTGGTCGGCGCATTGCGCAGGTGCAGCGGCACGTCCAGCGACCCATGCTCGGCCGCCTCGCGCATGGCGCGCTTGAAGCCCATGTACACGGCGTTGCTCTTCGGCGCGCAGGCCAGGTAGGTGATGGCCTGGGCCACCGCCAGTTCGCCCTCGGGGCTGCCCAGGCGCTCCTGCACGTCCCAGGCGGCCAGGCACAGGTTCAGCGCACGCGGGTCGGCGTTGCCGATGTCCTCGCTGGCCATGCGCACCACGCGCCGGGCGATGTACAGGGGGTCGCAACCGCCATCGAGCATGCGGGCGTACCAGTACAGCGCCGCATCCGGGTTGGAGCCGCGCACCGACTTGTGCAGCGCGGAAATCTGGTCGTAGAAGGCCTCGCCACCCTTGTCGAAGCGCCGGCGGCTGTCACCCAGCAGGCTCTGCAACAGCTCGACGCCGATGTCGCCGCCGTCCTCGGCCAGGTCCGAAGCGTTTTCGAGGAAGTTCAGCATGCGCCGACCGTCGCCATCGGCTGCGGCCACCAGCATCTTGAAGGCGTCGTCGCCGACCGTCAGGCGGCGACTGCCCAGGCCACGTTCCTCGCTGAGGGCACGGTCGACCAGCTTGCGCAGGGCCGCCTCGTCCAGGCTCTTGAGCACATACACCCGCGCCCGCGAGAGCAGCGCGTTGTTGAGCTCGAAGGAAGGGTTCTCGGTGGTCGCGCCGATGAACAGCAGGGTGCCGTCTTCCACATACGGCAGGAAGGCGTCTTGCTGCGACTTGTTGAAGCGGTGCACCTCATCGACGAACAGGATGGTGCGCCGCCCGTACTGGCCGGCCTGCTGCCGCGCGACCTCCACCGCCTGGCGGATTTCCTTGACGCCCGCCAGCACCGCCGAGACCGTTTCGAAATGCGCGTCGCAGAACTGCGCCAGCAGCCGCGCCAGGGTGGTCTTGCCGACCCCGGGCGGGCCCCAGAAGATCATCGAATGCAGGGCGCCCTGCTCCAGCGCCTCGCGCAGGGGCTTGCCACGCGCCAGCAGGTGCTCCTGGCCGACGTACTCGTCCAGGTTGGAAGGCCGCAGACGTGCGGCCAGGGGCTGGGCGACGGGTTCGCTTCGAAACAGGTCCATACGGGTGACGAACGCCTCTATTCCTGGATCACGTCAGCGCCAGCCGGGATCTTGAACTGGAACGTGTTCGGCGCGATCGGCTGGTTGGCCTTCACCCCGTTGAACAGGATGTTGGTGCGCTGGCCGACGCTGTCGATCAACTGCATGTCGTTGATCAGGCCACGCCGGAACGACACGCGCAGCGAATCGAACAGGGTGTCCTTGGTCTTGGGCGTCAGGGTGAAGTCCATGACCTCGCCCTGCTCCTTGGACACGATGTCGAAGCTCTGGTTGATCTTCGAGACGTCGCCCGACAGCAGCAGCGCAGGCGTCTGGCTCAGGCGCACGTCGAGCTTCTTGACCGTGGCCTGCTCGAGGTCCGGGTCCCAGAGGGTGACTTTCTGGCCGTCGGACACCACCACCTGCTCCTGCGGCGCGTCGGTGTGCCAGTAGAACAGGCCAGGGCGCTTGACGGCCATCTGCCCGGTAGTTTCCTGCAGACTGGTGCCGCTGGCATCCAGGGTCAGCTGCGAGAAGCGCGCCTCGAGGGTCTGGGACTTCTCCAGCAGCTGGGTCAGCCGCGCCACGTCTTTGTCATCGGCATGGGCCGGCAGGGTCGCCAGGGCCAGGGCAGAAACCAACAGCATGCGAACTGCGCGCATGGGAATCCTCATCGAACGGTGGGTGAGCCGGTCGGCCAGGGGGCAGACCGGCGAAGTGTTCATCACTCGCGTGGGCCGCCGGGGGCGATCACTTCCCGCGAGCCGTTGCTGTTCATCGGCGTGACCACGCCGGCCATTTCCATCGACTCGATCATCCGCGCCGCGCGGTTGTAGCCGATCTTGAGCTTGCGCTGGACAGCGGAGATCGACGCACGCCGGCTTTCGAGCACGAACTGCACGGCTTCATCGTACAGGGCATCGGCCTCCGGGTCTTCCCCGTCGCCACCGCCCGAGCCGCCGTCGAAGCCGCTGCCGGCCTCTTCCACGCCATTGAGGATGTCATCGTTGTAGTCCGGGGCGCCGCGCAGCTTCCAGGCCTCGACGACCCGGTGCACTTCATCGTCGGACACGAAGGCACCATGGACGCGGATCGGCAGGCTGGTGCCAGGCGGCATGTAGAGCATGTCACCGTGACCGAGCAGCTGTTCGGCACCGCCCTGGTCGATGATGGTCCGCGAGTCGATCTTGCTCGACACCTGGAACGCCATGCGCGTCGGGATGTTGGCCTTGATCAGGCCGGTGATGACGTCCACCGACGGTCGCTGGGTGGCCAGGATCAGGTGGATACCGGCCGCACGGGCCTTCTGTGCGATGCGGGCGATCAGCTCTTCGACCTTCTTGCCGACGATCATCATCATGTCGGCGAATTCGTCGACCACCACCACGATGGTCGGCAAGGTCTTCAGCACCGGCGGTTCGTCATCCATGCTTTCGCGGCGGAACAACGGGTCGGCGATGGTCTCGCCCGCCGCCTCGGCATCCTTGACCTTGCGGTTGAAGCCCGCCAGGTTGCGCACGCCCATGGCCGCCATCAACTTGTAGCGGCGCTCCATCTCGGCCACGCTCCAGCGCAGCGCGTTGGCGGCGTCCTTCATGTCGGTGACCACCGGGCAGAGCAGGTGGGGAATGCCTTCGTAGATCGACAGTTCGAGCATCTTCGGGTCGATCATGATCAGCCGCGCGTCTTCAGGGCTGGACTTGAACAGGATCGACAGGATCATCGCGTTGACCCCGACCGACTTACCGGAACCGGTGGTACCGGCGACCAGCAGGTGCGGCATCTTGGCAAGGTCGGTGATGACCGGCTTGCCGCCGATGTCGTGACCCAGCGCCAAGGTGACCGGCGAGGTGGCGTCCTCGTAAGGCGCCGAAGACAGCACCTCGGAGAAGCGCACCATCTGGCGGTTCTCGTTGGGGATCTCGATACCGACCGTGGTCTTGCCGGGAATGACCTCGACCACGCGCACGCTGGTCACGGCCAGCGAGCGCGCCAGGTCCTTGGCCAGATTGGAGATGCGGCTGACCTTGACCCCGGCGGCCGGCTGGATCTCGTAACGGGTGATCACCGGGCCGGGGTGGATCGAGTCCACCGTCACTTCGACGCCGAACTCCTTGAGCTTGATTTCCAGCAGTTGGCCGACACCGGCCAGCGACTCGGGGGAATATTCGATCTTCTTTTCTTCGGCAGGGTCGAGGATCGAGATCGGTGGCAAGGTGCCTTCGACGGCGCTGTCGACAAAGGTCTGCACAGGCTTGGGCTTGGGCGCGGCACGTGCGGGTTCGACGGCCCTGGGCGGGGTCGGGGTCGGCATGATCACGGGGGCGGCCAAGGCCGTGGCCGGCACGTCGCGAGGGGCCGGCACAGGCGCGGACACGGGTGGCTGGGCCGCCACGGGGTCGCGCTCGATGACCCGCTCGCGGGGCTTGGGCTGTTCGCGCTTGTCGGCCACGCTGGGCGCAGCCGGTGCAGGGCTGGCCGGTGCAGCACTGGGGGCAGCAGGCCTGGCTGCGGCCGGCGTCGAGGAGGCCGGTGTCGAAGCGGCTGGCTTGACGACGGGCGTGCTGCGCAGCACCGGCTCGTCGACTTCACGCAGCTGGGCCACCAGGCGCTTGCGTTCGTTGCGTGCCTCCCACCAGCGACTGGCCGCACCGCGCACCAGCTCGAACACATCGAGGGTGAGCTTGCCGGTCAGGTCCATCACCTTGAACCAGGACAGGTCGGTGAAGACCGTCAATCCGAACAGGAACAGGGCAATGAAGGCCAGCGTACTGCCCTGTACGTTGAGCGCGCTGCGCGCCAGCTCGCCCAGGCCCTCGCCCAGGGCGCCGCCTGCGGAAAACGGCAGGCTGGCGGGCGGATGGAAATGGATGTGTGCCAGGGCGGCGCCGGAAAGCACCAGAAACACCAGGCCGATCAGTCGCCAGGAGAACAGCCAGCCGCTCCACTGCCAGGGCTGGTGCCGCTCACGGAAGATCTGCCAGGTCTTGATGCCCAGCAGCAGCGGGAAGATATAGGCGAAATAGCCCAGCACCATGAACAGCACATCGGCGCAATAGGCGCCTGCACGACCTGCGGCGTTCTGCACCTGGTCGACGTTGCTGGTGTGGGTGAAGCCTGGGTCGGCGGTGTCGTAGGTCAACAGCGCCATCCACAGGTACAGGCACAGCGCGCCGACGGCGATCAGCGCACCCTCCTTGAGTCGGTAATGCAACTGTTGCCGCCACAGGGGCACCGGCAAGGGAGTCGGAGATGCGGTGGATTTCTTCAAAACGCGTTTATTCCTGCGCATGGTGCGCGTCCAAGAGTGATCGACCCACGTGAACAGTCTGTGAATCACTGCCTTCAACAGTGCCGTCTGCCCGTCGCCGTGGCGGCAGGGCCTGAAACAGGGCTGGGTCCTGCACCCGTAATTTGAGCATGCATTTTGTTCTGTGACAAAGGCTTATGCTGTGTTTTTGCACAGGTGTGACAGCAAGGCGCCGTATTAGTTGCCGCCTCGCCCTCGCCACCGGGCGCGCTGCCCGGTCCCTTGCCTGGCGGCTCGCCGATGCCCTGCGTTGACCTGTCGCCACCGGGCCGCCATGCTGGCACTCCCCTCCCCTGCCGGCACAGAATGCCCATGCTGACTTGGCTGAACCGTGATTCACTGACCTTCCCGCCCCTGAATACCGCCTTGCAGGAACCCAACGGCCTGCTGGCAGCCGGCGGCGATCTGCGCCCCGAGCGCCTGATCCAGGCTTACCGCCATGGCTGCTTCCCTTGGTACCAGGACGGCCAACCGATCCTCTGGTGGTCGCCGGACCCGCGCACCGTACTGTTTCCTGCCGAACTCCATGTCTCGCGCTCGCTGGCCAAGCTGATGCGCCAGCAGCGCTATCAGGTGAGCTTCGATCAGGACTTCCCGGCCGTGGTCGCAGCCTGCGCCGCGCCGCGGACCTATGCCGAGGGCACCTGGATCACCGAGACCATGCAGGCCGCCTACTGCGAGCTGCACCGACAAGGCATCGCCCACTCGGTCGAAGTGCGCGAGAACGGCGTGCTGGTCGGCGGCCTCTACGGGCTGGCCATCGGCCGATTGTTTTTCGGCGAGTCCATGTTCAGCCGGGCGGACAATGCCTCCAAGGTCGGCTTCGTGACCCTGGTCAAGCGCCTCGAACAGGCAGGTTTCGCGCTGATCGACTGCCAGATGCCTACCAATCACCTGCACAGCCTCGGCGCGCGGGCGATTTCGCGCGCTGCGTTCGCCGAAGCCCTGGCGCGCCACCTGGATACGCCCCCGGCCCTGGACTGGCTCAGCTAGGCGTGCCGGCCTGGCTGGCTTACACTTAGGGCAACGTTTCGCAAGGGGTTACCCATGACAGAGTTGGCACGCCTGAAGTTCTTCGCCACTCAGCCCCATGACTGCAGCTACCTGCCGGAGCAACAGGCGACCACCCTGTTTCTCGATCCCAGCCAGCCGATGGACGTGCACGTTTACGCCGACCTGTCGGAAATGGGGTTTCGTCGCAGTGGCGATCATCTGTACCGTCCGCATTGCCAGCAGTGCAGCGCATGTGTGCCCGCGCGTATTCCAGCAGCGCGCTTCACGCCCAATCGCCAGCAGCGGCGCATTCTCAAGCGCAATGCAGAACTGGATGTCACTGCCGCACGGCCGGCGTTCACTGAAGAGTATTTTGACCTGTACCGCCGTTACATCGAGCAGCGCCACGCCGACGGCGACATGTACCCGCCGAGCCGCGAGCAGTTCTCGACGTTCCTGGTGCGTGACCTGCCCTTCTGCTGGTTCTACGAGTTCCGCCTGGAGGGCCGGCTGCTGGCGATCGCGGTGTGCGACCTGCTGCCTAACGGTCTGTCCGCGGTCTACACCTTCTACGAGCCCGAGGAAGAACGACGCAGCCTGGGCCGCTACGCCATCCTGTGGCAGATCGGTGAAACGCTGCGCCGCAACCTGGACGCGGTGTACCTGGGCTATTGGATCAAGAATTGCCAGAAGATGAGCTACAAGACCCAGTATCGCCCCATCGAACTGCTGATCAACCAGCGCTGGGTCAGCGTCAACTGAAACCATTGGCTTGAGAAGCGATTTTCGGGCATAATCCACGCCACTTTTTTGCCTGATGCAGGGTTGTATCGGGCGATCTTTGGATTATCGAGGACTCAACTGCATGTCGAAAGAAGACAGCTTCGAAATGGAAGGTACTGTCGTCGACACCCTGCCCAACACCATGTTCCGCGTGGAGTTGGAAAACGGGCACGTCGTAACCGCGCACATCTCCGGAAAGATGCGCAAGAACTACATCCGAATCCTGACCGGTGACAAGGTCCGCGTCGAGCTGACGCCCTACGACCTGAGCAAGGGCCGCATCACCTACCGCGCCCGCTGATCGCTCCACCTGCGTCAACGAAAAAGCCCGGCCTTGGCGCCGGGCTTTTTTTTGGTTTGAGCTACAAGCTACAAGCTGATTGGGGTACGGTTTTGACACTTGTCCACATCAGCTTGAAGCGAGAAGCTTCTTGCCACCCTCAACCTCTCAGGCCACCTCCGCCGTGGTCTCGAAGTCGAAGACCAGCTCGCCGTCGCGCAAGTCGACGTGAACGATACCGCCGTGTTCGGCCAGTTCGCCGAACAGGATTTCTTCGGCCAATGGCCGCTTGATCCTGTCCTGGATGAGCCGCGCCATGGGACGCGCGCCCATCTGCACGTCGTAGCCGCTGGCCGCGAGCCAGCCACGTGCGGCGTCGCTGACTTCCAGTTGCACATGCTTGTCTTCCAGCTGCGCCTGAAGCTCGATGAGGAACTTGTCGACGATGCTCTTGATCGTCTCGTGACTCAGGCGGCCGAACTGGATGATGGTGTCCAGACGGTTGCGGAACTCCGGCGTGAAGCTCTTGCGGATGACTTCCATGGCATCGGAGGCATGGTCCTGCTGCGTGAAGCCGATCGAAGCCCTGGACGCGGTTTCTGCACCAGCGTTGGTGGTCATGATCAGGATCACGTTGCGGAAGTCCGCCTTGCGCCCGTTGTTGTCGGTCAGGGTCCCGTGGTCCATCACCTGCAGCAGCAGGTTGAAGACTTCCGGGTGCGCCTTCTCGATCTCATCGAGCAACAGCACGCAGTGAGGCTGCTTGGTGATCGCCTCGGTCAACAGACCGCCCTGATCGAAGCCGACATAGCCGGGCGGTGCACCGATCAACCGGGACACGGTGTGACGCTCCATGTACTCGGACATGTCGAAGCGCACCAGCTCCACGCCCAGCGCCTTGGACAGCTGACGGGCAGCCTCGGTCTTGCCGACGCCGGTAGGACCGGCGAACAGGAACGAACCCACCGGCTTGTCCGGTGCCTTGAGCCCGGCACGCGACAGCTTGATGGCGGTCGCCAGCGAATCGATGGCCGCATCCTGGCCGAAGACCGTGAGCTTGAGGTCGCGCTCCAGGTTGCGCAGCAACTCCTTGTCGGAACTGCTGACATGTTTCGGCGGAATGCGCGCGATCTTGGCCACGATGTCCTCGACCTGCTGCACGTCAATACGCTTGAGGCGATTGGCCGGTGGCTGCAGGCGCTGATAGGCGCCCGCTTCATCGATCACGTCGATGGCCTTGTCGGGCATGTGCCGATCATTGATATAACGGGCAGCCAGTTCGGCAGCAGCGCGCAGGGCCTCGTCGCTATACTCGATGTCATGGTGCGATTCGAACCGCCCTTTCAGGCCCCGCAGGATGCCGATGGTGTCTTCGACCGAAGGCTCCGAGACGTCCACCTTCTGGAAGCGTCGAGCCAGCGCCCGGTCCTTCTCGAAGATGCCACGGAATTCCTGGAAGGTCGTCGAGCCGATGCAACGGATCTCGCCGGACGACAGCAACGGCTTGAGCAGGTTGGAGGCGTCCATGACGCCACCGGACGCAGCCCCTGCACCGATGATGGTGTGGATCTCGTCGATGAACAGGATCGCGTGCGGCCGTTTGCGCAGCTCGCCCAGCAGCGCCTTGAAGCGCTTCTCGAAATCGCCGCGGTACTTGGTGCCGGCCAGCAGCGCGCCCAGGTCCAGCGAATAGACCACACTCTGCGCCAGCAGGTCGGGCACCTGACCGTCGACGATGCGCTTGGCCAGGCCTTCGGCGATGGCCGTCTTGCCGACGCCGGCCTCGCCCACCAGCAGCGGGTTGTTCTTGCGACGGCGCGCCAGGATCTGCGCCACGCGCTCGACTTCCTGCTCGCGGCCGACCAGCGGATCGATACGCCCTTGGCGTGCCTGATCGTTCAGGTTGCTGGCGTAGGCGTCGAGCGGATTGCTCGAAGACGACGATTCACCGCCCTCTTCGTCCTGCATGTCCTGCTCACCCTCGGTGCTGGGCCCATGACCCGGCACCTTGGAGATACCGTGGGCGATGTAGTTGACCACGTCGATGCGCGCCACGCTCTGCTGCTTGAGCAGGAACACGGCCTGGCTTTCCTGCTCGCTGAAGATCGCGACCAGCACGTTGGCGCCGGTGACTTCGCGCTTGCCCGAGCTTTGCACATGGAAGACTGCACGCTGCAGGACCCGCTGGAAGCCCAGGGTCGGCTGGGTTTCGCGGTCCTCGTCGTGTACCGGGATCAGAGGCGTGGTGGAGTCGATGAACTCTTGCAGGTCGTGCTTGAGTTTGTCGAGATTGGCGCCACAGGCCCGCAGAACGGTCGCGGCGGCTTCGTTGTCCAGAAGCGCCAGCAGCAGGTGCTCGACGGTCATGAACTCATGACGCTTCGAGCGGGCCTCCTTGAAGGCCAGATTGAGGGTGACTTCGAGTTCGCGGTTTAACATGGCTTCACCTCATACCCAAGTGGTCGGCGTTTAACCGTCCTTCTCGATTTCACAGAGTAGCGGATGCTGGCTTTCTCTCGCGTATTGGTTGACCTGCGTCGCCTTGGTTTCGGCGATGTCGCGGGTGAACAATCCGCAGACTGCACGTCCTTCAGTATGGACGGTCAGCATGATCTTGGTCGCCAGCTCGCGGTTCAGATTGAAGAACGTTTCGAGCACCTCGACGACAAAATCCATCGGTGTGTAGTCATCATTGAACAGTACCACCTTGTACATGGGTGGCGCCTGCAGGGCCGGCTTGGCTTCCTGGGTTGCCAGACCGGCGCCATCGTCGTCGTCCGACTGCTGGCGATCCTGATTGAATGTTAGTCGAATCTGGCTGATTGCATGCATGGAAAGAATTTCATCACATCGACAGGTTAAGGTAGTGGGTCGTGTCGCGCAGGCCTGCGACGCTGTAGCCGCCACGTGACCTTGACTATCGGCGAATCGGTGTTACAACCAATATAGAGCCCACCGTGGTCAATAAAGATCCGCGCAGTCAACCCGATTTTTTTTGCAGGTTCGTATGCGGATGGTGTCGATGATACTCCAGTGATGGAGCCTTTGCAGAGGGACATGAGGATGACAAGCGGTAAAGTCAAGTGGTTCAACAATGCCAAGGGCTACGGGTTCGTGCACAAGGACGGCTCGACCGAAGACCTGTTCGTGCACTATTCAGCGATCAACACGGATGGCTACAAGACGTTGAAAGCCGGTCAACGGGTCGTGTTCGATATAGTCCAGGGCCCCAAGGGCCTGCATGCGATCAACATCACGCCTGCGCCAGTCAGCGTCGAAAACGTTTCGCCAGAGGTCATGGAACCGGCCTACACCCGCTAACGCCCCACCGCTCCTTGGCCACCGATCGTTTCCCTGAACGATCGGTACGCCTACCCCTCCCCTGTTTTCCCCTACATCTTTGGTCGTATAAACGAACCGATATCATTCCCGCCTTGCCGATTCCGATGCCGTGTTTGTTATACTCCGGCCCTGACCGTAGGGTCACCGGGCGAACCCATGGAAAGACACGGCTCGCCCACCGGCCTTGACGGCCAACCTGCCTGATGTGCATGGCACGCCAGGCCCATGACGCTCGACTGATGCATCCACCATCACCGCTTCGCTGCCGCTCGAGCCGTCCATGCCCAGGCCTGGACGCAGCGCCTACACAGCGCCTCTCGAGACCGGGCACGCTCGGCAAAACAGAGAGTTAACCCGCCTATGCCCTCCCGTTCCAAGATCATCTACACCTTCACCGACGAAGCCCCTGCCCTCGCCACCTATTCACTGCTGCCTGTCATCGAAGCGTTCACCGCGTCGGCCGACATCGCCGTCGAAACGCGCGACATCTCGCTGGCCGGCCGTATCCTGGCCGCCTTCCCCGAGCAGCTTGGCGCCGAGAAGCAGGTAGGCGATCACCTGGCGGAACTGGGCCAACTGGCGACCACCCCTGAAGCGAACATCATCAAGCTGCCCAACATCAGCGCCTCGGTACCGCAGCTCAAGGCCGCGATCAAGGAGCTGCAGGCCCAGGGCTATGCCGTACCCGACTACGCCGACGAGCCCGCCACGGACGCCGAGAAAGAGTCCCGCGCCCGTTACGACCGCATCAAGGGCAGCGCCGTCAACCCCGTGCTGCGCGAAGGCAACTCGGACCGTCGCGCCCCGTTGTCGGTGAAGAACTACGCGCGCAAGCACCCGCACAAGATGGGCGCCTGGAGCGCCGAGTCGCGCTCGCACGTCGCGCACATGGAAAGCGGTGACTTCTATGGCAGCGAGAAAGCCGCGCTGATCGACGCCGATGGCAGCCTGCGCATCGAACTGGTGGGCAAGAACGGCAGCAGCACCGTGCTGAAGGAAAAGACCGCCGTCAACGCCGGTGAAGTGGTCGATTGCGCCGTCATGAGCCGCAAGGCGCTCAAGGCCTTCATCGCCCAGCAGATCGAAGACGCCAAGGCGTCGGGCGTGCTGTTCTCGGTGCACCTGAAAGCCACCATGATGAAAGTCTCCGACCCGATCATGTTCGGCATCATCGTCGAAGCCTTCTACGGCGACGTGCTCAACCGTCACGCCGACGCCCTGGCCAAGGCCGGCTTCAACGCCAACAACGGCATCGGCGACCTGTACGCCCGCCTCAAGGACCTGCCAGCCGACCTGCAGGCCGCCATCGAAGGCGAGATCCAGGCCCTGTACGCCGAGCGTCCGGCGCTGGCCATGGTCAATTCCGACAAGGGCATCACCAACCTGCACGTGCCGAGCGACGTCATCGTCGACGCGTCGATGCCGGCCATGATCCGCGACTCGGGCAAGATGTGGAACGCCGCTGGCGAGCTGCAGGATGCCAAGGCGATCATCCCGGACCGTTGCTACGCCGGCATCTACCAGGCCGTGATCGAAGACTGCAAGGCCAACGGCGCCTTCGACCCGACCACCATGGGCAGCGTGCCGAACGTGGGCCTGATGGCGCAGAAAGCCGAAGAGTACGGCTCCCACGACAAGACCTTCCAGATCAAGGCCGACGGCGTGGTTCGCGTGTCGGACAGCCAGGGCAAGGTACTGATGGAGCAGGCCGTCGAGGCCGGTGACATCTTCCGCATGTGCCAGACCAAGGACGCGCCGATCCAGGACTGGGTCAAGCTGGCCGTCAACCGCGCACGCTTGAGCAACACCCCGGCCGTGTTCTGGCTGGACCCGGCCCGCGCCCACGACGCCATGATGATCGAAAAGGTCCAGACCTACCTCAAGGACCACGACACCAGCGGCCTGGACATCCGCATCATGGCGCCGGTCGATGCGATCAAGTTCTCCCTGGACCGCATCCGCAAGGGCGAGGACACCATCTCGGTGACCGGCAACGTGCTGCGCGACTACCTGACCGACCTGTTCCCGATCATGGAGCTGGGCACCAGCGCCAAGATGCTGTCGATCGTCCCGCTGATGAACGGTGGCGGCCTGTTCGAAACCGGCGCTGGCGGTTCGGCCCCCAAGCACGTGCAACAGCTGGTGGAAGAGAACTTCCTGCGCTGGGATTCGCTGGGTGAGTTCCTGGCCCTGGCCGCCTCGCTGGAGCACCTGGGCGAAGTCTACGACAACCCCAAAGCCAAGGTGCTGGCCGCCACGCTGGACAAGGCCACCGGCCAGTTCCTCGATACCAACAAGTCGCCAGCACGCAAGGTCGGCGGCATCGACAACCGCGGCAGCCACTTCTACCTGACCCTGTACTGGGCCCAGGCACTGGCCGCGCAAAGCGATGACACCGAACTGCAAGCGCGCTTCGCCCCGCTGGCCAAGACCCTGACCGAGAACGAAGCGACCATCGTCGCCGAGCTCAACGCCGTTCAGGGCAAGCCGGCCGACATCGGTGGCTACTACGCACCGAATCCAGCGCTGACGGCCAAGGTGATGCGTCCTAGTGCCACCTTCAACAGCGCCCTCGCGGCCCTGTAAGCCACCTGGCGATCTGCAAGAACCCCGGCCACGCACCGGGGTTCTTGCTTTTTAGGCGGCAAGCGGCAAGCCAGAGCGGCAGCGCCGCCTCGACATCCTGTCGACACCTGACTCACCGCAGTTCGCTCGTAGCTCGCCGCTTGCCACTCTCCCAAGGAGCCCCCATGTCCTGGCATCCCCATATCACCGTCGCCACGGTCATCGAAGATCAGGGCCGATTCCTGATGGTCGAGGAATTCAAGGCCGGCAAACACGTGTTCAACCAGCCCGCCGGTCACCTGGAGCCGAACGAGACGCTGTGCCAGGCGGCGCTGCGCGAGACGTTCGAGGAAACGGCCTGGGAGGTCGAGCTGACCGGCGTGGTCGGCATCTACCTCTACACCGCGCCCAGCAATGGCGTGACCTACCAACGCATCTGCTTCGCCGCGCGGGCGCTGCGTCATCATCCCCAGCAGGCATTGGACACCGATATCGTGCGGGCGGTATGGCTGAGCCGGGAAGCGCTGCTGGCCCAGCCGGATCGCTGGCGCAGCGAACTGGTGCCGCGCTGCATCGACGACTACCTGGCCGGCCCGCTGCACAGCCTTGCACTGCTGCGCGACTGACGTGCGTGAAGCGGCCTGCTAGAATCGGCGTTTTTCCCAGATACACACCGGTAGCCATGACCAGCCCAGCACTCAAAGACCCCGCCCAGACCCGTGTCATCGTCGGCATGTCCGGCGGCGTGGACTCTTCCGTCTCCGCCCTGCTTCTGATCGAGCAGGGCTACCAAGTGGAAGGCCTGTTCATGAAGAACTGGGAAGAAGACGATGGAACCGACTACTGCACCGCCCGTGAAGACCTGGCCGATGCCCAGGCCGTGTGCGATCGCATCGGCATCACGCTGCACACCGCCAACTTCGCCGCCGAATACTGGGACAACGTGTTCGAGCACTTCCTCGAGGAATACAAGGCCGGCCGTACGCCGAATCCCGACATCCTCTGCAACCGCGAGATCAAGTTCAAGGCGTTCCTGGACTATGCCCTGTCGCTGGGCGCCGACCTGATCGCCACCGGCCACTACGTGCGCCGACGCGATACCGACACCGAAACGCAGCTGCTCAAGGGGCTGGACCCGAACAAGGACCAGAGCTACTTCCTGCATGCCGTGGGCGGCAAGGAGATCGCACGGACGCTGTTCCCGGTCGGCGAACTGGAAAAGCCACAGGTGCGCGCCATCGCTGAACGGCATGGCCTGGCCACGGCCAAGAAGAAGGACTCGACCGGCATCTGCTTCATCGGCGAGCGTCGCTTCAGCGACTTCCTCAAGCAGTACCTGCCGGCCCAGCCGGGCGATATCGAGACCACCGATGGCGAGGTCATCGGCCGTCACCATGGCCTGATGTACCACACCATCGGTCAGCGCCAGGGGCTGGGCATCGGCGGCATGAAGGATGCCGGTGACGAACCCTGGTACGTGCTCGAGAAGGACCTGGTCCGCAACGTGCTGGTGGTCGGTCAGGGCAACGATCATCCCTGGCTGTTCGCCCGCGCGCTGCTGGCCTCGGAGATCTTCTGGGTCAACCCGGTCGACCTGTCCACGCCACGCCGGCTCACGGCCAAGGTCCGTTACCGCCAGGGCGATCAGGGCTGCGTGCTGGAGCGCACCGAAAACGGCTACCGCGCCGTGTTCGACGAGGCCCAGCGGGCCGTCACGCCCGGGCAATCGGTGGTGTTCTACGACGGCGAGATCTGCCTGGGCGGCGGCGTGATCGAGACGGCAGAGCCGTGGAGCCCGCGCGCATGAACACGACCCAGGAGCAATTGGTCGCACTGGGCGCCGTGTTCCAGGCAGCCGTGCTGGTCGACCGCATCGCACGCACCGGCCAGGCCGGCGAGGCCGAGCTGGGCTGCATGCTCGGCAGCCTGCTGGTGCGTGATCCCGATACCACCTTGCAGGTGTTCGGCGGCAGCGATCTCCAACTGCGTGACGGGTACCGCGCACTGGTCGGGGCACTCGAGCGCGACCCCAGCAGCCTGCAGCGCGAGCCCCTGCGCTATGCGTTGTCCATGCTCGGCCTGGAGCGCCATCTGGGCAAGCGTGACGACCTGCTGGGCACCATCGGCCAACGGCTGCCGCAGATTCAGTCGCAGGCCGATCATTTCGGCCTGGTCCATGACAATGTGATCGCTTCGTGCGGCGCGTTGTATCAGGACACCCTGAGCACGCTGCGCCAGCGCATTCAGGTGCATGGCGATACGCGTTTCCTGCAACAGGCCAGCAACGCCTCGAAGATCCGCGCCATCCTGTTGGCAGGCATCCGTGCGGCCCGCTTGTGGCGTCAGCTGGGCGGACACCGGTGGCAATTGCTCTTCCGTCGCCGCAAGCTGCTGAACGACCTGTACGACCTGATGAGAACCTGACGCCGCCTTTGTCCCAGCCCGTGGCGGCTGATCAGAACGGCGCAGCCGCGTCTCGACGGACGGCAGAATGCCGGGCAGCCGGGACGGCACTTGCCGCCAGGCCTGCTGTCCGAGACCGATGGTGTGCAGTGCGCGACGCAAGGTCGCGCTTTTCATGTATGATATGCGCCCTCCAAAAGCCTGACTGTCCGAGAACACGCCATGCAGCTTTCCTCGCTCACCGCGGTTTCCCCCGTAGACGGCCGCTACGCCGGCAAAACCCAGGCCTTGCGCCCGATCTTCAGTGAATACGGCCTGATCCGTTTCCGGGCCCTGGTCGAAGTCCGCTGGCTGCAGCGCCTGGCAGCCCACCCGCAGATCGAGGAAGTGCCGGCCTTCTCCGAGCAGGCCAACGCCCTGCTCGACCGCCTGGCCACCGATTTCCAGCTCGAGCATGCCGAGCGTGTGAAGGAGATCGAACGCACCACCAACCACGACGTCAAGGCCATCGAGTACCTGCTCAAGGAGCAGGCGGCGCAATTGCCGGAGCTGGACAAGGTCAGCGAGTTCATCCACTTCGCCTGCACCAGCGAAGACATCAACAACCTGTCCCACGCGCTGATGCTGCGCGCCGGCCGTAACGACGTGCTGCTGCCGCTGATGCGTCAGATCGCCGATGCCATCCGGGCCCTGGCCCACCTGCACGCCGACGTGCCGATGCTGTCGCGCACCCATGGTCAGCCGGCCTCGCCGACGACCCTGGGCAAGGAACTGGCCAACGTGGTGTACCGCCTGGAGCGTCAGATCGCCCAGGTCGCAGCCGTGCCGCTGCTGGGCAAGATCAACGGCGCCGTGGGCAACTACAACGCGCACCTGTCGGCCTATTCGCAGGTCGACTGGGAAGCCAATGCCCGCGCCTTCATCGAAGACGAGCTGGGCCTGGTGTTCAACCCCTACACCACCCAGATCGAGCCGCACGACTACATCGCCGAGCTGTTCGATGCCATCGCGCGCTTCAACACCATCCTCATCGACTTCGACCGTGACGTCTGGGGCTACATTTCGCTGGGCTACTTCAAGCAGAAGACCGTCGCTGGCGAAATCGGCTCCTCGACCATGCCGCACAAGGTCAACCCGATCGATTTCGAGAACTCCGAAGGCAACCTGGGCATCGCCAACGCGCTGTTCCAGCACCTGGCGAGCAAGCTGCCGATCTCGCGCTGGCAGCGTGACCTGACCGACTCCACCGTGTTGCGCAACCTGGGCGTGGGCTTCGCGCACAGCGTGATCGCCTACGAGGCCAGCCTCAAGGGCATCGGCAAGCTGGAAATCAACACCCAGCGCATCGCCGCCGACCTCGACGCCTGCTGGGAAGTGCTCGCCGAGCCGATCCAGACGGTGATGCGCCGCTTCAACATCGAGAACCCCTACGAGAAGCTCAAGGAGCTGACCCGTGGCAAGGGCATTACCCCAGAAGCGCTGCTGACCTTCATCGATGGTCTGGACATGCCAGCCGAAGCCAAGGCCGAGCTGAAAGCGCTGACCCCTGCCCGCTACATCGGCAACGCCGCCGAGCAGGCCAAACGCATCTGACCGACGCCCTGCGTGCGACGCCCGGCCTGGCCGGGCGTTTTTATTCGTGACCCAAAACCCAGTTTTATCAATAGGTTGAACATGAATCCTGATACCCCACTTCAGCTGCTGGGCGGCCTGACGGCACGCGAGTTCCTGCGCGACTACTGGCAGAAGAAGCCTTTGCTGGTGCGCAAGGCCTTCACCGATTTCGAAAGCCCGATCGATGCCGACGAACTGGCCGGCCTGGCGCTGGAAGAAGAAGTCGAATCGCGCCTGGTGCTGGAACAGGGCGAACGCCCCTGGGAGCTGCGCCGTGGCCCGTTCACCGAGGAGACGTTCGCCGAGCTGCCCGCACGTGACTGGACCCTGCTGGTCCAGGCCGTCGATCAGTTCGTCCCGGAAGTGGCCGAGCTGCTGGAGCATTTCCGTTTCCTGCCCAGCTGGCGCATCGACGATGTGATGATCAGCTTCGCCGCCCCCGGTGGCAGCGTCGGCCCGCACTTCGACAACTACGATGTGTTCCTCCTGCAAGGCATGGGCAAGCGCAACTGGAAGGTCGGCCAGGTGTGCGACAGCGACAGCCCGCTGATCCCCCATGCCGACTTGCGTATCCTCGCCGACTTCGAGCAGAGCGATGAATGGACGCTGGAACCTGGCGACATGCTGTACCTGCCGCCTCGCCTGGCCCATTACGGCGTCGCCGAAGACGACTGCCTGACCTACTCGGTCGGCTTCCGTGCACCGAGCGCAGCCGAAGTGCTGACCCACTTCACCGACTTCCTCAGCCAGTTCCTGCCGGACGAGGAGCGTTACAGCGACGCCGATGCCGAGCCGGCCAATGATCCACACCAGATCCAGCGCGATTCGCTCGACCGCCTCAAGGCCTTGCTCAGCGAACACATGGGCGACGAGCGCCTGCTGCTGACCTGGTTCGGCCAGTTCATGACCGAGCCCCGCTACCCGGAACTGGTGAGCGGTGAAGAACTGACCGAAGAAGACCTGATCGACAGCCTCGAGCAAGGCGCCATCCTGATTCGCAACCCGAGTGCGCGGATGGCCTGGTCGGAAGTCGACGATGACCTGCTGCTGTTCGCCAGCGGCCAGAGCCGCCTGCTGCCAGGGCACTTGCGCGAGCTGCTCAAGCTGGTCTGCGCCGCCGACGCCCTGCACATCGAGAACCTGGCACCGTGGCTGGAAGACGAAGACGGCCTGACCCTGGTCTGCCAGCTGGTCAAACAGGGCAGCCTGGGCTTCGCCGATGAATAAGGTTCGCGTGCGCCTGGCCGACTGGCACAAGGACAATGCGGCGATCCGATGCATCCGCGAAGCCGTGTTCGTGGCCGAGCAGCACGTGCCGCCCGAGCTGGAATGGGATGCCGAGGATGCCACGGCGCTGCACTTCCTGGCGCTCGAAGGGGATTACCCAGTCGGCACCGCGCGCCTGCTGCGCGACGGCACCATCGGCCGGGTCTCGGTGCTCAAGGACTGGCGTGGCCTGAAGGTAGGCCACCTGTTGCTGGAGGCGGTGATCCAGGAAGCCGAACAACAAGGCCTGACGCAGCAGACGCTCAGCGCCCAGGTGCACGCGACGGCGTTCTACGAGCAGTTCGGGTTTCGCGTGGTGAGCGAAGAATTCCTCGAGGCAGGGATTCCGCACGTGGACATGGTGCGCGAAGCCTAATTTGACTGGCCTGCGAGACGGTGACGAGGCTGCTACCGTCATCGCGGGCAAGTCCGCTCCCACTCAGACCTCTGCAGCCGTCGGTCTAGGCATGGCTGCGCAAGCAGCTTGTGGAAGCGGGCTTGCCCGCGATGCAGACAGCGCCTGACAGGGCCCTATCGCTGGCAAGCCAGCTCCCACCCAGATCTCTGCAGCCGTCGGTCTGGGCATGGCTGCGCAAGCAGCCTGTGGGAGCGGGCTTGCCCGCGATGCAGACGGCGCCTGACAGGGCCCTATCGCTGGCAAGCCAGCTCCCACACAGATCGCTATAGCCTGTCGGTGCAGGCGTGGCTGCGCAAGCAGCTTGTGGGAGCGGGCTTGCCCGCGATGACCAGCAGCGCCCTTCGGGCAATCACCCTGAGAATCTCGTGCAGCTGCCACTCCCCCTGTACTCACCTGTACATCCGTACAGATAACGCTTGCCTCCCGCCTTGATTTTCCCCATCCTGACACGCCTGACCCTTCACGAAGCGTTTGCGCCCCATGCGCCTGTTCCTCTGCGAAAAACCCTCCCAGGCCAAAGACATCGCCAGCGTCCTCGGTGCCCGTCGACGTGGTGACGGCTGCTGGCAAGGCACTGACGTCTGCGTCACTTGGTGCATCGGCCACCTGCTGGAGACCGCCCCACCGGACAGCTACGACGAGCGCTACAAGCGCTGGGTGCTGAGCGACCTGCCGATCATCCCGCCGGCCTGGAAGATGCTGGTCAAGCCCAAGACCGCGAGCCAGTTCAAGGTGGTCAAACGCCTGCTCGGCGAAGCCCGTGAGCTGGTGATCGCCACCGACGCCGACCGTGAAGGTGAAATGATCGCCCGCGAACTGGTGGAGCACTGCCGCTACCGTGGCCCGATCCAGCGGCTGTGGCTGTCGGCATTGGACGAAGCGTCCATCCGCAAGGCACTCGGGCAACTGCGGCCAGGGCAGGAAACCTTCACGCTCTACCACTCGGCCCTGGGGCGTTCGCGTGCCGACTGGTTGATCGGCATGAACATGAGCCGTCTGTTCACGCTGCTCGGGCGTCAATCCGGCTACCAGGGCGCGCTGCCCGTCGGCCGCGTGCAGACGCCCACCTTGCGTCTGATCGTGGACCGTGATCACAGCATCGAAGCCTTTGTCCCCATGCCTTACTGGGCCATCGAGGCGCAGCTCGACCACGCCGGTACCTCGTTCACCGCCCAGTGGCGCGTGCCTGAAGACCAGAGCGACGACCAAGGACGCTGCCTGAAGCGCGAGGTCGCCGAGCAGGCGGCCCAGGCAATGCGCGCCGCCGGGACAGCGACGGTGCTCGAGGTGACCACCGAGCGCGTGCGCGAGGTCGCACCCCTGCCGTTCGACCTGGGCACCTTGCAGGAGGTGTGCTCGAAGAAACTCGGCCTGGGCGCACAGGAAACGTTGGATATCGCCCAGTCGTTGTACGAGACGCACAAGCTGATCACCTACCCGCGCAGTGATTGCGGCTACCTGCCACTGAGCCAGCATGGGGAAGCGGCTGGCATCCTGTCGGCCCTGCAGCGTGCCGATGCGCGTCTGGCCTCTCTGCAGCCTTACCTGCAGCCGCAACGTCGCTCGCGTGCCTGGAACGATGCCAAGGTCACCGCGCACCATGGCATCATCCCGACGGCCGCCGCCAGCGATCCGGAGCGCCTGCCTCGCACGGCCAAGGCGGTGTACACGCTGATCCGGGCACGCTATCTGGCGCAATTCCTGCCTCATCACGAGTACGATCGCACCCAGGCCGAGTTCGACAGCGCCGGCCATGCCTTGCGCGCGGTGGGCAAGCAGATCGTCGAACCGGGTTGGCGCCGTGCCCTGCCTGAAGCGCTGACGCCTGCCAAGGGCCGCGAAGCCCCACCCGCTCAAGTGTTGCCCAGCTTGAGCCCGGGCCTGGTCTGCCGAATCCTGGATGTACTACTCAAGGACCTGTGGACGCAGCCGCCCAAGCCCTTCACCGAGGGCGACCTGATCAAGGCCATGAAGAACGTGGCCAAGTGGGTCGAAGACCCGCGGCTCAAGCAGAAGCTCAAGGAGACCACTGGTATCGGCACCGAGGCGACCCGCGCCAACATCATCCAGGGACTGCTCGACCGGGGCTACCTGGTCAAGAACGGCAAGGCGCTGGCCGCCACGCCGGCTGCACGCAGCCTGATCGCTGCCGTGCCCAAGGCCATCGCCGACCCGGGGACGACGGCCATCTGGGAGCAGGCGCTGGACATGGTGCAAAGCGGCGAGATGACCCTGGACGAGTTCGTCACACGGCAGTCGGCCTGGGTCGGCAAGCTGGTGGAACGCTGCGCGGGGATGCGCCTGACCATCACCGGGCCGGCTGCGCCGGCGGGTCGGGCAGGTGCGCCCTGGAAGAAGAAGCGTAAACCCAGTACAAGCCGTTCGAGCGAGGGCACCACGGCCAAGAACACCCCTGGCAAGACGACATCGGGCGCACCTCGGCAACGGCGAGCACGCAAGGCAGATTGACGGCCTGCTTTCATCTGCCTCGTTTTCACACAACCCCATGGGAGCTGAGCCCAGAGGCTGGACAAGCAAGCGTTTCGAAGCTGACAGGTCCGTCCGTTGCTGGTTACCATGGGGCGGTTGAAGGGCAACACGCGTGGCAGGCAGTGACGAGCGGAATGCAGACGCTCGCACGCCCGGCGCGCCCGTCAACACGGCAGACCAAGAACAGGGATGCGCGATCGACAGGGGTGTCGGCTTGCCAGCGATGAACCCCACCTCGCTGCAGAACCTGACCTCCCCCACCCTTCAAGCGCGCCTTGCCCCATGCCTTTCGAACTCACCGTTGAACCCCTCACCCTGCTGATCCTCATCGGCGTCGCCTTTCTCGCCGGTTTCATCGATGCCATCGCCGGCGGCGGTGGGCTGCTGACCGTGCCCGCGCTGCTGACCGCAGGCATGCCACCCCATCTGGTACTGGGCACCAACAAGCTCAGTTCCACCTTCGGCTCGGCCACCGCCACCCTCACCTACTACCGGCGCAAGCTGTTCCACCCGGCGCAGTGGCGATGGGCGATCGGTGGCACCCTGGTCGGCGCGCTGCTGGGCGCCATCGTCGCCCACTACCTGCCTGCCGAGTGGCTGAACAAGATGCTGCCAGTCATGGTCTTCGCCTGTGGCCTGTACCTGCTGTTCGGCGGCACACCGAAAGCCCCCGCCGACGCTGAGGCGCCCATCCGCAAGACCTGGCAAGTGCCCCAGGGCCTGTCGCTGGGCTTCTACGATGGTGTTGCCGGCCCCGGTACGGGCGCCTTCTGGACGGTGAGCACCCTGCTGCTCTACCCGGTCGATCTGGTACGCGCCAGCGGCGTGGCACGCAGCATGAACTTCGTCAGCAATGCGGCGGCGTTGTCGGTCTTCGTCTTTTCCGGTCAGGTCGACTGGATCGTCGGCCTGGCCATGGGTCTGTCGGTGATGGGCGGTGCGTTCTTCGGTGCCCGCACGGCGATCAGCGGCGGCAGCAAGTTCATCCGTCCGGTGTTCATCACCGTGGTGCTGGCGTTGACCGTGCGCCTAGCCTGGCAGCACTGGTTCGGGCAGGCCTAGGCGCTGCGCGACGTACAGATCGATCAGGTGGCGCGCGATCGAGCGCGTGGCTGGTAGCGGCGGCAGGTCGTGGATGTCGAACCAGCGAGCGTCCTCGATCTCCCCCGGCTGCATGACGATCTCGCCACTGGCGTACTCGGCATGGAAGCCCAGCATCATGGAGTGCGGGAACGGCCAGCACTGGCTGCCGACATAACGAAGGTTGCGCACCTCCACCGCCACTTCCTCGAGTACCTCGCGCACCAGGCAGTCCTCGGCCGACTCACCCGGCTCGGCGAAACCGGCCAGGGTGCTGTAGACCCCGGTCACGAAGCGCGGCGAGCGGGCCAGCAACACCTCGTCGCCCCGGGTCACCAGCACGATCATGCTGGGTGAAATCCGTGGATAGCTGCGCAGCTCGCAGGCCGCGCAGTACATCGCCCGCTCCCAACGCACCTGGGTGGTCGGCTGGCCGCAACTGCCGCAAAAACGGTGCTCGCGCGCCCAGGTGCCGATTTGCGCGGCATAGCCCAACACCTGGTAGAGGGTATAGTCGCCCTCCAGCATGAACGCGCGCAGCCCCTGCCATTGGTGATCGGGCACCTGGGTGGTGCGACGCAGTTCGAGCAGGAACAGCGGCTGTCCATCGAGATGGCCGATGCCGTGTTCGCCAAGGACGTCCAGCCCCTGGCGCTTGAGCCAGCCCCGGTCGAACACCGGGCCTGCCTCGCCGATCAGAAAACCCTCCGGCCCACGGGCGACGGCCAACCCGCCAGGCGTGTCCGGATCCAGTACCGCAGTGCTCCAACGTGACGACATGCAAGAATTCCTTGAGGAGTGCCGACCGGTCATCAATCGGCGAAGTCAGGGGTTTGCCGGTTCGCGTGCGCCAGCATGGCCAGACGCACATCCTGCGACTGCAGCATCGCGGCGTTCCAGGTCGCGACGTACTCCAGCCCATCGGCCACGCTGTGGTCGCGCATGTAGCTGAGCATCCGCTTGGTGCCGGCGACGGCCAGCGGAGACTTGGCCGCGATCTGTTCGGCGATCTCGAACACGCCTTGCAGCAGCGCAGGCGTGTCGCCATAGATGCGGTTGACCAACCCGATGCGCAAGGCTTCCTGAGCCTCGACCGCGCGCCCGGTGTACGCCAGCTCGCGCAGCAGGCCATCACCGATGATGCGCGGCAGACGCTGCAAGGTTCCGACATCGGCTGCCATGCCAAGGTCGATTTCCTTGATCGAGAAATGCGCATCGGCGCTGCAGTAGCGCATGTCGCAGGCCGAGATCAGGTCGATGGCACCGCCAATGCAATAGCCCTGGATGGCCGCCAGCACCGGCTTGCGGCATTGATCGACCGCCTCGAACGAGGACTGCAGGCGCAGGATGGTCCGCCGCAGCGTGCGTGCGTTACGGCCGACGTCAGGCCCCAGTTCACCGGCCACCGAGGCCAGCAGGCTCAAGTCGATCCCCGCGGAGAAGTGCTTGCCAGCCCCGCTGAGCACCACCACGCGCACGGCGTCGGTCTCGTCGGCCCAGCGAAAGACCTCGACGATCTCTTCCCAGAACGCCGCATGCATGGCGTTGACCTTCTCGGCGCGGTCGATCTGGATGTGAGCGATGTGGTCGGTCAGTTCGACCTTGAAGGCGGTGTAGGGATTCACGCGACACTCCTGCGAAGAATGAGCCAGAGCCCGGACTATAACCTCAGCCCGGCGCTCTGTCGTCAGGGCAGGACCTGGCCTCAGGTCGATCGTCAGATGAACAGGCGACGTGCTCGATGATCGGCCTGGGCCGGCCGAACAGGTAGCCTTGCAGGTGCGAGCAGCCTTCGTCCGCCAGGCGCAGCATCTGCTCGCGGGACTCCACGCCTTCGGCGGTGGTCTTGATCAGCAGGCTGCTGCTCAGGCCGGTGATGGCCCGGATGATCGACAGCGCCTCGCGACTCTCGCCCATCTCATGGACGAACGACTTGTCGATCTTGATCCGGTCGAACGGGAAGGAGCGCAGGTAGCCGAGAGAAGAATAGCCGGTGCCAAAGTCGTCCAGGGAAATGCCGACTCCCATCTGCTTGAGCGCCCGCAGGGTCCGGATGTTCTCCTCGCTGTTTTCCAGCAGGACCGATTCGGTGATTTCCAGCTCCAGACGCCGGGCCGGCAAGCCTGAATCGGACAAGGCCAGTGCCACATCCTCTACCAGATGGCTGTTCTTGAACTGCGTGGGCGACAGATTGACCGCAATCGTCTGTTCCCCTTCCCAGCTTGCCGCCTCACGGCAGGCCAGGTTGAGCACACGGCTGCCGACTTCGTGGATCAGCCCGGACTCCTCGGCGATGGGGATGAAGTCCATGGGCATGATCAGGCCTTTGCTGGGATGGTCCCAGCGCACCAACGCCTCGTACCCCGTGACCCGTTCGCCGGTGCAATCGACGATGGGCTGATAGTGCAGTTGCAGTTGCCCCAGGTGCAGGGCCGCGCGCAGGTCGGTCTCGACCAGGCGCCGCTTGCGCGCGGCGACGTCGAGGGCGACATGGAAGCTTTCGTGGCGGTTGCGGCCGCGACGCTTGGCCTCGTACAACGCCATGTCGGCATACCCGAGCAGTTGCTCGGCCTGGTGGTGATCCACCGGGGCAAAGGCGATGCCGATGCTCAGGCCCAGCGAGAAGCGGTGCCCCTCGATATTGAAGGGCGGCGCCGCAGCGTCGATCAACCGCTGTGCGGTGGCCTGCGCCTGCGCCGGGGAGGTCAGATCGCTGAGCACCACCGCGAACTCGTCCCCTCCCAGGCGGGCCAGGGTGTCCTGATCGCGCAGCTCACGGCGCAGGCGTCCGCTCAAGGCCCGTAGCAACTTGTCGCCGAACGCATGGCCCAGGGCATCGTTGACGTTCTTGAAGTTGTCCAGATCCAGGCACAAGGTGGCCGTGACCTGCCCATTGGCCCCGTCGTGCTCCAGAGCCTTGCGCAGGCGCTCGTTGAACAGCGTACGGTTGGGCAGGCCCGTCAGTGCGTCGTGGTGGGCCATGTGCTGGATCTGGGCGTGGGCGGCACGCTCTTCGGTGACGTCCTCGGCGATGAACAGCACATAGCTGTCAGTGGCGGCGCCGTTTTCGCAGCGCAAGGCCCGGCTGCGCAGGGTGCGTGTGCCCAGCAAGGTCGGCACGCGGGTCTCGATGACGTGGGCCTGACTGCGTTCGGCGCCCCAGGCCAATTGCTGGCGCAGGTAGTGCGCGGTTTCGGGAGCCAGGACCTCCTCCGGCAGATGCCCGACCATGCCGCCAGGCGTCGCGCAGAACAGCTGCTCGGCCTGCTGGTTGGCCAGCAGGATGCGCTGACTGCGGGTCTCCTGGACCACGATGCTGGCAGGAATGTGCGCGATCACCGAATCGAGGAACCGTGACAGGGTCTGCATTTCCTGGCTATAGCTTTCGGCCAGCTCCTTGGCGGCCAGCAGCTCCAACTCATGCTTGCGACGCTCGCTGATGTCTCGGGTGATCTTGGCGAAACCGATCAGCTCACCGGCATCGTCATGCACGGCATCGATCACCACGTGGGCCCAGAACGTCGAGCCGTCCTGGCGCTGCCGCCACCCCTGATCCTCGAAACGCCCCTCCTGACGGGCACGCTCGAGGTTGCGCTGGGCAACACCGGCCTTGCGCTCCGATTCCGTGTAGAACAGCGAATAGTGCTGCCCGATGATTTCCTCGGACGTATACCCCTTGGCCCGCTGGGCGCCAGCGTTCCAATTGGCAACCACACCGTCGGGCGTCAGCAGATAGATGGCGTAGTCGACGACGCCCTGGACGAGCAGGCGGTACATCGTGTCGGAACTGGGAATGGACAACATGGCGGAGCGACCTCATGGAACACGCCGACTCCCGGCGGAATCGGCGTCAAATGCTGCCACTATGCCACTTTTGGATCCACCCGTCTGCCTACCCGACGTGCGCTCCCTCGCCAACCGGCGACCAGCGCGCCACAGGCTCCTCGGCGCAATGCGCCCGATCGCGCACGGGACACAGCGAACGATGCAGGTTGAGGGCCGTGTTGATGATGCCGATATGGCTGAAGGCCTGGGGGAAGTTGCCCAGCATGCGCCGGCTCACGGGATCGTATTGCTCGGCCAGCAGACCCACATCGTTGCACAGCCCGGTCAGCCGCTGGTACAGCGCCAGCGCATCGTCCCGACGCCCGAGCAGCACGTAGACATCGGCCAGCCAGAACGAGCAGACCAGGAACGTGCCTTCGCCCTTCGACAGGCCATCGGATGCGCTTTCGGTGTCGTAACGCAGCAACAGCCCGTTGTGCAGCAGCCGCTGCTCGATCTGTTCCAACGTACGCAGGAACCGGGGATCGTCTGCCGGCAGGAAGCCGGTCAATGCGATCTGCAGCAGGCTGGCGTCGGTTTCGCTCGAGCCATAGGCCTGCACGAAGTGCTGGCCGGTCGGGTCCAGACCACGCTCGCACACCTCACGGTGGATCTGGTCGGCGACCTGCCGGTAGTGCACACCCAGTTCATGTTCCTCGGGATTGTCCACGGCCAGGCTGGCGACCCGATCGAACGCTACCCAGGCCATGACCTTGGAGTGGACAAAATGCTGGCTGCCACCGCGTACTTCCCAGATGCCCTCGTCCGGCTCACGCCAGATGCGCTCGACGTGAGGCATGATCAAGCGCGCGATGGAGGCGCTGCGCGGGTGGGTCGGCAGCCCGCCTTTGACGGCCTGGGTCATGGCATCGGCGACCTCGCCATAGATGTCCAGCTGGTGTTGGCCGGCTGCGCCATTACCGACGCGCACCGGTTGCGAGTGTTCGTAACCGGCCAGCCACGGCAAAGTGTATTCCTGAAGGTCACGTTCGCCGGCCAGGCCGTACATGATCTGCATCTGCTCCGGGTTCCCGGCCACCGAACGCAACAGCCATTCGCGCCAGGCCTGGGCCTCTTCGAAATAGCCGAGGTTCATGAATGCCAGCAAGGTCATGGTGGCATCGCGTAGCCAGCAGAACCGGTAGTCCCAGTTGCGCTCGCCGCCGATGCGCTCGGGCAGTGAAGTGGTCGCCGCCGCGACGATACCCCCGGTCGGCGCGTAGGTCAGGGCTTTGAGCGTCAGCAGGGAGCGACGCACCAACGGGGTCCACTGGCCGACGTCCGGGCAACGCGCCGCGAAGGCGCGCCATTGTTCGATGCTGTGGCGTACCGCGTCCTCGGTGTCCACGGGCGCTTCGGGCGGCAGGTGCGAAGGCTGATGGGTCAGGCTGAAGACATGCCGTTCGCCGGCTGCCACGCGAAAGCGGCAAACGCTGTGGTGATCCATGCCGTGGGTCTCCACGGTGCTGCGCAGGATCAGCCGGTCCGGTCCGGCCACAGCGCTGACGGTCAAGGGGTCGAGCTTTTCGACCCAGGGCACGCTGCGGCCATAGTCGAAGCGCAGGACTAGGTCCATCTCGAAGGCCGTCTCGCCGGCCAGACCTTCGATGATCCGCACCACCGTGTTGTGCTCGCCCATGGGCATGCAGTCGCTGACGCGGGCACGGCCGCCGGCGGTCACGTAGGTGGTCTGCAGCACCAGCGTGTCTTCCAGGTAAGCACGCTCGACCGTCTCGACCGTGTCGGTGGGCGCGATGCGCCAGCGGCCGTTCTCTTCGTTGCCCAACAGCGCGGCGAACACGGCCGGCGCATCGAAACGCGGCAGGCACAGCCAGTCCATGGAACCGTCGCGGTTCACCAGGGCGGCACTGCGGCAGTTGCCCAGCAGCGCGTAATCTTCGATCAAAGCCGGCATGTCTTCTCCAGAACAGGTGGATCAACCCAATGGGTGCCATTCGCGTTTGTCACGGCTCAGCAACTCCCTGCCCGCCTCAGGCCCATCCTCGCCGGCCGCGTACGTGTGCACCTCGCCACCGAGGGCCCAGGCATCGAGGAACGGCTGCACCGCACGCCAGCCGTTCTCGATGTTGTCGGCACGCTGGAACAAGGTCTGGTCGCCGATCAGGCAGTCGTAGATCAAGGTTTCGTAGCCGGTGGAGGGCGTCATCTTGAAGAAGTCCTTGTAGGCAAAGCCCAGCTCGACGTTCTCCATGATCAGTTCGGGCCCCGGTCGCTTGGCCTGCAGGTCGAACCACATACCCTCATTGGGCTGGATCTGGATCTTCAGGTAGTTCGGCTTGGGCCGCTCGGCTTCCGATTCACGGAACTGCGCATAGGGCGCCGGCTTGAAGCAGATGGCGATCTCGGTGTCGCGCACGCTCATGCGCTTGCCGGTGCGCAGGTAGAACGGCACCCCGACCCAGCGCCAGTTGTCGATCATCACCTTGAGGGCGACGTAGGTTTCGGTCTGGCTTTCAGGCTCGACATTGGCCTCGTCGCGATACCCGGGCAGCGCCTTTCCATCCGTCGAGGCGACGTACTGACCCCGGACCGAGTTTTTCAAGGCCATCTTCGGCGACCAGGGCCGGATCGCTCCGATGACCTTGGCCTTTTCACTGCGCACGGCATCGGCCGCAAAGGCAGCCGGCGGTTCCATGGCCACCATCGCCAGCAGCTGGAACAGGTGGTTGGGCACCATGTCGCGCAGGGCACCGGTGCTGTCGTAGAAGGCGCCGCGCGTTTCCACGCCGACGGTCTCGGCAGCGGTGATCTGCACGTGGTCGATGTAGTGGTTGTTCCAGAACGACTCGAACAGGCCGTTGGAGAAGCGGCTGACCAGGATGTTCTGGACCGTCTCCTTGCCCAGGTAATGGTCGATGCGGTAGATCTGCCGCTCGCCCATGACCTGCAGCAAGGCCGCATTGAGCGCTTCGGCGCTGGCCAGGTCGGTGCCGAAGGGCTTTTCGATGACCAGACGCCGGAAACCGCCCTTGCTTTCGTCCAGCAGGCCAGCCTGGCCCAGGCGCTGCGCGACTTCAGGAAAGAAACGTGGTGCGGTGGCCAGATAGAAGACCGCGTTGCCATGGGCGGTCTGTCCGATGCGTTCGGCGATGGCTGTGTAGGTGTCGGCAGACAGGAAGTCGCCCGTCTGGTACTCCAGCCGTTGCGCAAGGCTGGACCACAGGGCTTCGTCGAGCTGAGTGGCGCCCTCGCCCCCTGTCTCCCGCTCACGCATGAACGCCAGCAGGCGTTCGCCGAATTCAGCGGCGGTGGACGTGTTGTGATCGACCCCGACAATGCGCAGGTCGGGGTCGAGCAGGCCATCGCGCGCCAGGTTGTACAGCGCCGGCATCAACAGACGCTTGACCAGGTCGCCGCTGGCGCCGAACAGAAACAGCGTGCAGGGTGGCGCTGGAGGGATCGAGTCTGTCTTCATTCGGGTTTCTCGACATGGCCGCCAAAGCCCAGGCGCATGGCCGACAGTAGCTTGTCGCCGTAGGTGCCCTGTTGCTGACGCGAGCGGAATCGGGCGAACAGTGCGCTGGACAGGACCGGAACCGGCACGGCCTGCTCGACGGCGGCATCGATGGTCCAGCGCCCTTCGCCGCTGTCACCGACTGCACCGCTAAAATGCCCCAGCTGAGGGTCGGCGGCCAGTGCGTCGGCCGTCAGGTCCAGCAGCCACGAGCTGACCACGCTGCCGCGCCGCCAGACTTCGGCGATCTCGCCCATGTCGAGGTCGAAGCGATGCTCCGGTGCCAGGTGCTCGCCGCCCTTGCTGCGCAACAGGTCGAAGCCTTCGGCGTAGGCCTGCATCAGGCCGTATTCGATGCCGTTGTGCACCATCTTCACGTAATGGCCCGCGCCGGGTGGTCCGGCATGGATGTAGCCATGCTCGGCACGGCCTGGTTCGCCTTCGCGACCCTGGGTGCGCGGAATGACGCCGACGCCTGGGGCCAACGCCTTGAACAGTGGCTCCAAGCGCTCGAAAGCGTCTTTCTCGCCGCCGATCATCATGCAATAGCCGCGGTCGAGGCCCCAGACACCGCCTGAGGTGCCGACGTCCAGGTAATGGAGGCCACGCTCGGCGAGCGCCGCAGCGCGACGCACGTCATCCTTGTAGAAGGTGTTGCCACCGTCGATGACGGCGTCGCCCGGCTCGAGCAGCTCGGCCAGCTTCTGGATGGTCTGTTCGGTAGGTTCGCCGGCGGGCAGCATCACCCAGACCGCCCGTGGTGTATCCAGGGCCTTGACCAGCGCTTCCAGATCATGGGCGCCGGTGCTGCCCTCCTTGACCAAGGTGCTGACGGCGTCATTGTTGCGGTCGTGGACCACGGTGGTATGACCGGCGCGCATCAGGCGCCTTGCGATATTGCCGCCCATGCGGCCCAACCCGACGATTCCCAGTTGCATGTATGGCTCCTTTCCAGAACGACCGACAGGACATGTGCCGTTTCAGGTTAGTCCAGCGCGGTAGCTCAGGGTTCAGCATCGGCCTGGAGGGGCCTGTGAAATTCATGTGGGGGGCAGTCATGGGGTTACTGCATGCGGATCGATGAAGCGCATGGGGGTCTGCCGCCCCATGCCAGGGCACAGGTGCCGGTGAGTGGCGCCATAAGAGGTCATGTGAAGGTATCGAGGGTTCGCGCGCTTTGTGGAAGCGGGTTTGCTGGCGTGGCAGGCGGTGACGGACCGGATGTCATCGCGGGCAAGCCCGCTCCCACAGGTCGCTGGCTTCGCCAGGCTCACACTGGTGGGCTGGAGGCCCGGGCAGCGGTTAGCTTGACAGGCTGCTGAGGCCCGAGTGGGTGTTGGCCTGACAAACTACAGAGACCTAGATAAGAGCTGGCCTGACAGGCTGCTGAGGCCTGAATAGGAGCTGGCCTGAAATGGCTGCAAGGGCCTGGATAGAAACTAGCCTGAAATGGCTGCAAGGGCCTGGATGGGAACTGGTCTGGCAGGCTGTAGGGAGCTGGGTGGGAGCTGGCTTGCCAGCGATGGGGCCCTGTCAGACACCACCTGCATCAGGCCTTTTCGACGACATGGGATTCTGCAAGGCACGAGAGTTGCAGACCTCTCCCCTGTCCGTGACTGAAAAGGCTGCCGATCGCGCCTGCCACCTGGCAGCACGATCGCTTGTTACAAACGGTCAAGGTCGCCGCCCACAAAAAGTGACCGGTGGGTCACACCTTTGTCACGTTGTCTCCTACACTGGGGGAGCTGGCCATGAACCGCTTGGAATTTATGACGAAAACAAGTCGAACTTTCCGAGATCGGTGCAGGTCAGCACCTAAGCACGCTGCGGAAAAAAGGCATCACCTTTACCGGGCCTGCCCACCCCTGAACAGACCAAGAGCCTGGCGGCTGGATCGCCGCACTGTGCAGTGTCTGTAAGTTTTTCACCGGGGCATGGATTGCAACACGTACACACGCATGCAGAGAGACCAACGCTTGAGACAACACCGCGAGTGCAGGGCACTCGTTTAGGGACGGAGAGAAGTATGATCAGTGCCGCTGTCGAACCGAATGTAATCACTTTCACCCAGGACCCTCACGAAGTCCCGCGCAAGGACATCGTGACGACAGCCAAGGCACCCGGCGCCCAGCGCCAGCACAACCCCAACAAACGCAAAGTTCTCTTCGTCACCTCGGAAATCGCCGACCTGGTGAAGACCGGAGGTCTGGGTGACGTGTCGGCGGCGCTGCCGCGTGCACTGAGTCACCTGCATGACGTGCGTATTCTCATCCCCGGCTATCCCCAGGTGATGAACAGCAACAACCCCATCCACATCGTTGGCCAGCTGGGCGGCCATGCAGCGCTGCCGCCTTGCAAGATCGGCCGTATGGACCTGCCGGACGGGCTGGTCATCTACGTGCTCATCTGCCCCGAGCTGTACGAGCGCGAAGGCACGCCCTATGGCGACAACGAAGGCCGTGACTGGGCCGACAACCACATTCGTTTTGCCCGCCTGAGCCTGGCGGCGGCCGAGATGGCGGCGGGCGAAGGCATGACCCACTGGCGTCCGGAGCTGGTGCACGCCCACGACTGGCCGACCGGCCTGGCACCTGCCTACATGCACTGGCGTGGCGTGAACGTGCCGACTCTGTTCACCATCCACAACCTGGCCTACCAGGGCGTCTACAGCCTGGGCTGCTGCCCCGAGCTGGGGATTCCCGACCACGCCCTGCAACAGGAGGGCATGGAGTTCTACGGCAAGCTGTCCTACCTGAAGGCGGGCCTGGCGTACTCCAGCCACATCACCACGGTCAGCGCGACCTATGCCCGCGAAATCACCACCCCGGCCTTCGGCTGCGGGCTGGACGGCTTCCTGGCCAGCAAGGCCGAGATGGGCCTGCTCGGCGGCATTCCCAACGGCATCGACGAGAGCTGGGACGCTGCCACCGACACTCACCTGCAACACAATTTCAGCATCAACGACTGGGAAGGCAAGGCGCGCAATGCCGACGAGGTCCGCGCCCTCTTCGAGCTCGATGACTCCAAAGGTCCGCTGTTCGCCGTGGTCTCGCGCCTGGTCTACCAGAAGGGCCTGGACCTGACCCTGGCGGTGGCCGAGTACATCGTCGAGCAAGGCGGCCAGATTGCCATCATCGGCCGCGGCGAGCCTGAGGAAGAACAGGCCATGCGCGAGTTGGCCAAGCGCCATCCGGGGCGCATCGGTGTGCGCATCGGCTTCAACGAGACCGATGCGCGGCGCATGTTCGCCGGCAGCGACTTCCTGCTGATGCCGTCGCGCTACGAGCCCTGCGGCCTGAGCCAGATGTATGCGCAGCGTTTCGGCTCTCTGCCGGTCGCGCGCAACACCGGCGGCCTGGCCGACACCATCGAAGATGGCGTCACCGGTTTCCTGTTCGATGAATCCACCGCCGACAGCTATCGCGAAGCCCTGGGCCGTGCCTTCTATGTCTACGAGAAGAAGGACCTGCTCAATGCCATGCGTTGCCTGTCGATGACACAACCCTTCAACTGGTGCCAGGCGGTCGAACCCTACGCCCGCCTGTACGAAGAACTGGTCTGCCAGACCCAGGCCGCCCACTACTGAGTCGAGGAGTCGAAGATGCACAGGCATGGCGTACATTTCTTGGACGCCACGTCGGCGCGCTTCGCCCTCTGGGCGCCGAATGCGCGTGACGTGAGCGTCGTCATCGGACAGCAGGCGTTCGCGCTGCAGTCCGATCCCGAGGCAACCGGTTGGTTCATTGGTGAAGTCCCCTGCCAGCCAGGCGACCACTATTTCTACCGTTTTACCAATACCCAGAACGAGAGCCAGGACGTTCCTGACCCAGCGTCGCGGTATCAACCCGAAGGCGTGCATGGGCCCAGTCAGGCCGTCGACACTGGCGCGTTCGAATGGCAGCACGACACCTGGACCGGTCGCCCCTGGCAGGAAGCCGTGATCCATGAACAGCATGTCGGCGTGCACGGGGGCTATGCCGGTGTCGCTGGGCAGCTGCCGCGTCTGGCCGAGCTAGGCATCACCGCCATCGAGCTGATGCCCGTGGCCCAGTTCCCGGGCAAGCGCAACTGGGGGTATGACGGCGTCCTGCCCTTCGCGCCGCAGAACAGCTACGGCAAACCCGAAGAACTGGCACGCCTGGTCGATCAGGCGCATGGCCTGGGGCTGTCGGTCATGCTCGATGTGGTCTACAACCACTTCGGCCCGGACGGCAACTACCTGCACAGCTACGCCGATGATTTCTTCGACGAAGGCAAGCAGACGCCCTGGGGTGCCAGCATCGACTTCAAGCGCCCCGAAGTGCGTGAGTTCTTCATCCAGAACGCCCTGATGTGGATCTGTGAGTACCGCTTCGACGGCCTGCGTCTGGATGCGGTACACGCCATCGACAATCCGGACTTTCTCAAGGAACTGGCCCGCCGCGTGCGCGCCGCCGCCGAGCCAGGTCGCAAGGTCTGGCTGGTGCTGGAAAACGAGCATAACCAGGCCTTCCTGCTCGAAGAAGGCTTCGATGCCCAGTGGAACGACGATGGGCACAACGCCCTGCACGTGCTGCTCACGGGCGAGACCGAAGGCTATTACCAGGACTACGAAGACCAGCCGATCCAGAAACTGGCGCGTTGCCTGGGTGAGGGTTTCGTCTTCCAGGGCCAGAAGAACCGCCACGGCAAGGCACGCGGGGAACCGAGCGGCCACCTGCCTCCCAGCGCGTTCGTGCTGTTCCTGCAGAACCATGACCAGGTCGGCAACCGTGCCCTGGGCGAGCGCCTGACTCGCCTGTGCACGCCCGAGGCGCTGCGCGCGGCGACCACCCTGCTGCTGCTGTCGCCGATGATCCCGCTGTTGTTCATGGGGGACGAGCAAGGCAGCCGCAGCCCGTTCCTGTTCTTCACCGATCACCATGACGAACTGGCCGATGCCGTGCGCGAAGGCCGTCGCGCGGAGTTCAAGGGCTTTGCCGCCTTCGAGTCGTCCGAGGATCGTGAACAGATTCCCGATCCCAATGACCCGAAGACGTTCGAGGCTTCCCGCCCCTTGACCGATACGCCGGCCGCCGAAGAATGGCAGGCGCTGTACCGGGCCCTGCTGGAGCTGCGTCGCAAGCATGTGGTGCCCTCCCTGCCAGGCATCAAGTCCGAAGGCGTCACGGTGCTCACCGACAAGGCCTTGAGCGCGTGCTGGCGTCTGGAGAACGGCGATCAGCTGCGCATCGACCTCAATCTGGGCGAAACGCCTTGCGAGGTTGATGTGCCCGACGCCGCCTTCTGGCTGCACGACAGCTCACGCAGCAATACCCAGGCCGGGCAGCTGGCGCCGGCCAGCTGCATTGCCAGCCTGATTCCCGCTGGCGAGGGCACCGTATGAGCCGACAACCCTTGTACGACCTGGCCGCACGTGCCGGTATCGCCCGTGACTGGACCGATGCCAACGGCAAGCCCCAGCAGGTGAGCGACGACGTTCTGCGCAAGGTCCTGGCAGGCCTGGGTCATGCGGCCGACGACGATGCCGCCGTCGACGCCAGCCTCCAGGCCTTGGACGAGCATGCCCGCCAGCACGTGTTGCCGCCGCTGTTGACCGTGACCGTGGGCGATGCGATCGCACTGGGTCCAACCTTCGCCGGCATGTCCATGCACATCGAGCGCGAGGACGGCATCGTGCACGAGGCCAGCGTCGACGCGCAGGGCCAGGTGTCGCTCGATCTACCCGTCGGCTATCACCTGCTCAGCCTTGGGCAGCACACCGTGACCCTGGCCGTGGCCCCCGTGCGTTGCTATGGCCTGCAGGATGCAGTCGAACCGCCGCCACGCTGCTGGGGCATCGCTGTGCAGCTTTACAGCCTGCGCCGGGACGACGGATGCGGCTATGGTGATTGCCAGGCGCTCGAGGATCTGGTCCGTAGCGCTGCCGAGCGCGGTGCGAACGCTGTGGCCATCAGCCCCATCCATGCCCTGTCCACGGCCGAGCAGAGCCATTTCAGCCCCTACTCGCCGTCCAGCCGCCTGCTGCTCAATACCCTGTACGCCAGCCCGGCCATTCTGCTGGGCGAGCACGCCGTGCAGACGGCCATCGAAACCTGTGACCTGGCGTCCACCCTGCACACGCTGGAGGCGCAGTCGCTGGTCGACTGGCCAGCCGCTGCCGACGCGCGCATGCAGGTCTTGCGCGCGCTGCACAAGGACTTCATCAGCGAGCAGACGCACGAGCACGAGGTCGACGAACGCGGCCTGCGCGAGAATTTCGAGGCGTTCCGCCAGAAAGCCGGCCAGGCGCTCGAGCTGCACTGCCGCTTCGAGGTGCTGCAGGCGCATGCCATGGCGGAAGGTCACGGCGCCGACTGGCGCCAGTGGCCTGCCGAGTGGAAAGACCCGAGCAGCCCCGCCGTCGAGGAGGTGACGTCGCGTCAGCCTCAGGAACTGGATTTTCATGCCTTCTGCCAATGGCTGACCGAACGCAGCCTGCAGCGGGTGCAGCAGGTGGCCTGCGAAGGCAAGATGGCCGTTGGCCTGATCGCCGACCTGGCCGTCGGTGCCGACGGTGGCGGTAGCCAGGCCTGGAGCCGCCAAGAAGAATTGCTGGCGGACCTTACCGTGGGCGCGCCGCCTGACATCCTAAACCGTACCGGACAGGACTGGGGTATCAGCGCCTTCTCCCCCGAGGGCCTCAAACGCAAGGGTTTCCGCGCCTTCATCGAGATGCTGCAAGCCAACTTCCGGCATGCCGGTGGCCTGCGCATCGACCATGTGATGGGCCTGCGCCGGTTGTGGCTGATCCCCAAGGGGGCCAAGCCCAACGAAGGCGCCTATGTCGAGCTGCCGGTGCAGGACATGCTGCGGCTCCTGGCACTGGAGTCGCACAAGCACCGGGCGATCGTGCTGGGCGAAGACCTGGGCACGGTGCCCGAGGGCCTGCGCGAAGACCTGGCCGAGAAAGCCATCCTGGGCATGCGCGTGCTGCAGTTCGAGCAGGATTCCCCAGGGCAGTTTCTGCCCATCGATCAATGGCCCGACGACGCCTTGGCCACCACCGGTACCCATGACCTGCCGACGATGGCCGGCTGGCTCAAGGCTCGGGACATCGATTGGCAGAAGGAGCTGGGGTTGATCGACGATGCAAAAGAAAAGGAATGGCGGGCGTCGCGGCAGGTCGAACTGACAGGTCTGCACAGCAGCCTTGAACGTGAATATGGCCCCCTTCAGGACAACGACACCATGATCGACGCCGCCATTCGCTACATCGGCCATACCCAGGCACCGCTTGTCTTACTTCCTCTGGAAGATCTGTTGGGCAACGAAGAGCAACCTAACCTCCCTGGCACCACTGAAGGCCATCCCAACTGGCGTCGCCGCTTCGATGCCAAGGCCCGTGAGGTGCTCGACGATCCACACGCAGCACGGCGTCTCGAGATCATCGCACAGTCCCGCGAACAAGCCTGGGAGCGTGACCAGTGAAGCCTTTGACCGCGACCATCCGCCTGCAGCTGCACAGTGACTTCACCCTCGACGACGCGACGCCTCTGGTGCCCTACTTCGCGCGCCTGGGCATCAGTCACGTCTACGCCTCGCCAATCCTCACCGCCCGCGCCGGCTCCCGGCACGGCTACGACGTGGTGGACCCGACCCGGGTGAACCCGGAACTGGGGGGCGAAGCGGCCCTGGAGCGCCTGGTGGCGGCCCTGCGCAAGCACGACATGGGCCTGCTGCTCGACACCGTGTCCAACCACATGGCCGTAGGCGGTGCCGACAACCCATGGTGGCAGAGCCTGCTGGCCTGGGGCCGACGCAGCCCCTACTCGGAATTCTTCGACATCCAGTGGCATTCCAGCGACCCGCTGATGGAAGGTCAGCTGCTGCTGCCATTCCTCGGCAACGATTATGGCAAGGCGCTTCAGGACGGCGAAATTCCGCTGACCTTCGATGCCGAACATGGCGTGCTGGAAATCGAACACTACGAACACCGCTTCCCGATCTGCCCGCTGGACTACGGCCGCGTGCTGGGTCATAGCGCGTCGGCTGAGCTGCAAGCTCTGGGCGAGCGGTTTGCGGCACTGCGCGACAGCACCGACCCATTGGCCGAGGCCCTGCCCTTGCACCAGGCGCTGGCGGACGCAGTCCGCGACGGCGCCACGCTCGAGGACACCCTGGCTGCGTTCGACAGTCGCACCGATGCGGGCTTCCAACGCCTTCACGCCTTGCTGGAACGCCAGACCTACCGCCTGGCCAGCTGGCGCACGGCGGCCGATGACATCAACTGGCGGCGGTTCTTCGACATCAATGAGCTGGGTGGCCTACGGGTCGAGCGCGCGACGGTTTTCGAGGCTACCCATGCCAAGCTGTTCGAGCTGATCGAACGAGGGCTGGTGGATGGGCTGCGGATCGACCACATCGATGGCCTGGCCGACCCCCGTGGCTACTGCCGCAAGCTGCGGCGCCGTGTCGAAGGCCTGCTGGCGGCACGTCCGACCGAGGCGGCGCTGGGACATTTCCCGATCTACGTCGAGAAGATTCTCGGCAGTGGCGAGCATGTCCACAAGGACTGGCAGGTAGACGGCACCACCGGCTACGAATTCATGAACCAGGTGTCGCTGCTGCAGCATGACCCTGCCGGGGAAGCGCCGCTCACGGAGCTCTGGCACCGGGTCAGCGAGCGTCCAGCGTTCGACGAGGAAGTCCGTCAGGCCCGCAATCTGGTGCTCAACGGCACCTTGGCCGGCGACTTCGAATCGGTTGCCCAGGCCTTGCTGGCCGTGGCACGTGACGACTTGATGACCCGCGACCTGACCCTGGGCGCCATCCGGCGCACGCTGATGGCGCTGGTCGAGCATTACCCGGTCTACCGGACCTACATCAACCCATTGGGTCGCCCAGCCGAAGACGAGCCGTTCTTCCAGCAGGCCGTGGCCGGTGCCCGGGAAAGCCTCAGTGAAAACGACTGGCCCATGCTCGAACAGCTGCAGCGCTGGCTGGGCGGCCAACGCTGGCGCAGCCTGCCGCCAGGCCGTGCCCGCAAACGCCTGCGCCACGCCTGCGTGCGCTTCCAGCAACTGACCGCGCCGAGTGCGGCCAAAGCGGTCGAGGACACGGCGTTCTATCGCTCGGCACGGCTGCTGTCGCGCAACGACGTGGGCTTCGAGGCGGACATCTTCAGCGCCGACCCTGCCCACTTCAATGATGAGGCACAACGACGCCTGCGTGATTTTCCGGACAACCTGCTGACCACGGCGACCCACGACCACAAGCGTGGTGAAGACTGCCGGGCACGCCTGGCCGTGGTCAGCGAGCGCGGTGAATGGTTCGCCCAGTGCGTCGAGCAGTGGCGTGAGCTGGCAGCACCCTTGCGCCAGGACCTGGACGATGGTCCGGCGCCCAGCCCGGGCGATGAAATGCTGCTGTTCCAGACCCTGCTCGCCAGTTGGCCGCTGGACCTGCCCCTCGACGACCAGCCTGCCCTCGAACAGTATGCCGAGCGGCTGCGCCAGTGGCAGCAGAAAGCCCTGCGCGAAGCCAAGCTGCGCAGCAGCTGGAGCGCAGCGAACGAAACCTACGAGGGCATCTGCGCGGCCTACATCGATGCCCTGCTGCTGGACGCCGGGCAATCGACCCTGCGCCAGGCCATCGCCGATGCCGCACACGCGATCGACAGCGCAGGCGCACTCAATGGCCTGGCACAGACACTGCTGCGCATGACCGTGCCGGGTGTGCCGGATCTGTATCAGGGCAATGAATACTGGGACCTCACGCTGGTCGACCCGGACAACCGTCGCCCGGTGGACTACCCCGCTCGACAGGCCTCGCTCGAGCAGCAGACGCCGCTGCCAGCCCTACTGGAGCACTGGCGCGATGGGCGCATCAAACAGACCCTGATCGCGCGCGTGCTGGACTGCCGATGCCGTCATCCGCACCTGTTCGCACGCGGTGATTACATCCCGCTGGACGTCGAAGGCCAGCATGCCGATCGCGTCATGGCCTTTGCCCGCGTAAGCGACGAGGCACGTGCGATCGTGGTCATGCCGCGCCTGGCCAGCCCGCTGCTGGAGGATGCGACGACACCGTGGATCTCGAAAGCGCAATGGGGCGATACGCGGGTCATTCTGCCGTTCGACCTGAAGGCTGCCAATTGCACGGGACTTTTTGCCGGTGACGTGGTCAGCCAATCAAGGGAGCTGATGTTGAGCGCAGTACTGGCAGAGTTTCCGGTCAACCTGTTGATTGAACACTTTTGAACACCAGGAGCGTCGTGATGAGTGTCGATGATAAACGTATCCGTGAATTCGCCTACCAGATCTGGGAGTCGGAGGGCAAACCCGAGGGCCGGGAGGCCGAGCATTGGGCCAAGGCCCGCAAGCTGGCCGAAGCCGAGTCCAAGGCGCCCGAAGCCAAGCCTGCGAAGACCCCCAAGGCAGCGGCGGGCAAAAAGCCTGCCCCTGCCAAGTCGAAACTAGCGGCTGAAGCGCTCGAGTCGGCGCAGGCTGGCAAGACTGCCTCCAGTGCGCCCAAGCCTGCGAAGTCGGCAAAGCCTGCCAAGGCACCGGCGCCCAAGCCTGAAGCCTCTGCCAAGCCCGCTGCACCCAAGAAGCCCCGCGCTGCCAAGAAACCCGAGGCCGGCTGAATCCGCGGCCCTCGGCTTGATTGACCCAGGCGCGCATCACGCGCCTGGTTTTTACTGAATCTCCCATCTTTTTTGACGGCTCCTGCCGAGCTGCGGCGTTCCTGCGCACGTATCGCGGTGCTCAACCGTTTCACGAGAGCTTTTTGTGGTTTCAAAGCGCATGGAGGCGCACGCACGACTGCTGTCACTCGCCTTGTCAGATCACTCGACCTGCCGAAGGCTTCAGTACACGGTTCCATTTGCAATGTTCGGTCGAATGAGAGAACGCCATGTCTTCGCAAAAGCAAAAGAAGTCCAACCGCTCCGTCGCGCCTACGCGCATCCGTGAAGGCCTGCCATTCCCGCTGGGCGCCACCTGGGATGGCGTGGGCGTCAACTTTGCCCTGTTCTCGGCCAACGCCACCAAGGTCGAGCTGTGCATCTTCGACTCCACGGGCGAGAACGAACTCGAGCGTATCGAACTGCCGGAATACACCGATGAGATCTACCACGGGTACCTGCCCGATGCTCATCCGGGCATGGTCTATGGCTACCGCGTCTATGGCCCCTACGAGCCGCAGAACGGCCACCGTTTCAACCACAACAAGCTGCTGATCGACCCCTATGCCAAGCAGCTGGTCGGCGAACTGAAATGGTCCGAGGCGCTGTTCGGCTACACCCTGGGCCACCCTGATGGCGACCTGAGCTTCGATGAGCGTGACAGCGCGCCCTTCGTGCCCAAGTGCAAGGTCATCGATCCGGCGTTCACCTGGGGCCGCGACGAGCGCGTGCAGATCCCGTGGGAACGCACCATCGTCTACGAAGCCCACGCACGTGGCCTGAGCATGCGTCACCCGGACGTACCCGAGAAAGACCGTGGCACCTTCGCCGGCCTGGGCAACGATCAGCTGCTCAAGCACATCAAGGACCTGGGCGTCTCGTCGATCGAGCTGCTGCCCATCCATGCCTACGTCAACGACCAGCACCTGCTGGACAAGGGCCTGAACAACTACTGGGGCTACAACAGCATCGCGTTCTTCGCACCGCACCCGGAATACCTGGCCAGCGGCAAGATCGCCGAGTTCAAGGAAATGGTCGGGCGCGTGCACAAGGCAGGCCTGGAAGTCATCCTGGACGTGGTCTACAACCACACGGCCGAAGGCAACGAGCAAGGCCCGACGCTGTCCATGCGCGGCATCGACAACGCCTCGTACTACCGCCTGATGCCGGATGACAAGCGCTACTACATCAACGACTCCGGCACCGGCAACACCCTCGACCTCAGCCACCCGTGCGTGCTGCAGCTGGTGACCGACTCGCTGCGCTACTGGGCGGGCGAGATGCACGTCGATGGCTTCCGCTTCGACCTCGCGACCATCCTTGGCCGCTACCATGACGGCTTCGACGAGCGCCACAGCTTCCTGGTCGCCTGCCGCCAGGACCCGCTGCTGCGCCAGGTCAAGCTGATCGCCGAGCCTTGGGACTGCGGTCCAGGGGGCTATCAGGTCGGTCACTTCGCACCGGGCTGGGCCGAGTGGAACGACAAGTTCCGCGATACCGTGCGGGCGTTCTGGAAGGGTGACGAAGGCCAGCTGGCCGACTTCGCCGCACGCCTGACCGCCTCGGGCGACATGTTCAACAATCGCGGACGCCGCCCTTACGCGTCGGTCAACTTCATCACCGCCCACGACGGCTTCACCTTGCGCGACCTGGTGTCGTACAACGACAAGCACAACGAGGCCAACGAAGAGAACAACCAGGACGGGACCAGCAACAACATTTCCTGGAACTGTGGCGCCGAAGGCGAGACCGACGATCCAGAGATCAAGGCACTGCGCATGCGTCAGATGCGCAACTTCTTCTCGACCCTGCTGCTGTCGCAAGGCACGCCGATGATCGTCGCAGGCGACGAGTTCAGTCGTACACAGGGCGGCAACAACAACGCCTACTGCCAGGACAGCGAGATCGGCTGGATCAACTGGGACCTGGACGAGGAAGGCACCGAGCTGCTGGCTTTCGTCAAGCGCCTGACCAAGTTGCGCCGCACCTACCCGATCCTGTGCCGCTCGCGCTTCCTGGTGGGTGAGTACAACGAGGCCATCGGGGTCAAGGACGTCACCTGGCTCGCACCGGATGGCAACGAAATGTCGGTCGAGCAATGGGAAGATCCGAACGGCCGTTGCCTGGGCATGTTGATGGACGGGCGCGCCCAGGTCAGCGACATCGCGCGCCCCGGCTCGGACGCGACCCTGCTGCTGATCGTCAACGCCCACCACGACACCGTGCCCTTCCAGCTGCCTGAGGTGCCCGAGGGCGAATACTGGAACTGCCTGATCGACACCGATCGCCCGACGCTGCGCAAGAAGGAGCGCCTGGAGTTCGGCTCGACGTTCGACGTGACGGGTCGCTCGATGCTGCTGCTGGCGCTGCAACGCGACGAAGAGTGATGGAGGGTGCCGCCCGGTGAGTGGATCACCGGGCGGCGTTCGGGCGACGCCCTGGCGTCGCTCAGTCTTCCAGCGGTTTTGGCGGCTTGGCAGGTGCAGCGGGCTTGACCGGCTTGCCTGCCTTGGCGTCTTTCGCCGGCGTATCGGCCGTACTGGCCACCGGCTCCGGTGTCGAGACCGCTTTCTCGCTGGCAGGCAGCTCATCCACGGCCTTGAACACCGCCTGCACATCGATCGCATCGCTGTTCTGCTCGTCCTTGAGCATATGCTGCTGGCCATCCTTCCCGATCAGAATGACCTTGGTACCCTTGCTGGCGCCCAGTTTCAGTTCGCGGATCAAGGCCATGGTCGCTTGCTGTTCGAGAAACTTGTCGTCCCGCTTGCCAACCAGACCGGCAACGCTGAACAGGACCAGACTGCGTTCCTTGAATCCGGCCTGGGTCTCTGGCGCACTCAACGCCTGGGTGAGGTGTTTGAGCGTCGGGTCGGCGGTACTCGGTGCAATCACCACCAGCGGCCTCGACTTGCCCAGTTCTTGGGTCAGGGGTCCATTATCGGCCGCCGCCCACAGCGGTCCGGCAACGGCGAGCAACGTGGCGAAGGTCAACGACCGCGCAAGCATGGGTCTCTCCTTATGTATCCGTAACTACAAGGCTACAGTTTAAAGCGAAATGTCTGACACAAAAGCCTAAACCATCTGGCCGCCTGGCTCATGCCGAAAAATGTAATGGATGATCTCAGCGCCTTCGAGCGCACGTGTCCCCGGCCTCATCGAGCATAGCCCATGGGCGCTCGCGGCTGTTGGGGGCCACGTCGTCAGCGTACCGGATCTGCCGAAGGGGCGTGCTCAGAACAGCGGCATCTGCTGTCCGGTCAGCGCCGTGAAGTCATCGTCCACGAAGGGCAGAATGGCGTCGGCGATGGGCTTGAGCTGACGTGACACGTAGTGCTCGTAGTCGACCGGCGACGGATGATGGTCCAGGGGCTCAGGCCCGGCCAACGTCATCAGGTAGCTGATCCAGCCGCCCTTCTTGTAGGCACTGGGCCGTCCCAGCCCGGCATGGAAGGCTTCGGCCAGGCGCGCGGCGCGCACGTGCGGCGGCACGTTGCGCTCGTAGTCCGCCAAGGGGCGACGCAGCCGCTTGCGGTACACCAGCAGGTCATCGTGCTCCCCGGCCAGGGTCTGGCGCACGTATTCGCACACGTAGGCCTGATAAGGCTGGCGGCGGAAGATCCGGCCGTACAGCTCGCGCTGGAACTCCCGCGCCAGGGGCGACCAGTCGGTGCGCACCGACTCCATGCCCTTGAACACCAGCGTGTCCTCGGTATCACCCTGGCGTGTCAGCCCGGCGTAGCGCTTCTTGCTGCCCTCCTCGGCGCCGCGGATGGTCGGCATCAGGAAGCGACGGAAATGCGTGTCGACCTGCAACTCCAGGGCGCTGTCGAGCTGTTGGGTCTGGCGCAGATGATCGCGCCACCACTGATTGATCTCGGTGACCAGCGTGTGCCCCAGGCGCATCGCTTCGTCTTCGTCGAGGGCCTGGCGCAGGCACACGAAGGTGGAGTCGGTGTCGCCATAGATCACTTCCAGGCCGCGTGCCTCGATCAGCGCCCGGGTCTGGTGCATGATCTGGTGCCCGCGCAGGGTGATGGACGACGCCAGGCGTGCATCGAAGAACCGGCAGCTGGGCGTTCCGAGCACGCCATAGAACGCGTTCATGATGATCTTCAACGCCTGCGACAAAGGCGCGTTACCGTCGCGCTTGGCCGCCTCGCGTCCTTGCCAGACGCGCTCGACGATGTGCGGCAGGCAATGCCGGGTGCGCGAGAACCAGGCGTCGCGAAACCCTTCTACCGCCTGCGCCGGGTCTGGGTCGGCCAGCCCTTCGACCAGGCCGACCGGGTCGATCAGGAAGGTGCGGATGATCGAGGGATACAGGCTCTTGTAGTCCAGCACCAGGACCGAGTCGTAGAGGCCAGGTCGTGAATCCATGACGAAACCGCCCGGGCTGGGGAGGTCCGGCTGGCTGCCCAGGTTGGGCGCGACGAAACCCTGGCGGTGCATCGCGGGCAGGTACAGGTGGCTGAACGCGGCCACCGAGCCGGCACTGCGATCCACGGGCAATCCGGTCACCGTCGCACGCTCGAGCAGAAACGCCATCAGGCCGGTGTGGGCGAAGATCCGGGTGACCAGCTCGCAGTCCTTGATGTTGTAGCGCGCCAGCCCTGGCTTGTCCTCGGCGAACAGGCGATTGATCTCGTCCATGCGGTGATAGGGCGTGGCGATGGCCTTGCCCTCCCCCAGCAAGGTGCGCGAAACGTTTTCCAGGCTGAAGGACGGGAAGTTCCAGGTGGCCGAGCGCAGGGCCTCGACCCCATCGATCAGCAACCGCCCGACGGCACTGATGTTCGCGTGCCCCTGCTGGCCCTGCTCGCGCACCTGCAGGGCACTGCCGTCGCGGCCCATGCGCAGGAGTGTCTGGAGGTTGACGGCATGCTTGTGCAGCAGACGCAGGTCGAACTGGACCACGTTCCAGCCGATGATCGCATCGGGGTCATGCTGCTGCAGCCACCGATCCAGGCATTCGATCAGCTCGGCGCGAGTGGCGCGGTAGATCAGCTCGACGCCTGGATCGTTGGTCGATCCAGTGGGCGGGCCGAGCATGTAGACCTGCCGCTGTCCGCAGCCCTCCAGGCCAATGCAGTAGAGGTCACCCTGAGCGGTGGTTTCGATGTCCAGCGATACCACGCGCAGGGTCGGGCGATAGTCGGGATCAGGCCTGAGCACGGCATCGCCGAGCGAACCGTCGGCTTGAAGCGTCCCGGTGAAGCGCACGGGCGCATTGATGAAACGTTCCATCAGGTAGCGCTCGGGCGGCCTGACATCGGCTTCGAACACGTCCACACCCGCGGCCCTCAGGCGATGCTCGAGGGCCAGCAGTTGCCGGTAATGGCGGCAATACAGCCCGAACACCGGACGGCGGGCGAAGTCGCGCAATGCGAGCGGCTTGAGCTCGACACCCGGCTCATCGCCTACCACGGTCAGGGTCAGCTCGCGCTGCTCGAGCGGGATGAACGCGACCGAGGTCTGAGGTGCCAGACGCACACAGCGTGGGCCTGTATCGGTGGCCAGCCAGAAGGTCACCACGGTGCCCTCCGGCAGGTCGTGCCAATGCCGGGTGAGGACGAAACCCTGCTGCCATTCCACGCTCACGCACCCTCGATGTTCTCGACCTGAATGGAGAGCAGTGTACGCGGGTCAATGGCCCTTCAGCCGCGTTTTTTGACCCCGCCTTGACGGGCCTTGAAGCGCGGATTGGACTTGCAGATCACGTAGAGCCGACCGCGACGCTTGACGACCTGGCAGTCGCGGTGACGCAACTTGGCATTCTTGAGAGATGACAGCACCTGCATGATGACGCTCCTATTTGTGTAATACTATTACATTACAGCGAATGCTTTCATGCATGCAAGGTCCAACCTTTATGCCATGCCCTGCTGGCTGAAATCGTCCTGCTCTTCATCCCGCATGACCCTGGGACGGCCTGCCTGAATGCCTGCTTGAAAGGAATGCCCGATGTGTGGACGAGTAACCCAATACAGCGAGACCTCTGAATTCGTCGCGGCCCTAGGCTGGAAGCACGCCTGGCACGATGCGCTCGAGGGGCATGCCGCGCCGCGTTTCAACGTCGCACCGACCACGCCCGTCACCCTGCTGCGCCAGGAGGCTCAAACCCTGCGCGCCGAACGCGTCACGTGGGGCTGGCGTCCGCATTGGGCCACGGACCGCGCCGCGCCGATCAATGCGCGGGTAGAGAAAGTTGCCCACGGTGCTTTTTTCCGCGCCATCTGGCCACACCGTGCCATCACACCGATCGATGGCTGGTACGAATGGGTGGACGAAGGCGGTCCACGCAAGCAGCCCTATCTGATTCGCCGACGTGACGGTCGCCCTGCCCTGTGCGCCAGCATCGGTCGTTTCAAGGGGGATGAGCAGGATGGCTTCGTGATCATCGCAGCCGATGCGCAAGGGGGGATGATCGATGTGCATGACCGGCGCCCGGTGGTGCTGGCGCCCGAACTGGCACGGTCGTGGCTCGATGACACGCTGGAAGGCGAGCGTGCCGAACAGATGGCGCTGCACCTGGGCGAGCCTGCCGAGGCATTCGAGTGGTTCCGGGTAAGCCCTGCGGTAGGCAACGTGCGCAATCAGGGACCAGAACTGATTCGCCCGATCGAATGAAACCCGGCCTGACGCCGGGTCTTGGGTCTGACCGTTACAGGCTCGGCTGTTTCAGCAAGAGCCTGGCGGGATGCCGTCCTTGTTGACGTCCTTCAGTCGCTCACGCTCTTCTGCGGTCGAATGGGCAGGCACGTCGTCGTTTTCAGGCTTCTCGGTGGGCTGCTCGTTGGTTTTGGGGTCTGTCATGGCCAAGATCTCCAGAGTGGTGCTCATTGGGCATTGTCAGGCCAGGACGGTTCCGTCTGGCACCCCTTCCTCCAGCCTCCACTGAATGTAAAAAAAAATTTCAGCGCGTTGAGGTTGTCACACGCTCCATCATTGGAAAAAGGAGTCACACCATGACGTTTTCGAAATTCTGCCAATGGCTGTCCAATCGATCCGGCAGTTCAGGGACCTTTCTGCTCGCCTTGGCCTTGATCATCGTCTGGGCCACGACCGGCCCCTACTTCAACTACAACGACACGTGGCAGCTGATCATCAACACCGGCACGACGATCATCACGTTCCTGATGGTCTTTCTGATCCAGAACACCCAGAACCGCGACAACGACATCCTGCACGTGAAACTGGACGAGCTGATTCGGGCCACCAAGGCGGCGGAGAATTCCGTACTCGATCTGGAAACCATGAGCAGCCGCGAATTGCAGAAGTTGCGCAAGGCCTACAGGGCCATGGCAGAGCAACAGATCGAGGAAGCGCAGGAAGAGGCCAACGAAAAATCGGAGAAGTAGCGGTGAGTGTTGGCGGGGCATCGGACGATGCCCCTCGCCCCTGGACTCAAGGTTAGCCCAGGTGGTTCGTCAGGTCAGGCCGCTGGGACAGGAAAGCTGCCTGAACCGTGTGCCGTGTCAGCGGTTAGGCGTCGGCGTTTCAGTCTTGGCCGTACCGTTCTCACGGTCGAGCTGCGAGTCTTGGTCGGAACCGGGGTTGCCCGGTGGCGGTGTCCAGTCTTCCGGCTTTCCGGTCTGCTGCGCATCACCCTGCTTGGGCTCGGAACTGGCCTGCTCGATACCCGAGCCGTGACCCTCACCGGTGTCGCGTGGCCCGGAAGGCCCTGGATAGGGCGCTGTTGGGCCATTGTTGTCTTTGATCATGGTGACGCTCCTTCTTCGCTACAAAATGTCGGTTACGTACATGTGAGGGAGCTATCTCGGCAAAGTGTCCATGCGGTCGATGAACGGTCGGCGCTCTACGGTGACAGCGTTTTCCAGCATGCAAGTGCCCGATCATTCAAGCGTGGAGCAGCCAAGCCGATACACCAGAGACCCCATCACTTCCAAGGCCGGAACATGTTGATCCCCCCTTCAGGCTTGAACCCGATCACCTCCAGCGCTGCTCAGACGGCGACTGCTGCACAGGAAGGCGAAACGTCCAGTTCTTCGAACACGACGGGCACGTCACGTACCGAGGCAGTCAAGGTCTCGCTGTCGGGTCTGGCACTGGAAAAGTCGGCCTCCGCGCAGAAGGCAGCCTCGAACCGCGACATCGAAGAAAGCGGCTTGCCGGATACCACGCAGAACATCCTGAAAATGATTCGTGAGCTGAAACAGAAGATTCAGGAGAAGCAGGTGGAATTGCAGGCTGTGCTGATGGATTCGCACCTCGACCCCCAGACGCGGCAGATGAAGGCTGCTGGCGTGCAGTCGGAGTTGGGCGCGTTGTCTGCGGCACTGGCCACAGCCAGTGCGGCGTTGAACAAGCAGATCAAGGACGGCGTCCTGTCGGCCGAGCAGGGTCAACAGGCCGCCATGCTGGCGATGAAATAACCACCGGCCGTCTCAAGGCCATACCCTACTGCCTCTCTACCCTTAGCGCTCGTGCTCATGGCGCTCGCAGGCGCCTTGCAAAACAGACGTCATGAGCTCGCGGCTTTTGTCCTGGCCTTCATGGCGCAGTCGTCCGCGTTGCTGCTCCAGTTCTTGTGTCAGGGCCTTGCCTTCGGCAAAGGCCATCCATTGCTCGAAGGCCTGGCGATGGGTGCTGACGACCTCGCGCCAGTGCACATCGGGCAGATGACCATAGGCAACGTGCTTCATGGTGTCCGTCACGACCTCATTCAGTTGCTTGATCAACTGATACGCCTCGAACTGTGCCGCTTCGTCTTTTGGCGACATGGCATCGAATCCCTGAAAGAAGTGTTTTTACAACTGCTTATGCGGGTGACCTGATGTGGCGTGTCATGGTTCAGAGAAAAATCGGTGCCCCGATGAAGGGAGCTAATGACAGGCGCGCTCACTAGTTGAACACCAGAGCGCCCCGTCAGGGGCGCCCGCCGGCCGGCGGCACCCCTTGAAAACTCGCCATCGATGCGCTGTTCAACGCGCCGTACGCGTCAACTTCAACAGGCCGCCATCGTACCAGGCCAGACCGAGCGAGCCGTCGGCGCCCACGAAGAAGGCAGGGTCTTCCTCGCCCATGGGACCCCAGCTGCCTGACGCACAGCGTACGCTGTAAGGCGTGGCACGTGACAGCCCCAGCTTGTCGAGCCGGCTTTGGATGTCCTGGTCGGGCGCCACCGTCAGCTTGCGGAAGGTAGGCTGTTTACAGGCGTCTTCGGCGCTGTCTGCCGGCACCCAGGTCAAGGCGTCCGGTGTGAAGCTGGCATGCTTGCCCATCAGGCTGGGGTCGTCGTCCTGCAACGCCTGCACGCCGGAATCCGACACGGCGACCTTCGTCACCTTCCAATCGCCCTGGAACGTCGAGATCAGTTGCGCTGCATTGGTGTGCGCAGACGTGTTGGCATCGCACCCCGACAAGACCAAGGCCAACAGTGAAAGTGATGCGGTTTTCGTGGAAAGCTTCATGGCCACCTCCTTTGAATGACTGAAAGAATCATACCCTTTGGTGCCTTCTCGCGGCGGCCGTCACAGGCATGGCTTGGTTGAGACTGCGGTTGCAAAAACAGGTTCAGGACTGCCTGATACGGGCGCTATGCTTGAGGTGTCGCACCCTGATCGATCAGGCGCGGCAGTCCTCATAACGCAAGCTCGACGCGCAAGGATGCCCATGAACAGCACGACCTTGATACTTTTTCTGCCCGCCTGCTTCGCGCTGAACCTGGCCCCAGGGCCGAACAACCTTCTCTCGATCAGTAACGCGACACGATATGGATGGGGTTCCTCCTGCCTGGCAGGAGTGGGCCGGTTGGTGGCCTTCGCGTTGATGATCGCCCTGGCTTCTGCAGGGCTGGCCGTCGTGCTGCAGACCTCGGAAGTAATCTTCCAGGCCATCAAGGTGGGCGGCGGGCTTTACCTGCTCTACCTGGCTTATCGGCTGTGGCAGGCCGACACCGTAGCCGGGGGCGAGGCTTCCGGGTACTCGAGCAGCAACCTGTGGGGGCTGGCCCGACAGGAATTCTTCGTGGCAGCGGGCAACCCCAAGGCCATTTTGATCTTCACGGCGTTCCTTCCCCAGTTCATCGATCCTGCACAAGAAGTCAGTCGTCAACTGGCCCTGCTGGGCGCGCTATTTCTGGTTCTCGAGGCTGTGGCCATCGGACTGTATGCCTACATGGGGCTGCGCCTGCGGCGCTGGATGACCGAGCCTGCAGGACGCAGGCATTTCAACCGCGGCTGCGCGGTGCTGCTGTCACTGGCCGCCTCGCTACTGCTGACTGCGCGACGCACCTGACGCCGACGCCCTAGGGCAAGTCCTCGGCAGGCTCGGCCCCTTTCCCGGGGCTCAGCGTCCGGTCAAGCAGGCGCTGCTGAAGCGCCACGTCCGGGTGCTCACCGCCGAACAGGGTCCGGAAGATCAACGGCGCGACCAACCCATCCATCAACCTGTCGATCGAGGGCGCAGGCTCACCTCGGGCTTGCGCGCGCTCGAGCAGGATCGTCAGACGTTCGCGGGTCGGCTCGGTGCAGCGAACGGCACATCCCATGTCGGTGGCCATCAGTGCATCCCGCAACATGGCCTGTCCGGGTCGCGACACCAGGTCGTCGACGTAGCGCTCCAGCCAGAGGGTCAAATCCCCGTGCAGGCTACCCGTGTCTTCAGGCGGGACATCGGGCCGGAGCTGTTGCAGGTCGACATCGGCCAGCAGGCTCGGCAGGTTGCCCCAGCGTCGATAGAGGGTCGAAGGCGTCACGCCAGCGCGGGCGGCGATCAGGGGCACGGTCAGCGCGTCACGGGGTTGCTCGTCGAGCAGGGCCCTGACCGCGTCATGGATGGCCTGCTGCACGCGGGCACTGCGGCCGCCTGGGCGGGAGTGTTTGGTCGTCATGCCGACATGATACCGCAACGTTAAAGCAAATTAATTGCTTTTGTGGAGCGGACGCCCTACCCTCTAACGCAAATTATTAGCTTTAGAAGTGCGCGATGACTCTTTTCCGCTTCAATGCCGACACACGCCTGGTCCTGTTGGGCGCCCTGCTTTTCACGTTCATGGCCGCCTCCAGCGCGCCGACGCCCCTGTACGCTCATTACCAGCACGCCTGGGGATTCTCGACGTTCTGGCTGACCTGGGTGTTTGCCGTGTATGCCTTTGCGCTGCTGGCTGCGCTGCTGGTGGGCGGTCGGTTCTCGGACCACGTGGGGCGCCGCGTCGTCATTCTGGCTGCTGTCGGGATGGAAGCCGGCGCGCTGGCGCTGTTCCACCAGGCCCAGGGCTTGGTCGATCTGATTCTGGCCAGGGCCCTTCAAGGATGGGCTACCGGTATCGCCACCAGCGCGCTGGGTGCGGCGCTACTGGACAGCGATCCACGGCGCGGCCCTTGGCTCAACAGCCTGGCACCGCTGCTGGGCATGGCGGCAGGCGCGCTGGGTTGCGGCCTGCTGGTCACCTTTGCACCGGCTCCCCTGCAGCGGGTCTACGAAGTGTTTTTCAGTCTCTTCCTGCTACTGGGCCTGGGAATGTCAGGGTTGCCTGATGTCCTGCCCCCTCGCCCAGGCCTGCTGGCGAGCATGCGGCCACGGCTGGCAGTGCCACCTCAGGCACGTACCATGCTATGGCGTGTCCTGCCGATCGAACTGGCGGTCTGGGCCATCGGCGGCTTCTACCTGTCCTTGATGCCTGGCTTGATCAAGGCCGCCACAGGCACGCCGTCGGTGCTCGTCGGCGGTGCGGTCGTGGCAGGCCTGACCCTGAGCGGCGCGGCCTGCCTGCATGGAGGGCGGCATTGGCCCTGCGAACGTCTGCTCCGGTTGGGCAGCGGTGCGCTATGCACCGGCGCACTGGTGCTCTGGCTGGCCGTGACGAGCGGTTACCTCGGGCTGTTCGCACTCGGCACCCTGGTCACCGGTATCGGTTTCGGCAGCGGCTTCCTGGGCGCCACGCGCAGCCTGTTTCCCCTGGCCGAGCCTGACCAGCGCGCAGGCTTGCTGGCCGCGTTCTATGTGCTCAGCTACCTGGCCTTCTGCGTGCCGGTCCTGCTGGTCAGCGCCCTGGTCTCCTGGCTGGGCCTCACAGGCGCGGCCCAGCTGTACCTGGCAGGCATCGTACTGCTGGCCCTGCTGGGCGGCTGGACGTTGACGACGCCTCGCCTGCCTCGCCCAGCGTGAGGCGGTAGGCTGCCTCTTGGCCGCTGACTTGCCTACAGCGCGTCGTTTTCGTACGGTGCGCTGTCATTGATTCGTGTTCATCAGGGGAGCCTGCGAGCGCCATCGCGCCCGCCTTGGCACGGGAGCCCCAATGAATGCACCGGCTCGAGAGAATGAAGGATGTTCGATTTTTTGAAGGACCTGTTCAAACGCCATGAGAGACGCAAGCGGCCGGCGGCCTCGACGACGCCTGGTACGGACCATGCGTCCAACGTGCCCCCGCCCGCCACCCTCGCCCCCCTCGTCTTGTTGACGGACGTGTGCGAGCCTTCCCGTTCGAGTACCGCGTGCGATCCTGGGCATCACGGCAGCCACGACAGCGGCGGTTCATCGGGCGACAGTGGCGGCTCCAGCGATGGTGGATCCAGCTCGAGCTGCGATTGATCGTCTGTCACCCACCCGCGGCTCATTCAGTCAGGCATGCAGACCCGCAACCGGTGATCGTCCGGGTCCACGGCCACGAAGGTCAACCCGAACACCGCTTCGTGCAACGGTTGCTCGATGCGCACGCCTTGCTCGGTCCACTGGTGGTAAAGCGATTCCACGTGTGCCCGCGTGTCCACCAGGAAAGCGATCTCGCCGCGATGGCCGCTGCCGCCACTCTTGAAGTCACGGGCCGAAATCGACCACAGCCCCAGCGCCATCTCTTGACTCAACGCGAAGGACACGTAGCTCGGGAACACGGATTGCGCCTTTTGTCCCAATAACCTTTCGTAGAAAGCGCAGCTTGCCTGCGTGTCGTTCACGTACAACAGAACCAGATGCTGACTACCCATGAGACCTCCTTGCTTGAAGAAGCCACAAGGCTATTCGACGCTGCTGACAGAACCTGTCAGCATCCGTGCATGACCCGAGCCGAACGTCTTCTTGCGTTGGTGCGTCTGCTACGCACCTATCGCTATCCCGTGGCAGGCCAGCAGCTCGCCGAGGCCCTCTCCATCAGCCTGCGCACCCTGTACCGCGATATCGCCACTCTGCAAGCCCAGGGTGCGGACATTCGTGGCGAGCCGGGTCTGGGCTACGTCTTGCACCCCGGCTTCGTTCTTCCGCCCTTGATGTTCACCGAGCATGAACTCGAAGCGCTGATGCTGGGGATGCGCTGGGTCGCACAGCGCGCGGACCCGGCCTTGTCCCAGGCGGCAAACGACGTGCTGGCGAAAGCCGAGGCCGTGTTGCCGCCTGGTGGCGCCGAGCGCTTGAACCGTACGGCGTTGTTCGCACCTGGGGTTCGATCGGACACCCGCCTCGCCTTCGATCCCCAGGCCTTGCGTGATGCCATTCGGCGCGAACGGAAGGTCAGGTTGTCGTACCGAGGAGAAGGCGCGCACGTATCGGAACGTGTCGTCAGGCCGTTGGGGATCGGCTACTTCGACCAGGCGGATATCCTGGCGGCCTGGTGTGAGTCCCGACAGGCCTTCAGGCATTTCAGGCTGGATCGGATTCAGGGGCTGACGCTGCTCGATGAGGGATTCGAAGGCCAGGGGGGTTGGTTGTTGAGGCAATGGCGCACGGCGGGGTTGGCTGTCGTGCCGTGATGGGATGAGGTGAGGCACCGCTCGGGAAAGCACCCGACACCGTGTCAGGTGCCTTGACTGTGTATCTGCTACAGATCTTTCTTGAGGGTCTTGTCGATGTGCTTGTCTTCCTTGTGGCGTTCCTTGTCCAGGTGGTCTGCGCCCTTGTCGATTTCATCATCGTCGTGTCGCACACCCTTGTCGACTTCCTTGGCATCGTGGTCGACGCCCTTATCGATTTCGCGCACGTCGTGTCGCACGCCTTTGCCGACTTCACCTTCGGCGTAGACAGCCGAGGTGGACAGTAGACTGGTCAGCGCGATTGCAGCGACGGTAAGGGTTCTGTTCAGCATGGGTGTATCTCCTTTGAGTCGAGTTGAGTCCTGTTCTGGCATAGGCATACGGTAGAGCCAGCCCCGTTATAAGCGGGGCTTCATTCGTATGCCCAGAGTCTTAGCATAGTAAAGTGCCTACTTGCGTCACTACCTACCGCGTCTCGTTGGCAACCAAGCGGCAATCAGCCAGATGACGCCCGTCGCGAGCACCCAAGGCCACCGACTTGCCGGGTTCAAAACCATCCCTATCAACGCCAGCAGAATCAACAACACACCCGCCCAGCGCTTGCGTCTGGGCGTGAACCATACCTGGAACGCTCTGTACCTCTTTTGCAAATGCATCACGCCTGCTCCTACAGGATCCGCAGTGGAGCCCATCTTGCAGGCATGCAGCGGCCGGGCCTAACACCTGACCTTCCAGAGCTGGTCTATCCGCGTCGTATAGGATTGGCTCATCATCGCCCGCTGCATGCCCCAGTCGGGCGATGCCGGCACGCTTGCCGTTCGCACCGTCCCCCTCCCCCAGCGTCCGTTGATGGCATCCATCACACCCATCAGTCGGTCACACGCCTCCGACTGTTTCGGCGCGAACAAATCCCCCGAAAACTCGCCAGGCTGCCTCAAGTCCATCAGCAGCACCTCCGCCTTGCTGTACCGGCAGCCCGGCCGGTAAATGCGGGCGAGCGCCTCGGTGGCCAGGCTCGTCATCAGCAACGTGTCGCAGGTCGGGTACGGCAACTCCACCAGTACGCCCTGGGCATGGCGCGGCTCGTCCGGGTTGAACATGCCGGTACGGATACTCACGCGCATGCGCTTGCACACCGAGCCTTGCGCACGCAGCTTCTCGGCAGCGCGTGCGACATAGGTGGCCACTGCCTGCTCGATCGGCGCCAGCGCCTCCAGGCGTCGCCCGAACATGCGGCTGCAGCAGATCTCCTGCTTCGGTGGCTCGGCCTCGTCCAGCCCAAGGCACGGTGTGCCAGTCAACTCGCGGGCGGTCTTCTCGACGACCACGCTGAATGTCTTGCGTAGCGTCCAGGCGTCGGCCCGAGCAAGGTCCATGGCACTCTTGATCCCCATGCCCTGCAGGTGCGCCGTCATGCGCCCACCGATGCCCCATACCTTGTTGACCGCGGTGTTGCGCAGCACCCAGTCGCGCTTGAAGGGATCGCAGATGTCGACCACGCCGCCGGTGTGCGACATCAATCGCTTGGCAGTGTAGTTCGCCAGCTTGGCCAGCGTCTTGGTCGGTGCGATACCGACACCCACGGGTATGCTGGTGCACTGGAGCACCCGGGCTCGCACACGGCGGCCGAATTGAGTCAGGTCCCCGTTGATGCCTGTCAGGTCGGCGAAGCATTCATCGATGCTGTAGACCTCGGTGGCGGGCACCATGGACTCGATGATGCACATGACCCGTTCGCTCATGTCGCCGTACAACGCATAGTTGCTGCTGAACGCGAGGATGCCGTGCTTGCGCAGCTTCGACCTGATTTGAAAGAACGGCTCGCCCATCTGCACGTAGGGCTTGGCCTCGGAAGACCGCGCGATGACGCAGCCGTCGTTGTTGCTCAGCACCACGATGGGTACCTTGGCCAGGTCGGGCCGAAAGACGCGCTCGCAGCTTGCGTAGAACGCATTGTTCCGGGGCTTGCTAAAGGTTAGGAATGAAGTAGCTTTGTAAGCAATGATTTAAGAAAGATCTGAAAACACCTTTAAAAGCAATGTGAATAGGTCGGAGACGGGGAGAGATTAATGGAGCTTGTGTGGGCTACCGAGGACTTGGTGATTGCCGGTCGCCCTTATCCAGGCTTTCCGGTCCTGCTTTGGGACACGCTGGACAGTTGCGTCCCAGCCAATGAGTTTTTTCGCCACTACCTCTTGCGTGGCGCTATTGGATCACGGAAGTCATGGCCAAGCACGGGGCGTGCGCTATACGACTTTTTTAGCTTCCTCCAGGTGCATGACCTTGACTGGCGCGACGTGGACCGTGGCGAGGCCAAGAGTGTCGTAGCGGCCTACCGTGATTACTCCTTGGTGGAGTGCAAGTTGGCCTCATCAACAACACGTCAACGGCTGCACTATGTGTGCAAGTTCTACGAGTATGCACAGAGGCAGGGATGGGTGAGCAGACTGCCGTTTGGCTATGAGGAACGAACGATCAAACGCGCCCCCGGCTTCCTTGCCCACGTCGATGCCAACGGCGGCAAGGCCATGGTGAACGACATCATGCCGCGCAAGCATCGGACGTTGCCCAAGTTTCTGAGCATGGATGAGATCAAGACGTTGCTGGCGACGCAGGAAAATCCGCATCACCGAATGATGATTCGGCTCGGGCTTCAGACGGGGCTGCGCCGGGAGGAAATCGCTTCTTTCCCGCTTGCCTATATCTTCGATCCGGATAAAGCCGGTAGGCGCGAGCGCAACGTCCGGATTCACCTCGATCCCCACGATGGTCATGGCATGTGCACTAAAGGCAGCAAGCCGCGCGATATCTACATAAGTCGCAGTTTCTTCGCTGATTTGCATCGCTACGTAATGCAGGTTCGCGGTGAGCGGGCCTCATTGAGCCGCACCAAGCACAAGCCGCTGTTCCTGAACCAGTTTGGTGAACCCTTCGCCGATGATGGTAAGCGCATTGAGCGTATCGTCCGGGAAACCGGAAAGCGAGCCGGTATCAGAGTTCATACCCACATGCTGCGCCACACCTACGCCACCCATACCCTGGTCATGCTCCAGCGCAACCGCGGCAGCGTGGATCCACTGGTGTTCGTGCAGCGGCAGCTCGGCCATAGCTCTATTCAGACAACGATGGTGTACCTCCACCTAGTCAACGAACTGGCCGACAACGCGGTGCTGGCCTACGACGATGAGTTGAATGAAGGACTGGGAGCGATCTGATGGGCAGACGCAAGATATTCAATAGGACCGACCTCAGTGTCCCACATATCGAGCAAAGCCGCGACGCGGCGGGTCGTGTTGTCGTTCTCCCCGAGGCGATTCCGCCGGCCACCACTATGGTCGTCTTCGGGCGCAATGCCACACTCTCCCGAAGCATCGACTTCGCCCCTTGGTATGGCACGGGCATTGATCCGATCACCTATGCTTGCCAGCGGCAGATCGAACGCTTTCTGGCCCGGCAGGACGGCGGGCTCGAGGCCAGTTCCGTGGCGAGTATCTGTAAAGGTGGTTTACGTCACTTTCTAAACTACATTGAGCTGCGCACAACCGCGCTCGGGCGCGGGCTGACTCTGAACGATATTAATCGCGCTGTAATTGACGGCTTTCTTGGCCACCTCGCTGGACTGGGCATCACCACTCTTAGCCAGAGGGGCCACTATACCAGCGCGAAGTCCGTCCTTCATGCGTTGGGCCAGCGTGGGCTTATTTCGTTAGTCTCCACGGGGGACGATGCGACTTTCCCACGAAATCCGTTTCCAAACAGTGGCAAGCATAAGGGCGAAACGCCGCTGCCGAAGCGTCAGCGGCAGGCGTTCACCACCGCGCTCAGACAAGCGGTCATGCCGATCTGGCACGACGATATCCCAGTAACTGGAGAATTGTTGGCTTATGCCCTGCTGACTGTAGCACTGCACACCGGGCGAAACTCCACGCCGCTGCTGGAGATGGAGCGCAATTGCCTGCGCGCCCATCCCAAGGACAACAGCGTATTCCTGGTCCTTTGGAAGCGCCGCGGCTACACCAGCCACAAGGTGGCGCTGCGCGCCGAGAACACGACTGCACATCTGTTGGAATCCACGCCAACCGTCAAGACCAATGTCGAGCGTCTGATACGACGCATCCTTGCCCACAGCGAGCCGCTGTGTGCGGAGGCCCCAGACGACCTCAAGGATCGCGTGTGGCTGTATCGCGTGCATCGCGGCCCAGGCCCCGGCCGGGTCATTGCACTGACTGACGGGACGTTGAAACTGGCGATCAAGAAACTCGTGGCCGACCACGGGCTTACCGATATCGACGGCCAACCGCTGCGCATCAACATCTCTCGTCTCCGCAAAACGTTTGCCAACCGAATTTTCGAGTTACTAGGGGGCGACCTGGTGACTACGGCCATAGCACTTGGCAATACGCCACAGGTGGCCGAGCGAAATTATTTGGCACCCAGCGAGGACGCGAGGCGCAACTGGAAATTTATGGGCGAGATACTTGTTCAAGAATTACTTACCCGCACCATCGGCGCGACCTACCAGACCACCCCGATGGGGCGCTGTGGCGACCCGATGAATGGCCAGTACGCACCGAAACGTGAAGGGATAGCGTGTTTTTCGTTCCTCAACTGTCTGCGCTGCAAGCATTACGCAGTGACGGAAGAAGATCTGCACCGCCTATTCAGCTTCTACTTCCGTGTATTCACGGAGCGCACACGCATAGACAAGCGGCGCTGGGCGCAGGGATACGCGCACATTCCCCGATTGATTGATGACTACATTGTAGCCGAGGGGCTGCGGCGCGGGACGTTCAAGCCGGCGGCCGTCGAAGCCGCCCGCGAGCGTGCGCGCCGCGAGCCGCACCCGTTCTGGTCGTCCGATGTGGTGGAACAGCTGGAGATCTTTGCATGAGCAGCAATAACCTAGTCACGCTATCTTGGGCGAATATCGAGTCCCAGCCGGGGGAAATATGCGAGCTACCCGAGAGCGATCGCGAAGCACTCATCGTGAGCGCCATCCAGGTCGAGGGGCACTGGGTCATCCTCAGCCGCTACGGCGACGATATTTGGGAGCTGGACGGTTTTACCAGCAACGTGCCAGACAACTTGCGGCGCCAAGACTTCAGCCGCGTGCCCTGTGCGTTTAAGGACGTAATGAAGGCTCTGCTGTACCGCTACCTGCGGCGCGGTCGCACGGGGCAAAAGCGCCCCAAAGCGAGCACTTTACGAAATTTTTTTGAGAATGCGCTGCCCTTCCTACGGTATCTAAACGCGCTCAAGCTCAATCACTTCGGCGCGGTGACACCCATGGTCTGCGCGAACTATGTTGCCGAGTGTCGGGCGTACAAGCAGACGAGCCGGAACCAGGGTAAGCCGCTGTCTCAAAGCGCCCTTGAGCGCCGCTTTATGGCAGTCGAGGCGCTTCATGAATTGAGCCAGTACACGCACGATCCGATCCTTCTGCATCCCTGGCCTGATACTTCCGCGAATGCGCTGGCCGGCAGCGGCACGGCCCGCAAACAGGGCGGCAAAACACCACTGATGCCGGATGAGGTATTCTGCGCCCTGTTCGCGAGAGCCTATGAACAGGTTCAGCACGGCAAGGCGCTACTCGATTTACGCAATGCCCTCAATGCCGTCGCAGCACAACGGAGAAGGCAGGTTACCAGAACAGTCATAGAAGCTAAAAACCGTCACCTCGCCACTTTAGGCTGGGAAGGCGGCTTGGGGACATTTAATCAAGCGATCCTTGATCTACGGACTGCCTGCTACATTGTGCTGGTCAGCACCTCCGGTTGCCGCAACCACGAACTGGCCAACGTTCAATCGGGCGCGCACCACTGCACCGAGGACGACCAGGGAACAATATATCACTGGATGCGTTCTAGGTCGGATAAAACCGACACTGGGGTACACGACTGGATGATTCCTGAAGTCTCCGTGCGCGTGTTGCGTCTGATGGAGCGTTGGGCCGAACCGTATCAAGCAATGATCGCCGCCGAGATTGCCGAGCGGAGAAAGGTCGACCTACGCGATCCAGAAATCGCCACGGCGTATAAGCATCAGCATGCACTCTTTCTCGGGGTTTGCCCTACAAAGGGCAATCTAGTTCGCACTCTGTCGGGCATTACATGGAACCGTGCCCTCAAGGCGTTCACGCAGGGCTGTGGGCTGGACTGGAACCTCGCCAGCCATCAATTTCGCCGCAAATTCGCCAACTACGCGGCGCACAGCCAGTTTGGCGACCTGCGCTACCTGCGCGAGCACTTCGCACACTGGTCCATGGACATGACGCTGGGCTATGCCATGAATGAGGACTGGGGTCAGCACCTCGACATTGAGTTGTACAGCGACATTCAGGCAGAACTCGAAGACATCAAGTTCGGCATCGTTGGCACTTGGATGGGAGACGAACCGCTTGCGGGAGGCTACGGTCGCTCAATCAAACGCTGGCGGCGCGATCCGGCGAACCTCGCCATTTTCAAGAGTCATGCATCGTTGGTGACCTCAATTTCCGAGAGCACCGCGATCCGCAGCAATGGCCACGCCTGGTGCACTGCTAGCGACGACCGTTGCATCGGCAATACATTAGAGCGGACTCGCTGCGGCGACTGCCACAACGCAGTGATTGGGCGCAGCCACATTGGCATATACCAGCGTCTCTACGACAACCTAAGGGGACTGCTAGATTGTAGCGACCTTGGTGACGGTGGCCGCCAACGCATCTTGCGCGACCTAGAGCGCTGCCGTGACGTGCTCGTGCAACTTGGATACGACCCGGAGATGAACCTAACATGACGACCAAACGCAAGCCCTCGGACGCCCGCGAGCGGGATTTGCGACTCGCGCTCGCCCGCATTCAGCATGGCCGGGCGCATACTGCAGAAACGAAGGTCACTATTGCCGCTGTGGCGCGCGAGGCAGGTGTTTCGACGGCGCTGATCCACAACCACTACCCCATAATCGCTGAGGCGATTCGTGAGGCTCAAGGGCGTTCCAGTCGCGCCCAACGCGATGTAAAGCACCAGGATCTCCGTGCGGAGCGTGAGAAGAATCGTACGCTACGCACGGAAATAGAGGAACTGCGCGCCAAGGTCGCCAGCCTCGTCTCCATAAACGAGGTTTTGATAACCGAGAACCGACTTTTGAAGGCAAAGCAGAGCGACTCCAAGGTGATCGACCTACCCCCGTGCGTATTCTGAAGTAATCCCGATAGCAGTCATTCTTCAAACCTACTATTGATAATGCCCCCATGGCATCACCAATTATGCGCTTTCCGCCGAACCAGATTGGGTGATTGCACAGACTTTGTCCAGCCATTTGCACTCGACCTGACACTCATCTGCATCGAATCTGACCGGCATGCTTCATGACCATAACTCGCAGGGGGCGCCCCAGACCTGCCGGTTAGTAGGCAGCAATCGGCCAGAAGCGGAGGATCAGATATACTATATTGAATTGGCGCCCCCATGGACTGAGAGGAACCATAATGACAGAAGCGGCCATCACCACGCCGGCAGTCGGAAACATCACACTTAGATTCCTAGAACTGTGTCAGTTCCGTCGACTTAGTAAGGTCCAACTCGATGTCGACGAGAAGACTACTATTCTTGTCGGTGCCAACAATAGCGGCAAAACCTCGGTTCTTGCAGCGCTACGCCACTTCCTTTCAGATGGCTCTCCATTTGGTGCTTTCGATATTAGTCTCTCGCAGTGGCCAAAGCTACGAGCGCTTGGTAAAGCTTGGGAGGAGTTAAAGGAAGACCCGTCGACAATGACCGGGTCCGAAGAGCAATGGCTGGAGCAGCTTAGAATCATCCACTCGGCTATGCCGACGCTGGACCTTTGGTTCGATGCAAAGGCTGGCATGTTCCACTATGTCGCCCCGTTTCTCTCCAAATTCAGCTGGAAAGGCGGAGCCGTTGGGGCACGGTTGCGTTTGGAGCCTGCTGCAAGTGTTGACGAATTGAAGCAATTGGCTTGGGCATATCACACGGCGCGACTGCCGGTGAAGGATATGGGTGCGGATTCGCTTGCCTGGCCCATTGACCTCCTCGACTTTTGGTTGCGCGAGCCGCACAAGTTGGGTCAAGTCCGTGCATACAAACTGGATGCAGATAACAATCCTCTGGAAGGGTTAAATACCTATGCGACTCAGACTCTGCCAGTAGACTCCAGTCCAATTGAGCGCAAAAACTTACAGAAACTAATCCACGTTGACTTCGTTGCTGCTCAGCGGGGTCTTGGCAGTGAGGAAGCTGATTCTCGATCTGCTTCTGGCCCCCACCGTGTCGGCATGTTCTCTAATCAACTTCTCAAATTCACTCGACAGCATCTAAATGTTGCTACAACAGGGCATGGGCATCGCGCAGATCTTGTTAAGGCGGTTGCTGAGGCGCAGCAGGCGCTGGACAAAAAGATTCACGAAGCGATCGCTCCGTCGGTGGAAGAGGTTAAAGAACTCGGGTATCCAGGGTTGCACGATCCCCAAGAGATTCGCTTCCGTACGCGCATACAGACAGCTGATTTGCTCGACCACGGGACTGCTGTTCAATACAGTATGCAAAAGGACTCATTGGAAGAGCTTCTTCCCGAATACTCCATTGGGCTCGGATACCAAAATCTTCAATCGCTTAGCTATCAACTGGTTTCTTTCAAAGCCGCCCGACTCAAGCCTGAGAAGGGCGCCCCGGTACCCGTTCATTTGGTACTGATTGAGGAGCCTGAGGCACACCTCCATGTCCAAGTGCAGCGCGTCTTCCCAAATAAAGCCCACAAACTGATCAGCCCTAACGACAAAGACGCATCAGAGCTTAAAAGCCAGTTAATTATCAGTACTCATTCAAGCCATCTTGCGCATGCGGAGAGTTTTGACCGATTACGGTACGTCCGCCGCATAGCGAAGAGTCCAAAAAATCTCATGCCTACCACTGAGGTGGTCAATCTTGGAAAAATTTTCGGTGATGACAAAAAGACCCGTCAATTCGCAGAGCGGTATTTCCGCGTTCAGCATACTGACCTTTTATTTGCCAACGCTGCAATTTTCGTTGAAGGCGTTGCTGAGCGCATGCTGGTACCGCTTTTCATCGAACGAGACTTCAAAATGCTCAACAGTCGCTATCTGTCCTTCTTGGACATTGGCGGTAGTCACGCTCATCGACTTAAGCCGCTTGTGGAAAAACTCCGTATTCCCACGGTTATCATCACCGACGTCGACCCCGTTGAAGAGAAAGCTGGCAAGCCAACCAAGGATGGTGATCCGACCACTACACTAGTTTCAGTGGCTAATACTGGCCAAGCCGGGCTGCAATGCGGGAACCCGACTTTGCGCGAATGGCACCCGAAACTGCAACAGCTCGAAGATCTCAAGAGCCCGGCAGAGGTACAACTTGTTTGGAAAGAAGTTTCTGAATGCCTAGTGCGTTTCGCTTGGCAACTGCCCGTAGCTGAAGCGGGTGACCATTGGCCTAGCACCTTTGAGGACTCTCTTATTCTTAAAAACATTCCTTGGTTTAAGGACCTTATGGATGAGAAGTTCGACGATGATGGTAACAAAATAAAGCCGCCGAAAGGCGCGCTTGGATCTGTAGCTCGACGGGTTGCCGACCATAAAAACATTTCGGATTTGCTCGCAGCTCTGCACCAACTTATGCACGGCTCTTTCAAAAAAGGCGACTTCGCCGCAAGTATCTTTGAAATGGTCGCGACGGGCGAACCAATTGCCTGCCCTAAGTACATTACGGATGCCTTGGAATGGCTACAAACACAGCTAGATCCCAATCCGGAATTGATGCCATGACCGCGATTCCGATCGCTGGCGAAAATGACCGCGATGCCGGCGTAGTTGAAGAAATCTGCGGCTATCTTACTGAAGAGCCACCGCGTAGTTATTTCCTTTTTGCAGGTGCTGGCTCCGGTAAAACTCGCACTCTGGTTGAAGTTCTTCGGCGGCTTACCGGCGTCCTTGAGCACGATAAAGGCGAGCAGCTGGCACGACGTCTGCGAATGTACGGGCGTTCGATTAGGGTGGTGACATATACTAAGAATGCCGTCTCGGTCATCAACGCACGCCTCGGCGACAACGACTTAGTCAGCGTATCGACGATCCACTCGTTTTGCTGGGAACTCATCAATGGGTTCAACGATGACATTCGAGAGGCCCTTATTGCCGTAAAAGAAGCTCAACTCGCGAAAGAGATCGCCGAGGCGCAAGCGAAGCCGAGAGGCATCACGCCAGCTAAACAGAGAGATCTTGACGAAATCAAGGATGATATTGAGGCTTTCAGATTGATCGATGTGTTCATCTACCATCCCGATCGCAACACGTACGGCCCCGGCGCGCTTGCGCACCACTACGTCCTCGACGCTACAGCGTGGCTACTTCGAAATAAATCTACGCTCCAAACCATTCTAAAAGATCGTCACCCAATAGTCCTCATTGACGAGTCGCAGGACACAATGAAAGGCATGCTGGACGCCTTGATGGAGCTTGCAGAGCAGAGAGGGAGCGACTTGACTCTGGGGCTGCTCGGTGATCATCGACAACGCATTTATACGCACGGCCACGCCGATCTTCCAAGTCTTGTCCCGCAGAACTGGGCAACGCCAGAGTTGCAGATGAACCACCGCAGCCAGCGCCGCATCGTCACGCTCATTAACCAAGTCTGGGAAGCTGAGCTTGAGGGTAGGACGCAGCCTACAAACGGTGTGGAGCAGCATCCTAGAACTGAAAAGGCCGGAGGCGTGGTTCGGCTTTTCGTAGGAGATACCTCGCGTTCTCCTGAAGACAAAGTGCTCAGCGAACAGTGGTGCTCAGATCGGATGCATGAAGCTACTGGGGCAGCCGCCTGGAAGCAAGGTCAATACCAATTGCTCGCGCTGGAGCACAAGCTCGTTGCCACTCGCGGCTCGTTTCTCAATGTATATGAGGCAATGGTTCTGCTTGATCCTGACGCCGCAGCGCCTTCTGGCAGTGGTGATAACAAGGGGCCTTCTGCCGTACAGGTTCTCCTTAACGAGCTTGCTCAATTAGAGGCGTGCGTAGGTATCAGCGGTGAAGTGAACGAATTCAAAGCCACGGAGGTATTTCGTCGGTATGGAAGACTCGACAATATGCCGGAGGAATGTGCCGCACGAGCGAGTCGCGTGGAAGAGATGCTGAAGGCTATAACAGCATTTGCCACCGCCTGCGCCAATCCGAAGTCAACTGTTGCGGAAGTGCTCGCACCGGTATTGAGCGCAAATTTGTTTGAAACCGATCATCGTCTCTCCGAAGCTTATGCCGACAAGTCGCCACATCTTCCGGCCCCGGGTCGAGGTGAGGAGGAATCCAAACAGGCCAGGATGCGTCGCGGGTGGTGTGCGCTGTTCGCCGCACCCTGGAAGCAACTCAGGCTATACCGAACTTACCTCGCAGGGAATTCAGTTCTCGCAACGCATCAGGTGGTCAAGGGCTCCGAGTTTGGACACGTCATGGTTGTGATGGATGACGCCCTTGCCGGGGGGTTTCTTATTTCCTACGACAAGATTTTTGGTGGTGTGGAGCTTAGCAAGCGGGACAAAGAGAATGTAGAGCTGGGCAAAGAGACGACTATCGACCGCACCTTGCGGCTGCTTTATGTAACCTGCAGCCGCGCGCAGGAGTCGCTTGCCCTTGTGCTCTGGTCGTCTGACCCTGCCGCGGCACTGGCTAGAATCAAGGAGAGCGACTGGTTTGCTAAAGGCGAGTTTCAGGCAATCCCATAGTTTCCCGCAAATGAAAAAGGTGCGATGGTCAACCCTGATGCAGAAAGCCGGTAAGGATTGAGCGCTCCCCAGTCTCTCCAGTATTGGAGGGCAACCGGGCTGAATCCATGTTTCTTGCAAACGTCTGCTAATAGCCCTTATCTGCCCTCTGCGAAGGGCAGCTTTGGGTCAGTAGCTGCGTGTCGCCACTGGCCGAAACCGACTCATAGCTGTCAGTCGTAGAAGGCAGCTATCGACCAAAAGCTGATGATGCAGAGGGACTTCAAATTGCAATGCCGGGCGCCGATCAGCTTTTCAAAGAACCGTTATTATTAATCCAATACTGCACCGTCGCTCCAAAGAACTTGAAAAAACACTGAGCCTTTTAATTAATACTATTTAAGTAAATTTTCGAGGCGCGCCTTCAAAGAAACAGCCACCTCAAAATCTTTGGACATTACAAACCTATCTAAGACACGATCATCATACCCACTTTTTTTAACTTCAGCCTTCAGGGCCTTATGCAATTTTTTTCCAACTACAGTCTTAAGGCCAATCTCTCCAAGCTGCTTCCACAGCTCGTCAGAATTAACACCGCCACCATTTTCGTACAGGGCGCGTATAATTACTCGACGTTTTTCTAAGAATGTTTTTTTGGCACCAGGCTCGCAGGATTTTACAGCCGCCTCAATCCATTTCATAGCCTGCTCCTCTCCAACAGAAAATGTTGAAGCTAGATACTCTGGCTGGCAGAAATAAGCTTCGGCATCTACAAAATCCGTAATCCATACGTCCACATCTTCAGTATCATAACGAGACACCCATAAGGCAGCATCATCCTCAGTCATAAAATCTCGATCTCGGTGGATTAGCACCTTCATCCCAAAATTATTGTCTCCAATAAGACCTTTTAGCAATGAGTTTTTAGGTAAATTATCAACGCCAAAACACCTGCACACGGCAACTTGCCTGTATAAGTTCGGCCACTGCCGAAGAATCGAAATTATGGGTTGTGCATCCTCATCCTCGACGAAGAAAAGTATTCTCTTGTCGAGTCCTCCCCAGCCAAGTAAGGCCGTAATGACCTCATCATCCTCATTTACAACTTCCCCATCTCTTAGCCATAGCAACTTTGAGCGATGGGATGCCGCCCTTGCTATATTAGGGCTGTGGGTAGATAAAATCACTTGGATATTGAAGTCTCCGGCCGCTCGTTCAAGGGCCTCGATAAGTCTCTCTTGCTTGTCTGGGTGAAGGTGAGCATCTGGTTCATCGATCAATAAAAGTTTTGGCCTGAATAGGATAAGGTAAGCAAAAATCTGAACAACCTGTAAAATTCCCGTTGCCGCGCTTTCTAAGGGGCGTTTCTCCACCCCAAGTCGTTCGTCCTTAAACATTGCGTTAATATGAAAATCTTCGCGCTCATCAAATGCCGTCTCGATTTCAACTCCAGGATGAACCATTTGAACAAGCTGGCTGAGTTTCTGTATCCGCTGCGTAGCATAGCTGGCATCATCCTCTCCTGGCTGTTGGCTTGCCAAATTCAAAAGAACGTTACGTAGCACCCCCCCTGCATCACCGCTAGCTGCCTGCCGCCTGAGGAGAGGCTGAACTAAAATTGTTTCTTTCTCCGCAAGCCCCGCAAGCCCAGGAATATATGCAGTAATTAACTCTGTTCTTTGTTTGAAGGGCGTAACAGCTACACCACCATCTATACTTACTGATACACCGCTTCTATTTCTAGCTGCCCAGATCTTAACGCTGGCTACAGAGCTAGGCTCATCATCTTTTTCGGAAATAATAAAATTAACAAGTGTGGGATCGCTTTCTCTAGCAGAGGAAAGCTCGTTTTTATGAGCAGTTTTGAGCGGCTCACTGGAGGGGGAATAGTCCAAACGGTCAAATGATATAACTTCAGACTGTTTTTTTGGTTCAATATAGCTTGCAGCTCGAGTAGCCCAATGTATCGCTTGCAGCGCCGAGGACTTTCCTGAACCGTTTGGGCCTACAAGTATAGTTACATCAGCCAAAGGTAATCTCAAGCTCTTTATCGCCTTGAAGTTTTTAACCTCTACCACGGATAGCTTAGACCATCGATCAGTCTTGGTAACTCCATCACCACTATCACTATTGAAAGCTACAAGGTTAGAAATATTCGCTGGCTCGGAAGCTTCTGCACGAGCTACAAATAACTTCTTTTTCCGCACCTCAACTGTGATTGACTTACTTCCAGCTATACGCAGAGTAGAAATCGTCTTTTGCGATGACGGTTTCCCTCCACGAGTTGCACTACTCTTTCTGCTAGAGCTTTTCAAGTAGCCTAGAAGAACAATTTTGTCTTGATCTGATATGACGTCATTCGGCTTGGTATGATTCAAACCCGCACTAGCCAGCTGCTCAAGAAACCGCTCAACAGGAACATCAACTTCGCTTGCCAATTCAGCAACTGTAACATCAGTCATAAACAGATCGTTCCTTTATTTGTTGACTTGCATCATGCAACCGGCGCCTGCTACTTCATGAAATGCATGTACTCTATGAGCAAGCAGATTCTCAGATTTTCGACAATAACCTAGCGGTCTTACGGTGTCCAGCCTTCAAGGGCTGGAACGGGCGTAGCTTACACCACACCTCCTTGCGCAAGAGTTATGAAGCAGTGCGGTTCATTGAGCATTTTGTCGAAGAACAAGTAAAAATTGTGGCACTGGGCAACAAAATTTTTGATGGCGAAAGAAACTCCATCTCGCATGAATATCAAGCCCTCTGTACTTGAGAAAAATCGTCGTACCGAGGCAGCCTTCCGCCAGCTTTTTGGCCGCACGTGACGTAATTGCCTCTACTTTCGTAGAAATCTTCAAGCCGTTGCTTCTGGCCACAGCTCTTTGCGACGTCCCCAGTAGGTCGGTTGCGGTCTGTCACCACCGGCAGTAAACGGCCCGCAGTTGCAGGTCACGGCTGACGGCAACCGGCCAGTTGCAGACCTTGGATATGCTTGAAAAACCGAGGGCGATTCACCTTGGATACCACGCCATCGTCACTGTGTAAGGCGTGCATTCAAAGGGTAGCTCGAAGGCGTCCATGCTGGTTTCGTAAAATCGAAAAAATGCGACTACACAAGAATCGTCATGCAAGCACCTCGAACAAGAGTTTCGGAACCGCCGCAAAGCTCTCGATGACACCACTGACCTTCCGGCGATGTCCGATTTCAACCAAAAATATCTTCCAAGTGGCCTCGCGGACTCTCTCGGTATTGGAATCCATCAGATGATTCATTTCGCAGTATTTATCCAGGGCAAGCTCGTCTAATCACGCGAAAAAAGATCGTCAACTGGATCAATAACACTAAACGACTGCTCGGACCAGCTTATACGTTGATCTCTGTAAGACTCATAATCTGGCTCACGCTCTGTTTCATAAATATATTTATTGTAAAATCTATCTATATCAACATAGTCTATAACACTATCAGCCACGCTGGATGAATCATTAGCTCCTAGCTCAAAAGCCTTTTCATCCATTATCTCAATAAATTTTCTGCGCGCTCCTGACTGCGAATCACAGCCAGAAAACACTTCTGTATCTGGGAACTCATCTTCAACTGAAGCAATCAAGTGCTCTGTGATAACTTGGTCATATGCATCGTAAAGCGATTGACGATCTACAACATCAAAGCATTTTACTAGGCGACCTAAAATCAATAATTCGTCATAACCTGGGTCATTGGCAAAGGCCCCTTCCAAGAATGCTTCTACAGCATCCTTATCAACACTGTCATTGCGCAGCGCCCACAAAAGTACTCGTGCTGACGCTAAGAAGGATCCCCCACATTTCTCACCAACGATAAAATAAATAGCTTTTGAGAGACTTTGATCTGATGAGTCAAATTTTTTACCAAGTTCAGACCTTATAATACATAACTGCGCTATAAATTCGGCATCAGACCCAAGGAAATCTATATCTGTAACGGATGCAAAGATACAACCTATTACTTCGGCAGCCACGCCGTTATTGATTATCTTGTTACCCAACATATCCATCAGAGTCTTCAATGAAGATTGCGTCTTCAGACTACTAAAACACTGGCGTAAAACAGGAGTATTGCTGGCATATCTGTTGAGCACGAAGTCACCTAAAGACGGGTTAAATAGCCGAACAAAAGTCTGACTTTCTCCTACTACAAATCTCGTGAGCATCGAACCAGATAGGTGACGGAGATTTAGTAAAAAATCTTTTTTCCCAGTAAGACTGGCGGCTCCTGGGTCAGCTAGATATCGCGCAAATGCCTCTAAAAGCTCAGGCTCAGTAATCACGCGCCCGTTCATAGCGACCAGCAAAACTAGGGCACGGCCACAGTCATCCAGTTGCGCTTGAAATGGATGGTCCCAGAGCTGAGACGGATCATCTAGCAAACCAGTTATATGAGACCAGTAAGACTCTGGCGGAACATCTTCTAATCGCTGGACATCGGTAATAAATCGGATTAGTCGCGGATTAAAATTTTTATGATCGACAATGGTTCGATAACGCCTATGCGTGTAAAGCTGTTCGATATATTCACCATTCATTTCGGAATGCCAGATATGATTATAAAGAATTCGGGCCTTATCAATTTTAGTTAAAGACTCAAGTGTAATCTCAAACTCATTTCGATTTACATTTGAGTGATAAAAAACATCATTTAAAATTTTTCCTTGATTTAGAATGGTGGTTCGCGATGTTAACACAAAGCGCTTTTTAGGATTTTTGACTATACGCCTAATAAAACTCATAATCTTGGCGCCCTCATGCCCAGAGAGCGCCTCTAGGTAGTTGCGACCCAAAAAGTCATCAAAATAGAAAATTTGCTTTGAGTCAGGGTCAAAGACACTCTCAGCCTCTCTGATATCATCAGATATCACCGAAAGTTTAAAGCCGTCTGCGACATACTGCAAAATTAGCTGCCCAGCCAACGTTGTCTTGCCAATGCCAGCTGGACCTGTAATTATCACAACACTTGTAGACTCTAGCTTGTCAATCGCTTGATTATGATTTACTGTAGCCACATATAGCTTGGAGGCCTCAACAATCTCGCCAAGCTCAAATTGGCTTCTATCATGCATAGGCTTGTTAAGCATATACGCAAGAACATTTGAACTAGTGATCCAGAGCTTATAGTGCCGCCTTTCAACATCTGGATGCTTCGCTAGTATATCACTCAAGTCCTCTCGACCCAGTATATCTGCTGGAGACAAAACAAATGGCGAAAGCTTCTGCATAAAAATATTTTTATCATTGCGTGACAGCGAGTGAGACAAGGCTAAAATATATCGACTTGGCGATAACTTCTGAACTTTGATGCTTTCAAAGTCTGCAATAGATTTGACGAGCCTTTCTAATGGCGTCGAAATCCAATGCTTACACTGGAGAATCCACTCATCCCCCTCTGACCTAAAAAAGCGACCATCCACTCCGGCGTCACGTCCGGGCTTGAATCTTTCGAATCTGATTCCTTCCCTTGCGCTCAACAGGTCAGCGCAAAAGACTTCGAACTCTTTGTCGTTTAGCCGCGAAAAATCGTACTCGCTCACAAAAGCCTCGCTCAGTTGTCAACCACATGCCAGAAACCGCTCAGGATAGAAGTATAGTTGTTGAAAGCCATCCATGAGCCATCGCAGTGATGGTCACAAGGATGCTTGCTTTCTTGGACTGGTTTGGCCGTTTGCCGCCTGTTGCGAACAAATAGTTTGGGGCGACTGCTGCCGATGGAGGAAGCAGCATTTCGAGTGGTGCCATGCAGCTCCTTGCATGACTAGATTCAATAAAATACGAACTTCAAGAAATTTATAAATAGTTAAAAACAGTAAGGCATTGAATTACAAGGATAAAATCACTACTAACGGTTAGTAAGGGTCCGGATGAATTGCAGTCGATCAGCGCGAAGACCTGATCACTGCGCATGATCGCGCACGCTATAGCGCACCACGCCCCAGATCACCAGGTCATCGCCTTCCAGAATGTAGCGGTCGGCATAGGCTGGATTTTCGGATTTCAACACCACGACCCCGTCGCGGCGGTACAGACGCTTGCACACCGGTTCGCTGTTCACCGCCGCGATGACGATGTCGTCGTGCTCGGGTTCACGGCCACGGTCGACGATCACCAGGTCGCCGGAGTAGATGCCCGCACCCTGCATACTGTCCCCCTCGACCTTCACCAGGTAGACGTGGGGGGCACGGATGGCGAAAAGCTCGTCCAGCGATATATGGCCTTCGAGGTGGTCGGCCGCCGGCGAGGGGAAACCGGCCGGCACGTGGAAGGAGTAGAGAGGCAGTTTGGTGGTGCCGCCGGTTGGCGTACCCAGGTAGGTGATGGTCATGGTGAAGGTCCGGTGGATGCTCTGTATGCATGTACAGTAAATAGCGTGATGGACCTCCGGTCAATTGCGCGCGAGATAACTCCGGACGAACGAACGTATTCAAGGGGTGTACTGATCAGGTCGGCAGCGGCGCCTGAGTGGTCGTTGATACTGATCATGATCCTGTATTGCGCTGTGCAGGAGCAGTTCTTTTCAACAGCACCTGGCATCAACGGAGCCAGTCCGACGAAAACCGAACAAAGCGTATTGATGGTGTTACGATCGATGTCAAGGCGCTATCACCCTTGCTAGTTGTAGCCGTAGCAGCCCTGGTGAACAAAGCGCGTACATAGCGAGCTTGAGTGTTCCTCACGACACTTCAGACGGCGAAGACCTGAGTGCCGGCCTTTCTACCTTTGAGGAATGCTGGATGGACTTGATCACCCTTCATGTCACGGACGCCCTGGTCAACCTTACCTGTGGCGCCATGTGCTTTTCGATCTGGGCCAGCCGCCCCCGGGACAGGTGTTTTGCCTTTTGGGGGCTAGGTAGCCTGTTGTATGGAGTGACGGCTTCCTGGCTGCCCTACCTGCCCGACGGCGTCCTGGGGCTAGGCCTGGGCCACTCGGCCCTCCAAGTGGGCAACATCATGTTCTGGGCAGGCTACCGCGCGTTCGACCGGGTGTCCGCGCTGCCCGTTTGGCTGCTTGCCCTGCCCTCGTTGCCCTTCCTGGCCTGTCTGGTCGCAGATGTGCTTACGCAGAGCGAGGTCTGGACATACCGCATTACCATCATTGCCTACTGCGGCCTTTCAATGAGCCAGGTCGCTTACGTGCTGCGCGGGTGCGAATCCTGGTACGGCCCACGCGCCATATCGGCCTATGCGGTCATCCTTATTCTGGCCTCCATTCTGATCACCAGCTTCCTCAGTGGAACGTTCATCACATACGAGACGGGCGGCATTCTTTTCCTACTGACCGATCACGTGATGTCGATCGTCTTTACACTGGCCGTGATCGCCATGGTGGGTCAGCGTGACCTCCAACACCTGGTCGACACGTCCCGCCGTGATCCGTTGACCGGTGCGCTGAATCGCGCAGGGCTGGCGGCTGTCATTGCCGAGGACCTCCCCGGTACCGGGCTGCTGCTGCTCGATGTGGACCATTTCAAGGTGATAAACGACCGCCACGGCCATGACGCCGGAGATGAAGTACTGCGGACGCTGGTCGCGCGTACGTCCGCCGTCATGCGTACCACCGACCACTTGATCCGTATGGGCGGAGAGGAGTTTCTGGTCATCGCCCCTGTAGCGAACGCCGCACAGGCGGCCGAGTTGGCGAAGCAGATCCTGGCTGCAGCGCGCGACAAGCCCGTTCACCATGGTGAGGCGGTGATCCCGTTCACACTCAGCATTGGTTTTGCCTTGCGCACGGGCGCAGAGCCCTTCATGCAGACGTTCAAACGGGCAGATCTGGCCATGTACCATGCCAAGCAATCCGGACGTGATCGTGTGGTGGAGGGGGCTGCTGTTTGTGCGGAAGGGGTTTGAATGCAAGAGGAGCAGAACCGGTGCCACTTCATCTAGGAGCACTGTCTATCTGGTCATCCAGCTTCGCCAGGCAGTCGGCGGGCCTGACATGCGAGCCTCCAAAGCGGGTCTATTCACGTTGCATGGGATTGAAAGTGACGCAGGCACATCAGGTTTGCTCAAGCGCCAGAAGCCCCATCGATTGTCTGCTTGCTTGGACTCCGGGTACTATAGCTTCGCATGGAGTCTGTACATTCAACGACAAGGACATGTATGAAAAACCACGTCATCACGTTAGCCGCCCTGACCGCCACGGCGCTCAGCTTCACGGCAATCGGCATGGAAAGAGTGCCAGCGCCTAATGAAGAAAACTGCTCCGGCGCTATGTACGAGCACATTCTGGCCTCTCTGTCGAACCAGCCTGATCGCAATGAATTCGTTCACAACTGCAAGAGCTTTCACGAAGCACGAAAAATGACGGAATGGACATTCAAGAAGAGTCCTCCAGACGATTTTTGAGTGGATCTCCCCTGCTCATGGTACGCGTACTCGTCAGGCAACCTATTTCGGCCGTACCGCGCGACACACCTCTGTCTTGCCGAGGAAGGTCTTGCCAAAGCGTCGGTCGCATGCCGCGTCACGGAAGCGCGCCTAAGGCTGGAAGCCTCACACATAGATGTTCGCCTTTTTCGGCGTCAGCTTCACCGGCGGATCATGGGGACAGAGTAATCGGGACATTCTCGTCTGGCTCCAGCGTGTACTCAGCAACGGCGTGCTGCTGGTCCGCCTGCGAGCCCAAGAGCTTGTCGGGTTCGATCTTGCAGTTGACGTACATATCACCGCATTCCTTGGCGGCCTGCTCGTACAGCTGAGCAGCCAGTACCAGGTTGCGTGTCTTCGCCTTCTCCCTCTTGTGCGCTCTAGCGATACGCAATGCTGGCCACTTCGCGCCGAAGTAGAGCCAGATAAAGCCGCCCATCTGCTCATCGCGCTTCGCCATGCGAGCCGCAGCGCCGTCAACGGCTAGAGCCAGGTCACCGGTGATCGCGTACTGCTTAGGCCACCGTCTGATGGCACGCTGTCGCGCATCTATGCGCCACCAGCTCCACTGCGGTGATCATTCGTTCGGAGTCGGCGCCAGCTCCATCTGGCTGGCGCCTGATCACTTGCTCGAGCTGCCTGCTCATGGCCGAGTACCTGTTGAGCATCCTCTGATCGTCACACTGGAAGCCCACGCCGGCGGGCTTTTGTGTCTGGATGATGAGCGTTCCTTCTGGATGGTAGAATCACCCTCCCAGATATGGAGATCACGCGTGAATTCCACCGAGAAGAAATGCCCCTATTGTGCAGAGACAATCAAGGCTGAGGCGATTCGCTGCAAGCATTGCAGTGCCAGCCTGCTGACCGGCACTGCCGACGATCCTACGCCTGCCAAAAAACGCCGCTCGATTTGGCCATGGCTTGTCCTTGCCCCGCTCATCTTGTTTGGCATCTTGCTTTTGATCGGTGCCCTCTCAGGCCCTCCTGACGCTAAAGATAAGTCCAGGATTGCAATAGAACTGTGTTGGAAGGACTTCGACGATGACTTGAAGTCGGTCGAGACTCGCAGGTTCATCCGTAGCACCTGCCAGTCCATGGTCAAAAAATACGAGGAACAGTACGGTCGATCTGTGACGCTCCGTCGAGAGTAGATTCCTACACCACACGGCCCGCTTAATGCGGGCTTTTTTGTAGGTGTTCGAAAAATATGATTGGGGGTATTTAACCTATGAAATACCATTGGATCGCTGGAGTTCCATGTCGGCGAAAGCTACGGCATCAGCTTCTTGCGCCATCAAAGCGACGGCTACCTGTACGAAAAGCTGGACGAATCCAGCAGGCAATAAGTGATGGAATTCGACAGCATTCGTGACACGGTTTGCAGCTGCATCGTAGGCTGCAGCGAGGAGGAACTTGACGCCGATCAGATAGCTGTCTGGATGACCGGTGTCCGTGATCAGTGTGCCACGCTGGAGCAGGCTGAGCAGCGGTGTGAATGGCTTCGCGAGCGCAACGAGGCTGATGATTACCGACTTTCGTTCAACGACTTGGCTGACGTCATTGAAGGGGCCGAGACCTTCGCTGGGGGTCGGGATGCAGAGATCGTGCTGGTCTATGACTTCCTCCAGAACAACGAATCGCTGCTCGGCGGCAGCGATCTGTGGGAGACCACCATCAGCGAGCCATGCCCGAAGGTGCTGGCCCGACTGTACTATGCCCGCCACGCCGCCGAAGCCATTGTGGCAATCCAAAAGCAGGCTGCCGCCACCTGACACCGCGCTGCCCTTCGACGCCTCACAGGGCCTTAGCCAGTTTCCAGAACGAACCGGCCAGCCCGACAAAGATTGGTACTGCAATCAAGTTCCAGTGGTTTGCAGTGAAGCCTTTGAAGGTGGCGGCAATGCTCGACAGGGCCATGAGAACAGCGCCTGCAGTCAACGCAAAAATCTTGAATCTCCTCATACATCCTCCCTGAATTGAGCTTCGACCCTAGCAGGGTTCGATAGCTGGCTCAAATGAAGACCGGGGCCTCTCCATTCAATGATTAGGCCTGGAGGTCTCCCCCGCGAGAACTCATCGAGTCGATCAAGGATCGTTGCACTAAGGCCCATGAGTACGTGTTCCTGCTCAGCAAGGGACCGTACTCCTACTTCCACCAGGCTGCCATCCGCGAACCAGCCAGAACCCAGGCCGCGCCCGAGAGCGCCAGCAAGCGCAACACCTTCTCCCGCCAGACCAAGTACACAGAGGGTGACCACGGGCAGACAGGCCAGCACCGAGCAAAGCGTGATGACGTCCTGTACGATCAGACCAGGAACAAGCGCAGCGTTTGGACGGTGGCCACCGCCAGCTTCAAGGGCGCGCGCTTCGCCACCTTCCCGACCTGATCCGGACATGCGTGCTGGCAGGATGTCCCAGGATGCGGAAACAATGGGATTTATAGCGCCCAAAGAAAAACCCCGCAGACCAAGATCTGCGGGGCTTTCGAATATGGAGGCCGAGGTCGGAATCGAACCGGCGTAGACGGATTTGCAATCCGGAGCATAACCACTTTGCTACTCGGCCTCAAAGTCGGATCCGGTCAGCCTTCGCCTTCCTTCACCTCGAACCGCTCGACTCCAAGAGTCTGCTGCGTTTCGATGGGCGCCATTATGTCCGCATTCGATCCACCTTGCAACCCCCTCCCCTCAAAAAATTTCCAGAAGGTTCAAGGCCTTAGCGCAGGCGGCTCAACTTGCTCCACAGCCCGACCAGCGCATTCTCCACCGAACCGCTGGCGGCCATGCCGATGCGCTCCTGCAGGCTCTTGCGCTGGGCGTAGTGCAGGTGGAACACGCCAGCCTCGCGGGCGCGGTCGTTGAGGTACTCGTCGCTGGTGCGCAGTTCGTCGACCAGCTGACGATTGAGCGCCGCGACGCCCAGCCAGACTTCGCCGGTGGCGACTTCATCGATGGACAGCTGCGGGCGGTAACGGGAGACGAAGTCCTTGAAGAGCCGGTGCGTGACGTCCAGGTCTTCCTGGAACTTCTCGCGGCCCTTCTCGGTGTTCTCGCCCAATACGGTCAGGGTGCGCTTGTACTCACCGGCGGTCAGCACCTCGACGTCGATGTCGTGCTTCTTCAGCAGCCGGTTGATGTTGGGCAGCTGCGCCACGACGCCGATCGAGCCGAGGATGGCAAACGGCGCACTGATGATCTTGTCGCCGATGCAGGCCATCATGTAACCGCCGCTGGCGGCGACCTTGTCGATGCAGATGGTCAGCGGGACGCCGGCCTGGCGTATGCGCGCGAGCTGGGAGGCGGCCAGGCCGTAGCTGTGGACCAGGCCCCCGCCGCTCTCCAGGCGCAGTACCACTTCGTCACGTGCGGTGGCCATGCTCAGCAGGGCGGTGATTTCATGGCGCAGGCTTTCGGTGGCCGAGGCCTTGATGTCGCCATCGAAGTCCAGGACGAACACGCGCCCTTTGTCCTCTGTGGCTTGCTGCTTCTTCTGTTTCTTCTCGGCCTTGGCCTTGCGCTTGCGCAGGGCCTTGAGTTCGGCCTTGTCGAACAAGCCTGCTTCGAGGCGATCGCGCAGGCCGTCGTAGAACTGGTTCAGGCGTGTGACCTGCAGGTGCCCGCCTGGCTTGCGGCGCCCTTTGCTGCGCAGACCGGCGATGGCCGACAGGACGATCAGCAAGGCGATGACCACGGTTGCGGTCTTGGCTAGAAAGCTTGCGTATTCGGCAAGAAACTCCACGGTGACTCCTCATTGAACCCACGCCCTCACGGCGCGTCAGGCCTGCCAGCATACCGGTGCGCCGGGTGCCTCGCCAGCGTTCCACATGCCCTGAAACGGGTTCAAACGACCTTTTCAAACGCTTGTATGTTTTTCCGTTGACAGCCTTCGAGCCGCGCCCTACCCTCGGAGCGTTTCGGCCCCTTCGAGGGCGAACGCTTGCCGTACGCACCTCCTGACCTCCACGACAAGGAACATGCCATGACCTCCGTAGCTGATGCCGTGAAAAAGATGCAAGAGAAGTTCAACCCAGCCGCCGCCCAAGGGCTGGACCTGGTGTTCGGCTTCAACGTCACCGATGAAGACAAGCATTACGCGCTGATCGTCAAGGACGGCACCTGCGAGCTGCAGGAAGGCGAAAACCCGGATGCCAACTGCACCCTGGTCATGGACAGCCAGACCCTGAAGGACATCGTCAGCGGCGAGCTCGACGGCATGCAGGCCTTCATGGGCGGCAAGCTGCGCGTCGAAGGCGACATGATGCTGTCGATGAAGCTGGGGGAATTGTTCCCGAGCTGATTGCACGTGCGCTAGGCACGCGCCTGCGCCGAGCCTTGCACTCGACGAGGCATGCCGACACACGATGGCGCCCGACCTTGGTCCGGCGCCATCGTTGCGTCAGTGCATGGCGTGACCGTGGTCAGCGGAGGTGGTCAACGCACGCACCGGTGCCTTGACCTCGATGACCTGGCGCTCACCTTTGTCATTCTCGACCGTCAAGGTCAGCGGCACGTCGGTGCCCTCCTTTACCTGGGTATTCAGCCCCATCAGCATGACGTGGTAGCCATTGGGGTCCAGGCTCACCGTCTTGCCGGCAGGCAAAGGCAAGGCGTCGACCTTGCGCATGCCCATGATATCGCCCTTCATGGTCATCTCGTGTACCTGCACGTTCTTGGCCACCGGCGAAGCGACGCTCACCAGTGTGCTGTCGGTGCTGGCGGTCAGCGTCATGAACGCACCCGTGGACGGTTGATGCGGCACGGTGGCGCGCACCCAGGCATCGCTGACCGTGGTGTCGGCCAGGGCTGGCAAGGCCAGGCTGGCCAGGGCCAAGGCCAGGCCACGCGCAAGAACGGAACGGGAAACAGGCATCAGCAGATCTCCATCAGGGTAAGCAGGTCTTCGGCGCATTCCTTGGCATTGAGCGAGTGCGACAGGCTCAGGCGCAGCGTGCCACGGGAGTCGTAGACATAGCTGGTGGACGAATGGGAGATGGTGTAGGTATCCCCTTCGGGCACCTTCTCGTAGAACACCTTGAATTCTTTGGCTACCTCGGCAATTTCTTCCGGGGTGCCGGTCAGCGCGGTGAAGGACGGGTCGAACGCCTTGACGTAGGCATCCAGCACCTCGGGCGTATCACGCTCGGGGTCCAGGGTGATGAACACCACTTGCAGGAAGCCGGCGTCACGGCCCATCAGCTTCTTGATCTGCACCGCGCGCGCCAGCGTGGTCGGGCAGACCGCCGGGCACTGGGTGAAGCCGAAGAAAATCATCGGCATCGAGCCGTAGAAGCTGGACAGGGTACGCACGTTACCCTCGGTGTCTTTCAGGCGGAACGAACGACCGAGGATCTCGTTGCTCATGTTCTTGCCGTACTTGAACTCCAGGCCACGGGCCGGGCTGCACCCGGCGAGCAGGCCAAGGCCCAGTACGCCCATTCCGGCAACGAGCGTGCGCCGGGTCAACAGATCATTCATGGAACCATCCTTTACAGGGAAGGTGCCGGCCCTTGGGCAGGGCCAGGCGACGACGGGCGCATTCTGGCATGGCATGAAGTGCGCTTCCACCCAACGGCGGGTCATTGGTCTCCAGCCCTTGAAATACGGCGTGCGGCCTGTTGTCGCAGCCCTTGAATCAGTAACATTTTATTGCTAGCCAAGGCCAGAATCGCAGGTTTCACCCTCTGCGACCGACCTGTGCAACGCCCTCCTTCAGGGGAACGTTGGGCTGGCGTCGAGCGCCTGCTTCAGGGCCTCAGCGTCGACGTAGGTTTCTTGCGCCACCAGCGTACCGTGGTCCAGGCGCATGAACCGCACACTGGCGTCAGGCACGGCATAACGCTCGGCGACTCGGCCCTGGCGATCGAGCATGACCCGGTAGGCATAGCCCCGCATGGCCGGGATGGCGAACAGGGTGCTGATGACGGCCGGCATGCGCTCGATGTCGGCAACGAAGACGGCGCCGCGAGCCTCGAGGTAACCCGCCGGCTGCTCGGCCAGGGCGGCTTTGACCAGCTTGGCGCCTTGCATGTCACGCGCGACCAGCAGCACGCGCGTGTTCGGCGTCAGGGTGTAGGGTCGCTCGTGCTGATCGAGCAGGGTCCAGGGAGCAAGGCGGTCGCCGGGTTCCAAGGCATGGGCCAGACCTGGCAACAAGCACATCAATAGCAGCAACCGTTTCACGCGCGAGGCTCCAGAGCATCATGAGGGCCGACAGGATAACCGAACCGGCCGTGTCGGCGCGCGCATGGGGGCACGCCACGGTCGCCTCCAGGCACGCGCCTGCCGCAGCGCCTGGTTGTCTTTCCCCAAGCCGGCGAGCACACTCATCGGCGCCAGCCTGTCCAGGGAGCCCGCAGTGCCCACCATCCGCCAGTTCAGCAAGAAAGCCAGCACCACCAACATGGTCAGGCTCAAGCCGACCGCCGCCGACGTCACCCCCTCCTATGGCGTGGGTTTCGTGCTGTTGGAGCACTTTTCCATGGCCAGCTTCACGGTGGCCATGGATGTGCTGGTCACGGCCAACCTTCTGCGCACCGACAGCTTCCGCTTCTCACCCCTGTCGCTGGACGGCGAACGCGTGCTGAGCGACCTGGGCCTGGAGCTGATTGCCGGGGAGCTGGAGCCACGCGCCTTGCGAGACCTGGACCTGCTGATCATCTGCGGCGGCCTGCGCACGCCGTTGAAGTACCCGGAGCTGGATCGCCTGCTGGTGGACTGCGACGCCCATGGGCTGCACCTGGGCGGGCTGTGGAATGGCGCTTGGTTCCTGGGCCGTGCCGGCGTGCTGGCCGATTACGGGTGCAGCGTGCACCCCGAACAGCGGGCCAGCCTCGCCGAGCGCAGTCCACAGACACGGATCACCCCGGCCAGCTTCACCCTGGACCGCGACCGGCTGACCGCCGCCAGCCCCAACGGCGCCATGGAGATGATGCTCAGCCTGGTGCGCCGTCTGCACGGTGATGGACTGGCCGAAGGCGTCGAGGAGATTTTGTCGTTTTCCGGCGCGCGCTACCGTCAGGTCGGGCCAGGGGCGAAGAAGTCCATGAGCCTGCACCTGCGCACCATCGTCGAGCTGATGGAAAACAACCTGGAGGAGACGCTCAGCCTCGATCAGTTGGCTGCCTACAGCGGGCGCTCACGTCGGCAGATCGACCGTCTGTTCCAGGCGCAACTGGGCACCTCGCCACGCCGCTACTACATGGAGCTGCGCATCACCAAGAGCCGCCGACTGTTGCAGTATTCGGACCTGTCGGTGATGGAAGTGGCGGTGGCGTGTGGGTTCGTGTCGGTGTCGCACTTCAGCAAGTGCTATGCGGCGTATTTCGGCTATCCCCCGTCGCGGGAGCAGCGCCTGGGTGAGTGACCCAGGCGCCGTGCCGACCGCCTGGAAGGTGGGGCCGCAGAGCCCGACCTCCAGGGATCAACTTCAGGCGGGCTTCATGATCAACACGCCCAAGGGCGGCAATTGCAGGGTCAGCGACAACGGCTGGCCATGGGCAGGCACCGGTTCGCTGCCCACGGTGCCGAAGTTGCCGATGTTGGAGCCGGCGTACCCCTCGGCATCGCTGTTGAGCACTTCCTGCCAACGCTCGCCGAAAGGCACCCCGATACGGTAGCCCTCACGTGGCACCGGCGTGAAGTTGGCCACCACCAGGACCGGCTGCCCCTCGCGGCTCCACCGCAGCCAGGCGAACACGCTGTTGCGCGCATCGTCCCCCACCAGCCACTGGAACCCTTGAGGCTTGCCGTCCTGCTCATGCAGCGCCGGCAGTTCGCGGTACAGACGGTTGAGGTCGCTCACCAGGCTTTTCACGCCCTGATGATCGGACTGCTGCAGCAGGTACCAGTCCAGCTGGTTGTCGTGGTTCCACTCGCGCCACTGTCCGAATTCACAGCCCATGAACAGCAGTTTCTTGCCCGGGTGCGTCCACATGTAGGTGAGGTACGCCCGCAGGTTGGCGAACTTCTGCCAGCGATCGCCCGGCATCTTGTCGATCAGCGAATGCTTGCCGTGCACCACTTCATCATGGGAAATCGGCAGGACGAACTGCTCGGAGAACGCGTAGTGCAGGCTGAAGCTCAGCTCGTTGTGATGGTAGGGGCGGTAGATCGAATCGTTCTGGATGTAGTGCAGCGAATCGTGCATCCAGCCCATGTTCCACTTGTACGAGAAGCCCAGGCCACCTTCTTGCGTTGGCGCACTGACGCCTGGCCAGGCCGTGGATTCCTCGGCGATGATCAGGGCACCGGGAGCCTCGTATTCGACGACGCCATTGAGGTGACGCAGGAAGTCGATCGCCTCGAGGTTCTCGCGACCGCCGTAGCGGTTCGGCACCCACTCGCCATGCTTGCGCGAGTAGTCGCGGTACAGCATCGACGCCACGGCGTCGACCCGCAGGCCGTCGATGTGGAAGTGCTTGAGCCAGTGCAGCGCCGACGCCATCATGAAGCCACGGACTTCGTTGCGCCCCAGGTTGTAGATCAGCGTGTTCCAATCCTGGTGGTAGCCCTCGAACGGGTTGCCGTACTCGTAGAGGGCCGTGCCGTCGAACTGGGCCAGACCATGTTCGTCGGTAGGAAAATGCGCCGGCACCCAATCGAGCAGCACGCCGATCTCGGCCTGGTGGCAGGCGTCGATGAAGGCTGCGAAATCTTCCGGCGAGCCGTAACGTGAGGTCGGTGCGAACATCGACAGGGGCTGGTAACCCCAGGAGCCGCCGAAGGGGTGCTCCATGATCGGCAACAGTTCGATGTGGGTGAAGCCGAGTTCCTTGACATAGGGCACCAGGCTCTCGGCCAGTTCGCGCCAGTTGTAGAACCCCGCGACATCCCCCACCTCGTCCAGCTTGCAGCGCCAGGAGCCTGCGTGCAGCTCGTAGATGGAGAGCGGCTGGTCCAGCCCGTGTCGCTGACTGCGCTGCTCCATCCATGCCTGGTCTTGCCACTCATGCCCGAGCGGCCCTGCGACCTTGGACGATGTGCTGGGTGGCAGCTCGGTGGCGCGGGCCAAGGGGTCGGCCTTGAGCGGCAGGACACCGTTCTTGCCGAGCACTTCGAACTTGTAGGTTTCGCCCACGCCCAGCCGGGGAACGAACAGCTCCCAGACGCCGGCCTCATGGCGAAGGCGCATCGGATGACGGCGCCCGTCCCAGCTGTTGAAGTCACCGACTACCGAAACGCGGCGGGCATTGGGCGCCCAGACCGAGAAGCAGACACCGTCCACGCCATCGACCTGGGTCGGTTGCGCACCGAAGCGGCCCGACAGGTCGCGGTGGTTGCCTTCGGCGAACAGGTACATGTCCATGTCGCCCAGTTGCGGACCGAAGCTGTAGGGGTCTTCGGTCACCTGCTCGCCGCTGGCCCAGCTGATGCGCAGCTGATAGGCCTGCTCGTGTTCCAGGTGGGCGAAGAACAGCCCTGGCAACGTGGCCTGGTGCATGTCGGCCAGCACACAACCATCGTCGCGCGCAATGACCTGAACCCTCAAGGCGTTGGGCAGAAACGCGCGGACCCAGGTATTACCCGCGCCATCACCGTGCGGCCCCAATACCGAGAACGGGTCGGCGTGCTCGGCGCGGGCCAGGGCATCGAGGTCCCGTCGCCCTAGGCCGCCGTTGTCGCGCGTACTTGCATTCATTTATGACTCTCCCCAGGTACTGATCAGTCCATGCAGGCCATGCAAGGGCACAGCCAGCCAGCTTGGCCGGTTTTCGGCTTCGTAAGTGATTTCGTAGGCCGCCTTCTCCAAGGTGAACAGGTCCAGCGCCGCACGTCTGCCTTCCTCATCGCCTTGAGTCCAGGCGTGGGGCAATTTGAGAGTGGCCTGGTCGTACGCCTCGAGGAACGCGTGCCGTGATTGATGCAGGTACCGCCGGGCAATCCGCTGCCGGGCCTGCTGCGCGGCCTCGGAAACATCGACGCCAGAGCTGCCGCGCAGCAGCATGGCAGCAGCATAGTCGAACGAACGCAGAACGCCGCCGACATCCTTGAATGGGCTGAGTTTGGCGCGACGCTCCTCCAGAGGTCGGGAGGGTTCGCCCTCGAAGTCGATGAGGTAGGCATCGCCCTGCCTCACCAGCACCTGCCCCAGATGCAGGTCGCCATGCACGCGGATCAGCACACCGCCTTGCGCCTGGTCGGCCAGGCCCTGGACATGCTGCAGCAGCCCTTGGCGCTGCTGTTGCAGGTCATCGACCAGGGCTTGCGCCTCGTCGTCCAGCGCACCGCGGCGTTGGACGAGCAGGTCCAGTGCATGCTCCAGCTCGGCCGTGATCTGCCGCCCCCACTGACTGCTGTCCTGCTCGGTGCTGGCCCGTGGTGCGAAAGCCTCGTCGTCGGTGGGCTGGGCCAGGTGCACGTGCATCTCGCCCAGGCGCTGACCGAACAGAGCAGCGAAGTCCTTCAACTCGGCCAGCGCATTGGCGCGGCCTTCCTGGTCGGTGACGCCAGGCTCGAGTTCATCACGGATCGCCCGCTCCAGCGTGTCCTGGGTCCATGCCCAGGCATCGCCTTGGTTGCTCAGGTAGCCCTGGGCAATCATCAACAGATGCGGCTGCTGCTGTTCGCCCACCCGCTCGACCCAGGCCAGCAGTGGCGAAATATTGGCAAAGCCTGCGGCGGTCAGGTAGGCGCTCATCTCCAGTTCAGGATGAATGCCGCCGTTGACGCGACGAATGAGCTTGAGCACGAGCTTGTCACCGACCACTACCGAACTGTTGGACTGCTCGGCCCCCAGGTAGCGCACCGAACTGTCGGCATTCAGCCCAAGGCTGGACAGTTGCTCGGTGGATTCAAACCGCAATTCGCCCGCACTGCTGGCCAGGCGCTTGCGGTCCTGACAGGCCTGCAACACGGCACGCACGAACGGTTCGAGCACGAAGGCGTCGGTGATCAGGCCGACCTGGCCTTTGCGACGGACCCGCGACAACGCCAGCTGCTGCGGCAGGGCCGCTTGCACCTGGTCTTCGGCCAGCAGCCCGAACGGCAGCTGGTAATGGCTGACGGTGCCATTGCTGGTGACTTCGAGTTCACTGAGCAGCACAGGCGTGGTGGCCGTCTCCAGGCGGACGCCATAACGCAGGCGAACCTGGTCGAGCGGCCCTTCCTTGCCGGCGAACCAGCGTCGCTTGGGCAGGTACTGGGGCAGGATGGTGTCCTGCAGGGCATCTCGGGAGGGGCTGTCGAGCAATTCTTCCATGCGGGCTTTCAATACCAATGTGGTCAATTCGGGTAACCCCTCGGCAGGTTCGACATGCCAGTGCGGCATGCGTTCACGGGGCGCCAACAGGAACCAGTAGAACCCGTAAGGCGCCAAGGTCAGCAGGAACGGCAGTTGGCCGATCGGTGGGAAGGCGCTGCCGCCAAGCATCTCCACCGGCACCCGTTCGGCATAGGCCGAAAGGTCCAGTTCGGCGGCTTGCGCTGCGCGTGAGACGTTGGCGACGCAGAGAATGGTCTCGCTGTTGCCCTGCGCATCGGTGTACTCGCGCAGATAAGCCAGGATGCGTCGGTTGCTGGGCGACAGCAGCGTCATGGTGCCGCGGCCGAAGGCCTTTTGCTGGGCTCGCACCGCCAGCAACCGACGGTTCCAGTTGAGCAACGAATGCGTGTCGTGAGACTGGGCTTCGACGTTGATGGTCTGGTAGCCGTACAACGGGTCCATGACCGGCGGCAGCACCAGGCGCTGCGGCTCGGCGCGCGAGAACCCACCATTGCGGTCGGACGACCACTGCATGGGCGTACGCACCCCATCGCGGTCACCCAGATAGATGTTGTCGCCCATGCCCAGCTCGTCACCGTAGTACAACGTCGGCGTGCCTGGCATGGACAGCAACAGGCTGGTCAACAGCTCGATACGGCGGCGGTCGCGCTGCAGCAACGGCGCTAGGCGTCGACGGATGCCCAGGTTGATGCGCGCACGGCGGTCTTCGGCATAGTGGTTCCACAGGTAGTCCCGCTCACGGTCGGTGACCATCTCCAGCGTCAGCTCATCGTGGTTGCGCAGGAAGATCGACCATTGGCAGTTGGCCGGAATGGGCGGCGTCTGGCGCAGGATGTCGGTGATCGGGAAACGGTCTTCCATGGCCAGGGCCATGTACATGCGCGGCATCAGCGGGAAGTGGAACGCCATATGGCATTCGTCGCCATTGCCTTCACCGAAGTACGGGCGCGTGTCTTCCGGCCACTGGTTGGCTTCGGCCAGCAGCATGCGGTCGGGGTAATGGGCATCGATCTCGGCACGGATCGCCTTGAGCACCGTATGGGTCTCGGGCAGGTTCTCGTTGTTGGTCCCGTCACGCTCGATCAGGTACGGGATGGCATCCAGGCGCAATCCATCGACCCCCAGGTCGAGCCAGAAGCGCATGACCCCCAGGACCGCCTTGAGCACCTGAGGGTTGTCGAAGTTGAGGTCCGGCTGGTGGGAGTAGAAGCGATGCCAGAAGTATTGCTTCGCCACCGGGTCCCAGGTCCAGTTGGAGTGCTCGGTGTCGAGAAAGATGATCCGCGTACCGTCGTACTTCTGGTCGGTGTCCGACCAGACGTAGAAGTCACGTGCCTTGCTGCCAGGCTTGGCATGGCGCGCACGTTGGAACCAGGGATGCTGGTCGGAGGTGTGGTTGATCACCAGTTCGGTGATGACCCGCAGTCCGCGCTTGTGGGCTTCGGCAATGAAGCGCTTGGCGTCGGCCATGGTGCCGTAGTCAGGGTGCACGGCTTTGTATTCGGAGATGTCGTAGCCGTCATCGCGCCGTGGCGACGGGTAGAACGGCAATAACCACAAGGTGTTCACGCCCAACTCGGCGATGTAGTCGAGCTTGCCGATCAGGCCGGCGAAATCGCCGACGCCATCGTTGTTGGCGTCGAAGAACGACTTTACGTGAAGCTGGTAGATCACCGCGTCCTTGTACCACAACGGGTCATCGATGAAGGCTGCCGGGCGAGAACGCTTGGCCATGTGCGACTCCTTTCAATTCCAGGCGGGCCTCCACGACGGCCCTGTCTCTCGTCCGGTTCGCGCCCCCTGTGGGAACAGGTTCGCCCGCGAAACAGACGACGCAAGACCCGGCATCACCCGTGACGGTGACCCGGGGGCGTCAGCGCTTACGAGGCCTTTTCGATGCGCCAGATCCCGAACGGCTGATACGCCGGGTCGATGCGCATCCACTGCGTCTTGCCGTACCAGGTCCAGCGATGGCCATTCATCAGGTCCTCGCCATGGGTCTGGGCGTCGTCATCCAGCCCCAGCTCCCACAAGGGCAGCTCGAAATGCGCTTCCTGGACGTTGTGCGGGTCCAAGCTGATGGCGATGAGGATGAAGTTGTCCCGCTCCGGCGTGCGCTTGGCGAAGTACAGGATGTTGTCGTTCCAGCAGTTGAAGAACGCCACGCCCAGGTGTGTCTGCAGGGCACGGTTCTGACGACGAATCCGGTTGAGCTGGGCGATCTCGGCGATGATGTTGCCCGACTGGGTATAGTCGCGCGGGCGGATCTCGTACTTCTCCGAGTCCAGGTACTCTTCCTTGCCTGGCAGCGCCGCGCCTTCGCACAGCTCGAACCCGGAGTACATGCCCCACAGGCCCGACCCCATGGTCGCCAGCGCAGCCCGGATCAGGAAGCCCGCACGCCCCGAGTGCTGCAGGAAGAGCGGGTTGATGTCCGGCGTGTTGACGAAGAAGTTGGGCCGGTAGCAGTCGCGCCACGGGGCCTCGTTGAGCTCCTCGAAGTAGGTAGTCAGTTCCTTCTTGGTGTTGCGCCAGGTGAAGTAGGTGTAGCTCTGGGCGTAACCGACCTTACCCAGGCGCGCCATCATCGCGGGCTTGGTGAAGGCTTCGGCAAGGAACAGCACGTCCGGGTACTGGCTGCGCACATTGGCGATCAGCCATTGCCAGAACGGCAGCGGCTTGGTGTGCGGGTTGTCGACACGGAAGGTCTTGACCCCCTCCTCGACCCAGCCGATCACCACGTCGCGCAAGGCCAGCCACAGCGACGGGATGGCATCGGCGGCGTAGAAGTCGACGTTGACGATGTCCTGGTATTTCTTCGGCGGGTTCTCGGCATAGCGGATGGTGCCGTCCGGACGCCAGCTGAACCAGCCGGGATGCTCGGTCAGCCACGGGTGGTCCTGAGAGCACTGGATGGCGAAGTCGAGGGCGATTTCCAGGCCATGCTCGGCTGCGGCAGCGACCAGGCGCCGGAAGTCCTCGCGCGAGCCCAGCTGCGGGTGAATCGCGTCATGGCCACCGTCGGCACTGCCGATGGCGTACGGGCTGCCCGGATCGTCCGGGCCGGCATGCAGCGAGTTGTTCGGGCCTTTACGGTGCTGACGCCCGATCGGATGGATGGGTGGGAAGTACAGCACGTCGAAGCCCATGTCGCGGATCATCGGCAAGCGCGAGTGCACGTCGTTGAAGGTGCCGTGGCGCGCCTTGTCGTCGGTGATCGAGCGCGGGAACAGCTCGTACCAGCTGGCGAACAACGCCGCCTCGCGGTCCACGTCGACGGCGAACTCGATGCTGCGGGTCAGGTAGGTGCGGTGTTCGGCCTGATGCATGAGGCGAGCGGTGTCCGGGGACAGCAACGTCGTCACCTGATCATCGATCGATTGATGGGCCAGCCCCTGCTGCAAGGTGTCCAGCTGCTCGCGCAGTGCGCCTTCGGTGCGTTCGATGCCCTTGCCCAGCAGCAGACGCCCTTCTTCGAGCTCCAGCTTGACCTCGACGCCGGCATTGAACTTCTTGCCCAGGTCGTAGCAGAACGTGGCATACGGATCGATCCACGTCTCGATGCTGTAGAGGTGCGGCCCCAACTCGCCGGGTGTGAACTGCGCCAGCCACAGGTCGTTGCCGGCCGACTCCATGGGCACGCAGTGCCAGACCCGACTGTTGGCCTGGCGCCAGTTGAGCATCACGGCCAACTGATCGTGACCGTCACAGTAGACCTTGACCGACACGTCGACCGGCTGGCCGCGCACGGCCTTGGTGGCGAAGGTACCGCCATCGAGGGACGGCTGGACGTCCTCGATCACGATCCGCGGGGCCAGCAGCGCCTGGGACAGGCTGACGGCCTGGTCCGGGTGATCATTCGCCATGGGCACGCTCTCAAAGGGCTCATTACGTGACATCGAACCTTGCTCCGTTTAGCTTGGACGGTAAGGGTTCAGAGCAGCACCTGGGGATGGGGTTCAATAAAAAACGGAGCGTTTGACCACCGGCGCGTGTCTGAACAGACGCACCCTTCAATCAGCCGTTTGCGAGGCGCGATCATGAACATCCCTACCCCACCGGAAACCCCTGATCCGAACATCGACGACCCATCCCTGCCGCCGCCCGCGCCGCAGGATGATCCCGATGAATTGCCTACCCAGCCGACCACGCCGCCGACGGTGGGTGATCCGCCGAGCGAAGAGCCGCCTGTGAAAGCCCAGGCTCGCCTTCTGTGAAGTAAGCCTATGTAACCAGAGCCCCTCCCACGGCATGTACACAGCACTGATCTGTCTGGACACTGCCGTACTTATGTGGGAGCGGGCTTGCCCGCGATAACGCCGCCCTGCCCCTTCACTGCGCCCCCGTATACGCCTCGATGCTGATCTCCCGCATCCGAAACTTCTGCACTTTCCCCGTGACCGTCATCGGAAACGCCTCCACGAAGCGAATGTGCTGGGGCACCTTGAAGTGCGCGACATGCGCCTTGCACCAGGCCTGCAGTTGCGCGGCCGTGACGACCTGGCCAGGTCGCAGCCTGATCCAGGCGACGAGCGCCTCCCCATACCGGCTGCAGGGAATACCGATCACCTGCGCCTCGGCCACCGCCGGATGGGTGTGGAAGAACTCTTCCAGCTCGCGTGGGTAGATGTTCTCGCCACCGCGGATGATCATGTCCTTGTTGCGTCCGACGATGCGTACATACCCCGCCTCGTCCATCACGGCCAGGTCCCCGGTGTGCATCCAGCCTGCCGCATCGATGGCCTGGCGGGTGGCCTCGGGGTCGCCCCAGTAGCCGAGCATCACGCTGTAGCCGCGAGTGCACAGCTCGCCGGTCTTGCCTCGGGCGACGGTCACGCCGTCGGCATCCACCAGCTTGGTCTCCAGGTGCGGCTGCGTACGCCCGACGGTGGTGACGCGCAACTCCAGTGCATCGTTCGGGCCGGTCTGCAACGAGACCGGGCTGGTCTCGGTCATGCCATAGGCGATCTGTACCTCGGCCATGTGCAGTTGATCGATGACTCGGCGCATGACCTCGATCGGGCAGGTGGCACCTGCCATGACGCCACTGCGCAGACTCGAGAGGTCCAGCTGCGTCCGCACGGGGTGGTCGAGCAGCGCGATGAACATGGTCGGCACGCCATAGAGCACGCTGGCACGCTCCTCGGCCACGGTGCGCAAGGTCAGTTCGGCGTCGAAGGCGTCATTGGGGTAGATCATCGTGCTGCCGTGGGTGAGGCAGCCGAGGTTGGCCATGACCATGCCAAAGCAGTGGTACAGCGGCACCGGGATCACCAGGCGATCATGAGCGGTCAGGCCCAGGCTGCGGCCGACCATGCGCCCGTTGTTGAGGATGTTGTGGTGACTCAGGGTCGCGCCTTTTGGCGCGCCGGTGGTGCCGGAGGTGTACTGGATGTTCACCGGCTGTTCGCAGCGAAGCTGCCGTTGACGGGCCTCATAGGCTTCGATCGAGGTCTGCCCTGCCCGGTCGGCCAATGCCCGCCATGGCAGAAAGCCGCTGGGTGGTTCGTGCGCCAGACTGATCACGCCGCGCAGCTCGGGCAATCGCTCGCTGATCCATTCGCCCGGCACCCTGCGGGACGTCTGCGGGACCAGCGCCTGCACCATGGCGTGGTAATCCGACGTCTTGAACGTGCCCGCGCAGACCAGCCAGCGGCAGCCGGACTGACGCAGCACGTACTCCAGTTCCGCGACCCGGTAGGCCGGGTTGATGGTGACCAGGATCGCGCCGACCTTGGCACTGGCGATCTGCAGGATGCACCACTCGGCGCAGTTGGGCGACCAGATACCGACCCGGTCGCCCAGGCCGACGCCCAACGCCATCAGGGCACGGGCCTGAATGTCCACCTGCTCGGCCAACTGCCGCCAGGTGTAGCGCAGGCCTTGATGACGCACGACCAGCGCTTCACCGTCGGCATGCCTGGCGACGGTGGCCTCGAAAGCCTGACCGAGGGTCGTGGTCAACAGCGGCACGTCCTGGTGACCGCGGGTATGGCTGGGTTGATTCATGGGCGACCCTTGTTGTGATTGTTCTGGGCACGACTGAAGCAAGCGTCGGTAACTCTGGACCACAATGACGTTTACGTAAAGGAAACGGATCGATTGACAGCCTCCGCTTGCAGGCTTACGTTTACGTAAAGGCAATGACTGACCCCGCACGCCCTGACATGAAAGACGGACCTTGTGGGAGCGGGCTTGCCCGCGATGGCGATCGCCCGGGCCACGGTGATGGGCCTGCTGACGCTTTCACAGGCAAGCCCGCTCCCACAGAGGCCTGGCGTCAGGTACGCGAGCCAGGGTGTCGTCCTCCCATCCAAGAACAACAAGGTGCCCCCGCATGCATTACCCTTCCCTGAATTTCGCCCTGGGCGAAACCCTCGACATGCTTCGCGATCAGGTGCGCACCTTCGTCGCGGCCGAAGTGGCGCCACGCGCCGCGCAGATCGACCACGACAACCTGTTCCCCGCCGACCTGTGGCGCAAGTTCGGCGACATGGGCCTGCTGGGCATCACCGTGCCAGAAGAGCATGGCGGCGCAGGCTTGGGTTACCTGGCCCATGTGATCGCCATGGAGGAAATCAGCCGCGGTTCGGCCTCGGTGGCGCTGTCCTACGGCGCCCACTCCAACCTCTGTGTCAACCAGATCAACCGCAACGGCACCCCCGCACAGAAGCAGAAATACCTGCCCGCGCTGCTGAGCGGCGAGCACATCGGCGCTTTGGCCATGAGCGAGCCCAATGCAGGCTCGGATGTGGTGTCGATGAAACTGCGCGCAGAGAAACGCGGCCACCACTATGTGCTCAACGGCAGCAAGACCTGGATCACCAACGGCCCCGACGCCCATACCTACGTGATCTACGCCAAGACCGACCTGGACAAGGGCGCGCACGGTATCACCGCGTTCATCGTCGAGCGCGACTGGAAAGGCTTCAGCCGCGGCAACAAGTTCGACAAGCTGGGCATGCGCGGCTCCAACACCTGCGAGCTGTTCTTCGACGGCGTGGAAGTGCCGCAGGAGAACATCCTCGGCCAGCTCGACGGGGGCGTGCGCGTGCTGATGAGCGGCCTGGACTACGAGCGCGTGGTGCTGGCCGGCGGCCCTACCGGGATCATGCAAAGCTGCCTGGACCTGGTGGTGCCCTACATCCACGACCGCAAGCAGTTCGGTCAGAGCATCGGTGAATTCCAGCTGATCCAGGCCAAGATCGCCGACCTGTACACCCAGCTCAATGCCAGCCGCGCCTACCTGTACGCCGTCGCCCAGGCCTGCGACCGGGGCGAGACCACCCGCAAGGACGCCGCCGGGGTGATCCTGTACACCGCCGAGCGCGCCACGCAGATGGCCCTGGAGGCGATCCAGATCCTCGGCGGCAACGGTTACATCAATGAATTCCCGGCAGGCCGCCTGCTGCGCGACGCCAAGCTGTACGAGATCGGCGCGGGCACCAGTGAAATCCGCCGGATGCTGATCGGCCGTGAATTGTTCAACGAAACCCGCTGAGCACAAGGGGCAGCGCACATGGCGACCTTGCACACCCAGATCGACCCGCGTTCGGCCGAATTCGCCGACAACCGCGCGGCCATGCTCGAACAGCTCCAGGCCCTGCAGGACCTGCTCGCCCAGGTGGCACAGGGCGGCGGGCCCAACGCTCAGGAGCGGCACACCGCCCGCGGCAAGCTGCTGCCGCGCGAGCGCATCGACCGCCTGCTGGACCCAGGCTCGCCGTTCCTCGAGATCGGCCAACTGGCCGCCCATGGGGTGTACGACGAAGACGTGCCCGCTGCAGGCGTGATCGCCGGCATCGGCCGCATTGAGGGCGTGGAATGCATGATCGTGGCCAACGACGCCACGGTCAAAGGCGGTACCTATTACCCGTTGACGGTGAAGAAGCACCTGCGCGCGCAGGCCATCGCCCAGCAGAACCGCCTGCCGTGCCTCTACCTGGTGGACTCCGGCGGCGCCAACCTGCCACGTCAGGACGAGGTGTTCCCCGACCGCGAGCATTTCGGACGCATCTTCTTCAACCAGGCCACCATGAGCGCGCTGGGCATTCCCCAGATCGCCGTGGTGATGGGCTCGTGCACCGCCGGTGGCGCCTACGTACCGGCCATGGCCGACGAAGCGATCATGGTGCACCAGCAGGCGACCATCTTCCTGGCCGGGCCGCCCTTGGTGAAGGCTGCCACGGGCGAAGTGGTGAGCGCCGAAGACCTGGGCGGCGCCGACGTGCACTGTCGCATCAGCGGTGTGGCCGACCACTACGCCGAAGACGACGCCCACGCCCTGGCGCTGGCCCGGCGCAGCGTGGCCAACCTCAACTGGCGCAAGCTGGGCCAGCTGCAGCGCCAGGCGCCTGTCGCACCGCTGTATGCCGCCGAGGAGCTGTACGGCGTGGTGCCGGCCGAGGCCAAGCAGCCGTTCGATGTGCGCGACGTGATCGCACGGCTGGTCGACGGCTCGGTGTTCGATGAGTTCAAGGCGCTGTTCGGCACCACGCTGGTCTGCGGCTTCGCTCACCTGCATGGCTACCCGGTGGCGATCCTGGCCAACAACGGTGTGCTGTTCGCCGAGGCGGCGCAGAAAGGCGCGCACTTCATCGAGCTGGCCTGCCAGCGCGGGATCCCACTGGTGTTCCTGCAGAACATCACCGGCTTCATGGTCGGACAGAAGTACGAGCATGGCGGCATTGCCAAGCACGGCGCCAAGCTGGTCGCTGCCGTGTCCTGCGCACAGGTGCCCAAATTCACGGTGATCATCGGCGGCAGCTTCGGTGCCGGCAACTATGGCATGTGCGGTCGCGCCTACGACCCGCGGTTCCTGTGGATGTGGCCGAACGCACGCATCGGCGTGATGGGGGCCGAGCAGGCCGCCGGGGTCCTGGTGCAGGTCAAGCGCGAGCAGCAGGCGCGTCAGGGCCAGCCATGGGATGCCGACGACGAAGCGCGTATCCGCCAGCCGATCGTCGACCAGTACGAGCGTCAGGCCCATGCCTGGTATTCCAGCGCGCGCCTCTGGGACGACGGCGTCATCGACCCGGCGCAGACCCGCGATGTACTTGCCCTGGCCCTGTCGGCTTCTCTCAACGCCCCGATCGAAGCCAGCCGCTTCGGCATCTTCCGGATGTGAACCATGAATGACTTCGACACCGTGGAACTGGTCAGCGACCCCCGTGGCTTTGCCACCCTGTGGCTGAGCCGGGAAGACAAGCACAACGCGTTCAATGCGCAGATGATCCGCGAACTGATCATGGCCATCGCCCAGGTCGGCGATGACCCGAGCCTGCGCTTTCTGATCCTGCGCGGGCGCGGCAAGCACTTCAGTGCCGGCGCCGACTTGGCCTGGATGCAGGCCTCGGCGAACCTGGACTTCAACACCAACCTGGACGACGCCCGGGAGCTGGCCGAGCTGATGTACGGCCTGGCCCGTCTCAAGCTGCCGACCCTGGCCGTGGTGCACGGCGCGGCGTTCGGGGGTGCGCTGGGGTTGATCAGTGCCTGCGACATGGCTCTGGGCACCGAGGACGCGCAGCTGTGCCTGTCGGAAGTGCGCATCGGCCTGGTGCCGGCCGTCATCAGCCCCTTCGTGGTCAAGGCGATCGGCGAGCGGGCGACCCGTCGCTATGCCTTGACCGCCGAGCGGTTCGACGCGCACGAGGCACGCACGTTGGGGCTGTTCGCCGACACCTGCCCGCGGGAGGCGCTGGAGCAGCGTCTCGAGGGCTGGATCGACACCTTGCTGCTCAACAGCCCGCAGGCCATGCGCGCCTGCAAGGACCTGCTGCGCGAGGTGGAGTCGGCCGACCTGACCCCGGCCCTGCGCCGGCACTGCGAGAACGCCATCGCCCGGGTCCGGGTCAGCCCGCAGGGTCAGGAAGGGCTGCGCGCCTTCCTGGAGAAACGCCGTCCCGACTGGCAGACCCCTGCGGAGGCACGCCCATGACCCGCCCTACCCCGACCCGCCTGCTGATCGCCAACCGTGGCGAGATCGCCTGCCGCATCATGCGCACCGCCAAGGCCATGGGCCTGACCACCATCGCCGTGCACAGCGCCGTCGACCGCAACGCGCGCCACGCTCGCGAAGCCGACCTGTGCGTCGACCTGGGGGGCACCAAGGCCACCGAGAACTACCTGGACATCGACCGCCTGTTGCAGGCCGCACGCGCCAGTGCCGCCGAAGCGATCCACCCCGGCTACGGGTTCCTGTCGGAAAACGCCGCGTTCGCCCGGGCCGTCGAACAGGCCGGGCTGATCTGGCTCGGACCACCGTCGAGCGCCATCGAAGCGATGGGCAGCAAGTCGGCGGCCAAGGCCTTGATGCACGCGGCGGGCGTGCCATTGGTACCGGGGTATCACGGCGACGACCAGGGTTTCGAACGGTTTCGCCAGGCCGCGCATGAAATCGGTTACCCGGTCCTGCTCAAGGCCAGTGCCGGCGGGGGTGGCAAGGGCATGAAAGTGGTCGAGCGCGAGGCGGACCTGGCCGAGGCCCTGGCGTCGGCGCAGCGTGAGGCCCAGGCGTCGTTCGGTGAGGCGCGCGTGTTGCTCGAACGCTACGTGCTCGATCCACGGCACGTGGAGATCCAGGTGTTCGCCGACCAGCATGGGCACTGCCTGTACCTCAACGAACGTGACTGCTCGATCCAGCGACGCCACCAGAAAGTCGTCGAAGAGGCACCGGCGCCCGGTCTGGACGCCCGCCTGCGCCAGGCCATGGGCGAGGCGGCCGTGCGTGCGGCGCAGGCGATCGGCTATGTTGGTGCCGGCACGGTCGAGTTCCTGCTCGACGCCCAGGGCGCGTTCTACTTCATGGAGATGAACACCCGCCTGCAGGTGGAGCACCCGGTCACCGAAGCCATCACCGGTCTGGACCTGGTGGACTGGCAGATCCGCGTGGCGCGTGGTGAGCCGCTGCCGCTCGAGCAAGCCGACGTCCCGCTCAAGGGCCACGCCATCGAGGTACGGCTGTACGCCGAGGACCCCGCCCATGACTTCTTGCCCGCCACCGGCATCTTGGCCCTCTACCGAGAGCCGGCGCCAGGTATCGGTCGACGGGTCGACAGCGGTGTCGAACAGGGCGACACGGTCTCGCCCTATTACGACCCCATGCTCGGCAAGCTCATCGCCTGGGGCGCCGACCGCGAGCAGGCACGCCTGCGCTTGATCGCGATGCTCGACGAGTTGATGATCGCCGGTGTGCGCACCAATGCACGGTTTCTGCGAACCCTCCTGGCGCACCCGGCGTTCGCGGCAGGCGAACTGGACACCGGTTTCATCCCCCGCTTTCACGAGGCCCTGCTGCACGAGGCGCCGCCGCTGGACGCGCGCTTCTGGGCCGTCGCCGCACGGGCCTGGCTGGATACCTCACCTGCCATCTTCGATGAAAGCGATCCTTGGAGTCCCTGGGCGCGCACCGATGGATTGCGCCTGGGCGCGCCAGGCACCGCTTGCCTGATGCTGACCTGCGAGGGTCAGACCCAGTCCGTCAGGCTCGACCCCTGCCCGTCACTGGGTGGATCGTTCGTCGAAGGCAGTCTGGAGGTCGAGTACGGGGGCGTCCGCACACGGCATGCGGCGTTCCGCCAAGACGATACGCTTTACCTGCAGTGGCAGGGCGAATGCCGAACGGTGCGCCTTCACGAGGCTAACGCCGAGCGCGAGTCCCGGCAGACGCAGGGCAGTCTGGTCGCACCCATGAATGGCAGTATCGTGCGGGTCATGACCCAGGTCGGCGACTGGGTCGAGGCTGGCAGTGCGCTGGTGATCGTCGAAGCGATGAAGATGGAACACAGCGTGCGCGCGCCTTTCGCGGGCACGGTGACCGCCTTGCCGTGCAGCGAAGGCGACATGGTCAGCGAAGGCGCGGTACTGGTGGCGCTGGAGCCGCCTGCAGAGGCGGCACTGCCTGAAACGACCTCGACATGACGCCTGGCCGCGGCGTTTTCAGAAGCGGGCGTGGGCACGCATGACCACGCCCAGGATCTCCAGTGCCGGGTCGCAAGTCACCGTGGGGTACATGGGGTTGAGCGGGCGCAGGTAGCGTAGACCGCCCTCCTCGACCCATTGCCGGAACACCGTGCCGACACCCGGCTGGCGAGCGATGATCAGGCGCCCCGGAGCCGCCGGCACGCCCGGATCGACCAGGATCAGCATGCCTTCCGGCACGCTGAGTCCGCTCGGCGCGTTCATCGCATCGCTCTCCACCCGCAGCCAGAAAGCCTTGCCATGGGCCTGATAGTCGGACAGTTGATGGACGAGGCTGTCGGTCGAGCGCTCGCCGTCAAGTTCCAGCCAGGCCAGTACCGGGTAACGAAAGCCCGTCGGGTCGCCCAGCGCGCTCAGGGTCTCGTCTGCACCCGTACCGTAGGCCGTCACCTGCTCGGCGATGTGCTCCCCGTGCGGGACGATGTGTAGGCGCACCTGCAGGTGCGGCATGCCCAACGCCTCGAGCACCGCGTTCATCATGTCGAGCTTGGGTTGCCGTTCACGGCGCAGCCAGTGTCCGACCGCACCTTGGGTGACGCCCACACGCTCGGCGAGTTTTTCTTGCGTGATGTCGAGCTCACGCATCTTGGCCTTGACCAAGGCGATCCATTTTTCCATGGCAGGCACGATACGGGCTGCCCATGGGCGCTCAATACACATAATGTATTATTTTGAGCACCACAACGAATACTCCAGGTATTAGCATGGCGTTCCCGTATTTTCCTGCTAGGCACTCAAAGGTAACAGGATGAAACCATCTACATATCTGGAAAGGGATTTGGACAGCGAGGCGGCCCGTCGAGCGCTGGATTTCTACCTCAACCCGCCCACTGCCAAGGTCGACCCCGACGCTTCGCTCTGGATACTGCGCCCGGACATCACCCCCGAACAGGCCCACGACCAGGCCATGCGTCTGCTGCGCTGCGCCGCGACCACCGCCGGCGAATCCGCTGACGGCCAGCAGGGTTCATCTCGAGAGCTGTTGTTCGCCTTGATGCACATGATCAACATGGCACGCGCACTGCTGGATCACGCACAGGCACAGACGGAGATTCAAGGAATGGGGAAGGTATCTGGGGCGTGACGCGCACCGGTGGTCGTTATTTTTCGCGCAGGCGCAAAAAACATTTGACGGCCAAATGATAACGATTATTATTGCACCCAGCAGATCGCGAGATCTGCCGGGTAACCTGAACGCCTCTAGGTCGGACGCTCAGATTATCTCCTCATCAGGCTAATCACGGTTTTTGACCCGGCTTTTTGCTGGGTCTTTTTTTTGGCTCTTCAGGCTAATGAAGGCAGGTGACCGTGTTGAGGGCGATGATAACAAGCCCCGATCATTTCGTGAACGGATGTTGCGACGTTTCCCACGTCAGCACTTGAGAATCAATCGTCTTTTCGGTGCTTCAGGCCTGGACATCGTTTCGCTGTTATCAGCAAGGAGCTGCGCATGACCCGTCTTCTGGCATCCCTTCGTCCTGAACCGTACACCGCCGCCTTTTCCGCAGAGGCCGCGTGCGTGCATCACTTCACGCACTTGCCACGACGGGTGCAGCAGGTCTGGCTGCTCGGTGGCCTGGACGGTCTGGATTTTCGCCAGATCGGCGAACGTCTCGGCCTGTCGGTGCAGGACGTCGAGCACCTGATGCACCAGGCCCTGCGCGGCACCTGGCCGGCACGCGACCCGGCCACACGCTGCGCAGGTCGGTGGTACGTACGGCTGCAGAGCCCGCTGGTCACCGCCTGCGAACGTATCGACTTTCGCCGCTGGCTGGATGCGCACCCCGATCACCTGCACGCGTTTCACGCCACTGAGTTGCAATGGCGCAGCCTGACGGCCTGCGCCGGGCAGCTCGGCGCCTCGGGCTGGTACCGGCACGGTCGTGCCGCCCTTTCCATCAGTGGCTGCTCGCTGGCCATCGGCCTGAGCCTGGCCGCCGTGCTGGCGCTCGGTTATTGGGCCTGAACCGAAGCGGTAGTACAGTAGCGGCACAAGAAACGCCACAGGAGCCTGGCCATGACCGCGACGCCACTTGCGCTGCACATCGATTGCGACTTCGACGCTGGCAACATCGAGGTGATCGATGCCAGTGATCCCACCGACATTCGCCTGAGGATCCGCGCCGATACGGCCAGCGCGCATTTCCAGTGGTTTCACTTCAAGGTCCAGGGTCTGATACCAGGCCAGCCCTACCGCTTCGTGCTGGAGAACGCCGGGCAATCGTCGTATCCTACCGCCTGGCAAGGCTATGACGCCGTCGCGTCGCACGATCAGCAGGCGTGGTTCCGTGTGCCCAGTGACTTCGATGGACAGGCGCTGTCCTTCACCCTCACCCCCCAGGACGACACCGCCTGGTTCGCCTATTTCGAGCCGTATCCGCGGGTGCGTCACCATCAACTGATCGAAAAGGCCCTGGCGCATCCTGCAACCACGCTGCTGGCCAGCGGTCGCAGCGTCGAAGGCCGAGACATTCCCCTGCTGCGCGTCGGCGATGGCGCCACGCACAAGCGCAAGCTGTGGCTGATCGCCCAGCAGCATCCTGGCGAGCACATGGCCGAATGGTTCATGGAGGGCCTGATCGAGCACCTAGCCACCCCTACACCAGGCATCCGGCGTCTGCTCGACGCGGCCGACCTGTACCTGATCCCCAACATGAACCCCGATGGCGCCTGGCGTGGCCACCTGCGCACCAACCTCAAGGGGGTGGACCTCAACCGCGCCTGGCAGCAGGCCAGCCTCGAGGAAAGCCCCGAAGTGTTCTTCGCCAAGGCGCAGATGCAGCAGTACGGCGTGGATGCCTTCATCGACGTGCACGGTGACGAAGAAATCCCCCATGTCTTCGTGGCCGCCTGCGAAGGCAATCCGGGCTATACGCCGCGCATCGCCCACCTGGAGACACGCTTTCGCGAGACGCTCTGCGCGGTCACCCCGGATTTCCAGACCACCCACGGCTATCTGCGCGATCAACCGGGCCACGCCAACATGGCCTTGGCCTGCAATGCCGTGGGGCAGGCCTACGATTGCCTGTCACTGACGCTGGAGATGCCGTTCAAGGACCATGACGATGCGCCCAATGCACTGACCGGCTGGTCGGGCGAGCGCTCCAAGGCCCTGGCCGGCGCGGTGCTCGAGACCCTCGAACGTCTGGTGGGCGAGCTGCGTTAACCAGGCATGCCTTGACCACCCAGCCACTCGATCCCGTCGGTGAACCGTGCCGGCGGGTGCCGCTGCAGGAAGTCGCACAATCGCTGGAGCACGGCACGCCTGGGGCTGTTGTCTGGCCAGTGCATCCAATAACCATCCCCGGTGGCCACGGCCTGGCGGAAGGGCATCACCAGGCGACCGCTGAGCAGTTCTTCGCCCGCCAGCGTCAGGTCCACCACCGACACGCCAAGGCCCTGCACGGCGGCGCTGATGCCTTGATCGAGCGTGTCGAAGACTTGCCCACGGGTGATCTCGACATCCGTGCGCCCCATGGCAGCCAGCCAGCGTCGCCAGTCGCGCCGGTCCAGCGATGGGTGGAGCAACTGACACTGGTTCAAGGCGGTCAGGCCTGAGTGGATATCGATTGGATAGTCAGGACTGCAGACCGGCACCAGCCATTCGTCGAACAACAGGGTGCTGTCGAGGCCAGCGCGGCGTTGAGCGTTGCCCAGCAAAATGGCGCAATCGTACGGCTCGCGCTGGAAATCCACCTGGTCGACGTCCATCCAGACGCTCGCCAGGTGCACCGCGAACCCTTCCTGCTGCTGTCGGAACAGGTCCAGCGTGCGCAACAGCCAGCGCACGCTCAAGGTCGACGGCGCCTTGAGCCGGGTGTCGTGATGCGCTCGCTTGAGCACCGCGCAGGCCTCTTCGATCAAGGTGAAACCGGCGCCCAACTGCGTGGCCAGCGAACGGCCATGCTCGGTCAGCGTCAGTTTCGGCCCGCGGCGCTCGAACAGCGCACACGCGAACATCGCCTCCACGGTCTTGACGTGTTGGCTGACCGCCCCTTGGCTGATGCAGAGCTGCTCGGCGGCGCGGGTGAACGAGCCATGGCGCGCCGCGACTTCGAAGGCGCGCAGGGCTTGCAGGGCTGGGATACGTTCTGACATGGACGCGACTCTAGCATTAGCTGCACTTATCGTCAGGCTCAGTTTCAGGTCTTTTACAGCGTCGCTCTCAAGCCAGAAAATAGGCGCCCGAGGCCGGCCTGTGCGTGACACCGCCCTCGAGGCGTCACCTGTGACGCGACCGTGAGTCTTCTGGAGCATTACCTTGAACACTGCCCTGCTGGCGACCTATGCCCTGACCGTCCTGCTGTTGATCGCCACACCCGGGCCCGTCGTCGCACTCGTGCTCGCGGCCGCCACGCGGCAGGGTACGCGACAGGCCCTGATGACCGCCGTGGGGAGCAATGCAGCCTCGCTGGTCCTGATCGCTGTGGCGGCCTGGGCGATCGCCGCAGGCGCGGCGCTCAATCCGGTCTGGCTCCTGGGATTGAGCCTGGCCGGCTGCCTGTATGTAGGCTATTTGGGCGTGGAAACGGCGCGCGACGCTTTGAGCCGCCCCTGTGCACCCGATGCACCGAGTGCGCCGAACGGCGAGCAGGTCCCGGCCCGCTCCAGCGGCTTGCGGCAAGGCTTTCTGGTGGGCGTGTGCAATCCCAAGGACATTCTGTTCTTCGTCGCCTTCTTCGCACAGTTTCTCCAAGTGACCGATACCTTCGAAACCAGCCTGATCGTGCTGACGGGGCTATGGGTGCTGATCGACCTGTCGGTACTGGGCCTGTACATTGCGCTTGCCCGGCACCTTGCGTCGGCACGCCACGTCCGCGTCGTGAGCCTGATATCAAGCGGCGCCTTGGTGTTGATCGCCCTGCTGGGGCTGGCTCACAACCTGCACCTGTGGTGGGCTCAGATGGCGTGATCCATGGACCGATGAGTGGATACCGTGGTCGCCAGCGCTGGCACCAAAGGGGTTGGCCAGGCGTTCGCGCACCTTCTGCACCCGGTAACGCCCCCCTCCGCCTGTCCCGCTGAGCCAAATGGCGCTCGTCATGGCTTTCGGCAAACGCGCGAGCGTGGCTAGAATAGCCCCCTGTAGCCCAGATAGGCCGAGGCGCCACGACCCCCGCATGAATACCGACACCGTCTGCTCGTCCCGGCATCCTGCCGATGCGTTCCCTGCCCCGCGGACGTGCCCATGACCCGGGCGCGGGCTGTGCCTGTCCTGCTGGCCGTCCTGATGCCGGCCGCCGCTTCGGCCGTCGAGGTACGCATCGACGCGCATGCCGACCTGCTCTACCGGCAGGCATTGCCCCTGCTGGAACAGGCGGACGTGCAGAACGATGCCAGTCCCCTGCAGACGGCGGACAACGACCCTGAACTGAGTCGACAGGGCCAGGCCATGGCACGCACGCTGCCGACCGCCGTGGCGCTGCTGAAGAAGTCCGTGAGCCTGGGGCACCCCGTGGCGCAGTACCGGCTGGCGCTGTACTACATGAACTACCTGCCCGCCGACGAGATTTCCGATGCGGCCTGCCCGCTGCTCGAGGCCAGCCTGAAACAGGGCTTCGCTCCACCAGCCCCCGCCATCGCCACCTGGTGCCCACCGTTCAACGCCAGCGCCCGCTACCGGGAGGCACTGGAGGCGATCCCAGGCATGGCCACGCTCTATGCCGCCTATTATCCGCAGCCTGCGGTGCGCCTGGAATGCAGCCGCGATCGTCCCCAGGGGCTGGCCATGCAGTGGGGTCGGCAGCGGGACTATCAGGCCGAGGTGTATCGCCTGCTGGGGGACCTGGACACCTCACAGCGCCAGGACTTGCTGCTCAAGGCGGTGGAGATCAACGGCTGCGCGGCGGCGCAACGGCGATTGCTGAGCAACCACTGAGGGTTCTCCACACCATCACGCCAGGCCACGGCCGCCCTATAGAACAAAAAATAGCTTGTTGATTTCAAAGGAAATCATTTTGGAATCTTGTGGGCCCTGCGCGCCCAATCGCGGTCGGTCCAGCGCCCCGGCAGGGGCCGCCCCACAGGTGACCGCGATAGTCTGCAACCCTGCGGTGGGGCTACGGGTGTAGGAGCGGCCCCAGCCGGGGCGCCGGACCGGCCGCGATGGGCCGCAAAGCGGCCCTAAATCGATCAGCAATAAAGCTCTGGATCCTGCCAGCTCGACATGTTCTCTGCGCGACAGCGCGGCGCTAAGGCGGCGGCCGAACTCTCATCCAGGCCCATGGCCTTACAGGCAGGTGGCGGCCGTCGCACGACGTTGTAGCGCAACCCCGTCCTGCTGCCGGGCATAGAAATCGATCTGGCTGCCGCCGGCATGGGGTCGCACGTCCACGAAGGCGTCGGCATCGCGCACATGCACGGTGTACACCCCGGCTTCGCGAGCCTCCAGGTAACCACTGGCATCCACGCCGAAGGTGCGCTCGTCCTGCCAGCTGTACTGGATGCACTGGGCGACCTGCACCGGCTGCTTGGCCGAGTCCATCCGTGCGTCTGGCGTGCGAAGACGCGCGTCCTGCATCACCGAGGATGCACACCCCACCAGCAGCATCGCCGCGCCCATCGTCAGCATCAGTCGCATCTGTCGCACTCCTTGGAAAAGGAGCCGACTCTAGCACTCGCACGCAGGTCGAGTGAATTGTTCGGGACCTGTCGCTGTCGAAGACGGTACATGCCATGTCAGAAAGGAGTACCGCATGAATCCTCGCACCCTGTTGTCCGCACTGTTGCTGACTGGCACCTTCGCGTGTCTGCCCATGGCCGCCCAGGCTGCCGACACCGGCAAGTCCGATGAATCCATCCAGAACGATCAGACCCGCAATCGCGAGCTGAAGGTAGGCGACAAAGCGCCCGATCAGTACAAGCGCGATGAAGCTGAGATCAAGAACTGGCAGGCCAAAGGCCTGAAGGCACCGGAAGAAGACGTCAGCCATTGGGTGGACATCGATGATCATTACGTTCTGGTGCAGATCACCAATGGCGTGATCATGGACATCGTCGACAAGAAGAAGTAATCGAACGTCACACAGGCAACGGCTCGATCGGCGACACCTCCCGTGCACCGATCGAATCGAGGCTACGGCCCCTGGGGGCTGTAGCCTACGCCTTCCCTCCCCTCCTCGCCCACGACCTCCTCATTCGCAAACGCCCTCTTCCCGCCACCCTCTCCACCGCTATATAGTCCTGTCTATAACGAAAACCCAGGACCTGCCTCCATGCCTCACTTGCTCTCCCGTTATGCGGCCCCTCTGCTGCTGACCCTCGCCTTCGCCCAGACTGCGTCGGCCGACGAAGTCAATGTCGCGGTCGCGGCCAACTTCACCGCACCGATCCAGGCCCTGGCCAAGGGATTCGAACACGATACCGGTCATACCCTGGTCGCGGCGTATGGTGCGACCGGGCAGTTCTACGCGCAGATCAACAACGGCGCCCCCTTCGATGTCTTCCTGGCCGCCGACGACACCACTCCGGCCAAGCTCGACCAGGAAAAGGCCACCGTCCCCGGCTCACGGTTCACCTACGCCATCGGCACCCTGGCACTCTGGTCGCCTACGCCTGGCTATGTGGATGCTGAAGGCAAGGTCCTGGAGCGAGGTGACTTCAAGCACCTGGCTATCGCCAATCCCAAGACCGCGCCCTACGGCCTGGCGGCCACGGAAGTGCTCGACAAACTGGAGCTGACCCAGGCCACGCTCGGCAAGCGCGTCGAGGGCCAGAACATCACCCAGGCCTATCAATTCGTCTCGACCGGCAACGCCGAACTGGGCTTCGTCGCACTGTCGCAGATCTACAAGGACGGCGCACTGCAGAAGGGGTCTGCCTGGGTCGTGCCCGCTGAATTGCACACGCCGATCCGCCAGGATGCGGTCATTCTCAAGAAAGGCCAGGACAACCCGGCCGCTCGCGCCTTCATGGACTACCTCAAGGGCCCGAAGGCCGCCCAGGCGATCAAGTCCTACGGCTATGACATCTGATGCCACTCGATGCCAGTGACCTGGGCGCGATCTGGCTCACGGTCAAGCTCGCCAGCCTGACCACGCTGATCCTGCTGGTGATCGGCACGCCGGTCGCCTGGTGGCTGGCGCGCACCCCTTCCTGGCTGCGCGGCCCGATCGGCGCGCTCGTGGCGTTGCCCTTGGTGCTGCCGCCGACGGTGATCGGCTTCTACCTGCTGATCGCCCTGGGTCCCCACGGCTGGATTGGCCAGGCGACCCAGGCGTTGGGGCTGGGCACCGTGGTGTTCAGCTTCACGGGCCTTGTGATCGGCTCGGTGGTGTACTCGCTGCCGTTCGTGGTGCAGCCCCTGCAAAATGCCTTCAGCGCCATCGGCCAACGCCCCCTGGAAGTCGCGGCCACCTTGCGCGCCGGGCCCTGGGACCGCTTCGTGCACGTGGTCCTGCCCCTGGCCCGCCCTGGCTTCGTCACGGCCGGAATTCTGGGCTTTGCCCATACGGTCGGTGAGTTCGGCGTGGTGCTGATGATCGGGGGCAACATCCCGAACGCGACGCGGGTGGTGTCGGTGCAGATCTTCGATCATGTGGAATCGATGGCCTACCCCCAAGCCCACTGGCTGGCGGGGGTAATGCTGGTGTTTTCCTTCCTGGTGCTGCTGGTGCTGTATGCCGGCCGGCGCCATCACGGCAGCTGGAGCTGACATGCACGCCATGCTACGGGCCCACCTGCGTCTGGCACGCAAGGACTTCACGCTGGCCGTCGACTTGAACCTGCCGGGCCGCGGCGTTAGCGCGCTGTTCGGTCAATCCGGCTCGGGCAAGACCACGATCCTGCGCTGCCTCGCAGGCCTGGAGCAGGCCGACGCGGCGTTCATCGAGGTCGACGGCGAGGTCTGGCAGGACAGCACCCGAGGCCATTTCCTGGCCCCCCATCGGCGCTCGATCGGCTATGTGTTCCAGGAAGCCAGCCTGTTCGCGCACCTGGACGTGCGCGCCAACCTCACCTTTGGCTGGCGGCGCATCGCCCGGGCGCAGCGCAAGGTCGACCTGGAGCACGCCTGTGCCTTATTGGGCATCGCCCACCTGCTCGACCGCCGCCCCGCCACCTTGTCGGGCGGTGAAGCGCAGCGGGTCGGCATCGCCCGCGCGCTGTTGACCAGCCCCAGGCTCCTGCTGATGGACGAACCCCTGGCCGCACTGGATGGGCCGCGCAAGCGCGAGATCCTGCCCTACCTGGAGCGCCTGCACGACGAACTGGATATCCCGGTGGTGTACGTCAGCCACGCCCAGGACGAGGTGGCGCGGCTGGCCGATCACCTGGTGGTGCTCGAGCAAGGCCAGGCGCTGGCCAGTGGGCCGATCGCCGAAACCCTGGCCCGGCTGGACCTCTCGCTGGCCCAGGCCGACGATGCCGGCGTGACGCTCGAGGTGCTCGTGCGCGGCCACGACGCCCAGTACCAGTTGCTGGAGATGACCCTGCCCGGCCATGAGGCCTGCCTGCGGATCGCCCACACGCCGCGCCCACCCGGCAGTCGCCTGCGCGTGCAGGTACAGGCACGTGACGTCAGCCTGAGCCTTGGCGATGCGCCTGCCTCGAGCATTCTCAACCGTCTGCCCGCGACGGTGCGCGCCTGTCGGGCCGCAGACAACCAGGCCCACATGCTGGTCTCGCTGGAGGTCGCCGGGCAACCCCTGCTGGCGCGTATCACACGCTATTCGGCCGACCACCTGGGCCTGCACGTCGGCCAAGCATTGTGGGCACAGATCAAGTCGGTGGCGCTGCTCGGCTGAAAATGCGGCACGCTGGCCGGTCGCTGGTGTCCATCGAATGAACACCTCGAAACGGACTCTGCCATGCCCGAGTGTCTGCTGCCTCCTTCCCTGCATTACGTCGACGACACCCACCCCGGCTACAGCCGCAAGCGCTGGCGTGATCGCTTCATCTACCTCGACACCGAGGGTCAGCGCGTGCGCGACGCCGAGATCCTGGCACGCATCGCGGCCCTGGCCATCCCGCCGGCCTACACCGAGGTCTGGATCTGCATCGACCCGCAAGGTCACCTGCAGGCCACCGGTCGCGATGCCCGCGGGCGCAAGCAATACCGCTACCATGTGGAGTGGCGCAGCCTGCGCGACGGACACAAGTACGGCCGCATGCTGGCCTTCGCCCAGGCACTGCCCAAGCTGCGTCAGCAGATCGACCAGCACCTGGCGCGACCTGGCCTGGACCGCGAGAAAGTCATGGCACTGGTGGTCAGCCTGCTCGACAGCACGCTGATCCGCATCGGCAACCACCGCTACGTGCGCGACAACAAGTCCTACGGGCTGACGACCCTGCGCAACCGCCACGTGGACGTCAAAGGCCACACCATTCGCTTCCATTTTCGCGGCAAGAGCGGCGTCGATCACGACGTCACCTTGCGCGATCGACGCCTGGCGGCCGTGCTCAAGCGCTGCCTGGAGCTGCCGGGCCAGTCCTTGTTCCAGTACCTGGACGAACACGGCGAACGCCACAGCGTCGGCTCCAGCGATATCAACCAGTTCCTGCAGCAACTGACAGGGGCCGACTTCACCGCTAAGGACTATCGCACCTGGGCTGGCAGTGCGCTGGCGCTGGACCTGCTGCGTCCCCTGCCCTGGGAGCCGCCCACCCACGGCAAGCAGCACGTCGCGACCATCGTCAAACAGGTCGCACAGAAATTGGGGAACACGCCCGCCGTGTGCCGCAAGTGCTACATCCACCCTGCCGTGATCGAGCATTTCAGCCTGGGCAAGCTGGCCGAACTGCGGCACAGTCGCGCACGCAAGGGGCTGGAACCCGAGGAAGTGGTGCTGCTCAAGTTCCTGGAAACCCTGGAAGCGGTCGTCGATTGAGCCTGACTATCCTCATCATGTTTCAGAGAAATTTCCCATCTGACGCGAAGCCCCCTATCCTTGGCACCAGAGCACCTCGCCGGGCGGTTGCCGAATCGGACACCGCCGGCTCCTGCAGCAAAGACCGGCAGGAGATTTCACCTCGAAGGGAATTACTCCGCGCTGCGAGCGTCTTTAATGATTAGGAAGAGGGACAAGGCCATGGGGCCCCGCTCCCGACCGTGGCAGGACCCTCTGCACGGCGCAGTTCATTACCAAGGAGAAGTACATGCTGATACTCACCCGCAAGGTTGGCGAAAGCATCGTCATCAATGACGACATCAAGGTCACCATTCTAGGTGTCAAAGGGATGCAAGTGAGAATTGGCATCGACGCACCCAAAGATGTTCAGGTGCACCGCGAAGAAATCTTCAAACGTATCCAGGCCGGTAGCCCAGCGCCAGAGCGTGCGGAAGAGCCACGCTGAGTCGACCTGCCTTCATTGCCTTTTGATGCGCTCGCCTGTCCGCCCCGTCGGGCAGCGCATGATTTTCACCGCCTTTCCTCCAGCAACTCCCGCACCTTGGCGATCATCCGCCAGACGTCGAACGGTTTTTCGAACACCGCGCAGAATGCCGTGGGCCCGACCTGTGCCTGACTGGCCTGGGCGCCACTCATGAGGATGACCGGAAGACGCGACCAGGTCGGCTCGGCCCGAATGGCCGTGACCAGTTCCTGACCATTGAGCACCGGCATCATGTAATCGGTGATCACCAGGTCGATCGGCTGAGTGTCGAGCAGATCCAGCGCCATGCGCCCATTGCTGGCCGTGCGCACCTGGAAGCCTTCGTCCTCGAGCGCGAACCCGAGAATATCGGCGATCAGGTACTCGTCGTCGACCACCAGGATGGTAAACGTGCCTGAGCCATTCATGGCGTCAGAGGTTCGCACTGTGCACCGGCAAGCCCGTGTCGATCGCGGTACCGCCTCCGAAGAACCTGCGCAAGTCCAGTCCCTTGGCTTTCATCAGCACCTCATAGAACGCCGGGTCGAAATCACTGTCGCGCACCTTGACGACCGACAGCACGCGCTTGAGCCTGGCTTCGTGTTCCACGAAGCGCATCAGTATCAGGTTGTCGATGATGCCCGACAGATCGGGGGGCCGGTGCGTTGAATGACGTCCCCAGCAGATCGCGCATTTCCCAGGTCGCCATGCTGCTGACGTTGCGCGCACGCAGCTCGCTGGTCAGCGCCCGGTAGAATTCATTGAGACGCGTCGGGTCGTTGGCCAGACGCCCGAACGCGCCCAGACCGTCGAGCAGCACACGCTTGATGCCATGGGTATCCACGTGGCGCAGCAAGCGCTCACCGACCTGGTCCAGCAGTCCTTCGGTCGTGGGTTGCCAGCACCAGTGCAAGGCGCCCTGCTCGGCCAGCGCGGCGAAGTCGAACCCCAACGCTGCCGCCTTGAGCACCAGGCGCGGCGGCGTTTCGTAGAACCCGAAATGCAAGCCGGGCGCCTCGGGCGTGGCCGCTGCCAAGAAACTCAGCCCCAGCGACGTCTTGCCGATACCCGACGGCCCCAGCACCAACGTCACGCCGCCCTCGGGCAACCCACCGCCAATCATGTGATCCAGGGCTTCGGTACCGCTCGGAATCCGCTGCAAGGTCGCTTCGCCCAAGTGCGTGGGGCGACTGTAGCGCGCCTCCAGACGAGGGTAGACCTGCAGACCATCCTGGGTGATCTCGCATTCATGTACGCCTGACAAGGCGCTGCTGCCACGGGTCTTGCGTAATTGCACTTGACGTACCGCGCGACTGCCCAAGGGCATTTCGCTCAGTTCGATCACGCCATCGACCATGGTGTGCTCGGGGCTGCCCTCTTCCAGACGCGAACTGGTGAGCAGCAACACCGTGCACCCGGCGAACGCGGCATGCCCTTGTAGCTCGGAAATGAATTTCTTCGTGTCCAGGCTGCTGTCGGCACGCGAACGGGCATTGAGCAGGCCGTCGATGATCAGCAGGCTGGCTTTCTGACGGGCGATTTCCCGACGCAGCAGCTTGACCACGGCGGGCAGGCCCTCCTGCTCCAGCGTGGCGAAAGCGCTCAGGTACTGGATTTCCCGCCCCACCAACGCCGGGTCGAAGAAGGTCAGACCCGACAGGTACTGGAACAGGCGGTCATGGGATTCGGCCAGCAGGGTGCCGACCAGGACACGGCCACCTTGACGCACATGGTGACAGGCCATCTGATTGGCCATGATCGTCTTGCCGGACCCGGGATTGCCCTGGACGATATAGGCGCCGCCCGTCAGCAGGCCGCCCTTGAGCAGTGCGTCCAGCCCTTCGATGCCCGTGGTGAGGCGCTTGAGTGTTTCAACCATGTGCGTGACCTGTGTCCTGTGCCGCATCGTGCTGACCGGTCCAGACCGGTAGAAAAAGACTCATGCAGGTGCCCTCGCCCACGGTGCTTCGCACCTGGACGCAGCCCTGACTCTGTTTGGCGAATCCGTACACCTGGCTCAAGCCGAGCCCGGTGCCTTTACCGAAGGCTTTTGTGGTGAAGAACGGTTCAAAGACCCGCGCCATTACGGCAGGTTCAATTCCCTGACCGGTATCGCGGACGTCGAACCGGACATGGGGCCCTCGCAGGCCCTCCGGCTCGCCGTCCGGTTCGGCCAGTTCGACCTGCATGCTGACCGTTCCACGGTCTTCGATGGCATCCCGGGCATTGAACACCAGGTTCAACAGCGCCATCTGCAACTGCCCTACATCCACCTCGATCAGGGGCAACCCTGGCTGCACCGACTGTTCCAGCCGGATGCGCTCGGGCAGTGCCTGTTCGATCAGGCCATAGGTGGAGGTGATCACGGTCGCCGGTGCGATCCTCGACACCTCCAACTGCCGATGCCGAGCAAAGCTGAGCAATTGCTGGGTCAGCTGGGTACCGCGCTCACCTGCCGCGACGATGTGCTCGAGCAACGTGCTGACGCGTGCCGGGTCCTGACGGGTCAAGGCCAGGCGCGCCGAGCCGAGGATGATCGTCAGCAGGTTGTTGAAGTCATGGGCCAGGCCGCCGGTGAGCTGACCGAGCGCCTCGAGCTTCTGGGCCTGGAACAACTGCGCGCGCATGGCATCGAGCTGCCCGGCGGCGTCCTTGCGATCGGTGATGTCGCGGGTCACCTTGGCCAGGCCGACGATGACGCCCCGCTCATCACGAATCACATCCAGGGCGACCAGCGCCCAGAAGCGTGTGCCATCCTTGCGGACCCGCCAGCCTTCGTCCTGGGAGACCCCTTCGCGCAAGGCACGTTGCAGCAGCATGTCAGGGCGGTCCTGGGCGCGGTCCTGCTCGGTGAAGAACACGGAGAAGTGCTGACCGATCACTTCGTCGGCGGCATACCCCTTGATGCGCTGTGCGCCGTTGTTCCACGACACCACGCAACCGGTCGGGTCGAGCCGGTAAATGGCATAGTCGACCACCGCTTGGACGAGCTGCTCGTAGGCATTGGTCTGATCGTTGCCAGACGCTAAGCGGTCGCCAGAAACCATGGAAGCTCACCACCGCGTAAGAATTCGACAGCCAGGGTACATCAGCCGCGCGTGCGAAGCGACCAATGGTCGAGGACGTGTTTGGTCTCGAGGCTCAAGGAGGGATGGCAGCCCTACCGGGAGTGGCCTATAGTCGCCACGACCGATGCCACCTTACCTGTCGATCAGGAACGCCCATGTCCGCACCCCGCCGTACGCAGAGCCTGCAAGAAGACCTCAGACGCACCGCTGGCGAACTCGAAGCCATCTCCAAGGCACTGCAAGGTCATGCCGCCTACCTGAGCCGTGGCTCGCAGCAGGCGGACGTGGCGCTGGTGAACCGACAAATCCACGACCTGCAGGCCTCGGTGAACGAGCTGCGCGGCATCGCCGACGCCATGACGCCCGGGCCCAGCAGCACGGAGGCACAGGCCGAGGGCTTGGCTTAAGCTATTGATTTGCGCGGCCTTTCCGTGTCTAATTGGCCGCTTCACATCGCGCCCCGATGGTGAAATTGGTAGACACATCGCACTTAAAATGCGCCGCCGCAAGGTGTGCCGGTTCGAGTCCGGCTCGGGGCACCAGATTAAGACGAAAAGCCCAGTTTTTACTGGGCTTTTTCGTTTGGACTTAGCAGCGTACTAACCGGCGTAGTATTTCGTTAACGCTGCGCCTGGATGGGGTTTCAGCTAGACGAATGATGATGGGACGTTGTACGCGCCTCTAGATGAGCACGACGGAAGTCCCTGGCCTGTCGGTACAGCGGAGGGTCCGGCATCACTGAGTTGCCTGCCCCCATCATCCTGCTCCCTCGGTGAATTGTCGTTTAGCCCAGGCTGGCCGCCTGGCACGGATAGCCGATCGCATCTTTATAGGCCGCGTCAGCCAGCACCTGCAGGCGTGCCACTTCCTCTTACATGACGCTCACTCTGAGCTCATCCTGCTCGAAAGATCTCCACACAGGCATCGCGGTCTACTAGGTCTAGGGCATAGCCTCTCCCTGAGCAGGCGCTAATCTAGGGATACCGCCCACCTTCGTCTCTGCTTCAGATCGCACGCAGCACAGCTTTTCGAATGAGGTATTCAATCAACGGTTGAATGCAGGGAAAAGGAGCGTATACTCGACCTTAACGAATAACGTTAAGCTTTACGCATCATGATCAGAAGCTTTAGATGCAGCGACACAGAAGCACTCTTCACCACTGGAGGTACCCGGCGCTGGAGCGACATCAAGTCAGTCGCAGAGCGCAAACTGGCTGCACTCGATGCCGCTACAGAGATTCGGGATCTGCGCTCCCCGCCCGGAAATCGGCTTGAGCTTCTTCGGGGAAATCGTGCCGGACAATACAGCATAAGAATCAATGATCAGTGGCGCATCTGTTTTGTATGGACCGAACAGGGTCCTGAAAACGTTGAAATTGTTGATTATCACTGAGGTACATCATGTTCAAAAACGGAATGCGACCCGTACACCCTGGCGAGGTGCTTCGCGAGGACTTTCAAAATGAAATGGGCTTTAGTGCTGCTGCTTTGGCACGTGCGCTAGGCGTTTCGACGCCGACCGTAAACAACATTTTACTTGAGCGGGGCGGGGTTTCAGCGGACATGGCCCTGCGCTTGGCCATCTGTCTGGATACGACTCCAGAATTCTGGCTCAACCTGCAAACCGCTTATGAGCTGCGCAAAGCCGAACAAGAGCATGGGAAAGCGATTGCGATGACAGTACATCGCCTGGTCGTTTGAAAGAAAACACCAAGCCTGACGTGGGAGCAGGCTTTTCGTGTTGCTAGACGCAGGAGTCCAGTGTTCGGTCGGGCTTGCAGTAGCGGTAGAGAATAATCGAACCGGAAGCCTGCAGCCCCCGGTTCCAGACAACACGACTCAGATCGCGTGGCTGTAGAACAGCGAGAACGACTCGATACCGTCGTTGGGCTGCTTGATGCCCGCGTTGGAGTAGTGGATGGCGCGCAGACCGACGCGCTGGGTCTCGCCGATCTTCAGGCCTGCGCCGATGCGGTCTTCGAAGTTGAAGGCCGAGCCGAAATCCTGGTCGCCTGCCGACGTGCCGGAGAACACCGCCACCCCGATACCGGCCTCGATGAACGGCTTGACGTTGCCACTGCCGAACTCATAGACGAACACCGGTGCGAACGACAGCGAGTGCGCGCCGCCCGAGGCGTCGCCCGCTTCCCAGTAGGTGTAGCCGGCGTCCCAGTAGCCGGTCAGACGGCCGGTGTCGGTCTCGAACCAGGACTTGTCCCAACCGAAGCCCATCCCGACGCGAGCGGTCAGGCCGCCCTGGCTGGTGGCACCCACGGCGCCCGAGATCTCGGCAGCGGATACCGAAAAGGCCGAAAGAGACAGCAGTGCGGCGACGATAGTTTTTTTCATTTCACGGTGGCTCTGAATGGTGTTGTTTGAACGTAGCCCATCAGAAGCATAGTGCCATCAAATCGTTCCCCGACAACGTGAAAAATTTTGAAACGTCTGAAATCGGACCGAAAAAGGCACCTCAGTCATCACAGTCGTCGAACCAGGCAGGATGGTCCCGCTCTTCATCGTCGAGGTCCAACAGGTCGTCTTCCTCATGCACGTCCTGCTCATCGAGGTCGTCGAGCCTGTCGAGGGCCTCGTCGTCGTGTTCATCTTCGAGAAAATCGTTGTCGAGCAGATGATCGTGCTCCGGCTCGTGCAGGTCATCGTCGTCTTCATGCATGGGGCAAGGACTCCAGATCAGGGCCGGCCTGTATAGGCCGATCCAGGGGCCAGGTCAACTGGCCCGCCTTGAGGGGATCGACATCGAACCTCGACGTCAGTGCGCTTTGCCGGATCGCTCAGGCGCCTCCTGCTCGCTGATCGACTGACGTTGCAGGTGCGGATCGGCGGCGATCTGCGCTTCGGTGAACGGCAGTTCATGCCACTGCCCCTTGGCGAACGCCTGGGTCTGATCGTCGGCATGGGGCGAGGCCGCTTCGCTGGAGAGCGAGAACGCCAGCAGGCCTTGGGCCTTGGGGCCCTGATCGGTGAAGCTGACCACCTGCATGTAGCTCGACCCACTGACCACCAGGCGCTTGCCGGGGCCGTGCGGCACGCTCTGCATGGCATTGTAGATCCCCAGCTCCTGTGGCCCACCCGGGACGGGAGTGCCCGACACAGAGCGCTGGATCTGGCCCCAGGTGGCCTGCTCGTCGATGCCCAGCGCTGCCAGGTTGGCCTGTGACGCCAACGCCGCCTCGTGCAACACCGCACGCGTGGCAGCGTGCTCGATCGCCAAGCCGCGTGGCGTATGCACAGGGTCGGCCGGATCGAAGGGCACCCGCCAACTGTCAGGATGGGCCGCCACGGCCTCAGCCAAGGCCTGCAGGTGCAGCAGCCCCACGCCACTGTCGAGCCCGGCCTTGCCATCCCACGCCTGCAGACGCGTGCACACCGCCTTCACGTCAGCGCCGGCCTGCTCACACCAGCGCAATACGTCTGGCAGGATGAGCTCGGCCAGGTAGACGTCGTTGTCGGTCACCAGTGCTTGCAGACGCTGCGCGGTGAGCGTCTGGCTGCCTTGCAACTGATGCAAGGCGTAGCGGCCCCGCAGCCCCATGGGCTCGCCGTCGCGGCTGACGATGGGCGAAAAGCCCGTCAGGGGACGCGCAGGGTTGGTCATCCAGGCCGATTCGTTGGAGTTCTGCACGAAGTCACGGCGTTCCAGGCTTGGCAGCAGGCGTGCCGGGAAGATGCCTGGCTGGGCGGCCTTGGGATCGGTCTTCCATTGGCAGGCACTGCGCGAGCCGTCGAGCACGACCAGGGCCATGGCCTTGCCGCGCGGATCTTCGCAGCGCTCGAGCAATGCACGGTCCACGTAGGGAACGACCGACTGGGTCATGTACAGCGCCTGGCCGCCGCCATCGACGGCCAGCGTGTTGACCCACGGCATGCCCTGGATCGTCTCGGCCGAGGTCTTCAGGCTGGCCAGGCTGTCGGCGTGGTTGATGGCGTACCACTGTTGCATCACACGGGTGTTGTCCAGGTTGGCGTCGCGCAGGGCATAAGCGTGCCCAGCGTCCCAGTCCAGACGACCGGGCCATTGCACGATCGGCCCTTGGCGAGAGGCGTACACCTGGCGCTCGACCTGGCGCAGTTGCCCATCCTCACCCTTGACGCTCACGACCACGCGCTGCTGCGACAGCGGCAGCGACTGGCCGTCCCAGAGGTAACGGGTCGGGTCCTTGGGGTCCAGGTCCAGGCGATAGAGGGTGAAATGGCGCGCCGTGTCGACGGTGTGGGTCCAGGCGACATGCTCGTTGAAACCGATGTTGATCAACGGGAACCCGGGCAAGGCAGCCCCCATCACGTTCAACCGGCCCGGGATGGTCAGTTGCATCTGGTAGAACCGCAACCCGCCCATCCACGGAAAATGCGGATTGGCCAGCAGCAGCCCTCTGCCGTTGGCGGAACGCTGGCCGCCGACCGCCACGGCATTGCTGCCGCGCTCCAGGGCAAAGCGTGCCTGGCGCATCGCCAGGGGCGTGAAGTCTGCACGCGCCCGCTGGGCCGTGGTGGTCGGTGGCGAAGCGCCTACCAGCGCCTCGGCGAATTGACCCAGCCCGCCCTCGGCCAGCACGCGACGGGTCAGCTTGATCACATCGTCCGGCGTGATCGCACGCACCCAGTCCCCTGCACCGCATGCCTCTGGCAGCCCTTGGGCCCGACGCTCGACCAGGGCTCGGTTGTAGCCACGCGCATAGCCGTCGAGCAAGGCGCGGACCGAGGCAGGCTGGGCCTCCCAGAAAGCCTTCACTGCCTGGGGGGTGTTGAGCCAGGTGAAGAACAGGTCGCTGTCGAGGTTGCTGCGCTGCTCGAACGTCTTGCCGTCGCTCCCCAGGTATCGAGAGCGCTCGCCATTGACCGTCAATACTTCGTTGGCCAGCAGGCACAGGTTGTCCTGGGCGTAGGCATAGCCGATGCCATAGCCCAGGCCACGCTCGTCCTCGGCCAGGATGTGGGGCGTGCCGAACCCGGTCCGGCGGATCTGCGCCGAGACCTCGCCGGACACGTCCCGGGCCTGGGCGGTCAGTGACGCCAGGGTCAGCGCGGCGATGAGGGCGAGACGGGGCACGGAGCGAGAATGGCGGGTCACGAGGCTCTCCTGGAAGTCTGGGATCATCCCGACCTGACGAATCGGCCACGCCATTGTTTAATCGATACGTCGCACGGATGCATCCACGGGACGCTCGCAGAGCCCATTTATTTCACGCACGCCTTGCAGATCGACGCGGCTCGTTCGTCTTACTGCTTAAGGCCAGGATTTTTCGGGACCGCCCACGAAAAGGAGTATTCGCATGCACAACCCGCAGCCGTCGCCGTCTTCTGCTGTGAAAACCGCTACGCCCGTGGCGAACGATGCCCAGGACCGGGTCTGCAACGAACAGATTCGCGAACTGTTGCGCGTCTACGGACTGCGCACCAGCCTGATCCGGCTCAAGGTGATCGACGCCCTGTACCGCGCCGAACGCGAGGGGCGACGCATCGGCGTACGCGGTGTGCATGGGCAGCTCGAGCAGCTGGACATTCCGTTGTCCTTCCTCAGCGTGCGCGAGGTGCTCAAGCGTCTGTGCAGCGAAGGCGTGATTCACCTGGGCGACGACAAGTGCTACGCCTTGCACGCCCAGGCCAGCGAGCTGCTCGAACGACCGTTGCGCTGACCGCCAGGCCGACTCACTCGGCGTCGGCTTGCTTCATGGCTTGACCTTGCGCCGCAGGATTCCGTTGATCACCACGACGACCACTGCCACGGCAATGGCCAGGTACTGGAAGGTCTGTTCGCTGATGGTGCCCTGTTTCTGCAGGTGCGACAGGCCCAGCATGATGCCCAGTACCACCAGGATGATCAGGAGCGAGTATTTCAAGCGCTGCACATGTGTCATTGAAGAATTTCCATTGCGTTGAAGCCACTTGGCCGTTTTGCGCGGCAGCATAGCGCATCGACCCCTTACAGGACATGTCTGCCCCCAGATCAGGCCCTTTCACGGAGCATGCCATGATGTGCCTGTCCACCCTGAGGGTAGGCGAAGCTTCCTCATCAGGTACCGTGGCCGCCCTAGGAAAATCCTCTCCTGCACGGTTCCAATGCGGCAACTTCCTACGCCGGAAGCTCTCACTGCCTGCAAACCCAGACTGCCCTAACTACAACTCCAGGGCCAGATAGCGCCTAGTAGCCCGTCGAGCGCTCGTCGAGAATCATCACGCCACCCCATCAGGGATCGGCAAACCCAAGGCGTGCCGACTCGGGCCACGCCCTGGCATCCATCTGTCGAAGGGAGCCTACCCATGGAACTGCATGACTTGAAATTGATCGACGTTGAACAGCTGCCCCAGTCGCTGCAGTCGCTGATCGAGTGCATCGGTATTGAAAATGCCTATCGCCTGACCTGCGCCTATGGCGGACGTCCGAAATACATTCCCAAATACCGTGAACGCACGAAACTGATCGACATTCTGCCCGCTGAAGCCTTGGATGCCCTGATCAAGCGTTACGCTGGCATGGCGCTGGAAATCCCCAAGGCCGATCATTTCGAGCGCCAGGTGCGCAACCTGCAGATCCAGCGCGAAAGCGCCGACGGTCTGTCGCGCAGCCTGCTGGCCGACCGCTACGGCCTGAGCCTGCGGCAGATCGGCAACATCCGCCGCCTCGACAACAGCCACCGCCCTGCACATTGAAGTGGGCGGGTCGTGTGGAACATGAGCGGCGAGCCCTCGAACAGCAAAGCGGGATTGAGACGATGCTCGATCCCGCTTTTGCTTGCCGCTTATCGCCTACCGCTCAAAAGTCTCGCTTGTAGAAGATATCCAGCGAACTGGCCACCCCGCTGGCCGCTTCCACGTACACTTTCTGGCTCAGCTTGTAGCGCAAGGCGATGGTATTGGCCGGTTCGAAGACGCCGACACCGTAGCGCAGGCTGAGCTTGTCCGTCAGGTTGCCACTGGCGACCACACTGGTCGCATCGCCGCTGCCTTCGGTATCGAGCTGGAAGTCTTCGATGCCCAATCCGGTCGCCAGCTTGCTGGTGATGCCGGCGCTGCCCGCCAGCCCCAGTCCCAGGGCGGCCTGGGCCAGCATGTTGTTGTCCTCGCCGGTGTTGCCCAGAGGGCGCCCCAGCACCAGGTACGACAACGCCTGTTCCTGGCTCATGGCGGGCTCCGAGAAGACTTCGGTGGTGGGCTGCTCGGCATTACCGGTCAGGCGAATACCCGCCGTCACATCGTCCACCTGACGAATGGCCTCGATGTCCAGGTACGGCTGGTCGAGGGGGCCGGCGAACAACAGACGGGCCCGTCGGATGGTCAATCGCTGGCCATAGGCGCGGTAGCGACCGTCGGCCAGTCGCAGTTCACCGCGGGTGTCGAGGTTGTCACCGATGTGCACATGCCCCAGCAGGTTGGCGGTCAAGCCAAAGCCGCTGAACGCCAGCTTGTCGCGCCCCACCTCCACGTCCACGTCCATGGCGATGGCCATCGGTGGCTTGCCCTCCTCGGTCTGCTGCCCGACGATCACCGTGTCGTCCGACACCTTGACCGTCGAAGGCGGCAGCTGGCGAATGGTGATCTGCCCCTTGGGCACCTGCACCTTGCCGGTGACCGCGAGCTTGTCGTCCACCAGCCGGATGTTCAGGTCGGGCGCCACGTCGAGCGTCGCATACGGTTCGACGGTGACCGGCAGCTGCTGGCCGGTCAGGCGCAGGTCCATCGCCAGCGCCTGACCCCAGGTCAGGTTGCCGGTCAACTGCCCACGCCCGGCGCTGCCACTGCGCCAGTCACCGTTGAGCTGGACCTGTTCACCGGCGATGGCTGCCCGCAAGGTCAGACCTTCGACGCTGATCGGCAGCTCGCCGCCTGCGACCTGTCCGCCGGTCAGGGCGACGTTGCCGTTGACCTGGGGCGCCATCAGGGTACCGCCCAGTTGACCGGCGCCGTTGAGCTGGCCCGCCAGTTGCTCGACCATCGGCAGGAAGGGCCTGGCGATGGACAGGTCGAGCCCGGCCAGGTTGAAGCTGCCGGACAACGGCTTGTCCTTGCCCAGCGGATCGAGGCGGGTGTCGAGCGTGAGCTCGCCCAGGCGACCGCCCTGGAACGTCAAGCGCGTGTCCACGCGGCGCGGGGCCAGGGTGCTGGACAGGCGCAGGGCGCGGTAAGGGAAATCCACCCACTGCCCACGCTGCTGTTCGCGCACACGCAAGGTGCCGCCGCTGGCATCCACCTGGACCGTGCCCTTGGGGCCGCTGGCAGGAATATCGACGTTCAGGTCGGCGTTCAGCAGACCTTGCCAGCGGAAATCGTTCGGCATCCACTGTGCCAGGCTGTCCAGCGGGAACTGCTTGAGGTGCATGCGCAGGCGTGGCTCGGGCGCCAGGCGCTGCTCGTCGCCACACAGGCTGGCCGAGCCCGAGCGCCAGCAATGGGCGCCGACATCGATCTGTCCATTGGCCAGGTACTGCACCCGCGCCGGAGACTGCAATTGCCAATCCTGACCGCCGGCCTGGACGCGCCCGCTGCCCAAGCGCCCTCGCCAGTTGCCCTGATCGAGCTTGCCATCGGCGCCGAGCGCCAGCTTGAGCTGCGGGCCTTCCAAGGCCAGTTGCATCGCCTGCTGCACGCTGTCGCCACGGCCGGTCACCTGCAGGTTGCCCAACGCGGTCTCGCCCGCCTGGATGCCGGTGGCCTTGAGGTCCACGGTCGCCCGCTGCTTGCCGTCCAATCGCGCCTGCAGGTCGAGCCGTTGCAGGCGGTTCTGCTCCTGGGCCAGTTGCAGCCCGCGCAGGTCCAGCCGCCCTTCTGGCGCCTGGAGCGTCCCGGTCACATCGAGCTGACCTTTGACCTGGCCTTGCAGGCCTGGCCACAGCTGCCCCAACCGTGGCAGGTCGATGTCGATGCGCCCGGCCAGCCGCTGCTCGAGGCTGCCGCTGCCCTTGATACGGTTGTCGCCCAGCTGGATCGCCAGGTCGGCCAGGGTCCAGCGCTCACCGGCACCGCCCGCTTGCACCTTGAGCACCGCCGGCTGACCGCGCAAGCGGCCCTTGAGGTCGAGCTGCGCGGTCAGGTCGAGCCGATCGCCCTGCTTTTCGCCCTGGCTGCGCAGTGGCCCGCCCAGGGTGCCGGGCAGCTCGGCGACCCAGTAGGCCGGGTCGAGCTTCGACACCTGCAGATCGACGTCCCAGGCCAAGGTATCGGCGAACCGCAGCGCCACCTTGCCCGCTGCGCGCCCCTGCCCGGCCACCAGCGCCAAGGCTGGCAGGCTGACCTGGGTGAGATCGCCCTTGAACGGGCTGGCCAGGCTGAAGGCACCGGCCGGGCCGTTCAGGTCGCTCTTGAATTCACCTTCGTAAGCGCCATCGCGGTAATTCACCTGCCCGCTGAAGCGATGCAGGCTGACGGCAGGCGCCTGCTCCATGGGGTAGAGCCGCTGCCAGGGAAAGTCCAGCCAGTCGATGCGGGCATCGGCGCTCACCCCGGAGGACCAGTTGGCGTTGGCCTGAAGCTTCAGGTGTTGCTGGTCACCGGCCACCAGGTCGAGCCCGGACAATTGCGCCCCCTGGGCATCCACGCGCCCCTTGAGCAGCAGCGGAATCGCCCCCTGCTCGGCAGGCAGGGAGGCCGACCCGGTCAACGCGAAGCCCTTGAGCAGGTCGCCCTCGGCGTTGAGGCTCAGCTGGTTGAAGGCCAGGGTGTCGGGCAAGGCCGCACTGGGCTTGAACGCCTCGGACCGAAGGTGCAGCGAGGCCGGCAGGTGTTCGGCCAACGCCTGGACCTGCCCGTCGAGCCGGCCGTCGAGGTAACCGCTGCTGTCGGCGACCACGTTGAGGGTCTGTTTCAAGGGGCCGTTCACATCGACCTGCAACTGCCAGTCACGGCCATCGACGGCGGGCAACTGGACCTGCCCTGCCACCTGCAACGGCCAGTCGCCCACCGGCTTGACCAGGCCCTTGAGGTCGACGCGCAGGTCATCGCGCTGCAGCTTGAGCGTGTCGATGCGCAAGCCGGCCGGCTCCCAGTGCGCCGCCAGTTGCAGATCCCCCAGCAGCTCACTGCCATCGAGCCGCAACTGGCCGACGCTCAGCTCACCCAGCTCGATGTCCAGGGGCAGATCGAGGTCCGGCAACTGCAAGGGGCCACTGTCCGGGTCGGCCTGGCTCGGCGCGAACGCCATGTCGATGCGCTCGGCCCGCAGTTCGTCGATGCACAGCGTGGCGCGCAACAGACAGGCCGGCGACCACTCGAGCAATGGGGCCTGCAGCTCGATGCGTGTTTCGCCCTGGGCCCACTGCACGTGGCGAGCCTGCCAGCGCCCACCCAGGCGACCCTGAAGATCGTCGACCGTCAGGCCCGGCACCAGGCCCAGCGCCCAGCGACTGCCGGCCGCGGTGCCCAGAATCAGGCCAAGGGCCAGAAGGATCAGCACCAGCAGGGCCAGCACGCTCAACAACACCGGTTTGAGGAAACGCCTCACAGTTCAGGCCCCATGGAAAAGTGCAAACGGATCCCGCCGTCATCATCCAGCGCATGGGCCAGGTCCAGGCGCAGCGGCCCGACCGGCGACACCCAGCGCACGCCGACACCGACGCCGGTCTTGAGGCTGGGCAGGTCGAGGCTGTTGAAGGCGTTACCCTGGTCGATGAAGGTCGCGACACGCCACTTGTCGGCCACCTCGTATTGATACTCGGCACTGGCGGCGATCATGTAGCGGCCACCGATGCGGTCGCCGTCGCTGTTCTCGGGCGACAATGTCTGGTAGTCATAACCGCGCACGCTCTGGTCGCCACCGGCGAAGAAGCGCAGTGACGGCGGCACGCTGTGGGTGTAGTCGTTGGTGAAGTTGCCGCCGAAGGCCAGGCGCCCGAGCAGGCGGTGACGGTCGCCGACGGTGGTCAGGCCCTTGAGCAGCACGTTGCCGTACAGCAGGTCAGTATCCGACACCAGCCCTTCCTTGGCCGCGCGCACGTCGAACTGCAGGCGGTAGCCATTGTGCGGATCGATCTTGTTGTCGCTGCGCAGGAAGGCATAGGTCACGCCTGGCATCAGCAGGTTGCTCAACCCGGAATCATCGCCCAACCGGTACTCTTCACGCTGGTACTTGAGCGAGATCACCCGGTTCCAGCCACTGGGCAGCTTGCTGTGCCATTCAGGGCCGACCGTGAGCAGCTTGCTGAGCGTATCGGTGCCGGCGATCTCTTCGTTCTGGTAGCCACCGGCAAAGCGCAGCTTGTCGGTCAGCGGCGGATCGAGTGGCACGTCGTACCACAGACCGACGTTCTGCCGGGGCGCAGACAGTTCTGCTTCCCAGCCATAGCTGTGACCTTGGGGGTTGACCCAATGGCGCGTCCAGTTGGCCCTGCCGCGCGGCCCCACGTCCGTCGAGTACCCCAGGCCCAGGCCCAAGGTGCGTGGCTTGCGGGTTTCCAGCTGGACCTGCACCGGCACTTCGTCGTTGACGGCTGCCGCCGGCGAGGCATCGACACGAACGCCCTCGAAGTAGCCACTGGACTGCAAGTCGTTGTTCAGCTCGGCGATCAGTTGCGAGTCGTAGGGCGTGCCGGGCGTGAACGAGACCATGCGCTGCAGCAAGTCCTGGTCGAGCGGCGTGTCGCCACCGAAACGCACTGCCCCCAGGCGATAGCGAGGTCCGCTCTGGTAGACCAGATTGATGTCGGCGACACCGGCACGCGGATCGACCGCCAGCCGCTGCTCGGTGAAACGACCGCTGAAGAACCCATAGCGCGAAGCCTGGTTCTCCAATTGATGCTTGGCGTTCTCGTAGTTGCCATGGTTGAGCACCGCGCCCGGACGCAGCCCGGGACCGTCCGGGACACGGAAACGGTCGAACGTGCTGGCCGGGCCCTCGACCTTGAGGGTGACGTGGCGCAGCCGCACCGGCTCGCCCGGCACGATCTTGATCACCAGGCGCGCCGGCGTGTCCGGCCCGGCCGCAGGGACCACTTCGCTGTCGATCTGCGCCTGGTAATAGCCCAGTGCCTGGGCCGCCTTGCGCGCCTGTTCCTCGGCACCGCGGCTGAAGCGCGTCAAGGCCTCTGCGTCCCGATCGCCCAGGCTACCGATGTAGCCTTCGACGTTGGACCTGAGCGCCTTGTTGGCGGGTTTGACCTGGACGCGCAACTCGCTCTGAGCGCTTGCGGCCAGACTGGTGGCCAGCAGCGCCAAGCCCCAGATGATTCTTCCTGTATGCGTCATGCGGGGCATGCTACCAGAGCTGAGTACGAGGGGAAGCCTGACATGTCTGCCAGGTCAGGCCTGAGGCACCTTGGCCGACGACGGCAACGGGTGATGGAAGACCCGCTCGCGCACCGGCCCCAGGGCGACTTCGCCGACCTCCTCGTACCCCTGCTGCAGGCAGAAATCGAGGTAATGGGCATTGCCGGTCGCCAGCACGACACCGTGCGAATCGGTATCGTCAGCACACCAGGCATGGACCGCCTGCAACAACTGCTCGCCGTAGTGCCGACCCTGGAAGCGTGGGTCGATGCCCAGCCAAGGCAGCAGGTGCACCTGGGGGCTGGCAAGGCAGCCGTTGATCGCCCATTGGTAGTCCAGGTAACGCCGGGTACGTCGCAGCCCCACCCCTGACCACATCCACAAACGCCAGACCCAGCTATCGGTAACGCCCAGTCTACGCAGGGGTGGTGTAATCAAGGCGACGCCTACCAGGTCGTCGCCGACCATCAACCCGAGGGCGGGCAATTGCAGGTAGTAATGCTGACGCACCCAGGCGCGGATCACCGTGCGCAGACGGCGCTCGAAACCGGGTCGGTCGGCGTCGAGCAGGTGGCCGACGGCCGGCTCCCGGCGATAGGCCTCGAACAGCAAGGCGCGGGTTTCACGGCGATAGCCTCGGTCGAGCAGGCAGAGGCGCGCGGGTGGGGCAATGGTTTCGGGCATGGCGGGCTGGCCTCCTGGCAGCGGCATCGTGAGAGCCTTGGAGGCTCGCGCAGGGCCAATCGTTCATCTCTGGCTCGACCGCGATAGAGCCTGAGTCCATCGAGCCTGGCAGCACCCGTGACCCGGCGCCGCGCTGGTGAGCCGCGCCAATGTCCGTTAGGATCGGCACCTTTTTCTCAGGATGGCCCAGCCCATGAAGATCATCTCGTTCAACATCAATGGCCTGCGCGCCCGCCCGCACCAGTTGGCCGCGCTGATCGAGAAACACCAGCCCGACGTCATCGGCCTGCAGGAAACCAAGGTCAGCGACGAGCAGTTCCCGCTCGCCGACATCGAAGCCCTGGGCTATCACGTGCACTTCCATGGCCAGAAAGGGCACTACGGCGTCGCCCTGCTCTCGCGCCAGGCACCCCTGAGCCTGCACAAGGGCTTCGCCACCGACGAGGACGATGCACAGCGGCGCTTCATCTGGGGCACCTTCGCCGATGCCGATGGCCTGCCGATCACGGTCATGAATGGTTACTTCCCCCAAGGCGAAAGCCGTGACCACCCCACCAAATTTCCGGCCAAGCAGCGCTTCTACCATGATCTGCAACAGCTGCTGGAAGGCCAGTTCACCCCTGACCAGCCGCTGGTGGTGATGGGCGACGTGAACATCTCGCCGCAGGACTGCGACATCGGCATCGGCCCGGACAACGCCCGGCGCTGGCTCAAGACCGGCAAGTGCAGCTTTCTGCCGGAGGAGCGCGAATGGATGCAGCGGCTCAAGGACTGGGGGTTGACCGACAGCTTCCGCCACCTGCACCCCGAGGTGAACGACTGCTTCAGCTGGTTCGACTACCGCAGCCGCGGCTTCGAGGACACCCCCAAGCGCGGCCTGCGCATCGACCTGATCCTGGCCTCCAACGGCCTGTTGCCACGGCTCAAGAGCGCAGGCGTGGACCTTGAATTGCGCGGCATGGACAAACCGTCGGATCATGCACCGATCTGGCTGGAGCTGGCCTAGACTTCATGCCTGAAATCCCTGCCTTGCGCACAGCGCGCCGTGCGGCGGAGTGTGTTTTAATGCTCCGCCCATCATTTTCGATACCTCTCATCTAAGGCGGCTATGGACACGGGGACACGACTCAAGCTGGTACGCGAACGCAGCAACCTGTCGCAACGCGAGTTGGCGCGCCGCAGCGGCCTGACCAACTCGACGATCTCGCAGATCGAGCAGAACCGGGTCAGCCCGTCGGTCAGCTCACTGAAGAAACTGCTCGAAGGCATTCCCATGTCCCTGGCCGAGTTCTTCAGCTTCGACGAGCCTGCGCGCGAAGAGCGCTACGTGTTCCGCGCCGGCGAGCAGCCGGACCTGGGCCGCAACGGGCTGCGCATGCTGCTGGTCGGCGCCAGCGTCGAGAACCGCCAGATGCGTCTGTTGCGCGAGCTGTACGCCCCTGGGGCCGACTCGGGCGAGCCGATCGTGCACACCCAGGGTGAGGAGTGCGGGCTGGTCACACGCGGCACGGTGGAGCTGTGGGTCGATGGCCAGGTCAGCGTGCTGGGGTCGGGGGATGGTTACTACATCCCCACCACCTTGCCCCACAGCTTCAAGAACATCGGGCCTGACGAGGCCGAGATCATCAGCGCCAACACGCCGGCGAATTTCTGAGAAGGGCCCTCGTGCCTCAGAGGCGTCTGCTTGCTCGTGACAAGGTCTGGTTGCTCACTGCCTGCATCGCGGGCAAGCCCGCTCCCACAAGCTGCTTGCGCAGCCATGGCTACATCGATGGTTGCAGAGGTCTGAGTGGGAGCTGGCTTGCCAGCGATAGGACCCTGCCAGGCGCCGCATGCGGTCGGGCATGTACTCAATAAAGAAGACAGTTGCTCCCACCTGTTGATGCCACGGACTGACAAACGCGTGGAACCGAGACCTGTGGGAGCCGGCTTGCCGGCGATGAGGCCTGCGAAGGCACACCGCCTGACAGGCCTGCCACAAGGCCGGCTTTCATGTCGGGGCCGCCAGGCTCTCCTCCCAGAAGCGTTTCGACAGGGCGTGTGACGATGCCTCTACCTGATCCAGCCCCCCTTCCCGCCCCCGCCTCGCCGCCCCTGACCAGCCGCGAGGTCTGCCAATGGCTGCGCGATGCAGCCCTGGGCACCGCGCACCTGAAGGTGCTGACGGCTCATCCAGGCCGCCTGAGCCTTGCCATCGACGACTGCACACTCGTGCTGCTCAGCGATGAACAACACCTGTCCTGCCTCCAGGCGTGTGACGCGCATGGCCGCCAAGGCACGGCCGAGCAGTGGTCCCGCTTTGGCACCGACCCCATCGAGCTGCTCAGCACCTGGGAACGCGCACGGCTCGAACACTTGATCGGATAGCCGTCGCACGACATTCACCTTAGATCATGCCCTTCTACGCTCGCTAAACCGTTTCATATTTGAAACACGTCAAGCGGAAGTTCCCGCCACCCTCGCCTGCTGAATTTGTCTAAAAAATAAACAACCTTTCAAAAAAGACGTTTTTTTGACTATAAAACCAGTTTGTAAGTTGGCACCTGTTTATTGCGTCCAGAACCCCTCTCTATCAGCAGAAAGCCCTATTTTCAGCCACTTACGACCGTTCATCGGATCGATGACCACGTTCCGTCAAATAAGTTTCACCGCCAAACCCCCGTTTCAGAAGGGTTTGATGGCAAAGAGCCTTAATCTGACCCGGTGTAATCCCCGCTTAACATGCCATTCATTTGACGCAAAGCCGACAAGCTGCGCTATAAAGAATTCCACACAGTCAGTTCGCCCTTTCCTTCAATCCTTCAATGCGAGGCACGCCGACATGGACGTGAGCGTATTTGGCACCGGCTACGTCGGTCTTGTACAAGCAGCCGCCCTGGCAGACGTCGGGCACCGAGTTCTGTGCGTGGACATCGACACGCACAAGATCAACCAGTTGAGCATGGGGGTGCCGCCGATCAGCGAGCCCGGTCTGCCGGCCATGCTCGAAGACAACATCAAGCAGGGTCGCCTGCTGTTCAGCACCCAGGCCAGCGACGCGGTCGCCCATGCCGAGCTGATCTTCATCGCGGTCGGCACCCCGCCCGACGAAGATGGCTCGGCCGACCTGTCCCACGTGCTCGAGGTGACCCGGCAGATCGCCCGGCTGATGGAGTCCGACCGTACGCTGATCTGCAAGTCCACCGTGCCGGTCGGCACTGCCGACAAAGTGCTGGCCCTGGCCCGCGATGAGTTGCAGGCGCTGGGCAAGGCGCACCTGCAGGTGCGCGTGGTCTCCAACCCGGAGTTTCTCAAGGAAGGCAGCGCCCTGGCCGACTGCATGCGCCCGGACCGGATCATCGTCGGTACCCCGGACGAGGTGGCACGCGCGCAGATGGCCGAGCTGTACGCGCCGTTCTGCCGCAATCACGAGAAGCTCATGTTCATGGACAACCGCAGCGCCGAGCTGACCAAGTACGCCGCCAACGCCATGCTCGCCACGCGCATCAGCTTCATGAACGAGCTGGCCAACCTCAGCGAGACCTTGGGCGCCGACATCGAAGCAGTCCGTCGCGGCATTGGCTCGGACCCGCGCATCGGCTATCACTTCATCTACCCGGGTTGCGGCTTCGGCGGTTCGTGCTTCCCCAAGGACATCAAGGCGCTGCTGCACACCGCCGAGCACAGCGGCATGCCCCTGCGCCTGCTGCAAAGCGTCAGCGACGTCAACGACCGTCAGCGGCACGTGCTGTTCACCAAGCTCAAGCAGCAGTTCGGTGGCCAGCTGGCAGGCAAGTCCATCGCCCTGTGGGGCCTGGCGTTCAAGCCCAACACCGACGACATGCGCGAAGCGCCCAGCCGCTACCTGATGGAAGCGCTGTGGGCCGAGGGCGCCAGCGTGCGCGCCTACGATCCCGAGGCGATGGATGAATGCCGGCGCCTCTACGGCTACCGCGACGACCTGCACCTGTGCGCCACCCGTGACGACACCTTGCAGGACGCCGACGCTCTGGTGATCTGCACCGAGTGGAAGAACTTCAGGGTGGTCGACTTCGCCCTGCTGGCCACCAAGCTGCGGGCCAAGACCGTCATCGACGGCCGCAACCTGTACAACCCCGAGCACCTGGCCGCCCAAGGCCTGCACTATGCTGGTATCGGCCTGCGCCAGCTCGCCCCGCAAGGCGTCGCCTCGTGAAGGTCCTGGTCACCGGCGCGGCCGGTTTCATTGGCGCACACACCACGCTGCGCCTGCTGCGCGATGGCCACGAGGTCATCGGCCTGGACAACTTCAACGACTACTACGACCCTGCGCTCAAGACTGCGCGGGTGCGCTGGATCGAAGCGCAGGTCGGCCCGTTCGCACTGCACACGCTGGACCTGGCCGACCGTGATGGCGTGGCCCGGCTGTTCGCCGCCGAGCGTCCGGACGTGGTCGTGCACCTGGCGGCGCAAGCCGGGGTGCGCTACTCGCTGCAGAACCCCCAGGCCTACGTCGACAGCAACCTGTGCGGTTTTCTCAACGTGCTCGAAGGCTGCCGCCGCAACCCGGTGCAGCACCTGCTGTACGCCTCGTCCAGCTCGGTATATGGCGCCAACCAGAACACGCCCTACCGCGTCCAGGACGGCGTCGACCACCCGCTGTCGCTGTATGCCGCTACCAAGAAGGCCAACGAGGCCATGGCGCACAGCTACAGCCACCTGTTCGGCATCCCGTGCAGCGGCTTGCGCTTCTTCACCGTCTACGGCCCCTGGGGCCGTCCGGACATGTCGCCGATCCACTTCGCCCGCTCGATCAGCGAAGGCCGGCCGATCCAGCTGTTCAACCAGGGCCGTCACCAGCGCGACTTCACCTACATCGATGACATCGTCGAAAGCCTGGTGCGCCTGATCCCGCATCCGCCAGTGGCGCGCCCCGACTGGACCCCGGCCCAGCCGGACCCGGCCAGCAGCCAGGCACCGTGGCGGCTGTTCAACATCGGTGGGCAGCGCCCGGTGGAGCTGATCGACTACGTCGCCCTGCTCGAGCACCACCTGCAGCGCGATGCGGTGATCGAGCTGCTGCCCCTGCAGCCGGGCGATGTCCTGGCCACCTGGGCCGATGCCAGCGCCCTGGAGCAGGTGACCGGCTTCACCCCACGGGTTTCCCTGGACGAAGGGCTCGGGCGCTTCGTCGCCTGGTTTCAACAGTACTACGCGCCAGGGGTCGGCCAAGATCCGACGTTCGGCGAGCAGACCGACCATCGGAGGCTGGCATGACCGGACCGGCAAAAAGCATGACCCTGGAAAGGCTCACACACGACAAGCGCCTGGACCCGGCGCATCGCCAGCGCATCGACGCGGCGATCCACATGCAAGGACGTGGCTGGCTGACCGGACGGGCCGGTGGGCGTGCCTGGACTTTGTCGCGCACCAACCGCGTGCTGTCGTGCCTGGGCGCGCTGCTCCTGCTGCTGGCAATCTCGCCGCTGCTGCTGGTGGTGGCCGTGCTGGTCAAGCGCAGCAGCCCGGGGCCGGTGTTCTTCGTGCAGAAGCGCACCGGCTACCGGGGCCGCACCTTCGGCATGTTCAAGTTCCGCACCATGGTCGCCAACGCCGAGGCGTTGAAGGACTCGGTGCGCCACCTGAACAAGCACGGCGCCGACGCCATCGACTTCAAGATCGACAAGGACCCGCGCGTCACTCGCATCGGCGCCCTGCTGCGCCGTACCAGCCTCGACGAGCTGCCCAACCTGCTCAACGTGGTCGCCGGTGACATGCGCCTGGTCGGCCCCCGCCCGACCTCGTTCAACGCCTACCGCTACGAGGACGCCCACCTGGCCCGGCTGAGCATCTACCCCGGCATGACCGGCCTGTGGCAGATCTCCGGACGCAGCGACATCGACTTCGACCAGCGCGTGCAGCTGGACCTGAGCTACATCCACGAACAGAGCTTGATGCTGGACCTGAAGATCCTGCTCAAGACGCCTTTCAAAGTCTTCAGCGGCCACGGAGCAAGTTGAGATGGACGGTTCTATATCCCGGCGCCTGAGCATCGCCACCCCCAGCGAGACCAACCTGACCGCCACCGTGCTCGACCTGGAGCAGCGCACCTTGCTGCTGACCTCGGCCAACAGCGGCAGCGGCACCAGCACCAGCGCCCTGGCCTTCGCCAGCCAGTTGGCCTTGATGAGCGCCGGCACCGTGCTGCTGATCGACACCTGCGCCGGTGTCGGCAGCCTCAGCCAGCAACTGGGCCTGGGCAAGCTGCGCGGCTTCACCGACCTGCTGTTTGACCGCGACACGCCCCCCCTGGCTCAGGACTGCGTGGTGCGCCTGCCCGACCAGCCTTTCGATGTGCTGCCCGGCGGCACCTGGCTGCGCGGGCGCGAGCGCCTGGACCCGGACCGTCTGCGCGTGCTGCTGCGCCAGTTCAGCAACCAGTACCGCTTCGTGGTGATCGACGGCGAGGCCATCTACGTCAACGCCGACAGCCTGGTGATCGGCACCATGGTCGACGGCGTGATCCTGGTGGTGTGCGCCGAGCAGACCCGCCTGGAAGTCGCCCAGGCCGCCAGCCTGCGCCTGACCCAGGCCGGTGCGCGACTGATCGGCAGCGTCTTCAACCGACGCAAGTACTACATGCCCCAGTGGCTCTACAACAACCTCTGAGCCAGGCCCAGGAGACGACCATGAACTACCCGACCATCGCCCTGTGCGTGCTGGCCCTGAGCGGCTGCGCCGGTCAGCAGAGCCGCGAGATTCCGGTGCAGATCCTCACCGCCGCACCCGCCGAGGCGCAGGCCTCCGAGCTGGGCGGCCGCGAGCAGGTGCTGCGTCCGCAGGACGTGCTCGAAGTGATCTTCCACTTCCCCAACACCAGCACCGGCACCTACACCCTTCAGCCCGGCGACACGGTGGACCTGAACTTCCTGTCCGCCAGCGGCCTGAACGGCAGCCAGCTGGTGCAGCCCGACGGCAGCATCACCCTGCCCAGCACCAACTCCGCCGTGCGCGTCGCCGGCCTGACCGCCAGCCAGGCGGAAGCGGCGATCCAGCAGGAGTTCCGCAACAAGCGGGTGTTCCAGAACAACCGCGACCAGGTGACCCTGCGCGTGCTCACCCCCATGAGCAGCGACGCCAACCTCAAGAGCGCCCTGAGCCACCCCGGCAGCGGCATGAGCCGCGACATCATCGTCGGCACCGATGGCCGCGCCACCTTCCCGGAGATCGGTTCGGTGCCGCTGCAGGGCCTGACCCTGGACCAGCTGCGCGACCACCTCAACCAGCGCTACGCCAACCTGCCTGGCCGGATGACCGTCGACGTGCTGCTCAAGGCCACCGCCGCCAACGAGATCTACGTGCTCGGCGAAGTCGCCCAGCCGGGGTCGTTCCCGATCCGCCGCCCGGTCTCGGTGCTCGAGGCCCTGACCCTGGCCCGTGGCCCGACCCTCAAGGCCAAGCTCGGCTCGGTGGTGATCATGCGCCGCACCGGCAACCACGTGCAGGCCGTGCACTACGACGTCGACAAGGCCCTCGACGGCAGCGGCGCGCAGATCGCCTACCTGCAACCGGAAGACATGCTCTACGTGCCCAAGACCGCCCTGGCCAGCGCCGGCGAGCTGAGCCGGCAACTGGCCGACGTGGTGCTGTTCCAGGGCGTCAACTTCGGCTTCAGCTATCGCGCTGACAACAAGAACAGCATCGGCAATTGACCAGGGACATGTTCATGATTACCCAACCCAAAGAGAACTACGTACACGAGTTCTTCAGGATCTTTTTCGCCAACCAGCAGTTGGTGAAGCGCATTTTCCTGGTCTTCGCCGTGTTCGCCCTGATCCTGCCGTTCGTGCTCAGCGCGCGCTACGACATTCCCGCGCAGGTCATCGTCCAGTCCAAGAAGCTCTCGCAGAGCGACACCAGCTCGGCCCTGGGGCAGCAGGCCGACACCTTCATCCCGCCGAGCCTGGCGGACATGGAGACCGAGAGCAACATCCTGCGCTCGCCGGCACTGATCCGCGAAACCATCAGCCAGCTGCGCACCGAGGGCTATTACCAGCCTGAGCCGAGCTGGATACGCGACCACCTGCTGACCCCCGTGCGCGAGCACGTGATCGCACCGGTGCAGGCCCTGTTCGCCGATGACGAGGCCGTGCCACGCGACAGCGAACTCGACGGCCTGACCGACGAGGCGCTGAGCAAGCTCGACATCGCCGCCCTGCCCGGCTCGAACGTGATCTCGTTGAACTACTCGGCCAAGGATGCGCACCTGGGCACGGTGTTTCTCGGCCGCCTGCTGGAGAACTTCCTGAAGAACCGTCAGGACCTGCAATCCAACGAGCTGCCGGAAGCCTTCTACCAGCAGAAGAAGCTGCACTACCAGACCCGCCTGGGCGAGCTGGAAACCCAGCGCCTGAACTTGCTCGAGGCGATCAGCTCGTCCGACCCGCGGGAAGAGATGACCTTCCGCCTCAACGCCATCAACACCGAGGAACAGGCGCTCAACGCGGCCCGCGACCGCCTGCTGCAGAACCAGCAGTGGCTGGACTACCTCAAGGCCAGTCGCACCGCGGCCAACTCGGCCAAGCTCGCCGACTACAGCTTCCCGTACACCTTCGTCACCACCGTCGACAACCTGGCGCTGGAAGACCGCGAGATCAAGCAGCTCGGCGAACAGCTGACCAACCAGATGACGCGCTACAGCAGCGACCTGGCCATCTTCCAGGCCGGCTCCGACCCGATGCTGCTGCAACGCGAGCAGCTCAACGCCACCCGCAGCCAGCTGCTCAAGGTGGTCGACAACCGCATCCGCGAGCGCACCCAGGACCTGGCGGTGACCCAGCAGGTGATCGACCAGAAGTCCGCGCGCATCGCTGAGTACACCGCCCGCATTCATCAACTGCGCGAGACTCAGAGCCAGACCCGCCAGCTCGACACCGAGATCGAGGCCCTGCACCGCGCCTTCTCGACCTACGCCCAGCGCTACGAAGAAAGCCGTGGCCAGGGCCTGCTCGACGGCAGCCAGTCCAACGCCCGCATCCTCAGCGCGCCGTACGAGCCGACCAGCGCGGCGTTTCCCAAGCCGGGCCTGATCATCCCGTTCGGCCTGCTCACCGGCCTGCTGCTGGCCATCGCCGTGGTCTACGTCAAGGAGTTCTTCGACCATCGCTTCAAGCACCCTGCACAGATCGGCCAGCAACTGGGCCTGCCGGTGCTGCTGGTGATCAACGAACACACCCCGGTCCTGGCCAACCCGCACCGTCGCTGGAGCCTGCCGCGCCTGATGCACTGGGTGCGACATTGAACGCCGCCGCGCCCACTGCGCCACGCACGGTCCTGCACCTGCTCAACAGCGGCGGCTTCTACGGCGCCGAACGCATGCTGCTCGACCACTGCCAGGCCACGCCAGGACGGCACCGGGTGCTGTTCCTCGGCGCGCCACCGGCCCTGCTGACGCGCTTTCGCCAGGCCGGCATCGAGTGCCAGAGCTGTGCGAGCCTGCTCGCGCTGCTGCGGCTGCTGGCGCGCGAACGCCGCCAGCGCCCGCTGCTCAACAGCCACAACTTCAAGGGCCTGCTGCTGGGCTGGGTCGGCGCTACGCTGTGGCGCCTGCCGATGGTGGTCACCCAGCACGGCTTCACCCCGCGCAGCCGCAAGCAACGCTTCTACACCTGGCTGAGCCTGCAGCTGTGCCGCACGCCCACCGTCGACCAGGTGGTGTGCGTGGCCGACAGCATCGAGCGCCTGCATCAGCAGGCGGGCGTGGCGGCCGGCAAGGTACGGGTGATCCGCAACGGCCTGCCCGAGCTGCAGGGCGCCACCCCGCGCAGCAACGGCCACGCCCACTGGCTGGCCGGCTTCGTCGGGCGCCTGAGCAGCGAAAAAGGCCCGGACCTGTTTCTCGACACCTTGATCCCGCTGTGCCAGCGCGAGCCTCGCGTGCGGGCGGTGATGCTCGGCGACGGCCCGGAACGGGCGGCCCTGCAGGCACGCATCGATGCCGCCGGGCTGACCGAACGCATCAGCCTGCCGGGGTTCCAGACCGACATGCAGCGCTGGATGGCACGCCTCGATGCGCTGGTGATCAGCTCGCGCACCGAAGGCACGCCGATGATCCTGCTCGAAGCCATGCAGGACGGTGTGCCGGTGGTGGCGTTCTCCGTCGGTGGCGTACCTGACGTGATTCGCCACGGGCACAGCGGGCTGCTGGCCACGCCGCTGGACACCCATGAGCTGGGTCAGCAGTTGCAGGCCTTGCTGGACGACCCGGCCCAGGCCGAGGAACTGGTGGCCCGCGCCCGTCAGACCCAGCGCGAGCATTTCCACCTGCCGACCCTGGCCCGTGAATGGGCGCAGGTGTACCGGCTGGCCGCACGGGAGGCCCTGGCATGATCATCCCTCTGTCGCTGGTCGGCCTAGTGGCCCTGGTCAGCCTCGGCCTGCTGGCCAGCCCCTACCCGGCCCTGGCGCCAGGCGCGGTCCTGGGCCTGGCGGGCACCCTGGTGCTGTACCGCAAGCCGGCCTGGGGGCTGCTGGCGATCGCCGCGCTGGTCCCGCTGGAAGGCATCCTCAAGGACAAGCTGCTGTCCGGGGCCAAGCTGGTCGGCGTCGGCATGATCCTGATCCTCACCCTGCAACTGGCCGTGCGCCAATTGCCCGCCAGCCGCCTGGCCAGCAACCAGTGGCGGCTGCTGCTGCCGTTCCTGGCGCTGTACCTGCTGAGCCTGTGGACCAGCGACCTGCTGCCGATGTCGCTGGCGCACCTGCGCGAAATCAGCGTGGGCCTGATCGTCTTCGGCATCACCCTGCTGGTGGCCCGCGAACTGAGCCTGCCGATGCTGGCCCGGCTGGTCACCGTCACGGTGTGCATCAGCTGCCTGTTCGCCCTGTTCATGGCCAAGTACCAGCAAGGCGGGCGTGCCTCGGCGTCGCTCGACCCGAACAACTTCGCGCTGCTGATCACCTTCGCCATGCCGTTGGCGCTGTGGCTGGCGATCAAGACCCGCTGGCTGCCGCTGCGGCTGTTCTGGATCGGTTGCTGCGTCCTGTTGCTGGCGGGCATCACCAAGACCGAATCGCGCTCGGGGCTGGTGGTGATGCTGGCGAGCCTGGGCATCCTGCTGGTGCATTACCGCGAACAGGTGGCGCGCATCCGGCCGCGGCACCTGGGCTTCGCCATGCTCGGCCTGGCCGTGCTGATCCCGGCCGGCGCGGCGCTGATGCCCGAAGGCTACGCCGCGCGGATCCAGTCGCTGATGCTGCTCAAGGGGGGCGTCAACGCCCACAAGGACGAATCCCTCGGGCGGCGTGCCTCGTACCTTCTGGTCGGCCGTTCGATGATCGCCCACAGCCCGGTGCTGGGCACCGGGCCCGGCACCTTCCCGCTGCACTATGCCCGCAGCGGCTATGCCGTGGCCTTCGCCCCGAGCAACAAGGCCGCCGAGCTGTACCGCGCCGCGCACAACACCTACCTGCAGGTGACCAGCGAAACCGGCGTGCCGGCCGGCCTGCTGTTCGTCGGCATGGTGCTGCTGGCCATCCGCAACTTCTGGCACGCACGTCGCCTGTGGCTGGCCCGCGGTGATCGAGAGAACGCCGACCTGATGACGCACCTGACCATGAGCATGATGGCCATGGGCATCTTCCTGATGTTCCTGACCGCCTACAACCACAAGTACCTGTGGCTGATGCTGGCGTTGTCCAGCGTGCTGGTCCGCCAGGCCGCCGAACCCCGTCGACAGGAGGTCGCCCCATGCAACTGATCAGCCTCGTGATCCCGATGTTCAACGAAGCCCGGCACATCGTGCGCACCCTCCAGGCCGCTCGTCATGCCGCCACGGTGGCCGGGCTGCGCTGCGAGCTGGTGGTGGTGGACAACGGCTCCAGCGACGAAGGCCCGCAGCTGGCACGCCAGCACGGTGCGCGTGTGCTGAGTGTCCCCGGCCTGCCGATCGGCGCCCTGCGCAACCGTGGCGCCCAGGCCAGCCGGGGCGACTGGCTGGCGTTTCTCGATGCCGACATCGAAGTGCCAGGCGACTGGCTGCAGCGTCTGCTGGACCTGCACCGGCGCGGCGAGGGCGACGTGTTCGCCCTGGACTGCGACACGCCGCGCCAGGCGCCCTGGTTCGCCTATGCCTGGCAGCGCCGCACCCTGCGGGCCGGCGCGGCGGTGCAGGACAGCCACTGGCTGCCGACGCCGAACCTGCTGATGCGTCGCACCTGGTTCGAGGCGGTCGGCGGCTTCGACGAGCGCCTGCGCACCGGCGAGGACAAGGACTTCACCCTGCGCCTGCACGCGGCCGGCGCACGCCTGCGCGCCGTCCGTGCGCCGGTGGTGCTGCACTGGGGCTTCGAAGGCAGCTGGTCGGAATGGATCGGCAAGGAGCTGTGGCGCCAGGGCAGTCACCTGGACCTGTTGCGCAGCCATGGGGCCAGCCTGCGCCTGCTGCGCTTTCCCCTGCTGTCGCTGGGCATCTGGCTGCTCGACGCCCTGGTCCTGGCACTGCTGTCGGCCGGTCACGCCGGCCCGGCGCTGATCCTGCTCGCGCTCGGCGCCCTGCCGGCGCTGGTGCTGAGCCTGCGCCAGAGCCTCAAGCACCGGGCCCCCGTGTTCGTGCTGCAGCTGTGGGGCCTGCACTGGATTCGTCTGCACCTGGCGGGCGCGGCCTTCGTGCTCAGCCTGTTCAATCGCACCGCAAGGAGGCCCGCTCGTGGCTGAACTCGTATTCTGGATGTGCCTGCTGCTCCCCGTGTATGCCTGGATCGGCTACCCCGTGCTGCTGACCCTGGCCGCGCCGTTCTTCCCGCGTCGCCGCCTGAGCCCGCTCGCGCCGCAACAAGTCAGCGTGGTGATCGCCGCGCACAACGAAGCGCGCCACATCGTCGACAAGCTGCGCAGCGTACTGCGCCAGGACTACCAGGCTGCTGACCTGCAGGTGGTGGTGGTCAGCGATGGCTCGACCGATGACACCGTGCAGCTGGCGCGCAGCCTGGGCGACCCGCGGGTGGAAGTGCTCGACCTGCCGCGCCTGGGCAAGGCCGGTGTGCTCAATGCCGGGGTGGAGGTCAGCCGCGGCGAGCTGCTGGTCTTCACCGACGCCGACAACCAATGGGCCGACGACACCCTGGGCCTGCTGCTGGCACCGTTCGCCGACCCTGAAGTCGGCGCCAGCGCCGGGCACATGATCATCCCGGTGGTCGGCAAGGGCCTGAGCCTGGGCGACAGCCTCTACCGGCACTACGAAGCCTGGGTGCGCAAGGTGGAGAACCGCACCGGCTGCATGGTCTCGGCCGACGGCGCCTTGCTGGCCCTGCGCCGCAGCCTGTACCAGGCGGTGCCCAAGCAGGTCAACGATGACTTCTTCATCAGCACCTGCGCGCCGGCCGCCGGCAAGCGCATCGTCTACGTCCCCGAAGCCATCGTGCTCGACCAGGGGGTGGACGAGGCGGACAAGCAGTTCCGCCGCCGCCAGCGGGTCACCGTCGGCGGTCTGCTCAGCCTGGCGGCGCGCCGCGAGCTGCTCAACCCGCTGCGCCATGGCCTGTACGCCATCGCCCTGATCAGCCACAAGCTGATCCGCCGCCTGGCCCCGGTGCTGTTGCTGCCGCTGCTGCTGGCCAATCTCTGGCTGGCGCTGGAGCCGGGCCTGTTCCGCTGGATGCTGGTGGCCCAGCTGCTCGGTTACGGCGTGGCGGTCCTCGGTCTGCTCGACGTACGGCGGCGCCTGCCCAAGCCCTTTCGGCTGGCGGCGTTCCTGCTGGTGACCCTGGCGGGCATGAGCGTGGGCCTGTGGCAGTTCCTGCGCGGGCACAGCTACAGCCAGTGGAACCCGAACCAGAACCGTTGAGGCCAGGACATGCCGCTCAAGACGTTGCTCAAACAGGCCAGCGGATGGTTGTATTTCCATTCTCCGTCCGGCCGCAAGACACTGCAGCACAATGGCGTGATCCTCATGCTGCACCGGGTGCTGCCCGACGATGCCAGTGCCGCCCTGCCGCACCGCAACGAGCTGTGCATCGGCCAGGCCACCTTCGATGGGCTGCTCGGCTGGCTGTCGCGCCACTTCGACTGCGTCAGCCTGATGGACCTGCTGCAAGGGCATGGCCAGGCCGACCGCCCGGCCCGTCCGCGGGTGGCGCTGACCTTCGACGACGGCTGGCGCGACAACGCCTCCAATGCCTTCCCGCTGCTGGTCAAGCACCAGGTGCCGGCGAGCATCTTCCTGTCCACCGACTACATCGGCAGCCGCCAGCGGTTCTGGTGGGAAAGCGTCGGCGAAACGCTGTGGGGCAGCCATGGCGAAGCGCCGCGCTATCGCTTGATCGAACAGCTGCGTCAGCTCGGCCGGCCCTTGCCGGTGAACTACTTTCTGTACGCCCAGCCGGCCGCACGCAGCCTGTTGCTCGCGCGCTACCTGCAAAGCCTCAAGACCCTCAGCCCGCAGGCCCTGCACCTGCTGACCGACGTCTGCCCGCCCGAGTCCCTGCCCCAGGCCATGGACTGGGAGCAGGTGCGGGAAATGGAGGATTCCGGGTTGGTGCGCTTCGGCCCCCACGGTGCCAGCCATGCCCTGCTGCCGCTGCTCGACGACGCTGCGCTGGACGAGGAGCTGCGCCGCAGTCACGACGCCCTGCGCGCCGGCTGCCAGGCCCCGCTGCCGGTGTATTGCTACCCCAATGGCGACCATGACGCGCGGGTCCGCGCCCACGTCGCCGGACACGCCTACCCCTGGGCCTTGAGCACGCGCATCGGCGTCTGCCAGGCCCATGACGACCCGCTGGCGCTGCCACGCATCGGGGTCAGTCAGCACAATGCCAGTCGTCCAGCGTTGCTGGCCTGGCGCATCAGTCGAGGGAACCGGCCATGAGCGGTAACAGTTATGTGCGTCATCTGGTGCTGAGCGTCGGCACCAAGCTGGCGATGATCGCGCTGCGTCTATTGCGCAACATCCTTTTGGCCCGGATCCTCGGCCCGAGCGAGCGCGGCCTGTTCGCCCTGCTCAGCTCGCTGCCGGAAATGATCAGCGCCATCACCAGCGGCGGGCTCAACAGCGCCATCAGCTACCAGGCGGCCAAACAGCGTTCGATGGGCCTGCTGCTGACCCAGGTGCTGGTCTACGGGTGCCTGCTGGCCCTGTTGCTCACGCTGTTCTGCGTGGCCCTGGTGCGCGAGTTCGCCACCGACCTGGAAGTCACCCTGCAACTGGGCTTGCTGGCCTGGCTGCTGCTGATCGCCGTGCCCATGACCGTGCTCAAGAGCGGCCTGCTCAACCTGCACAACGCCAGCGGCAACGTCGATGCCTTCAACGCCTTGCGCCTGACCGAGTCGCTGGCCCCGCTGCTGCTGTTTTTGGCGATGTTCTGGATGTGGGGCGGCCAGGCCCTGGAAGCGGCGCTGATCAGCTGGCTGATGGGCCTGGCGGTGGTGCTGGCCCTGGGGCTGTGGTGGTTGTCCCGGTCGCACTCGCTGCGCCTGTGCTGGGACCGCGCCGGCCAGCGCGAACTGCTGACCTACAGCGCCCGCAGCCACCCGGACGTGATCTTCCAGCAGATCATCCTGCGCTCGGACTACCTGTTCATCGGCGCCCTGATCGGCAGCACCGCCGTGGGTCACTACGCCATGGCCAGCGCCGCCGCCGAGCTGCTGCTGATCGTGCCCGAGGCGGTCACCACGCCGCTGATGAAGCGCCTGCTGCAGCAGGACGAGAGCATGCGCAAGCTGACGCCGATCGCCCTGCGGCTGACCGGTACGGTGATGCTCGGGGCCTGCCTGAGCATGGCGCTGATCGGCAAGTGGCTGATCGTCACGCTGTTCGGCGCCGAGTTCGAACCGGCCTACCCGGCCCTGCTGGCCCTGCTGCCGGGCATGTTCGCCATGTGCTACACGAGCATCCTGCGCCTGGACCTGCTGGGCAAGGACAAGCCCGGCACGGTGTCGCTGATCATGGGCACGGCGGCGCTGCTCAACCTGCTGCTCAACGTCATCCTGATCCCGGCCTACGGCATCCTCGGCGCGGCCATCGCCACCTCGGCGTGCTACCTGCTGGTGACCGGCTGGATGCTGCTGGTCTACTGCCGCCTGGGCAAGGTGCCGGTGTGGCAGACCCTGATCGTGCTGCCGAGCGACTACGCGCCGCTGCGGCAGATGCTGCAAGGGCGGCCGGCATGAGGACGTGGCTGCTGGCCTGCCTGCTGGCCCTGCCGGTCAGTGCCCAGGCGCTGACCTGGGACGGCGTGCGCGACGCCAGCCTGTACCTGACGCCAAGCCGCGCCGACACCCTGCGCATCGCCTGGCGCCCGGCCTGGCAGGCCCGTGCCAACGCCGAGCAGCTGTACCTGCTCGACGGCCGCGGTCGGCTGGTGGCCCAGCAGGACATCGCCGCCGACCAGCCGCGTGGCGAACTGAGCTGGCCGATCACCCCCGGCCAGGGGCCTTACCGCCTGGAAGTGCCTGGCTACAGTTTCCGCCGCTACCAGATCAGCCATGACGACAGCACCGTGGCGCAGCTGGCGCCGGCCAAGGTGCACTTCAGCCTGGACACCCGCAGCGCACCGGTCTGGTACACCCAGGTCGCCGCCGGCCAGCAGGCCGTGCTGGGCGGCAAGTACCACGGCGGTGCCCGGGCCGTGCTGGCCGAGCGCCTGAGCGACGGACGCAGCCTGCGCCTGTGGCTCAACACCTACCCGCGCTACTGGCAGTTCGACCAGGCGCCCCTGCCGACCAGCACGCGTGACGAAACCTGGCGCCTGACGGTGATCGGCCAGGGCAAGACGGCGTTCTGGCTCGACGGCAGCGACAACCTGTTCGCCCAGACCCCTGAAGCCGCGGCAACCCGCGCCCAGCCGCCCGCGCCTGCCGACGGCGAGGTGAACCTGACCTGGCGTGGCACCGTGCTGGGCCATACGCCGGACCTGGGCGTCGCCCTGCCCTATGAACCCTTGCCGCCGGTGGCGCATGCGGCGATCGACGCCCTGGCGCCGACCGCGGGCGGCTTCTACAGCCTGGTCGACATCATGGCCGAGCGGCCCCACTACGAGGACCGCTGGCGCGACCTCTACCTCAAACGCTTCGGCATCCGCCACGACATCACCCTGCTCGCTGCCCGTGGCCGGGTGGCCGAGCTGTCGGCCGATCGCACCACCCTGGCCGGCCTGGACGCCTGGCTGGCCGCCACCCGTGCGCGTGGCGGCGGTGGCCTGCACTACCTGGCCTTCGCCGACGAGCCGAACCTCAACTACCGCAGCTTCGAAGCCTTCGAAGCGTACTTCCAGACCCTGGCCGAGCACGTGCAGCAGAGCCCGGGCGCGCGCGACGCCGGGGTGCGTATCGCCATGCCCGCCTCCTCGCGGCTGCTGGACGGCCCCTTCGTCGAGCAGGCCCGGACACGCCGCGGCATCGACTGGGCACGCCGGCTGCTGGCGGCCCACGAGGCCCGCATCGACGCGCTGGCCTGGCACGAATGGATGGTGCGTGACCTGCTGGCCACGCGGCGCTACCGGGACAGCGTCCAGCAGGCCGCCGACCTGGTCGGGCGGGACGCCCAGGGGCGTCCGCGCAAGGCGCTGCTGCTCGACCAGACCAACATCTCCAGCGGTGCGAGCCTCAGCCCGTACGACCAGAACACCCAGTACGCGGCGCTCTGGTGGACCTCGGTGGTGATCAACGCCTCGGCCGACGGCCTGCTGGACATGCTCAACTGGTTCCACCTGGCCGACGAGCCTGGCTGGCCGAAGGGCATGCTGGCCGTCCGCTCGCCGGCGGGGGTCAGCCTCAAGCCCGTGGGCCAGGTCCAGCAGTTCATCGCCCGTCATTGGCTCGACCAGGTGATGGCGCTGGACAACGATGCCTTCGAAGTCGACGTCCTGGCCATGGCCCGCGACCAGCAGCGCACGGTGCTGGGCGTGAACAAGGCCGAGCGCCTGCAGCGGATCAGCCTGGCGGCGCTGGGGTGCCCTGCCGCACGCCTGGCGCTGTTCGGCGCCGATGCCCAGGTGCGCGAGGCCACGCCGCGCTGCGAGCACGATCGACTGCGTTTCGAGTTGCCTGCGCAGACCGTGTTCGCGCTGTCCTGGAGCGCACCATGACGTTCAATACCGGCGCGCTGCCGGCCTGTGTCCTGGGGGGCTTGGCGCGCACGCCCGCCCCGTCATTCCACCGTCGAGGAGCCTTGACATGAACCTGCGACTGACTTGGTGCGATTCGCTGCACGACGCCGCGTTTCCGGCCGACGAGTACGAGCAATTGCGTCAACGCCTGCCTGACAGCACCCCGTTCAACCACCTGGGCTGGCTGCGCGCGGCCGAAGACGCCCTGCAGCCCGGCCAGCGGCTCCAGGTGCTGCTGGGTTATTGGCACGAACGGTTGTGCCTGTGCCTGCCGCTGGTGCGCGAGCAGGAACGGGCCGGCCCCCTGTCGGTGCCGGTGGTGCAGCACCTGGGGCATCCCTTGAGCGACCGGATCGCCTTGCTGATCGACCTGCCGCCCGCCTTGGCCGGGCGTGTGCTGCAAGCGATCCGCAAACACCTGCCTCATGCCGTGCTGCGCCTGAGCGAAGTGCCCGACGGCACCCCGCACCGCAGCTGGCTGGACACCTGGGCCGCGCGCAGTTCGACCTTCGAGCGGCGCCTGACCTGCCAGGTGCCGGTGCACCGGATCAGCGACGCCGACCGCCAGGAAGTCAGCGGCGATCCCCGCTACAAGCTGCGCCGCGCGCGCAAGCGTATCCAGGCCAGCGGCGCCAGCATACGCCGGGTGATCGCCAGCCCCGAGACCATCGAAGCCCTGCTCGATGCGGTGAGCGCCGTCGAAGCGGTCAGCTGGAAGGGCGACGACGAAGTCGGCATCTTCTCCGGTGCACAGCGCCGTCAATGGATGTACCAGGCCTTCACCGCCCTGGCCCGTGAGGGGCTGGTCTGCCTGGTGCTGCTGGAACTCGACGGGCGTTGCATCAGCTACCGGCTGGGATTGCTGGAGCGCGGGCGCGTCTACGACTACAACCTGGCGTTCGTGCCGGAGTACCGTGACCTGGGCAGCGGCCGTGTGCTGCTCGAGGAGTTCATCCACTGGGGGCTGGACGCCGGTTGGGAGTGGGTCGACGCCTCGCGGGTCAGCCTGGCCAACTCCAGTCACCAACTGCACGAACGCATGACCGGCCAGGTCGATCAGTGGCGCCTGAGCTGCTACAGCTGGCGTCTCGATGGGCTGCTGCTGGGCGGTGCCCTGCGTGGCTGGCGCTGGCTCAAACCGCACCTGGCCCGGCGCCAGGCCGCCCAGCCTGTCCCTACCCCTTCCTCCCCCCTTGCCAAGGAACAACCGAATGCCGTCTCTGGTCATCGTCAACGCTGACGACTTCGGGCTCGATGCGCCCACCAACGCCATCATCCTGCATGCGTTCCAGCGCGGCGTGATCAGTTCGGCCACGGCCATGGCCAACATGCCGGCCTTCGCCGAGGCCTGCGTGCTGGCGCAACAGCCTGCCTTGCGCGACCGGATCGGGCTGCACTTCAACCTGACCTACGGTCGCCCACTGGGCCGGGCCCTGCTCGACCAGCCTCGGTTCTGCACGGCGGACGGCGAGCTGGACCTGTGCGTACCCCGCCGCGCGCTGCGGCTGAGCGCTGGCGAGCGCGCAGCGGTCCTGGACGAGTTGCACGCCCAGTGGCAGCACTGCCTGGCCCAGGGCCTGGTGCCCAGCCATATCGACTCGCACCAGCACGTGCACAATATCTGGCCGATCGGCGCCATCGTCGCCCGTTTCGCCCGTGAACGCGGCGTGCCGATCCGTCTGGCGCGCAATGTCGGCAGCAACATCGGGGTCGTCAAACGGGTCTTCAAGACGCTGCTCAATGCCCGCCTGAAGCGCCTCTGCGGGGTGACCGCCGACCATGTCTGCACGCCCGCCGACCTCACGTCGAGCCGCGTGCCCGCCCAGGGGATCCTGGAGGTGGTGGCGCACCCCAGCGCTCTGGCCCACGGCGACATCGGCGATGAATACCTGGCCCCAGGTGAATCGCTCACGCAGGTGCTCGCCCGCCACCTGGACGGTGTGCCGGCCTTGAGCTATGGCCAGCTTGGCGTCAAGACCCGGTCCGTGCGCCAACCGGTACGCCCCTGGGCCGATTCGGGCAGCGCCGGGTAGCGCATAGCCACTGCACGTCATCGCCTGCACTGCCGTTCACTGGGGTCGCCCTCATTTCAGGAGACCCTACCGTGCACTCACTCGACGCGCTCAACCCGCATCAGGACCTCATCCGTCAGCAACTGCCCGCCTGGAGCCGGTACGCCGGTCGCGCGCAGTGGCAGGCGTTGCTCGACAGCCAGACGCCCGAGCAGGGCTTACCAGGCCAAGAAGCCGCCTGGTTCGCCAATGCCGCCCCCGACCTGCGCGAGGCGGTCCTCGCCAGCCAGGCCGCGCGACGTCAGGCCGAGCAGGCCTTGGCGCGCAGCCTCAAGGGGCTGCAGCAGATCAACGCGTTCGCCGAGCCGTTGCTGCGCGAACGCCTGGCTGGCGTGCCTGGCCTGACCGGCCCGCTGGAGGATTACCAGCTGTTGCACGTGCGCCGGACCTGGCACTGGCAAGGCGCCTGCTACCTCTACAGCCACACGCGTTGCGGTCTGCTCCAGGCCGCCCTGCAGAATTTTGCCGACGACGTCGTGTTCGACGCGCCCTCGGCGGTGGCCCGTCGGGAGGCCATCCAGGTCACGCCGATCACGGTCCAGGGCTCGGTGTTCGTCAGCCCGGACCTGCCCGGCGCGCCGCTCGACCTGCCGTCGGAGCGCTACCAGGTCGACCCGTCGCCCCTGACCGCTCACGCCTTCGCCGACCTCTGTCGCCAGCTCGACCTGGGCGGGCGTTACCAGGCGCACCTGCGCGCCCACCTCGAGCCCGCCGACGACGGCGCCCGCGTGCGTGCGCAGCGCCTGGCCGTGCACCGGGCCCACCTGCAGGTAGCGAGCGACCTGGCCTACCTGCGCCATCGGCTCGACGGCGTCACGCACGACGAGATCGCCGGCTGGCTTGCCGGCGCGCCCGTCACGGCCTGGCGACTGAGCCTGTTCGGCATCGACCTGCATGAAGTGGTGGTGCTGCACACGAACGCCGCCGGCCTGCTGCTGTACCTGCCGGGTCGCCCGATGGCCCTGCGCAGGGTGGGCGATGCGACGCGCCTGGGTGACGTGCTCGGCGCGCTGCTCGACGATGCCGAGGAACGTGCGGCCTTCATGACCTACGTCCCCCTGGCGCAGCGCGCCGCGTTCACCCGCATCCTGCGGCAGAACCTGGGTGATCGCCTGCCGGTGCAGCAGTACCTGCTCGATGAAGGCCTGTTCGACTGGCTGCACCAGGACCACCTGCACCGCCTGTACGACGAGGCCCGGCAGATCGCCGTGCCGACCGCCCAGGCCGACGAGGCAGCCCACCGCCGACGCCTCGCCGACCTCGAGCATCTGGGGCTCGACGTGCTGACCGTGGCAGGGTTTTTCATTCCGGTCGTCGGCACCTGCCTGTTGGCCGTCACCGCCTGTCAATTGCTCGACGAGGTCTACGAAGGTTACGAGGCCTGGACGATCGGCGACCGGGAACAGGCCCTGCGCCACTGCCAGGCGGTGGGCCTGAACCTGCTGCTGATGGCGGGCCTGTACGGGGTCGGCCAGATAGTGCCGAAACTGTTCAACAGCCGGTTGATGGAGACGCTGGACGAGGTGCGCCTGGACGATGGCCGCCTGCGGCTGCGCCTGCCGAACCTGGACGGCTATGCCAGTGATGTCGGCCTGCCCGACTCGCTGACGGCCGATACCCAGGGTCAGTACCACCTGGCAGGGCGAGTCTTCGTGCGTCTCGAGGGCCACGTGTACGAGCAGACCTGGGATGCGCGCCTGGGCCAGTGGCGAATCGTCAAGCCCGGTCGGCCCGAGGCCTATCGCCCGGTGATGCAGCACGACGGCCAAGGCGCCTGGTGGGTCGAGCACGAGCAACCGCTGGCGTGGTCGCCGCTGCGTCTGGTACAGCGTCTCGAGCCAGGCCGCGGGGCGCTCGACGAAGCCGAGGTACGCCTGGCCAGTCTCTTCGCCGGCGTCGACCCCGCCCAGTTGCGCCGGGTCTACCTGCGCGGCGAGCCGGCACCGGCGCTGTTGCTCGACAGCCTCGATCGCCTGAGCGCGGCGCGTCAGGCGCAGGCGCAGCTGGCAACGGCACCGCAGGCCACGTGGACGACGGCATTCGAACAGGTCTACCACGCCGCCGCGCCGGCCGATGCCGCCGTGGTTCGGTTGTGCCAAGCCTACCCCACGGCTGTCACGCCCGCTGGCCGAACGCCTGTTGCGACGCCTGAGCAGCGCCGAGCGCCAGGCCTGGTGCGAGGACGGTCAGCTGCCAGCGTTCTGCCTGCAGACGGTGCGCGAGGTCGACGACGCGTTGCCGCTGACCCGTGCCCTCGAAGGGCTGTATCAGCCACGGCTGGCCAGCCGCGCCAGCGAGACGTTGCTGTTCGCCTGCCTGGAGCGTTCGCCACGCTGGCCGGAGCCGCTGCGCCTGGAATTGCGCGACGCCAGCCCCGACGGCCCGACCCTGGCGAGCGCCGGCCGTGCCCAGGCCACCGAGGTGCGGGTGCTGCTGCGCGTCCCTGGTGGTTACGAGCCCTGGCGAGGCGACCGTCCTGCGGCGCCGACACCCCGTGCCGATCTGTGCCTGGCCACCCTCGATGCCTTGCCCCCCGTGCAGCGCAAGGCGCTTGGCCTGGAAGATGCCGAGGCGCTGCGTGAAACCGTCGCCCGGCAGGTCACGGTCTCGCGAACCGCGCTGTCCCGTTACCTGAACCGCTCGCTCGGGGAGCGGCCTCGCCTGCGCGGCGGACTGCGCGGCGGCGCGCCGACCGACTACCCGATGGCGTCGCCGCTGCGCACCTCCCTGCGCGAACGTTATCGCCGGCTCTACCCGCTCGACTCCGACGATGCCTTCGAGCGGCAAGTGCGCGCCTGGCAAGCCGCACTGCGCACGCCGGAGGTCGAGTTGCGTCACCTGGAAGCACGGTTGCAGTCGCTGCGTGAAGACCTGGCCCACTGGGTCGGCACTTCGCCAGGCCGTCAGCGGGCCGCCCAGAGGCTGATCAATGCCTGGCGCGGCGACCTCGACCTCCCCCTGGCCGATGGGCAGGAGGTGGCCACGTTGAGCCTGGCGGGACTCGAGCTCGAGGATGCCGACCTGGTCTCGCTCACCCTGCCAGACGACTTCGGCCACATCCGTCAGCTCGACTTCAGCCGCAACCGGGCCCTGACCCGACTGCCAGCCACGCTGCTGGCGCGCTTCCCCCGGCTGTATACGCTGCGTCTGGCCGACTGTCGGCTGGCCCACCTGCCGCGGGTCGCGACCCCGACGGAGCTGGCCTGGCTGGACCTGCAAGGCAATCGCATCACCTGGGGCGCCGTGGATCAGGCACGCCTGGACCACTACCCGAACCTGCGGCTGCTGGACCTTTCCGAAAACCCGCTGATCGATGCGCCCGACATCACTCGCCTTCCCCTCCTGCATAGCCTGCACCTGGTCGGGTGCAGCCTCACGCAACTCCCCGAGGGCCTGGCCAGCCTGCACGAACCGCTGGCCCTGGACCTGGGCGAAAACCAGTTCACCCACCTGCCCGATGACCTCGATCTGCCCGAGGACACAGGTCGTGCCTTGCGCCTGGAAAGCCCCTGGCTGTCCGCTCGCGTGCATCTGCAGATCGCCGATTATCATGCCCGCACAGGCATCGACCTGCTGGTGGCCGACGTCGAGTACGAGGACTTGCTCGACGAATCGTCGCCCCAGGACTGGCAGATCTGGACCGAGCTGCCGCTGGACTACAGGCGGTCGCTCCGGGTGCTGGCGGAGAGCGAGTTCTTCCTGCGGCATCCTGAGCAGGCAAGAACCGAACTGTGGCGCCGGCTGCGTCGGCTGCAGGCCGACCCGGCCCTGCGTGCCCAGGTCCTGGCGCAACCGGCGGGCCTGATCATGCAGCTACCGATCTGAACCCGACCATTGCAAGCCTGGAGGCTTTGCTGGAAGCTTCGTGCACCCCTTGGCGACTGGCACGGAGCATGGCATGCGGATCATCGAGAAAAGCGGCGACCCGGTACGCAGCCTGACGCTGGCCGAAGAGGACCTGCTCGCCGGCTTCGCCACCGCCACGTTGAGCGGGCCGCGGGTGTTGCAGGCCAACCAGCTGCTGATGACGGTGCGCAGCGCCGGTCAGTGGCTGGCCTGCGACTGCCGCCCCGACGAGGCGCCGGTGCTCAATGTCACGCTCAACGGCCACACCGGCACGCTGTTTCTGAAGAACAACCCGGGCACGCCCGATCATGCGGTCGGTTGCCCGTTCACCAAGGACGAACGTGAAGAGGCCGAGCGGGCGCAGCAGCCCCAGGCACCGGCCGCCTGGCTGCCACCGGACACCCCGCTGCAGTTGATCGGACCGTACCGGTCCGGCGTCGCCAGTGGCGCCGGACCACGCGTCGAGGGTGGCGAGCGGCGCGATCCCCAGCGCCTGCTGTCGTTGCTGCTGACCTGGATCGAAGCCAGCGGCCTGAACCTCTACGCCACCTCCCTCAAGCGCGACCTCACCGGCCAGTTCGCCGAGCTGCGCCGGGTGGCGGCGCGCTATCCGCTGCTCGAACGAGTGCCGGCCAGCAACTACCTGGAAACCCGCCTGGACATGAAGCACATGATGATGCTCAAGGCGCGGTTGCGCGAGGCCACGGTGTTCGGCAGCCAACGGCGGCATGGTCTGCTGCTCGACTGCATCGACACGGTCAAGGCGCGCAAGGTCTTCACCATCCGTGACAGTGCCGGTATCGATGTGCAGGGGCATCACCTGTTCTGGGGCGGCGCACGGACGGCCGGGCCCTTGCTGGCCCTGGCGGTGTATTCGCCGGCGACGCCAGGCAGCCAGTACTACGAGGTGATCCACGTGGCCAGCGTGCCGGTGCTGTCGCGCAGCCAGCTGTTCCCGGTGTACCGCGACGAGGAACGCGAACCGCTCAAGGCGCTGGTGTCGCTGATCGACTGGATGGCGGGCAAGGGCGTCAAGGTGCAGATGCGCCGCCCGGTGATCGGCGCGGCGGTGATGGACGAGCTGGTGCTGACCTCCGACCGGGACCGGGTGCTGTCGGTGTCGCTGCTGGAGCAGCCGATCGGCCCGGAGCCGGACAGCGAACACTTCAAGCGCTACGCGGATTTCAAGAGCCTGGAGACGTTCCGCCGGTTCGTGGCGGGATTCTTCATGCGGGAGCGGTGAGCTGGGCGTAGCTATTTGGGTCGTATTGACCTGACTGAGAAGCGTGCCTGATCCTGAAGGCCTTGCAGGCCCAATCGCGGCCGGTCCGGCGCCCCGGCAGGGGCCGCTCCAACAGGTGACCGCGATAGCCTGCAACCCCGCGGTGGGGCTACGGGTGTAGATACCGTCTTGATCCTCACTTCGCAAGCGCGATATGAGGGTCGAACGGCCTATCGGATTTCACCACGCCATATACCAGGTGCAGCAGCTTGCGCATGGCCGCACAG